>JAESFV010000012.1_pt1 | contig 625326 bp, 553 predicted proteins | sample 9269471 | NCBI WGS metagenome assembly JAESFV01 (sample SAMN14502647, study PRJNA617108) | algae metagenome | isolation source: Symplocastrum torsivum CPER-KK1 and co-occurring heterotrophs from... | place: USA: Central Plains Experimental Range, Colorado | collected 2001-01-01
TGTCGCCGGGGGTGGGGGCTAGCGGCCTTGCGCACGGCCGCCGGCCCCCACCCCACTTCGACTAGGCAGCATGCTGCCAAGTCTCCGTTGCCCCTCCCCTGAAGGGGAGGGGCTGCCTCTTCGCTACGTCCTACTTCAGTCGTTCGCCGCCGACCGCGTGGCACGCACCTAACCCGCCCGCGCAAACCAGATCATATGGCGCGGACCTTTACCGTTGCTGCGCGCGCGCACGCTGACCTCTTCGACTTCAAAGCCCGCGGCGTTCAATCGCCGCGTAAAGCGCGGATCGGGCGCGGCCGACCATATCGCCAATATGCCGCCGGGGCGCAGCGCCGCCCTGGCCATCGCCAACCCGGTCGATGAGTAGATCTGGTCATTGGCGGCCCGCGTCAGGGCGTCGGGGCCATTGTCGACGTCGAGCAGGATCGCATCGTAGCGGCGCGTCGCCGACCCGATCACGGTCGCGACGTCGTGCAGGACAAGCTCGACCCGCGGATCGTCGAGGCAGCCGGCGGCAAGGTCGGCCATCGGTCCGCGCGCCCAATCGATGATTCCGGGAACCAGTTCGGCGACGGTGATCCTTGCGTCCGGCCCCAGCGTCGCCAGCGCGGCGCGCAGCGTAAAGCCCATGCCATAGCCGCCGATGAGCAGGTGCGCGCTATCGGTGCTGCGCAGCCGGTCGCAGGTCATCGTCGCCAGTGCTTCTTCCGAACCGCTCATCCGGCTGCTCATGAGCTCATTGCCCTCGACCGCGATGATGAAATCGTCGCCGCGCCGAAACAGCCGCAGTTCGTCGCCGCCCGGGACCAGCGCCGTGCCGATCAGTTCGCGCATTTTCACGGGTCAGGCCAATATGCTGAGGTCGAGCGCTTCGAGCAGCGCGGCGCGCGCCTTGCGAACCTCGCCCGCCAGCGTTGGCGACGCCAGGTCGCCCGGCGCGATCGCTTCGGGCCAATGCTTCGCGACCACCGCGGCGATCCGGTCAAGCTTCTCCGCGTCGGCGATAAAGCGCGGATCGACCGTCACCGGGTCGGCGACGACGCGCAGTCGCAGGCACGCAGGGCCGCCGCCGTTCGCCATCGACTGGCGGACGTTGACCGGCAGCAGTTTGCGGATCGGGCCATTGCCCGCGACATGCGCCTCCAGCCATTTCCAGACCGCGGGTGTATCCTGCGCCTCGGTCGGCAGCACCAGCCCCATGCCGCCCTCGGGCAGGCTGACGAGCTGGGCGTTGAACAGATAGGATTTGATCGCGTCGGGCAGCGTCACCGCGCTGGTCGGCACTTCCACGATCTCAACGGCCGGAAAGGCGGCGCGAATTTCGGCGTGCGCGGCCTCGCGATCCTCGAACGCGGTTTCGTGGGTGAACAACACATGCTCGTTCGCGACCGCGACGACGTCGTTATGAAAAGCACCGCCCTGGATCGCGGTGTCCGACTGGCGAATGAACAGCCTGCGCGCGGGATCGAGCCGATGGTGACGCGCGATCGCTTTCGATGCGTCGAGATGCTGGCGCGCGGGAAAGCGGCCGCCGCTCAACCCATAGACGAAGATTTCGACGCCCGCGGCGTCATGCCCGCTGCACAGCCGCATATGGTTCGCCGCGCCCTCGTCGCCAAAGGGCGCAGGGATCGGCGCGTGGACCGCAAAGGCCGGGTTGGCAAAGGCCAGCCGCAGCTGCGCCAGCGTCCCCGGCCATTCGTGGCTGCGGTGCGGCATGGTGACCAGGTTGGCGACGGTCAGGTGGCACTTGCCGTCGGCGCTGTCGGGGGCGGGCGAGACGGTCGCGGCATTGGCTGCCCACATCGACGACGCCGACCAGGCCTGCGCGCGAAGGTGGGCCTCGGCCCCTTCTTCGGTGGTGCCTAGCGTTTCCAGCCAGCGTGTATCGGGGCGATCGAGCGGCACGAAAAAGCCCTGCGGCAGGCCGAGCGCCAGATTGTGGCGCATCTTGTCGATGCCCTGCAGCGCCGCTGCGCGCGGCTGCGACACGTCACCCGCGTTCGACGCCGAAGCGATGTTGCCGCGGCTGAGCCCCGCATAATTGTGGCTGGGGCCGATGATCCCGTCGAAATTAATTTCGGTTAGCATGAATTTCCTTCTCCAATCCCTCCCCTTCAGGGGAGGGCAGCGAGACTTGGCAGCTTGCTGCCTAGTCGCAGCGGGTGGGGACCGGAGGCCATGTGCTACGTCGCGAAACCCCACCCCAACCCCTCCCCTGAAGGGGAGGGGCTATATTACCGTCCGATCCAGCTGATCTGATCGCCCTTGTCGACGCGCAAGATGCGTGCTGCGTCGGCATCGATCGTGCCGTCCGTACCCACCTTGCCGAAACAGCAACGGAAATCGGCGAGACGACCGGTCGCAATCAGCGCGTCCTCGCCGCCCTCACCGATGCCGGTGACCTCGACATGCTTTGCATCGCGGATGCTCGCCACCTGGTCGGTGCGCGCGGTCATCGTCGGGCCGCCATCAAAGATGTCGACATAATTTTCGAACGCAAAGCCTTCATTCTCCAGCATCCGCATCGCGGCGCGGCCGGTGGGGTGGGGGACGCCGATGACGCTGCGCGCATGTTCGCCCAGCATCGCGATATAGACCGGATGCTTGGGCATCAGGTCGGCGATGAACTGGTTGCCGTGGACGGCGTTGAACTGGTCGGCTTCCTGGAAATTCATCCCGAAGAACTTGCCCGCGACGCCGTCCCAGAAGGGCGATCCGCCGGCTTCGTCGATCACCCCGCGCAGCTCCGCGAGGATGCGGTCGCCAAAGCGCGCACGGTGCCGCGCGATGAACAGATAGCGCGAGCGTGCGAGGAGCAGCCCGAGCCCGCCCGCGCGCGCGGCGGGGTGCAGGAACAACCCGCCCACCTCGGATGCGCCATTGAGATCATTGCTCAGCATCAGCACCTGCGCGTGAAAGGTGCGCCCCAATTGTTCGCTATGCTTGCTGTCGGTGCCGATGCGGTACGAGTAAAAGGGCCAGCGCTGGCCGACCTGACCGAAAATCTGGCAGGTACCGCGCACCTCGCCGCTGTCGAGATCCTCGAGCATCATCAGGTAAAGCTCGTCGGCGGGATATTCCTTTTCGGACGCGAAACTGGCCTCGGCGCGCTCGAGCTTGGCGCGCAGCGCCTTTTTGTCGGGGGGCAGGTTGGTAAAGCCGCCGCCGGTCAGCTTCGCCATCTCGTAAATGCTTTGCAGGTCGCCCGGTTTGGCCGCCCGGATCACATAATTCACACAGTCCCCCGTTCCGCTATTCTGGTTATGGCGAGCGCCGACAGCTGCGCGCGTTCGGCGAGGCTGTCGACGATCAGAAATTCGTCCGATGAATGGATCGCGCCGCCGCGCGGTCCCATGGTATCGACCACGGGAATGCCGCACGCCGCGATATTATTGCCGTCGCACACGCCGCCCGTCGCGTTCCAGCGGATCGGCGGCAGGCCGAGCGCGGCGCCGCAGTCGCGGACGAGTTCGAACAGGCGCGTCGCCGCCGCGTCGAGCGGTTTGGGCGGACGGTTGAAATTGCCGTGGATATGGCAATGCACGTCGTGCTCGCGCGACACCGCGGCGACCGCGGCGCGCAGCGCGGCCTCGGCCTCGATCATCGCTTCGGGGGTCGATGGCCGCATGTTGACGCGCAGGATCGCCTGATCAGGGACGACATTGTTCGGGCTGCCGCCGTCGATCTTTGCGGGATTGACCTTGAGCGCGGGCGATTTCAGCGCCGAGAGCCGCAGCGCGAGGTCGGCGGCGGCCAGCAGCGCGTTGCGCCCGTCGTCGGGATTGCGCCCCGCATGCGCCGACAGGCCGTGGACGATCACCGAGAAATTGCCGCTGCCCGGCCGCGCCCCCGCGAGCGTGCCGTCGGGCAGCGCGGGTTCATAGGTCAGCGCCGCTGTCTTGCCCTTCGCCAGTTCGGCGATCAGCGCGGCGGAGGCGTGGCTGCCGGTTTCCTCGTCGCTGTTGATCATCACGTCATAGCCGACGCGGTTCGCGAGCGGCGAGGCTTCGAGCGCAGTGAGTGCCGCGAGGATCACCGAAATCCCCGCCTTCATGTCGGCGGTGCCGGGGCCGTTCAGCACGCCGGGCTCGCGCCATTGCAGCGACTGGAAGGGGTGATCGACTGCGAACACCGTGTCCATATGGCCGGTGAGGAGGAGCTGGACCGGCGCTTCGGGCCGCACGCGCAGGTGCAGATGGTCGCCGCGCTGCGTCGTCCGGATCTGCCCCGCGGCGTCGACGCTTTCGATCGGGTCGGGGGTGATCAGGCGGATGTCGCCGGGCAGCGATGCAAAGGCGTCGGCGAGCTGGCCCGCAACATTTTTCAGGCCCACAAGATTGCCGGTCCCGCTGTTGATAGCCGCCCAGCGTTCGACCTGCGCCAGCATCGGCGCATCGGCGGCGCGCTCGATCGTCGCGGTTTCGGTGGCCGTCAGCGAGGTCATCGCACGGCTATAGCGACCGGCGCGGCGCTTGCCACCCCCGCCACCGCGGAATCTCCGTCAGTCATGACCCGCGGTTATGCCCCCGCGGTCAGATCGCAAGGAGCAACGTGTCGTCGCTTTGCGGCGCGGCGGCCTCGAACGAGGGGAGGGGGTCGAATTCGGCGTCGATGATCGCCGGGGCAACCAGTCCGTCGAGCTTGAAATGGCCGAGCCGCCGTTCGTCGTCGGACCGCCAATTCTTGTCGAGGTTGAGCGCGCTCACGAACAGGTCGCCGCGGCGTTCGAACATCTGGTGCGGCGCCAGCTTCATTTGCTGGCCGTTATACTGTGCGGTCACGACGCGCTTGCGCGCGATCGCTTCCATCAGGGTGAGCCGGGTTTCGCTCATGATCTAGCCTTGGAGAGGGGAGGAGAGTTTTTGTTGTGCGTTGCAGCATAATGCACATGGCGAAGGCTCCGGCAAGTGTCGAAACGCAACTTATTCCCTGAAATCCTGCGCGCGATATCGTCGCCATTGCCATATCGGGCCAATCGCGGCATAGGGCGCTGGCCCTTTCCTCCCCGGGTCCACTGGCGCAGCCGCGCCGACCAGAGGGTGCATAAATGACCGAATTTCTCGACCGTGCCGGGCTGTCCGTCGATTCGCGACTGGCGGAATTTATCGAGGCGCGTGCACTGCCCGGCACCGGGATCGATGCCACCAAATTCTGGGCCGACTTTGCCGCCTTGCTGGGCAGATTCGCGCCCGAGAATGCGGCTTTGCTCGCCAAGCGCGAGGATTTGCAGGCGCAGATCGATGCCTGGCACGAAGCGCGGGCGGGGCAGGCGCATGATCCGGAAGCCTATCAGGCGTTCCTGCGCGATGTCGGCTATCTGGTCCCCGAACCCGCGCCGTTCAAAATCGGCACCCGGAATGTCGACCCCGAAATCGCGACGATGGCCGGGCCGCAGCTGGTCGTTCCCGCGCTCAACGCGCGCTTTGCGCTCAATGCCGCCAATGCGCGCTGGGGCAGTCTCTATGACGCGCTCTACGGCACCGACACGCTCGACGCGCCGCCCGCCAGGCCCGGCGGCTACGATCCGGACCGCGGCGCCGCGGTGATCGCGCGCGCCAAGGCGTTTCTGGACGAAGCGGTGCCGCTGGCGTCGGGAAGCTGGGCCGATTGGCAGGGCGGACAGCTGACCCTCGCCGATCCGGCGCAATGGGTCGGCAGCAAGCCGGGCGGCATCTTGCTACGTCACAATGGCCTGCACATCGAACTGGTCATCGATTCGGCGAGCGCGATCGGCAAGAGCGACCCGGCAGGGATCGCCGATGTCGTGCTGGAAGCCGCGCTGTCCACGATCATCGACCTCGAGGACAGCGTCGCCGCGGTCGATGGCGAAGACAAGGTGCTCGGCTACACCAACTGGCTCGGCCTGATGCGCGGTGACCTGATCGAAAGCTTTGCCAAGGGCGGGCAGACCGTCACGCGCGCGATGGAGGCCGACCGCGAATGGACGGCACCGACCGGCGATCCCTTTGTCCTCCATGGCCGCAGCGTGATGTTCGTGCGCAACGTCGGCCACCTGATGACGACGCCGATGATCCGGCTGCCGAACGGTGCCGAAGCGCCCGAGGGGCTGTGCGACGCGGTGATCACCAGCCTCTGCTCGCTCCATGACCTGAAAGGGCTCGGCACGCTGACCAACAGCCGCGCAGGCAGCATCTATATCGTCAAACCCAAGCAGCACGGGTCGGAGGAATGCGGTTTCACCGATCGCCTGTTCGACGCGGTCGAGGATATGCTTGGCCTCGCGCGCCACACGATCAAGGTCGGCGTGATGGACGAGGAACGGCGCACCAGCGCTAACCTCGCCGCGTGCATCCACGCGGTGAAGGACCGCATCGTGTTCATCAACACCGGCTTCCTCGACCGCACCGGCGACGAGATCCACACCAGCATGCGCGCGGGGCCGATGATCCCCAAGGGCGAGATGAAGGCGTCGGACTGGATTGCGTCCTATGAGGACCGCAACGTCCGCATCGGCCTCGCCTGCGGGCTCAGCGGCAAGGCGCAGATCGGCAAGGGCATGTGGGCGATGCCCGACCTGATGCGCGGCATGCTCGACGCCAAGATCGCGCACCCGAAATCGGGCGCCAACACCGCGTGGGTGCCATCGCCGACCGCCGCGACGCTCCACGCGCTGCATTATCATCAGGTCGATGTGTTCGCGCGCCAGCGCGAGATCGCGGGCGAGGCGGTGCCGTCGCTCGACCGATTGCTGAACATCCCCGTCGCCACCGGACGCAACTGGAGCGAGGCCGAGATCACCCGCGAGCTCGACAATAATTGTCAGGGCATTTTGGGCTATGTCGTCCGCTGGATCGATCAGGGCGTCGGCTGTTCGAAGGTGCCCGACATCGACGACATCGGGCTGATGGAGGACCGCGCGACGTTGCGGATCAGCAGCCAGGCGCTCGCCAATTGGCTGCTCCACGGCGTGTGTTCGGCGGATCAGGTTGACGCCGCGCTCGCGCGCATGGCGGCCAAGGTCGACGCACAGAATGCGGGCGATCCGCTCTACGAAAAGCTGACGCCCGAGGGGGTCGCCTATCAGGCGGCGCGCGCGCTGATCTTTGAGGGCGTGGCGCAGCCGTCGGGTTATACCGAACCGCTGCTGCACAAATATCGACTGGCGAAGAAGGCAGGGTAAGGGACACGGCGGCATTCGACTGAAACCAGTCGTCGCCCCCGCGCAGGCGGGGGCCGCTGTCGGTTTACGTGGCGACGCAGGACAATACCGGTAGCGGCCCCCGCCTGCGCGGGGGCGACGTTGTAGGTGTGTCAGCTCCCCACCCCAAAGCGGACAAGCCATTGTAAGCATTGCGCGACGAGCGTAGTCCTTCAAGGTCAATTCGATCCTTTGGGTGAACAGCTATCGTGGCGAACCGAGCCTTTCGCGAGCTTCAGTGGAACGCGGGTGGTCTGCAAATGCGGTTGCGTTCGCGCGCTCGCCTCGCCGCCGCGATTGCGCTGTTGGTCAGCGCCAGTTTCGCCGCATCCCCCGCCGCGCAAGCGCAAAGCAATGTCAGCACCGTCATGGAAATCGGCGGCAGCAAGCTGGCGGTGTCGCCGCAGGAAATGCGCGCACTGTCGGCGCTGGGCAATCTGGCGCGCGGGACGCAGTCGGCGCGGCAGGATCGCGCGCTCGCCGATGCCCGGCGGGTGGCGAACAGCCGCGACGCGCGTTTCGCACTGGCGCTGTATGAGCTGGAGATCGGCAATCGGCGCGGCGACGATGCCATGCGCGCCGCGGCGCTCGACGTACTGATCGACAGCCCTTTGACGCGGCCCGACCGGCTGGTCGGCCATTTGGCGGCGCGCGGGCAGATTGCCTACCGCGCCGGCGATTTCGATACCGCCGGCGCTTTGTGGGGGCGGCTGGCCGAATTGACCCCCGCCGATCCCGACGCGCTGGCCAATTTGGCGCAGGTTCGGCTGGCGCAACAAGATGCGGTGGGCGCGATGGACCTGCTCACGCGCGCGATCGCGGCGCGGACGGCGCTGGCACAGCCAGTGGCGGAGGGCTGGTATCGGCAACGGCTGAGCATTACGCAGCAGGGGCAGCTGGTTGCGCCCGGCGTCGATGCCGCGCGCGCGTTGGTCGCTGCCTATCCGACCCGCGAAAACTGGCGCATCGCGCTGGTGACGTATCGGCAACTCGTCGCCGCCGAGGGCGCGCTGGAGATCGACCTGTTCCGTCTGACACGCGAGGTGGGTGTGCTGACGCAGGCAGCCGAATATCAACGGATGGCGCAGCTGCTCAACGAAGCGGGCGAGCCGCGCGAAGCGAAGGCGGTGCTGGCGGAGGGGACGCAGCGCGGGCTGCTCGACGCCGCCACGTCGCCGACGCGCGAAATCATCGCCGAGGTCGAGCGGGCGATTGCGCGGCCCGGTGTCGTGCGGCCGGAGCCGCCAAGCGCGGCGGGGGCAGCGGTCCGGTCGGGCATGATGCGGCTGAACGCCGGACAGCGCAGCGAGGCAGAGGCAGCGTTTAGCGCGGCAGCGGACGATCCGGCGGGTGGGCGCTATGCTGATCTTGGCTTTTTCTGGCTGGTGTGGTTGGGGCGGTAATGAAGGAGCCGTCGCCCCCGCGTAGGCGGGGGCCGCGATCGGTTTACGCGGTTGCGAAGGGAAAGACCGCCAACGGCCCCCGCCTACGCGGGGGCGACGATCGTCTCGCGCCGCCGTTTCCATACAATACGCCTTGCCCACACTCGCTATAACGCGCCATCTTGGGCGCAGGGCAAACTGGGGGCAGGGCGATGACGGCACCGTTTAATTTCGGGCAGCTCAAATTTCTGAAGGCGCTGACCGAGGCGCTGTTTCATGGCGCCGAGATGGTGATTACCGCCGATCAGGTGGTCGACAATATCTGCGACCTGTTCGCCAAGGTTGGCGGGACCAAGCTCGATGAAATCCGCCTGTCGCTGACCGCGACTGAAGTCGTTCTGGGCGGGCCGTTCTTTACTGAGGATGATGTCGCGGGGCGCGCCGCCAAGCTGAGGAACCGGCTTCAGAACAGCCAGATCGACTTGTTTCAGGACATGGCGCGGCTGCGCGGCATCGTTTACGCCTGCTATTACGGCCATTGGCAGCCGGGGCTGGAACCCGGCGATCAGGAGGCCAATGTCGCCAATCCGGTGCACCGCCAGATCGGGTTCAAACTGCCCAAGCACCGCGATCGCGGCGACCATGACGTGCCGATCAAGCCCGTTATCGGCCGCGAGATCGACGAGGCGCATATCCTGAGCGCGGCGACGCTCGGCGACGAATATGATGTCGTGGTAATTGGTTCGGGCGCGGGCGGGGCGGTGGCGGCGCATAATATCGCGGCGCAGGGCTATAAGGTGTTGATCGTTGAGGCAGGGCCGTTTTTTCCGTCGCACAAGATCAACCACCACGAACTCGACATGATCGCCAGCCTTTACAAGCATGGCGCGCTCCAGACCTCGACCAACCGCGATTTTGTGGTGTTTCAGGGGCGCTGCGTCGGCGGGTCGTCGACGATCAACAACGGCATCTGCCTGCGCGTCAACGAAGCGGGGCGGACGCACCCCGACGCGTTGGACGTGCTGGCGAAATGGGCGAGCATCGGTGCGCCGATCGACGCGGCGGCGTTCCACGCGAGTTACGACGCGGTGCAGGCGAAGCTCGGCATCGCGCGCATCGAACCGCGCAGCGGGCGCCACAACGGCCCCCATCTGATCGAGGGGTGGAAGGCCTATGCCGCGCAGTCGGGCAATCCGCGCGATGCACGCGCGGTCACCGACTGGTTTGCCAAGAATTTCGGGCCGCCGAACACACCCAATGCCTGTGCCTATTGCGGCTATTGCAATTCAGGCTGTCCCTATGGGCGGCGGATGGGCGTGGCGCAGACCTATTTGCCTGCCGCCTGCCGCGATTTTGGGGCGCGCATCCTGCCCGATACGAAGGCCGAGCGGATCGTCTGGCAGACCGCCTATGACGGGCGGCGCGAGGCCGAGGCGGTGGTGCTGATCCTGCCCGGCGATGTGCGGAAAATGGTGCGCGCGCGCGTCGGCGTCGTGGTCGCGGGCGGCACGATCGCCTCGTCGAAACTGCTCGATCGCAGCGACATCGACGGCACCGGCTATCAGGTGTCATTGAACGTGGCCTCGCCCGTGGTCGCACTGATGCCCGACGGGGTCGGCGGCAATGCGTGGGACGAGGATCAGATGTCGAGCTATGTCGACGTCGGCGCCTATCTGCTCGAGAGCCATTTCCAGCCGCCGATGTCGATGGCGTCGCTGATGCCCGGCTGGTTCGCCGAACATGCGAGCCGCATGAAGAATTTCGGGCGCGTCCATTCGGCGGGCATCCTGTTCCCCGCCGACCGGCGCGGGCGGGTGACGGGCGACAAATTGCAGTTCAGCCTCGATCCGACCGACGATCTGCCGGTGCTGCGCGACGCGATGGCGACGCTGACCAAGGTGCATTTCGCCGCCGGGGCGATCGAATGCTATCCGGCGCTGGCGCGGGGGCAGGTGGTGACGCCCGATATGGACGTCGATGAATTTTTCGCCGATGCGATCCGCGAACAGGATGATGTGACGCTGTCGAGCAGCCATCCGCATGGCGGCAATGCAATCAATGAAGACCCCGCGCACGGCATCGTCGACCTCGACTGCCGGGTGCACGGGACGACCAATGTACTGGTCACCGATGCGAGCGTGTTTCCGAGCTGCATCCGCGTGAATGCGCAATGGACCACGATGGCAATGGCGCATTATGCGACGGGGCGAGGGGATCCGTTTGGTTAGAAGGGGCTAATCCGCTCGTGCCCGTTCGTGTCGAGCGAAGTCGAGACACGTCAACGCTGGCTTGGCGTGTCTCGACTTCGCTCGACACGAACGGCTAAGGGCGTTGATCATGACCTTCACCGTAGCCGCCCTCTACCGTTTCGCACCGTTCGACGATCCCGCCGCGCTGCGTCAGCCGCTGATCGACCTGTGTGCCGAGCATGGCGTGAGGGGCACGTTGCTGCTGGCGCGCGAAGGAATCAACGGCACGATTGCAGGCAGCGCCGAGGGTATCGCCGCGGTTATCGACCATATCCGCGCGCTGCCCGGCTGCGCCGAGCTCGATGTCAAATATTCAACCGCCGCAGCCATGCCGTTCCAGCGGATGAAGGTACGGCTGAAGAAGGAAATCGTCACACTCAAGGTCGCGGGGCTCGATCCGGCGCGCGATGCCGCGCCCTATGTCGACCCCGCCGACTGGAACGCGCTGGTCGATGACCCCGACACGGTGCTGATCGATACGCGCAACGGGTTCGAGGTGGGGTATGGCAGTTTCGACGGCGCCGTCGATCCCGCGACCAAAAGCTTCGGCGAATTTCCCGACTGGTGGCGCGCCAACGCCGACAAATTTGCCGGCAAGCGCGTCGCGATGTTCTGTACCGGCGGCATCCGCTGCGAAAAATCGACCGCCTTCCTGCGCAGCGAGGGCGTCGAGGAGGTCGTGCATCTGAAGGGCGGCATCCTCGCCTATCTGGAACAGGTTCCGGCGGAAGAAAGCCGCTGGCACGGCAGCTGCTTCGTCTTCGACGAGCGGGTGAGCGTGGGGCATGGGTTGGTCGAGGTGGGCGAGAAGGAATAGGCCGACGGTTGTTTAGGGGTGGGGAGCGGACGTCGCGGCAAAGACACGCCCTCCCCTTCAGGGGAGGGCAGCGAGACTTACGAACTTGTTCGTTAGTCGCAGCGGGTGGGGGCCAGCGGCCTTGCGCAAGGCCGCTGGCCCCCACCCCACTACGACTAGGCAGCAAGCTGCCAGGTCTTCGTTGCCCCTCCCCTGAAGGGGAGGGGCTGGCTCTTCGCTACGCCCGCTTCCGGTCGCTAGCTAACCACCAACGTGTACGTGACCCGATAGTCGCTCGCATCGCCGTCCAGCGTTTTGGTGAACGTCCCTGCTGTTTCGCCAATGTCGATCGTCCCGATATTGTCGCTGCCGCCGATGTCGTCGAATTCGCGCAGCTGGAAACTCACCGGCTGGTCGAATTCGAAAACCTGATCGACGACCCAGCTTTCGCCCTTCTTGATCGAATAAATGTCGCCCTTGCCCTCGGGAAAACGCTGGCCGGTGTTGAAGCGCAGGAACAGCTGATCGGGCAGGCCAAGCCCCAATCGCCCGGTCAGCTTGATGCATTCGACGCGGATGTTGGTCAGCGTGAATTTGCGCGTTGCCGGGCGGGCCGATGCCGCGGGCTGCTTCATCGCCACCATCGTTACCGGTGCGGCAATCGCGTCGGGCGTTTTCAGCAGACGATTGATATTGTCGTTCGCCTGACCCGCATATTTTCCCGATGGAAATTCCGCGAGATATGCCTTGAATGCCTCGACATTATTTTCGGCCATCGCACCTTTCCACAGCAATTCCTCCAGCCCGCGGCGTTCACCCGATGCGCCGGACGGGCGCGGTACGAGATAGACGGGCGTGCCGGTGATGCTGGCGCTGACGAACGGCCGCTGGCTGCCGCCCGTCGCCGCCAGCACATCGTCGCGGATCAGCCCGCCGAGCAGCTGCACCGGCACGTCGGGTTGCGGCAGGCGCTTGGCGAGCGAGGTCGCAAAGGGTGAATTGCCGGTGGTGCCGTCGGCGGCGGTCTGTCCCGGCGCGGCAGCAAAGATGACGAGCACATCGTCGGCCTCGACCCCCGCCAGCCCGTTCACCACCGCGCGCGTCCCCGATCGCCACGACCGCCCGAAGGGATTGTTGCGGCACGAATCGAGGATGACCATGCGAATCTGCGCGCCCGACACCGATTCCATCAAACGGTCGAGGTTGATCGCCTCATAGGGCAGGTCGAGGTCGGATTGCAGCTGCGCATCGGTCGGGATCAGCCAGTTCTTGCCCTGCGCCTCGATCCCGTGCCCGGCGAAATAGACCATCGCGACCTCGGCGCCGTCGGCCTTGGCGCGAAAATCGCGCATCGCTTTCTGGAAATCATTGACCGCAAGGTCGGCGGCGATCGTCACGTCGTCAAACCCCGCCGACCGCGCCGATGCGGCGATGATCCTGATGTCGTTGACCGGGTTGGCGAGCCGGCTGGTGTTGGCATAGTCGCTGTTGCCGATGACCAGCGCGACCTTGCGCGCCTCGGCGGCGCTCGGCACCAGCAGGAAAAATGCGGTGAGGATGACCGGCCAGAATCGCAACATCTCGCAATCCTCTCTCAGGCGGCGTGCGCCGCGCCATATTCGTACCAACCGAACGGCCGGGGGGTTTTGGGGATATAGGCGGCGGCCTGCCGGTCGACGGCAAAGCCTGCCTTTTCATAAGCCTCGCTGATCGGGCGGGTCAGGTGGCAATTGCCGCCGATGCGTTTCCATACCGGTTCAATCCGCCGCTGCCATTTCGCGACCCCGGCATCGGGTGCGGCGCCATGTTCGAGAAACAGCGCGGTGCCGCCGGGCTTCAGAACGCGGCGGATTTCGGCCAGCACCGCGGCTTGATCGGCGACCGAGCAGAGGGTGAAGGTGGTGACGACGGTGTCGAACCGGCCACTCTCAAACGGCATCGCTTCGCCGACCCCGCCCCGGATGTCCGCGTCCATGCCGCGCGCCTGCGCCGCGGCGCGGCTCATCGCGAGCAGCTCGGGCGAGGGGTCGAGGCCGGTAAAGCTGGTGATCCGGGTGGGATCGTAAAATTCCATGTTGATCCCGCCGCCGCAGCCCAGCTCCAGCACATCGCCGCTGGCGTTCGGCACAACCTTGCTCCGCACCTTCATGATCTGCCCCTGCGAACAGGCGCATTTGATCAGCCGCGGCACCCCATGACGTTCCCACCAGCTTGCCATTTAACGGACTCCCCTTGGCGCGGAAGGTGACCCTTGCTAGCGCGGTTGGCAACACCCATCTGTGCCTGCCCGCACAGCCAGAGAAAGATCGTCATGCCCACCACCCATCACACCAAGATGCTCATCCTCGGTTCCGGCCCCGCGGGCCTGTCCGCCGCCATCTATGCCGCGCGCGCCGGGATGATGCCGATTGTGGTGCAGGGGCTGCAACCCGGCGGCCAGCTGACGATCACCACCGACGTCGAAAACTACCCGGGCTTTGCCGAGGTGGTGCAGGGGCCGTGGCTGATGGAGCAGATGACGGCGCAGGCGACGCATGTCGGCACGTCGATGATCTGGGACACGATCGTCGATGTCGATTTGTCGCAGCGCCCGTTCAAGCTGACCGGCGACGGCGGCGATGTCTATATGGCCGAAACGCTGGTGATCGCGACCGGGGCGCAGGCGAAATGGCTGGGCGTGCCGGGCGAGCAGGAACTGGGCGGCAAGGGCGTTTCGGCCTGCGCGACCTGCGACGGATTTTTCTATCGCGGCAAAAAGGTCGTGGTGATCGGCGGCGGCAACACCGCGGTCGAGGAGGCGCTTTACCTGACGAACCATAGCGACGATGTGACGCTGATCCATCGCCGCGATCACCTCCGCGCCGAAAAGATTTTGCAGGACCGGCTGCACGCCAATCCCAAGATCAAGGTTTTGTGGAACAAGCGGGTCGAGCGCTTTGTCGCCGGTGAGGGCGTGTCGGGGCTGGTCGGGGTCGATCTGATCGATACGGTGACGGGCGAAGCAAGCCACGAGCCGACCGACGGCGGCTTCGTCGCGATCGGCCACAGCCCGTCGACCGAGTTGTTCAAGGGCAAGCTGCCGCTGGATGCGGATGGCTATCTGGCGGTGACGCCGGGAACGTCGCTGACGTCGATCCCGGGGGTTTTTGCCGCGGGTGACGTGACCGACAAGGTCTATCGTCAGGCGGTCACCGCCGCGGGCATGGGCTGCATGGCAGCGCTGGATGCTGAGCGGTTTCTGGCCGAGGCGGAATATAAGGCGTTGGTCGAGGCGTAATTTCAAAAGCCCCTCCCCTTCAGGGGAGGGGTTGGGGTGGGGGCCAGCGACCTTGCGCAAGGCCGCTGACCCCCACCCGCTGCGACTAGGCAGCAAGCTGCCAAGTCTCGCTGCCCTCCCCTAAAGGGTAGGGCGGAGAATCTTCAGTATCTGCTCAGCCAACCAATCCCCATCATCCCCCGCAAAGCTGTGCGACACGCTGTCCAATCGTTCGACCGGTACCGCGCCCGGATGGCAATTCTCGACGAACGCCTGCGCCGTGCGGTCGCCGGTGGCGAGCAAAATCGTGGCCGGACAGGCGAGGTTGGCGAGCGCGGCGTCGAGGCGTGCGGGCAGGCTGTCGGGCGCGGCAGGCGCGGCGCGGCGGCCGAGCGCCGACAGGCCGCGTGCCAGTTTCTTGAAGTCGATGTCGCCCTTCAGCAGCCGCAGCAGGCTTTTGGGATCGGTCAGCCGCGCAAGGTAACGCGCGCGAATCGCCGATGCGGGGGGCAGCGCGGGTTCGTCGGCCTCATCGTCGGCGCCGCCTTCATAGGTCCACGGATTGGCGAGGATCAGTTCGTCCAAGCCAAGCGGCTGGTGGAGCAGCAGCGCGCTGGCGGCGTCACAATTGCCGAAGGCGACGATGCGGGTGAGGTGCGGCGCGGCCGCGCGAAAGGCGGCGATCGCGGCGGCGATGTCGGGGGCGCTGCTTTCAAAGCCGCCGTTCGCGCCGTCGCTGTCGCCGATCCCGCGCCGGTCGAAGCGGAAGACGGGGTGACCGGCGTCGGCGATGCGCTGTGCCAGCATCGCCATACCGCGATGCGCGCCGCTACGGATTTCGTTGCCGCCCGAGACGATGAGCAGCCCGGCGGTGCTGGGCGCGTCGTCGAAGCTGGCGGCGAGCGCCGCGCCGTCGCAGGCGAAATTCAGCTGATGCCGCATGTCTGGCTCCAGGCGGCGATGTCGGCGGCGATCGCCTCGGCCATTGCGCCATCCTCACCGGGTTCGGCGCGCAGCCACAGCGGGGTTCCGGCGATCGCGTCGGCGCCGCTGCCGAGGGTGACGGTGCGCAGCGGCGCCACGGGCTCGACCTCGGCGCTGCCAAGCTGTCCCATCATGGCGGGCGACAGCAAATTTCCCGCGAGGAGCAGCGGCGCGGTGGCGGCTTCGGCTTGCAGGCTGCCGAGCGACGAGGTCAGCCCGGCTTCGCGGTCGGCGGCGACGCGCGCGCGCATCAACGTGCGCAGCAGCGACGCGCCGCCGACGGGGGCAAGCCGCCACCACGCGGCGGCGCTCGCGCGATGATCGATCAGCGCGCCACCTCGCAGCGACGCCATGAGCACCGGGCCGTCGAGCGTCGCGGAAGCCTCGGCCAGCGCCTCCTGCCAGCGATGAACATCGGTCTGGGCCAGCGGCACAAGGCTTTCATTCTGGCCGGGCAGGTCGGGGAGAACGGCGGCGAGCCCATGGCGCGCCAGCGCGCGCATCGCCAGCACCAGTGTGCGCCGGGTGCGGTTCGCTTCCTCGAACAAAGGCGGGACGAACAGCACCGTGGCGCGCGGGGTGTCATCGGGTGCGATGCGGAGGATATGTTCGGGGGTGGGGAGAGGCATTCGCATGCTCCCTGTCGTCATCCCGGCGAAGGCCGGGATCTCTCCGTGGCGTTTTCCGCGACGGCGAGATCCCGGCCTTCGCCGGGATGACGATGTAGGGAGGACGGCGCGACCTTCAATCGGTCACCTTGCGCAACGAGAACGCCAGTAAATTGCCATAGGTTTCAAAGATCTCGCCGTCGATCTCATCATCGTCGATGATAATGCCGAGCCGGTCTTCCATCTCGGTCAGTACCGTCGCCACCGCCATCGAATCGAACTCGGGCAGCGCGCCGAACAGGCCGCTGTCGTCGGTCAGCGCCGCGGCGCGCGCTTCGCCCAGGCCGAGGACGTCGGCGAGCAGGGCGCGGAGGGTGGTATCGACGGTGGCGGCTTGGGTCATGTGTCTTTCCTGAGCAGCGAACGGGCAAAAGCCTTCAATGCCGGACCCCATGCCGCGACGCGCGACGGATTGAAAGCCTCGATCCGCCACAACGGGTCGTGGCGGTTCATCCAGTCGCGCTTGTAGCCGTCGTTGCCGGTCCCGAAATCGACGCGTTTGACGCCGTCTATCGTGATGACGTGACGGAACAGCGCCGCCGACAACAGCGTCCCGGGCGAGGCTTTCAGACTATCCTCGACATGCGCCAGCTTGTGGATGAAGGCGGTGCCGTCCTCGACGGTCCAAAACTGCGCCGCGACCGGCGTCCCGTCGATGCGGGCCAGCCCCATGCGAAGCGTGCCGCGCCCGCCCTCTGCCTCGGCAAGGGCGCGCAGCAGGGCCGGGTGCCCTTCCTCGGGTTTCCAGCTCGCGGCGTAGATTGCCTCATAGGCAGCCCAGCTGTCCGGGTCGAATTGAGTGAGCAGCTGAATATCGACGACGCCCTTTTTCGCCTTGCGCTGGACGGTGCTCCGGAGCGCGCCGGGGCGGCTCGCCCACCAGGCGTCATGGTCCATGTCGCCAAGATCGAGCCAGTGGCGATCGCCCGCTGGGGTTGCTTTCATCCACCAGCCGGCAGCGCGCAACGCGGCGGCGAGGTCGTCGGGGGCGCTGACCGGGTAGAACGTCAGATGCGCGGCTTGCTGGCGGAGATTGCGGAACAGCGCCCGCAATGCGGCGCTGCGGTCGCCATCACCATCGCCGGTAAACAGCGGACGGATCGCAAAGCTGTACCAGTTGGTCAGGCCCGCGAACTTGCCGGGCTTTTCGATCCGCAGCGGCAGCCACGCGGTGACGTTGCCCGCGCGGCCCTGCGCGTCGATCCGACCCTTTCCGGCAAAACCATGCGCCGCGAGCAGGTCGAACCACGCCGCGCGATCGAAGGGCGAGGCAAAACCCTCGGCGCGCGCCGTCGCGGGCAGCCGCTCATCATTAGCGTGATGTTCACCGTTCCCTTGCATGCTGCCGCCCTCTATCACTGCACTCCTAACAGCCGATGACCAAAGCCGAAAACCCATCTTCCAGGCCGATCGACCATCTCGCCCGCTGCGGCGCTCCCGATGCGGCTGCCTTGCTGATCGGTGACGCCAGGCTGACCTTTGCTGAACTTGACGCAGGGGTCGGGCGGCTGGCGGCATGGTTGCTGGCGCAGGCGGGCGCGCCGGGTGAACGGGTGGCGAGCTGGAGCGCGAAGACGCGGCTGGCCTGCTTGATGCCGCTGGCGGCGGCGCGCGCGGGGCTGATCCATGTGCCGGTCAATCCGCTGCTCAAAGGGCCGCAGGTCGCGCATATCCTGTCCGATAGCGGAGCCAGGCTCCTCCTCACGAACAGCGCGCGGGCAGAGATGCTCGGCGACGGTTTGCCCGCGGGTTGCATCGTGCAGGATCTGAAGATCGCCGAGGAAGTAATCGATTCGAGCGGGGACGGGCTGGTGCCGTCGTCGGCTGATCCCGACGATCTGGCGGCGATCCTCTATACCAGCGGATCGACTGGGCGGCCCAAGGGCGTGATGCTGAGCCATGCCAATCTGTGGCTCGGCGCCGAAAGCGTTGCCTCCTATCTTGAACTCGCGCCCGAAGACCGCGTGCTCGCGGTGCTGCCGCTCAGCTTCGATTATGGGCAGAACCAGTTGCTTTCGAGCTGGTATGCCGGCGCCGCGGTGGCGCCGCTCGATTACCTCACCCCGCGCGACGTCGTGAAGGCGGTGGCGCGGCACCGCGCGACGACGCTGGCGGGGGTGCCGCCGCTCTGGGTGCAGCTGGTCGAGAGCGACTGGCCCGTTGAGGCGGCAGCTTATCTCAAGCGGCTGACTAACAGCGGCGGCGCGCTGACGCCGTCGCTGATCGACGCGATGGCGGCGACCTTTCCGAAGGCCGACATTTATCCGATGTACGGGCTGACCGAGGCGTTTCGCTCGACCTATCTTGACCCCAAATATGTCGCCGACCATCCGACCTCGATGGGCCGCGCGATTCCGCACGCCGAGATTCTGGTGTGCCGCCCCGACGGGACGATCACTGCCGACGAGGAACCGGGCGAGCTGGTGCATTGCGGGCCGCTGGTCGCAAAGGGCTATTGGCGCGATGCGGAACGGACCGCCGAGCGCTTCAAAGCGGCGCCGCGCGCGTCCGAATATGGCGGAACGGCGGTGTGGTCGGGCGACACGGTGCGCCGCGACGCCAACGGCCTTCTCTATTTCGTCGGCCGCGACGATGCGATGATCAAGACCGCGGGCAACCGCGTCAGCCCGACCGAGGTCGAGGATGTCGCGGTCGCGTCGGGACTGATCTACGAAGCGGTCGCTTTCGGGGTGCCCGATGCGCGGCTGGGGGCGGCGATCATCCTGATCGTGCGCGGCAAATCCGGAGTGGCTGACGAAGCAGGGCTGAGCGCGCATCTGCGCCAGAATCTGCCCAATTTCATGCAGCCGCAGACGATCGAATGGCGCGATACGCTGCCCCGCAACCCCAACGGCAAGCTCGACCGCGTGGCGATTGCCGCCGATTGGGCGCAGGCGGTGGCGGCATGAAGCCGCACGGTCCGATTCCGCCGGGTTACGCCGCCGATGACGACGGGATGCTGCTGATCGGCGGCGACCGCGCCGATACGCTCGCTGACATGGCGGGCGACACGCCGCTGTTCGTTTACGACAGCGCGATGTTGACCGCGCGGGTCGCCGAATGGCGCGCCGCAATGCCCGCCGACGTGCAGCTGCATTTTGCGATGAAGGCAAACCCCTATGCGCCGCTGCTTGCCTTCATGGCGCGGCTGGTCGACGGGTTCGACGTCGCGTCGGGCGGCGAGCTGAAAGCCGCGATCGACGCCGGGATGCCCGCGGGCGACATCAGCTTTGCCGGACCCGGCAAGCGCGACCGCGAGCTGGAGGCAGCGATTGTGGCGGGCGCCACGCTCAATCTGGAATCGGCGGGCGAGGCGGAGCGCGCGCTGTCGATCGCCGCGCGTCTCGGTCTGGCACCCAGCCTGGCGGTGCGGGTCAATCCCGACTTCGACCTCAAGGGCTCGGGGATGAAGATGGGCGGCGGCGCCAAGCCGTTCGGGGTCGATGCCGCCGAGGTTCCGGCGCTGGTTCGACGCCTGATCGCGGCGGGCGCCGACTGGCAGGGCTTCCATATTTTCGCGGGATCGCAGGCACTTGATGCCGAGGCCATCGCCGACACGCAGGCGCAGACGGTTGCGCTGGCCGCCAGACTGGCGGACGAGGCTGGCGCGACGCCGCCGCTCGTCAATCTGGGGGGCGGCATGGGGGTGCCCTATTTCCCCGGCGACACCGCGGTCGATGCCGCGGCAGTCGGCGCGGCGCTGGGCGACACGCTTGCCGCGCGCGCCGATGTGCTCGCGAAAAGCCGCTTTGCAATGGAACTTGGGCGCTGGCTGGTGGCCGAGGCGGGCGTCTATCTGACGCGCGTCGTCGACCGCAAGACCAGCCATGGCGAGACGTTTCTGGTCACCGACGGCGGGCTCCACCACCAGCTCGCCGCGAGCGGCAATTTCGGGACGGTGATCCGGCGCAATTATCCGATCGCGGTCGCCAAGCGCTTCCGCGATGCGCCCGCCGAAACGGTGTCGGTGGTCGGGTGCCTCTGCACCCCGCTCGACCGGCTGGGCGATCAGGTCGCGTTGCCGCGCGCCGACGTCGGCGACCTGATCGCAATCTTCCAGGCGGGCGCCTATGGCGCAAGCGCGAGCCCCGCCGCCTTTCTGGGGCAAGGCCCGGCCCGCGAGATGCTCGTCTGACGCGGCGAAACCTGTTCCTTAACGGGACAGTTCTGCCGATGTGCTAGTCAAACCTATCTCAATACTAACTCTATGTTCACCCTTTTCGCGCAAGGGTGGATGCTGACGCATTGACGGTTGCCGCGGGGATTTGCGCCGTGGCGGCTGCCCGCGGCACGAAAGGTTGATTGATTATGGCTTCGTTCCCTTCGCTTCGCGTCGCCCGCGCCGCGCTTGTTTGCGGTATCGCGTCGACAGCGCTCGCGGGCTGCGCCAGCACGGGCGGCGGCGCGCCGCAGCTGCCGAGCGCGACCTTTGTCCAGAATCAGGAAGGCCCGGGCGAGGAATATATCATCGGCCCGCTCGACGAACTTCAGATCTTCGTGTGGCGCAATCCCGAACTGGGCGGCAAGGTCCAGGTGCGGCCCGACGGGCGGATCACGACGCCGCTGATCACCGATATGCCCGCGGTCGGCAAGACCCCGACGATGCTCCAGCAGGATATCAAACTCCAGCTCAGCCAATATATCACCGACCCGATCGTCAGCGTCATCGTCACCACGTTCAACAGCACCTTTTCGCAGCAGGTGCGCGTCGTCGGCGCGACCGAAAAGCCGGCCTCGATTCCGTTCCGCGCCAACATGACCGTGCTCGACGCAATGATTGCAGTCGGCGGCCTCGGCGAATATGCGGCTGGAAACAAGGCGCGACTCGTCCGTTTCGACAAGGGCAGCGGCAAGCAGCAGGAATTTGCCCTGCGGCTGAATGACCTGATCAAGCGCGGCGACATCAAGGCCAATGTGCGGTTGCAGCCCGGCGATGTCATCATCATCCCCGAAAGCATGTTCTGACCCAGACCGACCGCCGACCGACCCATATCCAAGGATTGACCGTAGCCGATGACCAGCCTTTACGACGAATTCCGGGTGGCGCTGCACAGCGTCTGGACGCGCCGGTGGCTCGTGCTGGCGGTGGCATGGGGCATTTGCATCCTCGGCTGGCTGGCGATCGCGTCGATCCCCAACCGTTATGATTCGCGCGCCCGGCTGCTCGTCGACATCAATGAAATTCTGCCCGATGATCCGCAGGGCGGCGCCTATGGCGGACGCCAGCGCATCGACCAGATCCGCGAAACGCTGACCAGCGCGCGCAATCTGGAAAAGGTCGCGGCAACGACCGGCCTGCTGCCCGCCGGCGCGGGCGAGCGCGAAAAGGCGGGCGCGGTCGCGATGCTGCAAAAGAACATCAAGGTAGTGCCGCAACAGGATAATATCTTTGAAATAACCTCGAGCGTCGGCGTTGGCAGCCTGTCCGACGCCGACAATGCCAAGCTGGCTTCGGGTGTGCTCGACAGCCTGATCACCGTGTTTCGCGACGACCAGCTGCGCGGCGGGCGGATGAACGCGCGCGAGGGGCTGAAATTCCTCGATGCGCAGATCGCCGACCGCGAAAAGGCGCTGCGCGAAGTCGAAGCGCGGCGGGCGGCGTTCGAGGCGCAGAATATTGGGCTGATCCCCGGTGGCGCCGGATCGCCGGCGCAGCGCGTCGAAGCGGCGCGCGCCGAGCTGGGTCAGATCGATTCGCAGCTCGTCGCCGCGCAGGCACAGCTCGCTGCCGCCAACGGCCAGCTCGCGTCGACCCCCGCGACGATCAACGTCCCCGGCATGGGCGGCGTCGGCGGCGGGGTTGCGCGGCAGCAGCTGGCAGGCGCGCAGAACGAACTGTCGTCGATGCGCGCGCGCGGGCTGACCGATGCGCATCCCGACGTCATCGCGCTGAAAAGCCAGATCGCCTCGCTCAAAGCCATGGCCGACCGCGAAGGCGCGGGCGGCGGTGGCGGCGGCAATTCGCAGAACCCGGCCTATGCCTCGCTCGCCGCGATGCGCGCCGAGCGGCAGGCGACGGTCAGCGCGCTCAATGCCCGCAAGGCGCAGCTGAGCGGCGACATCGCGCGGATCACCAGCCAGCAGATCCAGAACCCCGGCATTGCCGCCGAATATGACCGGATCAACGGCGAATATACCGCGTTCAAGGCGCAATATGACAAGCTGCTGGCACAGCGCGAACAGGTACGGCTGCGCGGCGACGTGCAGACCGAAACCGACGCGATCAAGATCGAACTCCTCGATCCGCCGACGAAGCCGACCAGCCCCGCGGCGCCCAATCGGCCCTTGTTCCTGACCCTCGTCCTGCTCGCCGGGATCGGCGGCGGGATCGGCGCTGCTTTTGGCCTGGGCCAGGTGCGCGCCAGCTATGCCACCGCGGCGAAGCTGGAACGCGCGAGCGGATTGCCCGTCATCGGTTCGATCACCGAAGTGGTGACCCCCGAACGCCACGTCGAGCGGCGCAAGAAACTGGTGTGGCTGGCAAGCGGCGGCGGCGCCTTGGTCGGGCTCTACGCCTTGCTGCTGGTCGCCGAATTCATCCAGCGCGGCATGGTAGCGTGACGGGGGACGATGACATGAACGACCAACGCAAAGTCAAGCGCCCGCCCTCGCTCCTCGAACGCGCGGCCGACATGTTCGGCCTCGATCCGGCGGCCAATGCGCCGACGATCGACGTGTCGAGCCTGCCCCCCGAAGCGCCCAAAAAGGCCAAAAAGGTCCAGGCCGAACCGGTTGGCGAAGTCTTGCCGCCCGAGGCGATCGCCCCGGCCAGCCCGACGGTCGAAACCGCCCCGACGCCGCAGCCATCGCCGCGCAAGGAGATCGCCAAGGCCGCTCCCGCGATCGTTCCGACGCGGCAGGGGACGATCGACCGCGAGCGGCTGGCGTCGCGCGGGATGATCGTACCCGGCACCCCGGTGACCGGCATTTCCGAAGAATATCGCATCGTGAAGCGCGAATTGATCCGCAACTTCGGCGGCACCGGCAATCGCCCGATCCTGCCGCGCGGCCACCGCGTGCTGATCGCCTCGGCCAACCCGGGCGAGGGCAAGACCTTTTCCGCGGTCAATCTGGCGCTCAGCCTGGCGGTCGAGGCCGACCATGACGTCCTGCTGATCGACGCCGACATCGCCAAGCCGAGCGTGCTCGAAGCGCTGGGGCTGGAGGATGGTCCGGGGTTGATGGACGCGCTGGCCGATGCGCATCTGCCACTTGGTGATTGCCTGATCCAGACCGATATTCCGGGCCTGAAGGTCATGCCAGCGGGCACCGGGCATATGCACGACACCGAACTGCTTGCTTCGGCGCGCACCGATGCGTTGCTGGCGCAGCTCGAACAGGGCGCGCCGGGCCGCATCCTGATCATCGATTCGCCGCCGGTGTTGGCGGCGTCGCCCGCCGCGGTGCTCGCCGGGCATGTCGGACAGACGATCATGGTCGTGCGCGCCGACGAAACATTGGAATCCGCCCTGCGCGACGCGATCGGCCTGATGGGCGCGTGTCCGCATATCCAACTGCTCCTCAATGGCGTGAAATTTTCGCCGGGTGGCCGCCGCTTCGGCACCTATTACGGACAAGGAGGCGCGTGATGCGCACCACCACCACATTGCGCCGCACGGGCGCGCTGGCGGCGCTGCTGCTGGCGGGAACCGCGACCGGCGCGCAGGCGCAATTTTCGGGTGATCCCGCATCCGGCGCCAGCGACGCTCCGGCCAGCGCGCCGTCGGCCGAGCCGGGCCGATCGGCCAAGCGCGCCGAAGCGCGTCGCAGCCAGCGACAGGTCGATGTCAGCCCCTATCTGGAGGTCGGCCAGGTGCTGACCGCCGACCTGAAGAACGGCGGCGACGTCCTGACCTATACCACGGTGGCGGCTGGCGTTGACGCCGCGATCGTGACCAGCCGCGCCGAATTGGCGGCGACGGTACGGTATGAACATCGTTTCGGGTGGAACGGCGGGCTGGACGATTCCAATACGATCAGCGGGCTGGCGCGCGGCCGGATCGAAGTGGCACGTGGGTTGAACCTGGAGGGCGGTGCGCTCGCGACCCGCACCCGCGCCGACGGCGCGGGCGCCGACAGCGGCCTGTTTATCGGCGACGCCAGCAATGTTGCGAACCTCTATTCGGTGTATGCCGGGCCGACCTTGGCGCGGCGGATCGGCGGGCTTGATGTCGGCGCCGGTTACCGCTTTGGCTATACCAAGGTCGATGTCGATACGCCCCCGATCCTGTCGCCGGGATCGCAGCCGCAGGATATTTTCGACAGCTCGACCAACCATGTCGCTTGGGCCAGCGTCGGCGCGCGCCCCGGCGATCTGCCGTTCGGCTGGCAGATTTCGGGCGGTTATGAACGCGAGGATGCCAGCCAGCTCGACCAGCGTTTCGAGGGCAAATATGCCCGCGCCGACGTGACCATGCCGATCGGGCCGACCGTCGCGCTGCTCGGCGGTGTCGGTTACGAGGATATCGAAATCGGCCAGCGCAATCCGGTGGTCGATGCGGGCGGTGTGCCGGTGCGCGACGCCAACGGACGTTTCGTGACCGACAAATCGACCCCGCGCCAGCTGTCGTTCGATACCGACGGCCTGATCTGGGACGCGGGTGTGATGTGGCAGCCAAGCCGCCGTACGTCGGCGACGGCGCGCGTCGGGCGCCGCTATGGCGATACCATCTATACCGGCAGCTTTTCCTATCGCGCCGACCATGCGACGACGATCCAGGTCGGCGTTTATGACGGGCTGTCGAGCCTTGGTCGCGGCCTGTCGGGGGGGCTGGCGGCGCTGCCGACCCAGTTCGATCCGACGCGCAATCCGATCGGTGGCAATATCAACCCGTGCGTGTTCGGACAGGCGGGCGGCGGATGCCTCAGCAACCAGCTCGGCAATGCAACGGCGGCGCAATATCGCAGTCGCGGGGTGCAGGCGACGATCGGCTCGCGCTTTGGCGGGTGGAATTACGGGGTCGGCGTCGGCTATGATCAGCGCAAGCTGCTTGCCCCCTTGCTGTCGCCGATCGCCAGCCTGAACGGGATCAAGGACGAGAATTATTATCTGTTCCTGTCAGCCGGGCGACGGCTCGACGCCGATTCGGACATCAGCCTGTCGGGCTATCTCAATTATTTCGACAATGGCGCTCCGGGGGTCAGCGACGTACAGTCGGCGGGGCTGTCGGCCGCCTATTCGCGCCGGTTCTGGCGCAGCCTGACCGGCACCGCGGCGGCGAGCCTGAACGCGTTCGATCAGGATGGCTTCAACAGCCAGCTTATTGGTTCAGCTTTGGTGGGACTGCGTTACAACTTCTGATGGGCTCGACCCATTGGGCAACGGGAATTCGCGATGTACGATCAATTCTATGGTTTCACCGGCCGTCCGTTCCAGCTGACGCCTGATCCGCATTTCTATTTTGAAAGCGGCACCCACCGCAAAGCCATGTCCTACCTCGGCTACGGTCTCGCGCAGGGCGAAGGCTTCATCGTCATCACCGGTGATGTCGGCGCGGGCAAGACGACGCTGGTCGGGCATCTGATGAACACGATCGATCCTAACCGGCTGACCGCGGTCAAGCTGGTGTCGACGCAGGTCGAGGGCGACGATCTGCTCCGTCTGGTCGCCGAACAGTTCGGGATCGAATGGGAAGGCGAAAGCAAGGCCGAACTGCTGCGCTCGATGGAACAATATCTGCGCGAACAGGCGCGTGCGGGCAAACGCACGCTGCTGATCGTCGACGAGGGGCAGAATCTGGCGATCTCGGCGCTCGAAGAGCTCCGGATGTTGTCGAACTTTGTGCTCGGTGGCCATTCGCTGCTGCAAATCTTCCTGCTCGGCCAGCCCGAATTTCGCCAGACGCTGTTCCATTCGCCGACGCTGGAGCAATTGCGCCAGCGTGTGATCGCGACGCATCACCTCGACCCGATGGAGCCCGAGGAGGTCGAACCCTATATCCTGCACCGGCTGGGCAAGGTCGGCTGGACGGGCAACCCCAGCTTCAGCCCCGACGCGTTCGAGGAAATCTTTGACTATAGCGAGGGCGTGCCGCGCAAATTGAACGTGCTGGTCAGCCGCTTGCTGCTGTACGGCGCGGTCGAACAGATGACGCGGATCACCGCGCAGAATGTGCGGTCGGTCGTCGCCGAGATCGAGGCCGATCGCGGCATCGACGCATCGACGCTGGCGCCGCTGCCAGTCGAGGAGGTCGTGGCGGCCGCCGCTGCTGCGGTCGCGCCGACCCCGGCGCCCTTTGCGGCCCCGACCCCCGCCAATGAAACGGCGCTTGAATGGCCGCAGCGTGCTGCCGACGGGCGCCCGCCCTTCGCCCAGCCTGCCGAGACGGTCATCCTGACCCCGCCCGATCCGAGCGCCGACGAGGTTCTGGCGCGGATGGCTGCGGCGGATGGCGATGCCCCGGCAGCACCCGCCATCGACCCCGAACAGCTGGCGGCGCTCGAAGCGCAGATCGCCTCGCTCGAGACGCGGCTGGTCGAACAGGACGCGGCGCTGCGCCGCGTGCTCGACCTGCTAATCGAATGGGTCGAGCGCGATCCCGAGAATGCCCCGAACCCGGCGACGTCGCGGACCTGGGCGGCCTGACAGCGACCGCGAAATCGGCTAGTCTGCGGATGAAGGTGAGAAAAGATGCAGAACGGCCTGTCGGTCGATGTCGAGGACTGGTTCCAGGTCGGCGCCTTTGAGCGCACGATCGACCGCGCCGACTGGCCGACGCTCGAATGCCGGGTCGAGGCGAATTGCGACGCAGTCTTGCAGATTTTCGCCGATGCCGGCGTCAAGGGGACGTTCTTCACGCTGGGCTGGGTCGCCGAACGCTATCCGGCGCTGATCAAGCGCATCGTTGGTGCGGGGCATGAGCTCGCGAGCCATGGCTATGACCACAAGCGCGTGTTCAACATGACCGCGGACGAATTCGCCGCCGACCTCAAACAGACGCGGGCAATCCTCGAGGATCTGGGCGGCGTTGCGGTGCGCGGCTATCGGGCGCCGAGCTTTTCGGTCGATACGCGCACGCCGTGGGCGCATATGGTGCTCGCCGAGCAGGGCTATGCTTATTCGTCGAGCGTCGCGCCGGTCGTCCACGACCATTATGGCTGGCCGCAAAGCCCGCGCCATGCGTGGCGGCCGTTGCCCGATAGCGATCTGGTCGAATGGCCGGTGACGACGGCGCGCTTTGCCGGGCGAACGCTCGCCGCAGGGGGCGGGGGCTTCATGCGGATGCTGCCCTATGGCTTCACGCGCTGGGCGATCGCGCGGATGAACGCCGAGGGGCATCCGGCGATCCTCTATTTCCACCCATGGGAAATCGACCCCGGCCAGCCGCGCGTGGCCGACGCGCCGATCAAGTCGAAAATCCGTCATTACAGTGGCTTGTCGGCCATGGCTGGCAAGCTGAAGAAGCTGCTCGCCGATTTCGAATGGACGCGCGCTGACGCGTTACTGCCCGCGCAGCAGCGGCGCGCCGAGCCGTGGCGCGCCGCGGCGTGAATGCCCCGACGCGTCCGATGATGCAGGTCTTTTCCGGCGCGCCGCTGTCCGACGCGGCGGCATGGGATGCCTATGTCGCGGCGCATCCGCACGCGACACCCTTTCACAGCCGTGCCTGGTGCGAAGCAATCACCCGGGCGACCGGGCATCAATGCCATCTGGTGACCGCGCGCGACGCGAATGGGACGTTGACCGGGCTGTTGCCGCTCCACCATGTCCGCTCGCCGTTGTTCGGGCAGGCGCTGGTCGGCAGCGGCTTTGCCGTCGACGGCGGTATCCTCGCCGATGATCCGGCGGTCGCCGCGACGCTGGCTGAGGGGGCAGCGGCGATGGCGCAATCGCTTGGGGTACCGTCGGTGGAACTGCGCGGCGGGCCGCAGCCGGATGCCGACGGTTGGCGCCGCGAAGAGGGCGTTTACGCCGGGTTCGCGCGCGACCTGGCCAGCGACGACGATGCCGAATTGCTGGCGATCCCCCGCAAGCAGCGCGCCGAAGTGCGCAAGGTGCTGGACAGCGGCCTGACCGTGACGTCGGGGCGCGATGCTGACGAACGACGCGATCATTATCGCATCTACGCGACCAGCGTCCGCAACCTCGGCACGCCGGTATTCCCCAAAGCGCTGTTCGATGCGGTGCTCGATGCGTTCGGCGACGATGCCGACATTTTGACCGTGCGCGCGGACGGGAAACCCGTCGCGAGCGTGCTCAGCCTCTATTGGCGCGGGACGGTGATGCCCTATTGGGGCGGCGGCACCGCCGATGCACGGCGGCTGCGCGCTAACGAACTCATGTATTTTGCGCTGATGCGCCATGCGCGCGCGCGCGGCTGCACCCGCTTCGATTTCGGCCGATCGAAAGTCGGCACCGGCCCCTTCGCCTACAAGAAAAACTGGGGGTTCGAGCCGCAGCCGCTGGTCTACGCGCGCTGGCTGGCGCCCGACGAAACCGCGCGCGACACCAACCCGAACAGCGCCAAATATCGGCTGCAGGTCGATCTGTGGAAAAAACTGCCGCTGTGGGCGGCAAACCGGATCGGGCCGCTGATCGCGCGCGGATTGGGGTAATCCGCGTGCTTTCAGATACATCGTCATTGCGAGCGCAGCGAAGCAATCCAGAGTGGCGCAAACCGCTCTGGATTGCTTCGCTGCGCTCGCAATGACGGAGAGCGGCGATGGCCGAAATCCTTTTCCTCGTTCACCGTGCGCCTTGGCCGCCCGACCGCGGCGACCGGATTCGCAGCTGGCATATGTTCGAAGCGCTGGCGAAGCTGGCGCCGGTGCATGTTGCGGCGCTGGCCGACAATGAATCCGACGCTGCACAGGCACGCGAAAAAATGACGCCGCTTTGCAAGAGCCTGGCGATCGAAGTGCGCAAGATCTCGCGCCCGCTCGCGCTGGCTTCGGCGGTGCTGCGCGGCGAACCAGTGTCGAACCGGCTGTTCCGGAATGTAGCGCTCGCGCGCCATGTCGATGCGCTCGTCCGCCAAGGCAGCATCACCCACATCGTCGGCTTCTCCGGCCAGATGGCGCAATATCTGCCCGCCGGTTTTGACGGGCCGGTGTTGATGGATTTCGTCGATGTCGACTCGGCCAAGTTCGCGACCTATGCCGAGCAGGACCAGCGTCAGCCGCTGAACTGGGTCCACCGCCGCGAGGCGCGCGTGCTCGGCGCGTATGAAGCTAAGGTGGCGCGACACGTCGACGCGAGCCTGTTCGTCAGCGAGGCGGAGGCGGCGTTGTTTCGCACGCGCAGTGGCTTGGGTGGCGACACTGTGCATGCCGTCGAAAATGGCATCGACACCGACCGCTTCGATCCTGCGCTGGCGTTCGACCCCGTCGATACAGACGCAGGACCACTCGCCGTTTTCACCGGGCAGATGGACTATCGTCCCAATATCGACGCGGTGTGCTGGTTCGCCGCCGACATCCTGCCGCTGATCCGTCGGCAGCACCCCGACGCGCGGTTCGCGATCGTCGGGCGCGCGCCGACCGACGAGGTTCGCGCGCTGGCCAAGCTGCCAGAGGTGCTGGTGACTGGCGAAGTGCCCGACGTGCGGCCGTGGCTTGCCGCCGCCGCCGCGGTGGTCGCGCCGCTGCTGCTGGCGCGCGGGGTGCAGAATAAATTGCTCGAGGCGATGGCGATGGCGCGGCCCGTGGTGGCGAGTGCAGCTGCCGCCGAGGGGATCGATGCGGCAGCGGGTCAGCATCTGCTGGTCGCTGACGATGCCGCGAGCATGGCGGCCGCGGTGGGCTCACTGTTCGATGACCGGGCAACTGCCGCGAGCATGGGTCAGGCGGCACGCGCGCAGATGATCGCGCGCTATGGCTGGGACGCGCGGCTGGCGCCGCTCGGCGCGCTGCTGGGACTGTCCGCATGACGCTGTGGCAGCGCCATCTCGCCGCGCTCGCCCTGCTGTCGGGTGCTATTCTCGCGCTCTTCTGGCGCGATGCTGCCGATATGGCGGGCATCTGGTGGAACAGCTCGACCTTCACGCACTGCCTGCTGATCGTGCCGATGATCGGATGGCTGGTGTCGCAGCGGATCGATCTGCTGCGCCCGCTGACCCCCGCCTTCTGGTGGCCCGCGCTCGTCTGGATGGCGGGGGCGGGGCTGGTGTGGCTGGTCGGCGAAGCGGCGGGGGTTGGGCTGTTTCGCCAGCTCGGGTTGATCCTGATGCTGCAGGGCGCGGTCGGCGCGACACTCGGCGAGAAGCTCGTGCGCGGGCTGCTCTTTCCTCTCTGCTATGCGCTGCTCTTGGTGCCGTTTGGGGAGGAACTGGTGCCGCTGCTCCAGACCTTTACCGCGCATATCAGCGTCATCCTGCTCCACCTGTCGGGCATTTCGGCCGAGATGGAAGGCGTGTTCATCACCACGCCCGCCGGCTTCTTCGAGGTGGCCGAGGAATGTTCGGGGGTCAATTTCCTGATCGCGATGCTCGCCTATGCGGTGTTCGCGGCGCATCTGTGTTTCAAAAGCTGGACGCGGCGCATCGTCTTTGTAGCTGCGGCACTCGCGACGACGATCATCGCCAACGCGCTGCGCGCTTATGGCACGATGGTCGCCGCCGAAATCTGGGGGATCGAGGCGGCGGGCGGGATCGATCATATCTTCTACGGCTGGATCTTTTTCGGGCTGGTGATCGTGATCGTGATGCTGGTGGCGCGGCGCTGGTTCGACCGGGCGGCAAATGATGTCGCAGTCGATGTGCGTGGGCTGGACGGTGCGCCGCGCTTCGCTGGATCGGCAAGGGCGGTGCTGCCCGCAGCACTGGCGATCCCGCTGATCTTTGCTGGCTGGGCATGGCTTGTGGGGGGGCGCAGTGCGCCGCTGCCCGCGACGATGGCGGTCGAGGCGCCGCGCGGCTGGAGCGAAACGCGCGCCGAGGGCATGGCATGGGCGCCGCGCTTCGACGGCGCCGATCAGCGACTGCTGCGACATTTCATCGATGCGAAGGGGCGCCGGGTGACGGTCGCGATCGGCGGTTACGAGCGTCAGGCCGAAGGGCGTGAGGTCGTCGCCTTCGGGCAGGGGGCGGTTGATCCCGACAGCAAATGGGCGTGGAGAGCCGCGCTGCCCGCGGTCAATGGTGGCAAAACCGAACGTCTGCTCCATCCCGGCCCCGTGCTGCGCGATGCGGCGACCTGGTATGTCGTCGGCGGCGCGGTCACCGGCGATGCGCGGCGGGCGAAGCTGGCGGGGCTGAAAGCCCGACTGCTCGGCGGCGATCCGCGCGCGCTATCGCTGATCGTGTCGAGCGAGGAGCGTCGGGGCGGACGCGATGCGATCACTGATTTCGTTTCCGCGTCGGGCGGAGCCAAGGCGATGGCTGACCGCGCGCTGAAACTGCGTTAGGGATCGCGCCATGTGTGGGATCGCGGGCATCTATCATCTGGAAACGGCGAAGCCGGTGGACCCGGCGCGACTGCGCACGATGCTGCATCCGATGGCGCATCGCGGCCCGGACGGGTCGGGCGTGTGGACCGCTCCCGGCGTCGGGCTCGGTCATTTGCGCCTGTCGATCATCGACATCGACGGCAGTCCGCAACCGATGCCGAGCGACGATGAAGCGGCAACGCTCACCTACAATGGCGAAATCTATAATTTTCGCGAGCTGCGCTCCGAACTGGAGGATCGCGGCCACCGGTTCCGCACCAGCGGCGATACCGAGGTCATCATCGCAGCGTGGCGGCAATGGGGGCCGGATTGCCTTTCGCGGCTGAACGGGATGTTCGCCTTTGCGATCCACGATCATGCGCGCGGCTGCCTGTTCCTGGCGCGCGACCGGCTGGGGGTGAAGCCGCTGCACTATGCGCGGCTGTCCGACGGGTCGGTGGCGTTCGCGTCCGAACTGAAGGGGCTGCTGCGCAACCCACTGCTGCGACAGGAAGCCAACCTGACCGCGATCGAGGATTTCCTCGCCTTTGGTTATGTACCCGACGACAATTGCATCGTCGCGGGGGTCGAGAAGCTGGCCGCGGGGCATTTCCTGCTGCTCGAACGCGGCAAGGCCATCCCCGCGCCGACGCGCTGGTGGGCGCCCGATTTTTCGCGGCGCATCAAGGCCAGCGAAGGTGAGGCGGCCGAGCATCTTGTCCATCTGATGCGCGCCGCGGTGACCGATCGCATGGTCGCCGACGTTCCGCTCGGCGCCTTTCTATCGGGCGGCGTCGACAGCAGCGCCGTGGTCGCGCTGATGGCGGAAGCGAGCGCGAAGGCGGTCAAGACCTGCACGATCGGCTTCGATCAGGCGGCGCTCGACGAGACGGAATATGCGCGGCAAATCGCCGAACGCTTCGCGACCGATCACCGCACCCGCACGGTGTCCTCGGGCGATTTCGGGCTGGTCGACACGATCGCCGATCATTTCGACGAGCCCTTCGCCGACGCCAGCGCGCTGCCGACCTATCGCGTGTGCGAGCTGGCGCGTGAAAATGTGACGGTGGCGCTGTCGGGCGACGGCGCCGACGAGGCGTTTGCGGGGTATCGGCGGCTGGTGTTTCAGCATCAGGAGGAACGGCTGCGCGGGCTGATTCCTGGCTTTCTGCGCCGCGGGGTTCTCGGGCCGCTGGCGAAGGTGTGGCCGCAGATGGACTGGGCGCCGCGCCCGCTGCGCGCGCGCGCAACGCTCGCCAGCCTGTCCAAAAGCGGCGCCGAGGGCTATGCCGAAGCCGTCGGGGTGACGGGTCAGGCGCAGCGGTCGCTCCTGTTCAACGACGGGGCGCATCACGCGCTGGGCGATCATGTTGCCGAGGCGCGCTATTGGAAGGCGATGGCCGAAGCCCCGGCGCGCGAGCCGCTCGACCGCGCGCAATATGCCGACCTGATGATCTGGCTGCCCGGCGACATTTTGACCAAGACCGACCGGATGAGCATGGCGGTGAGCCTCGAGGCGCGCGAGCCGCTGCTCGATTACCGGCTGATCGAATTTGCCGCGAGCCTGCCCGCGTCGATGCGCGTCAAGGGATCGACCGGCAAGGCGATCATGAAGCAGGCGATGGAACGCTATCTGCCGCACGACATCCTGTATCGGCCCAAGATGGGATTTGTGACCCCCGTGTCGCAATGGTTTCGCGGCGCTTTGGTGGAGCAGGCGAGGGGGTTGGCGACGTCGTCGACGCTGGCGCGATCGGGCTGGTTCGACATGGCCGAAATCGAGCGCATCGTCGCGGCGCACCAGTCTGGGCGGCGCGACCATGGGCGGCTGATCTGGCAATTTTTCATGCTGGAAAAATCGCTGGCGAAACTGTTCGGGATTTGAGGAAGGTCACCCCTCCCCTTTAGGGGAGGGGTAGCGAGACTTGGTCCGGCACAGCCGGGCCTTTAGTCGAGTGGGGTGGGGGCTGTCGGCCTTGCGCAACATCGACAGCCCCCACCCCAACCCCTCCCCTAAAGGGGAGGGGCTTCAGATAAATCGCCACCCCATTTTAACGCTTCCCTGCTAACCTCCACCCGATGACGGTGCACCCCGCCTTTCCCGCCGACGCTACCCCCGCCGATCCGCTGACGGTGCGTATCGTCGATCCGCTGGCGCTGTCGCACGAACTGGCGGCGGCGTGGGACCGGCTGGCGGCGGAGGCCAGCGAACCCAATCCCTTTGCCGAACGCTGGTGCCTGCAATCGGCGCTGCACCTGCTCGATCCCGAACGGCACGCGCGGCTGGTCATGGTGCGCGACGGCAGCGACGGGCCGGTGATCGGCATCATGCCGATCGCCGCTGCGCCGCATTATGGCCGCCTGCCGCTGCGCCATGTGACCGGCTGGGCGCACCCCAATCATTTTCTGGGATTGCCGCTGGTCCGCGCGGGGTTCGAACGCCTGTTCTGGTCGATCCTGCTCGGCTGGTGCGACGCTGCGCCGTGGGCGCGGACCTTGTTGCATTTGCCGCGATTGACGGAGGATGGGCCGCTGCACCGCGCGCTGGTCGACGTCGCGCGGGTGCGCGGCGGCGAAGCCGAGATCGTCCATCGCGAAGAGCGCGCGCTGCTCGCCAGCGACCTGTCGCCCGCCGAATATTGGGACACCGCGGTGCGCGCCAAGAAGCGCAAGGAGCATCGGCGCCAGGCGAATCGGCTCGCCGAGCAGGGGGCCATGCGTTTTCGGCGCTGGCGGGCGGGAGAGGCGATCGATCCGTGGATCGACAGCTTTCTGGACCTGGAGGCGCGCGGCTGGAAAGGCCGCGCCGGATCGGCGCTCGCCAGCCATGGCGATACCGAGGCTTGGTTCCGCGCCATCATCGCCGGTGCCGCAGAGGCGGGACGGCTCGACATGCGTGCGCTGGACCTCGACGAGCGACCGCTGGCGATGCTGATCAATTTTCGGGCGCCGCCCGGGGGCTTTTCGTTCAAGACCGCGTTCGACGAGGAATATGCCCGCTTTTCGCCCGGGGTGTTGCTGCAACAGGAAAATCTCGACCTGCTGGACGACCCCGCGATCGCGTGGGTCGACAGCTGCGCTGCGCCCGGACATCCGATGATCGACAGCGTCTGGCGCGAGCGCCGCGCTTTGGTGTGGGTCAACGCCGCGCTGTCGTCGCCCGCCGACCGGCTGCGCTTTGCGATGCTCGCCAGGATCGAGCGGCTCTGGCGACGCTGGAAAGCTCCCACCGCCGTCGAAAATGAAGTAGAAAGCCCGACATGACTGCGCATCAGCCGATCTCTGCTCCTGTTTTCCCCGCCGACACGCTGGCGGCGATGGCGGCGCTATATCCTTTGAAGGCGGGGCTGCTGCGCCATCATCTGCCCGACCATCCCTTGCTGTCGATCGAGGCGCTGGCAGAGCTTGCCGAAAGCATGCCGGTGAGCGCGGTCGAATATAATCCGGGCAATGTCCCGATCGGGATCCGTCCCGAGGATGTCCCGTCGAACGGCTTGTCGATCGGCGAGACGATCCGCACCATCGACACCAATGGCAGCTGGGCCGTGCTCAAGAATATCGAAAATGTCGCGGCTTATCGCACGCTGCTGATGGACCTGCTCGGCGAACTCAAATCGGTCGTCGAACCGCGGACGGGCGCGATGCTGACGCCGCAGGGGTTCATCTTCATTTCGTCGCCGGGGTCGATCACGCCCTATCACTTCGACCCCGAGCATAATATCCTGCTGCAACTGCGCGGGACCAAGGTCATGAACGTCTGGCCCGCGGGCGACGAGCGTTTTGCCGATCGCCGCGAGCATGAACGCTATCATGGCGGCGGCCACCGCAACCTGCCGTGGCAGGACGATTTCCATGCCGATGCGCAGCAGGTGCCGCTCGCTCCCGGCGACGCCGTGCTGATGCCGGTCATGGCGCCGCACTTTGTCGCCAATGGCGATGCGCCGTCGATCTCGCTGTCGATCACCTGGCGCAGCGAATGGAGCTATCGCGAATCCGAAGCGCACGCCGCCAACGCCGCGCTGCGCCGCATGGGGCTGGACCCGGCGATGCCGCCGCGCTGGCCAAGCTATGCCTGGGCGCGGTCGGTGGGCTGGCGGATCGCACGAAAGCTGCGGCTCGTTGCGTGACAGACTGCTTTCCATCGCGGCATTTTGCGGCTATGGGCGCGCATCCTTATTTTGTGAGATCCTAGAGGACTGATGGCGAAAGAAGAACTTCTGGAGATGCGCGGCCAAGTGGTCGAACTGCTGCCCAACGCGATGTTTCGCGTCAAACTGGAAAACAACCACGAGATTCTGGGCCACACGGCCGGAAAGATGCGCAAGAACCGCATCCGCGTTCTGGTTGGCGACGAAGTGCTCGTCGAACTCACCCCCTATGACCTGACCAAGGGTCGGATCACCTATCGCTTCAAGTGAGCGGCGCGGCGAAAACTCCTGCGCCCATGCCGGTACTGGTTCTCGCTTCGACTTCGCCCCGGCGGCGTGAGCTGCTGGCGCGCATCGGCGTGATCCCGGCGCGGATCGCGTCCCCCGACATCGACGAAACGCCGCTGAAGGGCGAACTGCCGCGTGATTATGTCGCGCGGCTGGCCAAGGGCAAGGCGCTGGCGGTCGCGCGTGCGGTGGACGAGGTGGTGCTGGCGGGCGACACGACCGTCGCGGTCGGGCGCCGCATCTTGGAAAAACCCGCAGACGAGGCGGATCTGCGCCGCATGCTCGGCCTGCTGTCGGGGCGGCGGCACCATGTCTATTCGGGACTGTGCGTCGTCGGGACCGACGGCAAGGCGCGGGTGCGCGTCGCCGACACCATCGTCGCCTTCAAGGTGCTGAGCGCCGCCGAGATCGACTGGTATGTCGAAAGCGGGGAGGGTATGGGCAAGGCTGGCGGCTACGCGATCCAGGGTCGCGCCGAGGCCTTTGTCCGTTTCCTGTCGGGCAGCCATTCGAATGTCGTCGGGCTGCCGCTGTTCGAAACACGCACCCTGCTGACCAGCGCGGGCATCCCCCTTGGCTGAATGGCTGTACGAAGCCGGGATCGGCGAAGCGCGCGCGGCGCTGGTCGATGGCGACGACATTCTGGAGGCACGGATCGAGCGCGAAGGCGCCGGGCCGCGCGTCGGCGCGGTGGTCGCGGCGCGGCTGGTCGAAGCCGGGAAATCGCCACTGGTGACGCTCGACTGGCCCGGCGCTCCCGCCGCCAACTTGACCGGATTGCCGACTGCCACATCGATCGGCACCGCGCTGACGGTCGAGATCACCCGCATGGCGCTGCGCGAACGCGGGCGGGACAAACCGGCGCGGGCGCGGGTGGCCGAGGCGGGCGCGGTCATCGGCGACGGACCCGACCTGCGCGCACGGATCGCGGCGAGCGGTCTGCCGGTGACCGAGCTTCGCGCGACCGATCCCGACCGGCTCGAACAGGCGGGCTGGTCCGAATTGATCGATCATGTCCGCACCGGTCACTGGCCCTTCGACGGCGGCGCGCTGTGGGTCGATGCGACGCCCGCGATGGTGCTGATCGATATCGATGGCGACGGCGATGCGCTGGCGCTGGCCACAGCCGGTGCCAAGGCTGCGGCGGCGGTGATCCGCCGCTGCGACATCGGCGGATCGATCGGCATCGACTTTCCTTCGCTGCCGGGCCGTGCCGGGCGTCACGCGATCGATGCCGCAATCGACGCGGCGCTGCCCCAGCCTTATGAACGTACCGCCGTGAACGGATTCGGGCTGATGCAGATCATCCGGCGCCGCGATCGCCCCTCGCTGATCGAACAGGTCGTGCTCGACCCGGTCGCTACCGATGCGGCGCTGTTGCTGCGGCAGGCCGAGCGCGCGGTGGGGACGGGGGTGTTGACGCTGACCGCGCGGCCCGCGGTGATCGACCATATCGCAGCGCATCCCGCATGGACGGCGCTGTTGCAAACGCGCACCGGGCGTCCGGTCCAGCTCACCGTCGATGCCGCCAGCAAAGGAACCGGACATGCCCAATAGACCGCCGCGCTGTCCGCTCTGCGGCAAGCCGCGCGAGCCGGAGTTCAAACCCTTTTGCAGTCGCGGCTGCCGCGACCGCGACCTCTTGAACTGGTTCGGCGAAGACTATCGCGTTGCCGCGACGCAGGCGCCCGACGGGACCGCCGACAGCGATCGTTTCGACGAAAGTTGACGCGGAAAATCCGCCATCACAAAGCCACTGGACAGGACAACAAGCCCTGCCTATAGCCGCCGCTCGCCAGCGCGACCAACGGGTCGCAGCGGCCCTGCCCGGGTAGCTCAGTTGGTAGAGCATGCGATTGAAAATCGCAGTGTCGGCGGTTCGATCCCGTCCCCGGGCACCACTATCCCAGCCGCTGGAATCAAGCCGCCCGAACTTTGACCGGGCGATCCGCCGGTGCGTTTTCGCAAGAGCGTCGCCGACAGCTGGCTGGAGATCGTCATCACCGAGGGACGCAATCGTCAGGTGCGGCGGCTGACCGCGGCGGTGGGTTACCCGACGCTACGGCTTGTGCGGTTACGCATCGGCGCCTGGGCGCTGGGCGATCTGCCACCCGGCGCATGGCGCGCGGTGGACTAGGGCATTTGCAGGGCTTTCGGGACTTGTGCGCGACGCTTATGTTGCAGTGCAAACTGTTGCTTTTCGGACACAAATGGGAAGAAAAACGGCATTACCTGATGCCGCCGCGTTGACGCGGCGCGCGCGGCAACTACAGCGGCCCGTTCCGGTGGGGCATCTCCCTCTTTGGCCGCAGGGCCGCGCTTGCACCGGTTTGGAGAGAGAGACATCATGACTTTGCGCAACCTTTTGCTGGGCGCCACGATGCTGTGCGCCAGCGCCACCCCCGCCATTGCTTTTGCCCAGGACGCCGCCCCCGCCGACGACAGCGCGGTCGCGGTCGACGATACCGATTATGGCAATGACATCATCGTGACCGCGTCGAAGCGGTCGCAGACCCTTCAGGACACGCCGGTCGCCGTTTCGGTGACGTCGGCGGCGCAACTGGAAGAATCGCAGATCCGCGACCTCATCGACCTGCAGACCGCGGTCCCCAGCCTGCGCGTGTCGCAGCTCCAGTCGAGCGCCAACACCAACTTCATCATCCGCGGCTTCGGCAACGGTGCCAACAATGCCGGTATCGAACCGTCGGTCGGCGTGTTCATCGACGGCGTGTATCGGTCGCGCTCGGCCGCCCAGATCGGCGACCTTCCGAACGTCGAACGCATCGAAGTGCTGCGCGGGCCGCAGTCCACCCTGTTCGGCAAGAACGCATCGGCGGGCGTCATCAGCATCGTCACGCAAAAGCCGCAGTATGAATTCGGCGGTTCGGCCGAAGTGACCTATGGCAATTTCGACGCGATCACCGTCAAGGGCGACGTGACCGGGCCGATCAGCGAGACGGTCGCCTTCTCGATCGGCGGCAGCTACAACCGCCGCGACGGCTATGCGCAGGATCTGAAGCTTGGCACCGACGTCAACGACCGCAACCGTTGGGGCGTGCGCGGCCAGCTCCTGTTCGAACCGACCGACGCGCTGTCGATCCGCCTGATCGGCGATTATGACAAGATCGACGAAAATTGCTGCATCGCCGGCAATGTCATCGCGGGTCCGACCGTCGCCATCACCAACGCGCTGGCGGGCGGCCCCAGCGTCGATGCCAACAACCCCTTCTCGTACAATGTGTACAACAACTTCCTGTCGTCGAACGAGATCGAAAACTACGGCGGTTCGGGTCAGATCGACTATGACCTCGGCAACCTCGCGCTGACGTCGATCACCGCCTACCGCAAGGTCAAGGCGCTGACCAACCAGGATTCGGACTTCACCGGCGCCGACCTGATCGGTGAAAACAGCCAGGACCTGGGCATCAACACCTTCACCCAGGAACTGCGCGTCACGTCGGATTTTGACGGCCCGATCAACTTCCTGCTCGGCGGCTATTATTTCAACGAAAAGATCCGGCAAAAGAACGACATCCGCTTCGGCACCCAGTTCCGCCCCTATGGCGACCAGCTGATCCGCGCCGCGAGCGGCAACGCGCTCAACGTCGCGCTGCTTGAAGGCACGTTCGGCGCGCTCGAAGGTGCCCCGACCCGCTATCTTGGTACCTTCTTCCGCGCCGGCGACGGGCTCGACGAAGCCTATCGGATGAAGGACGAGGCGTTCTCGATCTTTGGCACGCTCGATTTTGAAGTGACCGACCGGCTGACGCTGTCGTTCGGCGGCAACTACACCAAGGACCGCAAGAATTTCTCGACCAATGTGATCAGCACCGACACCTTCTCGGGGCTCAATCTCGACGCGCCGCAATATGCGCCGTTCCGCAACCAGCTGCTGTTCCAGGGCGGCCTGGCGCAGACGATCGGCGGGCCGAGCGTGCTGAACCTCGGTCGTTCGGCGACCGCGGCTGAAATCGGCGCGTTCGCAGCGGCGAACCCGGCGGCTTTCGCAGGGATTTCAGGACAGGTTCAGGCTTTTGCCAACGCCAATCAGAACAACCCGGCGGCGAACCCGCTCAATGGGTTGAAGGCCTTCCAGTTCCTGCCGCCCTTCCTGAACGTCCCCAATTCGGTCGAGGATGGCAAGACAAGCGACGGCGATTTCTCGTACAGCGTTCGCGCCGCCTATGAGGTGACCGACACGGTCAACGTCTATGCGACCTATGCGACCGGCTTCAAGGCGAGCTCGGTCAACCTGTCGCGCGACAGCCGCCCGCTCGCGTCGGACCTGGCGGCGATCACTGCTGCGGGCCTCCGCACTCCGAACCTGGCGACGGGCTCGCGCTTCGCGGCGCCCGAAGAATCGACGGTTTACGAATTCGGGATCAAGGGCCAGTGGGACGTCGCGGCGGTCAACGTCGCGGTGTTCAAGCAGTCGATCAAGGGCTTCCAGTCGAACGTGTTCACCGGCACCGGCTTTGCGCTGGCCAACGCCGGCAAGCAGTCGACCTTTGGCATCGAGTTCGACGGGTCGGTGCGGCCGGTCGAGGGGCTGAACCTGACGCTGGCGGCGACCTACCTCGATGCCAAGTACGACAGCTTCGTCAATTCGGCGTTCGGCGACATCTCGGGCACGACCCCCGCGGGCATCCCCGCGCTGTCGATGTCGATGGGCGCCACCTACACGCATGAATTTGCGGGCGGGACGAAGGCGATCGCGCATGTCGATTATGCGTATGAAAGCCCGGTCCAGATTGTCGAAGGCCTGAGCGGCTTCCCGGCGGGCGTGGTCGAAAGCCTGCAGCGCGAGGTGAACTCGCTCAACGCGTCGTTCACCGTTCGCCTGACCAATGGCCTGGACGTTGGCGTGTGGGGTCGCAACCTGACCAACGCGCAATATCTGACGACCATCTTCCCGGCTGTGGCGCAGGCGGGCAGCGTGTCGGGCTATCCCAGCCAGCCGCGCACCTATGGCGGCACCGTTCGCTTCAAATTCTGATCGCGGCGGGCTGGAGCGCTCGAACGCTTCGGCCCTCCGGTCAGCGGACAAAAGAAACCCCGGCCTCTCGATGGAGAGGCCGGGGTTTTTTGTCGGCGTTGCCGCCGGTTGCTTAGAACTTCACGCCCGCCGCGATGCCATAGCGGCGCGGTTCGAGGGTGAAGATGTTGGTGTAGTTACCCGACGACTGGTCGGTGATGTACAGGCCGGTGACGCTGGCCGAGTCGAAGACGTTCTGGATGAAGCCTTTGACATACCATTTCTCGTCGGGGCCGTTGAGCTGCAGCTGGGCATTGACTTGGGCATAACCCTTGAACCGGTTCACATTGCCGTTGAAGATGCTGCCGTAGCTTTCGCCGGTGTAGGCGAGGTCGAGGCGGGGGACGAGCGTCATGTCGCCGCCGCCCAGCCGCGCGGTATATTGCACGCCGGCGCTGAACTTGTAGTTCGGTGCCTGCGGCAGCTGGTTGCCCTTGATGTTGACGGGAACCCCGGCAGAGAAATATTCGATCCCGCCGAAAGCGGTCGGATTGAGCCCCGCCCCGGCAAAGGCGCCGGCTGCTGCCGCTTCCATGACGCCGCAGATGCTGAACGCGCCGGTTGACGCGATGCCCCCGTCGGCAGGGAAGGCGGTGGTCGGTTGCAGACCGGCCCCGCCCTGGACACCGGGAACGAAGCCGCCGTTGATGACCTGCTGCACCCCGTTCACAAAGGCATTGACCCCGGCGACGTTGCCCGACCGCGACGCCACGGCGCAGTTCGCGGCATTGGTGATGTCCTTGATGATCACCGCGTCAGAGCGGCCACCACCAAAGTCGCGCGGATTGCTGGTGAACTTGTCGTCGCTGACCTTGCTGTGCAGGTAGCTGAAGCCCAGGTTGATCACCAGGTCCGGATCGGGCCGCACGATCGCTTCGGCTTCGAACCCGTAAATGTTGGCGCTGACATTGTCGTTGACCGCGGTGCGGGCGACGATCTTGCTCAGCTGAAGATCCTTATATTTGTAATAGAAGGCGGTCAGGTTCAGCTGGAGCGCGCCGTTGCCGAAGCTGTTCTTCGAACCGATTTCGAACGCGTCGACCTGTTCGGGGGCGAAGCTTTCGGGAACCGCAAAGATCGGCTGCAGCGGCGGGTTGATCCCGCCCGATTTATATCCGCGCGAATAGGACGCATAGATCAGATTGTCGTCGGTGACCTTGAAGTCGAGGACGGCGCGTCCGGTCAGCTTGTTGAACTTGACCTGGCGTGACTGGATGATCTGATTGCCCGGCGTGCCCGGATCGGCGTCGAACGACCCGACGAACGGCGATCCGAACACGGTGTCGCTGGTTCCGCCATGCGGGGCCAGGAAGCTCGCGAGCGTCGAACGCGCCGTGACCGCCTTTTTGTCGTTGTTGTAACGCAGGCCCGCCGTCAGTTTCAGCCGGTCGCTGAATTCGAAATAGGCTTCACCGAACAGGCCGTAGGACGTGATCTTGAGGTCGTCGGTGTTGTTGCGGAAAAAGGGCGTCGCCAGGAACGACGGCGGCAACGGACCGCCCGCAGCGGGCGGATTGGTCGCCGCGGTGAATGCACCCAACACCCCGGTCAGATAATCGATCGGGAAGGCGTTCACATAATAGCTGTTCTCGGTCAGATGATAATCGGCATAGATGCCGCCGACCAGGAAGTTGAACGGTCCGTCGAAATCGCTGGTCAAGATACCTTCGACCGACCAGCTGCTGTTATACTGGTTCGACCGGTCGAATTGCAGCGACTGATCGCTACAGATTTTGTTGCCGCCATAGGCGCCATAACCCGTTTCCTCGGCGAGCGAGGTGCAGAGCTGTCCGGTCGGCCCGTTGGGAATGATCGCTGCGGCGACCGGGCGGAAGTAGGGGGTGAACGCGGCGCCAAGCGCGCCATTTGCGGCCGCCTGCAAGGTCGCAAGGCCGCCCGCGTAGAGCGCGCGGTTGCCGACATTGCTGTTGTAATCCTGCGAAGCGTCCAGTTTGACCTTTTGATACTGGCCCGACACCTGCAGCGACACCGGCCCAAAATTATGCTCGATCTGGCCCTGAACGGTCAGTTCGCTGGTGAAATAGCTGGGGGTGTAAGCGGTGTTCACCACCCGCGGATCGGCGGGAACGGTGGTGTTGGCATAGACATCGGGGCCATAAAGGCTGCCTAGCGCGAACGCAGTGGGGATCCCGCGGATGGCGAGGAACTCGCGCGAGGTCAGCGCCGCGGTAAAGGTGGCGTTGCCGTTGAACGGTGCGTTGTCGCGGCGGGTGTTGAGACAGCCCAAAATGCCGGTCGGATCGCGCTGGCAAAGCTGTTTCTGGATACGGGTGCGTTGGTCCCTTTCGTGGAAATAGGACGCCAGAATGTCGATCGTCGTGTCGTCGCTGGGTTCCCAGCGCAGCGAGCCGCGGACCGAATAGAGATCGCGATCGTCGATGCGGGTATTGAGGAAGGCGTTGCGGGTATAGCCGTCGCGGTTCAGGTAGATGCCCGCAACGCGGAACGCCATATTGTCGCCGAGCGGGATGTTGACCATCCCCTTGCCTTTGATCGAATTATAGTTGCCATATTCGCCCTCGGCCGCGGCTTCGAACGTCCCGAGCTTGGGCTTGGCGGTGATCACGTTGACCACGCCCGACGTTGCGTTGCGGCCGAACAGCGTACCCTGCGGCCCGCGCAGAACTTCGACGCGTTCCAGGTCGTAGAATTCGGTTTCGAACAGGCGGGTCGAAAACAGCGGGTCGCCGTTCAGATGGATCGCGGTCGCGCTGTCGCAGGTGGTGCCGACGCACAGGTCACCGATGCCGCGGATCGTAAAGCTGGCGCCGGTAAAGTTGGTTTTTGTAAAGGTCACATTGGGCAGGGTCAGCTGCAAATCCGACGGCGTCTTGATCTGCTGCGCTTCCAGGGCTTCGGACGAAAAGGCGCTGACCGCGATCGGCACGTCCTGGAGCCGTTCGGACTGACGCTGTGCCGTGACGACGATTTCGCCGCCGAACGCGTCGCGTTCGACTTCCTCCGCCGGATCCTGCGCCCATGCGGGTGTCGCCACCGCCATCGCAAGAATCGACGTTCCGATCAGAGCCTTGAACTTCATTTACAGCCTCCCTTTTTCGAACCCGCGCACTGCGGGGCCGCCCAAATTCAAATTGTGGTAAGGGGAGGGGATAGGACCAGACATGGCAAAGGCTGTCCGACCGAAACGGCCGGATGCCCGGGTGTATCCCACTTGCCAGCTGTGCTGGTCATCGTCCTCTCCCACCGGCGTCGGGGAAAAACGCCGGCCTCTCCGGATCACGACCCGCTTGAGCGGGTTCTGTAATGCAACCCAAAGGTGCGCTTAGTTGACGCGAGCGTCAAGCCACTTGTTCGATCTGGAAAGCGACATGAAATGGGGCAGTTGCAATGATGCAAAATCCCAAGTTTCCGCAACGTAAACTTGCGCACGCTGCAATATTGTTGTCGTGCGACCCTTGTTTATCTAGGCGTGGGCACCGAAATGTGCGGCAAGAATGCAACAGTGAAAGTGGGGCGATGAGCGACAGCAAGGTTGAAGTGGGAGCGGATGGCAAGGTGGTCGTTCCCGACCATGTCGCGGACGCGGTGCGGACGCTGATCGAATGGGCCGGCGACGATCCGGCGCGCGAGGGATTGCTCGATACGCCCAAGCGCGTGGCGCGCGCGTGGAAGGAATATTGCAGCGGCTATGCCGACGATCCGGCGATCCACCTGGCGCGCACCTTTGAAGAGGTGGGGGGCTATGACGAGCTCGTGCTGCTGAAGGATATTCCGTTCCAGTCGCATTGCGAACATCATATGGCGCCGATCACCGGCAAGGCGTCGATCGCCTATATGCCGCGCGACCGCGTCGTCGGCATTTCCAAGCTGGCGCGCGTGCTCAACGGCTATGCGCGGCGGTTGCAGGTGCAGGAACGGCTGACCGCCGAGGTCGCGCGCTGCATCTGGGACAATCTGCACCCGCACGGCGTCGCGGTCGTCATTGACGCACAGCACGGCTGCATGACCGGGCGCGGCGTGCGTACCCCCGGGGTGGGCATGGTGACGAGCCGGTTGCTCGGCTGTTTCCTCGATGACCAGCGCAGCCGCAAGGAAGTGCTGAGTTTGATGGGGTATTGAGGGGGGGCGTTTGCGGCCGGTGGCGGACGTTCATTGCATCGTCATCCCGGACTTGATCCGGGATCCATTCTTCCGGCGTTGCGTGAATGGATCCCGGATCAAGTCCGGGATGACGAAGGTCTGGAGGCGACCGAAGTAGGACGTCGCCCCCGCGCAGGCGGGGGCCGCTGGCGGTTTACACAGCGAGGAAGGACAAGGCCGGTAGCGGCCCCCGCCTGCGCGGGGGCGACAGTTTATTGGAACGTCCGCTCCCACCCCAAAGCCGCCACCCGCCCCAAAAAAAACGCTTTCCTACAATCTTCGGCTGTGCCAGCCTTCGTCTCAGCTCTTTCCATATGAAGCCAAAAAGCGGTCGCCGCCCGGTTCTCGGACGCGGCAAAGACTCAACCGCCCCTTGTCCGCCGAGCACGACAATCCGGGCGCCGCAATGGGCTGAACTTTCCTGAACTTTGGGATGATGGCGCGCCGCGCGCGCCGCGCGGATCGCGGCTCCAGCCCGCGTAACCGGGGACCGAAATGTCCGCTTCCTGCCCATGGGCTGACATTGAACCCTATGGAAAGCCAAAGAAAAAGGCTCCGGAACGCCAGGTTCCGGAGCCTTTCCTGTCTCGTGCGAGAGCGAAGCGCTTAGGCCTCTTCGTCCTCGGTCGCAGCCGGAGTTTCCTCGGCAGCGCGTTCCGACGGCGGCGTCGCGTCGTCGAACTCGTCTTCGCTGTCGGGTTCCAGCGCCGAAGCGACGGCTTCGGCCTGTTCTTCCTCGAACATCGCGGCGATGACGTCGATGCCCTGCTTCTGCATTTCGGCTTCGTCGGGCGAGCGCGCGACGTTGACGCCGACGGTCACGGCGACCTCGGGGTGCAGCTTGACCTTGACGTCGACCAGGCCGAGCGCCTTGATCGGGCGTTCGAGTTCGACCATCGACTTGGTCACGCCGGTGACGCCGTCTTCGACCAGGGCGTCGACGATGTCGCGGACCGAAACCGAACCATAGAGCTGGCCGGTGTTCGACGCCTGGCGGATCAGGACGATCTGCTTGCCGTCGATGTCCTTGGCGCGGACTTCGGCTTCACCGCGACGTTCGGCGTTGTCGGCCTCGATCTTGGTGCGGTTGGCTTCGAACAGCTTGCGGTTCGCGTCGTTCGCGCGCAGCGCCTTGTTGTTCGGCAGCAGATAGTTACGGGCAAAGCCGTTCTTGACGGTGACGACATCGCCGATGCCGCCGAGTTTCTCGATGCGTTCGAGCAGAATGATTTCCATCAGACCAGCCCTCCTTACTTCACAATGTAGGGCAGCAGGCCGATGTGGCGCGAGCGCTTGATCGCTTTCGCCAGCTCACGCTGCTTCTTGGCGGACACCGCGGTAATCCGCGACGGGACGATCTTGCCGCGCTCCGACAGGTAACCCTGGAGCAGGCGGACGTCCTTGTAATCGATGACCGGTGCGTCCTTCGCAGTGAAGGGGCAGGTCTTGCGGCGACGGAAAAAGGGTCGTGCCATGGTCTTTATCCTTATTCTTCGCCGTCGCGGTCACGGCCGCCACGGCCGCCCCGACGTTCCTGCTTGCGCATCATGACCGACGGGCCTTTTTCGAGTTCGTCGACCTTGATCGTCATCCAGCGGATGATGTCTTCGCTGATCGCGGCCTGACGCTCGATCTCGGCGATCGCTTCGCCCGAAACTTCGGCCGACAGCATCACATAATGACCCTTGCGGTTCTTCTGGATCTTGTAGGCGAGCTGCTTCAGGCCCCAGGTTTCGGTCTTGTGGACCGTGCCCTTATATTCGCCAATGACGTTGGTGACGGTTTCCGCCAGCGCGTCGACCTGAGCCTGGCTCAGGTCCTGACGCGCAATAAAAACATGCTCGTAAAACGGCATGGTGCGCTTCCTTCGATTTGGCCGATCGCTGACCTGCGCCAATCGCAGGCCCCTCCGGCTGTCGTCTTGCCCTGCGAAATCGGTGCAAAGCAAATGGGGCGACGGCAAAGCGCCTCGCCCCAATGGAGCGCGCCTATACAGATTCGTGCGATGAAATCAAGCGTTGCCGAGCTTTTCCAGCAAGTCGCGCCCGAAGTCGGTCAGCGTGTCGTCGCGCGCGCCGAGGATGAGGATGCGGTCCCCCGGCTTCGCTTCATCGAGCATCGCGGCGCCGCAATTGGCGCGGGTGGTCAGGTGGACCGCATCGCCGCCGCCCGCAACGATGTCCGCGACCAGCGCTTCGCTGCCGATGCTGCGGTCGACGGTGCCGCCGAAATAGACCGGGTCGCACACGAACAGCCTGTCGCCGTCGCGCACGCCCTTCGCAAAGCTCGTCGCGAGTTCCTTGCCCATCTGGCGCAGCGGACCATAACCGTGCGGCTGAAAGAACAGCAAAGCGCGGCCCGGCAGTTCGCCGACCGCAGCGAGCGTTGCGGCGACCTTGTCCGGGTTATGCGCGAAATCGTCGATGACCGTGACGCCGCCTGCCTGGCCCAGTACCTCGTACCGGCGCGCGAGGCCGGTGAAATCGGCCAGCGCCGCGGCCGCATCGGCGACCGATATGTTGATCGCGCGCGCCGCTGCGATCGCCGCGAGCGCGTTCATGGCGTTGTGGCGCCCCGGCATGCGTAGCCGCACGTCGTGGGTGGTCGCGAGGAAATGAACCTTGAAGCGGCAGCCGTCGGGCAGCGGCTCGAAATCGCTGCCGCGCAGCGCGGCGCCGTCACCAAAGCCAAAACGCAGATTATTGTCGGCGTTGAACAGCGGCGCCGATTCGGGATCGTCGGCGTTGATCACCGCGATCCGCGCCGTGGCGACAAAATCGCCGAACAGCGCGTGGAGTTCATCGAGGCTCTTGTGGTCTAGGCTGATGTTGGTGACCACCGCGACATCCGGGCGGTAAAGCGCGATCGACCCGTCGCTTTCGTCGACTTCGCTGACGTACAGCGTGTCGTCGCCGACGAGTGCGCTGGCAAAGGGTTGGTCGGCCTTCGCAAAATTGCGCATCACCGCGCCGTTCATCACCGTCGGCTTTTTCCCAGCGCGGTCGAGGATCCAGCCGATCATCCCGGTGACGGTCGATTTGCCGCTGGTCCCGCCGACGCCGATCGCCTTGTCCGCGTCATTGAACAGTGCCGCATTAAGATCGGCGCGGGTCATGCGCGCGAGGCCCAGCCTGTTCGCGGCGGCAATGTCGGGCACGCTGTCCTCGACCGCTGCCGAGGCGACAAGCGTCTGGCCCGCGGTGACGCCGCTGCCGTCCTGCGCGAAGAGCGCGATGCCCTGACCCTCGATCCACGCGAACTTGTCGGCGCTGCGTCCCTGGTCGCGGCTGCGGTCCGAGCCCGACACGCTGGCGCCGCGGGCCGCGACGATCATCGCCAGCGGCAACATGCCCGACCCGCCGATGCCGCAGAAGAAATAGGATTTGTTTTCCGACATGGCGCGGCGTTATGGGCTTGGCGAAGGGTTTGCAACCGGCACTCACCCCAATTTCCGTTCGTGTCGAGCGAAGTCGAGACACCCATCGGAATAGCGCAAGGCCGTGGGGCATCTCGACTTCGCTCGATGCGAACGGTTTGAGGGGAAGTTTGGTCCATGCGTATCGGGATTGTTGCACCCTCGACCCCCATCCTGCCCGACGATGCCGAGGCGGTGCGCGCGCTCGCCAGCCTCGGTTACCCCGACGTCGAGCTTGAGTTCGATCCGCAATGTTTTGCCACGCACGGCCATTTCGCGGGCGAGGACGGGCATCGCTTCGCGGCGCTGGTGGAAATGGCGAACCGCCCCGACATCGACGCGCTGTGGTTTGCGCGCGGCGGCTATGGCGCATGCCGGATCGCCGAAGACGCGGTTGCGGCGATGACCGACGTTGCAAGGGCCAAGGCCTTTCTCGGCTATTCGGATCAGGGCAATCTGCTTGCCTGCCTCTATCGCGACGGTTTCGACCATGTCGCGCACGGCCCGATGGTCGCCGACATCCGGCGCGAGGGCGGTGATGCGGCGGTGCTCCGCGCGCTCGACTGGCTCGTCGCACGCGATCCGGGCGCGTGCGAGAGCGGGCTCGAACATGGGGCGCGCCATGCGGCGTTCAACCTGATGACGCTGTCGATGCTGCTCGGCACCCCGCTCGAGCCCGATCTCGCGGGGCATGTCCTGCTCGTCGAGGAAGTCAGCGAATATCTCTACGCGTTCGACCGCGCCTTTTTCCACGTCGCGACCTATCTCGGCCCGCGCGGGCTTGCCGGCATCCGGCTGGGGCGCGTCAGCGACATTCGCGAAAATGATCGGCCGTTCGGGCTGGAGGCCGAAGAGATCGCGCAGGGCTGGTGCGCGCGATGCGACATTCCCTATCTTGGCCGCGCCGACATCGGCCATGATGCAGCGAACAAGGTCGTACCCTTCGGCTTGCATCGCGCAGGGTGAGGGAATAGGCGCCACAACTCGTCGCCCCCGCGAAGGCGGGGGCCGCCGTCGGCCTATCCCGGCGGTGAAATATGGAATTCCAGCGGCCCCCGCCTTCGCGGGGGCGACGATAAAGGGCAGGGTCATGCGCGCATTCATCTTTCCGGGTCAGGGCAGCCAATCGGTCGGCATGGGCAAGGCGCTCGCCGATGCGTCGCCCGCGGCGCGCGAAATGTTTCAGGAGGTCGACGACGCGCTGGGGCAGAAGCTGTTCCAGCTGATGACCGAAGGTCCGGAGGATCAGCTCACCCTTACCGAAAATGCGCAGCCCGCGATCATGGCAAATGCGATCGCGACGCTGCGTGTGCTCGAAAAGGAAGGCGGCGTGACGCTCGCCGCCAAGGCCGATTATGTCGCGGGCCACAGCCTCGGCGAATATAGCGCGCTCTGCGCTGCGGGTGCCTTCGACCTCGCAACAACTGCGCGGCTTCTGAAGACGCGCGGGCAGGCAATGCAGGCGGCGGTGCCCGTCGGCGTCGGCGCGATGGCCGCGCTGCTCGGCGCCGACATCGACACCGCGCAGAAGCTCGCCGACGCGGCGGCCGAAGGCGAGGTGTGCACCGTCGCCAACGACAATGACCCGTCGCAGGTCGTGATCTCGGGCCACAAGGGCGCGGTCGAACGCGCGGTCGCGCTCGTCAAGGATTATGGCATCAAGCGCGGCGTGTTGCTCCCCGTCTCGGCGCCCTTCCACTGTCCGCTGATGCAACCCGCCGCCGACGCGATGGCCGAAGCGCTCGGCACGAACCCGCCCGCCGCACCGCTGGTCCCCGTCGTCGCGAACGTGACCGCGAGCCCGGTCGGCGACGCCGACAGCATTCGCGACCTTCTGGTGCAACAGGTCACCGGCCGCGTCCGCTGGCGCGAAAGCGTGGCGTCGATGGAAGACATCGGCGTGACGCATTTCGTCGAGTTCGGCGGCAAGGTGCTGTCCCCAATGGTGAAGCGCAGCGCGAGTGGTGAGGTCGAAACGATTAGCGTCATTTCGATGGACGACATCGAAGCTTTGCTCAAGTCGCTCTAAGAATCAGATTTCAGGAGAATTACAGATGTTCGATCTCACCGGCATGACTGCCCTCGTCACCGGCGCCTCGGGCGGCATCGGTTCGGCTATCGCGCAGGCGCTCGCGGCGCAGGGCGCGCGGCTCGCGGTTTCGGGGTCCAACGCCGACAAGCTGAGCGCCTTTCGTAACACGCTTGGCGGCGATCATGTCGCGCTGCCATGCAACCTCGGCGATGCTGCGGCGGTCGATGCGCTGGTGCCTTCGGCGGTCGATGCGCTGGGCGGCAAGCTCGACATCCTCGTCAACAACGCCGGGGTTACGCGCGACAATCTGATCATGCGGATGAAGGACGAGGAGTGGATGGACGTCATCCGCATCAACCTCGAAGCCAATTTCCGCCTCGCGCGCGCAGCCGCCAAGCCGATGATGAAGGCACGCTTCGGTCGCATCATCTCGATTACCAGCGTCGTCGGCGCGACGGGCAATCCGGGGCAAGCCAATTATGCCGCGTCAAAGGCGGGGGTTACCGGCATGACCAAGGCGCTGGCGCAGGAACTGGCGAGCCGCGGGGTGACCGCAAACTGCGTCGCGCCGGGCTTTATCGCGACAGCGATGACCGACGATTTGCCGGAGGCGCAGAAGGAAGCGCTCAATCAGCGTATCCCTGCGGGGCGCATGGGGGAGGGCAGCGATATCGCCGCGGCGGTCGTCTATCTGGCGTCGAAAGAGGCCGGATATGTCACTGGCCAGACATTGCATGTAAATGGCGGCATGGCCATGCTGTCGTGATGGTTCGCGATGCGACGTTGAAGGGAATTTGCGCATGCTGAAGGGTTTGATTGCGGGCGCCGCGCTGGCGATGGCGGCGCTGCCCGCCGCGGCGACGGCGCAGGAAGGTGAAAAATTCGATTGCGTCGTGACCTCGGTCGCCGCCGATACCAAGGCGTCGATCGGCGCCGCGATGGCGGGCGCGGGTGACGATGCTGCGCGCGACGCGCTGTTTCAGCAACTGTCGACGGTTACCGACGGATGCGTCGCGAAGCATGGCATCGCCGAAGCCCAAAGAGCGGCCTATTTCGATTACAGCCTCGCGCGCATTTCGCGCGAGTGGCTGGTCGGCGATATCGCCAAGCTCAACCTGTCATCGGCGATCGTCGACAAGGCGCTCGACTTCGGCCCGACGGGCGCCAATCCCGATCTGTCGAGCGACATGTCGGAGGACCAGATCATGGCGATCGTTCAGGCCTATATCGACAGCGGCGTCGACATCGAAAAAGTGGACAATGCGGTGTGGGAAAAGGTCGGGGCTTACGCGGCGGCGACCTCGATCTACTGGAACAAGCGCAAGCAATTGCCGTTTTGACGCCATTGTCGCCCCCGCGCAGGCGGGGGCGACGATATCTCAGAAACTCGCCCGCGCGGTAGTCCGGAAATCGCGGCCCGCGAGCGGCACATAATCCTTGGTAAAGCTGGCGTGGCGGCGCGCTTCGACGTCGAAGATATTGTTCGCGGCCAGCGATAACGTCAGGTTCTTTGTGTCGGGTAGCGGCCGCCAGCTGATCGACGCATTGACCAGCGTAAAGCCCTTGGTCGCGGTCTCGAAGGGCGCGATGCGGGTCTGATCGTCGGTCCATTCGACCTCGGCGCGCGCGTCGATGCGTTCGCCCTGCGCCTCGAGCCCGCCGAGCACGCGCATCGCGGGGATGCGGGGAACATGATCGCCGCCCTTGATCTTGGCGCGCGTCATGTCGGCGACGACGTCGCCGACGATATTGAAGCCGCCGATCTGCGCCAGCCGGGCGCTTGCCTCGGCCTCAAAGCCCCAGACGCGCGCGTCGCGCTGGAAATATTGGAAGACCGGCAGCTCATCCTCTTCTTCACCGGTGGCTTCGGAATAGATGAAATCGTCGAACCAGTTGGCATAGCCGGTGAGGCTGAGGCTGAAGGCATCGGTCTTGACCTTGAACGACGCTTCGGCGCCCCAGCTCGCTTCGCGCTTCAGATCGACATTGCCGACCTCGAACGCCTGCGTGGCGATGTGCGGGCCGTTGGAGAAAAGCTCCTCGGCCGAGGGCGCGCGGACGGCATGGGCCAAGGACAGACCGATCTTGGCGCTGTCGCTGAGGTCGTAATTCGCGCCGAGCGCGCCTGAAAAAGTGTCGAAACTGCGCGATATGCCCAGCGACGGCGCACGGACATCGGTCGTTTCATAGCGGGCTGCGGCCTCGACGCCGAGCGAACCCAGCGTCCATTCCTGAAGCGTGAACAGTGCGAATTGGTCGGTCAGGTTGCGCGGGACGAACGCTTCGGCGCCGATCGCGTTGAAATCGCGGTGACTGTACTGGATGCCGCTGGCGCCGCGCCAGCCGCCGCGATCATTCTGCGCCAGCTCGAGCCGACCTTCGATCCCCTGGTTGGTAAAGACGGTGCCGACTTCGTCGCCTTCGAATTCGGTATGTTCGTAATCGGCGAAACCGGCGCGGATGCGCAGCTTGTCGAAGAAGCCATCGCCCATTTCGACCTCACCGCGGACGTCAGCGCGCCATTGTTTCAGGCCGATCGTCACCGGACCTTCGCCATGTTCATGGCCTTCCTCTTCTTCGCCTTCTTCCTCGCCCTCTTCGCCATGATGATGCTCGGAACCGGGGCGGCTGGGGACGCCGTACTTGCTGTCATAATAGCTGACCGAAATGCCCAGCTGGCCGCCCTCGTTGATCAGCGATAGCCCGCCGGCCGCGGTCCAGGTTTCGCTGGCGGTGTTCGGAATCTTGCCGCGGCTGTTCGCCAGCTCGGTCAGTTCGGCGGCTTCGTCGTCATGACCTTCCTCGGCCTCATGTTCGGCGGCGTGGAGAAGATCGTCGCGCAAATCGGCAGAGTGGACGAATCCGCCGGTCCGCAAATTTCCGGTCTTGCGCCAGCTGCCGTCCAGATGCGCAACGATCTGCGGGGTCAGCGCGACGTCGATCGAGCTACCGATGTTGCGGTCGTTGGCGGCGGTCGCATAGCCGCCGATCGCATCGATATGGACGTGGTCGGCCGGAACCTTGCGCGGGATGCGGCGGTCGAACAGGTTTACCGCGCCGCCGATCGCCTGGCTGCCGAACAGCAGCACGGCGGGGCCGCGCAGGATTTCGATGCGCTCGACGGTGAGCGGATCGATGGTGACGGCGTGGTCGGCGGAGGTGTTCGACACGTCGATCGACCCGATGCCGTCGGTCAGGACGCGGACGCGTTCACCCGAAAAACCGCGCAGCACCGGACGCGAGGCGCCGGGAGCAAAGCTGGTGGCCGACACGCCAGCCTGGCGGGTCAGTGTGTCGCCGATCTGGCCGCGGATGTCGCGTGCCAGCTCGTCGCCCTCGAGCACCGAGACATTACCGAGGATGTCGAGGCTGCGGACATAGGGTGCGGTGACGATGATCGGGTCGCCGGTGTGCACATCGTCGTCGCTGCCCGCAGCGGCGCGGTCCTGCGCCAAGGCGGGGGCGGCGAGGAAGATGGCAAGGGAAAAACCGGCGGAGCAAAGCAAACGCATGGGGAAAGTCCTGTTCTGAAACGATCTGTGCGGGCTCCAGTAATGATATACTGTCACAGTGGCAACCCCCGGTCGTCGCGCATGCGGGTCGTTGGTCGGAAGCGGGCGCCCGTTTATCGACAAAGGCCGATCATGGCGGCGCCAAGCGAAGCTGTCTTGCGAGGCCGGGGGCGCGGCCCTAGATCAGGGGCATGACTATAGCTGCAAACAGCCTCGACCTGATCGGCAACACCCCGCTGGTGCTGCTGAAGGGGCCGAGCGAAGCCACGGGCTGCGAGATCTGGGGCAAGTGCGAATATGCCAACCCCGGCGGTTCGGTGAAGGACCGCGCCGCGCTGTATATCGTCCGCGACGCCGAAGCGAACGGCAGCCTGCGTCCCGGCGGCACGATCGTCGAGGGGACCGCGGGCAACACCGGCATTGGGCTGGCGCTGGTCGGAAACGCGCTGGGGTACAAGACCATCATCGTCATGCCCGACAACCAGAGCGCCGAGAAGATGGCGACGATCCGCGCGCTGGGTGCCGAGCTGGTGCTCGTGCCGCCTGCGCCCTTCGCCAATCCCGGCCATTTCGTCCATACCTCGCGCCGCATCGCCGAGGAGACCGACAATGCGATCTGGGCCAACCAATTCGACAATATCGCCAACCGCAAATCGCATGTGATGGGGACGGCGGAGGAAATCTGGGCGCAGATGGACGGCCGCATCGACGGCTTTACCTGCGCCGCGGGAACCGGCGGCACAATCGCGGGGACCGGGCTGGGGCTGAAGGCCAAGAACAGCGATATCGTCATTGCATTGACCGATCCGCATGGCGCGGGGCTGTACAATTATTACCAGTGCGGCGAATTGAAGGCCGAAGGCAGCAGCGTTGCCGAGGGGATCGGTCAGAACCGCATCACCGCGAACCTCGACGGGGCGCCGATCGATACCCAGTTCCGCATATCGGATGCCGAAGGTTTAAAGGTCGTGCGGCAGTTGCTCGACGAGGAAGGGCTGTGCCTGGGGCTGTCGTCGGGGATCAATGTCGCCGGGGCGATGGCGCTCGCGCGGCAGTTGGGGCCCGGCAAACGGATCGCAACCATCCTGTGCGACAGCGGGTTCCGCTATCTGTCGACGCTTTACAATCCCGAATGGCTAGCGAGCAAAGGTCTGACGGAGGCGGCAGCATGAACCAGATCCGCACCGACAAGCAGGCGGTGCCGCCGCCGGTGCCGCCCGCGCCGGTCAACGACACGATGCGACGGTTGCAGATCGGTATCGCTGGCGTGCTCACCGTGCTGCTGCTCGTCGGCATGGCCGGGCTGATCGGCGATCGTGCGCGCGAAAATGTCGAGAGCGACGCTGCGGCCTCCGCCGATGTGAAGATGCCGGGCGAAGAAAAGGGCAGCGGCGCGCCGCTCGAAGAATTGGGGGTCCAGCCGGTATCGCCTTCGACGAAGGACGAAAATGCCGCGACCGAGATCAAGGTGCCGCAGGCGGCGCCGTCGCCAGCCACCGTCCCCGACCTGGAACCCGACCCCGAATTGCAGCGCGCACGCAAATCCGCCCCGTGACCACTTGGACGCGCCGTTCGGTGGCGCGCACTATCTCGATCGCTGCCTTGACGCTGTTGCTGGCGTGGATCGTCGGCGGGCAGGCGCTGCTCGGCCGGATCGACCCCGCGCTTGCGCTGCCGATACTGGCTTTGGCGATGCTGCTGCTCGCGGTCTGGCAGCGCGGCGAGGAAAACGCGTCGCGGCGGTTCAACGCATTGGCGGTGCTCGGCCTGTTGCTCGGGGCGCAAGCGCTGCTCGGGGTCGCCTTGGCCGGTTCGGCGGGCTGGCGGCAACTGGCGCTGGTCGGTGTGGCGGGCGCCGTCGCGGCATCGTTTGCCGATCGGCTGGTGCAACGGCGTTGGCGGGTGCGATGGCTGCCGTGGTTCGCCGGATTGGTGCTGGTCACCGGCTGGTTCGCGGCCGGACATATGTTGCTCGCTTCGCTTTATCGGCCCGCGTTGGCAGCGGCGGGCACTCCGGCGGCGACGATGCTCACCGGACTGCCGCTGCGCTGGTCGGGTAGCGGCGATATTGCCGCGATCATTTCGTCCGGCGCCGAGGATGATCCGACACTGGTTCGGCTGGAGGCGTTGGGGCCGGTGGCGCTGGTCGACAGCCTGGCCGAACAGGTGCCGCCGCCCGGCGGAACGCTGCTGATCGCACACCCACGCGCGCTAGCGCCGCGGGAACTGGTCGCGATCGACGCTTTTGTCCGGGGCGGCGGCAAAGCCGTACTGCTGGCCGACGCGCTGTCGGGCTGGCCTGCGCGCCACCCGCTCGGCGATCCGCGCAATCCGCCGGTCACCAGCCTGCTGACCCCGCTGCTCGATCATTGGGGGGTGGTGCTCGGGTCTGCGCCGACCGGCGATAATGCGGTGTCGGCGGTCGCGGTCGACGGCGCGCGGCTGCGCCTGTCGAGCGCGGGGGCGTTCGAGCGGTTGCCGCCGCGATGCCGCAGTTTCGTCGATCGCCGCGTAGCACGATGCCCGATTGGTGCGGGTGAGGCCTGGCTGGTCGGCGATGCCGATCTGCTGTTTGCGCCGCTGTGGTCGCCATTGGTGCCTGGTGCGCATCATCTGCGACGGGCCGACACCATCGAATGGTTGGCGGCACGGCTGTGGCCTGGCGCCGGAGTCGCGCCGCTGCAGCCGCTGTGGATTCGTGCGCGCGCCAACTGAGGCGCCTTTTTCGACCCGATTTTGCTCCGAAAAGGCTGCGGTTTGCGGTCCGCCGATCAGTGTCGACCGCGTTTTGACCATGGAATCGGGCATTTTGCGGCAAATAGGGAGTAGATTCCCTATTTTGCCCCAAATTACCCCTTTTCACCCCGATCTATAGTTGATAGTCAGGAATCGGAGAGGGGCAATCTCCACCGACACCGAACCAACTGGAATCATGCGATTTCGGGGCCAGGGAATTATTGCCCGGTGGCGCATAGGGGGAGGGCAGAGCGATGGCGATTGTGACGCCCGGCCAATATGCAGGCACCAGCTTCGCCGCGATCGATGGCAAGGGACGCATCGCCGTCCCCTCTCAGTTCCGCAACAATGTGCCCCTTACTGCGGACGGCCAGCGCGTGCTTTGGGTCGGTTTCCACGAAAAGCTGCCCTGCCTTGTCGCCTATGGCCACGATCAATATGACCGGCTGAACAGCGAGATCGAGCGTGATCGCGACACCGCGCGCGCCCGCAATCTCGATTTCGACGAAGACGCCGAGTTCAAGAAGCGCTTCAGCTATACCGAGGCCTATGCACTGGACGACAGCGGTCGGTTCCTGCCCGGCTTTACCCACCGCGACCGCGTTGGCGATGTCGGTGCGACCGCCTTTGTCGGATCGGGCCGTCGTTTCGAAATCTGGTGGTTGCCGACGCTCGTCGAATGCGCCGACGCCGATCCGGTGTTGCAGCGGCTTGCCGCTGCGTGGGATGCGACGAAAGGGAAGGGGCGCAAATGAGCGATCTTTCCGCCGCGCTGCCCCGCGATCCGCGCCATGACCCCGTCCTGCGCGACGAAGTCGTTGCCGCACTCGCGATCACGCCGGGCGAGCGTCACGTCGACGCGACCTTTGGAGCGGGCGGCTACACCCGCGCGATGCTCGCTGCGGGCGCCGATGTCGTCGCTTGCGACCGCGATCCCGATGCGATTGCCGAAGGGCAGGCGCTGGTCGAGGAGGCCAACGGCCGGCTGACCTTGATCCACGGCCGCTTCGGCGAGATCGATCGGCTGCTCGCCGAGCGCGGAATCGATACCGTCGACGGCATCACCTTCGACATCGGCGTGTCGTCGATGCAGCTTGACCGCGACGAGCGCGGCTTTTCCTTCCAGAAGGACGGCCCGCTCGACATGCGCATGGCGCAGGAGGGCGAAAGCGCCGCCGATTGGCTGAACCGCGCCGATGAAACCGAAATCGCCGACGTGCTGTTCCATTATGGCGACGAGCGTCAGTCGCGCCGCGTCGCGCGCGCGATCGTTGCCGCGCGGCCGCTGACGCGTACCGCCGAACTGGCCGCAGTGGTCCGCAAGGCGCTGCGCCATCCGCCGGGTGCGCCCAGGGACCCTTCGACCAAAAGCTTTCAGGCGATCCGCATCCACATCAATTCCGAACTCGACGAGTTGGTCGCGGGGCTGGCCGCTGCCGAACGGTTGCTCCGCCCGGGCGGCCGGTTGGCGGTGGTCAGCTTTCACAGCACCGAAGACCGCATTGTGAAGAATTTTCTGCGCGAACGGAGCGGAAGCGATGCCGCCGGTTCGCGTCACCGGCCCGCGCCGCTCCCTCTGGCGCGGGCCGCCACCTTCGAAACGCCGGCGCGCAAAGTGCGGCCGAGCAAGGCCGAAGAGGCGCGGAACCCGCGCGCCCGATCGGCAACGCTGCGCAGCGCGGTGCGGACGGCAGCCCCAGCCTGGCCGGGTCAATCCAATATGAAGGAGGCGATCTCATGCTGATGGCGGCGCGCAAACTTCAAGGGATCGGACTGGTCCTGCTGGTGCTGATCTGCGCGATGATGCTCTATCCGGTGTCGCTCAAGGTTGCGGCGACGCGCAGCGAATTGACGCGAATCGAAAAAGAGATCGAGCGCAGCCGCGACAATATCCGCTACCTGGAATCCGAGCTCGCGGTGCGCGCCTCGATGCGCCAGCTGGAGCAGTGGAACGCCGACACCTTTGGCTATTCGGCGCCGGGTGCGGGGCAATATCTGGAAAGCGAGCGCCAACTGGCGTCGCTTGACCGCCTGCCGCGCGCGCGCGGGGCTAACGAGGTTGCGCCGGTGCTGATGGCGATGGTGTCGCCGGTTGCCGTGCCCGCCGCGCCCCAGGAAAGCCCGGTCGCAGCAAAGCCCGCTGCGGCAAAGCCAGTCGTGCTGGCGCAGGCCGAAACGGGCATTCGCAGCGACACCGCGCCGCGCATGGCGCCGACGCGCCGCCGCGAACAGCTCAAGATGATCGAGGACCAGTTGCTTGCCGAATCGACGCTCGCGGATCTGAAGCGTGCCGCCGCCGCCGAAGCCGCAGGAGGGAAGTCCACCCGATGAACACGCTGGTCGTCCGTCCGACCCGGGTGCGTACCGCTGGGGTGCGGCAACAGATTTTGCTGACCGCGCAGCAGCGCCTGATGATCCTGATGCTGCTGTTCATGGCGGCATTTTTTCTGGTGTCGATGCGGCTCTTGTATTTTGCGATGTTCGACACATCGTCGCGCAACGGTTCGGCATCGACCGCCTTCCTTCCGGCGCGCGCCGACATTGTCGATCGCAACGGCATCCCGCTGGCGCGGACGATCGACGGCTATTCGATCCGCGTCGTTCCGGAAAAGCTGCTCAACAATCGGCAATATCTGGCCGACGAACTGCACAAGATATTCCCCGACATGCCGCGCGCCGAGCTGTTGGCCAAGGTGAGCGGGCCGCGCCCGACCTATATCCGCCGCCGCGCGCTGCCCGATCAGGTCGCGGCGGTGAACGCGATCGGCGACGTCGGTTTCGACTTCCCGCGCGAGAAAGAGCGGCTGTATCCGCAGCTCAGCCTCGCCGCGCACGTGCTGGGCTTTACCGATGCGGCGGGGCATGGCGTCACTGGCGCCGAGGGGGCGTTCGACAGTCGGCTGATCGACAAGGCTACCCGCGGCGAGCCGCTGGCGCTGTCGATCGATGCGCGGGTACAGGGTGTGCTCGAAAGCGAATTGGGCTCGGCGGTCACCAATTTGGAGGCGATCGGCGGCGCGGGCATCATCCTCGACGTCCACACCGGCGAAATCGCGGCGATGACGTCGCTGCCAACCTATAATCCCAACAAGCTGGCGCCGGACAATATGGCGGCGCGGCGCAACGCGGTGACGCATAATCTGTACGAGCTGGGTTCGACCTTCAAGCCGCTGACGGTGGCGGCCGCGATCGACGCGGGAACGGTGACCAGCATGGCGCGCCGCTATGACGCGACCGCGCCGCTGGCGATCGCGGGCTTTCGCATCCGCGACAGCCATCCCTCGAACCGCTGGCTGAACGTCCCCGAAACGCTGATCCACAGCTCGAACATCACCACTGCGCGCATTTCCGACGAATTGGGGCGCGAGAATATGGAGGCGATGTTCCGCAAGCTCGATTTCAACACGCGGCCGAAGATTGACCTGAAGGAACGCGCGTTCCCGATCTGGCCCAAGAATTGGGGCCGCCTGACCACGATGACGACGGGCTTTGGCCATGGCATCGCGGTGACCCCGCTGCACCTTGCCAGCGCCTATGCCGCGCTGGTCAACGGCGGCATCTATCGGCCCGCGACGATCACCAAACTGGGCGATCAGGCGCCGCCGAAGGGCCGCCGGGTGTTCAAGGCCGCGACCAGCGCGCGGATGCGCCAGTTGCTGCGCCTGATCGTGTCGGACGGCACCGGCAAGAAGGCCGAAGCGCCGGGCTTCCGGGTCGGCGGCAAGACCGGCAGTGCTGAAAAGCCGGGCGCGGGCGGCTATCGCCGTAGCTCGGTCGTCGCGACCTTTGCCGCGGCTTTCCCGATGGACAATCCGCGCTACGTCGTGCTGGTGATGATCGATGAGCCCAAGGGCAATGCCTATAGCTCGGGCCAGCGCACTGCGGGCTGGACCGCGGCGCCCGTGGTCAGCAAGGTCGTGATGCGCGCCGGACCGATGCTCGGTGTATTCCCCGACGAAAGCCGCGACGTCGATGTCTCCGAGCTCACCCCGCTGCTGTGGAGAAATGGGGAAGACGAATAATGCGCCTGTCCGCGCTGACGGGGGATCAAGGGGGTGCGGGCACCGACCCGGTCGTCACCGGCCTCGCCATCGATCATCGCAAAGTGGCACCAGGGACGGTCTTTGGCGCCTTTGTCGGCGAGAAATTCAACGGCGAGGATTTCATTCCCGCAGCGATCGAGGCCGGGGCGGTGGCGGTCGTCGCGCGACCCGAAGCCCGCGTCGACGGCGCGGTGCATATTGCCGAAGCCAATCCGCGCCGCGCCTTTGCCCATATAGCGGTGCGCTTTTTTCACCGTTTTCCGGCGACCTGCGTCGCGGTGACGGGGACCAACGGCAAGACCTCGACGGTCGAAATGACGCGCCAGCTGTGGCGGATGGCGGGGTTCAACGCGGCGTCGATCGGCACGCTGGGGATCACGACGTCGGTGGACAGCGCGTCGACCGGGCTGACGACCCCCGACATCGTGACCTTCCTCAGCAATATGTCGGGGCTGGCCGTCGAGGGCGTCGGCCATGCGGCGTTCGAGGCATCGAGCCACGGGCTCGATCAGTATCGCACCGAAGGGCTGCCGGTTAAAGCGGCGGCGTTCACCAATCTCAGCCACGATCATCTCGACTATCATGGTACGATGGACGCCTATCTGGCCGCCAAGCTGCGGCTGTTTACCGAGGTGGTCGACCAGGACGGCGCGGCGGTGGTGTGGGCCGACGACGAATATTCGGCGCAGGTAATTGCTGCCGTGAAAGCGCGCGGCGTCCGCCTGCTGACGGTCGGGGTGCACGGCGAAGCGCTGCGCCTGATCTCGCGCGAGCCGACGCAGCTTGGCCAGTCGCTCGTCATCGCGGCGGGCGAGCGGACCCATAAGGTCGATCTGCCGCTGATCGGCGCCTATCAGGTCGCCAATGCGCTGGTGTCGGCAGGGCTGGTGATCGCGACCGGCGGCGATGTCGCGCAAACACTGGGTAATCTGGCGCGGCTGCAGCCGGTGCGCGGACGGCTCGAACGCGCGGCGATCACCAAGGCGGGAGCGCCGGTTTATGTCGACTATGCGCATACCCCCGACGCGATCGCGGCGGCGCTCGACGCGCTGCGTCCGCATGCGCGGGGGCGGCTGATCCTGGTGTTCGGCGCCGGCGGCGACCGCGATCAGGCGAAGCGCCCCGAAATGGGGAAGGTTGCGGCGGCCAAGGCGGACGTGCTGGTCATCACCGACGACAATCCGCGCGGCGAGGATCCGGCGCTGATCCGCGCTGCCATCGCCGACGGTGCGCCCACCGCGCAGGTCATTGGCGATCGCCGCGCCGCGATCGCCGCCGCGATTGCCGAAGCGCGCGCCGACGACATCGTCTGCATCGCGGGCAAGGGGCATGAGCAGGGGCAGATCGTCGGCGCGGGCGCCGACATGCGCGTCATCCCCTTTGACGACGTCGCGGTCGCGCGCGAGTGTGCGGCATGAACCCGCTGTGGACAGCCCGCGCCATCGCCGCCGCGACCGGCGGCGAGGCGAGCGCCGATTTCACCGTGCACGGCGTCGCCTTTGATTCGCGCGAGGTCTCGACCGGCGACCTGTTCGTCGCGATGCGCGGGGAGGCGACCGATGGACACAAGTTTATCGACAAGGCGATTGCTGCGGGCGCCGCGGGCATTGTCTGCGAATCTGCCATCGACCACCCGCATGTCCGCGTCGCCGACAGCGCCGCGGCGCTGAACGCGCTCGGCACCGCGTCGCGCGCGCGCAGCCATGGCCGGATTATCGGTGTCACCGGCTCGGCGGGCAAGACGGGGACGAAGGAGGCGCTGTTCGCGGCGCTTGACCGTTTCCGCCCCGGCAAGGCGCATCGCTCGGTCAAAAGCTATAACAACCATGTCGGCGTGCCACTCAGCCTCGCGCGCATGCCCTCGACCGCCGATTTCGGGGTGTTCGAAATGGGGATGAACCATGCGGGCGAGCTCGCCGAGCTGACGCGCATGGTCCGTCCGCACGTCGCCATCGTAACCACGATCGCCCCGGCGCACATGGAGTTTTTCGGCAGCGAAGAGGCGATCGCCGACGCGAAGGGCGAGATTTTCGAGGGGCTGGAGCCCGGCGGTACCGCGATCGTCCCCTTCGACAGCCCGCATTATGCGCGGCTGCGCGCCAAGGCCGAACAACATGCCGCGCATGTCATCAGCTTCGGCCTAGGCGCCGACGCCGATGTGCGCGCGGTCGACTGGCTGCCCGACGGGCAGGGCGGGTCGCTTGTCACCGCGCAGGTGCAGGATGCGCTGCTCTGCTACACGATCGCGCAGGCGGGGGTGCATTGGGTATCCAATTCGCTCGCGGTGCTGGCGGCGGTGAAGGCGGTCGGCGGTGACCTGCCCGCCGCGGGGCTGGCCTTTGCCGAAATGGCGGGGCTCGCCGGGCGCGGCGCGCGTCACCGGTTGCGGTTTGGCGGCGGGCATATTCTGCTGATCGACGAAAGCTATAACGCCAACCCCGCGTCGATGGCCGCGACGATCGAACAACTCGGCAGCGAATCCGGCGATCGCAAGGTGGCGATTCTCGGCGCGATGAAGGAACTCGGCCCCGACGGCGAGGCCTATCATGCCGGGCTTGCGGCTCCGCTCGTCGCAGCCGGGGTGCAATTCGCCCTGCTTGTCGGCGAAGAGATGGCGCCGCTCGCCAAAGCGCTTGAGGGGCGCATCGATTTCGAGCATGTGGCCGCCCACTCTGACGCAGCGGCACGGCTGGGCGACGTGATCCACCCCGGCGACACCGTGCTGATCAAGGGGTCGAACAGCGTCGGCTTGTCGCATCTGGTGACCGCGCTGACCAACGGGGACTGTTGATGTTATATTGGCTGGCGGAATGGCTGGGCTTTCCGGGGGTTCTCAACCTCATTCGCTATCTGAGCTTCCGCTCGGGCGCGGCGGTCGCGACCGCATTGATCATTGGCCTGTGGATTGGACCGCGCTTCATCCTGATGCTGAGGATGCGGCAAGGCAAGGGGCAGCCGATCCGCGAGGACGGGCCGCAAAGCCACCTCGCCAAAAAGGGCACGCCGACGATGGGCGGGCTGATGATCCTCATCTCGCTGATGATCTCGGCGCTCTTGTGGATGGACCTGTCGAACCGCTTCGTCTGGGCGTGCATTTTTGTGACCGGCGGTTTTGCGGCGGTCGGCTTCCTCGACGATCTCGACAAGGTGACCAAGGCCAGCCACCGCGGCATTCCGGGTCGCGTTCGCCTGCTGATCGAATTTCTGATCGCCGGGGTGGCGGTGTTCCTGATTGTGTCGCGCACGGGCACCGACCTGTATCTGCCCTTTTTCAGCGGTGTCGTGCTCGAACTCGGGCCGCTCTATTATGTCTTTGCAATGGTGCTGATCGTCGGCTTCGGCAATGCCGTGAACCTGACCGATGGGCTCGACGGCCTTGCGACCTTCCCGGTGATCATCGCCAGCCTGACCTTTCTGGTGATCGTCTATCTGTCGGGCAATGTGAAATTCGCCGAATATCTGGGCATTCCGCATGTTTCGGGCGCCGGCGAGCTGGCGGTGTTCGCCGCCGCGATCATCGGGGCGTGCCTCGCCTTCCTGTGGTTCAACGCGCCGCCTGCGGCGGTGTTCATGGGCGACACCGGCAGCCTCGCGCTCGGCGGCGCGCTGGCGACGATCGCGGTGACGGCGCAGCATGAGCTGGTGCTCGTCCTGGTCGGCGGATTGTTCGTGGTCGAGGCCTTGTCGGTGATCATCCAGGTGTTCTGGTACAAGCGCACCGGCAAGCGGGTGTTCCGCATGGCGCCGATCCACCATCATTTCGAGCAGATGGGCTGGCCCGAATCGACCGTCGTCATCCGCTTCTGGATCGTGTCGATCGTTCTGGCGCTCGCGGGGCTCGCGACCTTGAAGCTGCGGTGATCACCTCGCGCGCCTTTGCCGGTCGCCGCTATGCGGTGCTGGGGCTGGCGCGCTCGGGGCTCGCGACGGTCGCGGCGCTGGTTGCCAGCGGCGCGGGGGTCACCGCGTGGGACGAGCGCGAGGAAGCGCGCGACGATGCGATGGCGCTGGGCGCCGACATCGGCAATCCGCTGGAGATTGACTTGATCGGCTTTGCCGGAGTGGTCGTGTCGCCCGGCGTGCCGCTCAACCGCCACCCGATCGCCGCGCATGCCCGCGAGGCGCATGTGCCCGTGATCGGCGACGTCGAGCTTTTTGCCGAAGCGCGCGGCGAATTGCCGCCGCACAAGGTCGTCGGCATCACCGGCACGAACGGCAAATCGACCGTCACGGCGCTGATCCACCATATGCTGGAAAGCGCCGGGGTGCCGTCGCTGATGGGCGGCAATATCGGGTTGCCAATCCTGTCGCGCGATCCGCTGGAGGAAGGCGGCGTCTATGTGCTCGAGCTGTCGAGCTACCAGATCGACCTGTCGCACAGCCTTGCCTGCGATGTCGCGGTGCTGACCAACCTCAGCCCCGACCATCTCGACCGCTATGACGGGTTTACCGGCTATGCCGCGTCGAAAGCGCGGCTGTTTTCGCTCCAGCATCAGGGTCAGGTCGCGATCGTCGCGGTCGACGACGATCCTTCAAAGATGATCGCGGGTCGGATCAACCACCGCCTGCACCGTGTGTCGGGCAAGGACATCGACCCGGTCGACCAGGCGCGCTGGCCCGCGTTGCAAGGCCCGCACAACGCGCAGAACGCCGTCTGCGCGATCGCGGTGTGCCGCGTGCTGGGATTGAACGACGAACAGATCGAACACGGCCTCGCGACCTACCGGTCGCTGCCGCATCGGATGGAATTGGTCGGCGAAGTCGCAGGCGTCCGCTGGTTCAATGACAGCAAGGCGACCAACGCGGCTTCCGCTGCACCGGCGCTGGCGGCTTTCCCGCCGGCGCCGGACCAGCGTTTGCACTGGATCGCCGGAGGGCAAGCAAAGGGCGACGGGCTGGCGGCGTGCCGCCCCTGGTTCGGGCATGTGAAACAGGCCTATCTGATCGGCGATGCGATGGAATCCTTTGCCGCTGAAATCGGCGATGCGATCCCGGTCGATCGGTCGGCTGATATGGCAACGGCAGTCGCGCATGCGGCGGCAGCGGCGCGGCCCGGCGACATCGTGCTGCTGTCGCCGGCCTGCGCCTCGTTCGACCAGTTCAAGGATTATGAACAGCGCGGCGATGTTTTTCGCGGACTTGTCGCGGCGCTTGGGGCATGAGCGGGGGGATGGACAATATGGAGAGCGCGACGGAGAGGCCGGTGATCGCGGCAACGCGCACCGTCAAGCGCCGCGGCCCGCGTCTCAGCCGCGCCGACAGGACGCCGCTGGGGTTGTGGTTCTGGGAAATCGACCGCGTCCTGCTGTTGCTCGTGTCGATGCTGGTCGCGATCGGTCTGGTCGCAGTCGCCGCGGCGTCGCCGGTCGCGGCGCAGAAATTGTCGACCAGCACCGCGTCGCTCGACCCGCTCTATTATTTCTATCGCCAGCTGATGTGGGTCATTGTCGGGGTGCCGGTGATGCTGGGCGTTTCGATGCTGCCCAAACCGCAGGCGCGGCGCTTTGCGATCTATGGCACGATCACTTTCCTTATCCTGCTGTTCATGGTCCCGCTGCTTGGCACCACGGTCAATGGCGCGCAGCGCTGGATCGGCGGCGGCGTTTTCCGACTGCAACCGTCGGAGTTTCTCAAGCCCTTTTTCGCCGTGTCGCTGGCGTGGATCCTGTCGCTGCGCCTGCACGACCAGAGCTTGCCCGTGGTGCCGCTCAGCTTTGTGCTGACGGGGGTGATTGCGGTGCTGCTGATGGGGCAGCCCGATCTGGGGCAGACGGTGATCTTTGCCGCGACCTGGCTGGTGCTGGTGCTTGTCGCCGGGCTGTCGATGCGGATCATGGGGATGCTCGCGGCGACCGGCGTCGTCGGCATCATCCTTGCCTATTTCTTTTACCCGGTGGCGCAGCAGCGCATCAACATCTGGCTGTTCGCTGAGGGCGACAGCTTCCAGGTTGATAAGGCGCACGCGACGCTGACCGCGGGCGGGCTGATCGGCACCGGGCCGGGGGCGGGCCTTGCAAAATTCCAGCTGCCCGAAGCGCATACCGACTATATCTTCTCGGTGATCGGTGAGGAGTTCGGGATGATCGCGTGTATCGCGATCGCGATCCTGTATCTCGCGATCATCGTGCGCGTGCTCGTGCGCCTGCTCGACGAAGAAGACAGCTTCCTGATCCTCGCGGTCGCGGGATTGATCGCACAGTTCGGCGGACAGGCGACGATCAACATGGCGGTGAACACCCAGCTGTTCCCGTCGAAGGGCATGACGCTGCCGTTCATCAGCTATGGCGGTTCATCGTTCATCGCATTGTCGATCGGCATGGGTTTGCTCTTGTCGCTGACCCGGCGAAACCCCTATGCGGCGCGGGTGTCGATGACCCGCAACTGGAACAAGAAATGAGTGCAACTCGCCACTATCTGCTCGCTGCTGGCGGGACCGGGGGGCATATGCTCCCCGCTTATGCGCTGGCGGGCGAGCTGATCGCGCGCGGTCATCGCGTCGCGCTGGTCAGCGACGACCGCGGCCTGCGTATTCCGGGCGCGCCCGCCGAGATGGAAACGCATGTCCTCCCCGCCGGCCGCGTGTCGGGCGGACCCATCGGCTGGGTCAAGGCGGCGCTCGCGATCCGCAAAGGGCGGCGGATGGCGATCGACCTGATCCGCGATTTCGACCCCGCGGTTGTCGTCGGTTTCGGCGGCTATCCCTCGCTGCCCAGCCTGCTCGCCGCGGGCGCGACGAAACGGCCGCGCGTGCTGCACGAACAAAATGCCGTGCTGGGCCGCGTCAACCGGATGATGGCGCCGCGCGTCGATGCCGTCGCGGTCGCATACCACAATATCCAGCGCTACCCGGCGGGGCATGAGCTGAAAAAGCATATCACCGGCAATCCGGTGCGCGACGAGATTATCGCAATCCGCGAAGAAGGCTTCCCGCCGCTCAGCGAAGACGGGATTTTCCGCCTGCTCGTGGTCGGCGGCAGCCTGGGCGCGACGGTGCTCAGCGACGTCGTGCCCGCCGCGATCGCGATGCTGCCGCGCGCGCTGCTCGACCGGTTGCAGGTTGTCCAGCAATGCCGCGAGGCCGATCTGGAGGAAGTGCGCGGCAAATATGCGGCGATGGGCGTCGCCGCCGAATGCGCGACGTACATCGCGGACTTTCCCGACCGGCTCCGCTGGGCGCATTTGGTGATTGCGCGCGCCGGGGCGTCGACGGTGGCCGAACTGGCCTGCGCCGGGCGGCCCGCGATCTTCGTTCCCTATCCGCACGCGATGGACAATCACCAGACCTATAATGTCGTCGACATGGTTGAGGCGGGCGGCGCGCGCTCGATCCCGCAGCCGCAATTCACCGCCAGCGAACTCGCCAAGCAAATCCAGCGCATGGCGCTCGAACCCGGTGCGCTCGAAAATGCCGCGGCGCGTGCCGCGAGCTGCGGCCTGCCCGACGCGACGCGCGACCTCGCCGACCTAGTCGAATCGCTTGCCGCACCGCCGATGATGGACGTCATCCGCGTCGGCGCTTCGTCGGGCCAGCGCGCCGCAGCGACCGGCATGGCGTCGGCGCGCGCGGGAGGCGAATGATGCGCGGCGTTGCGACCGACATCGGTACCATCCACTTTATCGGCATCGGCGGCATCGGCATGTCGGGGATCGCCGAGGTGATGCACAACCTTGGCTATCAGGTGCAGGGCAGCGACATCGCCGAAAGCTATGTCATCGAAGGCCTGCGCAAACGCGGGATCAAGGTCAGCATCGGCCATGAAGCCTCGAATGTCGACGGCGTGGCGGTGGTTGTTACCTCGACGGCGGTCAAGCGCGGCAATCCCGAGGTCGAGGCCGCGCTCGCGCAGCGCATCCCGCTCGTCCGCCGCGCCGAAATGCTCGCCGAACTGATGCGGCTGAAATCGACCGTCGCCATCGCGGGCACCCACGGCAAGACGACGACGACCAGCCTCGTCGCGGCCTTGCTCGATGCGGGCGGCATCGACCCGACCGTGATCAACGGCGGCATCATCAACAATTATGGCTCGAACGCGCGGCTCGGCGCGAGCGACTGGATGGTGGTCGAGGCCGACGAAAGCGACGGCAGCTTCCTGCGCCTTGACGGGACGATCGCGGTCGTCACCAACATCGATCCCGAACATCTCGACCATTATGGCAGCTTCGATGCGATCAAGGATGCCTTTGTCGAGTTTATCGAGAATGTGCCCTTCTATGGCGCCGCGATGCTCTGCCTCGACCATCCCGAGGTGCAGGCGATCATCCCGCGCATCCGCGACCGCCGTATCGTCACCTACGGTTTTTCTGCCCAAGCCGACGTGCGCGGCACCAATGTGACACCCGGCCCCGACGGCAATCGTTTCGACGTCGTCGTCCGCGACCGCGACGGCAACAGCCGCACGATCGAGGGCATCCACCTGCCGATGTCGGGGCGCCACAATGTCCAGAACTCGCTCGCTGCAATTGCGGTGGCGCTGCACATGGGGGTGAGCGACGACAAGATCGTGTCGGGCTTCAACGGCTTTGCCGGGGTCAAGCGCCGCTTCACCAAGGTCGGCGAGATTGCCGCGGGTGAAGGCAGCGTCACCGTGATCGACGATTATGCGCACCACCCGGTCGAGATCCGCGCGGTGCTGTCGGCGGCGCGCGAAGGCGTCGGTGCGGGGCGCGTCGTCGGCGTGGTCCAGCCGCACCGCTTCACCCGCCTCCGCGACCATATGGACGATTTCCAGCAGGCGTTTAACGACGCCGACATCGTGCTCGCGCTGCCCGTCTATGCAGCAGGCGAGGCGCCGATCGACGGCGTATCGTCGGATGCGCTGGTAGCGGGCCTGCGCGATCGCGGCCATCGGCAGGCGAGTGTCGTTGCGGATGCGGCGGGGCTGGCTGCGAGCATCGCGGATAGCATCAAGGCGAGCGATCTTGGCGCGGGCGATATGATCATCTGCCTCGGCGCGGGCGACATCACCAAGATGGCGGCGGGTCTGGCGAGCGCGGTGGAGAACGCCAAGTGATCAGCCTGCTCCAAATCCTCCCCGCTTGCGGGGAGGGGGACCGCGAAGCGGTGGAGGGGGTTCGCGTCCTCGCCCTGCGTCGGCAGGCCACGATAGCCCCCTCCGTCAGCCGCTTCGCGACTGCCACCTCCCCACAAGTGGGGAGGATCGTATGATCGCGACCGCGAACTTGCCCACGGTCCGCGGCAAACTCACCCCGCAAGCCCCGCTCGCCCCGCTCGTCTGGTTCAAGTCGGGCGGACCCGCCGACTGGCTGTTCGAGCCTAAGGATGCCGACGACCTCGCCGACTTCCTTCGCGACCTCGATCCCGCGACCCCCGTAATGGCGCTCGGCCTCGGATCGAACCTGATCGTCCGCGACGGCGGCTTTCCGGGCGTTGTCGTGCGGCTGGGCAAGGCCTTTGCCAAAGTCGAGGCCATCGACCCTACGACGCTACGCTGCGGCGGCGGCGCGTCGGGGATCCTCGTCTCCTCGACCGCGCGCGACGCGGGTATCGCCGGCATGGAGTTCCTCCGCTCGATCCCCGGCACGGTCGGCGGCTTCGTGCGCATGAACGGCGGCGCCTATGGCGGCGAGGTGAAAGACATTTTGATCGATGCCGACGTGGTGTTGCGCTCAGGCGAGCGCCGCACGCTGGCGCTTACCGATTTGGGTTACACCTATCGCCACAGCGAATTGCCCGAGGGCGCGGTGGTGATCGGCGCAACCTTTCGTGGCCGCCCCGGCGAGCCCGCCGCCATCCAGGCCGAAATGGACCGCATTTCGGCGAGCCGCGAAGCCTCGCAGCCTTTGCGTTCGAAAACCGGCGGCTCGACCTTCAAGAACCCCGACGGGCACAAGGCCTGGCAGCTCGTCGACGAAGCGGGCTGCCGCGGCCTTGCGGTCGGCGGCGCGCAGGTTAGCGAAAAGCACACCAATTTCCTCATCAACACGGGTGAGGCGACGAGCGCCGACATCGAAGCGCTCGGCGAGGAGGTCCGCCGCCGGGTGAAGGACAAGAGCGGCGTGGAATTGCAATGGGAAATACAGCGCGTGGGAGTGAAGAAGTGAGCGGCCTTGGTTTCTCCCTCCCCTTCAGGGGAGGGCAGCGAGACTTGCGAGCTTGCTCGCTAGGCGCAGCGGGTGGGGGCCAGAGGCCTTGCACTACGCCGCGCCCCCCCACCCCAACCCCTCCCCTGAAGGGGAGGGGCTTATGAGTACCCGCGGCCCTTGGCATGTCGCCGTCCTGATGGGCGGCTGGTCCGCGGAACGCGAAGTGTCGCTGATGAGCGGCAAGGGCGTTGCCGACGCGCTCGAATCGCGCGGGCACAGGGTCACGCGGATCGACATGGGCCGCGATGTCGCCGTGCGGCTTGCCGAGGCGAAGCCCGATGTCGTGTTCAACGCGCTTCACGGCGTCCCGGGCGAGGATGGCACGGTGCAGGGCATGCTCGACCTGATGGGGCTCAAATATACCCACAGCGGGCTCGTCACCTCGGTGATCGCGATCGACAAGGAATTGACGAAACAGGCGCTGGTGCCGCATGGTATCCCGATGCCGACGGGGACGATGGTCGACAGCGAAAGCCTGTTTACAGTCGACCCTTTGCCGCGCCCCTATGTGCTGAAACCGGTCAACGAAGGATCGTCGGTCGGGGTCGCGATCGTCAAGGACGACAGCAATTACGGCAACCCGATCGCGCGCGACGCGGTCGGGCCGTGGCAGGAATTCGACCGCCTGCTCGCCGAACCCTTTATCAAGGGGCGCGAACTGACCGTTGCGGTGCTGGGCGATCAGGCGCTCGCCGTCACCGAGCTGCGCGTGAAGTCGGGTTTCTACGATTATGACGCCAAATATACTGACGGGCTGACTGAACATGTCTGCCCCGCCGATGTCCCGGAAGATGTCGCGCAGCGGATGATGGATCTGGCGCTCAAATCTCACCGCCTGCTCGGTTGCAAAGGTGCGTCGCGTTCGGACTTCCGCTGGGACGACGAGCATGGGCTTGCAGGCATTTATCTGCTTGAGGTCAACACGCAGCCGGGGATGACGCCGCTCAGCCTTGTTCCCGAACAGGGGCGCGCGGTGGGCATGGATTATGCCGAACTGGTCGAACGCATCGTGGGGGAAGCGTTATGAGTAACACGCGGATCAAGCGCGGTGCGGCGCCGCCGCGGCGCCCGGCGCGGGCGCCGAAAAAGCGTCGCAAGGTGCAGACATCGCGGCTCAACGCCGTGATCAACGCGCTGCCGATCAGCCCGCAGCGATTGCAAAAAATCGCCAACTGGACGATCGGGCTCAGCTTGGTCGCGGTCGCGGGCATCGCGGCCCAGGCGACCGGCGTGACCGCAAAGATCCACGAGGAATATGCGCAGGCGGTCGGCCGCGCCGGGTTCCAGGTCAAGAAGGTCGAAGTCGTCGGTGCCGACCGGATCGACCGGCTGAAGGTCTATGACATCGCGCTGGCGCAAAAGGACCGTTCGATGGCGGCGGTCGATCTGGAAGATGTCCGCGGCGACCTGATGCAATATGGCTGGATCAAGGATGCGCGCGTGTCGCGCCGCCTGCCCGACACGCTCGTCGTCGATATCGTCGAGCGCACGCCGGCGGCGATCTGGCAGCATAACAATCGCCTGTCGCTGATCGACGACAAGGGCGTGGTGCTCGAACCGGTGACCGTCGCGACGATGCCCGACCTGCCGCTGGTGATCGGACCCAAGGCAAACCAGCGCTCGCAGGATCTCGACCGGCTGCTCGCCGAGGCAAGCAGCCTCAAGGAACTGCTGGCGGGGGCGACGTGGGTCGGCAACCGCCGCTGGGATCTGCGCTTCCGCAGCGGCGAGACGCTGTCGCTGCCGGAAGGCGAGGCCGAGGCGAAGGCGGCGCTCGCCAAGTTCGCGCATATGGACGGTGCCAATCGCCTGCTCGGGCGCGGCATCCTGCGCTTTGACATGCGCGACCCCGCGCGGTTCGTCCTGCGGCTGCCGCATGAAGGACAGGTGGCGCCCGCCAAGCTCGACGAAGCGCGCGCTGCGGTTGCCGACGTCGCGGCGGCAGAGAAGGGGTAAGCGATGGCCCCGCCGCGCATCGAAAAGATCATCACTGCGCTCGACGTCGGGTCGTGGAAGGTGTGCGCGTTGATCGCGGGGCAGGCCGCCGACGGCCAGCTGCATGTGCTGGGTACCGGGCAGCGCGAAAGTCGCGGTGTCCAGCGCGGCTATGTCGCCGACATGGAGCAGACCGAACATATCGTGCGCGAAGCGATTGAGCAGGCCGAGCGCATTGCGGGGCTCAATATCGACGATGTCTGGGTCAGTTTTTCGGCGGGCGGTTTGCTCAGCGACGTCGCGCCGATCGAAAGCGAACTCGGCGGCCATCGGATCGAGAAAGAGGATATCGACGACCTGCTTGCCGCGGGCCGCGCCGGGATCGATCCCGAAGGGCGGATGATCCTGCACGCACAGCCCGCGCTTTATACGCTCGACGGCCTGACGGGGGTGAAGAACCCGATCGGTCTCCACGCCGACCGGCTGGGCGTCGACATCCATATCATCATGGCCGACGGTGCCCCGGTGCGCAATCTGGAGGCGGCGGTGCGGCAGGCGCATCTTGACGTCAACGCGGTGGTCGCGTCGCCGATCGCGGCAGGGCTGGCCTGCCTGTCGGACGAGGAACGCGACCTTGGCGTCGCGCTGGTCGAACTTGGGGCTGCGGTCACCACGGTCTCGCTTTATGCTGGCGGGATGCTCGTCGAAATGGCGTCGCTGCCCTTTGGCGCGAGTGACATCACCGACGATATTGCGTCGGCCTTTGGCATAAGGCGCAGCCAGGCACAGCGGCTGCAGAGCTTTTACGGTTCGGCATCGGCCAGCCCGCGCGACAACAACGAGGTCATCGAGCTGGAACCCGGCGCGCCGACGAGCGGGGATTCCCCGCGCATCACCCGCGCGCAGCTGGTCTCGGTAATCCGCCAGCGTCTCGACGCGATGATGGGTGAGATTGGCCGGACGCTCAAAGACCTGCATTTCGTTGGCCCCATCGGGCGCCAGGTGGTGCTGGTCGGCGGCGGCGCCGACCTCAAAGGGATTGCCGATTATACCCAGAGCGCACTCGGACGCGCGGCGCGCGTCGGCAGGCCGCGCGGTCTGCACGGCTTGCCCGATGCGCATAGCGGTCCCGCTTTCGCGACGCTGGCCGGTCTGGTTCTCTATGCGGCGTCGGATCCCGTCGACCTGCGCGATTTGCCGATGATGTCGCAGGACGTCTATCGTCCGGCAGGCACATCGATCCTGCACCGCCTGATGGCGGCGCTAAAAAGCAGTTTTTAGCGGTGAAACGCGAAAAAAGGTTAATTTTTTGGATGATTCCCACGTCACAATAGTGCAATGCGGGGTAAGAAAACCGGGCGGCGGGACACCCGCCCGTTCGGGTCGCAAGGTTGGGGAAGCGGCACCTGTCCGCCGCTGCAGGGAGACTTTTTGATGAGCATCAATATTGGCCCGCCGCAGGTCGACGAACTGAAGCCGCGGATCGCGGTGATCGGCGTCGGCGGCGCGGGCGGCAATGCCATCGCAAACATGATTGCAGCGCGGGTCGAAGGGGTCGACTTCATCGTTGCGAACACCGATGCGCAGGCGCTGAACGCATCGCCCGCCGAACGGCGCATCCAGCTGGGGACGCAAATAACTCAGGGGCTGGGCGCCGGTTCGCGACCCGAGGTTGGCCGCGCGGCCGCCGAGGAGAGCATCGCGCAGGTCGAGGAAGCTTTGAACGGCGCGCATATGTGCTTCGTCGCCGCGGGCATGGGCGGCGGCACCGGCACGGGGGCGGCGCCGGTCATCGCCAAGGCGGCACGCGATCGCGGCATCCTGACCGTCGGCGTTGTGACCAAGCCCTTCACCTTCGAAGGCGCGCGCCGCATGCGGTCGGCGGACTCGGGCATTGCCGAGCTGCAGGACCATGTCGACACGCTGATCGTCATTCCGAACCAGAATCTGTTCCTGGTCGCCAACCCCAACACGACGTTCAAAGAAGCCTTCACCATGGCGGATGAAGTGCTGCAGCAGGGCGTGCGCGGCATCACCGACCTGATGGTCATGCCCGGCCTCATCAACCTCGACTTTGCCGACGTGCGCAGCGTGATGCGCGAAATGGGCAAGGCGATGATGGGTACCGGCGAGGCCGAGGGCGATGGCCGCGCATTGGAAGCCGCGCAAAAGGCGATTGCCAACCCGCTGCTCGACGGCGTGTCGATGGCGGGCGCCAAGGGTGTCATCATCTCGATCACAGGCGGCGAGGACATGCGCCTGATGGAAGTCGACGAGGCGGCGAATCATATCCGCGAGCTGGTCGACCCCGACGCCAACATCATCTGGGGCAGCGCCTTCAACGACAGCCTGGACGGCAAGATCCGCGTCTCGGTGGTCGCGACCGGTATCGACAGCAGCGGCGAAATGGCGGCGCAGGCTTCGCCCGCGACGCGCAGCTTCTCCTTTGCCCCGGCGCGTGCCGCGGCGCCGGCGCCGGTGGCCGAGGAGGCTTTTGAACCGGTTGTCGAGGAAGAGGCCGTTGCTGACGTACCCGCCGAAGAGGCAAACGATCCTGCGCCCGGCTTTTCGCTGAGCGATACGGTCGAGGCCGAGGCTCCTGCCGCCGAAGACGAGCCGATGGAATTGTCGCAGGTCGCCGCGAGCTATGACGATACGGCGGAAGAACTGGTGCTCGATGCACCCGAAGCGCCTGCGGCCGATTATCGGTCAGCGCCTGCCGCAGCATTGGATGGCGGTGCTGGGGCTGCCGCGGAATCGCCGGCACGCGCGATCGGTGGCGGAACCTTGTTCGAACGTATGTCGCGCCTGTCGCGCGGCGCCACCGCACCCGAGGGTGAGGCGGCCGACAAGGAAGACGGGGTTGATATTCCACGCTTCCTGGGGCGTCAGAACAACCAGTAACGGGGCTAGCGAACGGCCGCCCACCGGGCACGGCGGGCCGGAAATCGGGATGATTTGCCCATGCGGCAAGCAAAAATGACGGCAAGGCCGGCCCGCGCGCGGCTTTGTTCCGGCGCATTCGGCGCGCTGTTGCTCGGGCTGATGGCGGCGCCTGCGTTCGCGCAGGTGACGCCGCCCGACGCCGCGACCAAGGCGGCAATGGAGAAGCGTACCGCGGCGCGGACGTTGCTGTCGTCGGCGCTCGCGCGGATTGCGTCGAACAACAGCGATCCACGCGCGCTACTCGACGCCGGGCGGGCATCGATCGAGTTGGAAGATTATCGTGCGGCGCTCGGCTTTCTGGTCCGCGCCGAGCAGGCAAGCCCGCGCGATGGCGCGATCAAGGCCGCGCTGGGATCGGCGGTGGTCCATATGGAAAATCCGACCCGCGCCCTCGATTATTTTGGCGAGGCGCAGCTGCTCGGCGCGCCCGAGCGACTGTTTCTGGCGGACCGTGCGCTAGCCCGCGATTTGCTGGGACAGCAGGACGCGGCCCAGCGCGATTACCAGCTGGCGCTGTCGATCGCTCCAAACGACGAATTGACGCGGCGCTATGCCCTCTCGCTCGGGATCAGTGGCGAGGCCGATCGCGCGATCCAGATGCTGACGCCGCAATTGCGGGCGCAGGATCGCGGCGCCTGGCGGTTGCGTGCAATGATCCTGGCGATGAACGGCCGCGACGGCGAAGCAACCGAGATCGTCGACGCAACAATGCCGCCCGCGATGGCGCAGAATATTCTGCCCTATCTGACCCAGATGGACCGGCTCAATCCGGCGCAGCAAGCCGCAGCCGCCCATTTCGGGCGCTTCCCGAACGGCCAGCTCCCCGCGAAGCGTAAACCGGTTCAGGTGGCGGCCGCGACGCCATCCCCGACACCGCCCGCGACGTCGACCCGGCGCCCCAGCGCTGCCACCAGCCGCCCGCCCGCCGCGTCGGTCGCTGCGACGCCGACCCCGACGCCCAGCACGCGGCCAATCGGGCCCGCCTATGCCCAGCCGCGCGAGTCCGCGCCGCAGCCGGCGTCGTCCCCGAAGCCAACGCCCGCTCCAACGACGCGCGCCGCACAGTCGCCGGTCGCCTTGCCGGATGGGCCTGCGTCGTCGGGGCCGCCCGTCTTGCAATCGACATTGCGCCAAACGCTTCGCCCCGCCGTTTCCCCCTTGCCTGAAAAAGCATCCGATATCGCGGCGGGGTCGGCAGTCGCGGCAGGACCGTCACCGGCGGCCGCAAGCCCCGATCCGGTCGTCGCCGCACAGAGTAGCGCGCGCGAAGTCGCTCCGGGCTTCTCGATCGCCGACGTTGGAACCAGCGGAGCGGTCGCGGCAGCGAACATGGCAACCACATCGCGCGATGCCTCGCCATCCGCGCCAACGCTTGCCGCAGTATCCAATTCTTCGGCGCCCGCTCCCGCTCCCGCTCCCGCTGCGGTGGCACCACTGGCCTCGCTCGCCGACATCGTCGGTTCGATCGAGATTCCGCCGGAGGAACTGAGCCAGCCCGACAATGCGATCGGTGCCGACACGCTCGCCAAATTGCTCGAAGACAAGCGACGCGCCGATGCGGCGGAGGATGCAAAGCGCGAAAAGGACGCGGTTGCGGCGAAAGCCAAGGCCGAGGCCGATGCAAAGGCCAAGGCCGAAGCGGCAGAGAAAAAGGCCAATCCGGCGCGCATCTGGGTACAGGTCGCGACCGGTGCCAATGCGCGGGCGCTCGCGACCGACTTTGGCAAATTCGCGAAGAAAAGCCCCGACTTGTTCAAGGGCAAATCGGGCGCGACCGCCGAATGGGGCCGGACTCGCCGCTTGCTGGTGGGGCCGTTCAAGGACCGCAAGGCGGCGCAGGACTGGCTGACGGGTTACAAGAAAGCGGGCGGCGACGGGTTCCTGTTCAACAGCGAGGCGGGCCAGGCCGTCGATCCGATTTAGGGCCAGAATCCGCCATTTGCGCCTTCGAGGTTTGAAGCGATTTTGTTCAGGGCAAGGAAGCGAGACGCAGGCATATGAAGATATTCCAAGGCTCGCTGACGCAGCCATGGACAAAATCGGTCAAATCCCCCCTCTCGCTTTACTGGGGGGACGTCGAAATGGCTTCGATCTCGTCCCCGCGCGGCCTTGCGGATGGAACCACCATCAGCGGCGGCCACGCGAAGACGATATCTTCGCCATTTCGACGCCTCGAAGGCGCAAATGGCGGATTCGGGCCCTTATGAGCGTCGCCGATTGCGCTAGCAACCCGGCGCAAAGTCGCGGGCGACGCTATGCCGAGCAGGGCCGCGTCGTTCGCGGCCCGCGCGACGATTTTCAGCGCGACCGCGACCGCATCATCCACTCGATCGCCTTTCGTCGCCTGCGCCACAAGACGCAGGTGTTTGTCGCCCCCGACGGCGACCATTATCGCGTCCGCCTGACCCACAGCATCGAGGTCGCCCAGATTGGCCGTGGCATCGCCCGCGCGCTAGGGCTGAACGAGGATCTGACCGAGGCGCTTTGCTTGGCACACGACATCGGGCATCCGCCCTTCGGTCATGCGGGCGAAGATGCGCTGAAGGCGGCGATGGCCGAGCATGGCGGTTTCGACCACAATGGCCATACACTGCGCACGCTGGCGCAGCTCGAATGTCCTTATCCCCGTTTCGACGGTCTCAACCTGACGTGGGAAACGCTCGAAGGGTTGGCCAAGCATAATGGCCCGGTGACGAACCCCGGCTGGGCGCTGGCCGCGATCGACGATGATTTCCGCCTCGACCTTGACAGCCATGCCAGTCTTGAGGCGCAGATTGCGGCGGTCGCCGACGACATTGCTTATGACAATCACGACATCGACGACGGGCTGCGCGCGGGCTTGCTCGACCTAGATCAGCTGATGGAGCAACCGTTTGTTGCCGCCAATTTCGGCGCCGTCGAGGGCCGCTTCCCCGGCGCGCCGCGCGACCGGTTGCTGCGCGAACTGGTGCGCGACCAGATCGGGGTCATGGTCAACGACGTCATCGCCGCGACCGCCGCCAATGTCGCGGCTGCCGGCGTCGCGAGCGTCGCCGACGTGCGCGCCGCGGGCCGACCGCTCGGCGGCTTTTCCTCCGAGCTTGCGGCGCAGGAGCGCGAGCTGAAACGCTTCATGTATGCCAATCTCTATCATCATCCCGAACAGATCGCGGCTGCCGAGGCTGCGAATCAGGTCGTCGGCCGGTTGTTTGCCGCCTACGCCGACAATCCGGGGCTGATGGGCGAGGACTGGTCAGCGCGATTGCCCGGCGAAGAATGCGCGACAACGCGGCATATTGGCGATTATATTGCGGGAATGACCGACCGGTTCGCGATAGACCGCTACGCCGAGATTTTTGGCCGCGAAGCGGTGCCCGAGGCGCTGGCGCATGTCTGACGTGCTGATCGTCGGTGCGACCGGGCTGATCGGACGCGCGGTGATCGACGCTTTCGGGAATCGCGGCATCACGATCGTCGCGCGCCGACCGGTCGAGGGGTTGGCGCCGCATCATATAGCGCGCGTGGCACTGCCACACGACTGGCCCCGCGTCATCGCCGCCGAACGGCCCGCGGTCCTGATTTGCTGCCTTGGCACCACGATCCGCCAGGCGGGATCGCAGGCGGCGTTTCGCGCGATCGACTATGACCTCATCCTCGCTGCGGCAGAGGGGGCGCGGCAAGGCGGCACGGGGCACATGATCGTCGTCAGCTCGGTCGGGGCGTCGGCAAAAGCAGGCAATTTCTATCTGCGCACCAAGGGCGAGACCGAGGATGGCTTGCGTGCGCTCGGGTTCGACCGGCTCGACCTGATCCGTCCCGGGCTGCTGACCGGCGATCGGCCCGGGCCGCCGCGACTGGGCGAGGGGCTGGCGACCATCGCGGCGCCGCTGATGGATGCGTTGCTGCACGGTTCCCTTCGTCGCTATCGTTCGATTCCCGGCGACAAGGTCGCCGCGACGATCGTCCGGTTGGCGGGGCAGGGCGGTTCGGGCGTGCATATCCACGAAAACGACGCGATCCGCGCGCTCGCCGATTGACTCCGCCCGGGGGCAGCGCCAAGGCTCGCTGCGTCTGTCGGGCCTCCCCTAAAGAGATTCGACCGGCCGCGCGGGAGAGCGTGGGGCAGGGCGACCAGCACCCACCACCGAAGGAGCAACCGCCCCGGAAACTCTCAGGTCAGCAGGACCGCGCAGGCTGGAACGGACACTCTGGAAAGCGTTCCGGCTGTCGGCTGGAACCACCGAAGGGGTAACTCCATGCGATCATGGAGGAAAACTCTCAGGTTCCCGTGACAGAGGGGGCATGGCGAAAGGCGCGGCACCCCGCTGCGCATCCGCCGTGCAACCGCGGGAGACTGACATGACCGAAACCGAACAATTGGATGACGACGGCGCGATCGCGGCAGCGACCGAGATGTTGCCGCTCGACGCCTGGCACCGCGCCAAGGGCGGCCGGATGGTCGAATTCGCCGGTTACTGGATGCCGATCCAATATGAAGGCATCATGGCCGAACATCTGTGGGTGCGCGAAAGCGCCGGATTGTTCGACGTCAGCCATATGGGGCAGTTGCTCCTTTCGGGCGACAAGGTCGCTGAAGCGCTCGAAACGCTGGTTCCCGGCGATATTTCTGCATTGAAGCCCGGGCGGATGCGCTATTCGCTGCTGCTTGCTGAGGACGGCGGCATTCTCGACGACCTGATGATCACCAATGAGGGCGACCAGTTCGGCATCGTCGTCAACGGCGCGGTGAAGTGGGAAGACATCGGATATCTCCGCGAAAACCTGCCCGACGATATCACGCTGAATCATAATGAAGATTATGGGCTGCTCGCGTTGCAGGGTCCGAAAGCGGTCATTGCGCTGGCACGTCTGGTCCCCGAAGCGGCGGGCCTCGTGTTCATGCAGGCGATCCCCGCGACATGGAACGGCCATGCGATCGGGATCAGCCGTTCGGGCTATACCGGCGAGGATGGGTTTGAAATTTCGCTGCCGAACGAGGCGCTGACCGAATTTGCCGATGCTTTGTGCGCGATGGACGAGGTGAAGCCGATCGGGCTTGGTGCGCGCGATTCGCTGCGGCTGGAGGCGGGGCTGCCGCTCTATGGCCATGACCTCGATCCCGCGACCGATCCGGTCGAGGGTGATCTAGCGTTCGCGATCAGCAAGCGTCGCCGCGAGGAAGGCGGCTTTCCGGGCGCCGCGCGCATCCTCGGCCATCTCGCCGACGGCGCCCCGCGCAAACGGGTCGGCCTGCTCGTTGACGGCAAAATGCCGGTGCGCGAGGGCGCAAAATTGTTCGATGGCAACACCGAAATCGGCGTCGTGACGTCGGGCGGCTTTGCGCCCAGCGTCGGCGCGCCAATCGCGATGGGCTATGTGCCGACCGGATTGTCGGCGCCGGGGACCGCCGTCGCGGCCGAAGTGCGCGGCAAGCGCGTCGCCTGCACCGTCGCCGCCATGCCCTTTGTTCCGCATAATTATGTCCGTAAAACAGGAGCTTGATCGATGCCGCGTTACTATACCGAAGAGCATGAGTGGATCGATGTCGACGGCGACGTCGCGACGGTCGGCATCACCGATTTCGCGCAGGGCCAGCTTGGCGACATCGTGTTCGTCGAAGTCCCCGACACCGGCGCGGAGCTCAGCCAGGGCGGCGACGCCGCGGTGGTCGAATCGGTGAAGGCGGCGAGCGACGTGTACGCCCCGGTCGATGGCACCGTGACCGAAGGCAACAGCGCGCTCGAGGAAGATCCCGCGCTCGTCAACTCGGACCCCGAAGGCGAAGGCTGGTTCTTCCGGCTGACGCTGAGCGACAAGAGCCAGCTCGACGGCCTGATGGACGCCGCCGCGTACAAGGCGTTCTGCGACGCGCTCTAGCGATTTCATCCCTCCCCCTTGGGGGAGGGGTTTATGGAGAAAATGCAATCGCCACGGACGCCGCCCTTGCCAACTGCCGCCTGATGGTGGCGACCCCGATCTATGAGGGGGCGCAGGGGACCTATGTCCGCGCGGCGCTGGCGCTCGCGCTGCGCGCCCAGGCGGCGGGCATTTCGGTACGCTTCGAGTTCATCCTTTACCAGCCGTCGATCACCCGCGCGCGCAACATGCTGACCGCGATGTTCCTGGCGAGCGACTGCACCCATCTGGTGTTCATCGATGCCGACATCGATTTTTCGGCCGACGACGTGTTCTCGCTGCTCCGTGCGATGGAGGCAAACCCCGACTGTGGGGTGCTGGGCGGCGCCTATCCGCGGCGGATGATCAACTGGGCCAATGTCGCGCGCGCGGTGGAACAGGGGCTGGCGAAGGGTAACCCGGCGGACCTGGCGCGCTATACGGGCGACTTTGCGCTGCATTTCCTGAATCCCGAGCAGAATTTCAAGCTGACCGACCTCGTCGAATTGACGCGGCTCGGCACCGCGATGATGCTGATCCGCCGCGCAGTGCTGGAAGGCATGGCGGCGGCGATGCCCGACCTCGTGTTCCGGCCCGACCCTGCCGAGCGACAGGCGCATGGCGTCGGTGAAATCGTCCCGGCCTTTTTCTGCCCCTATATCGAGCCCGAAAGCCAGGCGCTGCTTTCCGACGACTATGCCTTTTGCCGCCGCGTGCGCGATGCAGGCTTTCGCATCTGGCTGGCGCCGTGGATTCGCACGACGCACGCCGGCCCGGCGATCTTTTCCGGCACTCTTGCCGACACCGTTCAGCTTTTCTCCCTAAAACCAGAATCTTCTGCGGAGTAGTTCATGCGTTATCTCCCCCTCACATCCGATGACCGCAGCGCGATGCTTGCGACTATCGGCGCGTCGTCGATCGACGAGCTGTTCGCCGATGTTCCCGCCGATGCACGGCTTGACGGCCCGATCGCGGGTTTGCCGCCGCACGCCAGCGAGCTCGCGGTCGAGCGCCATATGGCGGCGCTGTCGCGCCGGAACCGCGCGGCGGGCGACGGTCCCTTCTTCCTCGGCGCCGGGGCGTATCGCCACCACGTCCCCGCCAGCGTCGATCATCTGATCCAGCGCGGCGAGTTTCTGACCGCCTACACGCCGTACCAGCCCGAAATCGCGCAGGGTACGCTCCAGATGCTGTTCGAATTCCAGTCACAGGTCGCGCGCCTGCTCGGCACCGATGTCGCCAATGCGTCGATGTACGACGGATCGACCGCTTGCTGGGAAGCGATCGTAATGGCGCGGCGCGTCACCAAGCGGAACAAGGCGCTGCTGTCGACCGGTCTGCATCCGCATTACCGCAGCGTCGCGCGCACGATGGCGAAATATACCGGCGACGTGCTGGTCGACGGCGATCCCGGCCTCGATGCGCGAACCGACTGGGCGGCGCTTGCCGCCAGCGTCGACAAGGATGTGAGCTGCGTCGTCGTGCAATATCCTGACATTCTCGGCCGCATCGACGATATGACCGCGCTGGCCGCGGCGTGTCAGGCGGCGGGCGCGCTGCTGGTCGCGGTGGTCACCGAACCCGTCGCGCTCGGGCTGATCAAGGCGCCGGGCGAAATGGGCGCCGACCTCGTGGTGGGTGAGGGGCAGTCGCTGGGCGTTGGGCTGCAATTCGGCGGGCCTTATGTCGGCCTGTTCGCCTGCAAGTCCAAATATGTCCGCCAGATGCCGGGGCGCCTCTGCGGTGAGACGGTCGACGCGAACGGCAAGCGCGGCTTCGTGCTGACGCTCTCGACGCGCGAACAGCATATCCGCCGCGAAAAGGCGACGAGCAATATCTGCACCAATTCAGGGCTCTGCGCGCTGGCTTTCAGCATCCACATGACCTTGCTCGGCGAAGCGGGGCTGCGCCAGCTTGCCGCGATCAACCATGGCCGCGCGAAAAAGGCCGCGGCCGAACTCGCCAAAGTCCCCGGCGTGTCGGTGATGAACGACAGCTATTTCAACGAATTCACCTTGCTGCTGCCGACCGAGGCGCGTCCGGTGGTCCACAAGCTGGCCGAAAAGGGCGTGTTGGGCGGCATTTCGCTTGGCCGTCTCTATCCCGACAATGCCGCGCTGGCGAACGGCCTCGTCGTCGCCGTCACCGAGACCGTGACCGAGGATGATATTGCCGCCTTTGCCGCGGCGCTGAAGGAGGTGTTGGCATGACCGCGCTCAACCGCGCCGGCTGGCGCCCCGAAATGAACGTCGCCGGCGGCGCCGACGACACCGCGACCTTCACCGGCAACCGCGCGCTGATGCTCGAGGAAGCGCTGATCTTCGAGATCGGCGGGGCCGAAACCACCGGCGTCGATTTCGACGAAGCGGCGCCCGCCGCCGACCTTGGCGCGCTCGCGCGCACCGCGTCGATCGGCCTGCCGGGCCTCAGCGAAGCCGAAACGGTGCGCCACTATACGCGCCTGTCGCGGCAGAATTATGCCATCGACCTCGGGCTATTCCCGCTCGGCAGCTGCACGATGAAGCACAACCCGCGCCTCAACGAAAAGGTCGCGCGGATGCCGGGTTTTGCCGACGCGCACCCGCTGCAACCGCAGGAGACGGTGCAGGGCGCCTATGCGGTGATCCACGAACTCGCCGAATGGCTGATCACGCTGACCGGCATGCACAGCGTCGCGATGTCGCCCAAGGCCGGCGCGCATGGCGAACTGTGCGGCATTCTCTGTATCAAGGCGGCGCTCGAGGCGCGCGGCGAGGACCGCCGCGTGATCCTCGTTCCCGAAAGCGCCCACGGCACCAACCCGGCGACCGCGGCCTTCGCGGGCTTCACCGTCGAGGACATTCCTGCGACCGAGGCCGGCCGCGTGAACCTCGAAGCGCTGAAGGCGCGGCTCGGCCCCGACGTCGCGGGGGTGATGATCACCAATCCCAACACCTGCGGGCTGTTCGAGCGCGAGATGAAGGCGATTTCGGACGCGGTCCACGCCGCGGGCGGCTATGTCTATTGCGACGGCGCCAACTTCAACGCGATCGTCGGGCGCGTGCGCCCCGGCGACCTCGGCGTCGATGCGATGCACATCAACCTCCACAAGACCTTCTCCACCCCGCACGGCGGCGGCGGCCCGGGTTCGGGACCGGTCGTGCTGTCGGAGGCGCTTGCGCCCTTTGCGCCGCTGCCCTTCGTCACGAAGCAGGGCGACGGCTTCCGCCTGATCGAAGAGGAAAGTGCGGGCGAGGATCATCCGCAGACCTTTGGCCGCATGACCGCTTTCCACGGCCAGATGGGCATGTTCACCCGCGCGCTGACCTATATCCTCAGCCACGGTGCCGACGGTCTGAAGCAGGTTGCCGAGGATGCGGTGCTTAACGCCAATTACGTCCTGCGCAGCCTGGAGGACGTGCTCGACGCGCCGTTCGCGGCGTCGGGTCCGTGCATGCACGAGGCGCTGTTCAGCGACAAGGGGCTCGCCGAAGGCTTCTCGACGCTCGACATCGCCAAGGGGCTGATCGACGAGGGCTATCATCCGATGACGGTTTATTTCCCCCTCGTCGTCCACGGGGCGATGCTTGTCGAGCCGACCGAGACCGAGAGCAAGGCGGCGCTCGACCAGTTTATCGGGGCGCTGCGCAGCATCGCGATGCGCGCGCGCAATGGCGACCCGGCGCTGAAAAGCGCCCCGCACTTCGCGCCGCGCGCGCGGCTGGATGAGACGGCGGCGGCGCGCAAGCCCGTGCTGAGCTGGAGCGAGAATGATGGCGCGAATTGAGCGTCGCCCCCGCGCAGGCGGGGGCCGCTATCGGCGTGGCGCAAGGCTGCCAGCGGCCCCCGCCTGCGCGGGGGCGACGGGGAGAGGAGATGAACTGGTATGAGCTGGGACACAATCTTTCTGATCGCCAACTATTGGGCCGTTGCGGCGTGGGTCGCGCTCGCCTTTCTGCCGCGCGGGCCAAAGCTCTTGGCGTTGATCCTCTATGCCGGCGTGTTCCTGCTGTGCCTTACCTATACGGTGATGATTGTCGGTTTCCTGACTGGCGGCATCGATCCCGGTGGGCCTGGCGGCGGTGATTTCACGACGCTGGCGGGGGTGATGAAGCTGTTCGACAGCCCCGGCGGCGCGACCCTTGGGTGGGTTCATTATCTGGCGTTCGACCTGTTCACCGGCATGTGGATCGCGCGCGACGCCGACCAAAAGGGGTTCAGCCGGGTCGCGCAATTCCCCTTTCTGCTCCTGACCCTGATGGTCGGCCCGGTCGGGCTGTTCGCCTGGCTGATTGTGCGCGACCGGCGCGCGCGGGCGCAGGCCAAGGCGTAATGGCGTCATCGCCGCCGTGGATGCCGAGCGACGGCGGCAGGGACGACAAACGCCACGCCCCGGCGACGCTGCGCAACCGCGATGCGATCGCGGCGGTGCTGACCGAATGGCTGCCAGCGAGCGGCACGGTGCTGGAGGTCGCGAGCGGATCAGGCGAGCATGTCGTCCATTTCGCCGCGGCCTTCCCGGCGCTCGACTGGCAGCCGAGCGATCCCGATCCCGCGGGAAGGATCTCTATCGCCGCCTGGTGCGCCGAGGCTGCGCTGGCCAATATCGCGCCGCCGCTGGCGCTCGATGCGGCGGCGGCAGACTGGCCGCTCGACCAAGCCGACGCCATCCTGTGCATCAATATGATCCACATCAGCCCTTGGGCGGCGACGCTGGGGCTGCTGGCGGGCGCGGCGCGGTTGCTCGCGCCGGGGGCGCCGCTCATCCTCTACGGCCCCTATATCGAGCCCGACGTGCCGACAACCGACAGCAACCTTGCCTTTGACGCCAGCCTGCGCGCGCGCGATCCGGCGTGGGGGCTGCGTCCGCTCGACGACGTCAAGGCCGCCGCTGCGGCGGCCGGACTGCGCTTTGCCGAACGCCGCGCCATGCCCGCCAACAATCTGATGCTGCTCTTTCGCCGCACCTGACGTTGCTGACAGGGTTGTCGATACGCGCTTTACCTGCCGCGTACAGCCGCTAGCCTTTCCCCAATTGCGCGCCAAAGATGCGATTCGAGGAGAGAGAACCCATGCCCCGCGACGTTTCGGAGCTTTTCACATTCGATGAATTCCTGACCCATTGGGCCAGCGAGCGTCCCGACCGCGTCGCGCTGCGTGAAGAAGATCGCGTCTATAACTACGCACAGCTCGACGAAGCGACGGCGAAGGTCGCGTCGACGCTGATTGCCGCGGGCCTGGGCAAGGGCGACCGGATCGCGTGGATCGGCAAGAATAGCGACCTCTATTTCATCCTCTTCTATGGCGCGGCGCGCGCCGGGATCGTGATGGCACCGATCGGCTGGAGGCTGTCGCCGACCGAATGGGCGTTCATCGTCAACGATACCCAGGCAAAGCTGGTGTTCGCGGGGCCGGGGTTCGAAACGATCGCCGACCAGCTGGCTGGCAAGCTCGACCACGCCCCCAGGATCATCGATGCCGTCGCCGCGCGCGCGATGATCGATGACGCGGCGCGGACCGCGTTCACGCCTTCGACGGCGCATGATGCGGTGCTGCAACTTTATACCTCGGGCACGACCGGCAATCCGAAGGGCGCGGTGCTGTCGAACCATAATCTGTTCGCGCTGCGCAAACATTCGAACGACCTCGACCTGCCGTATACCAAATGGGAGGATGACGAGGCGGTGCTCGTCGCGATGCCATGCGCGCATATCGGCGGCACCGGGCTCGGCATCATGGCGCTCGCCGCAGGGCTGCCCGGCATCATCCTCGCCGAGTTCAACCCCGACGGGGTGTTCGACGCGGTCGAGCAACATGGCGTCACCCGCTTTTTCATGGTCCCCGCGGCGCTGCAGTTCCTGCTGATGCACCCGCGCTGCGCGACCGTCGATTACAGCCGCCTCAAATACATCCTCTACGGCGCCGCGCCGATCCCGCTCGAACTGCTGCGCCAGTGCATCCAGATGTTCGGGGCGCAGTTCATCCAGGCCTATGGGATGACCGAAACCACCGGCACGATCTCGATGCTGCCGCCCGAGGATCATGATCCCGCGGGCAATGCGCGGATGCGGTCGGCGGGCAAGCCGCTGCCGGGGGTCGAGATCAGGATTTTGGGATCAGATGGCGCGGAAGTCCCGGTGGGCGAGGTGGGCGAGGTGGTCACCCGTTCATCGAACAACATGCTGGGATATTGGAACCTGCCCGAAGCGACGGCAAAGACGGTCGATGCCGACGGCTGGATCCGCACCGGCGACGCGGGCTATATGGACGCCGACGGCTATCTGTTCATCCACGACCGGATGAAGGACATGATCATTTCGGGCGGCGAGAATATCTATCCCGCCGAGGTCGAGAGCGCGATCTTTGGCCACCCCGCGGTGCAGGAGGTCGCGGTGTTCGGCATCCCCGACGACAAATGGGGCGAGACAGTGAAGGCCGTCTGCGTCGCCAAGCCCGGGATGACGATCGACGAAGCCGACATCATCGCCTGGACGCGCGAACGCATCGCGCCCTTCAAATGCCCGCGCAGCGTCGATGTAATCGACGCGCTGCCGAGGAATGCGAGCGGCAAGATTTTGCGCAAGGATTTGCGGGCGCCGTATTGGGCGGGGTATGCGCGGATGGTGAATTGAGGGGCGGTTTGCGACCAGTTGCGGTCATTGCCGATCCTCCCCCTACGGGGGAGGGGGACCACCCGAAGGGTGGTGGAGGGGCACAGGCGGTTTGCGTGGCGCTGGACAAAAAGCACGCCTTCAACTGCGACCGTTCGGCGGTGCACTATCGCACTGGCAAGACAAACCGATGGTGCCCCTCCACCAGCTTCGCTGGTCCCCCTCCCCGTTCCGGGGAGGATCGGCAACGTCCGCTCCCCACCCCAAAACCGACATCGCCTTCAATTAGGCCTTTCCTACATTATCCGGCTGTGCCAGCCTTCATTTAGCGCCTTGATCCAGCACAGAAAGAGGTACCAATTGCGGCGCGCGCAAGGCTGAACTTTCCTGAACTTTCGACCATAATGTGGTCCGCGTCGGCCTAATCCCCAATCAGGCCCGTCTCCGTGCCAGTCAAAGGCACCGCGATCAAGAATGCCGCGCTAGGCTTACGCCGCTAAACCTTCTGCCGTTCCCGGGCGCGGATGAACCCCTCGCGCGCCATGCATCGCGCCAGCCAAGCCTTCGTCGCCTCGCCCAGCACGTCGTCGGCCCCCAGCGTCGTCGCCAGAAACGCCGCATAGCCGATGGCGATATCGGCAATGGTAAACCGCCCCGCAACCAGCCACTCGCGCCCGTCGCTCAGCGCCGCTTCGATGCTCTTGGCGCGTCCGCCGAAGAAGGCTTTGTAATCGTCGACCGCCTGCGCCAGCCGCCGCTCTTCGGGCTCGACCCGCGTGTAGCGGATCATGATCGCGAGCGGGAAGGTCAGCGTCGCGTCGCTGCGGTGCAGCCAGTTGCGATAGTCCCAATATTCCCCCTCGTCGCGGCGCACCTCCAGCGGCGTCCCCTCGGCAATGCGCTCGCAGATCGCTGCCGATTCGGTCATCAGCCGCCCGTCCTCGAGCCAGCCGGGGATCGTCATCAGCGGGTTCACCGCGCGATACTCGGGTTCGAACGCGCGCGGCGGGAATTTCAGGACGCGCAGGTCGACGTCGATACCCGCCTCCTCGACCGCCCACAGACAGCGCAGCGAGCGGGCGTCGGGGCAGTGGTAGAGAATAGGGCGCGTCATGCGGCAACCTCCTTCGGCCGGTTGATGTGGCGGCGATGCTCGCGCCAGGCGATGAACAGGCCCGACGCGACGATCAACGGCGCGCCGACCCATGTCGTGTCGGCGGGCAGGGTGCCAAAGAACCACCACCCCGCGGCGATCGCCCACAGCAGGCTGGAATAGTCCATCGGGATGACCACCGACACCGGGGCAAGGCGCAGCGCGCCGGTCAGCGACATTTGCGCGACCGCGCCAAGGAAGCCGAGCGCGATGAGCAACAGCCACTCCCCGCTGTCATGCGGCGTGATGACAAACGGCAGGGCGATGCCGAGCGGGATCATCGAGAGCAGGCTGAACCAGAAGACGATTGTCGCGGCGGCTTCGGTGCGGCCAAGGTCGCGGACGGCAATGGTGATCAGCGCGGTCATGATCGCGCCGCCCAGCGCGACGAGGGTGCCGAGTGCGTGGGTGCCATCGAACCCGCCCGCAAAGCTTGCAAACGGATCGAGTACGACGAGGACGCCGACAAAACCGATGATCACCGCGCTCCACCGCTGCCACCCTGTGGCTTCGCCGAGCAGCAGCGCAGCAAAGATCACCGCAAAGATCGGCACCGACAGGCTGATCGTCGTCGCCTCGGCCATCGGCAGCAGGATCATGCCGCCGAAATTGCACGCCATGCCGGTCAGCCCCATCAGCATCCGCCGCGTATGCGCGCCGATGCGGTGGGTCTTGAGTGAGGCGAAACCGCCGGTCGCCTTCACCCACAGGAGCAGGAAGGGCAGCACCAGCGCCTGTCGCCAGAACAGGCTTTCGACGATGTGGATGCCTGCCCGGTCGATATATTTGACCACCACGAACATCAGCGACAGGCTGGCCATCGCGAGAAGGCGGAGCGCGATGCCGCCGAGATAGTTTTGCGGGGCGGCGGCGGAGGGGGCGGCGGCGGATGTCATGCCGCTCTGCGCATATCAGGCGGGTGCGTGCACGCAACCCGTGATCCCCCTTGCCCCGCCTCCGCAATCGGGCTAGGGGCGCACTCCGGCCTAGGGGTATAGCTCAGTTGGTAGAGCATCGGTCTCCAAAACCGAGGGTCGCGGGTTCGAGTCCTGCTGCCCCTGCCAGGCCATAAATCACCAAGAGGCCACGTCCTCGCCTGCATCATGGGCAGGCTTTCAAGTCCGGGACGGCCCGGCAGCCTTGGAACGGAGGCTGTCATGGCCTGGATCTATCTCGCAATTGCTGGTGCGCTCGAAATCGTCTGGGCGTTTTCGATGAAACAGTCGGACGGCTTTACCAAGCCTGGTCCGTCGTTGCTCACGCTGGTCGCGGCTTTTGCCAGCTTTGCGCTGCTGGCGCTGTCGATGAAATCGCTGCCGCTCGGCACTGCTTACACGATCTGGACCGGAATCGGGGCGGTCGGGGCCTTTGTCGTCGGCATCCTCGTGCTGGGCGAACAGGCGAGCGCGATGCGGATATTTGCCGCGGTGCTGATCGTCAGCGGCCTCGTGTTGATGAAATTGTCGGCGCCCGCCTGATCGGTTCAGATCAGGATATGACAGACGCCCGGCTGCGGGCGGACAATTCCGCGCGTCAGTTGCGCCAAGGCACCCTCGTCAATTCGTGCCGCGTCGGTCAGCTCCACACGGTAGCGGCCATGGAGAGCGCGGACGGCGCGGACATTGTCGTTGCCGCCGAGCGCAGCGGCGACATCGTCGGGCAGAGCGATCGACTCGACGTCGCGGCTCGCCGGTTGCGCATCCGCGGGCGGGGCGACTGTCGCGCCGCCTGACAGCGCGCCGCGAATTTCCTCGGCGACCAGATCGGCGATCGGGCCGAGCACGACCTGCGCCGCCTTGTCGGACGGGCGGATGATGCCGCGCGCACCGAGCCGCGACAACGCAGCGTCGTCGATCGCGTCGTTGTCGGCGACGATCAGGCGGAGCCGGGTTGTACAGGCATCGACGCTGACCAGATTGGCGGCGCCGCCCAGCGCGGTGACAAAGGCGTCGCCGCGGGCGCTCCCGGCGGCGGTCGCCGCGGCCTCGGCGACCCCGCCTTTTTCGCGGCCCGGGGTCGGCAAGTCGAAGCGGCGGATGAAAAAACGGAAAAGCCCGTAATAGAGCAGCGCATAGACCGCGCCGATTGGCAGCAGCAGCCACGGCCGCGTCGCGAGGCTGAAGTTGAGCACATAGTCGAACAGTCCCGCCGAAAAGCCGAAGCCGAGCCGGATGCCGAGCGCGTCCATCAGCGCCATCGACACGCCCATCAGCAGCGCGTGGATCGCGTAGAGCAGGGGCGCGACGAACATGAAGGTGAACTCGATCGGTTCGGTCACCCCGGTCAGAAAGCTCGTCAGCGCCAGCGACAGGAGCATGCCGCCGACCGCTTTGCGTCGTTCGGGCCGCGCCTCGTGATACATGGCGAGGCATGCGGCGGGCAGGCCGAACATCATCACCGGGAAGAACCCCGACATGAAGGCGCCGGCGTCGGGGTCACCCGCGAAGAAACGGCGCAGATCGCCCGTCGCGCCGGCAAAATCGCCGACGACGAACCAGGCGGCATTGTTGATGATATGGTGCAGCCCGGTGACGATCAGCAGCCGGTTGAGCGTGCCATAGACGAACAGCCCTATGCCGCCGCTTTCGACGACGGTGCGGCTCGCGGTGTCGATCGCGCCGCTGATATGCGCATAGCCATAGCCGAGCACCGCTGCGAGCAGCAGCCCGGCGACGCCGCTGGCGATCGGCACGAAACGGCGCCCGCCGAAAAAGGCGAGATATTCGGGCAGCGCGATCGTCGCAAAGCGGTTGTAGAAATTGCCGCCGATCAGCCCCGACAAGATACCGATCGGCACCTCCAACTTGTCGATCTGGCTCAGCGCCCAGGTCTTTGCGGCGAGCGCCGCGGCGGTTTCGGGCAACCCGGCGCCAACATCGGGCGGCGCAATCAGAAAGGTCTGCGCGCCCGTCGTGGTGACCAGGTAGCAGACGATGCCCGCCAGTGCGGCGGCGCCATTGCCGTCGCGCGCGAACCCGACCGCGACACCGATCGCGAACAAGATGCCGAGATTGTCAAAGATCGCCGCGCCCGCGGCGGAGATGAACGCGATGTCGAGCAGGTCGGGCTGGCCGATGCGCAGCAACAGGCCCGCAATCGGCAGCACCGCGATCGGCAGCATCAACGCGCGGCCGAGCGGCTGGAGCGTTTCGAGTATTTTTCTCATCGACGTGTCTCCTCGAATGCGCGGGAGAGCGCACGAACTTCGGCGGCCGACTTGCATTGCAGAGCCAACTCGGCATGCGCGCGCGCTTCGGTCAGCGTCAGGCCGCGGACGATCTGCTTCGCCTCGGCGACGAAGCCGGGGACTGCCGACAATTCGGTGACGCCCAGACCGATCAGGATCGGCAGCGCCGCCGGATCCGACGCGAGCCCGCCGCACACCCCGACCCAGCGCCCGCGCGCAGTGGCGCGGCGACAGGTTTCGCCAATCATGCGGAGCACGGCAGGATGCATCGCGTCGACCCCGGCGGCGACCGCGGGATTGCCGCGGTCCATCGCCAGCACATATTGTGTGAGGTCGTTGGTGCCGATCGACAGGAAATCGGCGTCGAGCGCGAGCAGGTCGGCGGTCATCGCGGCGGCGGGGGTCTCGACCATCACCCCGACCTCGACGGGCGTAATGATCGCCATGTCGCTGCGCAGCCGGTCGACGAGCGTGCGGACCTGCCGCAACTCGTCGATGCTGGCGACCATCGGGATCATGATCTTGCACGCGCCCACCGGCTCGACGCGCAGGATCGCGCGGAGCTGGGTTTCGAGCAGGTCGGGCCGCGCGAGCGCGACGCGGATGCCGCGCTGGCCCAGCGCCGGATTTTCCTCCTCTGCGATCGGAATATAGGCGGCGGGCTTGTCGCCGCCGATGTCGAGCAGGCGGATGATGACGGGCTTGCCGGGCAGCGCGTCGGTGATCGCCTGATAGGCGGCATGCTGTTCATCCTCCGACGGCGCGGTCTCACGATCGAGGAACAGGAATTCGCTGCGCACCAGCCCCGATCCCTCGGCGCCCTGCGCCGCGGCGAACTGCGCGTCGGCTGCGCTACCCAGATTGGCGCAAATCTCGATCCGCGTCCCGTCGGCGGTCCGGCACGCTTCCTGCGCCGCGGCCTGCGCGGCGTCGCGCCGCGCCGCGCGTTTCGCCAGTCGCGCGGTGAAGGTGTCGGCTTCGGCGGGGGAAGGGTGCAGCGTCACATGGCCGAGTTCGGCGTCGAGCAGCAGCGGCGCGCCATCCTCGACCGCACCCAGCGCATCGCCCATTGCGACGAGCGCGGGCAGCCCCATTCCGGCGCACAGGATTGCGACGTGCGAGGTCGGGCCGCCGCGCGTCAGGCAGACACCGGCGGGATTTGCGGCGGCGAGCGCCACCAGCTGCGACGGCAACAGGTCGTCGGCGACGATGATCGCGCCCGCGGCGACCGCGGCGGTTTCGAGCGGGGTTCCGGTCAGCGCCGACAGCAGCTGCCGTTCGATGTCGACCAGATCGTCGATCCGCTCGATCAGATGCGCGTTGCCGGTCGCGCGGATCGCGTCGATCTGGTCATGGATCGCGCCGCGCCAGGCAAATCCCGCGCTGCGTCCCACGGCGATCCGCGCGTCGGCGCCTGCGATCAGTTCGGGATCGTCGATGAGCGCAAGATGCGCCTGCATGACCGCCGCGATGCTGACGTCGTCGCTGCCGGCGCGCGCCGCAATATGCGCGCGCACTGCATCGCGCGCCGCCAGCAGCGCGGCGCGCTCTTCCGCCGCGCTTTTGCCCTCGCTCGATACCGCAATCTCGGTCTGCCGCAGCCGCGCCGCCGGTCCCATCGCGAGGCCCGGCGACGCGATCACGCCGCCGATTTGCCCAGCTTGCAGTGTAGTCCTCGGGGGTGCGGCCGTCGGCGGCACGGCTGGTGCCGTTTCGCCCATGTCGGTCGCCAGCAGCGCGGCGATGGCCGCCAATGCTGCCTCGGCGTCGTCGCCGCGCGCCTGCACGACGACCTCGTCGCCAAACCGCGTGCCGAGCGCGAGTAGCGCCACGGTGCTGCGCGCGTCGCCGCGCTTGTCGCCGTTCAGCAGGTGCAGTTCGGCCTGAAACCCGCGCGCGGCCTCGCCGATGCGCGCGGCGGGCCGTGCGTGGATGCCGTGCGGCAGGGCCAGCTTCACCGTCTGTTCGATGACGATCCCGTCGTCCGAACTCCGCCGAACGGTCGCCTGCACGGGGACCAGCGTCATCAGCGCTTCGCACGCCCCGATCGCGCAGTCGGTGCTGCGGCGACTGATCGCAAAGGCTTCGGCATTGGTGACGATCACCGGGGTGATCAGGCTGGGCGCCGCAAGCGCCACGGCGTCGAGGTCAAAGCGGATCAGCGGGTCGCCGCGCGCGACGGTCTGGCCGATCGTCACGAGCGGGGTGAAGCCTTCGCCCTTCAGCATCACGGTGTCGAGCCCGATATGGATCAGTATCTCGGCGCCCTCGGCGCTGCGCAGCGAAATCGCATGCCCGGCGTCGTGCAGCGTCACCACCTCGCCGTCGAACGGAGCGACGATCGTGTCGCCGAGCGGCTCGATCGCCACGCCGTCGCCCATCATGCGCTGAGCGAATACGGGATCGGGAACGCTGTCCAGCGTCGTCGCCCACCCTCTGAGCGGAGAGGTGATGATCAGGCTCATCGATCTAATCCCCAAAACTTCCGCCGCTTTTTTTGTGCGGCTTGATTGTCATTCTACCCGCGGGTCAGGTCCGGTGCGGTGTCGGGCGCAATCCGTCCGCCGATCCACGTCGCGCGCGGATCGAGTTCCGCGCCCAGCCACACCCAGTCGGCGCGCTGCCCCGGCGCGATCGCCCCGTGGCTGCCCTGCAGCGACAGGAAAGCGGCGGGGGTGGCGCTGGCCATCGCCGCCACGTCGGTCACCGGCAGCCCGGTCACCTCGACCGTCTTGCGCAGCGCCGCCGCCATGTCGAGATGCGTGCCGGCGAGGGTGCCATCCTCGAAAATGCAGACGCCGTCCTTCACCGCGATACGCTTGCCCTGCAGGGTGAATTCGTTGTCGTCGGTGCCGACGCTGGGCATCGCGTCGGTGACCAGCATGATGCGCTCGATGCCCTTGGCCTTGATCGCCAGACGGACGACGGCGGGGTGGAGATGGACGTCATCGACGATCAGGCCGCAATAACTGTCCGAATCGAACGCGGCACCGACCGCGCCCGGTGAGCGGTGGTGCAGCGGCGACATCGCGTTGAACAAATGGGTGAACCCCGAAAGGCCTGCGCCGATCGCCCGCTGCGCCTCGTCATAGCTTGCGTCGCTGTGACCGGCGCTGACGATCACGCCGTGGCGGACGAGGGTGCGAATATCCTCTTCGTCGCAGAGCTCGGGCGCCAGCGTCAGCATCACGCGCCCGCGATGCGGTGCGGTGAGCGTGGCGAGCGTCTCGGCGTCGAGGCGGCGGATGCGATGCGCCTCGTGGATACCGCGCTTGACCTCGTTGATGAACGGCCCTTCGATATGGATGCCGACTACCCCCGGCACCCCCTGTTCGATCGCGGCATCGACCGCGGCCATCGCGGCGGCGATCTGGGCCGGGGTGTCGCTGATCAGCGTGGGCAAGAATGCGGTGGTGCCGAACCGGGCATGCGCGGCGCCGATTGCTGCAATCGCCTCGACGTCGACCTGATCGTTGAACAGGACGCCGCCGCCGCCATTGACCTGCGTATCGATGAAGCCGGGGAGCAGCCAGCCACCCGCCAGATCGACCACATGGTCGGCGGACGCCGGTCCGGCCGGGGTGACAGCGGTAACGACGCCATCGGCGACGGCAATATCTGCCGCGCCGACGGCGCCGTCCGGCAGTGCGACCCGGCCGTTGTGAAAGCGATAGATCATAAAGTCTCGGTAACCTTGTTCAGATGCGGAGGCGAGTCGGGGTTGCACCCGCGCGCCAGCGCCAGCGCGCTCGCCATGCGATAAAAGCTCTGGATCATCAGGATCGGTTCGATCGCCGGATGCGCGGCGATGGTGGGCAGGTCGCCGACCGCAGGATCGGCAAGCAGTACCGTCGCACCGCGCTGGCGAAATTCGGCGACCGTATCGCGGACGCTGACCGCGGCGCGATCGGTGCCGCCCAGCGCCAGCACATGAAAGCCCTTGCCGACGATGGCCATCGGTCCGTGGCGCACTTCGGCGGCGCTGAACGCTTCGGCGTGAAGCGCTGACGTTTCCTTGAACTTGAGCGCCGCCTCTTGCGCGGCGCCAAGGCCATAGCCGCGGCCAAGGACGAACAGGTTGCTTGCGCCGCGATAGGCCGTGACGGCGGCCGACCAGTCGAGAGCAGAGGCGTCGGCGAGGCTGGCGGGCAGCGTATCGAGCGCCGCATCGAGCGCGGCATTTTGCGACCAGGCCGCGACAAGCGCCGCGATCGCCGCCAGCGAGCAGATATAGGATTTGGTCGCCGCGACCGATCGTTCGACTCCCGCTGACAGCGGGATCACGACGTCGGCGACCTTCGCGAGCGGGGTGTCGGGCGCGTTGACCAGCGCGACGACGAACGCGCCGGACGCGCGCTGCTGTTCAACCGCCGCAAGCAGGTCGGGGCTTTGGCCCGATTGCGAAATCGCCAGACACAAGCGGTTGCCGACCAGCGAGGGAGCATCATAGAGCGACGCGATCGACAGCGCCGCCGATGCGGTCGGCGTCCCGGTCAGCGTTTCGATCAGATATTTGGCATAGGTCGCGGCATGGTCCGACGAACCGCGCGCGCAAGTGACGACGGCGACCGGCGGCCCGGCGTGAAGGCGGCGCGCGATGGCGGCAAACGCATCGCGGTTCGCCTCCAGCATGCGCGCGACGGCTGCCGCCGCCTCGCCCGCTTCCTCCTCCATCAGCGTGTGTCGTCCGTCTCGCGCGGCGCTCAGCGTCATCAATCTGGCCTCCCGGTCGAGCGGCTCGCGGCGGCTCGATATATTGGTACTATATAGGTTATATATAGCTCATCAAGATGTATGTTCAAAAAATCGGTTCAACCGATCTGGCGGCCCTTGCGATTGCCCGCGCGCCGCGGCGCGCACCGCGTCGATCAGCGCGCCGCGCTGGCATCAATGCCTCGGTATATCAGGGCTGGGCTAGCCGTTCAGCTCCGCCACGACGTCATAGGCGTCGCCGCGATAATAGCTTTGGGTGAATTCGGCGGTGCGCCCATCGGCCAGAAAGCCGCGCCGTTCGATGAACAGCCCCGGCATACCCGGCTCGATCCCCAGAATGTCCGCCTGTTCGGCGGTGAAGGCGATGGCACGCAATCGTTGCAACGCGCGCGCGGGCAAATGGCCGGCGGCTTCCAGCGCTTCATACAGCGACGCATCCACAGCTTCGACTGAGGGCAGGCAATAGGCGGGGATCGTCGCATATTCGAGCGCCATCGACGTGTCGTCGGCATAGCGGATGCGGTGGAAGCGATAGACGAGCGATCCCGGCGACAGCCCCAGCGACAATGCCTCTTCGGGGGTCACCGCGCCGGCCGTCTTGCTGATCCATTCGCTGTGCGGCTTGCGGCCGCGCGACACCATATCCTCTGAAAAGGACGTGAGCTTGGAGAAGCTTTTTTCGACCCGGGGGCGCGTGACAAAGGTCCCGGCACCGCGGCGCCGCGCGACGATGCCATCGGCGACCAGCCCGTCGATCGCCTTGCGCACAGTGATGCGCGACACGTCGAATTCTTCGGCCAGATCGCGCTCGGTGGGGATCGCCTCCTCCGGCCGGACCAGCTGCCCCTCGATCGCGCCGCGCAGAACCTTCTGTAACTGCAGATAAAGTGGGGTCGGGTCGTCCTTGTGGAGCGGACCCACGCGTTCGATCAATGACAACGACCTTGCTCCACCTAATTGCCCCGGCACAATGGCGATAAGGCCAGCGCCGCGATCATATGTGTTGCATTGGTATCGTTGCGTCAATCTTTGTTGCGTGTGGCGACAGATGCTGTTGCGGTGCGCGCTCGTCGTTTTGGGTCAATCGAAGCATGGATGTTGGCAGCGATCGACGTTTCAGCCATGCCCATCGGCGAGAAGCAATACGAATTTAAAACCAATGCCTACACCGTTGACGAGGGTTCATCGGTTTTGATTACGCTAGATTTAGGTGGACTTGTTGCATCTCCAAGGTCGTGGAAAGGCGTTGACCGTCTCGCACCGACATGACAAATTGAATACAAATTTTAGGATGGGAGACGATTATGCAGCCGGTGGGTCGGGCGATGTTGGCTGTGGCGGTGCTGATCGCGCCGCAAGCCGCAGCAGCCGAGGCGTCGCCGCAGGCGGCACTCGACCAATTCGCCGACGCGCTGGGCTATCAGCTGGAAACCGTCGACAACCGGCCCCAATGCCCGACCGGGATTGCCGGTTGTTTCCTGACCACCCTCACGCTGACGGTCCCTGAAACCCTGCCCGATGGGCTGCCGACGCGCGGCCTCTCGCTCTATTTCAGCTTCGTCAATCAGCTGCCGCTGGTCGAAAGCGACGTCTTCACACACCGGCTGATCAACGGCGATGTTCAGCAATTGACGCTGAAGCCCGGCGTGACGCTGCGCCCCGGTGCACGGCACGTCGTCAAGCTGTGGGGGGTCGGCGCCAATTTCTCGCGGGCATTTGCGATGCCCAATGCCTATCTCGTCGCCGACGGGGTAAACCCGCGGACGATTGCCGCCACGCGCGCGGTGATCGATCCCGACACGGGCCTCGAAGGCCTGCCGTTCGCGGCGCCGATGACCAACGAGGCACGGCTGGCGACCAAAAGCGACGCCGATCGGACCCGCTGGTTGACCGCCGAACGGGCCTTTGCCGTGCAGGCGGAGCGCCAGGCCGTTGCGACGACCGGTGTGGCCATCCTGCCGAAACCGATCGAGGCGGTGCAGGGCAATCGGCCGTCGGTCGATCTTGGCCGGGGGATTGCGTTGACGCTCCACGGTCTCGAAAGGGCCGCCGTCGCGCCCGCGCTCGCGTCGCTCGGCGTCGCAGAAGGCGGCGCACTGCCGCTTACGGTCCGGGTCGACCCGGCCGCGGTGGTAAAGCCCGAGGGATATATGCTCGACGTCAGGGCGTCGGGGATCGCGATCACCGCGCACGACGCGGCGGGAGCCAGCCATGCGCTGCGCTCGCTGGCGCAGCAGGCGGCGTTTGAAAAGGGCCGGATGAAACCGCTGCGCGTGGTGGACGCCCCCGAATATGGCTTTCGCGGGTTGCACATCGACCTTGGCCGCAACTTCCATGACCGCGACCAGATATTGAAGCTGGTCGAGGCCATGGCGGCGTACAAGCTCAACAAGCTGCACCTCCATCTGGCCGACGACGAAGGCTGGCGGATCGAAATCCCGGCGCTCCCCGAACTCGCGGAGATCGGGTCGAAACGATGCCATGACCTGCAAGAGCAGGCGTGCCTGCTGCCCCAGCTCGGCGCCGGTCATGACGGGAAGGCGGGCGTCAACGGCTATCTGACCGCCGCCGATTATGTCGCGATCGTGCAGGCAGCGGCGGCGCGGCAGATCGAGGTCATCCCGTCGATCGACATGCCGGGCCACAGCCGCGCCGCGATCAAGGCGATGGAGGTTCGTCACGCGCGGCTGATGGCCGCGGGCAAAGCGACCGAGGCCGAGGCTTATCGCCTGATCGACCCGGCGGACACGACCGAATATCGCAGCATCCAGCATTATAACGACAATACGCTGAACGTCTGCCTGCCCGCGACCTATCGCTTCGTTGATACGGTGGTCGACGCGCTTGCCGACATGCACCGGCAGGCGGGAACGCCGCTGCGCATCTTTCACATCGGTGCCGACGAAACCGCGGGCGCCTGGGTGAAATCGCCAGCCTGCCGGGCGATGATCGCCGAAAATGGCGGCGACGCCGGCAAGCTGACCCCGCGCTTCATCGAGCGGGTTGCGCAGCGTCTCGCCGCCAAAGGCCTGCGAACCGGCGGCTGGAGCGATGGCATGGGGCATACCGATGCGGCAAAGATGCCCGGGAATGTCCAGACGAACATCTGGGGCGTGCTGCACACCGGCGCGGTGCGCGAAGCGCATGATCAGCTGAACCGCGGCTTGGACGTCGTGCTGTCGATCCCCGACCTCGGCTATTTCGACATGCCCTATGCCCCGCATCCCGACGAGGGCGGCTATCACTGGGCCTCGCGCGGGGTCGACGACTATCAGGTGTTCGGCTTCATGCCCGGCAACCTGCCCGCCAACGCCGCGACGATCCGCAACACCCACGCCGAGGGCAAGATGATCGCGGACGAGCCGGTGCTGCAACCGGGACGCCGGATCTCGGGGGTCCAGGCGCAATTGTGGAGCGAGACGATCCGTACCGACGGCCAGGTCGATTATATGCTGTTCCCGCGCCTACTCGCGCTTGCCGAACGCGCGTGGAGCCCGGCGACATGGGCGCCGCCCTACGGTGCGGGTGCCACTTATGAATGGGGTGACAAGCGCGTCGATGCGGTGAAGCTCAAGGCGGGCTGGCAGGATTTCGCGGGGCGCGTCGCGGCACAGCTGCCGATGCTCGACAAGATGGGTATCGCCTATCGCGTCGCGCCACCGGGTGCACGCATTGTCGATGGCCGACTGGAAGCGAACACCGTGTTTCCGGGTACCGCCATTGAATATCGCGTCGCGGGCGGAGACTGGACGCGCTATTCGGGGCCGGTTGGCGTCAGTGGTGAAATCGAACTGCGCAGCCGCTCAGCCGACGGCAAACGGACAAGCCGCACCGTGCGTGTGGCTGCTCCGGTTCGTTAGCCACAGGCGCGGCCAAACACCGTGATGGTGGGCCAGTCGCCGCCGGTCTCAACCGCGGCGTCGATCCCGTACACCGCGCGCAGACGCTCGGCGGTCAGGACTTCGGCGGGTGTGCCATCGGCGACGATCCGCCCGCCGTCGATCAGCAACAGCCGGTCGCAATAGCGCGCGGCCAGCGTCAGATCGTGCAGCACCGCGATTACCAGCCCGCCGCCCGCCGCCTCGGCGCGCAGCATGTCCATCACGTCGATCTGGTGTCCGGGGTCGAGGCTCGCGAGCGGTTCGTCGGCGATCAGCGCCGGCGCCTCGACCGCCAGCGCGCGCGCGAATAGCACGCGCGCGCGCTCGCCGCCCGACAGTTCGGTCGCGATCCGGTCGCGTAGCTCCAGCACATCGGCGCGCGCCATTGCGCGCTCGATCGCGGCGGTATCGGCGGCCGATATGCGCGACATCGGGGCGAGATGCGGCAACCGTCCCAGCCCGACGAGCCGTTCGACCGTCAGCGGCCAGTGCAAGGTCTGCCCCTGTGGCACATAGGCGATGTGCCGCGCGAGCTCGCCGCGCGGCATCGCGGTCGCGTCGATGCCGTCGATCCTTACTGTCCCGCTGGCGGGCACCAGCGCGAGCATCGCGCGCGCCAGCGTCGATTTGCCGGCACCATTGGGGCCGACGATCGCGGTCAGCGTCCCCGCGCCAAAGGCCGCGCTGACATCGTGCACGACCGCGCGACGGCCAAGCGTGACACCCACTTGATCCAGAGTGATGCTTACCATAGCCGCCGCTCCCGCATCAGGTGGATCAGGAAGACCGGCACCCCCAGAAAGGCGGTGACGACCCCCAGCTTCAGCTCGTTCGTCGTCGGAATGATACGGACGCCGAGGTCGGCGAGCGTCAGCAGCGCCGCGCCGCCGATCGCCGAAGGCAGCAGGATCGCCGACGGGCTGCGGTCGGTGAGCGGACGGATCAGGTGCGGGACGATCAGCCCGACAAAACCGATCGCGCCCGCGACAGCAACCGCGCCGCCGACTCCGATCGCGGTTCCGACGAGCAGCCGCAATCTTGTTCGCCGAAGGTCGGTGCCCAGCGCCTGCGCGGCATCCTCGCCGAGCGTCAGGGCATCGAGCGCGCGGCCATTCCACAGCAGCATCGCCCCGCCGATCGCGATGCACGGCAGGGCGATCGACACATGGTCGAACGACCGGTTCTCGAGGCTGCCGAGCAGCCAGGTCATGATTTCCATCGCCGCGAATGGATTGGGCGACAGGTTGAGCGCGAGGCTGGTCCCCGCGACGGCAAGCGTGCCGACCGCGATCCCCGCGAGGATCAGCGTCAGCGGGCTTTCGGCGCGACCGGCAAGGACGAACAGCAAGGCAAGCGACACAAGCGCGCCGCCGGTCGCCAGCACCGGCAGCATCACCGGATGCAGCTCGGCGATGCCGAAATAGATCGCCGCGACCCCGCCGAGCGCCGCCGCGTTCGAGGTGCCGAGCACCGACGGTTCGGCAAGCGGGTTGCGCAAATAGCCTTGCAATGCCGCGCCCGCGAGCCCGAGCATCGCGCCGACCGCAAGCGCGAGGATTGTCCGCGGCAGGCGCAGGTCGAACAGGATGATCGACGCCACCCGGTCGCCGTTGCCACTTGCCGCAGCCAGCAGTCGCGCGACCGACAGGTCGACCGCACCGAACAACATCGAGCCGACCGCGGCGGCAAGCGTGAGCAACAGCAGCGACGCGATCAGCGACCAGCGGGGCAGGGCAAATCGGTTCATGGGCGGTCCCCGTCGATGCGAGCGATCTGCGCCGTGATGCTCCGCGCCGCCGCTGTGTAGGCTGGGCTGCCGCACACCGTCCATGCCTGCGGAATGCTGATGCGCGGGATGCCGCTCAGCGCTGGATGGTGCAGCATTTCGCTCCCTTGGTCGGTCACCACGTCGGTTGCGCTTTCGACGATCAGGAAATCGGGCTGCGCCGCGACCATTTCCTCAAGGCTCAGTTGCGACAGCGGCGGCTTGCCGAGCTTGCCCGCCAGATTGACCAGCCCGACGCGCCCCATCAGCTCGTCGATCAACGTCCCCGTTCCGGTCATATAGCCGCGCCGCTGATAATAGGCTGCGACGCGGCCCTTGCCCGGCTTGGGCAGCCCCGCCAGTTCGCCTTCCATCCTCGCGATCAGCGCCGCCCCGCGTTCGGGATGACCGACCGCGACAGCGGTCTCGCGGATCGAAGTGTAGATTTCGTCGAGGCTGTTCGCGGTCGCGAGGTCGAGCAGCGGATAATCCTGCCGCGGCAGCGCGCGGAGCGCCGCGCTGCGGCTCGCGGGCATGCCGACGATCAAATCGGGTTCGATCGCGAGTATCTGCTCGGCCGAATTGCTGAGCAACGGGATACCGCGCGCCTTGGCGGCCTCGCCCGACATTTCGGCGTCGGTCGCATTTTTCGTCAGCCCCGCGATCTGTTCCCGGTCGGCAAGCGCAAGCACAAGCTGGTCGGCGCAGAGGTTGATCGACACGATGCGCTGCGGCACCGCGGGCGCGTTGACCCGCGGGGCTGGGGCAGCCGCCCACAGCAGCCCCGCTCCGCCGAGCAGCGCCGCCACCGCCGCAAGCGCGCGTCGCCGCATCAGAACTCGACCCCTTTCTGCGCCTTCACATTCTGCTCGCGGAACGGATGCTTCACCTGTGCCATTTCGGTGACCAGATCGGCGACCTCAATCAGCGCCTCGGGCGCATTGCGGCCCGTGACGACGACATGCGTCATGGGCGGCTTCGCGGCCAAAGCTTCCAGCACTTCATCGACGGGCAGATAGTCGTAACGCAGCACGATGTTGAGCTCGTCGGCGATCACCATCTTGTAGCTTGGGTCGGCGATCATGCGCTTGACCTCGTCCCACGCCGCGCGCGCGACCGCGATGTCGCGCGTCCGGTCCTGCGTATCCCAGGTAAAGCCTTCGCCCATCGGCTTGAATTCGATCAGGTCGGGAAAGCGGTCGAACACCGCCTTCTCGCCCGTCTTCATCGCACCCTTCACGAACTGCACGACGCCAACCTTCATGTCATGGCCGATCGCGCGCACCGCCATGCCGAGCGCCGCCGACGTCTTTCCCTTGCCGGGACCGGTGTGGACAATCACCAGCCCCTTTTCGACCGTCTTCATTGCGACCTTTTTTCGCTGTGCGGCCTGAATCTTCTTCATCTTCGCCGTATGTTCGGCGTCGGTACGCGCCTTCATCAGAAGCGCGCCCGGACGCCGCCATAGGCCGCGTGGCCGTAGGTTCCGTAACCCGCGGCGGTCGCATAATCGGCGTCGAACAGATTATCGACGCGGCCGTAGATCTCGAAATGGTCGCCCACCGGGAACGATGCGCGAAGCCCGGCGAGCGCATAGCCGTCGAGCCGCACATTGTCCGCCGCATTGTCGAAACTGTCGCCGACCATCGTGATCGTCGCGCCGGTCGATAGCCCGAACGACCAGTCATAATCCGCCGACAGGCTGACCGCGTGCGCGGCGCGGCGCGGCAGGCGCTTGCCGTCGAACGCCGGACGGCCCGACCGGTCGCGCGCGTCGATATAGCTGTACGACGCGGTGACACTGAGCGCATCGATCGGGCGCAGCGCCAATGTCGCTTCGACGCCCTCGGCGCGGGTACGGTCGATATTGCCATAGGTGAAGGTCGCGTTGTCGTAATTGATCTGGTCGCTGGTGTTGCGCAGAAACGCGGTCAGCGAAATCAGCGCGCGGCCGTCGGCGAGGTTCTGGTCGATGCCGACGTCATAGCTTTTCGAGCGTTCGGGGCGGAGCGCGGCATTGCCGCTGAATGCGTCGTAAAGCTGGTACAGCGACGGCGCCTTGAAACCCTCGCCATAGCTCAAGCGGACGTTGGTCGCGCCCGCATTCGGCGAATAATTGGCGTTGGCGCCGAAGGTCGTCGCACCGCCGAACTGGCTATGATCGTCGTGACGGACGCCGCCCGACAGCGACAGGCCGGTCAGCGGCTGGACAATCCCCAGCGCATAGACGCTGTCGATATTGGCCTGCTGGCTGTCGGTCGATCCAAAGCCGAAGAAATCATAATCGGGCCGCTCATGCTCGTAGCCGAAGATCAGCTTCGCTTGGGTGGCCGGCGTCACGACCCCCTGATATTCGAACCGCAAATTGGTGCCCGAATAGCCGTAATCTGGCGCGGTACCGCGCACGAAAAAATAATCGCGCTCGTTGCGCATCCACGTCACCGCGGCGCGGCTGGTAAAGCGGCCGTCGAACAGACCGACGTTGAACCCGGCATAGCCGACATATTGGTCGAGCTTGGCGACGTCGGGGCTGTCGGCGGGGGCGCCGAAAAAGCTGTCATAATCAAGGTCGGCGTTGATGTAATAGCCGCGCAGGTCGAGGCTCAGCGCGTCGCTGAACGCGACCTTCAATCGCGCGTTGCCGGCGAAATTCTTGTATCCGTCCTTCTCTGTGCCGACCGCCGCCGACGAAATGCCGTCGGTGCGGAAATAAGCGCCGCCGATCCCGCCCGAAATCGCCCCGGCGGCGCCTGACATATCGGCCTTGGCAGTCAACGTGTCGCTATAGCCATATTCGGCGGACGCATTGGCGCCGAACCCTGCGGCGGGCGTTGCAGTCATCAGGCTGACCACACCGCCGATGGCCTGGCTGCCATGCACGACCGAATTTGACCCGCGCAGCACTTCGATCCGGTCGATATTGCCGGTCAGCAGGTGGCCGAAATCATATCCGTCGCCGATGCCGCTCGGATCATTGACCTTCACCCCGTCGATCAGCACCAAAGTCTGCGTCGTTTCGGCGCCGCGCAGCGAGATGCCCGCAACCGAGCCGGTACCGCCATTGCGGTTGAAGCGAACGCCGGGCGTCGTCGCGAGCAGGTCGGCGATATCGATCGTCTGCCGCGTTTCGATCGTATCGGCGTCGATGATGGTGATCGCCTGACCGACTTCGTCGCGCGGCTGCTCGATCCCCGAAGCGGTGACGACGATGTCGCCGCGGTCGCTATCGCCAGCGGTTGTTTCGGCGAAAGCGGGTGTTGCCGCGGCCAGCGCGATCAGCGAAATGCTCGATAACTTCAACATGGGAAAGCCCCCGTACGCCGACAACGAAGGCGGAGCCTGCCGATGCGCGGGCGCGATCGACCGATGCTGGCGGCGCAAGTGGCGTAAAATACCCGCGGCCCCGGCACCAAGGCGGCTCCAGCCACCTGGTCGTCGCTCGACGGAAACCTCCGTGCCGCGGCCTTTCCCTGGGCCTTGGCAGTGAGCGACCCACGCCGGCAGGTCTCCTGGCTCGCGGGTCAGGGCTTGATGCACGCCTTCCCAGGTTGCCCCAGTGGCTGATCCGCAGAACCGGACCGGTACATCTCGCTCGCCGCTTACAGTTGCAGGGACAGCCTCGGCTTCGGGGGTTCAGGACGAACCCCGCCACCGCGTTCCCATTTTAAGCCCTTTCGGGCACCAGCGCGATCATGCGCAGGGCAAGCCCCGCACGCGCCGCCCATAGCGGAATGCGGGGCGGGTGCAATTGGGATTTGTGAACGCCAATCCTCCCTGTCGCGAAGCGATGGGGAGGCGGACCGCCGCCGCAGGCGGTGGTGGAGGGGCCGCGACGATTGCGCCAATGCCCCTCCGTCAGCCCTCCGGGCTGCCACCTCCCCATCGCTTCGCGACAGGGAGGATCGATCTAAGCGATCCGCTCGACCACCATCGCCGCACCAACCCCCATCGCCCCGGTCAGCACGACCAGCCCGTAGCGGCCCCCACAGGCATCGAGCGCGTCGAGCAGGGTCGAGGTCAGGATCGCGCCGCTCGCGCCCATCGGGTGGCCCTTGGCCAGATGCCCGCCGCTGACATTGACCCGTGCCGGGTCGGCATCGCGGTCGCGTAGGAATTTCGCGATCGTTACGGCGAACGCCTCCATGAATTCTATCCGGTCCAGATCGCCGAGCGCCAGCCCGGCGCGCGACAGCGCCTTGTCCATCGCGGCAAAGCCTGCGGTCAGGGAGGCGACGGGATCGCCGCCGCTTTCGGCAAAAGCGACCACGCGGGCGCGGGGAGGGGGGCCGAGTCCGGCGGCGCCGATCAGCGCCAGCCCCGCGCCGTCGCAGATCGGAGGGGCGTGCGCGATGCTGTGCAGCGGCTCGAAGGGGGCGCCTTCGAGCGCGCCCTCATATTGCGCCTGCAACTCGCCGAACGCAGGAGGGGCCGCGGCGAGCAATTCCGCGCTGGTTTGCGGCCGGATACATTCCTCGCCATCGAGCGCGCCGGTTGCGATCCGCGAGCGTTGCAGCGCGGGATCGCGATCGGTCGCCGCCGCCCGTTGTTGCGACGTCAGTGCGGCGGCGTCGAGTTCGGCGCGGGTCATGCCTTCGCTGTTCGCCAGCCGGTCGGCGGCAAGGACCGGCGGCACGAAGCGCGCGCGCGGCGGCAACTCGTCATTGCTATAGAAAGCGGCGCGATCGCTCAGGAACGGCACCGCGCTCATCGATTCGACTCCCCCCGCCAGAATGAGTGACGCCTGACCGCTAGCCACGCGGGCGACGGCCTGACCGATCGCCGACAGCCCCGACGCGCAATAATTGTTGATCGTCTGCACCGCGACCGTGTCGGGCAGGTCGCCATGCAGCTTCGCCAGCATCGCCAGATGACCACCCTGTGCGCCCGTCTGCGTCACGCAGCCGAGGATCAAGCCGTCGGGGTGCGCGGCGATATCGCCGCAGCGCGTCGCCAGCGCCGCCGCCTGCTGGCGCACCAGTTCCTGGGGGCTCAGCCCGGCAAGCCCGCCGTCGGGCCGTGCCTTGCCGCGCGGCGTGCGGACGGCGTCGTAGAGATAGACGGCGGCCAAATCACGTGCCGACGACGAAACTGACCGCCGTCGTCGCGCTGCCGCCGACGTTGAAGGTCGCGAAGTTGCGGGCCCCTTCAACCTGATAATCACCCGCGTTTCCGGTGACTTGCCGCCATCCGTCGAGCAGCATCCGGACCCCGGTGGCACCTACGGGATGCCCCAGCCCGATCAGCCCGCCCGATGGATTGACCGGCAATTTCCCGCCGAGCGCGATCGTCCCGTCCTCGATGGCGCGCCAGCTTTCGCCGGGTTTGGTGATGCCGAAATGGTCGATCGCCATATATTCGGTGATCGAAAAGCAATCATGCACCTCGACCCCGTCGCACGCATAGATGTCGGGCATCTCGGCGCGGCGCAGCGCATCCATCATTGCCTTGCGTACGCTGGGGAAGACATAGTCGCCGCCGCGACTGTCGGCGACCTTGGTCGAATAGAGCAGCGGCGCGGTGGCATGGCCCCAGCCCTTGATGCGCGGGATGCTGCCGAGCGGGATACCGCGTCGTTTTGCATAGGCCTCGGCAACTTCGCGCGAGGCGAGGAAGATCGCCGCGGCGCCATCGGTAACCTGCCCGCAATCGGACTTGCGGAGTGACCCCTCGATCAGCGGATTGACCTCGTCATTCTCGCCGAGATGATCGTCGGTCACCGCCCAGCCGCGCGTCTGCGAATATGGGTTCTTCTTGGCATTGGCGAAATTATTCGCCGAAATCGCGCGGAGATGCGCGCGGTCGAGCCCGAAGCGTTCATCATATTCCTCGGCGACGCGCGCGAACATATATGGCCACAAGTAACGCGCCTCCTGCGCCTCGCGGCCCGCCCAGGCTGCGGCGCCGAGATATTCGGCGGCGCGCTGGCCGGGGACGTTGCGCATCAGCTCGATCCCGAGCACCAGCGCGAGGCCATAGCGCTCGGCCTCGATCTCGGCTGCGGCGGCGAGGATCGCGATGCTGCCCGACGCGCAGGCCGCCTCGTGGCGCGAGGCGGGGATGCCCGCGAGGTCAGGGTGGACGTGGCCGAAGAAGCCGCCGAGCTGGCCTTGCCCCGCGAACAGCTCGCCGACAAAATTGCCGACATGCGCGGTTTCGACCTCCCTGGGTTCGATTCCGGTCGCGGCGAACGCGGTTTCGGCGACGTCGCGGAACAGCTCGAACAGCCCGCCGCCCTCGCGCTCCATATTGCGCGAAAAGTCGGTTTGCGCGCCGCCGAGGATGAAAACGTCCTTCGCCATGTCAGGCTTCCTTTTCGAGCTTGATAAAGCCCCTCCCCTTCAGGGGAGGGGTTGGGGTGGGGGCTCGCAACCTTGCGCAAGGCCGATGGCCCCCACCCCGTTCGACTAAAGTCCCGGCTGGCGCCGGGCCAAGTCTCACTGCCCCTCCCCTGAAGGGGAGGGGTGATCCAAAACCATGTCGGCCATGGCGAGCGCTTGCTCGCGCACTTCGCTGCGCATCACCTTGTTGGTGACGTTGCGCGGCAGCGCGTCGAAGCGGAAGAGGCGTTCGGGCAGTTTGAACACCGCCAAATCCTTCTCGCGCAAATAGTCGGTCACGTCGGACAGGCTGACATCGTCGACGCCGCGCGGGACATAGGCGAGGCCGATGCGCTCGCCCATCGTCGGGTCAGGAAGCGAGAAGGTGCAGGCTTCGGCAAGCAGCGGGTGGCCGCCCAAGAGCTGGTCGATCTCTTCGGGCGAGATATTGACCCCGCCGCGGATGATCAGATCCTTGCAGCGCCCGACGAAGCGATAGAAATCCCCGCCCTCGGCGATCTCGAACAAATCGCCAGTGCGGAACCAGCCATCGTCGGTAAAGGCTTCGGCGGTGCGACCGGGGGCGTTGTGATAGCCCTCGAACAAGGTCGGTCCGCGGATTTGCAATTCGCCCGAGACGCCATCGGCCTCGATCGGATCGCCGCCGCCGGGGGAGACGAGGCGGCTTTCGATATTCGCCGCGCGGCCCTCGCCATAGGGCGGTGGATATTGGCCGCGGCGTGGGAACAGGCTCGCGCGCTTGTCGGGGTCGGGCATGTCGCCTTCGCCGGTGATGAAGCTCATCCCCTCATTTGATCCGAAGACGTTGACGATGATGATGCCGAGCTTTTCTTGAAATCCGCGCACCATCGCGGGCGCGAGCGGCGCCGAGCCCGAGGCGATGACGCGCAGGCTGGAGAGGTCGACCGATGCCAGCAAAGCCTCATTCTGGAGCAGCATGTTGAGCACGGCGGGTGGCGCGATCGTCAGGCTCGGCCGCTCGGTCGCGATCTGCTTGAGATAGATGCTGGGGTCGAAGGGATGGTGCAGCACCATCGTCCCCGCGCTGGTCAGCCAGCACATGGTGATCCCGCCGATACTCGCCATATTGATGAGGGGGAAGGGGTTGAGCAGAACGTCGCCCGGCCCAACCTTCATCGCCTCGTAACCCGCCGCGGCGACGGCAATCCAATGGTTGTGGCTGCGCGGCACGCCCTTCGGGACACCGGTGGTGCCCGAGGTCCAGCAGATGGTGAAAATATCGTCGGCATCGACCGGTTTCGCCGCGACGTGGACGGCAAGGGCTTCGGCATCGCCGTCGGCGGTTGAAAGGTCGAGCGATCCGTCAGGCGCATTGGGGCCGAAGGTCATCAATTGGATGCCATCGAGCAACGGCGCCGCGACGCCGATATGGTCGCAGCCCTTGACCTGCGTCGCGCAGACGAAGGCCTTGGGCTCGACCACCCCGATCATACCCTTCAGCTCATGGCTGCGATACTGCACCGCCGCCGGGCTGACGATCGCCCCGATCTTCGCCGCGGCAAAATAGAGCGCGACAAATTCGCTGATGTTGGGAAGCTGGACCAGCAGCACATCGTCCTTGCCGATCCCGGCGGTCACGAGCGCGCCCGCGAGCCGATCGATCTCCGCTGCCAGCTCGGAGTAGCTTAACCGCTGCGGCTCGCCGAATGCGAAATCCGCGCGGTTCGGCGCATCGACCAGCGCGAGCCGCTCGGGATGCGCTGCGGCGTTGGCCGCGAACAGGTCGGCGAAGGTCTGGTCGCCCCACCAGCCGCTTTCCCGATAGCGCCGCCGTTTGTCCTCTCCCGCGACGATCATCTCAGGCGGCCAGTACGTTGTTTTCGCCCATGCCGATGTCGTCACCGTTCGCCCAGACGCTGTGCGTTCCCGAACAGATGCGTTCGGGCAGGATGATCCGGCACACCGGGCCTGCCGCGATATTCTTGGCGTCGATCAGTACGCATTCGGATTTGTCGGTTTCGAGGTCGGCGATGAACGAGACGAGATAGCCGTCGTCCTCGTCCTTGGCGTTGATCCGCGGCGCAAATGGCGCTTCGCTGCCGAAGCGGCCGGGGCCGAATTCATATTCCTCGCTCGTCCGCGCATTGAGGTCATGTTTCACCAAGCCGCGGAACAGGAACCAGCCCGGCTCGGGGATCGCGCTATAGGCATAGCGATAGGGCTTGCCCGCATAGCGATGGTTGAACATGCCGAATTCGAGGTCGCGGTCGTCGAGCCGCTCTTCCTTCGTTTCGCCCGTTTTCAGGTTGAAGCGCCAGCGGTGGAGGCGCGGCTTGAGCAGCCCTTGGTCGAGATAGGCCATCATCCGCTCCAAGCCCTCGGGGGCATTGGGATAGGATTTCGGCATCGGCTCTTCCTGATAATAGCCGTCGAGGATGATCTCGTCGCCTTCCTCCCACGCATTGAGCCAATGCAGCGTGTAGGTCGGCTCCGCTTCGAACCAGCGGATGTCCTCGGGCTGCCCATGCCGCGGGATAATCGCGAAGCGCGTCTTCTGGTCGGGATGGAACTGCACGACGTGCAGCCGTTTTTCGAGCAGCTCCTCGTTCCAATAGAGCGGCATGTCGTTGAGGATCGTGTAATTTTCGGTGAACGCCATGTCGTGCGGCAGGCGCGGTCCGGGCAGCGGCACCGGGATATAATGCTTCAGCTTATTGTCCGGCCCGACGACGCCATAATGCATATAGGGCGCGTGCTTCGAATAGTTGAAAAACATCAGCTCGCCCGTCGCGAGATCGACCTTGCAATGCGCCGAAATGCCGTCGAGCGGTACCCAGCTTTCGGTGCCGAACTGTTCGAGCGTAAACGGGTCGAGCCGATAGGCCTCGCCGCATTGGTAGAAGGTCGAGATGATCTTCCCCGCATGGATCGCAACGTCGGTCGACGATGAATCCTTGAGCCATTCCTGCGCGCCCCAGCCGTGGCGCGTCGATTTGTGCGGCGGCTCCATCAGCCCGGCCCAGAGCGAGCGGCCCGCTTCCTTCTCCGCCTCGAAACCCTTGGTGCGGACGAACCGGCTGCGATAGCTCGCCCGGCCATCTTTGAACGAAATCGCATGAATAAACCCGTCGCCGTCGAACGGATGATAACGCCCGATCGGTTCGTGAATCTGGTTCTCGCCGGTGCGGACATAAACGCCGTCGATATCGGTCGGGATGTTGCCGATCACCTCGGCATCGCCATTGGCGAAGATCGCGTTCCATTCGTTGTACGTCGGCCGCCACGCGCCCTTCATATAGGGGTGATCGTTCGGCTGGATCGTCGTCTCAATCGTCTCGACAAGCTGGGCGGTCATGCGAGGACTCCTTCGGCGGGGGTAAAGCGCGGCCTTGCCGCCGCGGCATCATATTCGGAAACAAGGCGGTCGACGATCGTCGCGATGGGTTCGACGCCGCGCACCGCGCCGACACCTTGCCCGGCGGACCACACGTTCTTCCACGCCTTTGCATCGTCCTGCGCGTCGGAGAAGTTCGGGCGCTTGTCCTCGGGCATGTTCGCGGGGTCGTATCCCGCGGCGATCAGGCTCGATTTCAGCCAATTGGCGGTCACGCCGGTGATACCTTTTGAAGGCACGATGTCTTCGGCACCGGCGGCAACGACCATGTCCTTATATCCCGGCACCGCCATGCTCTCGGCGCAGGCGATCAGCGATGTGCCGAGATAGGCGAGGTCGGCGCCGAGAATTTCGGCCGCACGCACCGCATGACCGGTCGAGATCGCCCCGCCGAGCACTAGCGGCCCGTCCCAGAACTGCCGCACTTCCTCGACGAAAGCGAAGCCCGCGGTCGCGCCGGTGTGGCCGCCCGCGCCCGCGGCGACGAGGACGAGGCCGTCAACGCCTGCCGCTGCCGCCTTGCGCGCAAAACCGACCGAATTGACGTCGGCGAACACCAACCCGCCATAGCTGTGGATTTCCTCGACCACGCGCGCCGGGCTGCCGAGCGCGGTGATCACCAGCGGCACCTTGTGGCGGACGACGCAGGCAAGGTCTTCGGCGAGGCGGCTGTTCGACGGATGGACGACGAGGTTGATCGCCCAAGGCGCGGCGTCGGGATCGTTCGACAGCGCCGCGTCGATCCGGCTGACCCAATCCTCCAGATCGGCCGACGTTCGCGCATTGGGGGCAGGAAAGCTGCCGATCACGCCCGCGCGCGACGCCGCGATCACCATCTCCGGCCCCGACACGAGAAACATCGGCGCCGCGATCGCGGGCAGGCGCAAATTGCGCGTCAGCGCGGGGGGAAGGCCGTTGTGCGGCACCAACTATCCTCTCAAATTATCTGACTTGCATAACGATACTTAAAGCCGTTATGAGTCGCAAGGCAAGAAAAACATCGCGGGCGGTGGTCGCCAAGACGATGGAGCGTGGGAGGATCCTTATGAAGAGCTATTTTGTTGCGCTGCTCGCTGCATCGGCGCTCGCCAGCCCCGGTATGGCCTTTGCGCAGGACGCGGCGCCGGCTGACGATCAGGGCGGGCTCGAGGAAATCATCGTCACCGCGCAGAAACGCGCCGAAGGGCTGTCGGACGTGCCGATCTCGATCTCCGCGGTCAGCGGCAAGCAGGTCGAAAATTACGGCCAGACCAACCTCGAACAGATCAGCTCGTCGGTGCCGAACCTCAAGATCACCCAGACCGCGATCGCCAACCGCATCGCGATCCGCGGCATCGCGTCGGGCGACAACAAGGGGTTCGAACAGTCGGTCGCGATGTTCGTCGACGGTGTCTATTACGGCCGCGACCAGCTGTCGCGCCTGCCGCTGGTCGATATGGAGCGCGTCGAGGTGCTACGCGGGCCGCAGCCGACGCTGTTCGGCAAAAATGCCATCGCGGGCGCGGTCAACATCACCACGCGCAGCCCGACCGACGAGTTTGAAGGGTCGGTGAGCGGGCTTTATGAATTCAACCACAAGGAATTCCAGCTGACCGGCGTCTTGTCGGGACCGCTCAGCGACGGGATCGAGGCGCGCGTCGTCGGCTACCACCGCTCGATGGACGGCTATTTCTACAATCAGAAGCTCGACCGCGACGAACCGAATGTCGACGAATATTATGTTCGCGGCAAGCTGGAGTTCGACAAGGGCGGGCCGCTCGCCGCCGAGCTCAAGCTGGAATATGCCGACTTCGAAATGAAGGGGCAGCCGCGCGACGTGTTCGGCGCGGTCGGCAATTACAACACCGTATTCCAGGGACCGTTCTTCGTCAGCAGCAACCCCGACTTTGTCCGCGAGGACAATGGTTATGAAAGCCGCAACAAGGTGTTCGGCGCGACGCTCAACGCCGATCTGGACATCGGCGAGCATACGCTGACCTCGGTCACCTCGCTGCTCGATTACAAGACCCGCGAAATCGTCGATGTCGATTTCTCGGGGATCAGCTTCCTCGACGGCACCAATTTGCAGGAGGATTATCGCCAGTTCTCGCAGGAATTGCGGCTGGCATCGCCCGGCGGCGAAGCGTTCAACTATATCGCCGGCGTCTATTATCAGAACGCCAAGCTCGACGTCGACGATCAGGTGCTGTTCAACTCGACCTTCCTTGCGCTGGGGCCGCCGTTCAATGCTATCGGCGATACGCGCAACGACCGCGTCTATTCGCAGAAATCCGACCTGATCTCGGTGTTCGCGCAGGGCGAGCTGGCGCTCAGCGATCGCTTCCGGATCACCGCGGGCGCGCGCTTCAATCATGAGAAGAAAAGCGGCAGCCGTACGCTGGCGATCGTGCGCGGGCCGCTCAACACATTCAACCCGCTGATCGTGGCGGCGACCTTCCGCGCGCTCAATATCGAGGCGCACAGCATCTCGGGCAAACTCAGCGAAGACAGCTTCAACCCGATGGTCAACGTCCAGTTCGACGCGACTGACGACCTGATGCTCTATGCCTCGTTCGCGCGCGGGACTAAGGCGGGCGGCTTCGACATCCGCTCCAATTCGCTGCCGGGATCGACCACCGTCGCTCGCCCCGGCGCATTCGAATTCGAGGATGAAAGCGCCGACAATTTCGAGGCGGGGCTGAAGTACAAGGGGCGGAATGTTGCGTTCAACCTGTCGCTCTATCGCACGACCTACAAGGATCTGCAGGTCAATATCTTCGACGGCACGCTGAACTTCAACGTCGCCAACGCCGCGGGCGCGCGCACCCAGGGGGTCGAGGCCGATTTCCGCGCCGCGCTTGCCGACGGACTGACGCTCAGCGGCGCGATCGCCTATCTCGACTTCAAATTCACCAACTTCACCTCGGGCCAATGCTATTATCTGCAGGCGCCGGGGCCGGGAGGTTTCTGCGACTACACCGGGCTGCGCAACGCCTTGTCGCCGAAATGGTCGGGCAACCTCAACCTCGACTATACGACCCCGATCAGCAGCGACATGAAGGTGGCGTTCAACGTCAATGCCGACTTCTCCTCCTCCTATATCGCTGCCGCGAACCTCGACCCGCGCACGCATCAGGACGGTTACGTCAAACTCGGCGCCCGGCTGGCACTGGCGCAGGTCGATGACCGGTGGGAGATCGCGCTGATCGGTCGCAATCTGACCAACCAGCGCATCCTGCAAACCGCGAGCTCGATGCCGCTGGCGACGACGATTACCCGCAATGCCGGCAATGCGTATAACGGCATCGTCGATCGCCCGCGCACGATTGCGGTCCAATTGACCGGGCGCTTTTGACACGGGGGAGGGCGGTGTACTGCCCTCCTGCCAGCCTTGTCGGGATAGCGGCCGTGGTTTAGTGGCGGCACGGACTGCAGGATGGCTTGAGCTTGAAACACGACCGCACCATCAGGGCTTGTTCGATCTGGCGCGCACTCGACGTCGTCGGCGACGTGCCGGTGCTGCTGCTCATGGAACAGGCCTTGCTCGGCATCCACAGTTTCGACGAATTTGTGGCGCGTACGGGTCTCGCGCGCTCGGTGGTCAACGGGCGGCTCAAGAAGCTGGTCGAGGAGGATTGCCTCGCCAAGGTGCCGCGCAAGGGCGGCCGCGGTTTTCATTATATGCTCACGCCAAAGGGCCGCGACCAGTTTCCCAACGGCCTGATGATGCTGCGCTGGCAGCATAAGTGGGAGGCGGACGGCCGCGACTTTCAGGTCCGCCTGCACCATGCAACGTGCGGCCATGCGACCGAACCGGTGCCGACCTGCGGTCATTGCCACGCCGAAATCGACCCGCGCGATGTCGATTGGCGCGAAGGGCCGGGGCTGGCGCAGATCGTCCCGCATTACGAGCGCCGCCGGTTCAACGGCGAAATCGGCGCGCGGCGCCCGGGTGGCCGCCCGCTGGTCGACACGATGATCGAGCTGTTCGGCGACCGCTGGGCAACGCTGGTTGTCCGCGCGATGTTCACGCAGATCAACCGCTTTGACGAGATCCAGCGCGACACGCTGATGGCGACCAACATCCTGACCGGGCGGCTCGAGCGCCTGATCCGGCAGGGCATCATTCGGGCGGTTCCCTATTCCGACCGCGGCGACCGCTTCGAATATCGCCTGACCGCCAAGGGCCGCGACCTTTATCCGGTACTGCTCGCGTTGCTGCAATGGGGCGACCGCTGGTTTTCGGACGAGCGCGGGCCGCCGGTGCTGTTGACTCACCGCCCCTGTGGTCACGATCTGAACATGGTCGTCGCGTGCAGCCATTGCGGGGACGAACTGCAGCTGGAAAACAGCCGTTTCACCGTCGAGCCGACCGAAACGTCGCCCGCGAAATAATCATGCGCCGCCCACTGGCGCGCGCGGGGCCGACTGGTTACATGGGCCGCCACCAAACGAATCGCGCGCGCCGCCCCGATATGCGGGACAGGCGCCGCCCGCACCAGAAAGTGGCCTCGATGGAAATCACAACCGGTCTGACCTTTGACGACGTCCTGCTGGTGCCGGGGCCATCCGAGATCCTGCCCAGCGACGCGGTCCTCGCGACCCAGCTGACCAGCGAGATCGGCCTCAACATCCCGATCCTGTCGTCGGCGATGGATACGGTGACCGAGGCGGACATGGCGATCCTGATGGCGCAGATCGGCGGCATCGGCGTTCTCCACCGCAACCTCACGATCGAGGAACAGGCGGCGGCGGTGCGGCAGGTCAAGCGCTTTGAAAGCGGGATGATCGTCAACCCGATCACCATCACCCCCGACGCGCCGCTTTCCTATGCCACCGCGCTGATGAACCAGCACCGCATTTCGGGTATCCCGGTCGTCGAAACCGGCGGCAAGCTGGTCGGCATCCTGACCAACCGCGACGTCCGTTTCGCCGACAATCCCGGCCAGCCGGTGCGCGAACTGATGACCGCCGACAACCTCGCCACCGTGCGGCCCGGCGTCGGGCAGGACGAGGCGCGCAAATTGCTTCACCAGCGCCGCATCGAAAAGCTGCTCGTCGTCGACTACGATTATCGCTGCATCGGCCTGATCACCGTCAAGGATATGGAAAAGGCGGTCAATTTCCCCGACGCGACCAAGGATGGCAGCGGCCGCCTGCGCGTCGCCGCGGCGACCAATACCGGCGATTCGGGGATTGAGCGTGCCGAAGCGCTGCTCGACGCCGAGTGCGACCTGATTGTCGTCGATACCGCGCATGGACACAGCAAGATGGTCGGCCACACCGTCGAACGCATCAAAAAGCTGTCGAACCGCGTCCAGGTGCTCGCGGGCAATGTCGCGACGGGTGACGCGACCAGGGCGCTGATCGATGCGGGTGCCGACGGCGTGAAGGTCGGCATCGGTCCGGGCTCGATCTGCACGACGCGGATCGTCGCCGGGGTCGGCGTACCCCAGCTGACCGCGATCCTCGACAGCGTCGAACAGGCCGCGAAACAGAATATCCCGGTCATCGCCGACGGCGGCCTGCGCACCTCGGGCGATATCGCGAAGGCGCTGGCGGCGGGGGCATCGTGCGTGATGGTCGGCTCGCTGCTGGCCGGCACCGCTGAAGCGCCGGGCGAAACCTTCCTGTTCCAGGGCCGCACGTACAAAAGCTATCGCGGCATGGGCAGCGTCGGCGCAATGGCGCGCGGCTCGGCCGACCGCTATTTCCAGCAGGACATCAAGGACCAGATGAAGCTCGTCCCCGAAGGAATCGAGGGTCAGGTGCCTTTCAAGGGCGCCGCCAAGGACGTGATTCACCAGCTCGTCGGCGGGGTGAAGGCGGCGATGGGCTATACCGGCAGCCGCACGCTCGCCGACTTCCGCGAGCGCGCCAAATTTGTCCGCATCACCAACGCGGGGCTGCGCGAAAGCCATGTCCACGACGTCGCGATCACGCGCGAAGCGCCGAATTATCCCGCGGGTTGAGCGTAAGATGATGCGCAAGGCCGGATAGCCCCACCCGCTGCGACTATGCCAGCAAGCTGGCCAGTCTCGCTGCCCTCCCCTAAAGGGGAGGGGGAGAATTGAATGACCCCCGCCGCCCGCGTCCAGACCGCAATCGAAATTCTCGACGCTATCGCTGCCTCGGCGCGCGAGGGCGGCGCCCCTGCCGACGCGATCTTTGGTGAAGCGATGCGCGCGCGGCGCTACGCAGGGTCGAAGGATCGACGCGCGATCCGCGGCCTTGTCTATGATGCGATCCGCCGTGTGCGGTCGGCGCCGCCGTCGGGCCGCGCCGCGATGCTCGCGCTCGCCGACACCGATCCCGAACTGGCGGCGCTGTTCGACGGGTCTTCCTACGGCCCCGCGGCGATGGCCGCCGATGAACCGCGCGCCGAAACCGGGCTTGCCGCGACCGCACTGGTCGCGCTGTTCGACCCGCTGGTCGATGCGGCCGAGCATGATGCGATGCTGGTCCGTGCATCGCTCGATCTCCGGGCCAATCGCCTGCGATCGAGCGGCGAGGAACTCGCGACGATCTTTCCCGAAGGGGAGCCGATCGCGGGGCTTGCCGACGGCTGGCGTCTGCCGGGCGAAACCGCCGCCGTCCAGCACGCGGCCTATGCCGAGGGACGTTTCGAGGTTCAGGACGCCGCGAGCCAATATGCCGCTGCGGCGCTCGATGCCCATGCAGGGCAGGCGATCGTTGATCTGTGCGCCGGCGGTGGGGGCAAGACTTTGGCGATCGCGTCGGCGACCGGCGACGCCGCCGATATTCTTGCCTGCGACACAAACCGCGCGCGGCTCCAGCAGCTTTTGCCGCGCGCCGAACGCGCGGGCGTGACGCGCATCGAAACGCGGCTGCTCAACCCCGGCAAGGAACATGATATGCTCGCCGACTGGCAGGGCCGGGCCGACCGCGTTTTCGTCGATGCGCCTTGTTCGGGCAGCGGCACCTGGCGGCGCAGTCCCGAGCTTCGCTGGCGGATTACCCCGTCGCGGCTCGACCGGCATCTCGCCGATCAGGCGAAGCTGATCGAGCTTGGCGCCGATCTTGTGGCACCGGGGGGCAAACTCCTTTATGCCGTCTGCTCGATCATCGCGCGCGAGGGGCGGGCACAAGTGGATGATTTTCTGCATCATCATCCGGGCTGGACCGCCGACACCGGCTATCTCCCGGACGCTATTGGCCGCGCCGCGGGGGCCGGTTTTCTGCTCACCCCGGCACATGACCGCAGCGACGGATTTTTTCTCGCACGACTGACAGCGCCATGTTAGCATCCCCGCCAATGAATAGATGGGAGAATGCGATGCGCGTCGGTATTCTGGCTCTGTCCGCGGGTCTTGTCCTGGCCAGCCTGCCCACGGCATCCGATGCCCAGCGCGCCGACAACGACATCTTCCCGCGCTCGACCGCGCTCCAGCATGAAGGGCAAAAGGCGCAGGAAGCTGGCGATCTCAACCTTGCGATCGATCTGTATGAATCGGCGCTCGCCGCCGACCCGCGCAACCGCTCCGCGATCATCGCGCTGGCGCAGGTCGCGCGCGCGCAGGGGCTGCCGGGCAAGGCGATCGGCCTTTATCGCGAAGCCCTGGTGCTCGAACCCAACGACGTCGTTGCGCTGACCGGGCAGGGCGAAGCGCTCGCCGACAAGGGTGCCCTCGAACTTGCACGCGAAAAGCTGGCCGAGGCGCAGCGCGTCTGCGGCGACAAATGCCCGCAAGTCGCGGCGCTCGAAAAAACCATCGCATCGAGCGCCTCGAAACGCGTCGTCGCCGCCGAGGTGCTGGTACCGAAACCCGTCGTCGCGACGGTTGGTGCAAACAACCAGAACTAATCCTCGCCCCATCGCGATGGGGAACGGCGGTTAGCGGTCGGAAGCTTCCGTAACAACGAGCTAGCCCCTCTCCTTCAGGGGAGGGGCAACGAAGACTTGGCAGCTTGCTGCCTAGTCGTAGTGGGGTGGGGGCCATCGGCCTTGCGCAAGGCCGATGGCCCCCACCCGCTGCGATTAACGAACAAGTTCGTAAGTCTCGCTGCCCTCCCCTGAAGGGGAGGGCGTGGCTTTCCCGCTACGCCCGCTCACCACTCCAAAAACAGTCGTGGCCTCCAGATAAGCCTTTCCTACTTTATTTCGCTGTTCCAGCCTTCGTTCCGGAATGTCAGCCGGTCGATGGCAGCGGTAGCTTTCCGCCGTGCTGGAGCGGCCACACGTGGGTAGGTTCCGCCTATCGAGGGGCTAAAATCGGACCGCCATAGGGCTGACTTTTACTGATCTTTGGAATTTCCGCACGGGATCATGAGCCGATCCGAGCAGCGCACAATGGTGGGAAACGACCGATTGCGGACGTTCAGACAGGCTCGGCGACTGTCAAATCGATTCCACACTTGCTGCAAATCTTGGCGGGCCAAGGCACGCACCATATCCCACGCATGAACAGCGAGCGACTGCAAGCGGGGCAACGGAAGATAGTGAGCATAATGAAGCCGTGGCAGAGCCAAAAAGCACCGCCGATTGTTGCGCCCGCCTCACCAAAGTAGCGGGTTAAAACACTCCACCATATTGGGAAACTGAAGAAGACCGCCCAGGTCCACATCATAAAACGCCAAGACTTCTTGTAGACCGACATCTACGCTTAATGCCTTCTTGGCTGGGTAAAGGCAACGGCCGCTTCCCACCCCAAAACGGACATGCCAGTCGCCACCAAGTCGTGGCGACCTATCTCAGCCCCCGAGCGTCCGCGCCAGCTCGATCCATTCGGCGACGCTGACCGTTTCGGCGCGGCGGGTCAGGTCGATCCCGATCGCTTCGGCTGCCGCGACCGCGCCTTCGACACCCTTCAGGCTCTGGCGCAACATCTTGCGCCGCTGGCCGAACCCCTTTTCGGTGAGCTTTGCGAGGCGCTTCGCATCGACCCCCGCCGGTTCGTCGCCCGGTGTCACATGGACGATCGCCGACATCACCTTGGGCGGCGGGGTAAAGGCCGACCGGTGGACCTTCATCGCAATCTTCGCGTTCGACCGCCACTGCGCCAGCACCGCCAGCCGTCCATAGGCATCGGTCCCGACCGGCGCCACGATGCGCTCGGCGACCTCAAGCTGGAACATCAGGGTGAGTGATCGCCATTGCGGCGGCCATGCGGCGGGTTCGAGCCAGCGGGTGAACAGCGCGGTGCCGACATTGTACGGCAGGTTCGCGACAATATGGTAGGGCGCGCCGCCGGTCAGCGCGTCGACGTCGACCGCCATCGCATCGTCGGCAATCACCGTCAGCTGCCCCGGGAACGCCTCGCTCAACTCCGCAAGCAGCGGCAGGCAGCGATCGTCGCGTTCGACCGCGATCACCTTCGCCCCGGCGCGGAGCAGGGCGCGCGTCAGGCCGCCGGGGCCGGGGCCGACTTCGAACACTGTGGCGCCGTTGAGGTCGCCGGGGATCGCCGCGATGCGATCGAGCAGTTGCTCGTCGAACAGGAAATTCTGCCCGAGCGCCTTGCTGGCGGAGAGCCCGTGCGCGCGCACCGTTTCACGCAGCGGCGGCAGGTCGGGCGCTGGGCGGGCGCTCACTTCGCTGGCGCGCAGCTGCGCTCGCGTGCGATGGCGAGCGTGGCGGCCATCGCGATCGCGGCAATCGTCGGCCCGGGATCGGCCAGCCCGGTCCCGGCAATATTGAACGCGGTCCCATGGTCGGGCGACGTGCGGATGATCGGCAGGCCGAGCGTCAGATTGACCCCGTCATGGAAATGCAGCGCCTTGAACGGGGTCAGCGCCTGGTCATGATAGGCGCAAAGCAAGGCGTCATAGCGCGCGCGGACGGCTGGCGCGAACAGGCTGTCGGCGGCGAGCGGACCATCGACGATGATGCCCTCCTCGGCCAGCTGTGCCACCCCGGGAATCATGACGCGGTCTTCCTCGCTGCCGAGCTGGCCGCTTTCCCCGGCGTGCGGGTTGAGTCCCGCGAGCGCGATGCGCGGGCTTTCGATGCCGAAATCGCGTTTCAGCCCGCGCGCCACGATCCGCGCCTTGGCGACGATCAGCTCGACCGTCAGCCGCTCGGGCACTTGGGCGAGCGGGATATGGACGGTCAGCGGAACGACGCGGAGCGATGGCCCCGCCAGCATCATCACCGCATTGGTTGCGGTGACGCCGCAGCGTTCGGCGATGAATTCGGTCTGGCCGGGATGGGTGTAGCCGATACCGTGCAGGGCGAATTTCGACACCGAACCGGTGACCAGCGCGGAACTCGCCTGGTTGCGGGTCAGGCCGATGCCCGTCTCGAGCGCGTGCAGCGCGCAGGTCGCGCCCGCGGCGGTCGGTGTGCCGGGGGTCAGCGGGCCGCTGTCTTCCAGATGCCACACGGGCAGCGCTTCGTCGAAGACCCGCTGGACCTCGTCCATGTCGCCGACGCGGGCGATCGGACCGTCCCAAACCGCTTCGATTGCCGCAGAGTCGCCGATCGCGACGAATGCAGGCAGGCCATGTTGGCGGCGCGCGGCCCAGGCGCGGGCGGTCACGTCGGGTCCGACGCCGGCCGGATCACCCATGGTGACCGCGATCGGCTGTCGAAGATCAGGGTAAGCCATTAGCTATATTCGATCACGGCATCCCGGCGGAGATCGCGCAGATAGCGCTGAGCCCGCTTGTTGACCTTTTCTTCGAGCAGGCGCTGTTCGATCTGCTCGATGTTCGGCGCGGTCGCCGTTTGCGGCATGTCGCGGCCGCATAGCACCAGCACGCTGATCCCTTCGTTGGCGGCTCCGAACGGCTGGGTCGTCTGGCCGATCTGCAAATTCACCAGCGTGTTCTGGAGCGGTGCGGGCAGAACCCGCATTTCGATGTTGTCGCGCGACACCACATTGGCGCCCAATTGCGCGGCAACCGCATCGGCAGCGCCGCAGCCCGCGATATTGCGCGTCGCTTCGGCGAACTGCCCCGCGATCTCCGACGCCCGCGCCTGCGTGGTACCGGCGGGGAAATCGAGCGAGATCTGCTTGAGGCTGAGGATCGCGTCGCGCGGATCGGCGGTCAGCACCTGGCGCCGATCGACCATCAGCATGATCGACACGCCGCCGGGAACCTCGATCGGACCGACCAGCTGGCCCGGCTGCATCGTCGCGGCCGCTTCCGCCATGGACGTGGGCAACTGGCCTGCCTTTACCCAGCCCAGATCGCCGCCGACGACGGCGGTAGATGCTTCGGAAAACTGGCGCGCATAAGCGGCAAAACTGCCGCCCGACTGCAAGGCCTGGATGATCTTGCGGGCATTCTCGACCACCGCAGCAACATTTTCGGGCGGTGCCGACAGATAGATTTCGCCAAGATGGAACTCATCCTGTCCCTTGGCATCGTTCATCCGCTGGACGACCGATTCCACTTCCTCGGTCGAGACGTTCGTGGTCGACTGTATGTTGCGCGACAACAGGCGATCCCAGGCAAATTCGCCGCGGATCTGCTGTTTCACCGCAGCAGCCGACGACCCTTTCGAAGCGAGATAGGTCGAAAACTGCTCGGGCGTCTGCTTGAAGCGCAGCGCGAGCCGCGCGAACTGGTCGTTGACGACATTTTCGTCGATCGTGATGTCCGCTGCCTTGGCTTCCTGAATCTGCAATTTCTCGTCGATCAGGTTGCTGAAAACCTGCTGGCGCAGACGCTGCAACTCTTCGGGGGGCAGCGCGACATCATTGTTGGCGATCCGGATCAGCGCCATGCGATGTTCGATGTCGGTGGCGGTGATGATCTCACCGTTCACGGTCGCCGACGGGCGATAAACATTGCCCTTGGCATCGCCGAAGATCTGGACGTTGCCCGGGATATTGAGGCTGGTCGTCGGCACTTCATTGTCGCTGACAGTCTGGGCCAACACCGGCGTGATACCGACGGCGGCCACGGCGATCAGGCTGATCATGGTCGAAAACTTGGTCATCTTTACCCTATTCGAGAAGGTTTGGACGCTCCGTATCAGCGGATGCGCCCGATGGTCCAGCGCAATCCGCCATCCGGACGTGTTTCGAGCCCGCCTTTAGGTCGGGCACGCTGAACCTACGCTGAGCGACGCGTTCAGAACCCGAGGTTGCGGAAAGCAATGCGGAACGAGAAGCTGTTGCCGCGACGGGCGTCACCGGTATCGGCATAGTCGCGGCGCCAGGTCAGCGCGATCGACAGGCAATCGTCGTCATAGGCCACCCCCAGCCGGTGGCGAATCGGTTCGAACCCGTCGGCGGTACTCAAGGGATCGTCGCTTCGCTTGGTCAGATCGACGATCGCCGAACCAAAGACCGACCAATATTGGGCCACCTTGACCCGCCCGCCGACGCGCGCTTCCTCGCGGTCCTGGAAATCTTCGCCGAGCAGCAGGATGTCGCGGTTGAGCCGCGAATAACCGAGTACCGCATAGGTTGAGCGACTGCCGATCGTCGCGTCGAATTCGTTGCGGCGGATGGCCAGATTATCCTTGTCGAGCCGGTAGCGGTGGGTGAGGCGCAAAAAGTCGCGATAGGCGATCGTCGTCCGCCCGACGACGTCCGACGTGCGGCTGGTCAGCCCGGTCCCGTCGGGGAACAGCGCGGGCTTGTCCGACAGGCGATAGCTTTGGCCGACGCTGCTGCTGATGTTGAAGCCCGGGCGGCTGAAATTCCATTCGACGCCATAGGTGATGCGCGCGCCATCCTCGAACCGGTCATAGCCGTTGAAGCGGTTGATCGCGAACAGGTTGCTGTCTTCCAGATCAAAGGCGCGAGCATCCTCGTTGGGGATGTCGATATTTTCGATCGGTGGGGTGGCGACGATCTGGATGCGCGGGGTCAGCGTCTGGGTGCCGCCTGCAAACTCCCCGACAAAGGGCCAGCGCATGTCGGCGGCGACCGCCGCGATGCCGCGCGCCTGCCAGCCCGATTTGCCCCGATAGCCGGGGATCGCGGTCAGCAGATTTTCATCGCTGTGATAGACGTCGCCGCGCACCAGCGCGGTCAAGGTGACTTCCTGCCCCAGCCGCGTCAGGCCGCGCAAATCCCAGCGCGCACCCGCGAAGGCGCGCTGCGTATCCTGTCCCGCGGTGCGGCCGATCGCCAGCGTGTTCAGCTGCAACTCGACTTGGCCGCCCAGCACCGGATCGGCAAAACGCTGGCGGTAATCGATGATCGGCAGCGCAATGGGTTGCTGTCCCTGGCTGTCGTTGGCGCGCAGCGTCTGCGTCGCCCAACCCGCGATCGAGAGGTAGGAGTTGCCGCCGATCCGCTCGAGCTCGAAGGTCGAGCGCAGCCGGTCGTCGCGGCTGATGTCGTAGCGGCGCATGAACGTCCGGTCGGTCGCGATGCGGCCCGAATAGCTGAAGCTCCAGCGCGGGTCGAATTGGAACTTGCCGGCGCTTTCAAGGTAACCGCGAAAGCGTTTGCGGCTGTCGGGGTCTTCGCCGGTGAGCGGGACCAAAGAGCTGTAGGTCGCAAAGCCGTTGATGCGGAACGAACCAATGTCGGTCAGCGCGCGGAATTCGCCTTCCAGCATCGGTGCGGCGCCGGTGTAGAGGTGCGGGGTGATGGTAATGTCGCGGTCGGGTGCTAGGCGCAGGTAATAAGGCACCGCAATTTCGAAGCCATTGCTGCGGTCGAGCCGGATCTCGGGTACCAAAATGCCGCTGCCAGCCTCGCTGTTCGCCGGATGGCTGAGCCCGGGGAGCGGGATCAGCGGTAGGCCGAAAATCTCGACCCGCGCGCCCTTGTAGCGGACCTTGTTGTTCGCCCGGTCATAGGTCACCCGGACGGCGCGGATCTGCCAGCTGGGATCCTTGGGGCAACCGTCGGCATCTTCGACCGGGCAGGCCGTGTAGGCGGCATTTTCCAGCTGAATATTGCCGTTTTCGAACCGCGTGCCCTTTAGCGCGGCCAGCCGCGAGCCGTTGTCGAGGACAACGAGCAGGTTTTCGACGACGCCGTCGCGCAGACTATCGGTCAGCTCGATCCGGTCGCCATACGCAATGTCGCCCTCGGGATTCTTGATCGCGACATTGCCCTCGGCGAACACCTGGCCGGTCTGGCGATTCCACGTTACCTTGTCGGCGCGCATCGAAATCGCTTCGCGGTTCATCGCGACATTGCCCTCGGCCACGACGATTTCGGTATCGCTGTCGTAATTCAGGCTGTCGGCGGCAAAACCGACCTGATCGTCGGCGGCGACCGCCGGGGCGTCGGTGGTCACAGGCGCAATATCGGGGGTCTGCAGATCGGGCTCGCCAGCAATTTCCTGCGCAGGACGCGAATCGCCGATCTGCTGTCCCGCCGCAGGGCTGGCGAGCAGCGCAAATCCACTCGCGGTGGCCAACCACAGCCGCTGCGATCGGTGCGCGCCTTGGAACAAAGTCCAGCTCATTTAATCACTTTGTCCCACTTGATCGATCGCGTCCGCCCGGGTTGGACCGGCTGCTTTGTTTTTGCAACTCGCAAGCGAAACCCCTATCGGTCCCGCACGTTGCAATCAATCTTCGCATAAGAGAGTTACCGAATGGACATTCACTTTGTCGCGCAAATCGATGCGTCTGCCGACGTCGTCGCTTTTCCGGTCCGCAAGGGCGAGCTGAACGCCTTCGTCCAGGCGCTGGGCGAGCCGCACGGTGCGTTGCTGGGTGGCGCCGCGGCACAGGCGCGGTTCGAGGGCGCGGCGGGCGGGATTGCCGAAACCGCCGCGGTCGATGGCGGGCGCGTGTTGCGCCTGCTGCTCGTCGGGATCGGTGAAGGGTCGGTGCACGACCTAGAGCGTGCGGGCGGGGCGTTGACCGCGCGCTTGCAGACCAGCGGCGCCGCGGCGGTCCATGTCGACTTTGCAAGCGCGGGCGCGGTCGATGGAGAGGATGTGCTGGCGTTCGCCATGGGCGCAAAGCTGCGGAACTGGCGGATCGACACCTATCGCACGCGGCTTGCCGACAATGCAAAGCCCAGCCTCAAGTCGCTGACCATCGCGTCGCCGCACCGCGACCTGGCGGCACGCTGGGCGGAGAACGCAGCCATCGCCGATGGTGTCGCCCTGACCCAGACGCTCGTCGCCGAACCGCCGAATATCCTCTATCCCGAAAGCTTCGTCGAACGCTGCCGGCATCTTGCCGAGCTTGGCGTCGAAATCGAGGTGCTCGATGAACGCCAGATGCAGGCGCTCGGTATGGGCGCGCTGCTCGGCGTCGCGCAGGGTTCGACCCGTCCGCCGCGGCTGCTCGCGATGCGCTGGAACGGGGGCAAGGACGGCGACAAGCCGGTGGTATTCATCGGCAAGGGCGTGACCTTCGACACCGGCGGGATCAGTCTGAAGCCCGGCCCCGGCATGGACATGATGAAATGGGACATGGGCGGCGCGGGTGCCGTCGCAGGCGCGATGAAGGCGATTGCGGGCCGCAAGGCAAAGGCGAATGTCGTGGGCGTGGTCGGACTCGTCGAAAATATGCCCGACGGCAATGCGATGCGCCCCGGCGACATTGTCTCGACGATGTCAGGCCAGACGGTCGAAGTGCTCAACACCGACGCCGAGGGGCGGCTGGTGCTGTGCGACGCGATCACCTGGGCGCAGAAGATGTATTCGCCGAAGGTCGTCGTCGATCTCGCGACGCTGACCGGCGCCATGGTGATCTCGCTCGGGCATGAATATGCGGGCATCTTTGCCAATGACGACGCGCTCGCGGACAAACTGATCGCCGCAGGCGAGACGAGCAATAATAAGCTGTGGCGCTTTCCCCTCTCGGCGGCTTATGACAAGCTGATCGACAGCCCGATCGCCGACATGAAAAATATTGGCCCACGCGAAGGCGGTTCGATCACCGCGGCGCAGTTCCTGAAACGCTTTGTCGACGAGGGCGTCGCCTGGGCGCACCTCGACATCGCCGGTACGGCCTGGTCGGACAAGGACGGGCCGGTGTGGGCCAAGGGCGCGACGGGTTACGGGGTGCGTCTGCTCGACCGTTACATTGCCGAGAATCACGAGGGTTGATCGATGGGTAACTACCGTAGCCCTGAGCCTGTCGAAGGGCGCTTTTCAAATAGGCACCCTTCGACAGGCTCAGGGTTTCGGTGAGAGGCCAAGCGGAGAATTACGTGCCGCGCGTCGACTTCTACCGGCTGACCCGCGATCCGGTTGAAAGGGTTCTCCCCGCTATTGCGGCGCGCGTTTTGGCGAACGGCGACCGCCTGCTGGTGGTTGCCGCGTCTGCGATGCATCGGCAGTCGATCGATGATGCGCTGTGGACGTTGCAGCCTGCCAGCTTTCTGCCGCATGGACACGCCGGCTCGCCCGACGCGGCAATCGAGCCGATCCTGATTTCCGGCACATTCGACGCCGCGGTCGCCAATGGCGCAACGCATGTCGCGCTTGCCGACGGCGAATGGCGCGACGAGGCGCTGGGGTTCGACCGCAGCTTTCTGATGTTCGACAACAGCCGCATCGACGACGCTCGTACACTCTGGCGCACGCTTGCCGCGCGCGACGACGTCGATAACCGCTTCTGGAAACAGGACGAAAACGGCCGCTGGTCGGAGGGGCCGTGAGTGTGACGAGGGTCACCGCGCGATTGCGCGCGCGGTGGCACGGATCAGGATAATCAGCAACGGGAGCCGATCATGACCAGAATTTCCGTTATTGCCCTGGCGGCCAGCGCGCTGCTCCTTGCCGCTTGCGGTTCGAAATCGGAGTCCGAAGTTGCCAGCGGCACTTACACCGATCCGGAAACCGGGCAGACCGCCGATTACAAGATTACCAGCAGCGACGACGGCGAGAGCGGCAAGGTCAGCATCAAGACCGAAGACGGCGAGATGGTGTTCGGCGGCGGCGCCGACAACGCCAAGCTCCCGGCGGGCTTTGCTCCCTATCCAGGCTCGAAGATGACCGGGGGTTTTTCGGCCAGCGGCACCGAGGGCACCGGCGGGATGGCCAGTTTCGAGGTTGATGCCAAGGCCGCCGATGTCATCGCGCATTTCCGCAAACAGGCCGAAGCGGCGGGCATGAAGGTCACCAGCGAGATCAAGAGCGGCGATACCATGATCATCGGTGCCGAAAAATCCGGCGACGGCCAGGGCGGGGTGCAGATCACGGCCACGCAAACGGGATCGCAGGTGAACGGCACCATCACCCACGGCGGCGGCTGACGCGCGCCCGTACGGGGTACACTCTCCGACCTTGCGGCGGCGCGAAAGCGCGGCTAGAGGCGCGCGCATCGCAGACCATAACAACACAGGAGCTTCCCCCATGGCGGTCACCCGCACTTTTTCGATCATCAAGCCCGACGCCACGCGTCGCAACCTGACCGGCGCCGTCACCAAGATGCTGGAGGACGCCGGCCTGCGCGTCGTCGCGTCGAAGCGCATCCACATGAGCCGCGAACAGGCGGAGGGCTTCTACGCGGTCCACAAGGAACGCCCCTTCTTCGGCGAACTCGTCGACTTCATGATCAGCGGCCCGGTCGTCGTCCAGGTTCTGGAAGGCGAAGACGCGATGCAGCGCAACCGCGACATCATGGGCGCCACCAACCCCAAGGACGCCGCACCCGGCACGATCCGCAAGGAACTCGCCGAAAGCATCGAAGCGAACACGGTGCACGGTTCGGATAGCGACGAAAACGCCGCGATCGAAATCGCGTACTTCTTCAAGCCCGAAGAAATCGTCGGGTAAACCGCCCGCGGTTCGCATTTTTGAAGAGGCCCGCGGCATCACGCCGCGGGCCTCTTCATTTTCAACGGCCGATCTGGTTTAATGTCGCCCGTTGGCAATTGTCCCCGCTGATCGCGAAATCTACCAGCCTTAGTCCCGGTTTCGAACCGCCTGGCGCCATGAACAGCGTCAACGCACAATATTCGAAATCGCCGACCTCATACTCGATATCGCCCGTTTCCAGCTGCTGGACGATCAGCTGGCGAGTGTCGTAGCTCGATTCATAATCGAACGCCTGCGTTCCCCCGACCTCGCGAACCGCGGCGGGCCGACCCCAGAATTTGATGACCTCGGCCTCGCTCCAGCCTGCCATGCTGCCGAAGATTGCTTGCTGCAACCGCGTTTTGCCCCTGAAATTGGGACGGATGCGCGCCATGAAATCGCGCTCGCCGGTCTGGTCGGCCAGCGCCGCCTCGCCCATCGCAACATAACCGGCGAGCTGGCTTTTCAGATTGGCCATCATCTCGTCGACCTTTTGCTTCATCGCGCGCACTTCGGCCTCCGATTGCGGCCGGAGCGGCGGCGGGGTGGCGTCGGTCCAGAAGGTCGACCAAGTCAACTCTTCAATCGGCGCGGTCATTACGAAATTGCCGATCGGCAACAGCCCGAGCTCGATCATCGGATCGTATGATTTGTCGCGGGCCGCCTTTGCCGTTGCCGCAACGATTGCTTGGCGGTCGCAAGCGATGGTGTTAACGCGGCTCAGCCATCCGTCCGGCGGCACGTCGAACCAGCCGGTTCCCTGGCTTGAAAAATCCGTTCGATGGTCGCGGAAAATCGAATCGATTGTCGCGATCTGCATCCGGCGCCGCGCGCAATCGGCGGCGACGCGATAATTGCTGTAGCGCGGCTTTGCAGCCGATTCGAACACCTGCATCACCTCGACAAAGGCCACTTCGGTATTTTCGAACGGCGGCGGCGGCAAATTGTCGCGCCGTGGCGGCTGACCCGGAACGGGAACACCGGTCAGCGATACATCATTGCGTAGCGTGACATCGCCATAGTCGGCGTAATAGATTGCACGATCACCCTTCGTTTCGACGCTGTCGATCATTGCCCATTCGGCGGCCGATACTGGGGTGCCCTGCAGCGCCGCGAAAATCATGATGGGGACGAACGCTATGCGCATGGACGGGGAAGCTCTCACCGTTGAGAAGAGCCTGAACCTAGATCGTCGTGAAGCGCTCTCAATCACCGATAAGCACTGGTACTCCGCCCGTGGCTGCAAAGCGACCGGCCCATGATGCTGGTGCTAGAACTCGTCAGCCGCGCCCATCAACCCCGCCAACTTCTTCGGAGCCACCGCGAGCCAGCTCTTGCGCAGCCATTCGCTGATCGCGTCCCAGTCGGTGTCGCCAAGGTCGAGGCGGATGCCGACCCAGCCGTCGCCGAAATAGGCGGGGCGGTAATAGCGATCTTCGTCGAGTTCGATCAGCTGTGCCTGTTCGTCGGCGCCGCTGATCTTCACCAGCAGCGCGATCTTGCCGTCGCCATGATGATCTTCTGTGAAATAGGCGAATTTCTTGCCCTTCACGATCCCGAAGCAGGGCATGCCGTGGGATAAAACTTCGTCCGTCTCGGGCAATGCCATCGCCAAATCGCGCACGCGGGCGCGCAGATAGCCGGGCGATCGTTCGCGCGTGACGAAGGCGGCGAGGGTCGGCGGATAGAGCTGATGCTCGGCAATCCGCACGCGTGCGGCAAGGGTTTCGACCGTGTCGCCGGGCAAGATCGCGACCGGCGTCTGCGCGAGGACAGGGCCTTCGTCGACGCCCGGCGTCACAACATGCACGCTGCACCCTCCATATTTGTCGCCTGCCTCGATGGCTTGCGCGTAGGTATTGAGGCCCTTGTAAAGCGGCAGCAGGCTGGGGTGGATATTGAGCATCCGCCCGGCCCAGCGCGCGACGAAAGCATCCGAAAGGATCCGCATATAGCCCGCGAGCGCGACATATTCGGCGCCCGCAGCACGCAATTGCTCGTCGACCAGTGCGTCGAATGCGTCGCGGGCCATGCCCTTGTGCGGATGCGCCCAGGTCGCGACGCCCTCGGCTTCGGCAATCTTCAGTCCCGGCGCTTCGGGGTCATTGCTGCCGACGAACACCAGCTCGTAAGGGCAGGCTTCGGCCTTCCCGGCGTAGAGCAGCGCCGCCATATTGGTGCCGGCGCCCGAGATCAGAACCGCGACTTTGGCTTTGGTCACAAGATCCTCCCCGCTTGCGGGGAGAGGGACCGCGAAGCGGTGGAGGGGGTTCGCGTCCTAGCGTAACGCCGGCTGGCGACGACAACCCCCTCCGTCAGCCGCTTTGCGGCTGCCACCTCCCCACGCGTGGGGAGGGTATTACCCATTATGCGTCGCGCTCCACCCCGCCATCGCGCTCCATGTTTCGGCGCTGCCCGTCACGGTGCAGCCCTTTTCGCCTGGGGCGATATGCCCGATCCGGTGGACCGTCTCGCCCGCGGCTTCCAGCGCTGCGGTCACCTCGGCGACGTCGCCCTCGGCGACGACCACCGCCATGCCGATCCCGCAGTTGAAGGTGCGCGCCATTTCCTCGGGCTCGATATTCCCCTGCGCCTGCAGAAACGCCATCAATCGCGGCTGGTCCCATGCATCGGCATCGACATGCGCGTGCAGCGTCTTGGGCAGCACACGCGGGATATTCTCGAGCAGCCCGCCACCAGTAATATGCGCCAGCGCGTGGATCTTGCCGGTCTTCACCAGCGGGAGCAGGCTCTTCACATAGATGCGGGTCGGCGCCATCAGCGCGTCGATCAGCAGGATATTCTGGTCGAACAGCGCAGGGCGGTCGAGTTTCCACCCCTTGTCGGCGGCCAATCGGCGCACGAGCGAAAAGCCGTTCGAATGTACCCCCGACGACGCGAGTCCGAGGATGACGTCGCCCGCGGCGACCTTGTCGGCGGTCAGCACCTGGTCGCGCTCGACCGCGCCGACGCAAAAGCCGGCAAGGTCATAATCGCCGTCCGAATACATCCCCGGCATTTCAGCGGTTTCGCCACCGATGAGTGCGCAGCCAGCCTGCTTGCAGCCCTCTGCGATGCTTGCGACGACTTCGGTCGCAACATCGTTGTCGAGCTTGCCGGTCGCATAATAATCGAGGAAAAACAGCGGCTCGGCGCCCTGCACGATCAGGTCGTTCGCACACATGGCGACGAGGTCGATCCCGACCCCGTCATGCTTGCCCGATTCGATCGCGAGCTTGAGCTTTGTTCCCACGCCGTCGTTTGCGGCGACCAGCAGAGGGTCATTGAAGCCCGCGGCCTTCAGGTCGAAAAAGCCGCCAAAACCGCCAAGGTCGGCATCGGCACCGGGACGGCGCGTCGCGCGGGCGAGCGGGGCAATGGCACGGACCAGCGCGTTGCCGGTTTCGATCGATACGCCAGCCTGCGCATATGTGTAGGAGGCGGGTGAGTTGTGCTTGGAATCCATGGCCAGCGCGACTAACGACTCTGGCCACGAAATGCCATGATTTCCTTGTCCGGGGCCACGCTTTTGGGCAGAGCATAGAGAAGATATGACTTCGGCTGCCATTCCCCGCTTCGCCCCGAGCCTCTTCCCTCGCTCGCTGGCGCCCCGTGACTGGCGCTGGGCCGCGCTTGTCGGCCTGTTCTTCGCGATTCTGCTCGCGGGCATCGTCGACGGCCAGATCACGCGCGGCAATCGCGGCATCACTCCGATCAACAGCAGCGGCGATTTCCTCGCCAGCGGTATCCTCGTCGACGTCACCGGCGACAATGCCGACGATGCGCGTGCCAAGGGCTGGCGCGAGGCGCAGCGCAAGGGCTGGGCGCAGCTCTATCGCAAATTGAACGGCAGCGACGGCCCCGCGCTCGGCGATTCGGTGCTCGACGGCATCGTCACCGCGATCGTTGTCGAGGAAGAACAGATCGGCCCGCGCCGCTACGTCGCGCGCCTTGGTGTCCAGTTCGATCGCGTCCGCGCGGGTCAGATCCTCGGCGTCAGCGGCCGTACGCTCCGCTCGCCGCCCTTGCTCGTCATCCCCGTCTATTCGATCGACGGCATCCCGCAGGTGTTCGAACAGCGCAGCGCGTGGCAGCGCGCCTGGGCCGAATATAATACGGGGCAAAGTGCGATCGACTATGTCCGTACCGCGGGCACCGGCGCCGATACGCTGCTGATCAACGCGGGGCAGACCGGTCGCCGCAGCCGCGTCTGGTGGCGCGTGATCCTCGACCAATATGGCGCCGCCGACGTGCTGACGCCGATCGCGCGCGTCGAATATTCCTATCCTGGCGGTCCGATCAAAGGCCATTTCACCGCGCGCTTCGGCCCCGACAGCAAGCTGATTTCCAGCTTCACGATGACCGGACCCAGCCCGGCGGCGTTGCCCGACATGATGGAAAAAGCGGTCGCCCGGATGGACCGCATCTATATCGACGCGCTCGCCGCGGGCGTGCTCCGGACCGACACCTATCTTGTGCTCGAAAAGCCCGTCGAACGCGAAGATTTGCCTGAAGAGACGCTCGCCACCGACGAAGATGCGCTGCCCGCCGAAACCGACAGCAGCGTGCCGGTGACCGCCGCCGCCGGGGTGCAAAGCTTCACCGTCCAGTATAGTTCGCCCGATGTCGATTCGGTCACCGCGACCGAACGCGCCGTTGCGGGCGTCGCGGGGGTCCAGTCGGCGTCGACGACCAGCCTCGCGCTCGGTGGTACCTCGGTCATGCGCGTGACCTTCCGCGGCGACCTCGCCGCGCTCCGCGCCGCGCTCGCCGCGCGCGGCTTTACGGTGCAGGAGGGCGGCGGCCAGCTGCGGATCAGCCGCTGATGGCGCGCAAAAGCTCCGGTCAAATCGCCCTGCCGCTGGATTGGAGCGCAGGGGGCGCCAACGATGGTCCGCTCATCGTCGGGGCCAGCAACGCCGATGCGGTGCGCTATTTGCGCCATGTGGCGACCTGGCCCGTCCGCACCGCGGTGCTCACCGGCCCGCATGGATCGGGGCGCAGCCTGATGGGGCGCCTGTTCGCTGCCGACACCGGCGGGCGCGTGATCGACGGCCACGACAGCGTGTCGGAAGAAGAAATTTTCCACGCGTGGAACGCCGCGCAGGCGAGCGGCACGCCGCTGCTGATCATCGCCGACGCGCCGCCCACCGCATGGAATATTGCCTTGCCCGACCTCCGCTCGCGCCTCGCAGCGGTGCCGGTGCTGACGATCGGCGATCCGGACGATTGCCTTGCCCGCGACCTGATCGAGGCGCTTTTTGCGCAGCGCGGGATGGCCTTGGCGCCCGGCGTCGCCTCCTATATCGTGCCGCGCATGGAACGCAGCTATGCGATGATCCACCGCGTCGTCGCGGCGCTCGATGCGGCCTCGCTCGAAAAGGGCGGCGGCATCGGCATTCGTCTTACGCGTGAAACATTACTGTCACAGGGGCTCATCGATCCCGATTTGCTCGAAAGACAGGATGACGCGACATGTCGATAGCTGGCAGCCCCTTACGCGCCGATAATGACGCCGACGCCGCGGCGACGCCGCCGCGCTTCGGCTCCGAACGCTTCTTCAACCGCGAACTGTCGTGGCTCGCCTTCAACCGGCGGGTGATGGAGGAAGCGCGCAACCCTGCGCACCCGCTGCTCGAACGCCTCCGCTTCCTGTCGATTTCGGGCAGCAATCTCGACGAATTTTTCATGGTTCGTGTCGCGGGTCTGAAGGGGCAGCAGCTTCAGGGGATCGACGACCCGTCGGCCGACGGCCGCTCGCCGGGGCAGCAGCTCGCCGAGATCGAGGCCGAGGTCCACCGCCTCGTCGACCAGCAGCAGAGCGAATGGCAATTACTCCACCGCCAGCTCGCCGAACAGGGCATTGTCGTCCACGGCGCAGGGTCGAACAAGGAAGCGCTGCGCAGCGCGCTGCGCCAATATTTCATCGACCAGATTTTCCCGATCCTGACGCCGCAGGTGCTCGACCCGGCGCATCCCTTTCCCTTCATCCCCAATCGCGGCCTTGGCGTCATTTTCGACCTTCAGCATAAGGCGAGCGGCGACACGCTCCGCGAACTGGTGATGATCCCAGCCTCGCTGCCGCGGTTCGTGCCGGTGCCGGGGCAGGCGACCAGCTTCGTCCCGATCGAATTTCTGATCGAATTGTTCGGCGACCTGCTGTTTCCCGGCTTCGCGATCCGCTCATTGGGCGTGTTCCGCATCATCCGCGACAGCGACATCGAGCTGGAGGAAGAGGCCGAGGATCTTGTCCGCCTGTTCCGCACCGCGATTCGCCGCCGCCGCCGCGGGCGCGTGATCCTGATGGAGTTGGAGGCCGACATGCCCGCCGAAATCGCGGCGGTGCTCAATGCCGACATTCAGGGGCATGAGGCGATCGTTGCCAAGATCGGCGGCTTCATCGGGCTCGCGGCGCTGTCGGCGCTCGTTGACGTCGATCGGCCCGACCTCAAATTTCCGGCCTATTCGCCGCGTTTCCCTGAGCGCATCCGCGAACATGGCGGCGACTGTTTCGCGGCAATCCGCTCGAAGGATATCGTCGTCCATCACCCGTATGAGAGTTTCGACGTTGTGCTGTCCTTCCTGCGACAGGCGGCGGCCGATCCCGACGTCGTCGCGATCAAGCAGACGCTTTACCGCGCGGGCAACCAGTCGCCGGTCATCCGCGCGCTGATCGAGGCGGCCGAGGCGGGCAAATCGGTGACCGCGGTCGTCGAACTCAAGGCGCGCTTCGACGAGGAGCAGAATCTGCTCTGGGCGAACCAGCTCGAACGCGCCGGGGTGCAGGTCGTTTACGGCTTCATCGAGTGGAAGACGCACGCCAAGATTTCGATGGTCGTGCGCCGCGAAGGGCAGGGGTATCGGACCTATTGCCACTTCGGCACGGGCAATTATCACCCGGTCACCGCGCGCATCTACACCGATTTGAGCTTTTTCACCGCCGATCCGCGCGCGGGGCGCGATGCGGCGCAGCTCTTCAACTATATCACCGGCTATGTCGAGCCTGAACGGCTCGACCTCATCACCATGTCGCCGCTCAACATGCGCCAGCATCTCAGCGAGCTGATCGACGCCGAAATCGCGGCGGCGAAGGCGGGGGCGCCATCGGGGGTCTGGGCCAAGATGAACAGCCTTGTCGATCCCGACATCATCGACAAGCTCTACGAGGCGAGTGCGGCGGGGGTGCCGGTCGAGCTGATCGTGCGCGGTATCTGCTGTCTGCGTCCGGGGGTCGCGGGCCTCTCCGAGACGATCCGCGTCAAATCGGTCGTCGGGCGTTTCCTCGAACATAGCCGCGTGTGGGCCTTTGCCAACGGCGCGCCGCTGCCGCACCGCACGGCGAAGCTCTACATCAGCAGCGCCGATTGGATGCCGCGCAATTTCGACCGCCGCGTCGAATATATGATCCCGATCGACAATCCGACGGTGCACGACCAGATCCTCGATCAGGTGCTTGTCGCCAATCTGATCGACAATGAACAAAGCTGGGTGCTGCAACCCGACGGTGTTTATGTGCGAACCGCGTCCGGCGACAAGCCTTTCAACCTGCATCATTATTTCATGAACAACCCGTCCCTGTCGGGTCGCGGGACGGCGCTTCACAAGCGTCAGGACGTCCCGACGCTCGCTTTCACGATGCGCGAAGTCTGACGCCTTGGGATTGCTGCGCGCCTCGAAGTCGGCGGTTCACCGCTCGGCCGTGATCGACATCGGTTCGAACTCGGTTCGCCTTGTCGTCTATGAAGGACCGTCGCGCGCGCCCGCGGTGATCTTTAACGAAAAGGTCGCCGCCGGGCTCGGCCGCGGGCTGGCAGTCGACGGACGGATCGCTAGCGAGGATGCGATGCGCGGGCTCATGGCGCTCCGCCGCTATGCGCTGCTCGCGAAGCATATGGAGGTCAAAAGCCTGCTGTGCGTGGCGACCGCAGCCGTGCGCGACGCGGCAAACGGACCCGAATTCATCGCCAGCGCCGCCGATGCCGGGCTGGCGATCCGCTTGCTGTCGGGCGAGGAGGAGGCTGAAGCCGCGGGTTATGGCGTGCTGTCGGCGATCCCCGACGCGCATGGCATCGCGGTCGACCTTGGCGGCGGCAGCCTCGAACTGGCCGAGGTCGCGAACGGACAGGTCGGGCGCCGTGCATCTTTCCCGCTCGGCGTGCTGCGCCTGCCCGCGCTGCGCAAGCAGGGGCAACAGGCGTTCGAACGCGCCGTCCGCAAGATGCTGCGCGGTGCCGGGTGGCCCGACGGGATGTCGGGGCTGCCGCTCTATCTGGTCGGCGGATCGTGGCGCGCGCTGTCGCGACTCGATCTCGAATTGACGCAAGACCCGCTCGCGGTGCTCGACCAGCACAGCCTGCCGCGGTCGGCGCTGCGCCGTCTGGTACGCGCAACCAACCGCCTGAGCTTCGAGGAGTTGCGCGCCATTCCCGGCATGGCGTCGAACCGCGCCGCGGCGCTGCCCGATGCGGCGGCGTTGCTCGCGGCGCTCGTGAACATCCTCGACGTTCCCGAAATGACGGTGTCGTCGTCGGGGCTGCGCGAAGGGCTGCTCTATCAGGCGCTCGACGCCGAAACGCGCGCGCAGGATCCGCTGATCGTCGCCGCCGAATTCGAAGGCCGCCGCCTCGCGCGCTTCGCGCCGCATGGGCGCGCCATCACCGAATGGATCGCGCCGCTGTTTGCCGGCGAGGCGCCCGCCGACAGCCGCGTCCGGCTCGCCGCCAGCCTGCTCAGCGACGTCGCCTGGTCGGCGAACCCCGATTTCCGCGCCGAACGCGGCACCGAAATCGGGCTGCACGGCAACTGGCGCGGCATCGACATTCCGGGGCGCATCCTGCTCGCGCGTGCGCTGCACGCGGGGTTCGGCGGTGCCGACAGCGATTTCCCCGATATGGGCAGGCTCGTCACCGCTGACCGGCTGGCGCGCGCGCGGCAGTGGGGACTGGCGATCCGGCTGGCGCAGCGACTGACCGGCGGGGTCGAGGCACCGCTGAAGGCCAGCCACATCGCGCTGGTCGACGGCAAGCTGCGGCTCAGTCTCGACCATGGCTGGCATCATCTGGCGGGCGAGTCGGTCGAGCGCCGCCTGCGCTCGCTCGCGCAGGCGCTGGATGCCAAGGCCGAGCTGGTGATGCTTTAGGCCCACTTCGTCATCCCGGCGAAGGCCGGGATCTCGCCGGTGCGGTTCGACGATAGGGTGAGATCCCGGCCTTCGCCGGGATGACGATATTGGGGTGGAGAAGGTCAGTCGGCGCTCGCCGCCGCGTCGATTTCGCTCATCACCAGCTTGCCGTTCTTGACCGCAAACCCCATGCGCCCCTCGACCAGATCGAGCGCGGCGTGGCCGAACACCTCGTATCGCCAGCCCTGCATCATCGCGATGTCCTGACGGCCGCCCGCCGCCAGCGCCTCCAGATCATCGCTGCGCGCGATCAGCCGCGCGGCGACATTGAGTTCGCGGGCGCGAATCTTTAGTAGCAGCTTGAGCAGGTCGGCGACAAGCACGCCTTCCTTGCCCAGCCCCGGTCCGCGCGGCGCGCGGTCGGGCATATCGTCCTTGTCCATCGGTTTGGCATTGGCCAGCGCGTCCATGAGCCGCGCGCCGATGTCGTTCGATTTCCACGTCGCCGACAGGCCGCGGACCCGGCCGAGGCCGTCCTGATCCTTTGGCGGATGCGCGGCGAGGTCGGCGAGCGTTTCGTCCTTCACGATGCGCCCGCGTGGCAGGTTCTTCGACCGCGCCTCGCGTTCGCGCCATGCGGCGAGCGCCTTCAGACGCCCGAGCACGTCGGGTTTGCGCGACGGGATCTTGATCCGCTGCCACGCCTTGTCGGGATCGATGCTGTAATTCGCCGGATCGGCGAGCTTTTCCATCTCTTCGTCGAGCCAGTGACCGCGCCCGGTCTTGACCAGCTTGTCGAGCATCATCGGGAAAATCTTGGCGAGATGGGTGACGTCGCCGATCGCATAATCGATCTGGCGCTTGTCGAGCGGGCGGCGGCTCCAGTCGGTAAAGCGCGCGCCCTTGTCGAGCTGGACCCCGATCCACGCCTCGACGAGGTTCGAATATCCGACCTGTTCGGCCTGACCGATCGCCATCTGGCCGATCTGGGTGTCGAAAATCGGGTGCGGGGTCTTGCCGGTCAGATTGAAGATGATTTCGACATCCTGTCCGCCGGCGTGAAAGACCTTCAGCATATCCTCATTGTCGACCAGCAGGTCGAGCAGGGGCGCAAGGTCGATGCCGGGCGCGAGCGGGTCGATCGCCGCGGCATGTTCGCTGTCGGCGATCTGGATCAGGCAAAGCTCGGGCCAGAAGGTATTTTCGCGCATGAATTCGGTATCGACGGCGATGAAATCGCTGTTCCGAATGCGGTCGCAAAATTCGACCAGCGCGGCGTTGGTTTCGATCAACGGATGGACTTGCATAGCGCGCCTATACAGCTAGTTGAAAGGAACGGGCAGGAAAAATTGTCCGTGCTCTTCGGGTCGCGGAACCGGAATACCGGTCAGGAGAAAAACGAAGGGGTTTGGGGCATGATGTGGCTCGGATGGGCGCTCGCGGCGCTCGCGTTTCTGCTGCTTTTCGGCCAGTATCTGGCGGGGCAGGCGGATATTTTCGTGTCGATCGCCAATCCGCGGCCGCTCGACGAAGAATCGATGGTGGTGACGCTGAAAGGCTGGGGCTTCGCGGCCGAGGCCGCGCAGCCGTTTGTCACCCCCGAATCCGATCACGGCCTCAGCGACGTGCGGGTCTTTGCAACACGGCGCCAGATGCTGATCGCGATCGCGACGGTCGGTTTTCTGCGCCCGGTTACCGTCGCCTGGCGCGCCCATGCAGGTATCCTGCCGTTGGGAGACGCCTGATGCCGTTGGTGCAACTGGGCGACGAAGGGCGCTGGACCAATTATCATGGCACCGGCACCTGCGAGGCGGCAACGCGCTTTGCCCTGCGCAGCGGCGACGCACCGCGCGGGCGCGACGAGATTGCGATCGCGGCGAAGGCGGTCCAGGATTGGCTCGCCGCGGCGGCCTTGGCGAACCGCCGCGTCCGCCCGCTCGGCGCGGGCTGGTCACCCTCGAACGTCAATATCGCCTCGCAATGCTGGCTGCTCCACACGCGCCGTTTCAACCGCTGTTTTCGCATCGATGCCGCCGACGTCCGCCCGGGCGTCGATGCCAGCGGCCTGATGCTGGTCGAGGCGGGGGCGCTGGTCGACGAAGTGTCGGACAAGCTGGAGGCGCAGGGGCGCTCGCTCTGGACAAGTGGCGCCGGCAATGGGCAGACCTTTGCGGGCGCCGCGGCGACGGGTACCCACGGTTCGATGATCGCCAGCGGCGGCATTCAGGATCATATCCGCGCGGTCCAGTTGGTGACGCCCGCGGGAGTCCACTGGATCGAACCGGCGGCGGGGTTGATGAGCGATAGCTTCATCGCCGCGACGGGTTCGACCCTGCTGCGCGATGACGATGTGTTTGCAGCGGCGCAATTGCCGGTCGGCGCACTCGGCATCGTCACCGCGCTCGTTGTCGGCAGCGTGCCGAAATTCCTTGTCCGCCCGATCCAGAATCTCCGCAAGGTCGATCGCGCGGCGTTGGGCTGGCTGGCGGCGGGCGATTTCCGACGCTTTTCCGCGGCCTACGCGCTCGATCAGGATCCCGATTTCGTCCAGATGATCGTCAATCCCTATAAACCGTTCAAGCGGCCCGCGATGCTGCGCTTCCTCTATCGCGAACCATGGCGCGACGATTATCGGCGCGCGACGCCCGGACAGCTTGGCGCGGGCTATGACGCGCTCAGCCTGCTCGGGCGGCTGCTCGACGATTATCCGTGGGCGCGCGGCGCGCTGCTGCAGTTCGCAATGAAGCAGGGCTATGCCAGCGGCCCCGATGTCGATGCGCCGCCAGTCTATGGCAGCTGGGGGGAGGGGCTCGACACGCATCGCCCGCTGGCCGATCTGTTCAATGCGTCGGTGACGATCGACCGCGCCGATCTGGCGCATGCGTTCGAGCTGATTTGCGAGGTCTATGCGCGCCACGGCGGGTCAACCGTCGTCACCGTGCGTTTCATGGCGCGCGCCGAAGGGCTGCTGGCGCCCGCCCGCTTTCCAGCCAACGCAGTGATCGATTTCGACGGACCGCGTAGCCGACGGACCGCCGACGCCTACGCCCGCGTCGTCGAACGGCTCGACGCCGAAGGGATCGCCTTTACCCGCCATTGGGCCAAGAGCTGCCAACTCGATGCCGGGCGGGTCGCGGCGGATTATGGCGAGGATTACCGCCGCTGGCGCAGCGCGCGCGATCGCCTGATCCCCGATCCCGCGCACCGCGCGCTGTTCGCCAGCGACGTGCTCGACGGTCTGGGGCTGACTTGCTGACGCGCCAAGCCTTGACAAATCGCTCCCCGCGCTGCCTTAGGCGCGGCCATAACGGCGCGCTTTTTGCGCGTCCTTCCGACCATTGAAAGACAATCACATGCACGCCTATCGCACCCATAATTGCGGCCAGCTTCGCGCCGAACAGGTCGGACAGTCGGTCCGCGTCTCGGGCTGGGTGCATCGCAAGCGCGATCATGGCGGGCTGCTGTTCGTCGACCTGCGCGACCATTATGGCCTGACCCAGATCGTTGCGGACTCGAGCGATGCGGTGTTCGCGACGCTCGACGGCCTGCGCGCCGAAAGCGTCGTGACGATCACCGGCGACGTGGTTGCCCGCTCGGCGGAAACCGTCAATGCGAACCTGCCGACCGGCGAAATCGAAGTGCGCGCGCGCGACGTCACCGTCCAATCAGCGGCGATCGAATTGCCGATGCCGGTCGCGGGCGAACAGGAATATCCCGAGGATATTCGCCTGAAGTACCGCTTCCTCGATCTCCGGCGCGACCGTCTGCACCAGAATATCCTGCTGCGCTCGAACGTCATCGCCTCGCTCCGCCGCCGCATGGTCGAACAGGGCTTTACCGAATATCAGACGCCGATCCTGACCGCCTCGTCGCCCGAAGGCGCGCGCGACTATCTGGTGCCGAGCCGCGTCCACCCCGGCAAATTCTATGCGCTGCCGCAGGCGCCGCAGATGTTCAAGCAGCTGCTGATGGTCGCGGGTTTCGACCGCTATTTCCAGATCGCGCCCTGCTTCCGCGACGAAGATGCGCGCGCCGACCGTTCGCCGGGTGAATTTTACCAGCTCGATTTCGAAATGAGCTTCGTCACGCAGGACGATGTGTTCAACGCGATCGAGCCGGTGCTGGCGGGCGTGTTCGAGGAATTTGCGAACGGCAAGTCGGTGACGCCTGCTGGTTCCTTCCCGCGCATCCCGTACCGCGAATCGATGCTGAAATATGGCAATGACAAGCCGGACCTGCGCAACCCGCTGATCATCACCGATGTGTCGTCGCACTTTGTGGGGTCGGGCTTCGGCCGCTTCGCCGACATCGTCGCCGCGGGCGACGTCGTGCGCGCGATCCCGGCGCCGAACACCGCCGAAAAGAGCCGCAAATTCTTCGACGACATGAACAGCTGGGCGCAGGGCGAAGGCTTTGCGGGTCTTGGCTATGCGACGCGCAAGGGCGGCGAATGGGGCGGCCCGATCGCCAAGAACCACGGTAGTGACAAGATGGACGCGCTCGCCGCCGAGCTTGGTATCGGTCCTGACGACGGGCTGTTTTTTGCCGCGGGCAAGGAAGCGACCGCCGCGAAGCTCGCGGGCTTCGCACGCACGCGCGTCGCCGAACAGCTCGACCTCATCGATCCGAACAAGTTCGAAATGTGCTGGATCGTCGATTTCCCGATGTTTGAGGCCGACGAGGAAACGGGCAAGATCGATTTCAGCCACAACCCCTTCTCGATGCCGCAGGGCGAGCTGGAGGCGCTGGAAACCAAGGACCCGCTCGACATCCTCGCCTGGCAATATGACATCGTCTGCAATGGCGTCGAGCTGTCGTCGGGCGCAATCCGCAACCATCGCCCCGACATCATGTACAAGGCGTTCGAGATTGCCGGGTACAGCCAGGCCGATGTCGATGCGAATTTTAGCGGCATGATCAACGCGTTCAAATTCGGCGCGCCGCCGCACGGCGGTTCGGCACCGGGCGTCGATCGCATCGTGATGCTGCTCGCCGATGAACCGAACATCCGCGAAGTCGTCGTCTTCCCGATGAACCAGAAGGCCGAGGATCTGATGATGGGCGCGCCCGCGCCGGTCAGCGACAAGCAGCTCAAGGAACTCGGTATTCGTATCGTCGATGGGCCCAAGGGCTGAGCGTGAGCAAAACGCCGCGCGAGCACCAGCTGGCGACGCCGACGGGTGAAATCTGCTGGTTCGAATGGGGCCAGCCGTCGGACCGGCCCTCGCTGCTGCTGCTGCACGCGACCGGCTTTCACGCGCGATTGTGGGATCAGGTCGTCGCGGCCTTGCCGCTCGGCACCCACGTCATCGCGCCCGATCAGCTCGGTCATGGCCGCAGCGCCAAGCCCGCCTCGCTGTCCGACTGGGCCGTCACCGCCGACGCGCTGTTGCCGCTGGTCGACCGGTTCGCCGGAGCGCGCCTGATCGGATGCGGGCACAGCATGGGCGGCTATGTCCTGACCCGGCTGGCGGCTGAGCGGCCCGACGCCTTTGCGCATATCTTCCTGATCGATCCGGTCATCATGCCTCCCGAATTTTACGTCGGCGCCGCCGATGTGCCGGTCCCCGATCCGGTCGAGCATCCGGTGGCACGGCGGCGCGCGCGCTGGGACGGGTGGGAGGCGATGAACGCGCATTTTGCTTCGCGTGCGCCCTATGCGCATTGGCAGCCGCAAGCGCTCGCGGACTATTGTCGCTTCGGCCTGCTGCCTGCCGCGGATGGAGACGGCTTCGATCTCGCCTGTCCGCCCGCTCTCGAAGCGTCGGTCTATCAGAATGCGCTGCGCACCAACCCGCACGACTGGCTGGGGGCGGTCGGCGCGCCGGTGAGCGTGATCCGCGCCCGAACCGGCGAGCGCGCGGGCAACCTCGACTTTTCGGTCAGCCCGACTTGGCCGGCGCTGGGCGCCGCGCTGGCGGCGGTGCGCGACGAGCAATGGAGCGACCAGAGCCACTTCATCCCGATGGAAGCGCCGCAGCGGCTGGCCGATCTGATCGCTAACGAATTCTGATCCCGGTCCTCGCGCGGTTTTGACAGCCACCGACGGCTGCGATAGCTCGGCGGAAACTGGCTAATGGGGGTGGTCATGATCGATGCGCGATGGATGCTGGGTGCGGCTTTGCTAAGTCTCGCGGTGCCCGCGAACGCCGAAACGCTGACGATCAATACCGGCGATCCCGCCGCCGCCGATGTCACCGACCTGCTTCGCATATCGGTCGAGCGGTTTGAGGGCGAGGATGGCGCGGCCTTTGCGCAGGCGCTCGAAGCCGAACTCGCCGCCGCGACATTTCACGGCAGCCGCTTTTACCGGGTCGTCGCGCCCGAATCGGGGGCGCCGACCGACGCGTTGGTGACCGGGACGGTGCGCGCCAGCGTCGATGAAACGCCGGTGATCGAAAAGCGCCGCCGCTGCACCGAATATGACCCCGCCGACAAAAAGAAGTGCATCAAGGAAATTGACGTCGATATCCGGTGTCGCCGCCGTGCCGCGGTCGTTGCAACGACGGTGCGGCTGGTTGCCATCGGCGACGGATCGATCCGTTACTCCCGGCCGCTGAATGCGCGCGATCAGGTAACGCTTTGCCCCGACCGGAGCGCGCCGCCGAGCGTCGAGGATTATTTCGCCGCCACCTTCCGCAACCAGGTGCGGACGATCCGCGACGACCTGGCGCCGCGCAGCTACGCGATCGACGTCCGCGTCGACGAGAGCATAAAGGGGCTGACCAAAACGGCGCAGGCCGCATTCAAGGCGGCGGTGCGACTGACCAAGAGCGATCAGACCGGTGCCTGTGCCGCATGGACCGCGCTGACGCGCGATGTCGAGCCGACCCCGGCACTGGCGTTCAACCTGGGGCTTTGCAACGAGATGGAGGGCGATCTCGACGCGGCGGCGGACTGGTATGGCGATGCGCAGCGACAGGGTGCGCGGGGCGGCGCGGTTCCCGAAGCGCTGGCGCGGCTCGATCGCTATCGGCGCGCGCTGGGCGCGTGGACCGCGCGCAAGGCGACGATGGGCGCCGAGTAGCCGCGGTAACCCGGCTGTACCAGAAAGTGACAGCCTGAGCGCTTGGTAGGACAGGGGGGAGTGCGCTAGACAGCGGCATGACCATTTCGCTTTCCGATTATGAGACCGGCGCCAAATTCGACGGCGACCATTCCGAGGCGATCGAGGCCTTGCAGGAGCGGCTGGAACGTGTGCAGGCGGCGCATATTACCCATGGGCAGCGCAGCGTCATCATGTTCGAAGGCTGGGACGCGGCGGGCAAGGGCGGGATCATCAAACGGATCACCGCGCTGCTTGACCCGCGCTATTTCGATGTGTGGCCGATCAGCGCGCCGACCGAGGAGGAAAAGGCGCGCCATTTCCTGTGGCGGTTCTGGAAACGGCTGCCCGGCAATCGCGAGATCGCGATCTTTGACCGCAGCTGGTACGGGCGCGTCCTCGTCGAGCGCGTCGAGGGCTTTGCCACCGAGGCGGAATGGCGCAAGGGCTATGACGAGATCAACGAGTTTGAGGCGCAGCTGACCGGCAGCCGCACCAACCTGGTCAAGATTTTCGTCCACCTGACGCAGGACGAACAGGATAAACGCTTTGCCGATCGCCTCAACGATCCGTGGAAGCGCTGGAAAACCGGGAGCGAGGATTATCGCAACCGCGCCAAGCGCAAACAATATCTCGCCGCGATCGACGAGATGTTTGCGCAGACCAACACGCGCTGGGCACCATGGAAGGTGATCGACGGCAACAACAAGAAAGCGGCGCGCATCGCCGCGCTGACCCATATTGCCGAAACGCTGGAGGCCATCGTGCCAATGACCCCGCCCGAACTTGACCCGGCGGTCGTCAAGCTGGCGGGCAAGGCATTCGGCTACAAGCCTGAAGCCTAGGTTTGTGGCGGCCGACGGCTAGCAATCAGGCCGACCAATGGCTACATGGGGGTGATGAGCCGCGCCAAAAGATCCGATGACTGGGGTTTCCCCCGCTGGCGCCCCTATGGTTCGAACAATGAGGCGCAGAAGGTCCGCCTGTGCGATCGGCACGGTTGTAGCAACCCCGGCAACTGCCCCGCGCCGAAGTCCCCGAACAGCCCCGAGCGCTGGTATTTCTGCGAAGCCCATGCGGCCGAATATAATCGCGGCTGGGATTATTTCGAAGGGCTGAGCGCCGAAGACGCCGCCGCCCGCGCCGCCGAGGAGGCGCAGGGCGCGCGCAGCTATGCGCGAGCGCAGCATTATGCGTGGGGCGGCCCCGGCGACGGCACGCGCAGCAGCGACGAAATGCGCGCGCTCGACGTGCTGGACCTCGAACCCGATGCTGATTTCGAGGCGGTCAAGAAAGCGTGGCGCGCGCTGGCGAAGGAAACCCACCCCGACGTCAAACCCGGCGACGCCGACGCCGCCAAACGCTTTGCGGCGGGGCAGGCGGCGTTCGAGGTGCTCAAGCAGGCGGAAGATCGCAAGAGCTGGAAACCGGCGTAGCGACGGCGCGGTCGTTCGATTTGGCGTACCGGTGCTAATTTTGCGCCTTGCGGTGCCAGCCCAAGATGCGACGATCGACCGGGGTGGAACCCGAACGGGCAAAGGGGGCAGATATGCGGATTCTGGGTGGGCTGGTGATTGGCGCGGCACTGACGACCTCGGCCATGGCCGAGCCGCTGGCCTATCAGAATGGGCTGACGCGCGTTGACGGTGTCGTGGGCGTAGGCCTGACCATCCCGATCGGCGGCGAGCGGACGAAAGCGCCGGCCCGGGTCGAACTCCGCCTGCCCCGCGACGTGGTCGGTTTCGATGGCACCCGGCAATCGAGCAGCGGATACCGTCCGAACGAAACGCGGATCGGCTTTTCGCTGGAGCGCGACAACCGGCTGCTGCTCAACGGGCGACCGGTCGATACCAGTCGGCGTAACAATGTGTCGACGGTCGGCTGGATCGCGATCGGCGCCGGGGTGGTGCTGATCGGCGGCGCGCTGCTCGTCGCCGACGCCGCGCGCGACGCATCCGAATAGCGCGGGCTGACGATTTAGGACGGGTGACGGCGAGCCCGCCCGTTGACACCAGACCCTCCCAAACCTATATCGCCCCCACACCCCATCGTCCGAGATAGAGTCCGCCTTGCGCAGCGGATTGTACGGATAGGTCGGCGGGGATTTCGACAGGCGTTGGAAAGCTGCGGTAAACCGGCAACGGTTGCTTGCGGCTTTTTTCGCGTCGATGCGCCCGCGATTTTGACTTTTTGACAGGCGAGACAATCACTTATGGCGACCAAGGCGAAGTCGGTGGGCACGGCCCTCGAAGCGACCGCGAGCAAGCGAATCCGCAAGCTGTTCGGCAACATCCACGAAGCGGTGGAAATGCCCAACCTCATCGAGGTGCAGCGCGAATCCTATGAGCAGTTCCTGCGCTCGGACCCGTCGATCGGTTATGTTTCGGGCCTCGAAAAGACGCTGCGCAGCGTTTTCCCGATCCGCGATTTCGCCGGTACCGCCGAACTCGATTTCGTTCATTACGAACTCGAAGCGCCGAAATATGACGTCGAGGAATGCCGTCAGCGCGGCATCACCTATGCGGCGCCGATGAAGGTCACGCTGCGCCTGATCGTCTTTGAAGTCGACAGCGAAACTGACACCCGCTCGGTGCTCGATATCAAGGAGCAGGACGTTTACATGGGCGACATGCCGCTCATGACCGAGAACGGCACCTTCTTCGTCAACGGCACCGAGCGCGTCATCGTGTCGCAGATGCACCGTTCGCCGGGTGTGCTGTTCGACCATGACCGCGGCAAGACCCACTCGTCGGGCAAGTTCCTGTTCGCCGCGCGCGTCATTCCGTATCGCGGTTCGTGGCTCGACTTCGAATTCGACGCCAAGGATATCGTCAACGTCCGTATCGACCGCAAGCGCAAGCTGCCGGTCACCAGCCTGCTCTATGCGCTGGGCATGTCGGGCGAGGAAATCCTCAACCATTTCTATGACCGTCTGGTGTTCGAGCGCGCCTCGAACGGCTGGAAGGTTCCGTTCGTCGTCGAAAACTGGCGCGGTGCGAAGCCCGCGTTCGACGTGGTGGATGCCAAGACCGGCGAAGTCGTCTTTGCCGCCGGCCACAAGATCAGCCCGCGCCTGGCCAACAAGGCCGCGAAGGACGGTCTCGACACGCTGCTGATCCCGACCGAGGAAATCTTCGGTCGTTACAGCGCTTATGACCTGATCAACGAAGCGACCGGCGAGATCTACATCGAGGCCGGCGACGAAGTGAGTGCCGAAAATCTGGAGAAGATGGACGCCGCGGGCATCGACAAGCTGGTGCTGCTCGACATCGATCACAACAACACGGGTCCGTGGATCCGCAACACGCTGAAGGCCGACAAGGCCGAGGACCGCGATCAGGCGCTGTCGGATATCTACCGCGTCATGCGCCCTGGCGAACCGCCGACGCGCGAAACCGCCGAAGCGCTGTTTGGCGGCCTGTTCTTTGACCCCGAGCGTTACGACCTGTCGGCCGTGGGCCGCGTCAAGCTTAACATGCGCCTTGGCCTTGACGCCGAGGACACGGTCACCACGCTGCGCAGCGACGACATCCTAGCCGTCGTCAAGGAGCTGGTGAACCTGAAGGACGGCAAGGGCGAAATCGACGACATCGACAACCTCGGCAACCGCCGCGTGCGTTCGGTCGGCGAACTGCTCGAAAACCAGTATCGCGTTGGCCTGCTCCGCATGGAGCGCGCGGTGAAGGAGCGCATGTCGTCGGTCGACGTGTCGACGGTGATGCCGAACGACCTGATCAACGCGAAGCCCGCGGTTGCCGCGGTGCGCGAATTCTTTGGTTCGTCGCAGCTTTCGCAGTTCATGGACCAGACCAACCCGCTGTCCGAAGTCACCCACAAGCGCCGCGTGTCGGCGCTTGGGCCGGGCGGCCTGACCCGCGAGCGCGCGGGCTTTGAGGTCCGCGACGTTCACCCGACGCACTATGGCCGCATCTGCCCGATCGAAACGCCCGAAGGCCCGAACATCGGTCTGATCAACAGCCTCGCGACCTTTGCGCGCGTCAACAAATATGGCTTTATCGAAACGCCGTACCGCAAGATCGTCGACGGGAAGGTCACGAACGAAGTCGTCTATCTGTCGGCGATGGAAGAGTCGAAGCACACGGTTGCGCAGGCGAACGCTGATTTGAACCCCGACGGCAGCTTCATCGACGAGCTGATCTCGGCGCGCGAAGCGGGTGAATTCCTGATGGCGCCGCGCGATCAGATCACCCTGATGGACGTGTCGCCGAAGCAGCTCGTTTCGGTCGCGGCCTCGCTGATCCCGTTCCTGGAAAACGACGACGCCAACCGCGCGCTGATGGGATCGAACATGCAGCGTCAGGCCGTGCCGCTGATCCGCGCCGAAGCGCCGGTCGTCGGCACCGGCATGGAAGAGACGGTTGCGCGCGATTCGGGTGCGGCGATCGCCGCGCGCCGCGGCGGCGTGATCGACCAGGTCGATGCGACGCGTATCGTTATCCGCGCGACCGACATGGTCGAACCCGGCAAGTCGGGCGTCGACATCTATCGCCTGCAAAAGTTCCAGCGGTCGAACCAGAACACCTGCATCAACCAGCGTCCGCTGGTGAAGGTGGGCGACGTCGTCCGCACCGGCGACATCATCGCCGACGGTCCGTCGACCGAGCTCGGCGAACTGGCGCTCGGCAAGAATGTGCTCGTCGCGTTCATGCCGTGGAACGGTTATAATTATGAGGACTCGATCCTCATTTCCGAACGCATCGTGAAGGACGACGTCTTCACCTCGATCCACATCGAGGAATTTGAAGTCACCGCGCGCGACACCCGCCTTGGGCCCGAAGACATCACGCGCGACATTCCGAACGTCGGCGAGGAAGCGCTCCGCAACCTCGACGAAGCGGGCATCGTCTATATCGGCGCCGAAGTCGGCCCGGGCGACATCCTGGCCGGCAAGATCACCCCCAAGGGTGAATCGCCGATGACGCCGGAAGAAAAGCTGCTGCGCGCGATCTTCGGCGAAAAGGCCAGCGACGTGCGCGACACCTCGCTCCGCCTGCCGCCGGGCGTGTCGGGTACGGTCGTCGAAGTCCGCGTGTTCAACCGTCACGGTATCGACAAGGACGAACGCGCGATCGCGATCGAACGCGAAGAGATCGAGCGCCTGAAGCAGGACGCCGACGACGAGCGCGCGATCCTCAACCGTGCGACCTTCTCGAGCCTGAAGGACCTGCTGATCGGTCAGACGACCAGCGCGGTGCCGAAGGGGCTGAAGAAGGGCGACGTCGTCACCGAAGAGATGCTGACTGACCTCGATCGTTCGGATTGGTGGAAGCTGGCGGTTGTCGAAGACAATGCCCAGACCGCCCTTGAAGCGATCAAGGCGCAGTATGACGATGCGATCAAGCGGATCAGCGCAAAGTACGAGGATCGCGTCGAAAAGCTGCAGCGCGGCGACGAACTCGCGCCGGGCGTGCTCAAGATGGTCAAGGTCTTCGTCGCGGTGAAGCGCAAGCTGCAGTCGGGCGACAAGATGGCCGGCCGTCACGGCAACAAGGGCATCATCAGCCGCATCCTGCCGATCGAGGACATGCCGTTCCTCGAAGACGGGACGCATGTCGACTTCGTGCTCAACCCGCTGGGCGTGCCGTCGCGCATGAACGTCGGGCAGATCCTTGAAACGCACCTCGGCTGGGCATCGCGCGGCTTCGGTCGCCAGATCACCGCGGCGCTCGAGGACTGGCGCATGGCGAACCCCGACCCCGAGGCCGGGGCGCCGCCCGAAGCGGTGCGCGAAGCGCTGCTTCACGCCTATGGCGATGAATATGCCGACGACATCAAGGCGCGCAGCACCGAAGAAGTCGTCGAGCTGGCGGGCAATCTGTCGGTGGGCGTCCCCTTTGCGACCCCGGTGTTCGACGGCGCGCGCGAAGGCGACGTGTCGACGATGCTGGAACGCGCCGGTCTTGACCGGTCGGGCCAGGTTGACCTCTACGACGGCCGCACCGGTGACCGTTTCGACCGCAAGGTGACGGTGGGATATATGTATATCCTGAAGCTGCACCACCTGGTCGACGACAAGATCCACGCGCGTTCGATCGGGCCGTACAGCCTCGTCACCCAGCAGCCGCTGGGCGGTAAGGCGCAGTTCGGTGGCCAGCGCTTCGGGGAAATGGAGGTCTGGGCGCTCCAGGCCTATGGCGCGGCGTACACGCTCCAGGAAATGCTGACGGTGAAGTCGGACGACGTCATCGGCCGCACCAAGGTTTACGAAGCGATCGTCAAGGGCGACGACACCTTCGAGGCCGGCATTCCCGAAAGCTTCAACGTGCTCGTCAAGGAAATGCGCTCGCTGGGCCTCAACGTCGAACTGTCGTCGCTTGCCGACCAGGATCCCGACGAGGCGCCCGACGCCCTTCCCGAAGCCGCCGAATAAGATCTTTTCCTCACCCCCTTCGCCCGGCGCGAAGGGGGAAGAGTGGAGCTAGAATATGAACCAGCTTACCAACTTCATGAACCCGGTCGCGAAGCCCGAAACCTTTGACATGATCAAGATCGGCATCGCGAGCCCCGAGCGTATTCGCTCGTGGTCGTTCGGCGAAATCAAGAAGCCCGAAACCATCAACTACCGCACGTTCAAGCCCGAGCGTGACGGCCTGTTCTGCGCGCGCATTTTCGGTCCGATCAAGGATTATGAATGCCTGTGCGGCAAGTATAAGCGCATGAAATACAAGGGCATCGTCTGCGAGAAGTGCGGTGTCGAAGTCACGGTGACCAAGGTCCGCCGCGAGCGCATGGGCCATATCGAGCTCGCCGCACCCGTCGCGCACATCTGGTTCCTGAAGTCGCTGCCGTCGCGCATCGGCCTGCTGCTCGACATGCAGCTGAAGCAGCTCGAGCGCGTGCTGTATTTCGAAGCCTATATCGTTCTCGAACCCGGCCTGACCCCGCTCGAGAAGTTCCAGCTGCTGACCGAAGACGAGCTGCTCGACGCGCAGGATGAATATGGTGAAGACGCGTTCAGCGCCGGCATCGGCGCCGAGGCGATCCGCGTCCTTCTCGAAAATCTCGATCTGGAGCAGGAACGCACCGATCTGATGGAAGATCTGGCGACGACCAAGTCGGAGCTGAAGCCCAAGAAGATCATCAAGCGCCTCAAGGTCGTGGAATCGTTCATTGAATCGGGCAATCGTCCCGAATGGATGATCCTGGAAGTCGTCCCCGTCATCCCGCCCGAACTGCGCCCGTTGGTGCCGCTCGACGGCGGCCGCTTTGCGACGTCGGATCTGAACGACCTCTATCGCCGCGTGATCAACCGCAACAACCGTTTGAAGCGCCTGATGGAACTGCGCGCGCCGGATATCATCGTCCGTAACGAAAAGCGCATGCTGCAGGAAGCCGTCGACGCGCTGTTCGACAACGGCCGCCGCGGCCGCACGATCACCGGCGCCAACAAGCGGCCGCTGAAGTCGCTGTCCGACATGCTCAAGGGCAAGCAGGGCCGCTTCCGTCAGAACCTGCTCGGCAAGCGCGTCGACTATTCGGGCCGTTCGGTCATCGTGACCGGTCCCGAACTCAAGCTGCACCAGTGCGGCCTGCCGAAGAAGATGGCGCTCGAGCTGTTCAAGCCGTTCATCTACGCGCGCCTCGACGCCAAGGGTCTGTCGATGACCCTGAAACAGGCGAAGAAGTGGGTCGAAAAGGAACGTAAGGAAGTCTGGGACATCCTCGACGAAGTCATTCGCGAGCACCCGGTCCTGCTGAACCGCGCCCCGACGCTCCACCGCCTCGGCATCCAGGCGTTCGAGCCCGTGCTGATCGAAGGCAAGGCGATCCAGCTGCACCCGCTGGTTTGCGCCGCGTTTAACGCCGACTTCGACGGCGACCAGATGGCCGTACACGTCCCGCTGAGCCTCGAGGCGCAGCTGGAAGCGCGCGTGCTGATGATGTCGACCAACAACATCCTGTCGCCCGCGAACGGCAAGCCGATCATCGTGCCGTCGCAGGACATGGTGCTGGGTCTCTATTATCTGTCGATGGAGCGCGAAGGCGAACCCGGCGAGGGCATGCTGCTCGCCGACATGGCCGAAGTGCATCAGGCGCTGCACGTCGGTGCGGTGACGCTGCACAGCAAGGTCATCAGCCGCGTTCCGCAGACCGATGAGCAGGGCAATGAGTATCTCAAGCGCTTTGAGACGACTCCGGGCCGCATGCTGATCGGCGAATGCCTGCCGAAGTCGCACACCGTGCCGTTCGACGTCGTCAATCGCCTTCTGACCAAGAAGGAAATCGGCGACGTGATCGATCAGGTCTATCGCCACACCGGCCAGAAAGAGACGGTGCTGTTCGCCGATGCCATCATGGCGCTGGGCTTCCGCAACGCGTTCAAGGCGGGCATCTCGTTCGGCAAGGACGACATGATCATCCCGGCGTCGAAGGAAGGCCTGGTCGACGAAACCCGCGCCCTAGTGAAGGATTTCGAGCAGCAGTATCAGGACGGCCTGATCACGCAGCAGGAAAAGTACAACAAGGCGATCGATGCCTGGTCGCAGTGCGGCGACAAGGTCGCGAACGCGATGATGGACGAAATCCGCGCCGAGCCGAAGGATCCGGACACGGGCCGCCTGGCCCCGATCAACTCCATCTATATGATGGCGCACTCGGGTGCGCGTGGTTCGCAGGCGCAGATGAAGCAGCTCGCCGGCATGCGCGGCCTGATGGCCAAGCCGTCGGGCGAGATCATCGAAACGCCGATCATCTCGAACTTCAAGGAAGGTCTGACCGTTCTTGAATATTTCAACTCGACCCACGGTGCGCGTAAGGGTTTGGCCGATACGGCGCTCAAGACGGCAAACTCGGGTTATCTGACCCGCCGTCTGGTCGACGTGTCGCAGGACTGCGTCGTGATCGAGGAAGATTGCGGCACGACCCGCGGCATGGAAATGCGCGCGATCATCCAGGGCGGTTCGACGATCGCCTCGCTGGGCGAGCGTATCTTGGGCCGTACCACGCTGGAAGATGTGCTCGACAAGGACGGCAATGTGCTGGCCCCGGTCGGCACGCTGCTCGACGAAGCCACGACGCAGAAGATCGAGGACGCCGAGGTTCAGTCGGTCAAGATCCGTTCGCCGCTGGTTTGCGAAGCGGTGCTGGGCGTTTGCGGCAAATGCTATGGCCGCGACCTCGCGCGGGGTACCCCGGTGAACATCGGTGAAGCGGTCGGCGTTATCGCTGCCCAGTCGATCGGTGAGCCCGGCACCCAGCTGACCATGCGTACCTTCCACATCGGTGGTGCGGCGCAGGTCAACGAGCAGTCGAATGCCGAAGCGATTTCGGACGGCACGATCGAATATCGTGACATGCCGACGATCGTCGATCAGCGAGGCCGCCGCCTGGCGCTTGCCCGTTCGGGCGAAGTCGCGATCATCGACAGCGAAGGCCGCGAGCGCGCGTCGCACAAGCTGCCCTATGGTGCGCACATCCTGTTCAAGGATGGCGACAAGGTGAAGAAGGGCGACCGGATTGCCGAATGGGATCCGTTCACCATGCCGCTGATCACCGAAAAGCAGGGCGTCGTGAAATATCAGGATCTGGAAGATACCAAGACCCTGATCGAACAGGTCGACGAAGCGACGGGCATCGCCCAGCGCGTCGTGATCGAATATCGTTCGGCGGGCCGCGCCAAGAAGGAAGACCTTCAGCCGCGCCTGACCCTGCTCGACGATGCGTCGGGCGAAGCCGCACGCTACCTGCTTGCGGTCGGCACGATGTTGTCGGTCGAGGACGGGCAGGAAGTGCAGGCGGGCGACGTGCTGGCGCGTGTCAGCCGCGAGGCGTCGAAGACGCGCGACATCACCGGCGGTCTGCCGCGGGTGGCAGAGCTGTTCGAAGCGCGCATTCCGAAGGACAACAGCGTGATCGCAAAGATCAGCGGTCGCATTGAATTCGTCAAGGATTACAAGGCGAAGCGCAAGATTGCGATTGTTCCGGAAGAGGGCGATCCGATCGAATATCTGATCCCCAAGTCGAAGGTGCTGGAAGTGCAGGAAGGCGATATGGTCAAGCGCGGCGATGCGCTGATCAGCGGTTCGCCGAACCCGCACGACATTCTGGACGTCATGGGCGTCGAGGCGCTGGCCGAATATCTGGTCGCGGAAATCCAGGAAGTCTATCGATTGCAGGGCGTGAAGATCAACGACAAGCACATCGAGGTGATTGTTCGCCAGATGCTGCAGAAGGTCGAGATCACGACTGGCGGCGACACCACGTTGCTGCCGGGCGAACAGCTCGATTATCTGGAGATGATGGAATATAACGCCAAGCTGCCGAAGAATGGCGTGCCTGCCGAGGGCCGTCCGGTCCTGCTCGGCATCACCAAGGCGTCGCTGCAAACGCGCAGCTTCGTTTCGGCGGCATCGTTCCAGGAAACGACCCGCGTGCTCACCGAGGCGTCGGTGCAGGGCAAGGTCGATTCGCTGATCGGGCTGAAGGAAAATGTCATCGTCGGCCGCCTGATCCCCGCGGGTACCGGTGCCGCCATGAACCGCGTCCGCGTGACCGCGTCGAGCAAGGATGCCGCACTGCGCGCATCGATGCGCGCCGCAAGCCAGGTCGACCTGATCGCCCCGGCGAGCGCCGCGGCCGAACATGCCGCCGAACTGGCGCAGGGTCCGGAAGCCGCGATGGGCGACGATCCGCTGGGCAAGGTGCAGGGTGAAGACTTCACGACCGACGACGTGATGGTCGAAGAACGCCCGGAGGGTGAGGGCGAGGCGTAAGCCTCACCTCGGCCTTTGGCTGACAGAAAGGAGCCCCGCCGGAGCGATCCGGCGGGGCTTTTTCGTTTTGAGGGACGCTTCGCGGTCATCGTTGGGATGGCTTTCAGGCTGGCTGCCTATGCGGTAGGTATTGGGAAAGCAGTCATGCCAACTAAGTGATGTGAAAAAGCTCAACGTGAGGAAAGCGATAAGAGAATGCGATTGATGTGGGGGGCGATAGCCGCAGCAGTGACCTTGGTGTTGACCGGATGTGGCAACGCTAAGGAAGCTTCAATTGTGCCTTCTCTTGAACGGCTTGCCAGTGCGGGCAACGCTGAAGCACTCTATCATCTGGGCATGGCATATCAGACGGGCACCGGCACCGCGGAGGATCCGGCGAAGGCGTTAGATGCATTTCGAAAGGCAGCGGCGATGGGTGATCCGCTCGCTTCCTATAAATTGGGTTGCTACTATGATGGCCAAGGCGCCGGGATGATCGCTCCAGATGCTGGCCAAGCGCTTAGGTATAAACTCATCGCTGCCCAAGCTGGCTATGCTCTTGCTCAGCAGGATGTCGCCGCACTTTATGCCCGAGCGGGCGACGTGCAAACCGGGCTGGCATGGCTAGAGAAATCGGCAGCTCAAGGATGGTCGGGCGGACTCATGACGATGGCTTCGGTTTACAACGGCGCAGCTGGCGTCGAACCGGATGCCGCGAAAACGGCGGGTTATTTCAAACTGTTTCTCGCCCATTCCGATCCGTCTGAGGCCCAGCGCAATTGGCTGGCAAAATTTGAAAAGGGGCTGACGTTCGACGACAAGAAACGGGCAGAGGCCTTGGTTCGCGGCTTTGAATCTAAGCCCACGCAGCTGACACTAAAGGCGCTTTCAGGGCAGCGCGCGGCAGAAGCGCTCGTTGCAAGATTGCGCTAGCGACAGCTTGGCAGAAAGCTTTTAGCAGCGCCAAATTACGACCATTGGCGATTATGACAGACGCCCCAAACAGAAAAGGGCCCACCGGGGTGGCCGGTGAGCCCTTGGTTGCTTGGGGATGTGCGGGCCGGTGTGACTGCGCCTGTAAGGCGACCGGCCCTTGGCTCTGTCCTATGGCGCGAGGATCGCGACCGCCAGGTACAGCAGCAGTGGCAGGCCGAAGCCCAGAAGCGTCAAGGCGACAAAGCCGACGCGCGTCCACAAGACGTCGATGCCGAACTGGTCAGACATGCCGGCGCAGACGCCGAAGATCATCCCGTCGCGACGATTCTTGCGAAAACCCTGTTTCATTTCATTCCTTTCCATCCCGGCCCCTTCGACAAGCTGAGGGCCGGCGTTTTACGCGCTGCGTTGATCAGGCAACCAGGTTGCTGGGACCGGCAGCGGCGAGAAGCATGATCGAGCAATACAGCGAAGCAACAGCAGCGATCGCATAGCTCTTGAACGAGTCGACATTGAAATGGGCCATGATGTTTTCCTTCCTTGAACCTTCCATCCGGGCCATCCCGGTGGATGCCAACACTTATGCAGGGAGCGTGCCAATTTCATTCATTGGCTGTTAAGCGTGGTTTTTTAGCCCGCGACAGATTATTTCAGCGCGAAAATTGCACTGTGATGGTGAAAAATCCCGTTAGTCGGAAAAATGTCCGCAAAAATTCCTGATTGGATCATGCGCTGTTGTTTGGTGGCGTTTGGACGCGAGGGCGAGATCCCGGCTTTCCTCGGGATGACTGTAGGGGGTGCGGTGCGGACGGGTGTGGGCTGGCGCGGTCCGATGAGCTGCGGTAGGCGGCATACAGGATGACGCTGACCCGCCTTTCGCTGACCGATTTTCGCAATCACGCCGCCGCGGAGCTCGTCGCCGGGCCGGGGCTGGTTGCGCTGCACGGCGACAATGGCGCGGGCAAGACCAATATATTGGAGGCGATTTCGCTGCTCGCGCCGGGACGGGGGTTACGCCGCGCGGCGCTGGGCGAGATGGTGCGCGACGGCGCGAGCGGCGGCTTTGCAGTTTTTGCCGAAGTGCTCGCCGGTGACGACCTGCCGCCGGTATCGCTGGGCACGGGGATCGAGCCCGCGCATCCGGGACGGCGGATCGTGCGGATCAACAGCAGCGCGGCCGCCGCGGCGTCGCTCGGCGAATGGTTGGGGGTGCTGTGGCTGACTCCGGCAATGGACCGGCTGTTCGTCGAGACGGCGGGCAACCGGCGGCGCTTCCTCGATCGGCTGGTGCTGGCGCTCGACCCGCGTCATGCGCAGCACAGCAACCGCTATGAAGCGGCGCTACGCGCGCGCGGCAAGCTGTTGGCTGATCCTGCCAGCGCCGACCCGCAATGGCTGGCGAGCCTGGAGGCGCAACTGGCCGAACATGGCGCGGCGCTGGACGCGGCACGGCAGGCAACGCTGGCGGCGCTGTCTGCCGAACTGGCCGACCAGCCCGATGCGCCCTTTGCCCGCCCGCTGCTGACGTTGGTCGATAGCGACGGGGCGGTGCGCGCCGCGCCGCATGAGGTGGCGGCGTTGCAGGCCTTGTTTGTGGGACGTCGGCGGGTCGATGCGGCGGCGGGCCGCGCGACCGCGGGGCCGCACCGCGACGATCTGGTCGCGCTCCACGCCGCGACGGGCCGCGCCGCGGCGCGCTGTTCGACCGGCGAGCAAAAGGCGATGCTGTTGTCGTTGGTCCTGGCGCATAGCGACTGCGTCGCGCGGTCGCGCGGGCAGCGACCCGTGCTGTTGCTGGACGAGGTGGCGGCGCACCTCGACCCGCGGCGCCGCGCGGCGCTCTATGCGCGGCTGGCGGGGCAGGGGGGGCAGGCGTGGCTGACCGGCACCGAGTCGGCACTCTTCGCCGACATGCCCGGACCGGTGATGCGATTCGCCATTAGTGGCGGGCGGATCGCCGTGGACTAGTACATCGTGCAAGTGCAATTGCGCCGATCTGGCGGTAATTTCAGATCGATGTATTTGATGGCGCATTGCAATATGCATGTAACGCGCTATGAATCCTGATTGTGGAACAATAGCGTAGCGTTAGGCGAGGTCGATCCACACAAGCTTTCCATCCAGGGAGTATGAAATGAATCTGTTCAAGAAGGCGGCGGTTAGCCTCGCTGCAACGTCAATGATCGCGGCGCCGGTCGCTGCATCGGCGGCGCAGGGCGTTCGCGCCGCTTCGGCCGTCGAAGGTCAGAGCGAGCTGGAAGGCGAAACCAGCTGGATCGTCATCGCGCTCGCCGCTGTCGGCATCATCGCCGCCATCGTGCTGCTGACCGACGGTGACGACGAACCGACGAGCCCGTAATCGGGTTTGCAATTCGAGTTACAGGAGGGGCTGCGGACATTGTCCGTGGCCCTTTTTGCTGTGCTTATGGGAGGCCGCCGATCGCGGCGTGCGCGTCGACACCGGCCGTGTCAGAGAATTTCGCGCACGACGTCCTGCGGGCGGCAAAGTCGGACCCCCTTGTCGGTCTGGACGATCGGGCGCTCGACATAGGCGGGGTTAGCGGCCATCGCGGCGATGATCGCGTCTTCGCTCGCGTCTTTCAGTCCGCGTTCCTCGGCATCGGTGCCGCGCAGGCGCAGCGCATCGCGCGCGGCCAGGCCCGCGGCGGCTAACAGCTCGCGCAGCTGGTCGGCAGCATAGGGCTGCTTCAGATATTCGACGACGGTCAGCTCGATGGCCGGCGTCTCTTGGAGGATCGCCAGCGTCTTGCGCGAGGTACCGCAGGCGGGGTTGTGCCAGATGGTTGCCTTCATCGTCGATCCTTTCAGGAAGGCGCCCTTAACGCCTAAGGTTGCGCCCACTGGCGCAGCAGATTGTGATACGCGCCGGTGAGCGCGACCAACGCCGGATCCTGGTCGCCGACGCGCGGACGCAGCGACTGGATGCCGAGGTCGATGTCGAACAGGATTGCGCGGCGGGCCGCATCGGCAACCAGGCTCTGGACCCAGAAGAAGCTGGCGAGGCGCACGCCGCGCGTCACCGGCGTCACGCGGTGCAGCGTCGTGGCCGGGTAGAGCAGCATCGACCCCGCCGCGAGCTTGAAGCGATGCGACGCGCTGCCGTCCTCGACCTCCAGCTCGCCGCCGTCGTAGCTGGCGGGATCGGCAAGGAACAAGGTCGCCGACAGGTCGGTGCGGAGCGCCGCGCCACCGGGCGTCTGGCGGATCGCATTGTCGACATGGGTGCCGAAATCATGGCCGCTGGCATAGCGGTTGAACAGCGGCGGAAAGATATGCAGCGGCAACGCCGCCGACTGGAACAACAGGCTGGCGGCGAGACCGCCCTCGACAATCTCTTGCAGCTGCTGCGTCAGCGGGTGGCGTTCGGGCAGCTGTTTATTGCGTTTGACCGCCGCCGACTGATAGCCGGCGGTGGCACGGCCGTCGGCCCAGGGGGCGTCGGCGAGCAAGGCCTGCGCCCGGGCGAGCGCTTCGCCGGTCAGAACATTGTCGATGACCAGATACATGGCGGCGTCATGCCCCGGGGATTGCGGCGCGGCAAGCCCCGGGGGACGGCATCAGAAATCCAGCGCGAGCGTCAACACGCCCGACCGGCCGGGGCCGGGGATCGACTGGCCGCTGCCCAGCGACTGGAAATAATATTTGTCGCCGATGTTATAGACGTTGGCGCGCAGCTTGACGTTGTCGGTCAGGCTATATTCGGCAAAGGCGTCGATCACCGTGTACGCCGGCGCGGTAATCGTGATGTTGCCGGTGGTCAGGCTGGTCGGAATATCCGAACGGCGCTTGCCGTTATATTGAACGCCGCCGCCGATGCGCAGCGCCGGGGTCACCGCGAACGACGTCCACAGCGTCGCGCTGTGCGGCGGTGTGTTGTCGAGCGGCAGGCCGACCTGCACTGGAATGTTCGAAGCGCGGACCTCTCCGTCGAGGTGCGTGTAACCGGCAAAGATGTCCCAGCCGGGCAGGATTTCACCCGCCGCCTGCAATTCGATGCCGCGAATCCGCTGACGCCCGTCCAGCACCACCGCGGGGTCACCGGGGTTGACGCCGGGGGTGCGCGCGTTGGTCTTGGTAATTTCGAACAGCGCGGCGCTCAGCAACAGCCCGCCCGGCAGCTCGAGCTTGCCGCCAAGTTCATACGAGCGGCTGCGTTCGGGCTTGACGTTGAAATTGGCCGCGGTGACCGGTGCATTGTTGTTGCCACCAGCCAGCTGGACGACCTCGGCGCGGCCCGACGGTTCGAACGCGGTGCCCCAGCCGAAATAGATGCTGCTGTTCGCGCTCGGCTTGAACACCAACGCGGCGTTGCCGCTGAACTCGCTGTCGCGCTGCGACAGGTCGGTGGCAAAGCCGGGGGCGGTGAAACCGCTGTCGACAAGGCCGCGCACTCGCGTATCGACCCAGTCGTGCCGCAGGCCGCCGACGATGCGGAACCGGTCGCCGATTTCGACCGTGTCGAACAGATACAGGCTTTTGGTGTCCATATCGATGCGCGCCGTGGTGCCATTAAAGGCAACTGGCGTTGCGGCGAGGAAGGTGGGGTTGAACAGGTTGAATCGCGGTCCGTCAGCGTCGAGCTGGCGCCGGTTGCTGGTCAATTCGTCGGCATATTCGAAACCGACCACGATATTGTGCCGGAAACTGTCGCCGCCCAGCGTCAGTTCGAGCTGCGTCTGGTTGACGAACAGCTCGTCGCGCTGATCGCGGAATTTGCGGTTGCCAACCGCCTCCGTCGTCGGCCCCAGCGTCGTCACATTGCCGACAAAGCGCGGCGACGACGCCGACTGGGCATAGTCGGTCTGCGCCCAGCGCAGCTTGTTGCTGATCGCGACCGAATCGTTGAACCGGTGCGACACGATCAGCGAAGCGATATGCGTCTCGACATCGCGATAATCGGTCGAATAGCCGTAGTAATTGCGGCGGCGCACCGGCGCGGCGACACCCTCGAAACCCGACCCCGCGAGCGAACGGTTGCGTCCATTGGGAATGCCCATGTCGGGCAGGTCGTCCTGCCGCAAAAAGAAATAACCGGCGGTCACCTGCGTGTCGCCGCCCAAGCCGAAGCCGAGCACCGGGTTCACGCCCCAGCGCTCGCTCTTCGCCCGGTCGCGGCCGGGTTCGTCGTTGCGGTGCGCGACGGCATTGATCCGCAGCGCCACGCCATTGGCTTCGTCGAGGACGAAATTGCCATCGACCGTGCCGCGGAAATATTTGTCGGTTCCCGCCGACAATTCGGCGCCGTAGCGATTTTCGAGCAGCGGCTGGCGCGACACGATGTTGAGCGACCCGCCGATGTTGCCGCGTCCGGCGATCGCCGACGCCGGACCCTTGGTCACTTCGAAACGGTCGGCATTGAACGGATCGCGGAAATAATTGCCCGGATCGCGCAGGCCGTCGACATAGACGTCGTCGCGGCCCGCAAAGCCGCGGATCGAAAAGCTGTCGCCGCCGCCCGGCGGATTGCCTTCGCCCGCCTGGAAACTGATCCCGGTGATATTGCGCAGCGCGTCGCGCAGTGTGCGGCGACCCTGTTCTGCGAGCAGCTGGTCGGTCACGACGGTCGCGCTGTTCGGGGTGTCGACGAGGGGCAGCGGGGTGCGCGCGTCGGACAGTCCTTCGGCAACATAGCCGGTAACGACGATATCGTCGCCGCCGGGCGCGCTGTCCGTATCTTCCGCCGCAACCGCCGTCGCGGCAAGGCTGCTGCTGACGGCGGCGATCAGAGCCATGCGAACCGAAACCGACGTCACGATAGTTTCCCCTGGTCGAGATGCAATTGGTCGCGCCAGCTAGTGATATTGCAAATGGTTTGCAAGTGCATAATGTGCGGATGAAGCGGAGCAGCCGACATCGCACCGCTTTAACCCGCCGTTCATGGCAAATATGCCACATCTTCCCGCATGGAGCGGAACCACCTGCTTGCCTTTCCCCGCCGCTTTGCGGCTAAAGGGTCATCGAGGAATCGCCATCAGGCGATCGATGCGGGGCGCGGTTGACGTGAAGAATCTGTTGGATCGAAGGACATTGCTTGCCGGAATGGCTGGCGCGGGCGCCGTGGCGGCGCTGCCGGCAGGTGCGCAATTGCCCGACTGGGTGCGGCAACCCGTGACGCCTGCATCGCCGCCGGTCGATTATCTGGCGGTCGCGCGCAAGCAACTGGCGATGCAAAGCCGCCATATTCCCCAGACCGACCGCGTCGGTATCGTCGATTTCGGGCTGCCGTCGGCGCGTCCACGCTTCGCGCTGGTCGACATGGTGGCGGGCAAGATCGATATGTTCCCCGTTACCCACGGCCGGGGATCCGACCCGCAGCACGACGGGTGGCTGAAAAGCTTTTCGAACCGCGTCGGCAGTCTGGCAACCTCGCGCGGCGCCTATCGCACCAGCGATTATTATTGGGGTGCCAACGGATCGTCGATGCGGCTTGCGGGGCTGGAGCCCGATAACAACAACGCCGATGTGCGCGCCATCGTGGTGCACGGCGCCTGGTACGCCGACCCGTCGCTGATCGCGACACAGGGCAAGCTCGGACGCAGCGAAGGCTGTTTCGTATTCGGCGAGGATCTGCTCCCGATGATCCTCTACAAGCTCGGGCCGGGTCGGCTGTTGTTCGCCGACCGGCTGAGCGAAGTGCCGCCGACGCCGGTGCCGTTCCAGCTGCCACCGGTCGCCGACAATATCCGCCGCGCGGGGTCGGTCAACGGGACCTTCCCGACAACGGCGGACTAACGGACTGACGTTGGCTTCAGGGTGGGGGCAGACACGACAAAGACGTCGCCCCCGCGGAGGCAGGACCCGCTAGCCACCTAATTCCTGAGCGTTTTCGTAAGCCGACAGCGGCCCCCGCCTTCGCGAGGGCGGCGTCTTACTTCGGTCGTAAGCTTATGCCCCTCAGTAAATTCCCGACGTCCCCGGCGTGGTGGCGCGTGCGGTCGTTTCGACCGTCGGCACCACCGGCGGTGCAGCGGGGGCGATGATCGTCGCGGTCGGGCGGCCGGGCTTCGCAAAGCTTGCCACCACCGGCGCGTCGCGACCGTAGAGGTCGCCGAGCTTCTTGGTGCCGCCCTTGCCGTCGGGCACGACGGTCCAATAGGCGACATAGACCGGGAAGGGCTTGTCAAAGCCGAAGCGCGTTGTTTCGCCGCTGGCGATCGCCGCGCCAAATTCTTCGGGACTTCTGCCAGCGAACATCACCGCCATCAGGCCGGAGAAATGCAGCGCGCGCTCGGTCCGGATGCACCCGTGGCTGAACGCGCGGGCGGCGGCGTTGAACGCGCCCTTCGATGGCGTGTCGTGGAGATAGATCGCATGCTCGTTGAGCATTTCCATCTTCATCACGCCGAGCGCGTTGTTCGGGCCGGGCTTTTGCACCACCGACAGGGTCTTGCCGCTGCCGGTCCAGGTATAGCCCTGCGCGCGCGCGGACGCAGGGTTGCGCGCGATGGTCGCCCCGATGCCTTCGTTGATGATGCTGCGCGGCAGCGTCCAGTTCGGGTTGACGATGATCCCGGTCGCCATCGGATTGAGCTGCGGGGTCGCGGTCGACGGCTTGCCGACGACGGCCTTGTGGGTGGCGATGACGGTCCCGCCATGGACCACGCGGGTCATATATTCGGGGACGTTGCTGACGACATAACGATCGCCCAGCGCGCGCGGCATCCAGCGCCAGCGTTCCATGTTGACGCGGATCGCATTGGCGTCGGCGGGTATTTTGGCCTTGGCAAGCGACGCCTTCAGCACGGCAAAGTCAGGGTGGACCGGGTTGAGGCTGGCGAGCGCCTCGGCGATCGTGCCGCTATTCAGCGCATTTCCAAGCAACGGGAGCAGCGGTTCGGCATCGGCGTCGCTGTCGACCATGAACCATTGTTTGCGCGCCGCATTGGGGGTGCGTCCGTCGCGCAAATGGGTGGCGAGCAGCAGGAAGGTGTCGGTCGCGATCTTGTCGAGCCGTGCCTGATCGTTCGCCAGGATCGCCGCGGCCAGCGCATCGGGGTTATAGTCCTTGGCGAACAGGCCTTCGGCGCCGATTTTTTCAATCGCGCTCAGCAAGGCGGTGGCGTTTTCCTCTGACCAGTTCGGCAGGGCGACTTGCGCCGCGATCACGGGGGCGTCGTCGGCGACCTTGTCGGGCTGCAGGACGACCGAATCCTCTTTCACCGCGGTCTGGGCAAATGCGGGCGTGGCGAGGAGGCCGAGCGGGAGGAGAAAGATCGCAGCAGGGCGCAGCGAAAAAGGAGAGTTTTTGACCATGGTTAAGGGCCATAGCCAATAATGCCGGGGAGTTAAAGTGAGGTGGCGCACAGCTGGGCGCATAAGCGGCGCCCCGGTTTGGGGCGAAGGAGAGGCGTTACGCCTTCTCGAGCGTGCATTGCAGCGGGTGCTGGTTCTGGCGCGCGGCGTCCATCACCTGGTTCACCTTGGTCTCGGCGACTTCATAGCTGAACACGCCGCACACGCCGACGCCCTGCTGGTGAACGTGCAGCATCACCTGCGTCGCCTGTTCGATGTCCATGTTGAAAAAGCGCTGGAGCACCATCACGACAAATTCCATGGGCGTGTAATCGTCGTTGAGCAGCAGCACCTTGTACATCGAGGGCTTTTTCGCCTTGGCGCGGGTGCGCGTGGCGATGCCGACGCCGGGGCTGCCGGGTGCGCCGTCGTCCTTGTCCGCCATCGCGCGGACATCATCTGACGCCGCCATCGCGCGGACCGGCTGGGTGGTCGAAACTGGAAACATCATGGCAGGAATATCGCAAGCCGCGGGCGAAGCGCAAGGGGCGCGCGCGCGGTTTTTAACCTCTTGTTCGCCAGCCCGTCGCCGGCGGCGCCGAAAGCAAGAACCGCCCGCTTCCTGGGGGAAGCGGGCGGCCTTGGGGGTGTCGGCGCAGGCGGGGAGGGAGGGGGGATGCCCGCGCCAACGGAAGGTGAAAGCGGCTTAGGCGGCCTTCATCTTCGAGGTGATGACCGAAACGCGGTTCGAGATCGGCGCAAAGCTGTCGTTGGCCATCTTGACGACCAGTTCGCTGGTCTTCGAGGTCTGGGCAACGGCGGCGTCGAAGGCCTTCTTGCTGTTTTCGGCATAGAGCTTGAAGAATTCGGTCGGCGACTTCACCGAGCTGTAGCCCTTCAGCGCAGCGGTCGTGTCTTCAAAGCTCTTGCGAGCGAAGGTCACGCCTTCCTGGCCCAGAACTTCCATGTTCTTGGCAGCGATCTTGCCGGCTTCGACCAGCGCTTCGATGTTGGCCTTGTTGAACTCGACGGCTTCTTCGGCCAGCTTGCTGGTCTTGCTCATCGCTTCCTTCGCCTTTTCGTTGAAATCGGCGGTCAGGGCTTCGGTGCGGGTCTTCGCTTCGTCGGCGAACTTCTTCACGGTGTCGTTCATGGTCTTGATTCCTTTGCTGACGGCGGCAACCGGCGTCGGTGCAGCCCGGGTGGCAAGTTTCGGGGCAATTTTCTTCACGGCTGCCTTCTTGGGGGCAACCTTCTTGGCAGCGGCCTTGGGGGCAGCAGCCTTCTTCACCGTCGGCTTGGCTTTTGCCTTCACCGTCTTGATCTTGGCGGGAGCCGCAGCCTTCGCCACTGCGGGGGCAGCGACAACGGCGGGGGCCGCCGGAGCTTCCACCGACTTGGCGGCGGTTTCCAGCGTCGCGGCTTCGAAAGCCTTCTCGGCACTATCCATCTTGGTAGCCATGGGTAAAACTCCCTTATGTTGCAGTGCACAATATAGGAGTGGTTCGGCGATTTCAAGGATATTTTTGTGCAGCGCACAAAAAACCTGTCACCGCCGCCCATAGGCAGGATAATCGCTAGATATTACCGCTGTTTGACATAGCGGCCGGGCGCGTCCTCGATCGCCCTCCTGGCCCCTTTTCCGGCGATGCGAGCGCCTTTGACGGCGACTTTTTTGTCATCCTGTGCCGCAATCCAGTCGATCCAGTGCGGCCACCAGCTGCCTTTTGTTTCGCTGGCACCGGCGATGAATTCGTCCAGCGTCGCAGCTTCGCTGTCGCCGGTCCAATATTGATATTTGCCCGCGGCGGGCGGATTGACGACCCCCGCGATATGGCCCGATCCGGCAAGCAGGAAGGTCTTGGGCCCCGACAGATGATCCATCAACCGCCACACGCTGGCGAGCGGCGCAATATGATCCTCGCGCCCCGCCTGGATATAGGCCGGGGTCTGGATTTTCCGAAGGTCGATCGGCGTTTCCAGCGCGGCCAGACTGTTCGGGATCACCATGCGATTGTCGCGGTACAGGTCGACCAGATATTGGCGGTGCCATTTCGCGGGCAGGTTGGTCGTGTCGCCGTTCCAATAGAGCAGGTCGAAGGGCGGATAGTCGTTGCCGAGCAGATAATTGCTGACGACATAATTCCAGATCAGGTCGCGCCCGCGCAGGCTGTTGAAGGTCGCCGCCATATAACGGCCGTCGAGATAGCCTGGCGCCGACAGCTGTTCGAGCAGCGCCAGATAGCTGTCGTCGACGAACAGCTTGAGGTCGCCGGCCTGTTCGAAATCGACCTGCGCGGTGAAGAAGGTGACCGACTTGACCCGCTCCGCCTCGCCCTTCGCGGCGAGCACCGCCAGCGTCGCGGCGAGCGTCGTCCCGGCGACACAATAGCCGATCGTGTGGACCGCAGGCACGTCCAGCGCCGCGCGCACGGTATCGATCGCATCGATCTGCGCCGCGATATAATCGTCCCACACGACGTCCTTCATCGACGCGTCGGCCGATTTCCACGACACCATGAACACCGACAATCCCTGTTCGACCGCCCAGGCGACGAAGCTTTTGGCGGGATTGAGGTCGAGGATATAGAAGCGGTTGATCCACGGCGGGAAGATCAGCAGCGGGACGGCGAAAACCTCTTTGGTCGTCGGCGTATATTGGATCAGCTGGTAAAGGTCGGTTTCGTGGATGACCTTGCCCGGCGTCGTCGCGATATTGACCCCGACCTCGAACGCATCGGGATCGACGTGGCTCAATTGCCCGCGCGACAGGTCGGTGAGCATATGCTTCAAGCCCTTGAGCAGGCTTTCACCGCGCGTTTCGACCGCGCGCCTGATGACTTCGGGATTGGTCAGCGCCAGATTGGTCGGCGCCATCGCGTCGGCGATGCTTTTGGCGGCAAATTCCATTTTGGCGCGCGCCGCGGGGTCGAGCCCGTCGAGCTGGCGCGTCGTCGCGAGCATCTGTTCGGCGAGCAGGCCATAAGTCTGGCGGATCATCGCGAACACCGGGTTCGCCGCCCAGTCGGGATCTGCAAAGCGGCGGTCCTTTGCCGCGGCGGCATCGGGCGCTGCCGGGGTCATCGGGTTCAGCGTCGCGAGCGACGTCCAGAAGGCGACGCCCCGTTCCCACATCCTGGACGATTGCTGTGTCCACGTCTGCGTCGCCGGGTTTTCAAGCCATGTCGCCGGATCGAACAACGCAGCGGCGCCCGTCTTGCCGTCGTTCACTTGCCCCAGCGCATATTCGAGCATCATCTGCTGCGCGCGCCCGATCACGCTGGCCCAATGCTGCATGTCGTCGGGGGTCGGCAGGAAGGGGTTCGGAGCGTCGGTCGTGTCGCTATTGTCTGCGTCGCTCATGTTCGTTCCTGCTGGTCAGTGCGGTTAGAAGCCTATAACAAGCCGCGGTGCGGCTGGCGAGGCGCCGTTCGCGCTATATCCGATAACGAAAAGGAGTTGTTCTAGTTTCCCATGTCCGAAGATGAATTCTATCGCATCAAGCGCCTGCCGCCCTATGTCATCGCCGAAGTCAATGCGATGCGTGCGGCCGCCCGCGCCGCGGGGGAAGACATCATCGACCTGGGGATGGGCAACCCCGACCTGCCGCCGCCCGCGCATGTGATCGAGAAGCTCTGCGAAGTCGCGATGAAGCCCGATGCGCACGGTTATTCGCAGTCAAAGGGCATTCCCGGCCTCCGCAAGGCGCAGGCGAACTATTATGCGCGCCGCTTCAATGTCGATCTCGACCCCGAAAGCGAGGTCGTGGTGACGATGGGGTCGAAGGAAGGGCTCGCGAGCCTTGCGACCGCGATCACCGGTCCCGGCGATGTCGTGCTCGCGCCGAACCCGAGCTACCCCATCCACACCTTCGGCTTCATCATTGCGGGCGCGACGATCCGCAGCGTGCCGACGACGCCCGACGAGAATTACTGGCGCGCGCTCGACCGCGCGATGGCGTTCACGGTGCCGCGTCCGTCGATCCTGGTGGTGAACTATCCGTCGAACCCGACGGCCGAGGCGGTAGACCTCGCCTTTTACGAGCGGCTGGTTGCGTGGGCCAAGGAGAACAAGGTCTGGGTGCTGTCGGACCTCGCCTATTCCGAGCTTTACTATGACGGCAATCCGACCCCCTCGATCCTGCAGGTGCCGGGTGCGAAGGACGTCGCGATCGAATTCACCTCGATGTCGAAAACCTATTCGATGGCCGGGTGGCGCATGGGCTTCGCGGTCGGCAACAAGCGTTTGATCGCGGCGATGACGCGCGTGAAGTCGTACCTCGACTATGGCGCCTTCACCCCGATCCAGGCCGCGGCTTGCGCGGCGCTCAATGGGCCGCAGGACATCGTTGCCAAAAACCGCGAGCTTTATCAGAAGCGCCGCGACGTGATGGTCGAAAGCTTCGGCCGCGCCGGGTGGGACATCCCGAGCCCCAAGGCATCGATGTTCGCTTGGGCGCCGCTGCCGCCTGCGCTCAAGGAGATGGGCAGCCTCGAATTTTCGAAACAGCTGCTTACCCATGCCAAGGTCGCGGTCGCACCCGGCGTCGGGTACGGCGAGGATGGCGAGGGCTATGTCCGCATCGCGATGGTCGAAAACGAACAGCGCATTCGTCAGGCGGCGCGCAATGTCCGCAAATTCCTGGCGATGCACGGCATCAACACGCCTTCGGTCGCGGCGGGCGGCGAGGGATGAGCATGACCGGCTCGGCGATGATCGCCGAGACGATCCAGCTGTCGGTCACCCCGGTGTTCCTGCTCGTCGCGACGGGCAGCCTGCTCAACGTGCTGACCGGGCGCCTGTCGCGCGTCGTCGATCGCTCGCGCGCACTGATGGAGCGCTGGGCCGAGACCGAAGGGCAGGAACATGAGCGCGTGGTTGCCGAACTGCGCGCCGCCGACCGGCGGATGGACGTAATCAACAACGCGATTGCGGCGGCGGTCGCGTGCGGCATCGTGGTGTGCCTGCTCGTCGCGCTGTTGTTTGCGCAGGCGATTGCCGGGTTCAACCTGGGGCTGGCGGCGTCATGGGCGTTTGCGATTGCGATGCTGCTGCTGCTTGCCTCGCTGGTGCTGTTCCTGATCGAGGTGCGGATGGCGATCCGCAATATCCATGTGCCGATGGAGTTGCTCGAGCTGGAGGAAATGGGCTGGAAGCGGCGGCGGGATAAGAGGTGAAGCGATCCTCCCTGTCGCGCAGCGATGGGGAGGTGGCAGCGCGAAGCGCTGACGGAGGGGCTATGGCGCGGCCCCTCCACCATTCGCTTCGCGAACGGTCCCCCTCCCCATGGCTTCGCCACAGGGAGGATTTTACGGTGCTACCCCCACCCGATAGGTCGGCGCCACGCGCTTGCGGCTCGCCTGTTCATAGGCATAGCCCGCAGCCAGCACCTCGGCATCGGTCCATTTTCCGCCAATGAACGACACGCCGATTGGCAGCCCCGCGACCGTGCCCATCGGCACCGTCAGGTGCGGATAGCCCGCGACGGCGGGTAGCTGGCTGGCGCTAGGACCGGTGTAATGATCGCCGTTCACCAAGTCGCTGGTCCAGGCCGGACCGTTGGTGACCCCAACGAGCAGGTCGAGCTTGTCGGCGGCAAGCAGCCGGTCGATGCCCTCGGGCCCGGCAAGCCGCGCGGCTTTCGCCTTTGCTTCAAGATAGGCCGGGCTGTCGAGGCCGCCCTTGGTTTCGGCAAGCTCGAACAGCGACTGGTCGAACCATTGCAGCTCGGCAGGGTTCGCCTTGTTGAAGGCGATAAGGTCGGCGAGCGTCTTGGGACCGTCATTGACTGGAAGACTCGCGAGATAGGTCGCCATGTCCGCTTTGAGCTCGGTCAGCAGTATTTCGAACTCGGCGGCGCCCAATTCTTCCAGCCCCTTGCGGCTGTCGGCGATCTCGACCACCGTCGCGCCGAGCTGCGCCATCTGTTTCAGCGCTGCGTCGAACAGCACGGCGATGTCGGCGCGGTCGCCGATGCGATCGCGCAGCACGCCGATGCGCTTGCCCTTGAGCGCCGCGACCGACAGTTCGGCGGCATAGTCGGTCTTGCGGGCGTCGGCCTCGATGGTCGCGGGATCGGCGGGGTCGCTGCCGACGATGATGGTCATCACCAACGCGGCGTCGCGCACGGTCAGCGTCATCGGACCGGCGGTGTCCTGGCTGTGGCTGATCGGGATGATATGCGTGCGGCTGACCAGCCCGACCGTGGGTTTGAAGCCGACGATGCCGTTGACCCCGGCGGGGCAGGTGATCGATCCGTCGGTTTCGGTGCCGATCGCGATCGGCGCAAGGCTTGCCGCCGTCGCGGCGCCGCTGCCTGCCGATGACCCGCAGGTGTTGCGATCGAGCGCGTGGGGGTTTTTGGCGAGGCCGCCGACCGCACTCCAGCCGCTGGTCGAATTGTTCGAGCGAATATTTGCCCATTCGCTCAGGTTGGTTTTGCCGAGGATGACCGCGCCCGCCTCGCGCAGCCGCGCCACCAGCGGCGCGTCGCGGTTGGTGACATTGTCCTTCAGCGCCAGCGACCCGGCCGTGGTCGCGATCGGCCCCTTCGCCTCGATATTGTCCTTGAGCAGAATCGGGATGCCGTGAAGCGGGCCGCGCACGCGTCCCGCTTGGCGTTCAAGGTCCAGCGTATGCGCTTGGCTCGTCGCGTCGGGAAAGGTCGCGATGACCGCGTTCAGCTGCGGGCCGTGGTCGTCGAGGTTGCGGATGCGGTCGAGATAGGTTGCGGTGATGACGTCGCTGTTCACCCGCCGCTCGGTCATTTCCGTCTGCAACGTCGCCGCATCCTTGCCCTCGACTGGCGGCAGCGGCGGCGGCATCGCCATGGCCGGAGTGATCAGGGCGAGGGCGGGGACGGCGAACAGCGAGATTTTTTTCATGCGCCGCAGGCTGGCAGCCGTAGCGGCAATTGCAAGTGGCGATTTTCGGGGCGCCGCAAGGGCGTTGACACCAGTCCCCCCGGTCTGCTCCCATGGGTGCGGGAGATCAGAATGACCGATAAAGCTGCCTTGTCGCAGGGCGTCACCACACCCGCCGCCGGGGTGTCCGCGCAAACGCGGACGATGCTGTGGGTCCTGCTGATCGTCTATATCTTCAATTTCCTCGACCGGCAGATCGTCAACATCCTGGCCGAACCGATCAAGGCCGATCTCGGGCTTTCGGATACGCAGCTGGGCTTGCTGGCCGGCCCCGCCTTTGCCGTATTCTATGCGCTGCTTGGCATTCCTATCGCCCGTTATGCCGACAAGGACGGCACAAACCGCGTTCGCTTGATCGCGATTTCGCTCGCGATCTGGTCGGCGATGACCGCGGTGTGCGGACTGGCGCAGAACTTTGTCCAATTGCTGCTGGCGCGCGTTGGCGTCGGCGTCGGCGAAGCGGGCTGCACGCCAGCGGCGCATTCGCTGATTTCCGATAGCGTGCCGGTCGAAAAGCGGTCGTCGGCGATCGCCTTTTATGGGCTGGGCGTGCCGATCGGATCGCTGCTCGGCCTGATCATCGGCGGCGTGGTGAACGACATTTATGGCTGGCGGATCGCGTTGATGATGGTCGGCGCGCCCGGCATTCTGCTCGCGCTCGTCGTGCTGTTCGTCATGCGTGAACCGCGCCACAGCCGTTCGGCGGAGGCGGTCGCCACGGCGCGCGCCGTCGTTCCGCTTTCGACCGGTGAGGCGCTGCGCGAGATTTTCAGCTCGCGCGCCTTCATCTATATCCTGATTGCGGCGTCGGTCGTTGCCGTGCTGGGTTACGGCAAGGCGCTCTGGACGATCAGCTTTTTCATTCGCAGTCACGGACTGTCGACGACCGAAGCGGGGCTGTCGATGGCGGTTGTGCTGGGACTGGCCGGGGCGTTCGGCACCTGGCTCGGCGGCAAGATGGCCGACAAATATGGTCCGCGCGACAAGAAGCACCTGCTGACCTTTCCCGCCTATGGCATGGCGATCGCGGCACCGATCCTGTTCCTCGGCTATTATATGGAGGATTGGCGGATCGCGGTGGCGATGCTGATCATCCCGACCATCCTCAATTCGGCCTATTACGGCCCCGCCTACGGCTGTGTGCAGGGGCTGGTCCAGCCGCGCGCCCGCGCCGTCGCGGCGTCGATCATGTTGTTTGGCCAAAATCTGATCGGGCTTGGGCTTGGGCCGTTTCTGTTCGGGGTGTTGTCCGATGCGCTCCAGCCGCTCGCGGGGCAGGAAAGCGTGCGCTGGGTGCTTTATGGCGCGGCATGGTTGGGGCTGATCCCGGCGTTCTTCTTCTGGCGCGCCAGCCTGCGGCTGAAGGCCGAGCTGAAGTCGGGGTAAGGATAAAGCCGTAGCCCTGAGCCTGTCGAAGGGCGCTTCTCAGTGAAGCGCCCTTCGACAGGCTCAGGGCTACGGTCGTTTCATCAATAGGGCGGATCGACCTTCGCGCGCTGTGCTTTTGCGGCATCCACCCACCAGTTGAGATCATCGGCAAAGCGCGGGAAGCTTTTCACAAGACGCGCGCCGTCGTCGCCCGTCGGCTGACCGTCGGCATCGAATGCGCCGCCGATCCGGCCGACCGGCAGGATTGACGAGGTGACCGCCATGCCCATCTCGCCCAGCGTGTCGCGCCAGCCCATCATCGCGCGGACCCCCGACCATGGCCCCGCCGAGTAACAGGCGATGGCGGCGGGCCGCCAGAACCATTCTTCGAGGAAATGGTCGGTGAGGTTTTTCAGTCCCGGCTGCGGCCCCCAATTATATTCGCCGGTGACGAATACGAAGCCGTCGGCAGCGCGAATCTTGGCGGCGAGTTCGGCCATCGCGGGCGGCGCCTCGCCCTTCGGATATTCCTTGTACATACGGTCGAGCATCGGCAGGCCAACGGCCTTGGCGTCGATCAGTTCGGCGTGGTCGCCGCGCGCGATGATGGCGTCGACCAGCCACTGCGCAAGTTTGATGCCCTGCCGGTCGCGGCGATAGCTGCCATAGAAGACGAGGATTTGTCGGGTCATCGCGCGACCGTGGCATGGCTTGCGCCGCAACGGAAGTCCCCTAAGCTGATCGCGGCCAAGGGTGGGGGAGAAGATGATGCGCGTTTATCGCACGCCGGACGATCGGTTCGTGGATTTGCCCGATTGGCCCTATGCGCCAAATTACATCGAGATCGCGGGCGACCTGCGCGTTCATTATGTCGACGAAGGACCACGCGAGGCGCAGCCGGTGCTGATGCTGCACGGCGAGCCCACCTGGGCCTATCTCTATCGCCATATGATCGGCCCCGCGGTCGATGCCGGGTTTCGCGTCGTCGCGCCCGACCTCATTGGCTTCGGTCGCTCGGAAAAGCCGCTCGATCGCGGCGCGTACAGCTATGCGGCGCAGGTTACATGGATGCGGCAATGGATCGAGGCGCTCGATCTTCGCAACATGATCCTCGCCTGTCAGGATTGGGGCTCATTGATCGGCCTGCGGCTGGTCGCCGAAATGCCCGAACGCTTCGCCGGGGTCGCGCTGTCGAATGGCGGATTGCCCGAGGGCCAGCCCGCGCCGCGCGCTTTTGCGATCTGGCGCGCCTTTTCGCGCTACAGCCCCGTGTTTCCGATCGGGCGGATCGTCAATGCCGGGGCGAAACGGCAACTGACGCCGCAGGAAATCGCCGCCTATGACGCGCCTTTTCCGACGCGCGCGTCGAAAGTGGCGGCGCGGATTTTTCCGTCGTTCGTGCCGCTGGGCGACAATGTCGCGGTGCCCGACCAGAAGCGCGCCTGGGCGGCGCTCGAGGCGTTCGACAAACCCTTCCTCTGTTGCTTCACCGACGGCGATCCGATCACGCGCGGCGGCGATGCGCTGTTCGCGAGCCGCGTGCCCGGCGCGCGCGGCATGGCGCACCGCACGCTGAAGGGCGGCCATTTTGTGCAGGAGAATGATCCCGCGGGCTTCGTCGCGGCGATCAAAGACGTCGCGGCGGCGGGCAAATAATCCTCCCTGTGGCCGCAGGCCATGGGGAGGTGGCAGCGCGAAGCGCTGACGGAGGGGCAATAGCCCGACGTCGCTGCCCCTCCACCATCCTGGCGGATGGTCCCCCTCCCCATGGCTTCGCCACAGGGAGGATCAGGTCATCAATCGCTGAACGGGTCGCGGATCAGGATTGTGTCTTCGCGCTCGGGGCTGGTTGATACCAGCGCGATCGGGGTTTCGATCAGTTCCTGGACGCGCTGGATATATTTGATCGCCTGCGCGGGCAGGTCGGCATAGCTGCGCGCGCCCGCGGTCGATTCGTGCCAGCCGTCCATTTCCTCGTAAATCGGCTCGACCTCAGCCTGATCGGCGGCGTGGGCGGGGAAATAGTCGAGGATCTTGCCGCGCAGGCGGTATCCCGTGCAGATGCGGATCGTATCGAAGCCGTCGAGCACGTCGAGCTTGGTCAGCGCGATGCCGGTCACGCCCGACACCGCGCAGCTCTGCCGTACCAGCACCGCATCGAACCAGCCGCAACGGCGCTTGCGCCCGGTGACGGTGCCGAATTCATGCCCGCGCTCGCCGAGCCGCTGGCCGATCTCGTCCTCGAGCTCGGTCGGGAAGGGGCCGCTGCCGACGCGCGTCGTGTAGGCCTTGGCGATGCCGAGCACGAAGCCAACCGCCGACGGGCCGAGGCCCGAGCCGCTCGCGGCGGTGCCGCTGACGGTGTTCGAGCTCGTGACGAAGGGATAGGTGCCGTGGTCGATGTCGAGCAGCACGCCCTGCGCGCCTTCGAACAGGATGCGCGCGCCGGCCTTGCGCACTTTCTTCAGGCGCTTCCACACCGGCTGCGCATATTCGAGCACATAGTCGGCGATCTCCTTGAGGTCGGCGATCAGACGTTCGCGATCGATCGGCGGTTCGCCGAACCCGGCGCGCAGCGCATCGTGGTGCGCGGTGAGGCGGTCGAGCTGCGGTTCCAGCTTGTCGAGGTGCGCGAGGTCGCAGACGCGGATCGCGCGGCGGCCAACCTTGTCCTCATACGCCGGGCCGATGCCGCGGCCGGTAGTGCCGATCTTGCCGGCGCCCGCGGCGGTTTCGCGCAGCGCGTCGAGGTCGCGGTGAAAGGGCAGGATCAGCGCGCAATTGTCGGCGATCGCAAAATTCTCGGCGTTGATCTCGACGCCCTGGCCGCGCAGCTTGGTAATCTCGTCGCGCAGCGCCCACGGATCGAGCACGACGCCGTTGCCGATGATCGACAGCGTCCCGGTGACGATGCCCGAAGGAAGCAGCGACAGCTTGTACACCTGTTCGCCGACGACGAGCGTATGACCGGCGTTATGGCCGCCCTGAAACCGCACCACGGCATCGGCGCGGCTGGCGAGCCAGTCGACGATCTTGCCCTTGCCCTCGTCGCCCCACTGCGACCCGATGACGGTAACATTTGCCATGATGCTGTCCTGCTGAACCGGACCCGAAAACGACCAGCGCGGGTCCGGCGCGGCCTTAGCGGATTTGGCCGCAGAGGCAAGCACGCTGGGATGAATTTGCGACATTTGCGCTGGACAATGGACCGGCGCCGGGGGGCGATGGAGGTGCGGATATGAGCAAGCGATACGGGATCGGCGCGGCGATGATTGCCGCTTTGGTGGCGAGCAGCATGCCTGCCAGCGATGCGCGCGAAAAGCTGCGCGAGCGGCTGCGCGAACGGATGGCCGAGCGGATGGGCGCCGAACAGGGACCGAAGGCGCCGGGCGGCGTGACGATCAGCTATGGCAGCGATCCGTTGCAGGTGCTGGACATTTGGCGCGCTGAGGGCGCCAAGGGACCGGCGCCGCTGATCTTCTATGTCCATGGCGGCGGCTGGAAACGCGGCAGCAAGGACAATGCCACCGGGCGGTTCAAACCCGTGCATTATCCGGAGCAGGGCTATGCCTTTGCCTCGATCAACTACCGCCTCGTTCCCGCGGCGACGGTCGAGCAGCAGGCGGCCGATGTGGCCAGTGCGGTCAAGACGTTGGTCGACCGTGCCGCCACGCTGGGCATTGACCGGCGGCGCATCGTGCTGATGGGGCATAGCGCGGGTGCGCATCTGGTCGCGCTGGTCGGGACCGACGAGCGCTATCTGAAGGGCGCGGGCCTGTCCTTCGCCGACATTGCAGGAGTGATCCCAAACGACGGCGCGGCCTATGACGTTCCGGCGCAGATGAAGGACGGCCCGCCCATCATGCAGGCGACGTACAAGCAGGCGTTCGGGACCGATCCGGCGCGGCAAAAAGCCTTGTCGCCAACCGCCCACGCCGCCGCGCCCAATGCGCGCGAATTCTTGCTGCTCTATGTCCAGCGGCCCGACGGGGTGCGGCAAGCCAAGGCGTTGGGCGATGCGCTGGTCGCGGGCGGCAGCCGGGTCGAGCATGGCAGTTTCGCGGGCGAGGGACTGAAGGGGCATGCCGAGATCAACCGCAGCCTTGGCGATCCGGCCTATCCGGCGACCGCCACGGTCGATGCATGGTTGAAGCGGGTGTTTGCGATGCGGATTCGTTCCTGATCCGCACGACAAGGTCCCAAAGTTCAGTAAAGGTCAGCCCTGTGATGCACCGAGCTGGAGCCAGTGATATTCTTGAAAACAGCCGCCTTCATTTGTGGCGGGCCGGCGACTTGGCGAATGCTGGCACAGTAGAAAAAAGTAGGAAAGGCCTATTTGGGGGTGATGTCTGTTTGGGGTGGGGAGCGGACGTTCCGGCTGACCGTCGCCCGCGCGAAGGCGGGGGCCGCAATCGGCCTATTCCTGCCGTGCTGCGTAAACCGACAGCGGCCCCCGCCTGCGCGAGGGCGGGGGCCGCAATCGGCCTATTCCTGCCGTGCTGCGTAAACCGACAGCGGCCCCCGCCTGCGCGAGGGCGACGGCCAGCTTCAATCGGCTGTCTTCTCTCAAATAGTTCTCGCGGAGGCGCGGAGAGCGCGGAGGATAGACGCGAAAATCTCCGCGCTCTCCGCGCCTCCGCGTGAACCATTTGCTAGCCGGACAAGGGCAATCGACCGCTATCGGACGTCTTCTTTTCTGTCATCCCAGACTTGACCAGCTGCCCGCCTTTTCCTTCATAGGAGACATTTCTCTGCTCCTGTCCGGAAGCTGACGCACATTGGAAAGCACTGCCGGTATGACGAACCCCGACGCGCCCTATCATGCGCATATCTATTACGACCCCGCCGAACGGCCAGTCGCAGCGGCGCTGCGCGACGATTTCGGCAACGATCCGGCGATCCTGTTCGTCGGCGCGATGACCGATGGCGCCGCGGGGCCGCATCCGATTGCGCAATATGAAGTGCATTTTCTGGCGCGCTCGCGCGATGACGTTGTGGCGGCGATCGAAGCGACGGCGCTGCGCGCGCTGGTCCATCCGCTGACCGACGACGATCTTGCCGACCATACGACGCTGGCGCACTGGATCGGCGAGCCGGTCGAGCTCGACGTGACCGTGCTCGATCCGCCGGGGGTCAATCAGGGGGTGCCGCGGTTCGGGATTTCGGATTTTTAGGCTGGGTTTTGGAGCCCGTTCGTATCGAGCGAAGTCGAGATACGTTGGGGCTGTCGATGCGGTCGCGTGTCTCGACTTCGCTCGACACGAACGGATTGGGGGGATGGCTCAGGCCTCGACCGGCCCATCGGCACCAAGCCGCCACCCACAGCCCAGCGCCTTTGCATCATCCGCGTCGCAAAGGGCTGCCACCGTCTGCCAGTCATCGGCGCGCAGGCTGGCGGCCAGCGCCGGGTCATGGCCAAGCGGCAGGAAGATGCGGCGTTCGGCGTCGTCTTCGGCGCCAAGACCCGCGTCGATCAGCGGATCGGGATAGAGCGAGAAACCGACCGCCGATTCCTCCTGATCCTCGCCGACGGGGATAGCATAGCCGCCGCCGCGACCGACCGCGTCGCCTTGGCCGGGGACGAAGATCTGGAAACCGAACCAGCTTTGATAAGCAAAGCCATGGCGTTCGGTCGGGTCGAGCGTCAGCGTCACGCGGTCGCGGATTGGCGCGGCGATCGCTTCGAGCGCGTCGATGCGCGCGGCGAGGACGCCCGCAGTATCGAAGGCGCGCAGATCGGCGATCGCCTGATCGAAGGGGCCGGTGGCGCGCAGCAGCGGCAGGTAGGCGGCGGCGCCGATCCGCGTCAGCGCGCCGGCGTCCTTGGCGTCGAGTTCGTCGCGCAGCTGCTGGATATCGGTATCGACGGGAAGCGGGCCGTTCGCGAGCAGGTCGACGACGTCGGGCAGGGTGAAGTCGATCGTGACCGGGCCGATGCCAGCGGCTTCGAGCGCGTCGATGGCGACCGTCACGATCTCGCGCGCCGCGGCGACGCTGTCGCTGCCGATCAGTTCGGCGCCGACCTGCAGCATTTCGCGCGCCGGGCGAAGCTGGCTTGCGCGGAGTTTGACGACCTGTCCTGCGTAGCAGAGACGCAGCGGGCGCGGTGCCTTGGCGAGCAGCGAGGTGGCGATGCGGCCAACCTGCCGGGTAATGTCGGGGCGCAGCGCGAGCGTACGCTGCGACACCGGGTCGGTGAAACGGAGCAGGTCGCGCGACGAGCGATCGTCATCACCGCCCAGCGTTTCGCGGAATTCGGCAAGCGGCGGTGCCACGCGGCCATAGCCGTGCGCGCGCATCGCGTCGACGAGCGCGCGGGTGATGCGCGACGCGGCCTCCGCCTGTTGGGGGAGGCGGTCGCGGAGGCCTTCGGGCAGCAGGGCGGGGGGGCGAGGCATGGTGGCTCTCCTACGCGGTGCGTGCCGCAAGTGAAAGCCCCTCCCCTTCAGGGGAGGGGTTGGGGTGGGGGCCAGGGGCCTTGCGCAAGGCCGATGGCCCCCACCCGCTGCGACTAGGGAGCAAGCTCCCAAGTCTTGCTGCCCTCCCCTGAAGGGGAGGGCGTTTGGTTGGTCAGAACTTCAGCCCCTTCACCGTCTTCACGCCCGGCAGCTGACAAAGTTGCCACAGCAAAGGTTCGGGCATCGGCGAGTCGAGGCTGAGCAGCAGCACCGCTTCGCCGCCCGCGGCGCGGCGGCCGAGGTGGAAGGTGCCGATGTTGAGACCCGCTTCACCCAGTGTGGTGCCGATGCGGCCGATGAAGCCGGGGGCGTCCTCGTTGACGATATAGAGCATATGGCCGTCGAGGTCGGCCTCGACCTTGATGCCGAACATCTCCACAAGCCGCGGTTCGTTGTTGCCGAACAGCGTGCCCGCGACCGAACGGTCGCCGGACTCGGTGGCGACGGTGACGCGGACAAGCGTGTGATAGTCGCCGTCGCGGTCGTGGCGCACTTCGCGGACATCGAGCCCGCGTTCGCGCGCGAGATGCGGGGCGTTGACCATGTTCACGCTGTCCGAATAGCGGCGCATCAGCCCGGTCAGCACCGCGGCGGTGATCGGCTTGAGGTTGAGCTCGGCGGCGGCGCCTTCGACCTCGACCGAGATCGTCGTGAGATTGTCGTGCGCGAGCTGGCCGACGAGGCTGCCGAGTTTTTCGGCGAGGCTCATATAGGGGCGCAGCTTCGGCGCTTCCTCGGCCGAGAGGCTCGGCACGTTGAGCGCGTTGGTGATGCCGCCGGTGAGGAGATAATCCGACAGCTGTTCGGCGACCTGGATCGCGACATTGACCTGTGCCTCGTCGGTCGAGGCGCCGAGGTGCGGGGTGCAGATGAAGTTCGGGGCGCCGAACAGCGGATGGTCGGCGGCTGGCGGCTCGGTCTGGAACACGTCGAGCGCGGCGCCTGCGACATGACCCGATTCGAGCGCTTCTTTCAGTGCCGCTTCGTCGATCAGCCCGCCGCGCGCGCAATTGATGATGCGCACGCCCTTCTTGGCCTTGGCGATATTTTCCTTCGACAGGATATTTCGCGTCTGGTCGGTCAGGGGCGTGTGCAGCGTGATAAAATCGGCCTTGGCAAGCAAGGTATCGAGGTCGGCCTTTTCGACGCCGAGTTCGATCGCGCGCTCGGGGGTCAGGAAGGGGTCGAAGGCGACGACCTTCATGCGGAGGCCGATCGCGCGCTCGGCGACGATGCTGCCGATGTTGCCGCAGCCGATCAGGCCGAGCGTCTTCGAGGTCAGCTCGACCCCCATGAAGTCGTTTTTCGGCCATTTGCCCGCCTGCGTTCCCGCGTTGGCTTCGGGGATCTGGCGCGCGAGTGCGAACATCATCGCGATCGCATGTTCGGCGGTGGTGATGCTGTTGCCGAAGGGCGTGTTCATCACGATGACGCCCTTTTTCGACGCCTCGGGAATGTCGACATTGTCGACGCCGATGCCGGCGCGGCCGACGACCTTCAGGTTCGTCGCGGCAGCGAGGACGTCGGCGGTGACTTTCGTGGCCGAGCGGATGGCGAGGCCGTCATAGGCGCCGATCATCGCGATCAGCTCGTCCTTGGTCTTGCCGGTGATGACGTCGACGTCGATGCCGCGTTCCTTGAAGATCGCGGCGGCTTTGGGGTCCATTTTGTCGCTGATGAGGACTTTGGGTGCGGTCATTGCAATGGCTTTCAAAACTCCGTTCGTCCTGAGCTTGTCGAAGGACAATATTTCTGTTGGACGTCGGAAAAATAAGAACGGCCCTTCGACAAGCTCAGGGCGAACGGAAGAGGGGAAATGTCAGGCCGAAAGGCTGGCGTAGGCCCAGTCGAGCCACGGGCCGAGGGCTTCGATGTCGGCGGTGTCGACGGTCGCGCCGCACCAGATGCGAAGCCCCGGAGGCGCATCGCGATAGCCCGCGATATCATAGGCCGCGCCTTCGGCTTCGAGCAGCCCGGCGAACTTCTTGATGAAGGCTTCGTCGGCGCCTGCGACCGACAGGCAGACCGAAGTCTTCGAGCGGCTGGCGGGATCGGCAGCGAGGTGGCTGAGCCAGTCGCGGTCGGCGACGATCTTGTCGAGCGCCGCGGCATTGGCATCGCTGCGCGCCTTGAGGCCGTCGAGACCGCCGAGCGACTTCGCCCATTCGAGTGCGAAGATCGCGTCCTCGACCGCGAGCATCGACGGGGTGTTGATCGTCTCGCCCTTGAACACGCCCTCGGCGAGCGCGCCCTTCGACACGAGGCGGAACACCTTCGGCAGCGGCCAGACGGGGGTGTAGTTTTCAAGGCGTTCGACCGCGCGCGGGCCGAGGATCAGTACGCCATGACCGCCTTCGCCGCCGAGCACTTTCTGCCAGCTGAAGGTCGCGACGTCGATCTTGTCCCACGGCATATCGTAGGCGAACACGGCCGAGGTCGAGTCGGCGAAGGACAGCCCTTCGCGATCGGCCGGAATCCAGTCGCCGTCGGGGACGCGGACGCCGCTGGTCGTGCCGTTCCAGGTGAAGAGGACGTCGTTCGACCAATCGACCTGCGTCAGATCGGGGAGCTGACCGTAATCGGCGCGGACGACGGTCGGATCGAGCTTGAGCTGCTTGGCGGCATCGGTGACCCAGCCCTCGCCGAAGCTCTCCCATGCAAGCGTCGTGACGGGCTTGGCACCGAGCATCGTCCACATCGCCATTTCAAAGGCGCCGGTGTCCGATCCCGGGACGATGCCGATGCGGTGCGTGTCGGGAAGCTGCAGCATCTCGCGCATCAGATCGATGCAATAGGCGAGGCGCGTCTTGCCGATCTTGGCGCGGTGCGAGCGGCCCAGCGATTCGGTGGCTAGTTTTTCGGGGGACCAGCCCGGCGGCTTCGCGCAGGGACCGGAGGAAAAATAGGGGCGCGTCGGGCGCACCTGTGGCGTCGTCACTTCACTCATTATAGTCTCTCCTTGCAGAGAGCTCGCGCGGCGTTGGGACCGCGTGGCCCGGCGCCGCGTTTAGGGTTCGCCACGCAACTGTCAAACAAATTGCGCGGGCCGCGCGAAATATCCGGTGAGCCGAAGCAAAACTAAAGGGCTTGTTAACCATCTTGTCGGTATTTTGACGGTCATGCGGATCCCGACCGTCTTGCAGCCCCGAACGCTGATCGCCGCCACCACGGCGCTGGCATTGTCCGCCTGTTTCGGCAGCCCCGAGGTGATGAAGCGCGGCGATCCGAAACGCCCCACCGCGAGCGCGCCGAAGCGGCCGCAGATTGCGCCGACGCCGTCGTTCACAAGCGCCGAAGCGCAGCAATGCGCGTTCGATCTGAAACAGGCGGGGGTGCGCTTTACGCCGCTGCCCAACCAGGATCATGGCGGCGGATGCAGCTCGATCGATTCTGTAAAGCTCCTCGACATCGGGACCCCGACGACCAATCTTGGCGCGATGACCTGTCCGCTGGCGAAAAATTTCGCCGCTTGGGCGCAGCATGCGGTGAAGCCTGCGGCGCGGAAATATTTCGGGCAGGAGGTGGTGAAGATTGAGACCTTTGGCACCTATAGCTGCCGCAACATCTATGGCGGGCGCTCGGGCCGTTTGTCGCAGCATGCCTATTCGAACGCGATCGATGTGTCGGGTTTTGTGCTGGCCGACGGACGGCGGATCATGCTGGACGGCGGATGGAAGGGCGACAAGGCGTCGCAGGATTTCCTGCGCGCGCTGCACAAATCGGGCTGTCGGCGCTTTGGCACCGTGCTGGGACCGGATTATAACGCCGCGCACTATAATCATTTTCATTTCGACATGAGCGGCAACGGTTATTGCCGTTAACTGAGCTGGCGCATCTCATTAGATCGTCATCCCGGTGAAGGCCGGGATCTCGCCGGTGCGTCAAGATTTGACGTTGAGATCCCGGCCTTCGCCGGGATGACGAAATAGTAAGAGACCCTAAGGGGCGCCGCTCAAATCGTCCCCGTCTTGGCAAAGTCACGCCGAACGGCTAGCCGCTGTTCAATGGCAGAAGATAAACAACCCCATCGTTCGCGTTTCCACAAAGCCAAGGACGACGCGCAGTTCGCCAAGCAGGCGACCACCACCCCGCAGACCGCGAGCGCGGCGTACAAGCTGGCGTTTCAGGACACCGACTTTCTGCTGCGCGAAGATTTGCGCCCGGTTCGGTTCCAGCTCGAACTGCTCAAGCCCGAACTGCTGCTCGACGAGGCAAAGATCGAATCGATGCTGGTTATCTATGGCTCGGCGCGCATTCCCGAGCCTGCGGAAGCCGACGCGCTCGAAGCGGCGGCGACCGACGATGTCCAGCGCAACATTGCGCGGCGGCTGAAGGCCAAGGCGAAATATTATGAAGAAGCGCGCAAGCTGGCGCGCCTTGCGAGCCAGGTGCCGCCCGACAAAAATGGCTGTCGCCACTTCGTCGTGTGCTCGGGCGGCGGGCCGTCGATCATGGAAGCGGCGAATCGCGGCGCGGACGACGTCGGCAAGGAATCGGTCGGGCTCAACATCGTGCTACCGCAAGAACAGGCACCCAACCGCTATGTCACCCCGTCGCTGAGTTTCCAGTTCCACTATTTCGCGCTGCGCAAGATGCACTTCCTGCTGCGCGCGCGCGCAGTGTGTGTGTTTCCGGGCGGTTTCGGCACCTTTGACGAGATGTTCGAGCTGCTGACGCTGATCCAGACCGGCAAGATCAAGCCGATCCCGATCGTGCTGTTCGGCAAGGAATTCTGGGAGCGCGTCGTCAATTTCGAGGCGCTGGTCGAGGAGGGTGTGGTGAGTGCGCGCGACCTGGGGCTGTTCAAATTTGTCGAGACCGCCGACGAGGCGTGGCAAATCGTTCAGGATTTTTACGCGAATATTGAGGAGCAGGGGTAGGGAGTCGTCGCCCCCGCGAAGGCGGGGGCCGCTTTCGGCTCAACTCTTCATCGCTGCGTATATTCTCCAGCGGCCCCCGCCTTCGCGGGGGCGACGATGCTATTTCTGCGCTTCCAGATACAGGATCAGCGCCTTGCGATCCGCAGCGTCGATCACACCGGCAAACGCCATGCGGGTGCCCGGAACCGCCTTCATCGGCGCCTCAAGATAGGCATCGAGCGCCGGTTCGTCCCAGACGCCGCCCTTCGCCTTCATCGCGCCCGAATAAGAGAAGTCGGGCTTTGCCGCGACCGCTGCGCCGACGACGCCGTGCAAATTGGGGCCGATCCCGTTGCGGCCGCCCTTGTCCACGGTATGACACGCCACGCAGCGTTTGAAGACCTGCTCGCCCATCGCCGCGGTTGGCGCGACGGCAGCCGCAGGGGGAGCGGCGGCTTCGTCCGCGGCGACATCGGCGGGGGGAGAGTCGACCTTGCCGCAGCCGGCCAGCGCCAAAGCGCCCGCCAGCAGGACGGGCGCGAGCCGCATTATTTCTTGGCTTCGGCCGGAGCGGGGGTTGCCGCGGCGGCATCAGCCGCGGGGGCGGCAGCGGCGCCTTCGGCCGCCGGGGCAGCCGCTTCGCCTTCGGCCGGGGCAGCGCCTTCGGCGGGTGCGGCGGCTTCGGGGGCGGGCAGCGGCAGGTTCGAACCCTGGCTGTTCATGTAAACGATCAGGTTGGCGCGATCTTCGGCGCTGCTGAGGCCCGCGAACGACATCTTGGTTCCCGGCGCATATTTGCGCGGGCTGGCGAGCCAGGCGTCCATGGCTTCGAACGTCCAGTTGCCCGGAACGCTCTTGAGCGCATCCGAATAGGCAAAGCCAGCGACATGGCCGTGCGACTTGCCGAGGGCGCCCCACAGATTCGGACCGATGCCGTTGGCGCCGCCCGAGGCAATCGTGTGGCACGCGGCGCATTTCGCGAACACCGCTTCACCCTTCACCGGATCGGCGGCGGCGAGCAGGTTGGCGATCGGCACGGCCGCGGCGCCACCGGCGCCTGCTTCGGCATCTTCGATCGGGAAACCGGGCTTTTCCGGGTTGTGACCGGCGAACAACATGCTCGACCCGATGGTCAGGCCCAGCGCGCAAATGCCGGCGAACAGCACCCAGCCAGCGATAGTGTTGTTGCGATTGTCCATGCTCTTTGAGCCCCGTTTGCTGGCGCCCGCTTGCCGGACGCATATCTGATTTGGACGCTCCCTTACTGGCGCGGCGACGGCGGCGCAAGGGGAGGAATCGGGGTTCGCGACCAGATGCGCCGGTTGCGCGCATGCGGCTTGGCGGCTATGCGCCGCGGCTCCACTCTGGGAAGGCAGTCATGGGCAGTTATTCGGCTTCCGCGCAGCATCTGGTCGACAAAATGCGGGCGGTCGCGCTTGCCGATCCCGCACGCGGGCTGGCGTTTCAGGGCGCGCCCGGAGCCAACAGCGATCTGGCCGCGCGCGAATATGATCCGAACTCGTTGCTGCTGCCCTGCTACGCCTTTCAGGATGCGATCGACGCGGTGCGCGACGGCAGGGTCGATCGCGCGATCATCCCGATTGAAAACAGCCTGCATGGGCGTGTTGCCGACATCCATTTCCTGCTCCCCGAATCCGGACTGTCGATCGTCGGCGAGCATTTCCTGCCGATCCGCTATGGTCTGATGAGCCGCGATCTGGGCCCGGTGACGCGCGCGATGAGCCATGAGCAGGCGCTGGGCCAGTGCCGCCACTGGCTGCGCGCCAACAATATCGCGCCGGTTGCGCATAGCGACACCGCGGGCGCCGCGGCGTGGGTCGCCGACAGCGACGAGGTCGGGCTGGCCGCGCTGGCACCGCCGCACGCGGCGGAACTGTACGGGTTGACGCTGCACGGCACCGGGATGGAGGATGCCGACCACAATATGACGCGCTTCGTCGTGCTGGCGCGCGAACCGCTCGCCGATTTTGCGGCGATCGAGGGGCCGGTGATGACCACCTTCATGTTCGAGGTGAGGAATATCCCGGCGGCGCTGTACAAGGCGCTCGGCGGATTTGCGACCAACGGGGTCAACATGACCAAGCTGGAAAGCTATCAGACCGGCGGCAGCTTTGCCGCGACGCAATTTTACGCCGACATCGTTGGGGCGCCGGGGGACGAACGCGTCGATCGTGCGCTCGAGGAACTGGATTTCCAGACCAAGTCGCTGCGCCTGCTCGGTACGTACGCGCAGGCGCGCCTGCGGCCCTAAACGCCGCGGCGGCGGAGCATCCGGGCGGTCGCCGACGTCTGAACGATGAACAGCGTCACCAGGATGCTCGACACAACCAACGCGAACAGGTCGAACGCCGAGAAATTGGTGCCGCCGATGTCGGCGCCGCCAACCACCGGCATCAGCGCGGTCATCGCCATCAGCATCAAGCGCAATTCGGTCGGTCCACCCGCCATATAGGACAGGCGAAACTCGCCGACGACCTTGGCGGCGATGAAGGTGTGGATCGACAGCAGGAAATAACCGATCACCGCCATCAGCGCGACGTCGAAACGCATATAGGGGCTCATCCCGATCGCGCTGACCATCAGCAGGGTTGCGAGCGCATCGACGCTATGGTCGACAAAATAGCCATAGTTCGGCCGCTCGATCTGGCGCCAGCGCGCCAGGCTGCCGTCGAGCGAATCGCCGAACCAGTTGACGACATAGCCCGCGAGGCACAGGCCCAGCCATTCGTCGTCGATCCAGCTGAGCATATAGCCCGCGGCGACCATGACGGCGCCGAAGAAGCCCAAAACGGTAAGCTTGTCGGGGGTCACCCACTGCGGCAGGCGGGGGCATATCCAGTTGAGCAGGCGGCGTTCGCCGCGCGCGAGGATATTCTGCTGAATACGGACCGGCGCCTGCGCGACGGGCTGGAACTTGCTCATGGAAATCCTTTGAAGCTGGCTGTCATGCAATCGCCAGCCAAATGTCATAGGATCGTCATAGAGCGAAAGTTGCGGGTCGGAAAGGGGCGGGGCGACGCGCCAGCTTACCGGGGCGCCGGTTTGCCGATTGCCTCGAAATGTGTCGCCGCTTCCGCGCCGCGTGTCGTGACAAGATAGTCGAAGCCGAGCAACAGGAAGCGCGAGAAGGCGGGGAGATCGCGCAATTTCTTGCCCTGCAAATTGTGGCGCAGCGGCGCGATCGGGATCAGGACGTGACCGTCGGCGGGAATGGCGTCGTGCGCTATTCCGGCCGCATCGAGGATCGGAGCGATCGCCTCGTCGCGATAGGCAGTAACGTCGGTGAAGCGTTCGGGTGACGGCTTCACCTGCCGGACCATGCCCGCAGTCGGGACATAGGCGATATGCAGCGACGTGCGTCCATTGGCCGCGGCTATACCGGGGAGCAGCGATCCGATGTCGTAGATCGAGGTCGGCGTCGTCCCGCGGCCCATATGATAGGCGCCCATCTTGAACAGCACCCGCGGTGCCGGCACCGCAGCGTTGCGGTAGGCGGTGAGGAAGTAATCCTGCATCAGAGCCTGTCGTTCTTCATTATTCTGAAGATATTGGCCGCTGTTGTTCAGGCCATAGATGCGCGCACTTTCGGCGAGCGCGTCGATGATCGCCGCCGCTTCGGCATCGCCTGCGAATGCCTTTCGCAGCGCGGCGAAATCGGCCGGTGAGGCGGTCGACATCGTGATGGCGCCGAAGTTTCCGGCGCTGAGCGCGGCGCGGTCCTGTTCCAGCCACGCCGCGAGGCGCGCGCGTACCGCCTCGTCCTTCGTTCGCACCGCGAGCGTTTCGAGCAGGATCGACGGCGCGCCGATAAATTCCTGATCGATCCCCCACAATCGCCCGGACCGCGAAAAGGGCGCGGCCAGCGCGGCGTCTTCGCGGTTGGAAAGGAATGGCATCGCCCACGGCCGTCCAGCAAAGGCGTCGACCAGCGAATCCACGCCGCCGGTTTCGATCCGGGCGCCGATCCACGCGGCGCTGTGCGGTCCGACCTCGACCGCATGATAAAGCGGCCCGGCGTTCTGCGTTTCGGCGATTGCCGCGGCGTCATGCGCGAGCGCCTCGGCCAGTTTCGGGGCGCCCGCAAGGCCATGGTCTTCGCCCAGCGCGACGAACTGCGCAGCCGTGAGCGCGTCGCGCAAGCGATCGCCGCCGGGCCCCGACAGGCCGTCAGGGGAAAACCCAACCGGCAGGATTTCGACCTTTTCGCCGACCGGCGGCGGTGCGGTGGTTTGAGCTCCGGCCGGGATCGCGAGCGCGATGAACGCAAGGGCGATGAAACCGTTCAGCTTCCAGCTTGGCATGATGCACGCTCCTCTGTTGTCACTGTATTATATAAACAGTACAGTTGAGCGCAAGGCGTTGTTTGGTGATCGTCAGTCCTGCCAGGGACCGATTTCGCCGACGTCGCCGATCGACCGAAAGCGCACGGCATCGTCGACCCATGCCACTTCCCACATCGGCGCGGGGCGCAGCCATTCGCCGATCACGAACAGCGGCACGCGGTGCGCGGTGACGAACGCCAGATCGCTCGCGCTGGGGCCGGGGACGGGGGTATCGTAACGCTGGCGCAGCCGCACGACCGCGACGATGTTCGGTGGCGGTGCGGGCAGCGACTGGCGCGCCGGAAAGCCGGTACTGATCGCGATAATCGGGAACCCCTTGTCGTCGCGCGCGATGAGCAGCACTTTGTCGGCGCTGGCGATCGGGCCGCCGACCGGACGCCCGGCAACTTTGCGCGCGGCAATTGCGACGAATTCGCGCACGTCGGTGTCGGCGATCGGTGCGAGCGCCGCGGTGGTCGGCGGCGCAGGCGCAGGCGCAGGGTCGGCGGCGAGCGCCGCGGCAAACAGCAGCCATGCGATCAATGCGCTTCGCCCCAGCTCTTGCCGATACCGATTTCGACGTCGAGCGGCACCGACAGCGTCAGGGCCGGTTCGGCGGCGCCCATCATCACGGTGCGGATGACCGCACCTGCGGCCTCCGCCTTGTCCGCAGGCGCTTCGAACACCAGTTCGTCGTGGACCTGGAGCAGCATCTTGACGTCGGACAGCCCTGCATCGGCGAGCGCCGCGGGCATGCGCGCCATCGCGCGCTTGATCAGGTCGGCGCTGGTTCCCTGGATTGGCGCGTTGATCGCGGCGCGTTCGCTGCCCGCGCGTTCGTTCTGGCTCGCCGCCTTGATGCGCGGGAACCAGGTTTTGCGCCCGAACAATGTCTCGGTGTACCCCGTCGCCCGCGCACTTTCGAGCGTGTCGGTGATATAGTCCGAAATCCCGGGGAAGCGTTCGAAATAGCGCGCGATCAGCGCCTGCGCTTCGTCGGGCGTGATCTCGAGCCGCCCCGCCAGTCCCCACCGCGAAATGCCGTAGAGGATCGAGAAATTGACCGTCTTGGCCTTGCCGCGCGTGTCGCGGTTGCTTTCGCCGAACAATTCGATCGCGGTAGCGGCGTGGATGTCCTGGCCCTGCGCAAAGGCTTCCTTCAGTTCGGGGACATCGGCCATATGCGCGGCGAGGCGCAGCTCGATCTGGCTATAGTCGGCGGCGATCAGGACGTGGCCGGGCGCGGCGATGAAGGCGTCGCGGATCTGGCGCCCGGTTTCGGTGCGGATCGGGATGTTCTGCAAATTGGGGTCGGTCGACGACAGCCGCCCGGTCTGCGCGCCGACGAGACTGTAACTGGTGTGGACGCGGCCGGTTGTCGCATTGATCTGTTGCTGCAGCGCGTCGGTATAGGTCGATTTCAGTTTCGACAGCTGGCGCCATTCGAGGATCTTGCGCGCGATCGGCACCCCGTCGCGTTCGAGCCGTTCGAGCTCGTTCTGGTCGGTCGACCAGTCGCCCGACTTGCCTTTGCGCCCGCCTTTCAGGCCGAGCTTGTCGAACAGGATTTCGCCGAGCTGCTTGGGGCTGCCGATCGCAAAGGGCTGGCCCGCGAGTTCGTGTATCTCGCCCTCGATGCGCAGCATTTCGGTGGCGAATTCGCCCGACAGCTTCGCCAGATAGTCGCGGTCGACCATGATCCCGGCGCGTTCCATGCCCTCGATCACCGCCGCCAGCGGGCGGTCGACCATCTCATAGACGCGCGTCCCGCCCTCGATCGGCAGCCGCAGCTTGAGCAGCCTCCACAGGCGCAGCGCCACATCGGCATCCTCGGCGGCATATTCGGTAGCGCGGTCCAGCTGCACCTCGGCAAAGCTGATCTGCGATTTGCCGGTGCCGCATACATCCTTGAACGACAGGCAGGCATGGTCGAGGTGGAGCTTGGCAAGCTCGTCGAGCCCGTGCTGATGCTTGCCCGCGTCGAGCGCGAAGCTCATCACCAGCGTGTCGTCATAGGGGGCGATGGTGGCGCCATGCTGCGCGAGCACGCCGATGTCATATTTAAGGTTATGCCCGACCTTCAGCACCGCATCGTCGGCGAACAGGTCGCCGAGCCGCGCGAGTGCGTCACCCATCGCAATCTGCTCAGGCTTTTCGGCGAACATATCGGTGCCGCCGTGACCGAGCGGGATGTAGCACGCCTTGCCGGGCGCGGTCGCGAGGCTGACCCCGACGAGGCGCCCGGTGACGCTGTCGAGACTGGCGGTTTCGGTATCGACTGCAACGACATGCGCGGCGCGCGCGTCGGCAATCCAGCGGTCGAGCGCGTCGAGCGTCGTCACCGTTTCATAAGCCGAGCGGTCGATGGGCGGCATCGCGGGCAGGGTCGGCGTGGATGGCGTGCCGCTCGCAGCGGGCGCGGGCGCCGCGGCAGCGCGCGGCAGGGTCGGCGGGCCCCCCGGCGTCGCGCCAAGGTCGAGCTTGGCCGACAGCGAGCGGAAGCCATGCTCGTCGAGAAACGCCTTGAGCGGTAGCGGCGGAATCGCGCCGAGCTTGAGGTCGTCCAGCGCATCGGGCAGCGGGCAGTCGCGCTTCAGATCGACCAGCACGCGCGACAATTCGGCCATCGCGCGATGTTCGATCAGATTGTCGCGCAGCTTGCTGGCCTTCATCGTCTCGGCGCCGTCGAGCGCCGCGGTGAGGCTGCCATATTCCTGGATCAGCTTGGTCGCGGTCTTCGGCCCGACGCCGCGCACCCCCGGGACGTTGTCGACGCTGTCGCCCATCAGCGCGAGCACGTCGCCGACGAGATCGGGGGTGACGCCGAATTTTTCGTTCACCGCATCAAGCCCGAGGCGGACATTCTTCATCGTGTCGAGCATGTCGACGTGCGGCCCGTCGGCAGGCTCGCGGATGAGCTGCATCAGATCCTTGTCCGACGACACGATGGTGACGTCCCAGCCTTCGCGCACCGCGGCTTCGGCATAGGAGGCGATCAGATCGTCGGCTTCGAAACCCTCCATCTCGATACATGGCAGCGAAAAGGCGCGCGTCGCGTCGCGGATCAGCGGGAATTGCGGCCGCAGATCCTCGGGCGGTTCGGGGCGGTTCGCCTTATACTGGTCGTAAATTTCATTTCGGAACGACTGGCTGGAGTGGTCGAGAATGACCGCCAGGTGCGTCGGCCCGTCGGCATCGTGCAGATCCTTGGCCAGTTTCCACAGCATGGTCGTATAGCCATAGACCGCGCCGACCGGCACGCCGTGCGGATTGGTCAGCGGCGGCAGGCGATGATAGGCGCGGAAGATGTAGCTGGAGCCATCGACCAGATAGAGATGATTCTTGTCCGACATGGCGGCGGTGTAGCAGCGGCGGGCAGGGCGGCCTAGGGCAAGGTTCCCGCTTTCTTCTCCGTCACACGGCGAGCAAATGCCACGGTACGATCGAGGGCTTGCTTGCCCGCGGTGCTGTCGAGATCGAACTGATATTCATGGCCGAGCGCCGGGACATGATCCTTTGCGAAGAACAAGGTTTCGACGGGCGCGCCCGCACTTTTCAGGCTGTTTGCCAGCCGTTCGGACTGGCCGAGCAGCGGGTCGCCATTGCCTGCCGTGATGAAGGCGGGCGGAAAATCGGCGGTCACATGATCGGGCAGCGCCATGAGGCGGAATTGCGGATCGTCCATCGCGTCGCGCTTGCCGCCATAGGCCCAGACGACGGCGCGCAGGAACGGGCCGAGCGAGCCGTCGAGATTGAGCATCGTGACGTCGTGCGCGCCGCAAAAGAGGATCGCGCCCTTGATCCGGTCTGGTCCGACCGACGGCGCGATGCCGACCGCCTTTGCATAGGCGGGATTTGTCGCAATCGCGGCGACCTGCGCCGCGATCTGCGCGCCGGCGCTGTCGCCGCCGATCAGTATCCTGTCGGGATCGATGCCGTAGCGGGCCGCGTTGGCGGCCACATAGCCGAGTGCCTTGTTGGTTTGCCGGATCGGGGTGGGATAGCGCGCGTCGGGGGCGATCGTGTAATCGACCGTGATCGTGACGAAGCCCTGACCCGCCAGGATCTTGAGATATTCGGCGACAATATGGCGGTTGCCCGATACGAAACCGCCGCCGTGCACCCAGACGATGGCGGGCCGCGCGCCCGATGCAGCCTTGGGCCGAAAAATGTCGAGCAGCGCGTCGGGATCGGCAGGATCGTAGCGGATCGCGGCGAGCGTCTCGACATTGGACGGTACTTTGGGAAGCAGTTTTGCGCTGGCCGCGTCGGAGCCCGAATCGAACAGCGCGCGGATCGCCCAGATCGCGGGCTGCGGCGTGATGTAGCTGACAGTCAACCACAGGGCGGCCACGACCGCGACAAGGCCCAGTATGATGCGAATGAACCAGCGCAGCATGGCGCGTCCCCTTCGTCGGGTTCAGTCTTTCGTTCGCGGCAAGGGCGGCAGGTCGAAATGCATCACATCCTCGCGCACGCCGAGCCTGGTGTATAACGCAACCGCGGGATCGTCGCCATAGTCGGCCTGCACAAACACCGCCCAGGCACCGATGTCGGCGGCGATATGCTGAAGTTCGGCGATCAGCGCGGTGGCAACGCCTTTGCGGCGGTGCGTCTCGTCCACCGCGAGGTCGTAGATGTAAATTTCACTGCGCGCCTGTTCGAGCTTCGGGAGATCGTAGGCGGTGAGGCCGCCGACGATGCGGCCGTCGGCCTCGGCGACGACAATGATGATTGCATCTTTGGCGAGCTGGCGGGCAAGCCAGTCATCGTCGGGCCGTTCGCGGCGATAGGTGTCGTGATCCTCGAATGCGTCGGCATAGAGAGCGTTGAGGTCGCGGGCGGCTTCGATGTCGCCAAGGCCGAGACGGCGGACCTTCATCGCGCCCGCCATCGTTCGATCGCCTGCCAGCCGAGCCATGCGGCAAGCGGCACGCCAATCGCTCCCAGCATCAGCAATTCGGTCGATGTCCGCTCGACCGCCGCGGCGCCGATCGCAGCATAGACGACGCCGACCCCCAGATTGCCGAGCGCCACGGCGAACAGAAAGTGCCCAAATGCCATTCCGGCAATCCCTGCGGCGATCGGGGTCATCTCGCACAGTATGGGGACCGGGCGCGATACGATCAGCGCCACCGGGCCCGCGCGTTCGGCGATCCGATGCGCGCGCTCCAGATCATCGGCGCCGAGCAGCCGCGCGGCAAGCGGACGCGCCCCCCAGCGACCGAGCGCATAGCCCGCAGTGCTGCCGCCCATCAGCCCCAGCCAGATGACGAAGGTGCCGAGGGCAAAGCCAAAAGCGGCGCCAGCCAGCGTATTGGTCACCCCGTTCGGTACCGGCAGGAAGACGTCGAGCGTCAGCGCGGCGACGATCAGCGCGGCGGCGGCAAAGGGGCGTTCGTCGGCCGCCGCCAGCACCCGGTCACTGATCGCGATAAATTCTTCGCGCAAGATCAACGGCACGCCGACGACGATCGCCAGCAGGCCGATGATCATCAGCCAGCGTCGCAGCAGGGAAGGGCGTTCTGCCATGCCCCCCGTCTAACGCGTCAATCGCGATAGTCGATGGTCAGCCGCGCCGCCGCCGCGACCGCCGCGGCGCGCGCGTCGTCGGTCGTGCCGTCGGCGACGCGCGCGAGCGTGACGCCCATGCGGCGGTACGGGCGGGTCACCGGCTTGCCGAAGATGCGGGCGTCGATCGCGGTTGCGGGGCTGGGCGGGCTGAGTGCGTCGGCCAGCCCGCTGATCGCGAAATCGCTGGCGTCGCGGTCGGCGAGCAGCACCGCGCTCGCGCTGGCATCGGGAACCGCGATCGCCGGGATCGGCAGGCCCAGGATCGCGCGCGCGTGGAGGTCGAATTCGGACAGCGACTGCGAGATGAGCGTGACCATGCCGGTGTCGTGCGGGCGCGGGCTGAGCTCGGAGAAGATGACCGTGTCGCCCTTGACGAAAAACTCGACGCCGAAAATGCCGTGGCCGCCAAGGGCATCGACGACCTTGGTCGCCATATCCTGTGCGCTGGCCAGTGCGGCCTTGGACATCGCCGCAGGCTGCCAGCTTTCGCGGTAATCGCCGCGCTCCTGGCGGTGGCCAATCGGCGGGCAAAAGGTCACGCCATCCTGGTGGCGGACGGTGAGCAGGGTGATTTCATAATCGAAGTCGATGAACGCCTCGGCGATCACCCGCAGACGGTCGCCGCGCATCCCCGCGGCGGCATAGTCCCACGCCGCGTCGATGTCGGCTTCGCTTTTGACCGTGCTCTGGCCCTTACCCGACGACGACATCACCGGTTTGACCACCAGCGGAAAGCCGATGCGCGCGGCGGCGGCGTGTAGTTGCTCGCGCGTCTCGGCATATTCGAAGGTCGATGTGGTGAGGCCGAGTTCGCTGGCGGCCAGATCGCGGATCGCGTCGCGGTTCATCGTCAGCTGAGCGGCGCGGGCCGACGGGACGACATGATAGCCGTCGGCTTCGACCTCGGCGAGGATTTCGGTGCGGATCGCCTCGACCTCGGGGACGATATGGTCGGGCCGATGCTTTTCGATCGCGCTTCGGAGGGCATCGCCGTCGAGCATCGAAAAGACTTCAAAGGCGTCGGCAACCTGCATGGCGGGCGCGCCTTCATAGCTGTCGCACGCGATGACGCGGCAGCCGAGCCGCTTCGCGGAAATGACGAATTCACGGCCCAGCTCGCCCGAACCGAGCAGCAGGATGGTGGCGGTGGGGGTCATGGCAGGCTCCGGTACAGGAAATTCGCCCTGCCTCTAATCGCAGTCGCCAGGATTCGCCAGCGCGCCGGTCGTCATTCCGGCCAGCGCGCCGTGTCGTGATCGGGGTGCTGGTGGTTGCTCGTCCTGATGGCATCGACGTAGGCGGCCATGGTTTCCTCGGTGGTACCCTCGGCGTCGATCGGCAGATGTTCGAATGGCGGCAGCTGGCCCTCGACCCCGAACTGGACGCGCGGCGGGAATTGCGCCGGGTGGTCGAACGAGCCGGTGGTGAGGTTGATATGCTTGCTGTCGTGATAGTCATAGGTCAGCGGGGTGCCGCAGTCGCGGCAGAAGCCGCGCGAAGCCTTATCCGAACTGGCGAAGGTCGCGGGTTCGCCGCGCGTCCAGCGGATCGCGTCGCGCGGGACGCCGATCAGCGCGATGAAAAAATTGCCCGCTGCCTTCTGGCACATCCGGCAATGGCAAATGTGCGAGGTGTCGAGCACCGCGGTGACATGATAGCGCACCGCGCCGCACTGGCAGCCGCCCGAGGCCTGGGTTTCGATCCGGTCCATGCCGCGATGCTATCAAGGGCGGCGCAGCCTCGCAACTGCGCCGCCCTTGATCATCACGCGCCGAAGCGGTCGATCACCTCGGTCAGCGGGACATGGCCGCGGAACGCGCCGCTTCCCGCCACGCTGTCGCCGCTTTCCAGCGCAGTGGCAAAGATCACCGCAGGGTCGGCCTCCAGCCGCGCGCGCAAGGCGGCAAGCTTTGGCCAGCGTGCCGGTTCGGCAACCTCATGAAACTCCAGCCACCGCGCGACGCCGATGAACAGCGCGTCGGCCAGCGTCGGGCGGTCGCCGACCAGATAGGGGGTATCGCCGACCATCGCTTCGAGCTTGTCGTGGCGCCCGATGACCGCTTCCTTGCCAAATTCGCGCATCGACGCCTGCATGGCCGGGCGCGGCGGGTCCATTTCGAGCGCCACCCACAGCGGGCTGAACGCGCCGGTGAAGCCGCTGTTGATGAATGCCATGATCTGGCGCATCCGGTCGCCGTCCGCCGACAGCGGGTCGGGGCTGATCCGCCGTTCGGTATCGCGCGCGGCGAACCAGTGCGCGATCGCCATCGTTTCGGTCAGCACCCTGCCGTCATCGGTGACCAGCGCGGGCGTTTCATGCCGCGCGTTGATGCGGGCTTAGGCGGGCTCGCGCATTTCGCCGAGCATGTCGACGCGGCACAGGCGATACGGTTTGCCCAGCCATTCGAGGGCCGCAACAAGGCCCATGGAACTTCCCAGCGGGAAGCCATAGATAAGGATCGGTTCCAAGATATTGCTCCATTTTCTTGAGGGGAGCTGCGCAGCGATTTGCGATATAGGGCGTCCGTTTCGTGCGTAAATTACGCACCTTTTTGTAACCATGAGGGTCGTGATGAAGAATCTGGTCTCGCGCTGTCCGATCGAGGAAGTGATGCAGCTGCTCGGTGGCCGCTGGCCAACGCTGCTTATCTATTATCTCAGCGACGGGACGAAGCGGTTCAGCGATCTCCAGCGCGACAATCCGACGATTTCGCACAAGATGCTGACGATGGAACTGCGCAAGCTGGAAGATGCGGGGATCGTGCGGCGCACCGAGTTCGAAGGCTATCCCCGCCGCGTCGAATATGACCTGACGGCGGACGGCGAAAGGCTCGTCCCGCTGATCGATGCGCTGGGCGACTGGTGGGACGGGGTCAACGCCGCGACGGACGCACCGGCCGATCAGGCAATCATGATCTAGTGCAACGGCCGTGTGTGGCCGATTGCGCGGAAGCTGCGTATGGGGGCAGCCAGGGACAGTGGGAGGATGTTACATGCTGGATAATCTGCCGCAGTTATTGTTGCGGCATCGCCGCGCCGTGGGCTTGGTCGCGATCCTGATCGCGGCCCTGACCTGGGCGGTCGATCTGACCGGTCTTGTCTACGCATGCCCCTATTGCCGCAGCCAGCGCACGGTGATCGGCCTGCTTGGACTTTTGTTGATGCTGCCCAATCCGGCGCATTGGCTGGTGCGTTACCTCTCAGCGGTTTTCGCGGTGTTTGGGGCGTCCGTTGGCGCTACCCAGCATTTTCAGGGTTGGATGCGCATCATGCGCGGCGAGTTCGAATGGGGCGAACAATGGTATGTCAACGCGTGGATGCTGTCGGGCTTTGCCCTATTCATCATCGTTGGCCTGCTGCTGCTGATCTGGAGCTGGCGGCCCAATGCGCCTGCCACGAGCTGATCGCTCAGGCCGTCATTCCCACTCGATCGTCCCCGGCGGTTTCGACGTATAGTCGTACACGACTAGTCGTACACGACGCGATTGATGCCCTGCACCTCGTTGATGATGCGCGTCGGGCTCCGACGGCTCGGCTTCGGACGTCGATCAGCTGCGCCCTGCGTTGACCATCACGCTGTATCTGCGCTCCTTCACCGCGTCGACCATCTCGTTCACCGCGTCGACCATCTCGGGCGACCGCGTGTTGGTTTCAATAATATTTACGCTTTCGGGCGGTCGAGTGAAATTAGTCGATTGCACGTCCGAGATGCCAACGTGATTTCGGTCATTGGGAGAGCGCTTTGGTGTAAATCGGCACGTGCTTAGCAGCAAATTCTCGTATCTGGCTAAATACTCGCCCGGTCGCAGCGTCGAGATCTCCGTCTTCTTCGAGATTATGGAGTGATATCCGCATGCTTGCTAGCCGATTCCACTCTTTTGTGGGTTCTTGTTTTTTTCCAACGTCTGCTCCGGCATCCCTGAGCTGAGAAAAGAGCCGATGACGCATCGTATTGTCACCGCGACCTAGAAGAAAATAACAGCGAAGGTAGTCCGAGCCGGCTTTGGCAATTTCAAGAAGAATCAACCGATTTGACGGTGTAAACCCATCAGCGCTCTTGAATCCGCCAATTTTGTCCCACGCGGGAACAGCGAAAAAGATAGCAGATCGTCGCCAATAATCGACGATTACTTCTTCATCGCACTGTGCCCAAATTGCGTTGGCAAGTTCGTCTCGTCCGTCAACAAGTCGACGGAAAAGTTCGCCGACGGCGTTCGGGCGTCGATCGCAAAGAAATTCAAGTGCTTCACGGTGCTTGGTCCAAAGATTCGAGGCCAGCGTTTCGATTCGTTCGTCGTCCAAATGATGCCTCCCAAGCATGGCAAGGTAAGCGTTTAGCATAGCATTGGCCGCGGGATCGCCAACGTGCCGTTTTGCGACCAGCGATAGCTCTTGGGCAAGCGCTTGGAGATCTACTGGCAGCCAGCCTTGACCGTCCTCTAGGCTAGGGTCGTCTCCGCGCTTAGTTAGGAATAGCAGGATATGTGTTCTATCAGGCCACTCGGCAGCGATCTGATCGCGGTATCTCTTTAACTGACCGCCATGTTCCCCTGCATCTATTTTGAGCTCGATGGCGACTATTAGGTTCTGGTTCGGAACTTCTATCAGGATGTCAATCTTTCGCCATTCTCGGCGAACGGTCGCTCCTTCAAAATCCATAAGATGAACGTCCAAAGGAGAGAGTTTTGTAGAAATTTCTTCTTCGGTCCTGCTTGCGGCAGCCATTAAGGCGCGCAAGCAGTCCGTCCCGAAGCCGTGCGGCCGATTTGGATCGAAAATGTAGCTGAGGAAATGGCCGTGCCTGATTTCCTGATTCACCATCCCTATGGCTTCGAAAGGACAAAAAACATCCAAGGCCTGCTCGAGCTCGGCAAACTGATCGTTCGCTATGAATAACTCAGCAAGCGTGCTTTCATGCACAACCCTACTCCCACTCAATAATTTTCTAAGGCGTAACGCACTGAAAATAAGTCCAAAAAAAATATTTGGTCCGAAATGACCGAACTGCGGCCCGTCAAAAACCTACGCTTTTGAAAAATAGAGAGAAATTCCTCGATTCGACCGTGTCGCGAATTCGGAACCTATCGATAACTATCGGCTCGCCTCGGAGCGCGGCCGAGGTCCGAAATTGGGCACGGATTTGCGCGAATTTGCAACGGTTTTCTCCAAGGGGTAGCGCTGTTGCTGTGACATTCGGCGCTTATCGCAACCGCGCTTCCAGCCGCTCGTCGACCATCGACTGCCGCGAATCGCCGGGTCGGAATGTGCCGCACAAATTTCCCACCAAGAGGTTTGAACGCGCTTCCCCATCCAGCATTTGGCTGTCCGGTGCGCGCCCCCGCAATCAAATGCTCGCTCGAGCAAGCAGACGTCGGAGAATGGCAGCGTCCTGAACGTAGCGCCTTGAGCTCGGGATCAGTCTTTGTCCGATGCGATGTCTTAGCGGGGCGAGGCGCCGCTGATTGACAGGTTTGGCATAATGTGCAACGATTTTCCTTGAGGACAATGGTCTGATTCTGGGAGGTGGATTTGCCGCGATCGTCGCCGCCACCATATTGCCGTGTGCATTCAACGGCGGGTGTATCATGCGCCGAAGGGCCGATATTCGAGATCAAGGTAAGGGCCGATGGCAAGCCGCTGTCGTTTGCCGAGGCCTATCCTCGAGCCCACCCTCTCCTGAAGCGTCTTGCACGGCCCTCGGAATAGCGATGCTTGCCGATGTGGCTCCGCGAGCTCCGGAAGAGTGTCTTGCGCGGTGCACGCCTGCTCACGACCCCGCGCGGAAATAGAGACTTGTTGTCGTTCTGAATCAACCACTTGACTGTTAGATTTGGGCTGCCCTTTCCAACAGGCTTGTTTCGAATCAAAACAAACAGTATGGACGGACTGAAACTATGGAAGGCGCTCATGCTAGAGCAGTTGCGGTTCATTCGGGTCCCATGCCCCATGCTCGATGAAGCGGCGCGCCACGCCGTGGAGATTGTGGGCCTGGAGCGTGTCGACCAGGTGCCCAATGGGGAACGTTTTCGTTCGGATGCCCGATACTATAGCCTCGAGTTCGATGCCTCGGGACAGACGACGCGCCCTGTGGTGGGCATCTCGCTCCGGACTGTCGAACAATTGGACGCGCTTTCGGAGCAGCTACCGAAGCTGGGATGGCGAGCCGAGACGATACCATATGAGCTATGCCGGGCGCGCCGTTACCATGCCGGACTCAGCTGCCGCGACCTCAGCGGCAATTGCATCGAGCTCGTCGTACGTCCCGAAGATAGCGGTCGACGCTATTTTCCGTCCCGAGACGCGGGAATTCTCGGTCTGAACCAGGTCATATTGGGTTGTCTCGATCCCGCTTCCGATGCTGAAGTCTGGGTCGAGGCCTTTGGCGCGCGCATCACTGACCGGGTCGGGGACGCGGTCTACCTCAGCTGGGACGGGCAGCATCATCGCGTGATGCTCGTCCCGACAAAGCGCGACAGCTTTCTCGTTGGCGGATACGAGGTCGAGAGCATCGATGCCGTGATGCAATCGAGCTATTTTCTCCTGGAGCGCCAGGTCGCCATCGTTCGAGGTCCGGGCAAGGATCCGGCGAGCGGCGAAATCTTCCTGACTTTCAGCAGTCCGGTACCGGGCTTCTACTTCTCCTATTCGACTGGGTCCGTTCCTCTTCCGCAAGGCTCGCGACCTCGCCAGTTCGCCGACCTGCCGTCGTCACGGTGCAGTTGGGGGTCCACCTCCGAACTCGTTGAACTGGGAGGTTCGGCGTTATGACAATCGGCATTCTCGATATCGCGTACACACGGCTCAAGACCCCTGATCTCGAGCATGCTGCGGACTTCGCGACCCGCATTCTCGGACTCGAGGTTGTCGATCGCGCACGCGGTCGCGGATCCTTTCGGTCCGACCATCGCATGTGCACGATGAGTTACGAAACCGGCGATCCGGCCGAGACGGTCGTTGGCTTCGAACTCGCCAGTGGCACGGACCTCGAGAGTGCGGCCACGACGCTCGAGGCGCTCGGGCACGCGGTGCGGCGCGGATCGCACGAGGAGCGCGAACAACGTTGCGTCATCGACTTCATATCATTCCGCGATGCGGGGGGCGCGCAAATCGAATTCGCGGTCGCTCCCCAGGTCTCGGGGCGCGGCGCGACATTAAGTCGCGATGCCGGAATCACGGGCTTCAGCCACGTCGGATTGTTCAGTAGCGACCCGGCGCGCGACGAACATTTCTGGACCCAGGTCTGCAACGCGCGCGTGAGCGATCGCGTCGGCGAGCTCCCGCTGCTGCGACTGAGCCAGATTCATCACAGCATCGCGCTGGTGCCGTCGGATCGTTCCGGAATCCAGCATATCAATCACCAAGTGGAGTCGATCGACGACGTCCAACGCAGCTATTCGCTGCTTCGGCAGCACAAGGTTCCAATCGTGTTCGGTCCCGGTCGGCACCCGACCTCAGGGGCGCGGTTCGTTTACTTCGAGGGTCCTGACGGAATGGTCTTCGAATATTCCGTTGGGGTCCGGGAGGTCGATGAGGAGACATACAGGGAGCGTCAGTTCGGGTTCGAGCCGAGGAGCTTCTGCATGTGGGGTGCCTCGCCGAAGATGAAGGAGCTGTCGAGCTAAATGTCCGCGGCCTTGGGCTCGCGGTGCCTGCGAGCGTAGCCGGGGCACATCGATTTCAAATCTTGAAGCAAACGATAACGCGCCGGTGGAGCGCTAGAGGAAGGACGGGAGATGACGGGTCAGGAGGCGTATCAGCGAGACATTGTCTGGCCGGCAAATTACAATGAGATCCCCAAGGAGATATTCGTTCGGCAGGATCTCTATCAAGCCGAGATCAACCGGATTTTTCGGGGGCCGGAATGGCATCCCGTCGCGCATGAAAGCGAGGTGCCGCTCCCCGGCGACTTCAAGACCTGCAATCTCGCGGACGTCCCCCTCCTGATCATCAGGGGCGAGGACGGGAAGGTCAGGGCCTTCTACAACGCCTGCTCGCATCGCAGCAACCAGATCGAGGTCAAACCGTCCGGCAATCGGACCGAATTCGAATGTCCCTATCATCGCTGGCTGTTCAATAGCGCAGGCGAGCTGGTCGGTTGTCCGAACCAGCGCGAGTTCACGCCCGGGTTCGACAAGAAGGACTATCCGCTGGCTCAGCCGCGTCAGGAATCATTGGGCGGACTCCTGTTCGTCACCTTGTCGCCCGAGACCGACAGCCTCGACGATTTCCTGCAGGAAGCCAAGACCTCGCTGATGGATATCATGGGCGGTGACGGTCGCCTCAGGTTGATCGGCTACCACCGGGTCCGATATCTCACCAACTGGAAGGCCTACAGCGACAACGACGGCTATCATCCGCCGCTTCTGCACCAGGCGTTCACCATGCTTAATTGGCAGGGCGGTGCCGGCAGACAATATGCGACGACCGGTCGTGGGCATTATTGTATCGATACGGAACTCACCGTCCCGAAGCCGACCAGCGTCATTCGCGACACCTCCGTAATCGAGTTCCGTGACGAAGGGCGCCCGAAGCGGTCAAGCGTTCTTGCGCTCTTTCCGATGCTCGTCGCGTCGAATTATCTCAACGTCATCAGCATTCGATTTGCCACGCCGGTCGCGATCGATGAGGTCGAGGTAAATTACGCCTATTTCGCCCATCAGGACGATGACGAGGAAATGGTGCGCCACCGTATCCGCCAAAGCTCCAATGCGATCGGGCCGTCCGGCCTGATCAGCATGGAGGATGCGTCGGTTTTTCACCGGGTGCACATCGGGAATCGCACGCCGGGCAAGGCCGTCTTCCAGAAAGGTGTGACCGATCCCTCGCGCCTCAGCTTCGAATTTCGGCAGAATGACGAAAGCGGCAATCTTCCCCACTGGGAATATTACCGGGCGGCGATGGGCTTCCGGAGGACGGCGGCATGAGCAAGTTGAGCCTGGAAGAGCTGGCCAGCCTCGACGTGCTGCAAGCCGCCTATATCTCCGCACTCGACGGCAAGGCGATGAAGGCCTGGCTTGATACTTTCGACGATGACCCGGATGCGAGTTACATTTGCACGGCCCGAAACGACGTCGAATGCGGCCTGAAGGTGGCAATGATGCTCGACGATTGTCGAGACAGGCTCATAGACCGCTGTACCTTCATCGAGGATATCTGGGCCGGGACGTTTCAGGATTACCGGACGCGCCACTTTTCGCAGCGCGTAACAGCCGAACGGCGCGAAGACGGCAGCGTGGCGATGTCGTCGAATTTTTCGGTGATTTTCACGCCGGACGACACCGGGCTGCCGCAGCAACTCGCGACAGGGACATACGAAGACATCATCCGGATGGATGGCGGTCGATGCCGCTTCCTGTCGCGGACCGCCGTGACCGACAATTCGGTCCTGCCGCGGTACCTCGTGTTCCCGCTCTGAGGGGCGAACGGCATTTACAAAAAATATATGACGAGGAGGAGGACGGGGAATGAAAGGCTATCACCTCACAAGAGCTTTGCTGCTCGCAGCAGGCGCGACAATTGCTGCGCCGAGCAACGCGCAATCGTCTGCGGTTGTCGGTGACGGGTCGCAGCCCCCGACCGCAGAAACGGCGCCGCAGGAGGAAAGCGAGCAATCGACCCAGCAAGGCGGAGGGCTCGGGGAAATCGTCGTTACTGCGACGCGGCGAGAACAGAAGCTGCAGGATGTGCCGGTGGCCGTGACCGCCGTGACGTCCGAGGCCCTGGGACGGTCGGGCGCGGCCGACATTCGCAATCTCACGCAAGTCGTTCCCGGCTTTTTCGGCGGGCGTGCGGCGGGCGTCTTCCTTCCTGTCATTCGCGGCGTCGGATCGAGCAGCATTTCGGTGGGCGACGAGTCCAATGTCGCGACTTATGTTGACGGCATATATCAAGGAGATCCGTTCTCGACCTGGACCGACCTCGTGAAAGTCGACCGCGTCGAAGTGCTTCGAGGCCCGCAAGGAACGATTTTCGGACGCAACGCGACCGGCGGCCTGATCAATGTCATCACGCCCGATCCGAGCTTCGACTTCAGCGGCCTCGTCTCGGCCCGTGCCGCTGCCATGGAAACGGGCGACGGGGACTATAACATTCGCGGCTACCTTACCGGGGGGCTGTCCGACTCCGTGGCGGCCGATATCGCAGGTATTTACCGCAAGTCCGACAATTTCGTCGACGATCTCGTCCGCGGCGGCAAAGCTGGCGGCTATCGTGTCATAGACGTTCGAAGCAAGCTCATGTTCAACGACGGCGACGGCAGCAAGATCGTCCTGACTGGCGAGTATTTCGATCGCGCCGGTTCCGAGAATGTGTATCAGCCCTATGAAAGCAATACGGCAGGGCGCGCTTTTGCCGGCGCAATCCTGCCGACCAAGCCTTGGCAATTATCAACCGACCTGCGTCCGAGTCTCAAGACCCGGCGGTACAGTGTCGCGCTTCAGACGCGCTTCGATCTTGGGGGCGTGAACCTGGAAACGACGGGCGCCTATGCGCATAATCGAACGTCCCAAGCGACCGACTCCGATTCCTCCAACATTCTCCTCGCGACGTTCGTGGCACCGAATATCACGTCCGAATATTACAGCCAGGAGGTTCGGTTGCTATCGGATGGATCGGGTCCGCTCCAGTGGATCGCCGGCCTTTACGCCTTCCACCTCGAAGGCGACGCGAACTTCATTCTCAGCAGCCGCACCGATCCTTCACAGCCGCTGCTCGTCCGCACATTTGACCCGCTGATCAAGACCACCTCCTATGCCGCCTTTGCCGAGGCGACGCTCGAGGTCGTTCCCAGTCTCTTCGTAACGGGGGGCATCAGGTACACCGACGAGAAGAGGAGTTTCGACCAGGTTGTCAACGGCGTCGCCCTCTTTCCGCAAACCGCGAAAAAATCCTTCAGCCGGGTCACCTACAAGGGAACGGTCCGCTTCGAGATCTCCCCGGACACGAATGTCTACGCAACCTATAGCACCGGGTTCAAGAGCGGCGTGTTCAACATGACCGGTACGGCAGCGACGGCCGTCAATCCCGAAACGCTGAGAGCCCTCGAGGGCGGTATAAAGTCGGATATCACGCCCTGGCTACGCGCGAACCTTGCGCTCTACCATTATGATTACAAGGATTTGCAGGTGACTGCCAGGGATCCGATCGGTCCCGGATACGTCTTGCAGAACGCCGCGGACGCGACGCTCTATGGCGGGGAGCTGGAAACTACGATCGCGCCGAGCGAGAATTTCAGGGTCAGCAGCGCCATCGCATATTCCCACGCTCAATATGACAATTTCCCGCAAGCCCAGGTCTTCATCCCCAGGCCGACGGGCGGGAACGTCGTCTCGCAGGCCGATGTCTCCGGCAACCGCCTGCCGCGGGCACCGCGATGGACCTTCAATATCGCTCCCAGCCTCGATGTGCCCCTGGAGTCCGGAACGCTGAATATCAATGGCTCCCTCTTTCGCAGTTCTACTGTCTATTTCGACTTCCTGAACACGACAAAGCAGGATCCCTACACCTCGATCAACGGCGAGATTTCCTGGAGGACCGCCGACGAGAAGTTCCGTTTCTCGATCTGGGCTACCAATATCGCGAACGAGAAGATCATCCAGGAAGTGCGCCCGGGAGCGCTCGGCACCGACCTTCGCTACGAACTGCCGCGGCGCATCGGTGCCGGGATCGAGCTGAGCTTCTGAACACCGTCACCCGATTTATCGACCAGCAGCGAGTCCCGGTATGGCAGCAATGATCGAACATGGCCTCTACTACGGCGGTGCGTGGCATGCCCCGATATCCGACACCTTTCGACCGTCGATCAATCCTGCCGACGGATCCTACATCGCACTCGTGTCGAAGGCCGGCAAGGAGGACGTCGATCGGGCGGTGCTGGCCGCCGTTGCCGCATCTCGCGTATGGCGCGATGTCTTGCCCCTCGAGCGGGCGCGCTTGCTTCGCGAGATGGCTGCAATCATCCGCAAGAACCACGCCGAGCTTGCCCGGCTTGACGCGCTGGACTGCGGAAACCCGATCCGGGAATTGATCGGCGATGCGCAGGTCGCGGCAGCGCTCATAGAATATTTCGCGGGCCTGGTGACGGAAATGAAAGGGGCGTCCATCCCCGTCGGCCCGGACGCGGTGAATTTCTCCGTTCGGCAACCCTTCGGCGTGGTGGCTCGCATTCTGGCGTTCAACCACCCCTTTCTCTTCTGCGCTGGCAAAATCGCGGCTCCGCTGGCCGCGGGCAACGCGGTCATCGTCAAACCATCCGATCAGGCGCCCCTCTCGGCCCTCAGATTTGCAGAGCTGATCGACGGCTTGTTGCCCGCCGGGACCTTCGGCGTGCTGACCGGAGACGGTGAGACGGGGGCCGCGCTCGCCTCGCACCCCAAAGTGGCGATGATCAGTCTCGTCGGGAGTGCGGCGGCTGGGCGCGAGGTGATGCGCGCGGCAAGCGCTACGCTGAAACCGGTCCTGCTGGAGCTCGGGGGAAAGAATGCCCTGATCGCTTATGGAGACGCCGATCCGGGCGAAGTGGGGCAGGCGCTGGTACAGGGCATGAACTTCGCCTGGTGCGGGCAGTCGTGCGGGTCCACTAGCCGGGCGTTCGTTCACGAGGACATCTACGATGATGTGCTCGCGCATATCCAGGCGGCGGTCGGGCGCTTTCGACCAGGAGACCCGCTCGATTCCGATACGTCTATGGGAGCCGTGATCAGCCCGCAGCAGTATGAGCGCATCATGGGAGCGATCGCTTCGGCAAAGAATGATGGAGCCCGTCTCATTTGCGGAGGAGGGGCGCCATCAGACCCCGTTCTCTCGAAGGGACTCTTTGTCGAACCGACGATCTTCGCGGACGTGACGCCCGGCATGCGCATCGCCCAGGAGGAAATATTCGGGCCAGTGCTGGGGATCATGAAGTGGACCGACGAAAGAACAATGATCGAGACGGTGAACGAACTCGATTACGGACTGACATGTTCCATCTGGACGCGTGACCTCGAAACGGCGCACCGAACCGCGATGGAAGTCGATGTCGGCTATGTGTGGATTAACGAGACGTCCCGCCACATTCTCGGCGCCCCATTTGGCGGCATGAAACAATCCGGGATCGGCCGTGAGGAGTGTCTCGGCGAACTGCTCGCCTTCTCGCAGGAGAAAAATATCTTCATCTCCCTCAGGTCCGGCGGGACGTGAAAGCGCCGGACGCACCCCCGATGTCGATCCCCGCACCCGACACTCTGACGGGGGAGCGCGGATCGAACGACGCTCCGGGCGCCGCGGACACCGGGCTGCCCTTCGGGCCGCGCGCGGCCATGATGTTCCTGACCGCAGCACTGGCGCTCAATTTCGTCGACCGGCAGATCGTGAATATTCTCGCCGAACCGATCAGTCGAGAATTGAAGCTCGCGGACTGGCAGATCGGTTTGATGTCGGGGCTCGCATTCGCGTTGCTCTACGGTCTCGCCGGCATTCCGTTCGCGCGCTGGGCAGATCGCGGCCACCGCCCTCGGATCATGGCGTTGGCCGTGCTCCTGTGGAGTGGCTTCACGATCGCCTGCGGCTTGGCGCGGAACTTTCCTCAGCTTCTCCTGGGCCGCGTCGGCGTCGGCATCGGCGAGGCCGGTCTGACACCAGCGGCAAACTCGCTGATAGTCGACTATGTCCGGCCCGAGCGCCGTGCCTCGTCGCTGGCGCTCTACTATCTCGGCGTCCCGATAGGAACCTTGGCAGGGATGGCACTGGGAGGACTGGTCGCAGATGCCTATGGTTGGCGCGCTGCCTTCTTCCTTGCCGGCGTTCCAGGGCTTCTTCTCGCCCCCTGTCTTCTCTTCGTCTTGTCCGAGCCGCGAACCGGCAAGGAGCGGGGTCCCGACCTTGCGCCGATCGGGACGGTGGCGACCGTCGTGACATTGTGGCGGATCCGCACCTACCGCCTGGTGGTCATGGCCACCGCGCTCCAGGCGGCGGTGGGCTACGGCTTCGGTCCGTTTCTTGCCTCGTTTTTCGTCCGAAACCACGGCGCCGAGATTGGCGACCTTGCCTCCTCTGCCGGCCTAGGCGCGGCGGGCTTCCTGGGTTTGACTCTCGGTTTATCCACCGGCCTTGGCGGTGCGATCGGGGTGTGGCTCGGCGGTTTTCTTGCCGACCGACATGGCCGGAATGACGCGCGGGCCTATGTCACCGTCCCCGCGCTGGCGGCGGCAGCTTCCCTGCCTTGTTACGCGCTGATTTTTACGGTCGACAGCGGAATATTCGCGCTCGCCGGTCTCGCCCTTCCCAATATTCTGGGAGCCATGTGGATGGGGCCGGTCCACAGCACCCATCAAAGCGTGTCACCGCCGGAGATGCGCGGCGCAGCGACCGCCTTGTTCCTCCTAATCCTCAACCTGATCGGCGTCGGCCTTGGCCCGCTGCTCGTCGGAGCAGCGAGCGACGCCATCGCCTGGCAGGCAGGCGAGGACAAGGGAGCGAGCCTGCGCTTCGCTCTCGTCGGCGCGAGCCTCCTGGCCCCGGTCGCCGCCTACATATTCTGGCAAGCGAGGAGGTCGATTGCCGACGACATGGTCTCGTGAATAGCCCTTCAGACCAAATGGACATCCGTTTCTTGACGCAATCCGGAGAATGAAATGCCAACTGAGCACCAAATCTCGCCTGTCCGGCCTGCCTCCGCTGATGTGGCAGCGATGGAGCGCGCCGCGCCGCCAGGGCCGCATCGTGTGCCGGACCGCCTCGACGTGGCGCGCAGTCGATACGATGCCGCGGGGCTGCGCTCGCTCGTTGCGCCCGGCTGGGTGCATTCGGCTGTCTATACCGATCCCCGCATATTCGAGCTCGAGCTGGAACGTATTTTCCATAAGGGCTGGGTGTACATCGGTCACGAAAGCGAGATCGCGAAATCCGGAGAGTTCCGACGCCGCCAGATGGGCCGGCAGCCTGTCATCTTCGTTCGTGGCCAGGATGGCGAAGTTCGGGTATTCCTGAACCGGTGTCGTCATCGCGGCGCGATCGTCTGCGAAGTCGACGAGGGGCGCGACAGTTATTTTCGCTGCTGGTATCACGGCTGGACCTACTCGAACTCGGGCGAACTGGTCAGCGTATCCGGACCCGATGGCTACGGCCCGAGTTTCGATGCCCGGGAGAACGGCCTCACCCCAGTGCCCCGCGTTGCAAGCTACCGGGGGTTCGTGTTCGCGACACTGGACGATGCCGTACCCCCTCTCGAACACTATCTCGGCGGCGCCGCAAAGGTCATAGACATTCTCGTCGATTCAGCCCCGCGCGGCGAACTGCTGGTGCGATCGGGGTCGAACCGAACGATATACAAGGGGAATTGGAAGCAGGTCGGCATGGACGGGTATCATCCGCTCTTCGTCCATGCCTCCGTGCTGGCAACTTGGGAGCGGCATTCCGATTCCGGCCATAGTCTCGGCGCGACCCACAGCGCGAACCCGTTCAACTTCGACGGCGTCTCCGAAACGCGCGACTTCGGGAATGGCCACACGATGCTCGATTTTCTGAAGCACCGGCTAAACCACTCGGGCAAGTTCCGATCAATCCTCGAAAACACGCCTGGCGGGGCCGATTACATCGAGGCGCTCTACGCAGAACATGAAGAATCGTGGGCCGATGTGCTTCTCGCGATGGCCGGGGACCCCCATGTCGGGATTTTCCCCAATCTCCAGCTCATCAACAACCAGATACGGATCGTGAACCCGATCTCTGTCGACGAGACCGAGGTCGTCATGTTCCCCGTCCTGTTTGCGAACGTCAGTCCCGAAATCAACGCGCTGCGTCTTCGACAGCATGAATCCTTTTATGGGCCGGCCGGGTCTGGCTCCACCGACGACGCCGAAATCTTCGAGCGCGTCCAAAAAGGTCTCGGCGCCAGCATCGACCCCTGGATCAACATTTCGCGCGGCATGAACCGCGAACGAGTCGAGGCCGACGGCACCATCGTTGGCCATATTTCGGACGAGGTGCCGCAACGGGGCCAGCTCAAGCAATGGCTGACGATGATGGTGGGGCGTCCGGAATTCGAGGAGGGCTAGAATGGGCGTTGCGATGACCGAACGGGACGAAGTCTCCATGTTTGTGCGGGCCGGGGACGACACGTCCATATTGCCGGGCAGCAGCCTGTATAGCGAGATCGAGGCGCTCCTGTATCGCGAGGCCGAACTCATGGACAGCCATTCGTTCGACGCATGGCTCGGGCTCTGGCACCCCGACGGCCTTTACTGGGTTCCGTCGAATGGCGAAGACATCGATCCGCGAGAGTCGGTCTCGATCATCTACGAACGGTATCCGCAGATCGAGGACAGGATATTTCGCCTGAAGGACAAGCGCATGCATTCGCAAAGTCCGAAGTCGCGGTTGATCCGGATCGTCTCCAACATCACCGCGAGCGCCTCGGGACCTGCAGATATCCTGGCATTCTCGACGTTCATTCTCGGGGAAGTCAGGGGGGCTGAGCAGCAGTCGTTGTTCGGGCGTGCCGCCCATCGATTGAGGCGCGAGGCGGACGGCTTGCGGATACTCGGGAAGAAAGTTTACCTGATCGCCAATGATTCCCCGATGCGCAACGTGACGTTTCTCCTGTGAACGGCGGCGCGTCAGCAGCCTTGGGCGCGCTGCCGGTCGTCGCGACGGTGATCGGCGACCCGGCAGGTATCGGGCCGGAAGTCTGCGCGAAAGCCCTCGCGCTGGACCGCGATCCGCGGTCGGCTCGCCACCTCCTCATCGGAAGCATTGACGCTGTCCGGCTGGCGGTCGCGGCGAGCGGAATCGCGTGTCAAGCCTACCCGGTCCGATCCCCTGGCGATATCGACGATGCGGCCGACGGGATTGCCGTCCTCGACCCCGGGAATCTGCCCAGGGTGGCATGGTCGGTCGGGCAGGCCGGCGCTGCGTCGGGCAGGGCGGTCATCGAATGGATCGAGATTGCGGAAGGATTGGCGAGGGACGGGCAGATCCAGGCCTGGATCATGGCGCCGGTCGATTCCTCTTCGCTGAAGCTCTCCGGGAAAGTCGAATCGATCGACGACCTGCAGCCAGAGGGGACCTATCTTCTCAGGGTAAGTCCCTCGCTTCGCGTAGTTCCCATAACCGAACATATTGCAATCTCCGCCGTCCCGGCGTCAGTGAACGCATCATCCATCTCCCGGCTGATTGAGGTCGTCGACGACAGCTTCCAGCGGTGGGGGGTGCCCGATGCCAGGATCGGCGTGGCCGGTCTCAACCCCCACGCGATGGGCATGGAGGAGGCGGCAGAGATCGCGCCGGCCATAGAGCGGGCGCGGGCGGCAGGGCGGCGCGTGGAGGGGCCGGTATCTCCCGACTCGATTTTTCGCCTTGCTATCGAGGGCCGTTACGACGTCGTCGTGTCGATGTATCACGACCAGGGCCAGATCGCTCTCAAAACAGCGGCCTTCGAGGGCGCCTGCACAATCTATGTCGGCCTGGACTATGTTCGCCTAACCGTTCCGCACGGGTCCGCTATGGAAATTGCCGGAAAAGGAGTGGCTCAGCACGCCAGCATGGCGGCTGCGATGCGAATGGCGGAGTCGCTGTGTTGCGGAAAGGGGTTCGGCGATGGACCGCCTTGATCCCGTTCTCGACGAGCGGGTCCGCCTGGCAGCTCGCGGATTGGGGCGCGCAGGGCTGGTTCATGCCTTTGGGCATTGCAGCGCCAGGGTCGATGCAGAAAAATTCCTGGTATGTGCGCCCATGCCTATGGGTCTTATCCGCGACGAGCCCGGGACGATTGTTTCGGTCGAAGGGGATCTGCCTTCCGGCGTCCTCGGAGAGGTTCGAGCCCATCAGGCCATCTATCGCGCGCGACCGGATGTCGGAGGTATCTGCCGGATCATGCCGCCGGCGACCATGGCCCTGTCAACGATGGGGATCACCCCCGCGGCCCGCCATGGACTGGGGGCTTATTTCGCGCCCGCCCCGCCGCTCTGGAACGACCCGAGGTTGCTGCGCGATTCTGAATCCGCCTCTCGGCTCGCCACGACCCTGGGAAGCGCATCAGCAGTCGTCATGCGTGCCAATGGTGCGATTACCGTTGGCCGGGACATAGAAGAGGCGGCAACCTTCGCCTTCTTTCTCGAAGATGCGGCACGCGTCGAGCGGGACATTCGCTCGATGGGCTTCGATCCCGCAACGGGACTCCTGGACGCATGCGAGATCAGGGCGCGGCAGACCCTGTCGGGAGGGGTTGTCGAAAGACTTTGGCAATGGCTGACCGAATGGCAGCAGCCCGAGGATTCACGCGCGGCAAGTCGGTAATGCGGCCGTGCAGGTCGCGGTGTCGCACCGCGAAGAGATAGAAAGGGAGTGGATATGACCGAATATGGGCAGGATCTTGCAGGGCAGGTAGCATTGATCACCGGAGCAGGGCAGGGGATCGGCCGGACCTTCGCGAACGGTTTCGCTCGGGCTGGCGCGAAAGTCGCGATCGTTGAACTCAACGAGGCCAAGGCGAATGCGGTTGCCGCGGAGATCGTATCGGAGTTCGGCGACGGCGCCGCCATCGCCATCGTTGCGGATGTTGCCGATCCCGATGCCGTCGAAGCCGCCGTGGCCCAGACTTTGTCGGCGTTCGGCCGTATCGATATTTGCATCAACAACGCTGCCATATTCTCGACGCTGAAGATGCGGTCGTTCGAGGAAATTCCTTACGAGGAGTGGCGCGACGTGATGCGCGTCAACGTCGACGGCGTCATGCTCGTCACCAAGGCCTGTGCCCCCGTAATGCGGCGGAACCGCCATGGCAGGATTATCAATATCTCGTCGGGCGTGGTGACGCTGGGGCGACCCTATTATCTTCATTATGTCGCCTCGAAGGCGGCGGTCGTAGGTATGACGCGCGCCATGGCGCGCGAACTCGGCACTGACGGGATCACGGTCAATGCATTGCTCCCAGGCGCAACCTTCACGGAGATTGAACGCGAAACGGTGACCCCCGAGCAGAAGACCCAGATACTCAACATGCAATGCATCAAGCGGCACGAGACAGCCGACGACCTGCTCGCTGCCGCATTGTATCTCGCCTCCAAGGGAGGCGAGTTCGTAACAGGTCAGTCGATTGCCGTTGATGGAGGAACGACGTTTCGCTGAGGTCTCTGCCGGCACATGATATGAACTTCGCGCCGCAAGCCAGCGAGCGATCCGCGGACCCAATAGGCCTTTAACTCGGACCGACGGGAAGCTATGCAGCCTTTTCGAGCGGTGCTGCGAAGGCTCAGGCGAGAGGTGTGGCAGGCGAGTGACGGATAACCTCCAAGCAGCGGGTGCATCCCGTGTCCCGCAGGGCGAGCGCAGCCGGAAGATGCGGGCCCGAATACTCGCCGCGGCGATCGAACTACTTCGAGAGAAGGGGTATTCGGCTTTTCGTGTTGCGGATGTAGCCGACGCCGCTGGCGTATCGCGCGGCGCGCAATTGCATCATTTCCCAACGAAGGACCTCCTCGTTGCGGCGTGCCTCGAGCAAGTCTTTGCCGTCGCGTTGGAACGAGCCAGCGAAGCTGCCGGTAGAGCCGCAGACGACGATCGGATACTCGAGGCCGCCTGTGAGGATGCGGAAGCATTTTTTTACGGGGAGGATTTCCTGATCGCACTCGACCTTGTCATTTCGGGCAACAAACTTCGCGCGCTTGCGGACGATGTGCGGGGAATGTCGAAGCGACGGCGTGTCGGAGCCGAGCAGGCCTGGGTTCGGCGCTTCGCCCGGACCGGTATTTCGCCTTCCGACGCCGAGGACATATTGTGGCTGATGTGGAGCGTCATTCGAGGACTGGCCATCAGAAACCAGATTGGCCGCGACCCTGAACGCTCTAAGCGCGTGACAAGGATGACCATCGATCTGCTTTCGGAATATACCGGGAAGCTCCGCAAGCAGCCGGCCCACGGCGAGGGGCCCGGCGAGGCCGGTTGACCTTGGCGCTGCCCGCCGCCGGTCCCGGTCAGTTGTCAGCCCCGTAGAGCCCGGCATAACGGTCACGCAGCTGCTTCTTGTCGATCTTCCCCGTCGCGGTGAGCGGGACGGGACCGAACAGAATCTGATCGGGCAGCTGCCACTTGGCAAACTCCCTTGAAAGGGTCGCCATGACATCGCTTTCGGCCGGCTCCGCCCCGTCATGGGGCTCGATGATCAGTAGCGGGCGCTCCTCCCATTTTGGATGCGCTATACCGACTACGGCAGCAACCTTTACTCCGCTGCATCCGGCAGCTGCATTTTCGAGGTCGATCGAACTGATCCATTCGCCCCCCGACTTGATAACGTCCTTCGTGCGATCGGTAATGCGCATGAAGCCGAAGCTGTCGATCGTCGCGACGTCGCCGGTATCGAACCAGCCGAGATCGTCCGTACAGTCCGATGGCTGTCGAAAATAGCGTTGTACGACCCAAGGGCCTCGCACCTGCAAAGCCCCGGAACTGCGGCCGTCGTGGGCGCATGTGGTGCCGTCGTCTCCCACAATCCGCATGTCGACCCCGAACTGGAGTCGCCCCTGGCGCGTCCACAACATGTCCTGCATCTCCGCCTCGCCGAGGGCAGCGATTGCCGGGGTCGGTGTCGCAATGACGCCGAGTGGGCATGTTTCTGTCATTCCCCAAAGCTGGAGAACATCGACATCATAGGAGGATTTGAATGTCTCAGCCATTGCGCGCGGAACGGCTGATCCGCCGATCATGATGCGTTTCAAAGGTCCGGGTGCGCTCCTGGTCGCCTCGAGATGGGCAAGATACATGGTCCAGATCGTGGGAACGCCCCCGGTAAAGGTGACCTCCTCGTCGCGAATGAGCTCGTGGAGGCTCGCCCCGTCCAGCCGGTCTGCCGGCAGTACGAGCTTGGCGCCGCAAAGCGGGGCCACGAAGGGAAGCCCCCAGGCCGTTGCGTGGTAAAGCGACGAACAGGGCATCACGGAATCGAAGGGCGTGAGGCCAAATGCGCTCGCAAGGCTTGCTCCCATCGCGTGAAGCACAACGGCCCGGTGGCTGTACAGAACCCCTTTTGGGTCGCCCGTCGTGCCCGAGGTATAGCAGAGAAATGCCGCCGAATTCTCGTCGAACATGGGCCAGCTGATCGTCTCCGGGAACTGGGCGAGCAAAGTGTCGTACGCGCGCGCTTCCAATTCACCGCCAGCGGCAAGCGGCTCGGCCGCGAGGACGATGAAAGTTTCGACATGGTGAAGCGCGGGCGCGATGCGCTCGACCAGAGCCGCGAGATTCGCCTCGAACAAGAGGACGCGGCTCTCGGCGTGATTCAGCGTGTATATCAGTTGCTCGTCGGACAGGCGCGGATTGGCGGTGTGGAGTACCGCTCCGAGGCCCGGCACGGCGTAGAAGAGCTCAAGGTGGCGGTGTGTATTCCATGCGAGAGACGATACCCTGTCTCCGCTGGCGACGCCCGCGGCGGCGAGCATATTGGCGCTCTGCGCCGTCCGTCGCGCCAGTCCGGCATAGTCGTAGCGCCACAGATCGGCGCTACCGGGTTCGACCGATACGACGGGCCGGTTACCGTGCGCGCGAACGGCATAATCGAGTATCGACCCGATGGTGAGCTGCGCCGATTGCATCTGTCCGTTGATCGTCATGAAGTCACTCCGGGTCGGTATGGACCACCTAATCTCCAGCGATTGTGAATCAAAGTCCGCCAGCACGTGCCCTATCGGCAAGCGCTGGCGGACAAGGCGGCAGCCTGGCCGCACGCGATCCGCGAATTCGTCGCCCTCGGATCGCGTTCGGGCGCGTCAGAACCGCAGTTCGGCGCTGACGCCCACTTTCCTTGGTTGTTCGTAAAAGCCATCGGTCGCCTGGGCGCCGACGCGGATCGTCTGAAAGACCTTCTCGTTGGTGAGGTTGGTCGCCCACAGGCTGAACTTCCAGCGATCTCCGGTCGGAGCGAAGGAAATCGACGCATTCGTCAGGGTATAGCTCGGCTGCGAGAAGAGATTCTGGAAATCATAATAGAGCCGGCTCGAATAGAAGGTGTTCACGGAAACGCCGAGGCGACCCGCATCGAACTCGTGGCCCCAGTCGACGCCGAGGTTGAACGTCCATTCGGGCGCGCGGGTCATTACGTTGCCCGAAGCGTCCGCCGGCGAAACGGTGTTGCCGCCATCCGGGCGGGGAAAGAAGCTCTGGGCGAGCGGAAAGTTGCGATAGCGCGCGTGGCTGTAAGCAACCGATCCGCGGATGCTCAGGTCCTGTACCGGCTGCACGATCGCCTCGAACTCACCGCCGTAGATCTTCGCATTGGCCGCATTCTGCAGGATGTAACTCGGGCCCGACGCGTCCTTCGCCTGCACCTGGAGATCGTCGTAGGTGTAATGGTAGACGGCGAGGTTCGTACGCAGCCAATCGGCGGGATCGACCTTGATTCCGGCTTCCCACGCCTTGATATTTTCCGGATTGACCGGGTTTGGCGAGGTGCCGGCCATATTATAGACGCCGCTCTTGAACGCGGTGCCGTAGCTCGCATAAATGTTGCCGTCCGGCGAAAATTGGTAGCGTATGGCACCGCGATAGTTGAACTTGTTGAAGGATTTGGCCGTCTTCGGAACAACGAGATTGCCATTCACGACCTGTTCGAACGTGCGCCTTTCGGTCGTATAACGGGCGCCCACGGTCACGAACAGATCGTCGACGATCTCGTATGTTCCTTCGGCGAACCCTGCGAAGGAGCGACCGGACAGCGCGGGGTCAAGGCGGAGCGTGGTCGCTGGAATGCCGGGGCCGGCAGAGGTCACGATTTGCAGGCCGGAATGCCCCCCGAACTGGTAGAAATAGCCGCCGGCAAGCCACTGGAAGCGGCCGGGATCGGCGGAACTGAATTTGATTTCCTGGCTCCCCGACTCGGTCGCAAAGGCTGCCGGGAAATTACCCAGGAAGATGTTCGAGGCGTCGGAATCGGTTTCCTGATACCAGCGCAGGTTCATGAAGCCGCTCGTCGCCTCGACGTTGAAGCCATCGAATTCTAGCTTGATGTGAAGCGCTGCGTTCCAACGGCGAAGATCCAGTGCCGGGATACCGGTCAAGGATGCCTGCCATGCATCGGTAGGCAGTATGACGCCGGGAAAACGGCGGCCCGCGGTGTTTCCGTTAACCGGCTGCGGCGAGTTGGTCGTGCTGTTCTGGTCGAAGAACTCGCCCGTAAGGATGATTTTGGCGTTGTCCGCGGGCTGCCAGAGAAGCTTGCTGCGCAGGTTGATCACCTGCTGGTCGCCGAGCGTGCCGCCGCGAACAAGGTCGTCGATATAGCCATCGTTCTTGCGATACAGCGCGGCGAAATCCGCCGCGAACTTGTCGCTCAGGCCGCCGGTGATGTAGAAGCGCGCGTCGTAGTCGCCCGCATCGTTGCGCATCCGGCCGTAACGCAGCGACGCCTTGCCGCGGAGATCGAAGCTCGGGTCCGGCGTGATCACGTTGATGAGGCCGCCGGTGGCATTGCGCCCGAATGTCGTGCCCTGGGGGCCGCGAAGCACCTCGACGCGCTCGACCTCGACGAGGTCGATCCAGTTCGCGGCCGATTCCGGCTGGTACACGCCATCGATATAGGTGGCGATATTGGGCTCGTCGCCGATGGAAATCCCGGTCGACCCGACGCCGCGAATGACGGGCTGAAAGACGCCCATGTTGCGGCTGCCGATGAAGCCGGGCACAACCTGGGTCAGCGAACGAACCGTCGACACATCGGCGGCCGAAAGCGAATCTCCCGTGATTGCCGTCACGGCGACAGCGACGTCCTGCAGCCGCTCTTCGCGCCGGGTCGCCGTCACGATGATATCGGAAATGCCTGTGCTCGACTGTGCTTCGGGCTCCGGCTCGGTGGCCGTTGCGGTCTCCTGCGCGTGGCCGGCCACGCTCCATGCAAACGCGATCATTGCGACGCCGCTCGCCAGGATGCGCGAGCCTCTGCGGCTATTCTTCGACATTATTTTTCTCCCTCTCCCTGATTATTCTGCTCAGTTCAGACGCAAATATCCTTCGAGAAAATCCAGGCGGTCGTTGCCCCAGAAAATCTGGTCATCGACGAACATCATCGGCGCGCCGAACACGCCGCGCGCATAAGCTTTCGATCTCGCCTCGCGGTAGCGGAGCGCGCCCTCCCCGGACGTGACGAAGGCCGTCACTTCGTCCGGATCGAGCCCCGCCGTCGATGATGCTGCGCGCAGTTCCTGGTCGTCGCGGGGGTCGATGCCGATCCCCCAGATCCTGCGATACCCGTCGGCGACGAACGCCTCGGCAGCGCCGCACTGCGCCGCGTATATGGCAGCGATGTTCCATTCGGAGCACTCGAAGCTTGCGGGAAAGGCGAGGGGAACCTCATATCGGTCCGCCCAGCGTCCAAGATCGGCCATCAGAACCTTGATCTTGGCCGGAACTTCGCGGTTAGACGGGCCGTAGTTGCCTGCCGCAATCTTGGCCTCGGGTATGTCGATCGGATGATAGGCAAGGGTCCGGCCATGCGCGCGCGCCATTGCGGGTAGCCGCACGTGAGCAAGGTAGCTGAACGGGCTGATGAAATCGAAGTAGAAATCGATGACGGATGTCATGGGAGGGCCTCTTCGAAGCCGACCATCTTCCGATAGTTTTGCCAGAAGCCGATAATGGCCCCTTCGGTCACCAGATGATCGGCATCGTCCGCGCCGCCGCCGCCCATTGCGATGTACGACTTCGCACCGCGATCGGGTGTGACTGCCTGCTGGACGATTTCTACCGCCTCGCCGTCCTCCATCGAGATAACCCCGGCGGGACCGATCAGATTGGACTGCTTCAGCCGGATGGCATCCATTTCCGGGTCGTCGTCGGCGTAGCCGAACTGGGTCCACACGAGTTCGAACGAGTCCGGCCCGCGCGTGACAATCTGGCGCACCGCGAGCGTATTCGATATCTGCTGGAGGATGAGGTTCGGATAGAGTGCCAGGATGACGAGCGTAATCCCATCCGGGAACTCGCTGCGCCCCGCCAGCAGCGAGGGGTCCTTGAGCGTGAAGCTCGTGTCGAAGCTGCGCGATTCCTGGTAGACTTGGCTGTCGCGCTCGGCGTCGTTGCTTCCTGCCATCGAAAACAGGAGCGAATGCCGCTTGTTCTCGTCCATCACGCACTTGCCTGTCTGGGTCGAGCGATAAAGACCGAATGTATTGTGAAACAGGTGAAGCAGGCTCGCATGATAGGGGTCGCGCGTATTCTCGGCGTACAGTTTCCAGTTGCCGTGAATGAACTGGCGCTGATTCCCCAAAATCTTGACGGGGCGACACATAATCCGTTCGACATGCTCCGTGATGAGCGGGCCGAGATAGTCGCGCAGTGGCTCGACCTCTTCGGAGAATGTGGCGAAGACCAGCCCGTTTAGGGACTCCACCCGCAGCTTGACCAGGCCGTGATCCTTGAGTGCGAAGTCAGCGGGCATTCCGCCCTGGCCCTTGATACCGCGGCGAAAGGGAACACCAATGAGATCCCCGTTCAGATCGTAGGCCCACTGGTGGTAGACACATTCGAGGTGCGGCGCGTTGCCGCGGCGCTCACGGCAAACCATGGCGCCGCGATGCGCGCACCTGTTGAGGACGACATGCAGGCCGCCATCCTTGTCGCGCGTGACGACGACCGGCGTGTCGCCGATGAACGTCGCCTTGTAGTCGCCCGGCTCCGGCACCTCGGCTTCCAAGGCGACGAAATTCCAGGTGGGGCCGCGAAAGAGACGCTCTTGTTCCGCCTTGTAATACGCCTCGTCAGTGAAGACCGAGTAGGGAACCCGGCACCCGATGCGATCGTGCTCGCTCGCTGTTGCCGATGCGTCGGCCGCGCCGTGATTGTTGAGCATGCCTTACCTCAGTCCTAGATGGGTCGAACCATCAGAGTGTCCACAAGGTCCGTATCGAAGATCGCTTTCTTCGAACGAAAAAGAAATCGTCCTGAACTGTAAACTATTTCGTCGACATACTTCCCGGTGTTGTAAACGAATGACTGGCCTATATTTCGGGTCTGCAGTACAACATAGTTGGTGTGTGCCGTGACAGCCTCCGGCGTAACGCCATGGATACGGCTGGTGCTGATGATGTGACGATAGTTATGGACGGGAAAAATGTTCGCCCTTCGTAACGAGACGACGCGATCGACGAGCATGCCCCTGCTGTCGCAGAAGATGGTTGCGACGGGCAGGCCGCGGTCTGCATTTTCGCGGGGTATGACCGAATATAGGCATTCCTCGGTGAAGAGGTCCGGCCACTCCTCCAAACGGTCGTCGTCGATCAATTCGGCATGGAGGGCAACGAGGTCGGTGACTTCGCGCATCAATTCTGCCCGAGGGAGGGTCGTGAGGTCCACCGGCTCAGGCTTCACTGCGGGGCGGATCAATGGTGATCCACCCGTCTTCCAGGGTCACCGGGTAGGTCTTCAGGGCAATCTGGCAAGGATAGGTCGTCGCGGCCCCGCTCGGAATATCGAATGCGCCGCCATGATAAGGGCATTCGATCGTCGCGCCGTCCTGATATCCGTCGGTCAGGAGAGCGCTTCCGTGAGTGCAAGTATTGTCAGTGACAAAATAGTCGCCGTCTACATTATAGACGGCAAGAGGCGGATAGGCGCCGGGAGCTATCGCGACGGGTTCGCCGTCCTTCGGTTCTTCTATTCGGCACAGGCGAATTCTCTCCATCGCAACCATTTCCATTTGTTAGATGCCCTTGATTGATCGGCGCCAAATCAGCCGAGCGGGATATCCATGCCGTAACCCTCGGCCTCGTTGCCGTGGCCGAAGAGGTCGCGAAGATAATGCTCCTGCTGGGGTCCGGCCTTCTTTGCTCCCCAGCCGAATTCCCACAGCCACCCCGACGGGTTGGCACAATAGAAGGTGAGCGCTTCGTCGTTGGCATGCTTGCCGAGTTGGAGAGCCACGTCGATTTTCTGCTCGCGCACCATGTCGTGAGCAAGGCCGAGGTCGTCGAGCTCGGTATATTCGAGCATCAGGTGGTTGATGCGCTTCTCCATCGGTCCGAGCCCGAAGGCGACCGAATGTTGCCGGTCGTTGCAATGCATGAAATAAGGTGTGGCAACCATGCCGTTCGGAAGGGTGAGTCGATACTCGACCGACCCCCTCAAACCGAGCAATTCGTAGAAGCGGACCGCAGCGGGAACGTCATCCTGTCGTAGAATGCAGTGACCTACGCCTTCCGGCCCGGTGACGAACTTTCCGAACATCGGGCGGCCCGGGTGGAAAGGACGATGATTGTCGACTTGCGGACCGTAGAAAATCTCGGTCGGATTGCCGCCTGGGTCCTTCAGCTTGGCAAGCCCGAGAACATGGCGATCGAGGGCCTCGGCTTCGGTCGATACATCAACCTCGATATTCTGCGAGACCAGCTTTTCGACAAGGTCGTCGAACTCGCGCGGTCCGGCCACCCGCCACCCCAGATAGGCGAGGTCGTCGCCGCCGTCCCGGTGCAGGGCGATTCGATGATGCCACTTGTCCATTCTCAAATAGGCGCGACCGTCCTCGCCCTCGTCGACATATTCCATGCCCGCGATGCCGCTGGCGAATCGCTTCCAGGCGTCAAGGTCGGATACCGACAGTCCCAGATAGCCAAGCTCGGTCACGCCCGTCATTTTCCGCACTCCCACAGCATTTTTTCTCATTTGAGGGGCGATTCGCCCCGATGCATCTCTTATGGTGCAACGTGGTTCCGATAGTGCAACTTTGTTCTGAGTGCAACCCATTGCACATTATGGCATAGCTGCTATGGTGATCGTCAGGGCGAAATCGGCTTGAGCGCAGCGTTCGCGCCTTTCCGATCCTCCCGAAGCGTAACGGGCCCGCCGACGAACGGCCGGCGAACATGGAGAGAGGGATGTCGCAACCTGGGAGAGAGGCTTCGGCCGGAACAACCGACCTTGAATCACTTCGCGCGCGTATTGATGCATGGCTCGTCAAGGACGAAGCGAGCGGCCGGTTTCAAATCGATCGGGCCGCCTTTACGGATGCCGAGGTCTTCGCGCTCGAGATGAAGTATATTTTCGAGCGAAACTGGGTTTTCCTCGCGCACGAGAGCCAGGTGGCCAAGCCGAACGACTTCCTGACAACCTTCATCGGCCGGCAACCCGTGATCCTTTCACGCGACAGGTCGGGCAACCTGCACTGCATGATCAACGCCTGCGCGCATCGCGGCGCACGTGTCTGCCGGGAGAAGAGCGGCAGTCGCCGTAACTTTACCTGCCCCTTCCACGGTTGGACCTACGACCCAGCCGGTCGGCTGCTCGACGTCACCGACGAGGCCGGAGGAGGCTACGCGCCCGGATTCAAGCGCGAAGATTATGGGCTCGAACATGTCGCGCGGCTTGAAACCTACCGGGGTTTCGTCTTTGCGAGTCTCGACCCGGACGTGGTATCGCTCGAAGACTATCTTGCCGGGGCGAAGACCTTCATCGATCTGATGGTCGACCAGTCCATCGAGGGGAATCTCGAGGTTCTGCCCGGCGCAACGCGCTACCGCTACCGCGGCAACTGGAAGCTGCAGGTCGAAAACGGCCTTGACGGCTACCATATCGGGACGGTGCACGCGAACTACTTCATGACAGTAGCCCGCCGCGTCGACGGAACCTCGAAGAACGAGACAAGGGCCTTTGATTTCGGTCGCTGGAACCAGCTCGAGGGGGGGTCATTTTCGTTCGACAACGGGCACTGCGTGCTCTGGAATGACTATGCGAATTTCCAGGATCGTCCCAATTTCGAAATACTGGAGTGGCTGCAGTGCGAGCGGGGCGAGGAGCGCGCCACATGGATGAACGGCAGAATCCGAAATCTTGAGCTGTTCCCCAATGTGTTCCTGATGGATCAGACCAGCACGCAGATTCGCATCATTCGGCCGATCTCGGTCGATGAGACCGAGGTGACGACCTATTGCATCGCTCCGGTCGGTGAAAGCGACCGCGCCCGTGCGTTACGCATTCGCCAATATGAGGATTTTTTCAACGCCAGCGGAATGGCAACGCCCGACGATCTCACCGAGTTCAACAATTGCCAAGTCGGATTCGGCGGCGGCGCAGGGCGGGCGAACGATATGTCGCGCGGCGCGACGAGGTGGGTGCGCGGAGTCAGCAGTCACGGCGACGCGCTCGGTGTCGATGCCATCATGAGCGGGACCGCCGTGGCGGATGAGGGCCTCTATGTGGCTATCCACGACGAGTGGGTCTCGCGGATGCATACCGCGATCGAGCGCGAGGAGACGGAGCGCGCGACCGCGGTTCCGGAGATGGCAAAATGAGCAGCGAGGTTGCACAATGGGTGGCGATCCAGCGCTTCCTTGGCCGCGAAGCCGCAGCGTTGGACGCCAAGGATTGGGACAGCTGGCTGGACCTCTATCACCCCGAGGCCGAATATTGGGTTCCGGCCTGGGACGACAGCGGCCGACTGACCGAAGACCCCGAGCGCGAGATCTCGCTGATTTACTACCCAACTCGCGCGGGCCTCGAGGACCGCGTCTACAGGATCAGGACGGGACGATCGTCAGCGAGCTCTCCGGCACCGCGAACATCTCACCTGTTCAGCCTGCTTTCTGTCGAGCAAGTCGACGGTGCCATTCAGGCGAGGACCAACTGGTCGGCAACGTCGGTGCTGGAGGATCGGCCGACGGTATATTGCGGCTCGGCCGTTTACGACCTTGAACCCCACGGCGACACATTTGTCATTCGGCGCAAATATACCATTGTAGTCAACGACATGGCGCAGACGATGCTCGATGTCTACAGCATCTGAGGCAGCGGCGGTGACGTCCGGGACAGGTGGCAGGCCCTGTATCGGGACGATGGTCGGCGAACCCGCCGGTATCGGTCCCGAGGTGGTCGTGCGTGCGTGGGCGACGGGGCGGGTGCACGAGGTTTCGATACCCATGCTGGTCGGCTCGGCGGCGTCCATCGAACGCGCGCTGGAAGTGACGGGCGTCGCGGCGCGCGTCCGGGTCTTGCGCTCGTTCGACGCGCCGAGCGACGATCCTGCGATCATCGACGTCCTCGACACCGGCGCACTTGATGCGGCCGATCTCCCTTTTGCAGAAGATACCCTCGCGTCTGGCCTGGCAACCGCTCAGTGGCTCGCCGAGCTCGACGCGCTGGCCCGCGACGGACATTTTGCCGGGACGGTAATGGGGCCGATCAGCACCGGCTCGCTCAAGCTGGCCGGCAAGCTCGATATGGTCATCAGCCCGACCCCGGGCGAAAGCTACCTGCTTTTGCTCACCGGGCCGTTGCGCGTTGCCCACCTGACGGACCACATGTCGATCCGCACAGTCTGCGATCTCATCACACCCGACCTTATCGATGGAGCCCTGCAGCAAATCGACGCGGCAATGCGAAGCTGGGGTGTCAACGATCCTCGCATCGTCGTGGCAGGGCTCAATCCGCACGCGACCGGCGAGGAGGAGGTGCGTGCCATCGCCCCGGGCGTTGCGCGCGCGCGGCAGCGCGGGATCAACGTCGAAGGGCCGTCGGCTCCGGATACAGTGTTTCGCCAGTGCATAGAGGGTCGTTACGATCTGGTGCTCGCGATGTTTCACGACCAGGGCCATATTGCCGTGAAGACGTGGGGCTTTTCCGGGAATTGCGTCATCATGATGGGGCCACCCTATCTCCACATGTCGGTTGCGCACGGGACGGCCTACGACATCGTGGGAACCGGGAAGGCAGATCCCGCGATGATGCTCAGCGCAATGCGGACCTGCGGTGTCCTGGCAGCGGGGAAAGGCTTCTCCGGAATCGACAACTGACCCGGCTGGCTGGCCGCCACCGGACTTGATCCGCCCTTGAAGTCGCGGAGTTACGAATGCAGCTATTCTACGCGCCCGGGCTCTGTTCCTTGGCCCCTCACATCGCGCTCGCGCGCACCGGCAAGGCCTTCTCCCTGACGAGAGTCGATATGGCCACGCGCCTCACGGAAGACGGGCTGGATTTCCGTGATATCAAGCGGTCCGGAAAAATACCCGCGCTCCGCCTCGCCTCGGGAGAGGTTCTCACCGAGACTCTGGCTATCCTGCTTTATGTCGCCGATCTCGCGCCCGGGTCAGGGCTTGCGCCGCCCGCAGGATCCTTCGAAAGATATTTGTTCACGGACCTACTCGGTTTCATCTCTTCGGAGATTCACAAGAGCTTCGTGCCCCTTTTTTCAAAGGGGGCTCCGCAAGCTGCCAAGGCAGCGGCACGAGCCGAAGTGCTGCGCCATCTCGAAGCGCTGGAGGCCTGTCTCCACGAGAGAAGCTATTGCTTCGGACAGACCTTCACAGTGGCCGACGCCTATCTCTTCTGCATCTTGGGATGGGCGCCGCTCTGCGGCATCGAACTGGCCGCTTTCCCTTCGCTCAGTCGCTTCCGGGAGCGCATTGCCGCCGAAAAGGGCGTGAGCGAAGCTCTTCGGGCCGAGGGACTTCTGTGAATTCGGCGGCATGTTCCCATTTACCTGTTGCAAACGCGTTTCTCATGGTGCAACAATTTCATTACAGACGGCCGATATTCAACGGACGGAACGGAGGGTGAGGATGCTCGAAGCGACCAATGCCATTTGCACGTGTTTCCATGCGATGGAGGTTGAGGCATGACCTCCGAAACGATCCAGGATCGCCCGGAAATCGGCAAGTCGACGACGTTCGACGGAGTGACCACAAATTATCACGATATCGGGTCGGGCGATCCCATCTTGCTCGTTCACGGGTCGGGGCCCGGCGTGACGTCGTGGGCAAACTGGCGGCTCAATATGCCGGTGTTCGCCGAAGAGTTCCGGGTCATCGCGCCCGACATGCTGGGCTTCGGTTACAGCGATTCCATTGGCGCGATCACCGACAAGCGGGTGTGGACGGACCAGTTGGTGCGCCTGCTGGATGAGCTCGGTCTCGAACGGGTCTCGATGGTCGGCAATTCTTTCGGCGGCGGCGTCACGCTCGCCTTCATGATCGCACATCCCGACCGGGTGCACCGGGCGGTTCTTATGGGCGCCGCCGGGCTCGAGTTCCCGCTGACGCCGGCTCTCGACTTCGTCTGGGGTTACGAGCCTTCGCGCGAGGCGATGCACGCATCGCTCAAGATGCTCGCTTGGGATCAAAGCCGCCTGACCGACGACCTGATCGATTCCAGATATCAGGCCAGCATTCGGCCCGGCGCGCACGAGCCATATCGCGCCACGTTCGGGGGGCCGGATCGGCAGGCGGGGATCAATATGCTGGCGAGCCGCGAGGAAGATATCGCGGCGTTGCCGCACGAGGTCCTCATTCTTCACGGCAAGGCAGACCAGGTGATCCCGCAGGAAGTTTCCCTGCGCCTCGGCAACCTCATCGAACATTCGGACGTCCGCTTCTTCGGCGAATGCGGCCATTGGGTTCAGATCGAGCGCATGGCCAGCTTCAATCGGGCAGTGTCCGAGTTCTTCAAACATGGGCTGAAATGGTAAAAACTCTGGGAGAGTCATAATGGCAGTTACAGGCGTCATGCGTCCGGGCTATGTCCAGATGCGCGTCCTCGATCTCGACGAGGCGACCCTCCATTATCGCGATCGCATCGGGTTGGAGTTGGTCGGGCGGTCAGGCGACCGCGCGTTCTTTCGCGGCTTCGACGAATTTGATCGCCACAGCATCATTTTGCGCGAAGCCGACATGCCCGGCCTCGACAGGATAGGCTTCAAGGTGTGCAGCGAGAAGGATCTGGATCATTTCGCGGAGCGCCTCGCAGCTGGCGGCGTCGCTACCGACTGGATCGCGGCGGGTGAGGACCCGGGCGTCGGCCGCAAGCTGCGGTTTGCAGTTCCGACGGGTCACATTTTCGACCTCTATGCCGAAATGGAGCTTTCGGCGGATGGTCCGCCGGTGAAAAATCCGGACGTCTGGCGCAGCGAACCGCGGGGCATGCGGGCGATGCGTTATGATCACTCCGCGCTCAATGGCATCGATGTTGCCGGTTCGGCGCGCATCTTCGTGGATGCTCTGGATTTCTCCGTCACCGAGGAACTGGTTGACGAGGAGAGCGGCGCGCGCCTTGGCATATTCCTGAGCTGTAGCAACAAGGCGCATGATATCGCCTTTCTTGCCGGTCCCGAGGACGCGAAAATTCACCACACCTCGTTCCGTCTGGAATCGTGGAACGATGTCGGCAATGCGGCGGATATCATCAGCCGATATGACATCTCTCTCGACATCGGTCCGACTCGACACGGGATCACGCGCGGGCAGACCATCTACTTCTTCGATCCGTCCGGCAACCGGAACGAAACCTTCTCCGGCGGCTACGATTATTATCCGGACAATCCGCGAAGGACATGGGGGGTCGATCAGGCCGGCAAGGCGATCTTCTACTATGAGAAGGCGCTGAACGACCGGTTCATGACGGTCAATACATGACACCGCCGCCATGGTTGAGAACTATCGAACCATAACGCATCAAGCTGCCGTGCAGGCCGTTGCGGCAGCTGTCGGACACGGCGCCGCGAACGGTACGCCGGTAGTCGCCGCGGTCGTCGGGGCTTCCGGTGAGTTGGTCGCGTTCCTGCGGGGAGGCGCGGCACCGTTCCACTCCGAGAAGATTGCGCAGGACAAGGCGTTCACCGCTGCAAGTTTCAAGGTTCCTACTGCCGAAGTTTACGATCTGGTGTCGGGATCGGCTGCGCTTTGCGAAGGTATCGCGCACCAGCCCCGTGTCGTGATGTTCGGGGGAGGCGTCCCGGTCGTCTTCGACGGAGAATGTGTTGGGGGAATTGGCGTTTCGGGCGGCAGCGAGGAAGTCGACGTCGCCTGCGCCAATGCGGCTGCCGCTGCGATCGGGGCGAGGGAGTTTTAAATGGAACAGGCAAGGCGGCTCGAGGCTACGGACGCGGCAGGCGGATTGGAGATTGCACGCCATATTCTAAATTATATCGATGGCCGTTTCGAAAAGGGCAGCGCAGGCGCCACCTTTGCCAACATCGATCCTGCAAGCGGCCTCGAAACGGGGCGCGTCCACGAGGCGACGCGAGCGGATGTCGATCGCGCTGTCGGGGCAGCCCGGCGCGCGCTGACCGGCCCCTGGGGCAAGATGACGACGGCTGAACGCGTCCGACTCATTGCCGCGGTCGCCGACGAGATCGAGCGCAGGGCGGAGGACTTTCTGGCCGCCGAGGTCGCCGATACCGGCAAGCCGCGTCACGTCGCTTCGCATATCGACATTCCGCGGGGCGCGTCGAATTTCCGGATGTTCGCGGACGTCGTCTCGACCCTTCCCACCGAGACGTTCTCCACCCCGACCCCCGACGGGGCGGGCGCGCTCAATTATTCTGTCCGCAAGCCGAAAGGCGTCGTGGCCGTCGTTTGCCCATGGAACTTTCCGCTTTTGCTCATGACCTGGAAGGTAGGACCGGCGCTTGCTTGCGGTAACACGGTGGTCGTCAAACCTTCGGAGGAGACGCCCCGGACCGCCGCGCTGCTGGGCGAGGTGATGGACGCGGTGGGTATGCCTGCGGGCGTGTACAATGTTGTACACGGGTTCGGCCCGGATGCGGCCGGGGAGTTCCTGACCTCCCATCCAGGTGTCGATGCCATCACCTTCACGGGGGAGACAGGTACGGGCGAGGCGATCATGAAGCAGGCGGCCGTGGGGGTTCGCGATATCAGCTTCGAACTGGGCGGTAAGAATCCTGCGGTGATTTTTGCCGATGCCGATCTGGACAAGGCGGTCGAAGGGGTGTCGCGAGCGGCGTTTCTCAACACCGGGCAGGTCTGCCTCGGGACGGAGCGCATCTACGTCGAGCGCTCCATATTCGAGCCCTTTGTAGCGAGGCTCGCCGCCGCTGCCCAAGCGCTCAGGCCGGGCGACGTCAATGATCCCCAATATGTCGGTCCCTTGATCAGCGAAGAGCATCGCCAAAAGGTGCTCGGCTATTACGAGCGGGCGCTGGCGGAAGGGGCCACGTTGATCACGGGGGGCGGTATACCGCAAGTCGATCCGGCCGCGTCCGGGGGCTTCTGGATCGAGCCGACAATTTGGACGGGGCTGCCCCACGACGCGGCCGTTATGCGCGAGGAAATATTCGGACCATGCTGCGGTGTGATCCCGTTCGACAGCGAAGACGAAGCCGTCGCTCTCGCAAATGACACCAGCTATGGCCTGTGTGCGACGATCTGGACCCAGAACCTGTCTCGCGCGCACCGCGTCGCGGCCGCCATGTCGGTCGGCATTTGCTGGGTGAACTGCTGGTTCTTACGTGATCTGCGGACGGCGTTCGGTGGAGCGGGCCAATCCGGGATCGGCCGTGAAGGCGGGCAGCACAGCCTCGAATTCTATACCGAACTCGAAAATATCTGCGTGAAGGTTTGACCATGCCCGATCAGGAACAACTCGACCAGCAGATCATCGAACAGATCGCGGCCGAACTCAGAGTCGCGGCAGAAACGCGGACTCCGGTGCGCCCTCTCCGCGATCGGATTTCCGATGGGGGGGTGGCGGCCGCCTACGCGATCCAGGAGGCCAATACCAAGAATGCGCTTGAATCGGGTCGGCGGCTCGTGGGCCGAAAGATCGGCCTTACCTCCCGTGCCGTTCAAGCACAGCTTGGCGTCGATCAGCCCGACTACGGGATGCTATTCGCTGACATGGATGTGCCCGAAGGAGAGCCGGTAGCCCTCGATCGGGTCATCCAGCCAAAAGTCGAGGCGGAAGTCGCGATCATCATCGGGCGCGATCTCCCCTATCCGGACCTCACGACTGCGGAACTGATACGCGCCATCGAATATGTCGTGCCGGCCATCGAGATCGTCGATAGCCGCATCGCCAACTGGGACATCAGAATCTGGGACACCGTTGCGGACAATGCGTCGAGCGGCCTCTTCGTCCTCGGTGCGGTGCCTCGCAAGCTCGAGGGCCTGGACCTCAGGACCTGCGGCATGGTGATGGAGTGCCGCGGGGAGCCGATTTCGGTCGGAGCCGGGATAGCCTGCCTCGGCAGTCCGATCAGCGCCTCGCTCTGGCTTGCGCAGGTAATGGCGAGAGAGGGCCGACCGCTCGTCGCGGGCGATGTTCTCCTGTCCGGCGCGCTCGGTCCCATGGCGGCAGCGGCGGCCGGCGATGTGATCGAAGCGAGAATCAACGGGCTCGGTAGCGTCAAGGCGGCTTTCGCCGGCTGAGACGTCGCGAGCCGTTGCGGAAGTTCCGAAGGGAAGAATGACATGCAAAAGACCAAATGCGCGATAATCGGGTCCGGGAACATCGGTACCGATCTCATGATCAAGATTCTCAAGGGCTCCAGTGAGCTGGAACTCTCCGCGATGATCGGTATCGACCCGGCGTCAGAAGGCTTGGCGATGGCAAGGGAGCGCGGCGTAACGACGACGCATGAAGGTATGGCCGGCCTTCAGGCGCTCGACGTATATGGCGAAATTGGCCTCGTGTTCGACGCAACCTCCGCCTATGCGCATATCGAGCACGCGAAAGCGCTGGCGGAGGACGGCAAGCTCGTCGTCGATCTCACCCCGGCCGCGCTGGGGCCGTTCACGGTGCCGCCCGTCAACGCCTCCGTTTCCTCGGGCGCGCGCAATATCAACATGGTGACTTGCGGCGGGCAGGCGACAATCCCGATCGTCGCGGCGGTATCGCGCGTGGCCCCGGTTCATTATGCGGAGATCGTCGCCTCGGTTTCGTCGCGGTCCGCCGGGCCTGGCACGCGGGCCAACATCGACGAGTTTACACGGACGACGGCGAAGGGCCTGGAGGTTGTCGGGGGTGCCGCAAAGGGGCGGGCGATCATCATTCTGAACCCTGCCGAACCGCCGATGATCATGCGCGACACGGTGTTCACGCTGACCGATATCGTTGACGAAGGGCTGGTTCGCAGTGCGGTCGAGGAGATGGTGGCGCAGGTCCAGCGCTACGTCCCGGGCTACAGGCTGAAGCAAGATGTTCAGTTCGAGCGGTTCGGGTCGAACCGCCCCCTGAGAATTCCGGGCTACGGCGAATTCGAAGGGCTGAAGACAAGCGTCTTCCTGGAGGTCGAAGGCGCCGGCGACTATCTGCCCAAATATGCAGGCAATCTCGACATCATGACCTCCGCCGCAAAGGCGGCTGCCGAGGTGATGGTGCAGCATGCGGGGAGCGCGGCGGCATGACTTTCGATCCCGTTACCCAACCGCTCTACATCCAGGATGTCACGCTCAGAGACGGAATGCATGCGATCCTGCATATGTACGGGACCGACAGCGTCCGGATGATCGCGAAGGCGCTCGATGACGCCGGCGTCGATGCGATCGAGGTATCGCATGGCGACGGCCTGAACGGGACGTCCTTCAACTATGGGTTCGGCGCGCATACCGACTGGGAATGGATCGAGGCGGCTGCGGACGTGATCAAAAATGCCGTTCTCACGACGTTGCTGGTTCCCGGCATAGGAACGGTCGAGGAACTGAGGCGGGCGCACAGCATCGGAGTTCGGTCGGTTCGCGTCGCAACCCACTGCACCGAAGCCGATGTCGCGAAGCAGCACATTGGGATTGCCAGGGACCTCGGCATGGATGTCTCGGGCTTCCTCATGATGAGCCATATGATCGAGCCTGACGCGCTCGCTGCGCAGGCCCTTCTCATGGAAAGCTACGGTGCGCACTGCGTATATGTTACCGACAGCGGGGGCGCGCTCGACATGGACGGAGTGCGCGCGCGGCTCGAGGCCTATGATCGCGTGCTGAAGCCCGAGACCCAGCGCGGCATGCACGCTCACCACAATCTTTCGTTGGGCGTCGCGAATTCCATCGCCGCCGCCCAGGCGGGCGCGATACGGATCGACGCCAGCCTGGCCGGAATGGGAGCGGGTGCTGGTAACGCGCCGCTCGAAGTCTTCATCGCGGCCGCCGATCGGAAAGGTTGGCAGCACGGCTGCGACGTGATGGCGCTCATGGATGCCGCAGAAGACCTGGTCCGACCACTGCAGGACCGGCCAGTTCGCGTGGATCGCGAAACACTGAGCCTTGGCTATGCGGGCGTTTACTCGAGCTTCCTCCGCCATGCGGAAAAGGCGGCCGATCAATATGGCCTCGATACCAGGGCCATACTTGTCGAGCTGGGGCGGCGGCGAATGGTCGGCGGCCAGGAGGACATGATCGTCGACGTGGCCCTCGATCTTGTGGGGCGCAGCGGACAGGCAGCGACGCGATGAACTGGCTGGCAGATTTTGCAGAGACGCTCGATCAGGCCGCGGTCGGCGCCAGGGCCGTCCCGCAGCTTACCCATGCGCGTCCCGACCTCACGGTAGAGGATGCCTACGCGATCCAGAAGCTATCGATCGATCGTCGCCTCGATCGCGGCGAGCGACTGGTCGGCATCAAGATGGGACTGACCAGCCGTGCGAAAATGCGGCAGGTCGGAGTAGACCAGATGGCGTGGGGTCGGCTCACCGACGCGATGATGCTGGACGAAGGCGGAAGCCTCTCCCTCGCGAACTTCATCCATCCCCGAATCGAACCGGAAATCGCGTTTCTGATGGGCGCTCCGCTGGCCGGGCGGGTCACGATGGTCGAGGCGCTCGCCGCCGTGGCGGCGGTGGCGCCGGCCATGGAAGTGATCGACAGCCGGTATGAAGACTTCAAGTTCGCCTTGCCCGATGTGATCGCCGACAACAGTTCATCCTCGGGCTTCGTGATCGGCGGATGGAACGATCCCTCGCAGGATCTCTCCAATCTCGGGGTGATCCTGGAAGTTGACGGCGCGGTAACGGAAGTGGGTTCGAGCGCCGCGATCCTCGGTCACCCGCTTCGATCCCTCGTGGCGGCCGCGGCAATGGTTTCGCAGGGCGGCGGACGCATCGAGGAAGGCGACATCGTTCTCGCGGGCGGCATCACCGCCGCTCCGGCCCTCCATGGGGGTCAAGCAATACGTACGACGATCGAAAATCTCGGGTCCGTAGCGCTCAGGGTGCAAGCCTGATGCCGATCATCGAGGTCACCTTGCTCGAGGGGCGGACGCCCGAGGCGAAGGAGGCGCTCATCGCCGAGCTGACCGCTGCGGCCGTGACGGCCATCGGCGCCCCTGTCGAGTCGGTGCGGGTCATCCTGCGGGAGATACCGCCCGCGCATTTTGCAGTCGCAGGTCAGTCGATCGCCGCACGCCGCGCGCGCGAGCTGGGACCGGGACCATGAGTCTCGCGCATATGGTGGAGATTCACGGCGGGAGCGCTTTCTCCTGCCCTGACGGCGAGCGCGTTCTGGTCGCGATGGAACGGAGCGGAGCAAGCGATATCGGGGTGGGATGCCGCGGAGGCGGATGCGGTATCTGCAAGGTCCGCGTGCTTCGCGGACCGCATCGCCTCGGCAAGATGAGCAAGGCCCATGTGTCGGACTCGGACCTGGCCGCCGGAATTGCCCTCGCGTGCCGCCTCTATCCACTGGGACGGCTGACGATCGAAGTCGTGGATTAATCCTGGAGAGTTGACATGTCTGCATCGCTGAAACCCGTGGAGAGCAATTATGGCATCCGGAGCGAATATGGCCACCTGATCGGCGGCGAGTGGATCGCAGGCTCGAGCGGAAAGACGATCGCGCTCTTGAATCCTGCGACAGGGGAAACCTTGACGCGGATCCAGGCCGGCAATGCAGAGGATATAGGGCTCGCGGTCGCTGCGGCGAAAGCCGCATTTCCGGCCTGGTCTCAAAGTTCCGCGGCAGAGCGCCAGGACTTGCTTTACGAGATCGCTCGCCGGCTCAAGGCCCGGCACGAGGAATATGCCATCCTCGAGACCTTGAACAACGGCAAGCCGATCCGGGAGTCGATGTATTTCGACATGCCCAATGCGATCGGCCAGTTCGAGCTTTTTGCCGGCGCGGCCTACGGCCTGCATGGCCAGACGCTGGACTTTCCCGATGCGATCGGGATCGTACACCGGGAGCCGCTTGGTGTTTGCGCCCAGATCATTCCCTGGAACGTCCCGCTCCTGATGATGGCGTGCAAGGTGGCGCCCGCGCTCGCGGCCGGCAACACCATTGTCTTGAAGCCGGCCGAGACCGTATGTCTGTCGGTGCTCGAATTCTTCGTGGAAATGGCAGATCTGTTGCCCCCAGGCGTGGTCAATGTCGTGACAGGCTATGGCGCCGACGTCGGGGAAGCCCTTGTTACCCACCCGGATGTGCGTAAAGTGGCCTTTACGGGGTCGGTAGCGACGGCAAGGCGCGTGATCCAATATGCATCTGCCAACATCGTGCCGCAGACGCTCGAGCTGGGCGGAAAGTCGGCCCATATCATATGTGCGGACGCCGATATCGACGCCGCTGTCGAGAGCGCCACCATGTCCACGGTCCTGAACAAGGGCGAAGTGTGCCTCGCCGGATCGCGGCTCTTCCTCCATGAGGCCATCGAGGAGGAATTTCTCGAGAAGTTTCGTGCTGCGCTCGGCAACATCCGCCAGGGAGACCCTTTGGATCCGGCGACCCAGCTCGGAGCGCAGGCGTCGGCAATGCAGATGGAGAAGGTCGAATCCTATCTCGCGCTGGCCGTGGAAGAAGGCGCAACCGTGTTTGCCGGCGGAGCGCGGTCAGCCGATCCTGGTCTTGCAAAAGGTCACTATGTGCAGCCGACGATCTTCACCAAGGTCGCGAACGACATGCGCATCGCGCAAGAGGAGATATTCGGTCCCGTGACCACCGTGCAGAGCTGGGGCGACGAGGATGAAATGATGGCGCGCGCGAACGACACCAGTTTTGGCCTGGCCGGTGGCGTTTGGACCCGTGATATCGCGCGGGCGCACCGCATCGCGCGAAAGCTGGAGACCGGGACCGTCTGGATCAATCGCTATTATAATCTCAAGCCGAACATGCCGCTCGGAGGCTATAAGCAAAGCGGCTTCGGCCGCGAGTTCAGCCACGAGGTTCTGAACCATTACACGCAGACCAAGTCGGTTATCGTCAATCTCCAGGACGGCAAGCTTGGAATGTTCGATCAGTAGGGCGAGCGCAGATGATCAGAAATATTGCGATCGTCGGCGCCAATATGGCCGGCGCGCGCGCAGCGGAAGCGCTCCGCGGCGCTGGATATGACGGACGGATACACCTCGTCGGCGACGAGCCGTGGCGGCCTTACGAAAGACCGCCGCTCTCGAAAGAGTTGCTGTGGCACGACGGAGCGCCGCCGGAAACCTTCTATCTCCATGATGAAGCCTGGTACGAAGCGAACAGAATAGAGCTTCGCCTCGGTGTGCGAGCGGACACCATCGACCTGAGCGCGGGGGCCATTGGGCTGGCTTCGGGCGAGCGCATCGACGCGGACCGGATATTGCTCGCGACGGGCGGGGCCGCGAGACGGTTACCGCTGGACGGCGCGGACGCTGTCAACGTCCATCATTTGCGAACCTATGACGATGCGCTTCGTCTGGCCGGAGATTTGCGGCCTGGCGCCCGGATAGTCGTGATCGGAATGGGGGTGATTGGCGCCGAGGTTGCGGCGAGTGCGCGCCGCATCGGGTGCGAGGTCACGGCCATCGAGCCGTTTGCCGCCCCGATGGTTCGCACGATCGGCGAGCATTTCGGCGGGTGGCTGGGAGAATATCATCGTACGCAGGGTGTTCGGTCCCTGTTCGGCAGGTCGGTTGCCGCGCTCCGCCGCGACGGGGTTAGGGTCAATGCGGTCGAGCTTGACGACGGCGAGCTGGTGCCGTGCGATGCCATCGTCGTAGGGATAGGAATCGTGCCCGCGATCGAGCTGGCAGCGAGCGCCGGACTTGCCGTGGGCAACGGGATCGTCGTCGATGCCCAGTGCAGGACCAGCAATCCCAACGTGTTCGCCGCGGGAGATGTCGCCGAGCAGCCTGACTTCTTTGGCGGGCGCGTTCGTCTGGAAACCTACCAGAATGCAGCGGAGCAAGGGGCGGCGGCTGCGTCGGGCATGCTCGGGCTGCCGGTGGAATATTGTCGTCCCTGCTGGTTCTGGAGCGATCAGTATGACCTCAATATTCAGTGCACAGGGCGGATCGATGCCGAAAAGCAGGTGGTACTCCGCGGGAGGATGGAAGATGGCGCCTTCTCCGCATTCTTCCTGTCGGACGGCGTCGTGACCGGTGCACTCACCGCGAACCGCCCCTCCGACATGGGCATCGCAAAGCGCCTCGTGGAGCGCAGAACGCAGATCGACGCGGCGCATCTTGCCGATGTCGATACACCGCTGCGGGAGATATTGAAGCGTGCGACGGCCTGAGCCTCGTCGACCTCAGCCTATCCCGCCCCCTGCGACATACAAGGTCTGCCCCGTAATATAGGATGCCTCCGGCGCGGCAAGAAAGCAGATCGCGGACGCGATCTCGTCCGGCTCGCCGAACCTCGCCATCGGCGTGTCGCGAAGCGTCTGACGGACAACGGTGTCGAAACCCGCGCGGTCCGCGTCGGTGGGCGGTGCCGGGTTGCGGGGCGTTACGCGCGCGACATTCACGCCGCCAGGTGCCACGCAATTCACGCGGATCGGGCGATCTTCCAGATCCTGTGCCAATGCCGCCGTCAACGCGGAGACACCCCCTTTCGCGGCGGCATAGGGCAGGCGGTTGATGCCTCTCGTCGCAACCGATCCGACATTCACGATCGCGCCTTGCCCGGCGGAAATGAGGTGCGGCAAGACAGCGTGACAGCACCATATGGTCGGCCAGAGCGACCGTCTGATCTCCGCTTCGATCTCGTTGGGGGAATATTCCCAGAATGGCTTCGCCCAAATCGTGCCACCGACATTATGCACGGCGACATCGACCCGGCCGTGACGGCTCATGACATTGTTATAAAGGGCTCGCGCTCCCTCAAGGCCTTCCAGATCATGGCACTCGGCCCGTGCGTCCAGCCCCTGCGACCGCAGTTCCGCTACCGCTCCTTTTGTCGCCTCCTCGGCGCGGTCGGCAATTGTCACAGAGGCCCCCTCGCGGGCCATCCGCGTTGCGACAGCGAGGCCGATCCCTTGCGCGCCTCCCGTGACCACCGCGATTTGACCAGCAAAACGATTAGAGCCGCCATACATGGATCATTTCTCCCGCATCGCAATTAGTTACATAGTTTCAGGTGTTTATCTTGGCATCGGACGATCGGTCCAATCTTACCATCTCGGTGCTTGCAAACACAAGGGGTAAAGCATTACACTATGAACAATGAAATGGGGCCCGCGATTCTGCGGAGCTTCAAAGGAGAGGGACAATGCGCGACAGGCTAATCCACCCGCGGGATATCAGGGGCGCTTGGGCGATCGTACCGACGCCAGCAACCGATGATGCGTCGGACTGGCGGGCCACGCAGACCGTCGACCTCGACGAGGCCGCACGCGTTGTGAATGGCCTGATAGAAGCCGGGATCGACGGGATTTTGAGCATGGGTACGCTGGGCGAGGCAGCCACGCTCACCCACGCCGAAAAGCTCGACTATATGCGTGCCATCGTGGATGCCGCCCGAGGCCGCGTACCGGTGTTCGTCGGGACGACCTGTCTCAACACGCGCGACACGATCGCGCTGACCCGCGAGGCACTCGAGATCGGCGCGGATGGAACGATGCTCGGCATCCCGATGTGGTGTGCGCCTGCGCTCGACGTGGCAGTCCAGTTCTACCGCGACGTCGCAGAGGCAGTGCCCGGCATGAACATCGCGGTCTATGCGAACCCTGAAGCGTTCAAATTCGACTTTCCGCGATCCTTCTGGGCGCAAGTCGCCGAGATTCCGCAAGTCGTTACGGCCAAATATATCGGGATCGGAACCCTGTTGGCCGATCTTGCCGCGGTGAAGGACAAGATCAAGCTGCTTCCGATCGATTTCGACTATTATGCCGCGGCGAGGATGGCAGACGATGTCGACGCCTTCTGGTCGAGCGGTGCGGTGTGCCATCCCCTCGTGACGACCACCTTGCGCGACATCGTCGCGGGAGCGAGGGCAAGCGGTGACTGGACGGCTGCCCGGGCGCTCCAGTCTCGCCTCGGGCCGACCGCGGCCCCGCTATTTCCGAATGGAAGTTTCAAGGAATTCTCGACGTACAATATCGGGCTGGAGAAGGCGCGGATGGACGCCGCAGGCTGGATGAAGGCCGGCCCCGTCCGGCCACCATACCATCTCGTTCCCGAGGCCTTTCTCGCCGGCGCGCGGCAGTCGGGGACGATGTGGGCTGACCTTGGCAGGGCGCTTGAAGCGGAGCGCGCCAGCCCCGCAGCAATGGAGTCGGCGTTATGACAAAGGTGGAGCTGGACTGGCCGCACAATATAAACGAGATTCCCAAGGAAGCTTTCACGCGCAAGGACATTTACGATGTCGAATTGCGTCGCATCTTTCATGGCGAGGAGTGGCACCCCGTGTGTCACGAGAGCGAGATTCCCGAGCCAGGCGATTTCAAGACCTTCAGGCTCGCGGGTGTCCCGCTGCTGATCGCGCGTGGCGACGATGGGGTCGTAAGGGCCTTTTTCAACGCGTGTTCCCACCGGGGCAATCAGCTCGAGACCGCGCCGATGGGGAACAAGACAGAATTTGAGTGCCCCTATCACCGCTGGCTGTTCAGCACGAAGGGGGAGCTGGTCGGTTGTCCGAACCAGCGCGAATTCCTGCCCGGATTCAACCGCTCCGACTATCCGCTCGCGCAGCCGAGAATGGAGAGCGTCTACGGTCTCGTATTCGTCACGATGTCGGCGCGGACCGAACCCCTTGTGGAAAGCCTCGGGGGGATGATGGAGACGCTGCGGGAGCTTGTTGGCGGCGACGGACGCCTGAAGCTGCTTGGCTATCAGAAGGTTCGCTACAATACGAACTGGAAGTCTTATACCGACAATGACGGGTATCACGCCCCCTTGCTCCATCAGGCCTTCAACCTTCTGAACTGGCAGGGCGGAAAGGGACGGCAGTTCACCAGCACAAAGCGAGGCCATATCGGATTCGAATCCGAGCTGTCGGTCGCCCGCGGTGACACCATCCTGCAAGATCCCTCGATCATCGAGTTCAAGGGTCAGGACCCCTCGGTCGGGTCGCGGATCGTGAGCCTTTTTCCGACGTTCGTCGCGACGAAACATCTCGATGTCATCAACCTGCGATTTGCGACTCCCATCGATCACGAGCGTGTGGAAGTTCACTACGCCTATTTTGCGCACGCCGATGACGACGAGGAAATGGTGCGTCACCGGCTGCGTCAAAGCTCCAACCTCCTCGGGCCGAGCGGCCTCATCAGCATGGAAGACGCGTCGATCTTCCATCGCATTCACATCGGAAATCATACGCCGGGAGCAGCCGTCTTCCAGAAAGGCGTCCGAGATCCCGAGACGATCGAGGAGGAATTCCTGCAGAATGACGAGAGCGGTAACTTGCCGCGCTGGGAATATTATCGCGAGGTCATGGGATTCGCGAGGCGTGCGGCATGAGCCTCGCGCCAGATTCTCTGAACCGCGCCCTCGACGCTCTGCTCGTGTCCGACGCAGACGCCCTCGACAGCAAGGACATGGCGCGCTGGTTGTCCAACTATGCCGAGGAAGATGCGGCCTCCTATATCTGCCTGTCGGCCGAGAATGAGGAACAGGGGCTTGCGCTCGGTTTCATGTACGACGATTGCCGCGCACGGCTCCTCGACCGGGTTACCTATATCACGCAAATCTGGGCTGGAACCTTCCAGGATTATCGTACGCGGCACTTTGTACAGCGGGTGGCGACCGGGCGCATCGATGATCAGACCTGGCACGCACGTTCGAATTTCAGCGTGTTCATGACGCCCGAAGATAGCGGCGTATCGGAAGTGCTGGCAACGGGCAGGTACGAGGATGTCGTGCGCGAATCCGCGGCGGGAGAGCTTAGGCTCCTCTCCCGCCGGGCGCTGCTCGATACGACCGTGCTGCCACGTTACCTGGTTTATCCGATTTAGCCCCGCCGGGCGGTCACTTGGGGGAGTGGCCGCCCGGCAAACGGCGTCGGCTCATTCGAGACGATGGCCCAAATCGTCAGCCCGATTTTGCCCAGTCCCTGGCGCCGAAGTGAAGTTCCATCATCGGCCGCATGACGTCCCACCGCTCAAGCTGGCTCCAATGGCCGGACCTGTCGAGAACATAAAGTTCCGCGTGTTGCAGATGTTCCAGCAGATAAAGGCTGGTGTCGAGGGGGACGATGCGATCCTGCCTGCCGTGGAAGATCAGCACGTCGTGCGGAAGCTTGCTCAGGATCGACGGCGGCATCGCCAGAGCTTCGATACCAACCTTCATCGAGTCGATCATCTTCGCTGCGACGGCCATGACGGACGGGTCGGTGGCAATCTTGTAGCGCGACGAGACGATCTCCTCCATGCCCTCGAACTTGTCTGCATCATAGGCGAAACTGTGCATAAGCTGCCGATACCGCGACGGACGGGGATCGGAATAGAATGAAAGAAGCCGGATGAGTTCCGGCGTCCGGGGAGCGGGAGCCCCGATGGAACCCATCAATACGACCTTGCCGAAACGCTCCGGGGCCTCGCTCAGAAGCTGCAGCGTAAGCGCGCCGCCCATCGAATTTCCGACGACGTGCGCGACGTCGATCGACATGGTCTCCATGAGCCCGAGGCATTGTTCCACGCGCGTGCCGATCCAGCCCATGATATTGTCCGGCGAGGGGTCGGGGATCGTCGACTGCCCGAAGCCGATCAGATCCGGAGCGACGACGAAAAAATTCTCCGCCAGGTCGGGCATGAGGTGCAGCCAGTTCGACGCGGCGTGCGCTCCGGGCCCGGCGCCATGCAGCAGCAGGACCGCCGGATTGGCAGGATCGCCAGCAATGAGCGTGTGCGATGTCAGCCCGCGGCCTACGATTTTTTCTTCGCGTACAGCTGTGTTCACGATGTCTCTCCCTTCCTTCTCCATGTCCAAGACGATCAAGTGCTTTGCACAATGGATATCGCATTGTCTAATGTATTCGCGTTTGGAATCTCGCGAGATCCCATATCGCTAGACTCGAATATCTCTATGTGCAATGCATTGCCCATTGGATTTCACTTCCACGCGCAGCGCTTTGGCTCGCGAAGGAAGATCGGAAGGGGACCGCCATGGACGATAGGCTCATCGCGACGCTCGCCGGCGAATTGGGCGAAGCCGAGAAGACGCGGACGCCCGTTCGTCAATTGTCGGCCCGCTATCCCGATATGACGATCGAGGATGGCTACCGGGTCGCCCGCTCTTGGGTGGACGGCAAACTCGCATCGGGCCGCCATTCCATCGGGCGCAAGATCGGTTTGACCTCCCGCGCAATGCAGCAATCGGCCGGCATTACCGAACCGGACTATGGCACATTGCTCGACGACATGGCTTTCGAGGAAGGAGGCGATATCCCTATCGATCGCTTCATCAACCCGAAGGTCGAAGTCGAGCTCGCCTTCTTCCTGGCTCGCCCGCTGAAAGGGCCCGGTGTCACGGCTCACGCCGTCCTTGCGGCGACGGACTATGTCGTACCGGCGATAGAGATCATCGATAGCCGCGTTCAAGCCATCGACGAGGTGACGGGAAGCGCGCGCAAGATCCAGGATACGATCGCGGACAATGCGGCGAATGCCGGCATCGTCATCGGCGGGCGTCCGGTCCGGGTCGATGCCGTTGACCTTCGGTGGGTGGGCGCCATCCTCTCGCGCAATGCCGTGATCGAGGAGACCGGCCTCTCGGCCGGGGTGCTGAACCATCCAGCGCGCGGCGTCGCTTGGCTCGCGAACCGGTTGGGGGTTTGGGGCGAGGACCTGCAAGCCGGAGAAATCTTGCTCGGAGGTTCTTTTACGCGCCCCGTTCCCGTCTCTCGAGGCGACGTCATATCGGCCGACTTCGGCAGGCTCGGCTCCATCGGCATGAGATTCGCCTGACGTGCCGTTGCCCATGCCTCCCAATCGCTTCAAAGCCGCGCTGGCGCAGCAACGTCCCCTGTTCGGATTCTGGCTTGCCCTGGCCGACGCCAGTGTGGCTGAAATATGCGCCGGGGTCGGTTTCGACTGGCTGCTGATCGATGCCGAGCACGGCCCGCAGACGCTGCCCGGCATTATTGACCAGCTTCGCGCGATAGAAGGCTGCTCTTCCTGCGCCGCCGTGGTACGCGCACCTTCCTCCGATCCGATCGTGCTGCGGCAGATCCTGGACCTGGGCGCTGCAACGCTGATGATCCCGATGGTCGAAAATGCCGAACAGGCGACCCGGATCGTCGATGCATGCCGGTATCCGCCTGCAGGGAGTCGGGGGATCGGCGGCGCGAGGGCGTCGCGCTGGGGTGCTATCCCCACCTTTGTCTCTGAAGCGAACGCGCAGCTTTGCGTAATCGCGCAGATCGAGACCATGGCGGGGATAGAAAATCTCGAGGCAATTGCCGCGGTCGACGGTGTCGATGCCCTCTTCATCGGTCCCGCGGACCTCGCAGCCTCCGCGGGGCTGATGGGCAGCTCCAACCGGGACAGGCTGCGGGACCTGACGCTGGACGCTCTCGCGCGGATCATCGCGGCCGGAAAGCCCGCAGGAATCTTGTCGCGCGATCTCTCCTTGGTCGATGCCCATCTCGCGGGCGGGGCGAGCTTCGTCGCCGTCGGAATCGACGCATTCGCGCTCGCTGATGCGGCCGGGAGGCTGCTGGAACGCTTCAAGCCATGATGCGCGACGGCGTCACCCACTTATCCCTTGCACAATGAGCAATGGATTGTATGGTGTGCGTCAACAATAGAATCGGGAGCGGGTCTGCAATGGCGATTTCTGGACCGAAATGCGACGCGATCCGCCGGGTCCTGTGACGCTGCGGAGGATCGTTATTGCCGTGACTGGCGCCACCGGCGCAGTCTACGGTCTGCGGCTTCTCGAAATGATGCGCGATACGCCCGGCTTCGAAACGCATCTCGTCGTTTCTCAGGCCGCTGTGCTGAATATCCGTGAGGAGCTACCGCTGACGCTGAAGCAGTTCGAAGCGGCAGCCGACGTGGTGCACAATGTTCGCAACGTGGGAGCCTCTATCGCGAGCGGATCCTTCCTTTGCGAGGGTATGGTGGTCGCGCCATGCTCGATGCGGACTCTGGCCGCAATCGCCAACGGGCTGTCCGACAATCTCATCACTCGTGCAGCCGACGTCATGCTCAAGGAGCGGCGCAGGCTGACGCTGATGGTCCGCGAAGCGCCGCTCAATCTCGCTCACCTGCGCAACATGGTCGCATGCTCTGAAATGGGCGCGGTCATATTTCCGCCTGTTCCCGGCTTCTACGCGCGGCCGTCGACGGTCCAGGACATCGTCGATCACAGCTGCATTCGCGTCCTCGATCAATTCGGAATTCATCGGGACCAGGACCGGCGCTGGACCGGCCTCAGCAGTGCCCAGATCACGCGCCTTGAATCGACCGAACCTTCGGAAAGGGTAAGCCAATGATGAACGAGCTTAATCGCCGCGACTTGCTCGGGGCAGGGCTTGTCACCGCTGGATTGGCAGGGGTCGCCGGCCTCGGCTCCGTGCCTGCGCGAGGCGAACCGGTCCGGGTGGTGCGGCAGCAGGGAATCCCCGAAAGCATCCGCTTCTCCGATGCGCTTGCCTCGGAGGTTCCGACCGCCAGCGCGTTGGAGGTTGGGCCTGGGCTGGACGAATTATTCGGATACCGCCCGAGCGGAAAGGGCGTGATTGCCGGACTGACCTCCGACCCGGTGGCGATGATCGCCGGTCAGCTTCTGGTCGAGGCGGGCGCCACTCCGATCCTGCGCTGGGACCATAGTTATGGTGCCGGCCGATGGACGCACCGGATAGCCGGCCAGCCAGGCTTCGCAGGTGTTTCGCAATTCACATGGCCGGCCGTTGCTGCGATGCGCCTCCGCGACGAGCTCGCCGGACGGGCGGCCGGGCCGCGGGAGTCGGTGTGTGCCTCGGAGATTTGCGGCTTGAGTGCGCGCAGTCCCGGATTTCTCGTGACCTGGGCATTTCGCCTCGACGGAGGTGTCCGATGACGCCCAACCTTCCCGAGGGCATTGCTGCTGCCGACTTCTCGCGCCTTCTGGAGGAGCTCTCCGGCGTCGTCGGGAAATCCTGGGTGTTCGTCGACGAGCTTCCTCTTTCAAGCTACCGCGATGCATATTCGCCTCTCGCCGACGGCACGCTGTTGCCCTCGGCGGCCGTTGCTCCAGAGAATATCGAGCAAATTCAGAAAATTCTCGCGATCGCGAACAATTATCGCGCGCCGTTGTGGACGATCGGGACCGGGCGAAATTTTGCCTATGGCGGCCCGGCCCCCCGCAAGTCCGGATATGTCATCCTCGACTTGAAGCGCATGAACCGGATCATCGAGGTCAACGAGAAATATGGCTATGCGCTGGTCGAGCCCGGCGTTTCCTACATGCAGCTTTACCGGCACCTCCAGCGGATCGGCAGCAAGCTCTGGATCGATCCCGCCGCGCCGGCATGGGGCGGCGTGATGGGGAATGCCCTTGAACATGGCGCCGGCTACACTCCGTACGGCGATCACTTCATCATGCAGTGCGGCATGGAAGTGATGTTGCCGGACGGTCAGGTCGTGCGCACGGGGCAAGGTGGAATCGCGGGAAGCAAGAATTGGCAGATCAGCAAGCATGGCATCGGTCCCCAGTTCGATGGCATGTTCACCCAATCGAACTTCGGCGTTGTCACCAAGCTCGGCATCTGGCTGATGCCCGAACCACCCGGGTACAAGCCGTTCATGATCACCTTCCCGCGGGAAGAAGATCTCGAGCAGATTTTCGAGATCACGCGCCCGCTCAAGGTTAACCAGATCATCCCGAATGCTGCTGTCGCAGTCGATCTGCTGTGGGAGGCATCGGCAAAGACGACACGCCGCCACTATTATGACGGAAAAGGCCCGGTTCCGCCGTCAGTCCGGGCCAAGATCGCATCCGATCTCGATCTTGGCATGTGGAATTTTTACGGCGCGCTTTACGGGCCGCCGCCCATGATCGAGAACAACTGGAAAGTCATCGAGGACGCATTCGGCAGCATCCCGGGGGCGAAATTTCACTTCGCGCGCGAAAACGACCCGGCATGGGACTATCGCGTGAAACTGATGCGCGGCGAACCCAATATGACCGAGTTCAGCATAATGAACTGGATCGGGGGGGGCGGGCATGTGAACTTCTCGCCAATCTCCGCGCCGAACGGGGCCGAGGCGATGTCGCAATATAATCTGATCAAGCAACGCTGCCACCAGTTCGGCTTCGACTATATCGGCGAATTCCTCGTGGGGTGGCGCGACATGCATCACATCCTGATGATCATGTACAATCGCGCCGACGAAGCGATGCGCAAAAGTGCATACGACCTGTTCAGCCTCCTTGTGGACGAGGCCGCCGACGCGGGCTTCGGCGAATATCGCACCCATCTCGCCTTCATGGACCAGATCGCGAAGACCTATCGCCACAATGATGGAGCGCTATGGGACCTGCACCACCGCCTGAAGGATGTGCTCGATCCGAATGGAATTCTGTCGCCAGGCAAGCAGGGTATCTGGCCGAAGGCTGCGCGCGGCTGATGTCGGCGTCCCTTGATCTCCCGGGATTTTCATCATGACCCATGCCCGTCCCCACCTTCACCACTGGATCGCCGGCGAGTTCGTGGCGCCCGGAGATGCCGGATATTTCGACGACCTCAACCCGGTTGACGACAGCCTTTACGCGCGCGCCGCGGCAGGGACGTCCGCCGACATCGAACGGGCCGTTGAGACGGCCGACGATGCCTTCCGCAAGTATCGCCACCTGCCGGCAGCGGTGCGCGAGGATTGGATGGTGAAGGCGTCGGCGCTGATCGAGCGCGACGCCGGAGCCTTTGCGGATGTCCTCATCGAGGAAATCGGCTCACCGATCGCGAAGGCCGGTTTCGAAACCCGATTTGCCGCGAGCTTCCTGCGCGCCGCGGCGGGTGTGCCGCGCCGTATCCGTGGCGAGACCATCCCTTCGGACGCCCCCGGCAGGTTCAGCATGAGCCTGCGCGAGCCGGTTGGCGTGGTCGCGGGCATTACCCCGTTCAACGTGCCGTTGATCAAGGGGATCAAGCAGTCCGCAATGGCTCTGGCGACGGGAAATGCCTTTGTCCTTTTGCCCTCCGAGTCTGCGCCGCGGGTTGCCGACATGCTTGCCCGGCTCTGGTCCGAGGCCGGCGTTCCGGCTGGGCTTTTCAATGTCGTCTATGGCGACGGCGCGCGCATCGGAGACACGCTCACGAGCCATCCGAAGGTACGCGCGATAACCTTCACGGGCTCATCGCGCGTCGGAAGGCATATTGCGGCGATCGCCGCAAGGGAGCTGAAGAAATACACGCTCGAACTCGGCGGCAAGAGCCCGCTCGTGATCTGCGCCGACGCAGATATCGAAAAGGCGGTCGCGGCTGCGATCTTCAGCATTTTCATGTATCAGGGGCAGGTCTGCATGGGCGCCTCGAGAATCTATGTCGAGCGACCGATATTCGAGGATTTCTCGAAAGCGTTTGCCGCGGCCGCCTCGCGGCTGACGGGGGGCGATCTCCGCGACTCCTCGACGATGCTGGGGCCGATAATCTCGGATCGCCAACGGCAACGCGTCCGGCGTCACGTTGACGACGCCAGGGACAAGGGCGCCAATGTGCTGGCGGGAGGGCAATGGCTCGGAAATGTGTGCGAAGCCACAGTCCTCGCCGGCGTCATGCCGGAGATGGACGTCGCAAGGGAGGAAACCTTCGGTCCCGTGACGTCGCTCTATCCGTTCGACAGCATGGACGAGGCCCTGCGCCTCGCAAATGATACCGAATATGGCTTGAGCGCGGCGATCTTCACGCGCGATATCGACAAGGCGCTGAAGTTCGCGCGCGAAGCGGAGGTCGGTATGGTGCATATCAATGCCCCGACCCTGCACGATGAGCCCCATGTTCCATTCGGGGGTGCGAAAGCCTCCGGTTTCGGCCGGGAAGGAACCGAGGTCGATCTCGACATCATGACCGAGTGGAAGTGGGTCACCATTCAGACCGGCGCCGCTGGTGAAGGAGGGCATTGATGGAGCGGGCAGACGGCAATTTGCGAAGCAACCTCGCGGAGCGCGCGCGAGGGGTCGGATCGCTGCGCGACTTCCTGGAGCTTCTCGAGGAGCATGGGCAGGCGGTTCGCTGGAGCGACCGCGTCATGCCCGAACCCGACCTTCGCAATATCGCCGTCGCGGCTTCGCGGGACGTCAACAACGCGCCGGCGATCATATTCGACAATATTGCGGGTTATCCGGGGAAGCGAACGGTCGTCGGCGTCCATGGTTCGTGGGACAATATCGCGCTGCTTCTCGGGCAGCCCAAGGGAACCACGATCAGGGAGATGTTCTTCGATATCGCGGGTCGATGGGGCGATGCCTCGGCGCAGATCAGCCGCGTGTCGGAAGGGCAGGCGCCCGTCCACGAATGTCGCCACGAAGAGAATATCAACCTCTATGATATTCTGCCCGTTTACAGGATCAACGAATATGATGGCGGCTTCTATCTTGCGAAGGCGTCGGTCGCATCGCGCGATCCGCTCGAACCGGACGATTTCGGCAAGCAGAATGTCGGTATCTACCGCCTGCAGATCCAGGGACCCGATCGCTTCAGCCTGATGACGATCCCGGCCCATGACATGGGCCGGCAGATCCTGGCCGCGGAGCGGGAAGGGGTCCCGCTCAAGGTCGCGGTGATGCTCGGCAATCATCCGGGCGTTGCGCTTTTTGCCGCGACCCCGATCGGATATGATGAATCCGAATATGCCTATGCCTCGGCGATGATGGGAGCACCGATACGCCTCACCAACTCCGGAAACGGTATCGATATCCTCGCCGACAGCGAGATCGTGATCGAAGCGGAACTCGTCCTGGGCGAGCGCGTCTTCGAGGGACCGTTTGGAGAATTCCCGGGCTCGTACAGCGGGGTTCGGCGCGCCCCGGTATTCAAGGTGACGGCGGTATCGCACCGGCAGAACCCGATTTTCGAGAATATCTACATCGGGAGGGGCTGGACCGAACATGACACGCTGATCGGCCTTCATACCTCCGCGCCGATCTATGCGCAGCTCCGCCAGACCTTTCCTGAAGTCACCGCGGTTAATGCGCTTTACCAGCATGGGCTGACAGGCATCATTGCGGTCAAGAACCGGATGGCGGGCTTCGCCAAGTCGGTGGCACTCCGCGCCCTCGGGACTCCGCACGGCCTGATGTATCTCAAGAATCTGATCATGGTCGATGCCGACATCGATCCGTTCGACCTGAACCAGGTCATGTGGGCCCTATCGACCCGAACGCGCGCCGACGACATCATCGTGCTGCCCAATATGGCAATGGTCCCGATCGATCCTGCCGCCGTGACGCCCGGGAAAGGGCATCATCTCATTATCGATGCGACCAGCTACCTACCGCCTGATCCGGTCGGCGAGGCTCATCTGGTATCCCCGCCCACCGGACCGGAAATCGAAGAACTTGGCAAACGCATTCGCCAGATGCAGCGAGGAGACGTGCGGTGACGCCAGCGCAATGCCCAAGATGCGGATCCGACGGTAGCACCGCCGATTTTCGCGGTGTCGATGACGGTGAGACCGTCTGGACGATCTGGCGCTGTAACGATTGCTGCTTTTCCTGGCGCGACAGCGAGCCGGCAAGCGCGATCGACCGCAAGCTGCGCGCCGGGGAATTCGCTCTCGACATTTCGGACCCCGGGCGGTTCCCGGTCGTCCTCCAGCCTTCGAACTTCCAGAAATAGGAGCTCCAAATGGACGCGACGCGACAAGCCGCGGCGGTCAACGCCATTGAAGCTTCGGTGGGAGGCGCCAGTTTGACGCGCGATCCCGCGATGTTGGAGCCGTTTCGATCGGGACGCAATCTGCCGATAGCGATTGTCGCGCCGGCCGGCGAGGAGGAGCTTTCCAGGATCCTCGCCGCGGCACGGTCGGCAGGCGCCGCACTTCAGCCGGCATCCCGGGCGGCGCCGGGGCGCGATGCAGCCGCGCGCGACAAGATCATCATCCTCGACCTTTCCCGCATGAACAAGATCCTCGAGGTGAACGAGGAACTCGCTTATTGTCTGGTCGAACCGGGCGTCACCTTCCAGCAATTGTCCGAGCATATCAGCGAGCGCGGCCTCAGACTCGGGATCGATTGCCCCGGCGATCCCGATGAGTCTGTCGCTGATGCCTTCATCCAGCGCCGCGCCGGTTATACGCCATATGCAGACCATTATCTCATGCAATGTGGCCTCGAGGTCATGTTGGCCGACGGTCGCAGCGTGCGGACGGGCATGGGAGCCATGCCCAAGAGCACATGCTGGCAGCTGTTCAAATTCGGGTACGGCCCATGGGTTGACGGCCTCTTCACGCAGTCCGACCTCGGGATCGTCACGAAGGTCGGCCTCTGGCTGATGCCCAGTCCGCCCGCGGCCAAGCCTTTCGCGGTAACCGTGCCGGGAGAAGACGACCTTGCGGCCCTCTTCGACGTGCTCGGTCCGCTCAAGACCAACATGGTGGTTCCGAACGGCGTTGCGGTCGCGAATGCCCTGCATGAGGCAGCCCTCGCGGGCAAGACCCGACGCGACTTCGCCGGGTCCGGACCAATGAAGGCCAGCGAGATCGGAAAGGCCGGAGCGTCGTTAGGTCTTGGATATTGGACGCTCTACGGCTCGCTTTACGGCTTGCCCGAAAATGTCTCCATTGCCTGGTCGATGATCTCGGATGCTTTCTCGTCGATCAACGGCGCGCGCATTCTGTCGGGCACGGACTTCGCGAACCGCGGGTTGTGGGATTGGCGGGCCGGCATGATGAGCGGATCCGTCGGCGCGCCTCCGGGGCGCGTGCCTGCATGGGCCGGCGGATCGTCGATGCGCGTCAGCCCCGTGAGCCCCGTCGACGGCGCGGACGTCTTGCGCCTCTACGAGCTGTCGCGGGACGCTGCCGGGCGTCATGGGTTCGACTTGTTGACAGAAGCCAACGCAATTTGGCGCTCCGCTCAGCATCTGCAGCATATTTGCTGGAATGGAAGCAGCGAGGGTAACGCGAAGGTTCGAACCTGCGCGCAGGAAATCATCGAAGCGCAAGCGAGCGCCGGTTTCGGTCAGACGCATGTGGAAGCTTCGCTGGCGGGGGCTGCCCGGGCAAGTTACGAGAGCGGCGCCACGGCGCAGCTCCACGCCCGGGTCAAGCGCGCGCTCGATCCCGCAAATCTTTTTGTTTCTGCCTGAGCGGCGCAGAGGAGCTCGAACCATGAAGATGGGAATTCCGGCTATCGCCCTGCTGATACTCGCAGCCTGCTCGAAGCAGAACGGGGAGGTCAAGCCGGACGGGATGGAACTCTACGCCCTCCACTGCGCGGGCTGCCACGATCCGGGTCCGGGTCATCCCGGAACGATGCTTCTTCAGGAGCTTGATCGCCCGGTCGCTTCGCTGATCGGCCGAACCGACCTCGACGGCGATTATGTCCATTCGGTCGTGCGCAACGGTCTTGTCGAGATGCCGCCGTTTCGGCCGACCGAGATATCGGAAGACGATCTCCAACTCCTCATAACCTATCTCAAGACGGCAAAGGTTCCGCCGAAGCCGCCGGCCCGGCCGACTGGAGGATGAGCCTCGCGAGGTGGTGAAGATCTGGGGCTGCGGCGATTGCACCGGTTGCACGGGCATAGGCAGCGAGGCTCAGATCTGCCGCGTCAACGGGGTTTTGAATGCTCGCGGCCGACGATAGCCGCGCCGATGTCGCCAATATCTGTTGTACGAGGCGTTCGCCTGCAAGTTCTGCCTCTTTCACCAGGGCACGGGTGCGCGCAGCCGCTGGAGCGATATCATCTTCGGCCTCTGCTGCCGCCTTCAGCCATCTGCGCGCGCGACGGAGCGGCCAAACCACCTCGGCGTTGGTCGGTGCGACCTCGCCCACGAGACGCTCGATGTCGCATTCTTCGACCGATGCCGACCGGCTTTGCGCGATCCAGCAGCAGAACAGCAGGACATTGACGTCGAGCCCATGATCGTCCTGCAAGGTCAGGCACAGGCGGGCAACACCGGGGCGAGCGTAGGCGTCTAGAGAGAAATTCCAGAAAAAGTCCGGGTCGAGTTCAATCATCGCCTGACCACCGAGTGGCCTTAAAGACCGGGCTCAGCAGGCGACGACACCGCGAGCGCCGGTTCAGGATGCAGCACGCGCCTCGTCCGGCTGCCATCCCATCGCGAGACTCGCCTCATTGGCCGCGGCTTTCACCTTGTCAACATTGCCCTGGCAGAAGAAGTGCTTGTCGGACATCCGGCCAAGGACACCGATCACGGCTACCGTCTTGCCCTGCATGTCGAAAATCGGCACCGAGATGGCGGCAAGCCCAGGTACGACCTGACCATCAACCTTGGCATAGCCCTGGCGCCGGATCTCGAACAGCATTCCCTGAAGTTCCGTCTCGTCGATCGCCGCGCGAGCCGCCCGCTCGCGCTCGAGGAGGGTTTTATAGGCAAGCGGCGGCTGGAAGGCCATGAACGTCAGGCCTGCCGAGGAGTGCTGGATTGGAAGGACCGAACCCACGTGCAGCGACGTCGCTATGGGAACGCCTCCGTCGAGCCAGCGGATAATCGTCGGGCCATAGTCGCCCCAGATCGTGAGCAGCCCCGTGGTTTGAAGGTCATCGGCGAGTTGCCGCAGGTAGGCGGTCGTAATCCGGATCACATCGAGCCGCGAAAGGGCGGATAGGCCGACCTTGAGGGCCATCGGACCAAGCGAATATCGGCCGTCGGAAGGCTCCTGCTGAACCAGCCCGGTGTTGATATAGGCCAGGAGATAACGGTGAGCCTGACTCCGCGACATGGCCGCAGCGGCCGCGATGTCTCGTAGGGGAGCACAGCCGCCAGGGCAGGAAATGAGAGCTTCAAGTACGCGGACGCCCGTCTCGACCGACTGGATACTCTTCCGGGGCCTTGGGGCCTGAGCCGATCGGGGTGCCCGCGAACCAGTTTGGGCAGGCGCCTCGGAGGGTGCGATGTTGTCGTCTTCCACGTTCGTCTTGCGCACGCTCTTGCCGAGTCGTTCCAAAGTATTTCCATTCCAGTCTATGCAAGTCCGCGGCCCGTCACAGAAAGCGCGAACCACGATCACTATAAGCTCGCTAGATACAATTCATCGCGCGCAATGCAAAGGCGTTTCTTGGTCGGGAACGGGTGCATTCCTATGCGGTCGTGGCGCTACGCGTGCGATCCCCGGCGCCATAAGGGCCCCGCAAAGCTGGATATCCGCCTGCGCCCTAGCGTGAGATCGGCTCAGCTTCGGCTGCCTTGGGCTCTGCTTCGCCGACCGTGGGCGAGGCCTCGGCCCCTCGGCGCGTCGCCAGGAAAACGCCCGACGCCACGAGCACCGCACCCACGAGGTGAAACGGCGCGAGGCGCTCGCCCAGCAGCAGGATCGCAAGTCCAACCCCGAATATCGGCGGCAGGTTCATATAGATGCTGGCGCGGGAGATGCCGATGAGGTCGACTGATCGATTGAAGAAGAAGTAGGCGAGAAGCGACGGGAATATTCCCACATAGAGAATGGCAAGAACGACCTCGGCCCGTGCCGCCATATAATGGCCTTGGGCGATCTCCAGGGAATATGGCAGCGCGATACTGGCCGCCCCGACACCGAACAGGGTGACCAGGAAGCTTAGCTGATGGATCGCGGGCCGTTTGCGCAGCAGCGTCGAGTATAGCGAATATAGAAAGACGCCGAAGAGCGCGGCGGCATCTCCGCGGTTGAATGTCATGGCGAGCAGGTTCGCCATGCTGCCCTGCGCCACGATCACCAATAGTCCTGCGAGGGAAACCAGAGTGCCCACGAGCTGGCCAGGCGTGATCTTGTCTCTGAAGACCAGTGTTGAAAGAAGCAGGATCATAGACGGCATCGCGCCTTGCATCATCAGATTGTTCGTCGCCGTGGTATATTGAAGCCCCCAATAGACGACGAGGGCAAACGCCCCGATACCCAAGGTTCCGAGCAGCGCGAGCATTTTCCACTCGCGCAGGATTTCCCTGCGGTCGTCGACAAGATGCGGCCAGGCGAAGATCATACCGACGCCCATAGCCACGACCCACCGCCAGAACGCCATCCCCAAGGGTGACACCAGATGGTGGACGGCCCGCGCGACGATGGGGTTGAGTGCCCAGAAAAGCGACGCGGAACACAGTAGCAGGCTCGCCGAGCCCCAAATCCGGTCGCGAACGGCCATCATATGCTTACCGACATTCAACAGCTCCTTTTCCGGGTTGCGCGGTCGCTCTCCGGATCAGGCGAACAGGCTTGAATAACGAGCCTTGCTGAGCCATTGAGTATTGCACATAGTGCATCACATTCGTCGTAATGCAATAGCGGGGTGGGGGGCGACATGGATTTCCGGGACGAACAGCGAAGTGGCGGGCTTGTCGAGGAGCTGGCCCGATGGGGACATGCTGACCCGGAAAGGACCGGTAGATCCGTCAGCGCGACGATCGCTCCGATCGCAGCGCGACGCGCCGGCAATTCTTCCCGGTCCGCTCCGGCGTCTCCACCGCGAGCCGAGATGGAGTGCTGATGGATTCGGATGTGAAATATCTTGGGCAGTCGGCGTCGTGGAACGGCTTGCTCGGGCTTGGGAATCTGGAAGCCGGGCCTGATGTCACTTCGCCACGAGCGGGGCGGCGTGATGCGCCATGCGACGTCCGGGTCGAGACGTTAAGATGACAAGCGGGCCCTTCGCGAAGAGATGTGAGCAATGAACCGGTTGCTCGCGGGCGTCCGGATTCTTGACCTTAGTCGCGTGCTGGCTGGGCCATGGGCGACGCAGCTCATGGCCGATATGGGGGCCACCGTGATCAAGGTCGAACGACCGCAGGAGGGGGACGATACGCGCAAATGGGGTCCCCCATGGCTGCACCGGAATGATGTGCAGACTTCGGCCTATTACTTGTGCGCAAATCGCGGCAAGCTGGCGCTCGCCGCCGACTTCGCCAGCTCCGAAGGTCAGGAACTCGTCCGGACCCTGGCCGCCGGGTCGGACGTCGTCGTCGAGAATTTCAAGGTTGGCGTGCTCAAGCGATATGGATTGGACGCGGAAAGCCTGCGCTCTCTTAATCCCCGGCTGGTCTATTGCTCGGTCACGGGATTTGGCCAGGATGGCCCCTACAGCGGCCGCCCGGGCTACGACTTTATCGCTCAGGGCATGGGAGGCCTGATGAGCGTGACGGGCTCTGCCGAAAGCGGTCCCATGAAAACAGGCGTCGCGCTCTCGGATATCATGACCGGCCTATACGCCACGGCTGCGATCCTTGCCGCTCTCTTCAAGCAGGGTCGCACCGGCTCCGGTTGTCATCTCGACGTTTCCTTGCTCGACGTAACGGTCGCGACGCTCGCAAATCAGGCCTTCAACTATTTTGCGACTGGGCAGAACCCGCCCCGCTACGGGAATGCGCATCCCAATATCGTTCCCTATCAATCATTCCTGGCCGCTGACCGCGGGATCAATCTCGCGATAGGAAATGATTCGCAATTCCGGCGATTGTGTGAAGCGGTCGGCCGCCCGTATCTTGCAGAAGATCCCCGCTTCGCCACCAATGGCTCCCGCGCCGCTCACAAGTCTGCGCTTGAGTGCGAACTGGTCCCGTTGTTCGCCGCAGCCAGCGCCGACACATGGATCGAGAGGCTGGACGCGGCCGGTGTCCCGGCAGGGCCGATCAACGAGATCGCCGACGTATTTGCCGATCCTCATGTCCGGCACCGGGGAATGAAGGTCGAACTCCAACATGAACATCTCGGTGACCTTCCCGGCGTCGCAAGCCCGATCATGATCGACGGGAAGCGGGCTGTCGCTTCGAGCGCGCCACCGATGCTCGGTGAAAACACCGACGAAATTCTGGCTCGCGACCTCGGTTTGAACTCCGGCCAAATCGCCGCTTTGCGGGCTCGGGGCATTGTCGGATGAGACTAGGGATCGCTTGGGTCCGGGCGGGGCTAACCAACGTCCGAATAGCGAGCGCGAGGCTCGAGCGATGAGCGCCAACAAGCGGGACACGCTCTATGACGAACTGTTATGCCGACTGATCTGCGGGAAATATCGCTTCGGCGATCGGATAATCGTGAACGACCTCGCTGCGGAAACCGGTGCCAGCCGGCAACCGATCGGAGCTGCGCTAAATGCGCTGGCGGTAGAGGGATATGTCCGCGTCGTGCCTCAGGTCGGCTGTGATGTTGTCCATCCGAGTCCGGGAAGAATCGACGATTTTTTCCGCTGCCTCGTCCTTGTGGAGGAGGAATTTGCCGGCCTTGCGGCTGCGCGCGGCGAAGGAGGGCGACGGGCCATCATCGTCGCCATGCGCACACTCGCCAGTGAATGGGACGGCCTTGCGGATAGCGAAAAGCTCCTGCGAGGCAAGGAACTCCTGGACATTGTTCACGCGATGGCTGGATCGCCGCTCATAAACCAGAAATTCGGATCGTTAATCAGCATGGCGAATTTCTTCGTCATGCAATCCTCCGACACAGCGCCTGACTTGCGAGGATTTCAGGACCGGCTGAACGGACTGATCGAAAATGTGTCCGCAGGAGATGTGGAAGGATCCAAAGCCGCCGCCCGGATCCACATCGAGGGTCTGGCGAAATCCTGTCTCTCTTGATGCAATTGCCATTATGTTCTGGAGCCGCGGTAGGTTCGGTTCCGACTGAACTTCGGCGTCCCCTCCCGCCACGGCGCTTGGAGCGCTCCGCCGAGGGCCGAAGCACATCAATATCTCGCCCGAGCTCCTCGATGTCCATGACGAGGCCGGCATGTCGCTGGAGCACCCGACAGTCTTCGCGATTCCGTCAGCCCGCTCAGCGGAAATTGTGAAGCATTGCGGTCTCGTGTGTCAGCCGACCGCGCGTTCGCAGCCATAGTTGACGAGTGCTTTGGTGAGCGGACCAGACGCTACCGGGCCATAAACGATTATTGCCGCTCGCTTCCAGTCGACAGAAAGGCTCTGCATACTTCCCGTAGATCATCCTGCCCGGCCGCCAGCATCGCATCGCCAATCAGGTAGGAGTAGATGAGAAACGCCCGTGGCCGGGCATCATCTGCCGATATCCCAGAGGCTGCGACCACAGATTGGAAATAGAGGAGGCGATGGTGATCGATTTCCCTCATCGTTTGGGAGGCGCGGAGATCATCATAAGCCCAAAGCCGAAAGCCTGCCTCGATGCGCGCCCGTCGTTTGGCGCGATCGGAGGTTGAGATGGCAAAGACGCGGGCCAGGCGATCGAGGGGCGGCTCGTTGATTGCACTCAGTTCTGCAATCACCTGCAAGGTGGAAATCCGGCGCCAATGGGCAAGAAGTTCGTCCAGAAACGCCTCGCGTGACCGGAAAAGGACATAGAAACTGCCCTTGGTGACGCCAAGATCAGCGGCAAGGCGGTCAATCCTCACCCGCTCCACACCACCGATCGCCATCGCGTCCAGCGCTGCCTCAAACCAGTGATCTTCGTCGAGCTTGCGCTTGGGACCGCGCTTCAGTGCGCGAGAAGGAGGCGTACCGTCGCCTTCGCGCCCCGCGCGCTTGATTGATCGGGTACCGGACATAGCGGCCTGCCTATCGGACTGCTGTCCGGACGGTCAAGTTATCATATATACTTAGAGGAATGGATTAATCGGCTTCGTCGGCATACGCCCGATGCTGAAGGTGCCGATCGTCATTTTCCTAGGAACATACGAAGTTGACGACTCGTTCACCTCGGCGTACGAGTTTCTCATACCATATAGAATCAATTAGGGGAGAGGGTAGATGATCATTCTGGGAAAAGCCGTGCGTGCGGTCATTATTGCCGGCGTGGCCTCGGGAGCCGTCGCGGCTGCACATGCGCAGGAGGGGGCGCCTGCCAGGACAGAAAGTGCGGCGGCGGCGGACGACGGTAGCGAGATCGTTGTCACGGCTCGTCGCCGCGAGGAAACTCTCATCAATGTCCCGATCGCGATCACCGCGTTCAGCGGGGAAAAGCTCGAAGCACAGGGCGCGATCGACATTACCGATTTGTCGAACGTCACGCCCAACGTCACCCTCGAGGCGTCGCGCGCAACCAACTCGACGCTGACTGCGTTCATTCGCGGCGTCGGGCAGCAAGATCCCGTCTCGGGTTTCGAGCAGGGTGTGGGCATCTATCTCGACGACGTGTATCTGAATCGTCCCCAGGCTGCCGTTCTTGATATTTATGAAGTAGAACGGATCGAAATCCTTCGAGGACCGCAGGGAACGCTCTATGGCCGCAATACCGTCGGCGGCGCGGTCAAATATGTCACCAAGAAGCTTCCCGACGAAGCCGAGATCAACCTGCGAGCCGCCTACGGAAGCTACGATCAGCGTGACGCGGTAGTAAGCGCGAGCATGCCCGTCGATTCAGGCCGTATCCTTCGTGTCGGTGGCGCGTTCGCATCGCTCAATCGGGACGGTTTCGGCGATAATCTGACGACCGGCTTGGACAATTACGATAAAAAGGTGATCGCGGCTCGCGGGACCGCCGAGGTGCACGGAGATCAGATCTTCGCCCGGCTCACCGGCGACTATACCCATGACATGTCGAATCCGAGGGGAGGGCACAGGCTGATCGTGAGCCAGCTTACCGGCGCGCCCGTCTTGTCCGATGTTTATGACACGCGAGGAGCTCTCAACACCCCAAAGCAGGACGTCGAAGCGTGGGGCGCGTCGCTCTTCCTCGAGGCGCGTCCGGCTGACAGCATCATGTTCCGGTCCATCACGGCATACCGTGCTGACAAATCGGCAGGCCCGATCGATTTCGACGCGCTCCCATCGGAAGATACGGACGTTCCGGGGCTATATGACAATACGCAGTTCAGTCAGGAAATTCAGCTGCTGATCGACACCGATCGCTTTCACGGTCTGATCGGCGGCTACTATCTCGACGCATCGGCGCTGACGCAGTTCGATGCGCGCATCTTCACAACTGTGCCGACCCTTGCGGCATATACGAGCGCAGACGTGCGGACCAACACGCTCGCCGCCTTTGGCGATTTTACATATGACTTCTCTGATCAGTTCAGCTTGTCGGTCGGCGGGCGCTACACGTGGGATGAACGTAAAGCCCAGATACTTCGCCAGAATTATCTCGGCGGCGGATCTACTGTCTTTGGCGGCGCGGGCGTGCCGCTGGGCGGTCCGTCGACCAATTTCAGGGGACGTAGTGTGTTCAGCAAGTTCACGCCCCGCGCCTCGATCAGCTTCAAGCCGACGCCCGATCACAATCTTTACGCCAGTTACTCCCAGGGCTTCAAAGGGGGCGGTTTCGATCCACGCGGGGTTGGCGCGAACGCACCGGACCTGAATGGAAACGGCGTCCGGGAAAATGACGAGGTCGCCGCGTTCCTGAGCTTCGCACCCGAGTCGGTCGACAGCTACGAAATCGGCTACAAGGGCGCCCTTTTCGACCGGCGACTGACGCTGGCGCTCGCAGCATTTCATGCCGATTACAAGAATGTCCAGATTCCCGGATCGGTCGGCTGCACGGTCGCCGGCGTGCCAAGCTTCTGCGGCGTCGTGAGCAACGCGGGCAAGGCTCGGTTTCGCGGCGTAGAGGCGGAAGCAAATGTCCGGCTCCCCGGCGGCTTCAGCCTCGCCGGGACGCTCGGCTATATCGATGCCGAGTACAAGGAGTATGTGACGCTCGTGGCGGGAGCGCCCGTGGATGTCGCAGATTTCCGGCAGGTACAGAATACGCCGAAGTGGACCTCGAGCGTTACGGCTGCCAATCTGATGCCAGTCGGTGACGGGAGCATAAACGCGTCTGCCACCTGGTCGTATCGTTCGAAGACTTACCAGTTTGAGATTCCCAACCCGTTCCTCGATCAGGACGGCTACTCCCTGTTCGACGCCAATCTCGTGTACCGCGCGCCGGGCGGGCGCTGGTCGGTCGGCCTCCACGGCAAGAATCTGCTCGACAAGCGCTACAAGACGTCGGGTTACACATTCATGGCAGTTGACGCCCGCACGGGCGCCTTGCTCCGCAATGCGTCCGGGAATCTCATACCCGCTCTCGGAAGGGAAGGGACGCTTACAGCATTCTACGGCAATCCTCGCCAGATATTTGTCGCAGCGTCGGTGAAGTTTTGAGGCAGATGGCAATCGAAAGCGCAGTGCGCGAGATTGGCTATGTCGATCGCTGGTGGCTGTCGCGTGACGGTCTCGAGCTGTACGCGCGCGACTATGAAGCCGCGGCCGGCGCAGCGCGGTTGCCGGTGGTTTGCCTTCACGGACTTACCCGCAATTCGAGTGATTTCGAACTTCTGGCGCCGCAGCTTGCGGCCGAAGGCCGCCGGGTGATCGTGCCGGATGTCCGCGGCAGGGGCAAATCGGCAAGAAGCCCCGACGCGGGTCGCTACGCCGTCCCTACCTATGCTCGTGACTTGCTGGCGCTTCTCGACGCTCTGGGCATAGGCCGCGCGATATTTGTCGGAACATCTATGGGCGGGCTCATAACCATGGCGATCGGCGGGCTGCGGCGGCGCGTTGTTGCTGCGGCGGTCTTGAACGACGTAGGGCCGGAGATTGCTCAGGAAGGTATAGATCGGATTACAGGATACGCCGGAAAGGCGGAAGCTATCCGAAATTGGGATGAAGCGTCCGCCTATATGCAAAGGATCATGGCGGATGCTTTCCCGCAAGGCGGGCGCGCCGACTGGGATTTGATGGCCCGCCGTGGATTTCGTACCAATGCGGACGGCAGTCTTGAACTTGACTATGATCCGGAAATTCGAAAGCCGCTTAGCGCCCAGCCCGTCAAGCGCTCGTCCTGGATCGCTTGGTGGCTCTTTCGAAGACTTGCCAGACGTCCGGTCTTGTTAATGCGGGGTGAGCATTCGGATCTGGTTACCGCAGCGATCGCCGCGAAGATGCAGCGTTCGGCTCCATCTATCACGGTGGCCGAAATCGCAGGTGTCGGGCATGCTCCGATGCTGAGCGAACCGGACGCCGAAAGGGCTCTGTTCGACTTCCTACAGCCGCTACCCTGATATTTCGCTCAGGCCAAATATGAACGTACATCCCCGGCCGGTGTGGAGGATCACGCGCTTGTCAGGTAGATCATTCCGCGAAATACCGGGTCGGTGAACTCGACTCCGCCAGCGTCGACGGCCTGTTCTATCGCTCTGCTGCAAGCCTTCTCGAACGACCGGTCTTCGGCCCGCTCCGCGAGATGCACGCCCGATTCCTATTGTGCCTCTCGAGTGACGCAAACCCGCTGGGTTCGCTTCCGGGCTCGAATTTGGCGCAGCCGCCGCTATGCTCGGCCCCAGCGCGCATCGGCGTCGCCCTGCCGCGTCTTGCCACCCGGAAGGGCCATGGCTCGCCCCACTCCCATTGCAGGTCCTGAACATCTTGCCGAAATCTTGCGATGCACGGGTAGGATCCATCGCGCTGCACTGGTGCAGCTTCGCCTGTATAAGTCATAATGGCAACGGCACGAACCTGCTCGGGCCAACACTGTCGTGTGCGCGACTTTCAGGGCTGCCCGATCTTTGATCCGCCTCGCGACGACCATTGGCATCGGGAGCCAGTCGCCAGCGCGAGATTTTCACGGGGCAAATCCCATCCGTCCTGCAGCCGCATCCACCGCGCGCGCCCCCGCAGAATCGGCGGTTAGAACTTCACGCTGACCCCTGCGGTAACGCGGCGATCGGTAAGCCCCTGGAAGCAAAGCAGTGCCTTGTTGTTGACGCAGTACTGGTTCTGGTCGCCGCGCAGCAGGTTGATGCCCTCGACCCCGACATTGATATTGTCGGTGATGTCATAGTTGATGCTGGCGTTGAGCTGTCCGCGCGCACCGTTGATCAGCGGCAGGCCGAAGAAGAAGGGGTCGTTCGACACATAGCTCGACCGCCATGTGTAGCGCAGACGCGCGTTCAACCCATATTTGTCGTAGAAAAGCGTCGCGTTATAGGCATATTTCGACAGGTTGGTCAGCGTGATCAGGTCGCGCGAATTCGGGAATCCGAGCTGGGTGAACACAGTCCGCGGGCCGTCGGCGACGCGATATTCGCGCGCAGAGCCGCCGGTCTTCTGATAGGTGAAATTGCCGATCACGCCGAAGCCCGAGGCGAAACCGAGCGTGTCTTCCCACGCCGACAGATCGTGCTGGAAGGCGACCTCGATCCCCGTCTGCGTCGTGCTTCCGGGCACGTTGAAGGTCGAACTGCGCGGCACGCAGATGCCGACGCCCTGGACCGGATTGTTGATGTTGCGATTGGCGATCGGGTTGTAGATGCCGCCGCCGGGGCAGGCGGGGTCGATCGAGATGTTGAGATTGCCGTTGGCATCGAGATTCGGCGCCGGATCTTCCTGCCGCTGCGCGAACAAATTGGTGCGGCTCTTGTGGAAGAAGCCGATGCTGACCAGGCTCGACGGCGCGAAATAATATTCGCCCGACAGGTCGAACGACCACACCGCCTCGGGAACCAGATCGGGGTTGCCGACCGCGACCGGCGTGTTCGCGCCCGTCCCGAAGGAGAAGGAAGTCGACAGCGTGTCGAAATTGGGCCGGCGGATATCGCGCGCGATGCCGGCGCGGACGAGCAATTTGTCCGCGGGCTCGAGCACCAGGCTGAATCGCGGCAGCAGGAAATTATAATTGCTCTTCGCCACCGTCTGGCCGGTGACCGTGCCGTTGGCAATATTGTTGCCGGTCGACGACAACCTGGTGCGCAGCCAGCGGAAGCCCGCGTTGCCGCGCACCGGCATGCCCGCGATTTCGCCCTCCATATTCGCCTGAAAATAGGCGGCGTTGGTCGTCTCCTTGATGCTGAAGAAGCCCGCGAAGGATTCGGTCGGCGTCGCGAGCGAGGCGACCGCGGGGCCCTGCGTGCGCGCGGCATTGCTCGCCGCAATCGCTTCGTTGAGCGCCGCGAGGACGCTCGCCGGATCGCGGAAGGCGAGGCCGCCGTCGATCAGCAGGAAGTCGGGGAAATAGAGCCGGCGCCCGTCGGCGGCGTTGAAGTTGCTCGGCCCCGGTATCAGGATGTCGGAGAAGAGGTCGCCCGACGGCCGGTTCCACGCGGTGGTGGTATTGGTCAGGCTGACATTGTTCGAAAATTCGCTGTTCTCGGCCGAGGTACGGTTCCAGCGCCAGCCGAAGTCGATCGAGGTCACGAAGGGGTTGAGGTCGGTGGTGTCGTAGGTGAAGTCGAGCCGCGCCGCGCGTTCCTGGTTATCGGTAGAATTGGCGCCTTGGGTGACCTGCTGCAGTTGATAGTTTGCCGGGTCCAGTAGTTCGGCGGTCGATGGGGCGAAGGGGCTCGCCTGGTCGATCCCAAACTGCAACGTCCCATTCCTGAGGTCGAATTCGAGCGGTACGCCATTATCGATACTTCGCCCGATAACCGGCTGCGGTCCGCGCGGGTTGATGAAGTCGAGGGTCGTCGAAAAGTTCGGGAAGTCCGACTTTGAAGTGGAAAGCGAAGCTTCCGCCCGCATATGCAATTTTTCGGTGATCTGCCACTCGGTTCCGAGGTCGAACACACGGCTTTTGGTCACTCGGGCGCCAGTGTCGCTCGACATCCTGAGATTCGGGTCGATGACCGTTCCCGTCGAACCGCCGATCCCTATCGTGCCGGCAACTGCAGCCTGTACCGAGCCGAGATCTATGGGGCCGTTCGGGCCGTCGAGCGTTCCGAAATCGACGGTCTCGAAATCGGTATTGTTCATAGCGTCGACCACGGAAGGCGTCGCGGTGCCCGACACCTGGACGCGGTGGCTTTGTTGCCCACGCTGCTGGTTGTTCAGCGTCGCGTCGAAATAGAATTTGAGATCGTCGTTGGGCTTCCACTCCAGCGCGGCGGTGCCGTTGTACGTCTCATATTCGAGATTTTCGAGTCCTTGCTGCAGGAACTGGATACGGAGAAACGGGAAGGCTTCTGCGCTAGGGCCCGATCCGGGAAGAACAACGGCGTCGCGATCGACGCGCGGTCGAAACGACGCGACGTCCTGCCGCGCATAGCTGCCGCTCACCACGATGCCAATCTCGCCGATGCCGGTATCCCACCGGTTGCCGAGAGTCGCCGAGAGGCGCGGAAGCGTCGTTTTCGACAGGTCGCTGTTTTCCATCTGCGCGCGTGCGGCGATCAGCGGGTCCTTAAGGTCGAGCGGACGGATCGTGCGCAGGTTGATCGTGCCGCCGACCGATCCCTCGATCGTCTGAGCGGTCGGGACCTTGGTGACCTCGACAGAGGCAATCAACGCTGCCGGAAGATCCTCGAAGCTGATGCCCGAGCGGCCGGCGCCCGATCCGACAGTCGATACGCCATTGATCTCGGTGCGGTTGGCGTCGGTGCCGCGGATCTGCACGGCATTGCCGACGCCGGCCTGGCGCGTGATCTGGACCCCGGTGACATTTTCCAGCACTTCGGCGAGGTTCTGGTCGGGCAGCTTGCCGATGTCCTCGGCCTGGATGACCTCGACGATATTGTCCGAGGTGCGTTTCTCGCCCAGCGCGGTGGCAAGGGAGCTGCGGATGCCGGTGACGACGATCGCTTCATCGCCTGTCTCGTCTGTACCGTGCGCCTCTGTGCCCTGCGCAAACGCAGGGACGGCGAGCATCGCGAGCGCGGTCGAACCCAGCAGCGCCGCCGCGAAATTGATGTTGCCGCGCGAACCGCGCACGAGGCTGCCCCGAATCATCCCACTCTCCCTATTCGGCATTGTTTTGCGGGACGCTCGCTTTGTCAGACCAATATGTCAACCTTTATTACATACCGCAAACCAGTTGATATTGTCATACCTCTTGTATAGACCACTTTCCGAGAATCAAAAAAAGGGTGAGGTGACGTGCAGATAAAGGCGATTCTTGTGGGGGCGATGCTGGCCTCGACGGCGCATCCGGCGTGGGCGCGCGACATGCTGGTATCGGACCAGGCGCAGTACCGGGCGGCAGTGAAAAAGGCGCAGCCGGGCGACGCGATCATCCTCGCGGACGGCGAATGGCGCGATTTCCAGATCGTCTTTACCGGCACCGGGACCGCCGCCAAGCCGATCACGCTGACCGCCCAGAGCAAAGGCAAGGTGCTCGTCACCGGCCAGTCGAACCTGCGCATCGGCGGCCAGCACCTCGTGGTTTCGGGCCTCGTCTTCAAAAATGGTGCGAGTCCGACGGGCGAGGTGATCAGCTTCCGCCGCGATTCCAAAACGCTCGCGAGCGATACGCGCGTGACCGAGGTCGTCATCGACGGTTTCAGCAAGGCCGACCGCCGCGCCGAGGATATCTGGGTCGCGCTCTACGGCACCGGAAACCGCGTCGACCATTCCCATTTTGAGGGCAAGACCAATTCGGGCGTGACGCTCGCGGTAATCCGCCGCGCGGGCGATCCGCTCGACAACCGCCACCGCATCGATCATAATTATTTCGGCCCGCGCCCGCCCTTGGGTTCGAACGGCGGCGAGACGATCCGTATCGGCACCAGCGAGGAATCGCTGTCCGCATCCAATACCATCGTCGAGCGCAACATCTTCGACCGCACGAGCGGCGAGGTCGAGATCGTCTCGGTCAAGTCGGGCGGCAATATCCTGCGCGAAAATCTGGTACTCGAAGCGCAGGGCGCGTTCGTGCTGCGCCACGGCAACGGCAACCTTGTCGAGCGCAATATCTTCCTCGGCAAGGGCGTCGCCGATACCGGGGGCGTGCGTGTGATCAATCGCGACCAGACCGTTCGCGGCAATTATTTCGAGGGACTCGCCGGCACCTCGTTCAAAAGCGCGCTCAGCGTGATGAACGGTGTCCCCAATTCGGTGATCAATCGCTACCACCAGGTGGCGAACGCGCGGATCGAGAACAACAGCGTCATCGACAGCGCGCGCATCACGCTGGCCGCCGGTGCCGACGCCGAGCGATCCGCCGCGCCCGTCGACAGCAAGTTCGAGCGCAACCTGATCGTTGGCGCAAAGGGGCAGGATCCGTTCCGCGCCGAGGGTGAGATCGCAGGCATCGCCTTTGCCGGCAATGTCGAGGCCAAGGTCGAAAAACCGTTGCTGGGTGTAGGTGTCGAACAGCGAGACGTGATACTCGAGCGCGCCGCCAACGGCCTGCTCTACCCAACCGACTCCGCGCTCGCCGCGGTCGGCGCGCCGCGCGATTTAAAGCCCGTGACCCGCGAAGAAGTCGGTGCCAGCTGGTATCGCGGCGATCCGCCCGAAGCTGCGTTCGGCACCGGGGTCACGCGGCCGCTCACGGACGGGGCTTCGCTTGCGCAGGCGCTTGCCGGTGCGAAGGCGGGCGACACGCTCGCGCTCGCGGCCGGTACCTACGAAGTCTCGGCACCGCTGATACTCCGCCATCGGCTGACCATTGCCGGGGTGAAGGATGCCAAGCCGGTGCTGCGTGTCGCGTCGGCTCTTGCCGATATCGCCGGTGGCGGCGGGCTCCGCCTTGAAAATCTGGCCGTCGATGCCAGCTCCGTATCCGGCGAAGCCGCCCTGATTACCGTCGGGTCCGGCGCCGCTCCCAACTACAGTATTGCGCTCGATGGCGTATCTGTGCGCGGACCGGGCAAAGGGCGTGTCGACGGCATCGTCATGGCGCCGGGTACTTTCGCCGATGACGTGAAGATCACGAACAGTGATTTCGCCGAGATGGGTGTCGTTGTTGCCGCGACGGGCGAGCAGGAACCAAAGGGCTGGTATCCGATCGAGCGGCTGACGATCGCCGACAGCAATTTCGCGCGCGTCGCGATGGTCGCCGATCTGCTCCGCAAGGGCACCGACGAAAGCACCTTCGGTCCGTGGTTCGCGATGACCGGATCGAGGGTCGCGGGCAGCGGCCGTGACGGCGCTTCGCTGCGCATCTCGGGCGCTCAGCACACCGAAATTGCACAGAATAATTTTGCGAAATCGGACGGCATCCTCGTCATCCATTCGGTCGGTGCGCCCGAAACGCGGATCGCGTCGAACGCTTTCGCTGCGACGCCCGCGCCGCGGATCGAGGAACTTGCGTGGAAAGGTCCGCCGCGCGGTCAGGTCACCGGCAATGTCGTGGAGGCGCGTCCGTGACCCGCACCCTTGCACTCCTGCTCGCTGCCGCGACGCTGCCAGCGTCGCCCGCGGCCGCACAAGCCCCGCCCGCGGCGTCGCCGCAAGCCTATGCGCCCCTCTTCGCGGGCGAGGTCGATCGCGCGCGGCGGGACGTCGAGGCATCGATCAAGTCCGGCGTCAACGTGCCGGTGCCCAAGGATCCGGGCGGCGGCTTCACGCACGAGCAGCATAAGCGCAACTATCGCGTGATCTTCGAAGGCGGCCAGCTTTTCCGCCTGACCGGCGACGCGCGCTACCGCGACCATGTCCGCGACCTGCTGCTCGCCTATGCCGATCTTTATCCAAAGCTTGGGCCGCATCCCGCGGCGTCGAACCAGGTGCCGGGGCGCCTGTTCTGGCAGAGCCTCAACGACAGCGTGTTTCTGGTCAACGCGGTGCAGGGCTATGCTGAAATCCGCGATGCGCTCTCCGCCGCCGACCGCAAGCGCATCGACGACAATGTGATCCGCCCGATGGCGCGCTTCCTGTCGGACGGCTCGCCCGAGGTGATCGATCGCATTCACAATCATGCGACCTGGGCCGCCGCAGGCGTCGGCCTGTCGGGCTATCTGCTCGGCGACCGCGACCTTGTCGACAAGGCGCTGCTGGGGCTCGACAAGAGCGGCAAGGCGGGCTTCCTCCGCCAGCTCGATTTGCTCTTCTCGCCCGACGGCTATTATGCCGAAGGTCCCTATTATCAGCGCTACGCTCTCCAGCCGTTTGTCGTCTTTGCAGAAGCGATTGCGAGGAATGACCCGAACCGCAAGATTTTCGAGTATCGCGACGGCATCGTTCTGAAGGCGATCCGCACTGCGATCGACATCACGCACGACGGCTATTTCCTGCCGATCAACGACGCGATGCCCGACAAGAGTCTGCGCACCGAGGAACTCTATCACGCCGTCGCCATCGCCTATGGTGCGACAAGGGACCCGACCTTTCTGTCGATCGCCGACTGGCAGGGGCGGACGGTGCTGACGCCGGCGGGGCAGGCGATGGCCGCGGACCTCGCCGCGGGAAGGGCCAAGCCGTGGCGGTTCGGTTCGCGGTTGCTTTCGGACGGTCCCGACGGCCAGAGCGGCGCGCTCGTTTTGCTGCGCACCAAGGCCGATCCAACCGGTCCCTTGCTCGTCGCCAAGAACACCGTCCAGGGCATGGGGCACGGCCATTTCGACAGGCTCGGATGGCTCTATTATGATGAAACCGGCGCGGTCGTGACCGACTATGGCGCCGCGCGCTTCCTCAACGTCGAGGCGAAGCAGGGTGGGCGCTATCTCCCCGAAAACGACAGCTGGGCGAGCGCGACGATTGCGCACAATACCCTCGTCGTCGACGAACAAAGTCACTTCGGGGGTGACTGGAAGGCGGGCGAGAAGTTCGGCACGCGCCAGCTCGCGGCCTCGCTCGATGGCCCGACGCGCTACGCGATCGGCGAAATCGACCACGCCTATAAGGGCGTCCAGATCCGCCGCGCTCTCTTGCTCGCCGAGGTCGAAGGCCTCGCCAATCCCCTCACGCTCGATATCCTCCACGGGACTGGCAGCGGCAGGCATCGTTATGACCTGCCGCTGCATTTTTCGGGGCATATCATCGACAGCGACATCGCCTTCGAGCGGAAGCTCGCCGAGCGCCCGGTGCTCGGCCAGGCCAACGGCTATCAGCATCTGTGGGTCGACGGCGAGGGGAGCAAGGCGGACAAGGCGCGGCTCACCTGGATGCAGGGCAGCCGCTTTTACTCCTACCATATGCTGCCACCCGCGGGCGCGCGCTTCATCGTCGCCGAGAGCGGCGCCAACGATCCCGACTTCAACCTCCGCCGCGAGCCGGTGGTCATTCAGCGGCTCGACGGTGCGGGCGACGCGACTTTCGTCAGCCTGCTCGAACCGCATGGCGCGTACGATGCCTCGGCCGAGACCGTCATCGCGAGCAGCGCGCGCGTCGCGGGGCTCGAGCATCGCCGCGAAAAGGGCGTCGATCTCGTCCTCGTGACCCTCGTCGATGGTCGCCGCATCGCACTCGCGGTCGCGGACGATGTCGCGGCGGATGCCAAGCACAGCGTCAGCGTCGAGGGCCGGACCCTCGTCTGGACCGGCCCCGTCGGCCGCCTCGACCTCGCCAAGACCGGAGCGAAGAAATGAGCAATATCAAGGGCCGCTTCCGTTGGTGCGTGATCGGGCTGATCGCGCTGGCGACTGTCATCAATTACATCGACCGCAACGCGCTCGCAGTGATGTGGCCCGAGGTGTCGAAGGAAATCGGCGCCTCGAAGGAAGATTATGCGCTGCTGGTGACGATCTTCATGATCTTCTACGCCTTCGGCCAGTCGCTCTTTGGGCGCATCTTCGACGCGATCGGCACAAGGATGGGCTTCACCATCTCGATCGTTATCTGGTCGCTGTCGATCGCGGCGCATGCGCTGGTGCGCTCGATGCCGCTGCTGATGGTGCTCCGCGCGACGCTGGGGATCAGCGAGGCGGGCAACTGGCCCGGCGCGGCAAAGGCGAACGCGCTCTGGTTCCCCTCGCGCGAGCGCGCGCTGGCGCAAGGCATCTTCAATGCGGGCGCCTCGCTCGGCGGCATCGTGTCGGCGCCGCTGATCGCCTTGCTCTTCGTCCAGTTCGGCTGGCACGGCACCTTCCTGCTCATCGGCGTGCTCGGCTTCGTGTGGCTCGTCCCTTGGCTCTGGTTCTACAAGGCCGACCCCGACAAGCATCCGGGGCTGAGCGAGGAAGAGCGTGACTATATCCTGACCGGGCGCACCGAGGCGGGCCGCGACGACGACCGCCGCGTGCCGCTCGGCGAGTTGCTCCGCTATCGCCAGAGCTGGGGCGTCATCCTGTCGCGCTTCTTCCTCGACCCCGTGTGGTGGCTCTTCGTTTCGTGGCTGCCGATCTATCTCGCCGAGACCTTCGGCTTCGACGTCAAGCAGATCGGGCTCTTTGCCTGGGTGCCCTTCGTCGGCGCGATGCTGGGGAGCCTGTTCGGCGGCTGGCTCGCGGGCCGGATCATCGGCAAGGGCGGCGGCGTGCACGAGGCGCGCATGACGACCATCGCGATCGGCTGCACGATCATGCTGCCCGCGCTGCTGCTGACGATCGGCGCCAGCGATCCGCTCACCGCGGTGCTGCTGATCGCGTGCATCCTCTTCGGGTTCCAGATGGCGATCGGCAATATCCAGACGCTGCCCAGCGACTATTTCGGCGGCGGCGCGGTCGGCAGCCTTGCGGGGATCAGCGGTACCGCCGCGGTCGCGGGCACGCTGATCACGACCTGGCTCGTCCCCGTGCTCACCGAGACGAGCTATGCGCCGATCTTCGCGCTCTCCGCGGCGATCGTGCCCATCTCCTTCCTGTGTTTCTGGCTGGTCGGCGGTCGCGTCGCTCCGGTCTCCGTCAAGCCTGCCAACATCCAAGAATAAGGAACTGCATCACATGACTCTCCAGGGGAAAACCGCGCTCGTCACCGGCGGTGGCCGCGACATCGGCCGATCGGTCTCGATCGCGCTCGCCCGCGCCGGTGTTCGCGTCGCAATCAATTACAACAGCGGCCGCGAAGCCGCCGAAGAAACGCTGAAGACGATCAAGGACGCGGGCGGCGACGCTTTCCTGATCCAGGCCGACGTGACCGACGGCGCCGCGGTGAAGGCGATGCTCGAACAAGTCGGAACCGCGTTCAGCGGCCGACTCGACATCCTTGTCAACCTTGCGGGCGGCATGGTCGCGCGCAAGACTTTGAGCGAGATGGACGAGGCCTTCTTCGACCATGTCATGACGCTCAACCTCAAGTCGGCCTTCCTCGTGCTGCAGGCGTCACTGCCCTTCCTCGGCGAAGGCTCGGCGGTGGTGAATGTCTCGTCGCTCGCGGGCCGCGACGGCGGCGGCCCCGGAGCCTCGGTCTATGCGACCGCGAAGGGTGCCCTGATGACCTACACGCGCGCGATGGCCAAAGAGCTCGGACCGCAGGGCATCCGCGTCAACGCCGTCTGCCCGGGACTGATCGGCACCAGCTTTCACGACATCTTCTCGAAGCCCGAGGGCCGCGCCGCAGTGGCAGGAAACACACCGCTGCGCCGCGAAGGCCATCCCGACGAGGTCGCCGACACGATCGTCTACCTCGCGTCACCGGCAGCAAGTTTCCTCGCCGGCGTCTGCCTGGACATCAACGGCGGGTTGGCTTTCTCGTGATGCGCGGGGTTGCCACTGTCGCCGCAGCCGCCCTGCTCGCGAGCGGAGCACAGGCTCAGACTCGTGAGCGCACCGATGCGCCGCCGCTCGAGCCGTACAAGATCATCCTTGTCGGCGATTCCACCATGGCGCCGCACAGCGGCTGGGGCGGGGCATTCTGCTCGCGTCACGTCAAATCGTCGGTCGCGTGCCTCAACGCCGGGCGCGGCGGGCGCAGCACGCGCAGCTATCGTCAGGAAGGTGGCTGGGACATCGCCCTCGCCGAAGCGAAGGTGCCCGGCTATCGCGGCACCTGGGTGTTGATCCAGTTTGCCCACAATGACCAGTCGACGCGGCCCGAGCGCTGGACCGACGAGACGACCGAGTTTCCCGCCAACCTCCGCCGCTTTGTCGAAGAGGTACGCTCCGTCGGCGCGACGCCGGTGCTCGTCACCCCGCTGACACGCCGCGAATTCAAGGACGGCAAGCTCCAGAACACGCTCGCCACCTGGTCCGATCAGGTTCGCGGCGTCGCGAAGGCGCTGGACGTGCCGCTCGTCGACCTGAATGCGCTCAGCGCTGCGCAGACCCAGGAAATGGGCCCCGAGATGGCGACCAAACTCGCGCAGGAACCGCCCACCGCCGAGGAACTTGCTGCGGCGAAGGCGGGCACAACGCTGACTGCGCGCCCTGCGCCCCCCGAGCCGGCGCCGATCACCGGCGACGGTGCGCGCGGACAGGTGACGCGTAAATTCGATTACACCCATCTTGGCGATGTGGGAGCCGAGGTGACCGCAAAGCTCGTAACTCAAGCGCTCGCCCGGGCAGTGCCAGGACTAAGGAGCCAGCTTGTTCGCTGACGAAATAGGTCGGACAAAGTGGACTAACCAATCCAGCATACACAATTGTTGACAAACTGGTCATAATGCTGGACAGCAGTTGCCAGAACAGAATCGATATACAGGGAGAGACGATGTGAATTCTCGCAATTCATTGCGCGCGCGCAGCTTGCGTGCCGCGCTGCTGGCGGGTGCAGCTTCGACGATGGCGGTCGCCGCAATGCCCGTGATGGCGCAGGATGCGACTGTTGCAGCGCAGGAGAAGGTGGAGGAGGAGGCGATCATCGTCACCGGTATCCGTGAGACGATCCAGAATTCCATCAACACCAAGCGCGAGGAGACCGCGATCGTCGATGCGCTGTCGTCCGACGACATCGGTGACATCCCGGCGATCTCGGTCGGGCAGGCGATCCAGACGATCACCGGTGCGACGACCCACCGCGAGAAGGGCGATGCCTCGGAGATCGCGCTGCGCGGGCTCGGCCCGTTCCTGTCAAATTCTACGTTCAATGGCCGCGACGCGACCAACGGCAGCGGCGACCGGTCGGTCAACTTCAACCAGTTCCCGTCGGAACTGGTAAATAACATCAAAATCTACAAGACGCAGCAGGCGAGCCTCGTCGAGGGCGGCGTGGCGGGCACTATCGAGATCGGCACGCTTCGACCGCTCGACTTCGGCAAGCGGCGTCTGCAGGGCGAACTCAAAGCGCAATATAATCCTTATGGGGACCGCATCACCGGCCGCGAGGGCGGCGTCGGCTGGCGCGGGACGCTGAGCTACGTCGACCAGTTCGCGAACGACACGATCGGCATTGCGATCGGCGTCCAGCGCAACGATACGAATAACCCCGAAGAAACCTATGCGGCCTCGTCGACCTGGACCGCTTGCCAGGCAGCGCCGGTCGTCGCGAACAACAATTGCGACGAATATACGCGCGCGGAATATGGCCAGAACCGCGCCTTCTACCTCGTCCCCAATGCGTACACCTTCCGCCAGATCAGCGAGACCGACAAGCGCGACGCGATCTTCGGCGCGATCCAGTGGCAGCCGTCGGACACGATCGATGTCAATCTCGACGTCCAATATTCCGACCGCACGTTCGTCGAGAGCCGGCGCGACCTGAATATATCCGAAGGCCGGTTCGGCCTTACCAACGTCGTCTTCGACGAGAATGGCATCATCCAGAGCCTCAATGGCCTTTCATCGCTCGAGTCCAACGGATCGGAACTGTCGCGATCCGAGGAGTATCTGGGCGGCGGCCTCTCGGTCGCATGGCAGCCAACCGACCGGCTTACCGTCACCCTCGACGGCAGCTATTCGCGCACGATCCGCACCGAACTGGAGCGGAATGTCCGCTTGCGCACCGATCCGTTCGACGTAAATAACGTTCGCAATTTCTTCAGCGTCACGGGCAACGGCTTCACGTCGAGCAATATGCGCGTGCCCTATACATATTCGATCGCGCCTGGCAGCTTCGTTCCGACCATCACGATCGATCCGCGCTTCGACCTGAACAATCACAATCTCTTCTGGGACGATGCGCGATTTCGGCGCGACGAGAGCAAGCGCCGCAACGAAATATATGCCGGTCGGTTCGACGCCGCATACGAGATGGACGGCTTCCTCAAGGCGCTGTCAGCCGGCGTCCGCTGGTCGCACCTGACGTACCGCGATTACGACATACGCAATGGCGACTTCAACCTGAACCCGGCGATGACCGAGGATCGTCGCATCAACAACCTCTGCCGTCAGGCGTTTCCCCAGACCAGTTACCTGTCCGCCGCTGAAGGCAATAGCATCCATAGCTGGGCGACCTTCGACGTCGATTGTCTGTTCCGCGAATATATGGGCACCGAGGATCCCGGACTTCCCGCCGAGATTCGTTCGGTGGCCAACCGCGACGTTACCGAGCGCACGCTCGCGGGCTATGTCATGGCCGAATATGGCGGCGACCTCGGCAGCATGCCGGTGCGAGGCAATTTCGGTGTCCGCGTCGTCAAGACCGACGTGACGTCGAACGGGCTGCGCAGCGACCTCAGTATCGTCAACAATCCCGACGGGTCGATCCGCCTCGTCGCGTCGAGCGATTTCGATACGGTGACGATCAAGAGCGGCAGCACGCGCATCCTGCCCAGCGTCAACGCGATCTTCGAGGTTGCGCCGAACATGTTGCTCCGTGCGGCCGCCTATCGTGCGATGTCTCGCCCCAATCCCAGCGCCTTGGGCGCGGGCCGGACGATCGTGCTCGAGGACGGCACCAGCTTCAGCTCGGTGGAGGATGCCATCCGGAACATCACTGCAAACGGCAGCCCGCGCCTGAAGCCGCTGATGTCGTGGAACGGCGACCTGGCGGTCGAATGGTATCCGAACAAGGACAGCCTTCTCTCGGCGACCGTCTATTACAAGCAGTTCACCGGCGGTTTCCAGCCCGTCGTATTCAACGAGGATTTCACGATCGACGGTCAGTCGGTGTCGATCCCCGTGACACAGACGCGCAACAGCTCCGACAAGTCGCGCGTCTATGGGCTTGAACTGACCGCAGCTACCCGCTTTTCGTTCCTGCCCAAGCCGCTGGACGGGCTCGGCGCGAAAGTCAGCTACAATTACGCCAACTCGAATTTCGAAACGCAGGATATCCGCCTCGGTGACGTCTACGATCCGGAAACCGACACCGTCAGCTCCGGTATCATCCCGCCGGCCGGGCTCTCGGGCTACTCAAAGCATGTGCTGTCGGCACAAGCCTATTACGACATCGGCCCGGTGTCACTGCAGGCGATCTACAATTACCGGTCGAGCTATTTTCAGGACTTCGTGGGCGGGAACAGCCAGCTGCGCTTTGTCGCGCCCAGCGAAACATTCGACTTCCGCGCCTCGATAAACTTGATGCAAGGTGTTTCGCTCCGCTTCGAGGCGCTCAACATCTTCAACGAACCGAAAGCGACCTACATGCCGGTCTATGGAAGCAGCCGTCAGTATCACTATTATGGCGCGAAATATTTCGTCGGCATCCGGGCGCGGATCTGACCATGGGGCAGGCAATCACAAACTCGGCCGACGCCCGCATCCCGCCAGTTGAGGGAAACTGGCGGCGGACGCTCGGCCTCGCCGGGCTGTTTCTGTTCCTGTCCGTCGCCTGGCCTTCGGCTGCGGCGCCGTACGGTCCGGCCGGAACCGAAATCCGTGATATCGTCTATCGAGAGATCGGCGCGAGGTCGTTGCACCTCGACGCTTATATTCATCCCGGCTCGAGGGACGCCCCGACCCCGGTGATCGTCTACTTCCACGGCGGCGGTTGGTCCAAGGGCGCCCGCCCGTCCGATGCGGACAGCTTCCGGGCCTATATCGAGGCCGGCTTCTCCGTCATCGCGGTGGAATATCGGCTCGCGGGCGAGGCGCCGGCTCCGGCAGCGGTACAGGATGCCCGCTGCGCGCTCGGCTGGGTGCGCGCCAATGCAGTGCGTCTCCGTTTCGATCCGGAACGGATTGTCGTGTTCGGGACTTCGGCGGGTGGTCACATTGCCCTGATGGCAGGCCTGCTGCCGGAAGGAAATGATATCGACGCCCGGCAATGCGAGGCGGCGCCGCGCCCTGCCGCCATCTTGGACTTTTTTGGCCCGACCGATCTAGCCGCGTTGCGACCCGTGACCGGCGATCTCCATCCCTCGGTCGCCAACTGGATCGGCAAACGCGGCGACGCGTCCGAAATGGCACAGCATATGTCGCCGGTAAACTGGTTGACCAAGGACAGCCCGCCGATCTTCATCGTTCATGGCGATGCCGATCCGGTCGTACCGATCAGCCAGTCGATCGATCTGGAGCAGCGCCTGACCCGGCTTGGGGTGTCCCACGACTATGTAACGGTCGAGCGCGGCGGACATGGCAAGTTCGACCCGGAAGGCAAGGCGCTTGTCAACGCCCGGCTGATGAAATTTCTCTGCTTGCACAAACTGCCCGCGCCGCGCGCCTGCAAAGAGTAGGAGCCTGAAAGTTGGGGTTCAAACATGTCCTACCACATTGTATGACCTTCTCCACTTACTTGTGTGGAGAACCATGAGCTATGGCTGAACGCCGCCTTTATGAAGATGTCGCCGATTCCATTCGTCGCTCGATCCTGGATGGAACATGGCCGCCCGGAACGCGGCTTCCCGGCGAGCGCGAGCTGTCGGAGCAGTTCGAGGTAAGCCGTGTGACAATCCGGGAAGCGGAAATAGCGCTACAGGCCACCGACTGGATTCGGATCCGCACCGGTGCCGGAGCCTATGTGGCGCCCGAGCTTCCGGGCGATAACGCGATTTTGCCCAAGGTCAGCGCGTTCGAGCTGACCGAGGCACGGTCGCTGTTCGAGGCCGAAGCCGCGGCGCTGGCGGCCCCGACCATCGCCGCCAGCGAGCTCGCCCGGCTCGACGACCTCCTGGCCGCGATGGCCGACGACGGTGCCACCGAGGAAGAGATCAGCGCGATCGACCACGAGTTTCATATGACCATTGCGGCCGCCTCCAACAACAAGGCGATTGTCCATGTCATCGAGAGCCTTTGGCGCATGCGCCTCGAGCTTCCCGAGGTGCGGCACAGCCATTCGCTGGTTTGTCGCAAGGACGGCGCCGCGCGGCAGTCCGAGCATGCCGACGTCGTCGCAGCCTTGCGCAAGCGCGATGCGACCGGCGCACGCCTCGCCATGCGGCGGCATTTCAACCGCTTGCTCGAATCGATGCTCGACGAGACCGAAGAACGCGCGATGGTCGAATTGCGCCGCCAGTCGGCGGAAAGTCGCGAGCGCTATTTGCTGAGCGCAAAACTGGCCTGATGTCTGGACATTCGCTCCCGCCGGCCGCGGACGATGTCGTCGCGGCGCTGCTTGATGCGCGCCTTTCCGGGCGTTCGCTGGCTGCCTTTCCGACCCCGGTTCCCGCGACCCTGGCCGAGGCATATGCGATCCAGCGGCAACTGGTCCATGCGCTCGGCGCCCCGGTGCTCGGATGGAAAGTCGGGCGGGTTCCGCCGGCGCTTGTCGAGGCGCTCGGTGCCGAGCGCGTCGCGGGACCTGTCATGCGGATTGCCGAACTCGATCCCGGTACGCCCGGAGATGCGTCGGTTTTCGAGGGCGGGGCGGGCGCGATCGAGGCCGAGGTGATGCTGCGCCTTCGCGCGGTGCCGGACGAGGGCGGCTCCGGCGAGGCCGGCAACCTTTGGATCGATGCGATCCGCGCCGGTTTCGAGGTCGCCAGCTCCCCGGCACCCGACGTTCACGATCATGCTCCCTTCGGCATCGTCGCTGACATGGGTATCAACAACGGGCTGCTCCTGGGGCCGGGGCTGCACATGGAGGATTTTCAGACGCTGGAGGTGGAAACGCTGATCGACGATGTCGTCGTCGGGACGGGGCGTCCGATCGACGTCCTCGACGGACCCTTTGGATCGCTCGATTTTCTCGTCGGTCTCCACCGCGAGCGTGTCATCGAATTGAAGGCAGGGCAGTGGATTTCGGCCGGTGCGATTACCGGGGTCCATTCGGTCGCCATCGGACAGATGGCGATCGCGCGCTTCGGTGCAGGCGTCGAGATCATGTGCTCCGCCGTCGGCGAGACGGGGTTCCGCGGGTGATCGAGACCCCCGGTCCCATCGCCTGCTTCGGCGAAATCGTCATGCGGGTTTCGGTCCCCGGCGGCGAACTGCCGCTGCAATCGGCGCGTTTCGACGCGCATGTCGGCGGCGCGGAAGCAAATGTAGCGGTGGCGCTTGCGGCGCTCGGGCGCCGCACCAAAATGATCAGCGCGATCCCCGAGGGGCCCCTGGGGGACGGCGTGCTGGGCGAACTTAGCCGCCACGGCGTCGATGTCGCAGCGGTGCCGCGGCCTGTGGGCCGCATCGGCCTCTACTATCATCTCCCCGGCGGCCCGATGCGCCCGGCCCAAGTGGTCTACGACCGCGCCGGATCGGCCTTTGCGGAGATGCGGCCGCGCGATTGGGACTGGGATCGTTTGCTGGAAGGCGCGGGATGGCTGCACCTTTCGGGCGTTACCCCTGCGCTCGGACCGAAGAGTGCCGAGGCGGCACTCGATGCCGTGACGCGGGCTCGCGCTGCCGGGATCGGGGTCTCGTTCGACGGCAATTGGCGCGGCCGGCTCTGGGAGCGCTGGCAGCCTGAACCGGCGGCGATACTGAAGCCGATCGTTGCACACGCAACCGTGCTGTTCGGCAATCATCGCGACGCCGGGCTGCTGTTGGGACGGGCCTTTTCGGGTGATGGAGAAACCCGGCGGCGCGAAGCGGCTCTGGGGTTGCTGGAGGCGTTTCCAGCCCTCGAATATGTTGCCTCGACGGCTCGCGAAATCATCGGGCCTGACGCGCACCGGCTCGTGGCCCGGGTCGATACGCGCGACGAGGGCGGTTCGACCGATTCGGTTCTCGTCGCGCCGGTGATCGACCGGGTCGGCACTGGCGATGCCTTTGCGGCGGGCGTGCTCGACGGACTGTGGGCGGGCAGGGGCCTCGCAGAAGCGGCGCGCGACGGCCTCTCGCTGGCAGTCCTCAAGCACGGCATTCGCGGGGATTTCGCGCCATTTTCACGCGCAGCCGTCGATGGCGCCTCCAATCATGCGCAGGATATCTCGCGCTAGAAGCTGCCCGCATGGCGGGTCGGCGACGCGTGTAGCGCTCGCGAAGCGAGAAGCGGCGGCGTCGCTGCCAGCCATGGCACAAGCGGCCGAACCGGCGTCACAGGACCGCGGACGGGCGTAGCAGCCGCGATTTTCTTTCCAGGGCTCGAAGGCCTTGCCGATGAAAAATAATGTCCCCGCGTCCGGACCATCGCGCGCTGCGCCCTTGCGCCAGGGCAGCATTGCGCGCGGCCGAATGTCGCTCCTCGACACGGGCAGAGGGACCAGCCTTCCGCACCCTCACGAATGCAACCGGACCTTCCGTGTCTGGACAAAGCCTGCCGGGCGCATACGCGGTCCCAATCTCGAACCTCGCAGCGGGAAGGGCGACAGCCCATATCGCCGGTCATGGACCGGGAGCGCTTCGCCGCTCGATCGCTCTCGCTTCGCTCAGGGCCTCGACCGCGGCCTCCTCGACGATGCGCTGTCCGTTGTACCTCGCCGCGCTTGCGTCCCGGGAAATTATCGCCTCGACAATGGATCGCCAGGTCCTGGCAGAGGCGACCTGGCGGCTTTTCCTGAGGACCGTGGTCCATAGGATCGAAACCTGGCCCTCAAGCTCGGCCGCCAATCGTCCCACGGCAATGTTTCCTCCGGCAGCGAGCGTGACCATCGCCAGCGCCCGGCGGACTACGATATAGTTTCCGAGCGGACTATCCGGATCATGCGCGATTTCATCGAGAAGGGCGGCGCCCGCGCGCAGTTCATCATCGATCCAGTCCGGACGGTCCGGGGCGATTGCCGCTTCCGCCATCTGAACCCCCGATACGGTCGCACGGATCTCGAAAAGGTCGGCAACATCCCGTGCCGCAAATCGCTGGACGAATGCGCCGCGCCGCCCCTCGATATCGATGATGCCCTGGCGGTCCAGCGCGCGCAGTGCGTCCCGCACGGGTCCCCGGCTGACGCCGAATTCCTGGGCGAGCGGAAGCTCCCGCACCGCCTCCCCGGGTCTGATCTCGCCGAACTGGATTCGTTGCAGGATCGCAGAGGCGAGTTGATCCGACGTCGAGGGCGCGGCCGTTGGCGACAGCGAAAGGCGCTTCGCGATCCGGTCGAGATATGTGCGCGCCGAGGAAGCGGTGTTGCCGAGGTCGATGATTGCGCTGCCGACCGCGCGGGGCAATGAGGTCGCCTCGTCACGCGCGGGAGCGCGCGGAGAGCTTTCCTCGAAACTGGCGTTGAGCGCGGCTTCGTCGAACGCCCCGCGAGCAACGCTGGCAGCGAATTGCGCGACGGCGTCCGGGGCGATCGCGCCGAAACCGCCACGGCCGACGACGCTTTGCAGCGCCAGCCGCTGCAGGACGTGCGTCAGTCGCTCGCTTCCGGCGGCTCGCCCGATCAGGTCGATATTCGTTCGCAAGGCCAGATATCGCGGCCAGCGGGCTGACGGGGTCCTGAGGACGGGCGCTGGCGCGACCACTTCGCGCCCCGCAGCCTTTCGGCCTGCCATCCCGAGCAGTGCAAGCCAGATCGGCCGGATGTCGGACGGGTCAACATGATCGGGACGTATCAGCGTTGCGCCGCGGCGCGCGGAGAGCGTGAGGGCGCCGAGCTTGTCGAGGCGATGAAGGGCTTCGCGCGCCTGCGCGTGCGTCACGCCCGCCTGGTCGACAATCCAACGCTCGGTTATGCGCGCGCCAGCGACGAGAGCGCCTTCGATAATCCGTTCGAGGGCAACGAATACGACATCGTCCGGAGCGAGGCGATTGTCCGCGACGCGTCCCGCTGGTTTAGGCTCGACCACTGTTTTCCCCTACAAGGAGGCTATATGTCGATATGCAGCGACATTACTAGTCCCCGCGGAAGCGCCCCGCGCGCTTCTCCAGAAAGGCGGCGACCCCCTCACCGAAATCGCCGGTGAGCGACGTGAGGAGAAACTGGTCGCGGTCCATGAAGCTTGCCGCGGCGCTCAGCGCGTTGGCGCTGGCGTTGATCGCCTCCTTGGTCATGCGCGCCGGTAGTGGTGGAAGCGCTGCGACACGCTCGGCCCATTGCCTTGCCTCGGCCAAGGCCTCGCCTTGCTCGGCCGAGCGGTCGGCAAGCCCCCACGCCAGGCACTCCGATACATGGGCAGGCTCTCCGAAGAGCGCGAAAACCTTTGCCCGTGCAGGCCCGATCAGAGCGACCAGCCTTGGCAGGGTCCCCCAACTCATGTTCATGCCGAGCGGGACCTCCGGAAGCCGCATCATCGCGCCCGCTGCCATGATGCGGAAGTCGCACGCGAGTGCGAGCGCGCAGGCCCCGCCGACACAATAGCCTTCGATGGCAACGATCGTCACGGCCTCGATCGCTTCCCATGCACGGCACAGATCAGGACCCGCGCGCGCGGCATCGCGCCGCTCGAGAAGCGTAGCTGAAGCTCTCGGTTCGGCCTTGAGGTCGATGCCAGCGGAAAAAAACCTGTCGGTGCCCGTCAAGATAACGGCGGAAATGTCGGATCTCCGACCCAGGGTCCGCGCGGTATCCGTCAAGGCGGAAAGCGTTTCCGCGTTCAGGGCGTTTCGCGCTTCCGGCCTGTCGATCCGAACGACGGCTATCCCGCCATCTTCCTCGATACGCAGCATCTTGTCTCTCCTTGTCAGCCTGGCGCGCGGTACGCGATGGGATGGGGGCATTGGCGAGAACCCGCAGGCGGCCTGGCCGGGTTCCGCTGCGATCCGTGCCGTAAGAATTCGATCATATGCAGGCGTGCGCGCGCTGCCAGCGGCCGCGCGGCCTGATCGTCCACCCCGAATTTTCAGCGACAGGACAAGCAAGCCGCGCGGCAGGCAAACGGCTGCCTCTTGCCCCGCCTCGCGGGGCAGTTCGACGAACGCCAGCCAATATCAATCCAGCCCGAGCTGACGAAGGACGGCGCCAATGGCGTCGAGCTGCCGCTCCGCGAAGCGGTTGGCCCCGGCGGGCGGGTCACGAAAAACAAACCAGTTGTCGGCCTTAGCGTCATAGGGCGCCCACGCCGAGCACAAGGGCGACGCCGAGGGCTTGCCCCCCGTCGCGAAGGCGGCGAAACATCCGTTCACGCCTTTTGCGAAGGACAAGTCCCGCTCCGTGCGCGGGATCTGCGCCAGCGATGCGGACATGTCGAAGACGAACGGGATCTCGCCCGCATGGTTCACGCCCTTTTGCTGGGCGCGGAGGCCCTCCGGCAGATAGTCGAAATAATAGAGCCAGACCGGCGCGCGCCGCTGCTGCGCCCGCGCGATCGCACGCGCAGGATAAAGAAAGATCACATCGCCATACAGCCTGCGGGCAAAGTCGCCGCGATTTGTCGTCGCAGACCCGTAAGCGTCCGCGATGACCGGCGCGCGGCCCCCGAGAAGCGCCAGCACCTGCTCGTCCTTCATACCCCAGCTGTCGACCAGGCTGCCCTCGTTGCTGTTGACGCCGATCAAGAGGGGCACATTCGCCGCACGCCCCGCGCGAATTGCGGCGAGCGGAGGTTCCGCCACCTCTGCACCTCCCGGTACCGCGCCGAAACCCGGCTCCGGCCGGGGAACGGCAGCATCGAAGAACCGCTCCGCCGGCAAGGCACGCAGCGCATCGGCAGTCGCGTCCTTCAGGCCGAGGGCCGCGGCGATCGCCTGTCCGGCCTTTGTGGCGTCCCCGGCGTCCTTGCGAGCCGGAAGCCCCCCGCCGGACTGCACGATCGCTTGCGCGAAGAGGCCGCGTGCCGAAGGAGCGGCGAGCAGGTTCAGGACTGCGCCGCCGCCCGCGCTCTCTCCGAACATGGTGACGCGCGCCGGGTCGCCGCCATAGGCCGTTATATTGTCCCTGACCCATTTGAGCGCGGCGATCTGGTCGAGAAGACCATAGTTGACGAGGTTGCCGCCGCCCTCCTTGAGCGCGGGATGACCGAAAAAGCCGAGATAGCCCAGCCGATAGTTGATCGTCACCAAAATGATGCCGCGCCGCGCGAAGGCGGCTCCATCGTAGAATGGCTCGGATCCCGACCCGAACATGTTCGCCCCGCCATGGATCCAGACCATCACCGGGGCATTCTTCGCATCGGCCGGGCGCCAGATATTGAGCGTGAGGCAGTCTTCGCTTTGGGGGCTGGAGGCGAGAACGCGCGCGGTGGCCGGAGCCTTCTGGACGCAGACCGGGCCGAATGCGGAGGCGTCGCGGACGCCCGTCCAGTGCGGCTGATCACCGGGCGGGCGCCATCGCATCGGTCCCAGCGGCGGCGCCGTATAGGGGATGCCCTTGAACATCTCTATGCCATTGTCGCTTCGGCCCTCGACCACGCCCTGCGGCGTGTCGCGTCGAACCGGCTCGGACGCGCTGGCGGGTGCGGCGGCGAGCAGCACCGAGATGAGGATCTTATGCATCGTCGTTTCCTTTGGTTCGCAAAAAGCGGGCGGCCATGAAATAGGCGATGCAGGCCAGCACGTTGAATAAGAAGACCCCCGCGAGTGCCAGTCCCAGGCCGGCCTCGCCCATTGCCGGCGTCAACGCGTCGCTGGCGACGCCGATCGCAACCGGCCCCAGTCCGAGCCCGACAATATTCTGGGCGAAGATCATCAGCGCTGCGGCGCTGGCCCTCGCGCCCGGGTCGGCGACGCCCTGCACCAACGCATAGGTCGAAGGCTGGTAGAGCGCGTTCATAAATACCGCCAGCGTGACGCCGGCGATGGCCAGCGCAACATTGTCCGTGAGGAAAGCCGGCGCTCCGACGAGCGCCGCGATCAGCACCGTGATCGATGGCCACCAGCCGAGCCAGCGCCTGTCGCGCCGGGCCAGCCAGTCGCCTGCCAGTCCGCCCGAGAAGCTCCCCAGCGCACCGGCGACTGCGCCGAGGCCGCCCAAAGCCAGGCCTGCGGTGGCGAGCGGCATGTCATGACCCCGCACGAACCAGACCACCGCCCACGCACCGAGCCCGTACGTTACGACAAGATGCAACGCGGAACCGGCAATGCACCAGGAGAAGGCGGGGTTGGTAAGGAGCCTGCGATAGACGCTCCAGGCCGTCGCGCCGCGCGGTGCGACGGTTCGGGGCGGTTCGCGGACGGTCAGGCGAACGAGCAGGGCGAGAAGCAGGCCCGGAATTCCGATTGCAGCGAAAGCCCACCGCCACCCATATTCCTGTGCCACATAGCCTCCGAGCGCCGAGGCGAGAAAGCCGCCCGCCGAGATGCCGGTCACGAGCACCGCGAACGCCGTAGCACGGTAGCGCTCATCGACTTCGTCCGCGATGAGCGAATGCGTGCAGGGCGCGTAACCCGCTTCCCCTGCCGCGACGCCCGCGCGCGCCAAGAGCAGCGACCAGAAGCCCGTAGCGGCGCCGCACAACGCGGTCATCCCGCTCCAGAAGGCAAGGCAGATCGCGAGAATGTTCCGGCGGTTGAAGCGGTCGGCCAGCCGCGCGATGGGTAGGCCAAGCGGCGGATAGACCAGCGCAAACGCAGTGCCGCCGAGCAGCCCGAGCAGCGTATCGGAAAGGCCGAACTCGCGTTTGATCGGCTCCGCGACGATACCGATGATCTGGCGGTCGGCCATGTTGAGGGTCGAGACCAGGAACATCAGGAAGAGGAAATAGGCGAGCCGGCCCGTCCAGGTTCCGGATTTCGCAATCGATGCCATCACCACCCCCGCTTCACCTATTTGTCTCCGGGCCCATTGGGGCCGCGTGAAAGATTCCTATAGCCAATGTCGATTATTGACAATACACAAGCTGAATGATCCAGACCGACTCAGTTCGCACGACGCCGGTTACCGGGCCTTCGGTGTGGCTTTCGGCGGATATCGAAAGCGACCGGAGCTGGATCGTCGAATTGTCCCCGGCGGACCGGGCCGAGGCCCTGGCAGCTCTCGCCGATGTCAACCGGATGGGCGTCGCGCGCGACGAGATTGGGCCCGAGACTTTCCGGCTGCCCGGTTTTGCGCGCCGGCTCGACGCGATCATCGACCGGATCGAAGGGGGGCCGGGCTTTGCGCTCCTGCGCAATGTCCCGATCGAGGGGCTCGAGCTTGCCGATGTCGAACGGCTGTTCTGGGGCATCGTGAGCCATATGGGCTATCCCGAGCCGCAAGACGCCAGCGGGAAGCGACTGCATCACGTCCGCGCCGAGCAGAGTTTCGCCGACGAAGCCGAAGCGCGTACCGCCTTTCGCAGCAGCAATATCCGGGGCTATCAGACGAACGTCGAGCTGCAGTTCCACGGAGACGGGTCCGACGCCCTGTTTTTTCTCTGCCGCAACGCGGGAAAATCGGGCGGTCATAGCCGCATCGTGAGCGCCGGGGCGGCCTTCAATGCCGTCATTGCCCGCGACCCCGGTCTTGCGCTCGTCCTTCAGCATGAATTCTATTTCGATACCCGCGGCGAACTTGGCCCCGAACGGCCGGTGCAGGCCGTGCCCATCTTCGCTGAGCATCGCGGGTTGCTGAATATTCTGCACAAGCGCGGCTATATCGATCTCGCGCAAGCCATGCCCGGTGTCCCGCGTTTGACGGCGCAGCAAGTCGCCGCGCTCGACGCGCTCGATGCGGCGCTGAACGACCCGGCGCATTTTTTCGAGTTCGTGATGGTCCCCGGAGACCTTCAAATCGCCAATAACTACACCGTCCTTCATGCCCGGACTGCGTTCGAGGACCATGTCGAGCCGGAACGCAGGCGACACATGCTGCGGATCTGGGCGACGATGCGCCGCAAGCGCCGGTCGCTGCCGCCGTCGTTCCGAACCACGCGCGAATTCATGGCCAGCCAGCGGCGGCGCGAGGAGCTGGACGATGATGCACGATAGCGATCCTCCGCCGACCGCGGGCGATCGCCTGCCTCCCTCGCTGCCGCGGCGAACGCCCTTGGGCCGGACGGAGATCGGCCGGCGACCGGGCCCCGCAGCATGGCGCCGAAGCCGGCACCTGAAGGCTGAATGCCGATGGCGCACTACCGCTTGTGAAAAAATAAAATTATCGATAATAATGCCTCTCGCAATCATCGATTTCCGGGAAACATTGTGCCAACACAATGGACCCGGAACGGAATTCGAGCGGAGCTTCATGGCGAGAAATACTGGCGACGATGATAGCGCGCCGACCCAGGACAGGGTGATCGCGCGTCTCTTGATAGATGACATCGTGGCCTGGCGCATTCCGCCGGGAGCCTGGATCCGGGAGCGCGAGATAGCCGCGCGCTTCGGGGTCAGTCACGCCCCCGTGCGCGAGGCGTTCAGGCAGGTGGCAAACATAGGTCTCCTGAAGGTCGTCCCCTGGCGCGGCGCCTTCGTGATCGATCTCGACCAACATGCCGCTGACGAGGTTTACGAGCTCTGGAAGGCGCTGTTCGGCGTGGCCTGCCGCCTTGCCTGCGCGGAAATGAGCGACCGCGACGGCCGCGAACTCATGCATCGCCTTGTCGAATACAAGGACGTCACATTGCGCACCGAAAATACGTTTGAGCATCTCAACGTCTCGAACCGCATCGGCCGCTTCATCGCGAAGCGCAGCAATGCGCCGCTCGCTCTCGAACTCCTCGACCGCGTCGCGTTGCTCGCGCGATGGCAGCATAATGTCTACACCAACAGCTATATCGAGACCCATGGCAACGAGGCCGCGCGGCGCTCGGCCGCGCTCTACGAGACGCTATGCCGCCATATCGTGGCCCGCGACGGCGATGCCGCCGACGCGGCCGCACGCGCCCTGATCGGTGTGACGCAGGAGAGCTTCGAGCAGGCCCTCGAGGAGTATAAGGCGCGCCACTCAAAGCCGAGAGCGAGCCGTCGCCGCGCGAAGTCGGCGTGACCCGCGTCCGGACCGATCGGCGGACGCTGCTCAAGGCCGGGCTCGCCGCTCCGCTGGCGTTCGAGGCAACGACAGCTGGCGCTGCAACCGGGGGTGAAGCGATGTTCGGGCCCGAAAGACTGTTGGCGGACGTCAGAACCTATGCGGAAGCTGGCAACAAGAGGTCGGGCGGAGCTGGAGACCGCTGGACGGCCGACTGGACCGCGAAGCGCCTCGAAGTCGCGGGCTTCAACGTCGAACGGCAAGGATTCGAGGTGCCCTGGTTCGATGGCTCCGTCTGCGAGCTCGCCTTCGGCGATATCAAGATCGGGCTCGCGGCGCAGCCGCTGGCTGCCGTAACCGAGCCCCGGGGGGTTCAAGCGGCGCTGCGGCTGGCCGAAGCCGGCGGGCGGCTCGACGGCGCGATCGCGGTTATCCGGCTCCCGTACCGCCGTTGGTCGAGTTTGCTGGACCGGGCCGTGCGCGAGCCACTGGCCGACGCTCTCGCGCGTGGAGCCAGCGGGGTTATCCTCGTCACGACCGGCCCGAGCGGGGAGGCGCTTCTGCTGAATGCTCCCGCGGACGGGCCATTTTCCGACAGGCCGATAGCCCTCCTCGCGCCGCGTCATGCGGCGCCCGTAATCGAAGCGGCTCGCCACGGCACGCGCGCGAGCCTCACGATAACGGGCGACGGGGGCGTTCGCCGGGCGGACAATATAATAGGGCGTGTCGAGCGCGCCGGCCGCCGCTGGATCGTCGTCTCGACCCCCCGTTCGGGCTGGACCGATTGCGCCGGCGAACGGGGTCCCGGGATCGCCGTCTGGTTGGCGCTGGCAGACTGGATGCCACGTATTTTCACCGGTCACAGTCTGCTGTTCCTCTGCAACAGCGGACATGAGTATGAGAATCTCGGAGCCAGCCACGTCGTCGAGAGCATCGGGCCGCCGCCGGCCGAGACCGACCTCTGGCTCCACCTCGGAGCCAATGTCGCCACGCGCGACTTTCAGGAAACGCCGTCCGCGCTTCTGCCGCTGCCGAGTGCGGACCCCTACCGCTTCCTGATGACCTCGGCGGACTTCGTCGATCGCGCGCGCGCGATCTTCAAGGGGCAACCCGGACTCGAGATGGCCTATCCGTCTTCGCAGGGCGTGGCGGGCGAACTCGCCGAGGTCATCGGCGCCGGCTATGTTCGGCATGCCGGCGTGTTCGGCGCCCACAGACATCATCATGCGGCGACCGATACGCTGGACGTCGTCGCCTCCGAGCCGCTTGCCGCTACGGCACGCGGGATCCGCGATTTGATCTCCGCGCTGGTTCCGGCTCATCGCTGATTAGAGAGGCGAGGCGGGCAGAATCGGCTTGACAGAATTATATCGATGTTCAAAATTATCGATAATAATGAGAAATGACATGGGAGGGATTTATGGGACGCTACGCGTGCACGTTGTTTTGTTCGGCCGCCCTTTGGGTCGTCGGCGCCGATCCGGCTCTGGCCCAGGAAAGCGACGCGCCCGCCCCGGCTGACACCGCGTCGGCCGCCGTCGATGACGGCTCGATCGTCGTAACGGCGAGGCGGCGCGAGGAGCGGCTCGCCGACGTCCCGACGGCGGCCTCGGTCATCGACGCAGCCTCGCTTGCAGATCGCGGTGGCGCGACGTCGACCCCCGAACTCCTGGCCGATCAGCCGAGCGTTCGTTTCAACAACCTCAACTCGTCGCTGACCTCCGAAATTTCCATTCGCGCATCGTCGACGGCGCGGGCGACGAACGGCGATCCGAGCATCGGCCTCTACCGCAACGGGGCCTATATCGGCGGCGGCCCCGTCGGCGGCCGCAACTTCTCGCGGCTCGACATGCTCGATATCGGTCGCGTCGAGGTGCTGCGCGGGACGCAGGGCGCCCTTTACGGCCGCAACGCCGTCGGCGGCGCGATCAACATCATTTCGGCACAGCCGGAGTTCGATCTCTCGGGGTGGGCGAGCGCACGCTATGCCTTCGAGAACAACAGCCTCCAGCTGCAGGGCGCAGTCAATGTGCCGCTTGGCGAAGGCGCTGCGCTGCGCATAAGCGGCGACCTTGTCGAGCAGGACAAGGGCTTTTTCTACAATCCGGACAACGACGTATATTTCGATCGGCAGAAGGGCCACGGTCTGCGCGGCCAGCTCCGCCTTCGACGCGGTCCCGTCGATGTCGTGCTTCTCGCCGAGACGCAGCGCCTCACGACGCCCAGCATCCACTACCAGATCTTCATCCCGGCCGGCACGCCGGGCTTTCCGGGAGGTTATATCCAGGACCGCTTCAGCTATCCCTGGAGCACCGCCCCGCGCGCCGTTCAGGATATCGACGGACTGCAGGCCCTGGTGCGCGTCGATCTGGGCGGCGCCGAGCTCAGTTCCACGACCAGTTTCCGCAAACGCCATTCAGAATATGACCTCGACAACGACGCGGTCAGCCCGACCGAGCTGGCGCGTGCGCGGGCAGCGGGCCAGGTCGGCGCGCTGACGCCGATCGATCCCAGCAGCGGGTCGTTTGTGATCGATACCACCGACAGCTTCTCGCAGGACATCCACGTCAACGGATCGGGCGGGCGCTTCGCCTGGCTCCTGGGCGCGGAGGCGCTGATTCTCGACAGCGATTTCTCGCTGACCACGACGCGGACGCCGACGCTCGCCAACCCGTCGCCGGGCAACATCGCGCCGTCGCGCCTCCACTTCGAAAGCTATGCCGCTTACGGATCGCTCGGCTTCGACATCACCGACACGATCAACATCACGGGCGAACTTCGCTACACCAGCGACAGCCGGTCGATCACGGCGCGGCTCTACGATCTGGCGACCGGCCTCCCGACCGGCGGGCCGAGCCGCATTATCGACGGGAAGCTGAGCGACGACAATCTTTCCTACAATGCGACCCTGTCGTTCAAGCTCACGCCGAACGTGCTGGCATATGGTAAGGTGGGAACCAGCTACCGCGCCGGCGGCTTCAACACCCGCCTGTCGGATCCGCGCGCGCCGAGCCCTGTTCAGGTGCCGTTCGGGAGCGAGGGGAGCCGGAGCTATGAAGTCGGCATCAAGGGCAGCCCCCTTCGCCGCGGCTACTTCGCGATCGCCGGCTATTATACCGAGCTGGATGATCTGATCGCCCAACTCGACGATGGCTGCGCCCTCACCAATCCCACCTGCCCGGTGGCCGCCGTAACCTATCTCGCCAATGCAGGCGATGCGAAGAGCTGGGGCATCGAAGCGGAATATTCGCAGGGCTTCGATCTCGGGGAGGGCAATGGCCGCCTCGCGCTCAGCGGGTCGCGTCAGGGCGGGAAGGTCAAGAGCGGACGCTATGACGGGCTCGACCTTGCCCAGGTGCCGGACTGGCTCGCCTCCGCCAATCTCAACCTTCGCTATCCCGTCGCCAAGGATGTCGCGCTGACGAGCAATGTCCTCGTGAGCGGTCAATGGGGCGGCAAGCAGGAGCTGACGGCCACCTCGGTCGATCTTGACGATTATGTTCTGGTGAACTTGCGCGTCGGCGTACAGTTCGGGAAGGTCAACATCAGCGCCTTCGCCAACAACCTGTTCGACAAGCTCTACTATGTCGCTCAGGCCCCCACGATCAATCGCTACAGCCAGCCGCGTGTAATCGGTGTCGAGGGTCGCATAACCTTCTGACACGGCACGGCGGAGGAGGCCTTCGCACCTGGCAGCAGAAATGAGGAGGCCGAATTGCGGCTGAGCAGATCATTGGGACTTTGCCTGGCCGCCGGCTTGCTCTGTCCCGCGTCCGCCTTCGCAGGCGACGCGGGGCCGGCGGTCGGCCTCGCACAGGGCAGGCTCGTCGGCAGCAGCGCATCGGGGATCGATCGCTTCTACAACATCCCGTTTGCCGCCGCCCCGACCGGGAGCCTGCGCTGGCGTCCGCCCCAGCGCGCGGCCGCGTGGAAGGGCTCCCGCGATGCTTCACGGCCGGGACCGGCCTGCCCGCAGCGGGTCGTGCCCGCCCTCGTCGCCGGTGGTGTCGCGGACCTTCAGTCCGAGGACTGCCTCCAACTCAATGTCTGGCGGCCCAAGGACGCGCGCAAACTCCCGGTCATGGTCTGGATCCACGGCGGCGCCCATGTTCTCGGATCGGGTGTCTTTCCGGCCTTCGACGGCTCCGCCTTCGCGCGCCAGGGCGTGGTTCTCGTCACCATCAACTACCGTCTCGGTGCGCTGGGATATTATGCTCACCCCGCGCTCAGCGCCGCCAGGCCAAAGGGTGAAGCGCTCGCCAACTATGGTCTCATGGACCAGCTGGCGGCGCTGCGCTGGGTCCAGGCGAATATTTCGGCCTTCGGCGGAGATCCGAAGCAGGTAACGCTGTTCGGGGAGTCGGCCGGCGCGATCGGCGTAACGACGATCCTCGCGCAGGAGCAGGCCAAGGGGCTCTTCGCGCGCGCGATCGTCCAGTCGGGTGTCGGCCTCCTCGACCCGCGACCGCTCGCACAGCAGGAAGCCCTCGGCGCCGCGTTGGCGGTCCGGGCTGGAGCCAAACCCGGAGCATCGGCAGCCGATTTGCGCGCGCTTCCCGTCGCCGCGCTGGTCTCCGCAAGCGAAGTCCGGTCACCGGGGGAGATGACAGGCCCCATACTCGACGGGACGCTCATTCGCGAAGCCCCCTGGCGGACGCTCGCCAAGGGTGAACCGGTCGATGTACCGCTCCTCGTCGGCGCAAACAGCAACGAGGCCAGCGTGATCCTCGCAATGGGTGTGCCGCCCGCGATGGCGATGGTCTATCTCGGCGCCGACCAGGCGGGGGGGCGGTCAGCCTATGGCGCTGGTCTCGCCGAAGACGAACTTGCACGCCAGATCCTCGGCGACGCCTGGTTCGTCGGGCCGGCGCGATGGCTGGCCGCACGCACGGCACGGGGCAAGCCCTCCTTTCTCTATCATTTCGACTATGTCGCGGCCGGTCGTCGCTCGCAGGCGAAAGGTGCCGCCCATGGCTCCGAAATTCCCTATCTGTTCGGATCGCTGGACTATTTCGCGTCGCTCGCGGGACCGATCGGCGAAGAGGACCGCCGGTTCGGCGCCGCAATGTCCGAATGCTGGGTGGCTTTCGCGAAATTCGGAAATCCGCGCTGCGCGCTCGTCCCGGATTGGCCGCGTTATGACGCGGCTGACGACCGTCTGGCCCTGCTCGCTCCGAACCCGATCGTGGCTTCCGGCTTTCGCAAGGCGCAGATCGATCATCTTCTGAAGGTGCATGCCGAAGCATCGGGCACTGCTCCATAGCGCCCACGGGTCCGCGGGCTCCGTTTCGACGACGTGCAACGAAGCTGGGAGAGAGAATATGGTGCAGAGGAGAATATTGGTCTGGGGCGCCGCCGGTGCCGCCTTGATCGGCGCGGGCGCGATTGCCGCGCAATCCGTCCTTGGTGAGAGGGAGGAGGACGGCGCGCGCCCGATGGTGCAGCTGCCTCCCCAGGCCCCCATGGCCCGGGCATCCGGAAGCGCGACCGCCGCTGCACCCGCTGCGAGCGCCAGCCTGTCGACCACGGTCGGAGGCTATACCTATGACTGGACGGCGCTGGAAGCCGCGATCGAAGCCGACACGGAGGTCGCGAACGGCTTTTTTATCGTCGGCAACGCCAACGATCCGGAATATCTGTTCACCCATGAGAAGGGGAGCTTCGGGATCGATCGCGTAACCCCGCTCGCCTCGGCTTCGAAATGGATGGCCGGAGCGCTCGCCATGCGAATGGTCCAGTCGGGTATCGTCACGCTCGAGGATCCCATGGCCCCGGCGCTTGCCTTCTGGACGACGAGCGGCACCAAGAAGGACGTCAAGCTGAAGCACACATTGTCCATGACCTCGGGCTTCAATGCGAGCCCGCTGGTCGGCGGATGCCAGCTGCTTCCGACCTGGACGCTCTACAATTGCGCGAAAAGCATCCATGACCTGCGCTATGACAGCCTGAGGCCAGGCAATGCGCCTGGCGCCCAGTACAGCTACGGGCCGCACGGTATCCAGATCGCGGCCGCCTATCTCGAGGCGAAGGACACCAGTATCCAGCCCGGGACGAGCCCCGCGCGTCAGCGCAATTTCCACGAGCTGTTCAGCCAGCACGTGACAACGCCGCTCGGCATGACCTCCACGGTCTGGTACGATCCAGGCGGAAGTGCCCCGACCAATCCGTGGATCGCCGGCGGCGCCTACTCGACGCCGCGCGATTATGCGAAGCTCCTGCGCGCCCTTCTGAGCGGCACATTCGTGACCGACATGACTGCCTTCACGCAGCAGCGAACGGCTGGCCTGCCGCGGCTGTTCGTTCCGTCCGGCGCGACCAACTGGGAATATGCGCTCGGCTCCTTCGTCGAATGCGATACCCCAGCGGCCTGCGCGACCTCGAAGATCAATTCCTCGCCAGGGGCCTATGGATGGACCGGATGGATCGATCGCCAGACCGGCTATTATGGCCTGATCGCCACGGAAATCTCGACCGGCGGCGACCGCAAGGGCGTCGAGCTCGAGCAGGTCATGCAGGATTTGATCGAAGTTGCGATCGCGAACCGTACTCCGGCTCCCTGACCTCACCTCCGAGGGAGCAATACCTCGGCGCGGCGGCAGCAGCCGCCGCGTCGTCCTTTTGCATCTAGCGTGGGCCAGGCGCGCACCATGACAGTAAGCAGGCGCGACATGATCCGCTTTGCCGCCGCCGCTGCGGTCATTCCCGGTGGTGAGGCGGTCGCTGCGGTGACCGCGGCCGAGGATCGCTTCGCAGCCTTCTGCGCCGGCTTTCCGCTTTTCGAGTTCGCCCGCACCGCCTATGTTTCGGCTAGGCCGCGGACTGCGGGAGGGGCCTGGATTCTCAACAGGCCGATGAGTCGGCGCACCCTGTCTGATCCCGCCATGCGGCAAATAACCGCCGTCAACAATGATTGCCTCGTCACAAATGCCCGAATTGATCTCACGGGCGGCCCGGTCGTTGTCGAGATACCGGACATTCCGGACCGCTATTTCAGCGCGGCGTTCATGGATGCCTTCACCGATAACTTCTTCTTTGCAGGTACACGGGCATCGGGAGGCAGGGGCGGACGGTTTGCCATTATACCGCCCGGCTGGCCGAAAGGCGCGGTTCCCGAGGGCGCCTATCCTGTTCGTGCCGCGACTTCGGACGTCTGGATGTTGATCCGCATTCTGATCGACGGACCCGAAGATGTCGCTGCGGTCAATGCGCTTCAGGACGCCATCCGGATCGAGGATGCGGCAACCCGCAAGGACGGACCGATCCTGCCGGTCGAGCCGGGTGACATAGCCGATGCCGGAAATTTCCTCGCGGTGGTGAAGGCGATGCTCGATCGATGCGACCCCGGAGACCCGCGTGCACTAAGAGCAAGGCGGTTTCCCGAGTTCTCGGGCGCCATGCCGCCTGCACAAGATTGGTCCGCGCCCCTGCTTCGGTCGTGGCGCACCGCGATTGCCGACGGGCTGACCCGGCTAGCCGCCGCGTCGTCCAATGAGCGGAGAATTGATGGCTGGAGCTACTCCGCCGACGCGACGGGCGACTTTGGGGAAAACGACGAGGAGCGAGCGCGTGTCGCACTCGTGGGCCTCGCCGCCTTGCCGCCGGAGGAGGCGCTTTACGCTCACGGGCTCGCTGACGATCATGGCGAAGCACTGCGAGGCGACCGGAACTACCGTCTCCGCCTGCCACCCGGGGGCGTTCCGGTGAAGGCCTTCTGGTCGCTCACCATGTACAGTGAAGAGGCTGACGGTCGGCTGTATCTCGTTCCCAATCCCATTTCCCGCTATTCGATAGGTGACCGAACCCGGTCGATCCGTCCCAATCGCGATGGCTCGATCGACATATTGTTTCAGCGCGAAGCGCCTGAGGCGGCCATGGCCGGTAACTGGCTGCCAACACCCGCCGGTGCCTTCCGGCCGCTTTTTCGGGGCTATCTCGCGCTGCCCGCTCTTCGTTCGCTCGCATGGCGGCTCCCGGCGATCGAGCGCGTTGCCTGACCAATTCATCTAGGGGTCGCGACGTTGGCCGTTGGGTTGCGCCCCGAAACGCCCCTGAACCGTGAGCCACCGGTGCGCGGACGTCCCGCCACCCCGGGCTGGTGGCAGCAGGTCGCCTCAGCGGCCGCGGCTGTCGACCGCCGCCACGCGCATTGCGATCAACGCCCGGCTCTTGCGTGAAATCCCCCACAGCACGCCCGGCTGGCTTTCGTCCCAGTCGATCGCCTGTCCCTCGGCCTCCATCGGCACGGTCGCAATATGGTCGAGCGTTGCGCCCCCTTTGGGCAGCCGCGTGACATAGAGTTCGGGCAAATCGTGTCCCGACAGCCACAAATTTCCATCGGGCCCGAAGCCGCCACCCGAAATACTCATCGGCGCGATCCGTTCGAGGATCGTCGCGGGCAGCGCCCAGCTTTCTGTGCGGCGCCACTCGGGATCGTATTTGACCAGCGTGGTATAACGGTGGTCGCGCGGCGGCTCGCCGCCCTTGGCGTCATAATTGGCGAACATGCCCCACCAGTGGCCGTCGTGCCAGTCGACCCAGGTCAGCGAGCCCGTGCCCTGTCCCAGCGATACCGTGCGTTTGTGCGCGAGCGTGAAGGGATCGAAGATTTCGACCGAGCTGGCCTGCGGCACCGCGGGGAAGTTCGACGCCGCGCACACCAACTCGCCCTTGAGCAGCGCGCAGCTATTGATGTGCGGATAGCGGGCGGGATCGCCCTCCCACATGGTCACGCGTTCGCCGGTCTTGCGGTCGTAACGCGCGATCGTCCAGTTCGCGACGGCGTAGATGCCGGCGGGACCGGCGGCTACACCTTGCCGCGCCTCTGCTGCAGGGATGCGGCGAATGGTTTCGGCCGCTTCCCCCTGCGGAACGACGGCGGCAGGCGTTGCTGCGGTCGATGCGAGGAGCAGAAGCGCGCCGAGCATCAGAAGTTCGCTGCTACGCCGAACCAGAAGGTGCGGCCATATTCGGCAGATTCCTGGAGATAGGCCTGTCCCGGCCCGACGAGCTCGCGGCGGCCCTTGTTCGTGAGATTCTGACCCTCGGCGTAGAGCGTGACATTCGGCGTCAGGCGGAAGTTGAGGTTCGCGTCGAGCGTGCCGCGGCTCTTCCAATATTGATCGGCGTTGGGGATCGTGTCGTTGATCGTTTCGAGGAAGCCGCCGATATAGTTATACGACAGGCGCGCCTCGAACTTGTCCTTCTGATAGTATACCGACGCGTTCCAAACCGTGTCGGGCTGCAGGAACAGCCCGGTCACGCGCGGCCCGACACTGGTCAGGAAGGTGAACTTCGTATCGAGGAAGGTCGCGTTCGCGCTGACGCCGAACCCGTCGAACGGATCGGGCAGGAAGGTCAGCGCCTGCTGGAGATTGAGCTCCAGTCCCTTTATCGTCGCGCTTTCGGCATTGCGCGGTTCGGAGACCTGCACATCCTCGACCCCGCGGCCCACGTCGATCCGTTCGACGTTGGACAGGGTGAAGATCTCGTTCTTGATCTTCTTGTGGAACAGCGCGGCCGAGATCACACCATCCTTGGGATAGAATTCGAACGACAGGTCGAAGCCGCGGCTTTCGCGGGGCTTCAGCCCAGGGTTGCCACGCGACAGCGTCGGCTGGCTGCCATCGAAGCTGAGTGTTTCGGTCGCGGCGATCGAGCCGTAATCGGGACGGCCGATCGTGTTGGTATAGGCACCGCGCACGACGAAACGATCCGCGACGTCCCAGCGGATATGGAAGCTCGGCAACCAATTGTCATAGCTGCCGTCGGTCGTGATCTCGGTCAGCGTCGAGCCGACTGCGCGGAAGGCGTTCGACGAAACATCGGTGCGTTCATAGCGCAGCCCCCCAAGCAAGGTGACGTTGCCGATACGGGTGCTGCCCTGAAGATAGGCGGCATAGACATCCTCGCTGACGTCGTAATTGCCCGCGGCCGATGCGACCGTCGTCGTGAAGCTGGCCTTGTTCGCTTCGTAGAAGGCGGGGAAGGCACCGGCATCGATGCGGATCGGGATATAGAATTGATCGCGGATCGCTTTGGTCGGACCGTCGGCGACGACCTTGTCGAGCGTGTAGGTAAAGCCGGTCGCAGCACGATAATCGGTGCGCGGGTTGCTGTTCTCACGGTCGGTCAGGCGAACGACGCCGCCCGTCTTAATCTTGAACCCGCCGTCATAGCTGTCGTCGCCATAGGTCAGGTTGAGACGGAACTGGCCGCTCTTCTCCAGCGATTTCTGAAGGTCGCTGCGCTGTTGCTGTAGATAGAAGTTGGTCGGGTCGACCGCCGCGGCCGCGTTCGTCGGGGTGAACACCGGATAAAAGTCCGACGTGTCAAAGTGAAAGGCATAGCGCGTGCCATCGGCGTCGCGGGTACGGAATTCGATGCTTTCATTGGGAACGCGCAGGCGGCCGAGCGAGAAGACGGCGTCGCCGTCGACCTTCAGCTTCTCACCGGCATCCCAGTCGAAGGCGGTGCGGCCGAGCGCGACGAGGCGCTTCGTGATCGGCTGGTTGAGCTGAATGATGATGCGGCCGCGCGCGAAATCGCCGCTGGTCGGCGTCTGGTTCGCGACATTGCCGATCGGTTCGATACGATATTCGATGCGCTCTTCGTCGTCCTCGGTGCGCGCGATGACACCCGACAATTCCCAGCGAAAGCGATCCGACGGGCGCCATTCGATCTTCACATTGCCGCCGGTGCGCTGTTTGGTGTTGTTATACCAAAAGAGTCGGTGCTGGGTCGGCACCTGAATGCCGTTGCCGTTCGCCGCACCCGAGTTCACTGGCGCGCCGGCCGCCGTATATTCGCGGACCGACGGGCTCGCGACCTCGATCTGCGGAATGTCGTAATCGAGCTGTTCCTGGCTCGCGCCGATCACCACGCCCCATTCGTCGTTCGCGCCAAAGGTCGTGCCCGCCGCAAAGGCGACGCGATAGGACGGCTTGCTGTTACGGACGTCGCCATTTTGTTCGTAGACGCCATAGGAAGCGACGCCGTTGAAGAAGGCACGGTTTGCATCGAAGGCGCTGCGCGTCGCGATGTTGATGATGCCGCCGATGGCGTTGGCGTCATTCTCCGGCGTCACCGTCTTGATGACCTCGATCCGCGCCGCCATCACCGAGGGGATGATGTCGAGCGGCACGGTGCGGCCCGACGAATCGACGCCCGACACCAGCGCCCCGTCGACGGTCGTGCGGTTATAGGTCGACTGAAGCCCGCGCAGCACGGGGAAGCGCGGTTCGCCCTGATCCTCCTGCACCGACAGACCCGGAATGCGGCGCAGCGCGGCGGCGGTATTATGGTCGGGCAGCTTGCCGATATCGTCCGACGAAATCGCGTCCATCACGATGAAGGCGTCGCGCTTTTCGGCGGTCGCCTCATATTGCGCGCGGCGCTGGCCGGTCACAACGATGGAATCGCCATCTGGGTCGGCCGCCCCGTCGATGGGTTCGGTCTGGGCGAGAAGCGGTAGAGGAATCAGGGCCGCGGTGAAAAGGAGTGCGGCCCGCAGTTTCGGGAGAGAATGGTTCATGGTCGTGGTCCCCGCCAGCAGTGTCGCCACGGCCAGTAGGGTCTGGTTGCGACACGTCGGAGAAGGAGCCGCGTCAGTAACGAGAAGGAAATATAACAGCGGTTGTCATCAACCTCCGATTGCAGCGTCCAACGCCAGTGCAGCGGTCTCAAGGCGCCGACCGGGACGGGGCGACGGATGCTGGGCCGTAGCACGGCAGCTACAAATTTTGTGCGGCGGTGCTGGAGGGCGAACGCTGCGATACGGGCAGCGTCGCTCGATACCGGCTCCAGCCCTTGCCGGTGCAGCCGAAGCTCGACCGGCCGTTCAGCCGCCCAGCGGTCTACACCTTCTGCCAGGTCTCCCTGCGGGCGTGGCAGCGGGAACAAGGGTGCCCGGCCCGCGAGGGTCGGGTCCTCTCAGAGGCCTCCCGTCCTGCCTTGGGTCACTCGGCCTGGAAAATATCGCCGTAGCGATCGCGCAGGCACTTCTTGTCGATCTTTCCCGTTGCGGTCAGCGGAACCGTGTCGAACAAGATGCGGTCAGGCAGTTGCCATTTTGCAAACTCCAGCGACAGGGCCTTGAGAATTTCACCCTCGTCGGGAATTGTGCCCTGATGCGGTTCGACGACAAGCAGCGGGCGCTCTTCCCACTTGGGATGCGGGATGCCGACGACCGCGGCAACCTTGACCCCGCTGCAGCCCGCCACGCAATTTTCGAGATCGATCGAACTGATCCATTCGCCTCCCGACTTGATCACATCCTTGGTGCGGTCCGTGATGCGCATGAAGCCGAACGGGTCGATCGTCGCGACGTCCCCTGTGTCAAACCAGTCCCCGTCGCCGGTACAGCTTGCCGGTTGACGATAATAGCGTTCGACCACCCACGGTCCCCGGACCTGCAGGGCGCCCGCTGATTGTCCATCATGGTCGCAGCACTGCCCATCCTCTCCGACGAGGCGAACCTCGACGCCGAACTGAAGTCGGCCCTGGCGAGTCCAGAGAATATCCTGCATCTCGTCTGGCCCGAGCGCCGCGATCGCCGGGGTCGGGGTCGCTATGACCCCAAGCGGACAGGTCTCGGTCATTCCCCATAGTTGAAGCACATCTACGCCATGCTTAGACTTGAAGTTCTCGGCCATGGCGCGAGGCACGGCCGAACCCCCGATCATGATGCGCTTCAGCGAGCCCACCCCTTCGCCCGCTGCATCGAGATGCGCGAGATACATCGTCCATATCGTCGGCACGCCTCCGGTAAAGGTCACACCCTCGTCCCGGATCAGCGCCTGAAGACTTGGCCCATCCATGCGATCCCCCGGCAGCACTAGCTTCGATCCGCAGAGCGGCGCGACGAAGGGCAAGCCCCAGGCCGTAGCATGATAGAGCGAAGAGCAAGGCATTACGCTGTCGAAGGCTGTCAGGCCGAATGCGCTTGCGAGGCCGGCGCCCATGGCGTGCAGCACGACTGACCTGTGACTATAGAGTACACCTTTAGGTTCGCCGGTCGTCCCCGAGGTATAGCAGAGAAAAGCTCCGGCATTTTCGTCGATCGCCGGAGCGCTAAAACCGGTCGGCGCCGCGGCAATCAGCGCTTCATAGGCTTTGGCCTCGCGGCCGCCGCCGAGATCGGCGGATCCGTCAGAAAGCTGAATAAAATGTTCAATATGCTCGAGATTGTCGGCGATTCGTTCGACCAGCGGCGCGAGATTGGCATCGAATGCGAGGATACGGCTTTCGGCGTGGTTTAGAGTATATGTAAGTTGCTCGTCCGACAGGCGTGGATTTGCTGTGTGCAGGACCGCGCCCAATGCGGGTACGCCGAAGAAGAGTTCGAGGTGGCGGTGCGAGTTCCAGGCAAGGCTCGACACACGCTCGCCGCTCTGGACGCCAAGCACATCGAGCATGTTGACCAGTTTCGCCACACGGCTAGCGAGTCCGGAATAGGTGTAACGCCAGATTCTGTCGCTGCCGATTTCCCGGGAAACGATCGTCTGGGTTCCGTGCGCGCTCGCCGCATAGTCCAGAATCGATCCGACCAGGAGCTGGGTCGGCTGCATTTGCCCCGCGATAGTCATTCCGCCTCCCTTTTCGCTGCCAAGCGGTCGATGCTTTAAAGCGCCTTTCAATTGCTCGATATCGGGTGATCGAGCTAGAATCGAGTACCTCGTCTGCAGGGATCATCGACCTGCGCCTGCTCTGACCTCTTCGTCCAGGTACAAATATATCGGCCCTCGGCATCGACACGGCCGGTTGCCATGATGATCTCAGCTTCCGAGCGGCTGCAATCCAGGAGCGACTGTTCCACCTGCCTCGCTCAACGTTTCGTCAAAATGCTGGCAGCACGATTGCCGTTATCTAACGCTCCCCGTGCCAACGGCGCTTGATCCGGCCTTCCTCCTGTCTCTCATCTTTTGTGACGGCAAGCTAGGTCGATTATTGACAAGTGTCAAACGAGCCTGTCTGCTCGTGACGGCGATGGAAAATGGTCCGGCGAGCCAGCTTGCCCGGGACGACAGCCCGGCCCGCTCAGAAGTCGAACTGGGCAGCGAGCGGGGGAATTCCGTTGGCGGACCGAAGGGGGAGTTTGAGCAATGCGGAGATACTTCATGGTCGCGGCCGCCCTGATGGCCCTGCCGGTGTCGGGCAGCGGCGTTTCGCACGCTTCCGCCGTCGAAGCCGACACAGCAGTCACGATAGATCATGGCGGACTGAAACGCAGCTACCTGATGCATGTCCCGGCCAAGGCTCCGCCCGAAGGCGGCTATCCGGTGGTGGTCATTCTTCATGGGGGCGGGGGACAGGCCGATAGCATGGTCAAGCTCGCACGGCTTGATCCGCTGGCGGATGCACGGGGCTTTATATCGGTCTATCCGAACGGCATCGGCAAACATTGGAACGACGGCCGCGCAACGGTCAAAAGCAAGGTCGACGACGTCGGCTTTATCGGGGCGGTCCTCGATGATGTGGGGCGCCGCCACCCTGTTGACCGCGGCCGCATTTTCGTGACGGGTATGTCGAACGGAGCCATGATGGCGCACAGGCTGGGCTGCGACATGTCCGACAGGATTGCGGCTGTCGCTGCTGTCGCCGGGATGCTCGCCGCCAACTATGCGGCGGTGTGCAACCCCCGGCGCGCCGTGGCCTTGCTGCAGATCAGCGGCGACGCCGATCCGATCGTGCCCTATGGCGGCGGGAAGGTTGAAGACTTCGGCGGGAGGGGGCAGGGCGGTATCGTCCTGTCCGCTAACGACAGCGCGAAATTCTGGGCGGAGAAAAATCGATGTGGCACGATGACGGTGCGAAACAATGCTGCGGCCACGAGGCGCGCCGAATCCGCGTCGACCGTCGCAACGGACTATCGTGCCTGTCCGCTCAGCGCCCCCGTAAGGCTGGTATCGGTCGTGGGCGGGGGCCACAGCTGGCCCGGGGGGCCGCAATATGCCCCGGTCTTCCTCATCGGCAAAACGAACCGGGACATGGACGCAAGCCGTGCGATAGTGGAGTTTTTCCTGGCGCTCCCGAGGAGATGAACGATCCGCAGTTCGTCCCGGACTTCGGGCACGTACCGCTGCTTTCTCCGGGCGAGCTGCGGTCTGACACCTCGGGATTCTGCGGTATGCAATCGGTTCACCGGATCGTCAGCACGAGCGTGCATCGCCCCGTGGCTACCGGGCCTGGGGAATATCCGCAGAAGGGTGACGCATGACGTCGCGGCCCGAGATGCTCAACCGGGTTACACCATGGAGCGGCGCCCTCGCCCTCGAATTTCTGACGATATCCTCCGATTGCGCGGTAATGAGACTGCCCTGGCGCGACGACCTCGCTGCTTTTGAGGACGCCATGCTGCTTGCCAGCGGCGCGATCGCGACACTGATCGACCAGGCATGCGGGATGGCCGTGATGGCTCGCTTCGATCGACAGGTCGTAATCTCGACGCTCAACCTCAAAATCGACCATGTACGGCCAGCCGCTACGGCATCGTCCGTGACGGTCGAGGCGCGCTGCTACCACATGACCCGCAACATCGCCTTCGTGCGTGCAGACGTGTGGGATACGGACCCCGGCGCGCTCGTCGCCGCCGCTCAGGGAAGTTTCGCATTCAGGAGGCACCCCTCGCCGTGAACAAGCCGTTCCCATCAGGTGACATCCTCGCCCATTCTCCGTTCGCGGCTTTCCTCGGGGTCGAGATGGACGAAAGCGATGGCGCGCATCTTTATAGGCTTGTCGAACGCGAGAGGCTGGTGGGCAACGTGCAGCTCCCGGCGCTGCATGGCGGGGCGATAGCGGCCTTTCTCGAACTCTGCTGCGCCGCTGAACTGGCGCGGGTTGCGGGGCTTCACACACCGCCGCGCCCGATCAGCATCAACCTGCAATATATCGCCAGCGCTGGCCCGGTCCCGACCTTCTCGAAGCCACAGGTGAGGCGCATTGGCCGCCGTGTTGCCGTCGTTCACGGCGAGGCGTGGCAGCTCGGGCCGGACAAGCCGATTTGCGCTGCGCAGTGCGAGTTCAGAATCTGAGGGCAGGCATGTCTCGCGACATCGGTGCCATGTCTCCGAATGCCGATCCCGGCCGGTTCTTTGCCAATTATTGACAATGGCCGCGGTCTTTCTCACAAACGGCAGGCGCGGCCAGAATGTAGGCAAAGCCGAGCAGGTGGGAGCAGGTTCATGGCAAGATACAGGATTATACTCGCGGCATTGGCGTTGGCAGCCCCCGGCCACGCGATCGCCGCGACCGGGGCCGGCTGCGCGGCGGCGACCGCCTATTCGGACAGCCGCCGGGGCCTGTCCGTCCTGGTCCTGCAGAATGGAGCAATCGTCTGTGACACCCATAAGGGCGCCGCGGAGGAAGCCTATGAACTCTGGTCCGGGACGAAGAGCTTTGTCGGGATAATCGCCGCAGCGGCGGTGCAGGACGGTCTTCTGACCCTCGACGAGCCGGTCGCCGCAACGATCAGGGAATGGTCCGGGACCCCCTTGAAGAAGGACGTCACCTTGAGGCATCTCCTTTCGATGACGGGTGGACAGGTCAGCGCGATCGGCAAGCCGCCAACATATGCGGAAGCAGCCGCGCAGGATCTGGTCGCCGCGCCCGGAACCGAATTTCATTATGGGCCGGCCCCGATGCAGTTGTTCGGAGAGGTCCTCCGGCGCAAGCTTGTCGCCGCCGGCCGGCCGGGCGACATCGAAACCTATCTAGGTGACCGGATATTGAAGCCATTGGGAATCACGGTGGCGCAGTGGCGACGAGGTGCCGACGGGAATCCGCTGCTGCCGCAAGGGATGGTCCTGACGGCGCGCGAGTGGGCAAAATTTGGTGAGTTCATCCGCGCCGGCGGCACGAAGGACGGGAAATCGCTCGTCGATCCCGGGGCATTCGCGGAGCTGTTCAAAGGCAGCAAGGCCAATCCCGGTTATGGCCTCACCTGGTGGCTCCCCCATATTGCGCCAGGTGCCGATCCCGTCACGGCGTCGACCGACATCGGCCGCCGCGCCGCCGAACTGCCTCGCGACCTGGTGCTCGCGGCGGGGGCCGGAGACCAACGGCTATACGTCATCCCTTCGCGCGGACTTGTCATCGTGCGCCAGGCGCGGCTCGACCTCGCCGCGCTCGGCCCCGGCGCGGACCCCGCGACCAAATGGTCCGATGCCGACTTCCTCAGGCTCTTGCTGGACTGAAGCGTCGGTTCCGGGCCAGGCCGGCGGGGCAGCAAGGCGTCGAATCGCTGCTACGACAGATGGCCGGGCGGCCGCGCATAATCGCCTCAGAAAGGGGCGTCGCCCTTGATCGTCGCGCGATTTCCATAACGCCTTTCAGGCCAATAGTCCCAAATCGCCTGGTGCTGGGCACAGCGATTGTCCCAAAAGGCGAGAGTGCCGGGCGTCCAGCGGAACCGGCACTGGAATAGCGGATGGGCTAGGTGACCGAAGAGATATCGCAGCAGCGCGTCGCTCTCGTCCGGAGACAGGCCGACGATGGCGGTCGTAAACCCCGAATTGACGAAGAGCGCTTTGCGCCGCGTCACCGGATGGGTGCGGACAACCGGATGGACCGATCGCGGATAGACCGGCCGATCGGTGACACCCAAGTTCGCGTAGAGGCCGCGATAGACATGCTCCCCGTCGTGAACGGCCTGCAGGCCTTCGAGGCGGCGCTTCATGCCTTCCGACAGCAAATCGTACGCCGCATACATGTTCGCGAACAGCGTGTCGCCTCCGACTTCGGGACAGGTGCGGATGTATAACATCGATCCGAGCGGAGGCTCCGCATCGCACGACACATCCGAGTGCCAGCCTTCACCATTTGCGCGGGGGCTATTCTCGTCGGTCGCGATCACCATCAACTCGGGATGTCCGGCTTCACTGGGCGCGGCAGGGTGGACGTGGAGCTCCCCGAATTTGCGGCCGAACGCGAGATGAGCCTCGGGCGTCAGCGTCTGGTCGCGAAAGAAGATCACGAGATTCTCCGCGAAAGCGCGTTCGATCTCGGCGAAGACGGCGTCCGGTATCGGCGCAGCGAGGTCGACTCCGCCAATCTCCGCACCAATGGCCGGCGTCAGTCTCTTGACCGCGATCTCGCGATAGGGATCGCTGGCAGGGGTGAAGGTCCGTAGATGGGCGCGGCTGGCGGGCATAGCGTCGGCTCCGAGACATTACTCCGCTCTTTCGGCACCGCCTCGGACCGGATCGATCCGCGCGCAATATCAGCTATGTCGATTATTGACAATATAGCCTCGTTGGCGCGACCCGCGACGTCCCACGCTTCGGCGTCAGGGCCGCCCGATTGCGATCCGCAGCCTGGCGGCGAAGCCCCGGGCGGCCACCATGTCGGAGAACATGCGACCCCATTCATGAAGCGCGATCAGCAGGGGGTTGTTCGAGTTCACCGGCTTGACGAGACCGTAGGTGAGCCCTCCGCCGACGGGTTCCGCGCGAAACGTGCCGAACAGGCGATCGAAGATGATCGTAACGCCGCCGAAATTGCAGTCGAGATAGGCGGCGTCGCTGCTGTGATGGGCTCGATGGTGCGAGGGCGTGTTCAACACCCATTCGAGCGGTCCAAGCCTGGCTATCGCCTCGGTATGGAGCGGGAACTGATAGATCAGGTTCAACCCCAGGAGCACACCGATCACGACAGGTGGGAAACCGGCAAGCGCGAGCGCCGCGAAGAACAGCCAGCCGAGCGAAAAAAACTCTGTCCAGCCGAGGCGGATCGCCGAAGGCAGGATCAGTTCGCGCGTGCTGTGGTGCACGGCATGGGTCGCCCACATCCAGCGTATCTGGTGGCTCGCGCGGTGAAACCAGTAGTAGGTGAACTCGACTGCAAAAAATCCTGCCGCCCATGTCCGCCAGTCATCGACGGGGAGGCGGAACGGGGCCCAGCCGTGCGCGGCCTGCAGGATTGCAAGAGTCGCAATACCGGTAACCGGGCGGATGGCTGCCTGCCCGATCGCTACGCCGAAGCTCGCGAGCGCCGCGCGCAAATCATAACCCCTGCCCGCGCGCCGCCAGGCAAATTCGGCGACGATAAGAAGCAGCATGGCGACCATCACGACCGGATATTGCATCGCAAGCCGCATCGCTATTTCGCCTTGAATTTCTGGGCGGCGACCTTCATCTCGGCTTCTGTGACCAGCTGGTCGCGGTTGGCGTCGGCGAGATCGAATCCCGGCATCGGTCCGTCCACGAACTCGGTCCGGGAAATGCGGCCGTCGCCGTTTCGATCGAACTGCCGTCGCAAATCGGCGATCCGCTCGCCATCCCAGCGCGACTGGAGGAATGACGGCAAATCGTCCTTGCTGAAGACGCCGTCGCCGTCACGGTCGAGGTTGGACCATTGCGCCGCTCGCTGTTGCCTATATTCGCTTCGGCTGACCGAGCCGTCGCCATTCTTGTCGGCGGCGCGCAGTTGCTCTTCGACGCGATCGAAATTCCCCGGGGCGCCGGGGAAAGACTGCGCACTCCCGGCGCTCGCGACGAGCGAGAGCGTAAGTGCAAGGCCGAGCGAGGCGCTGCGCAGGGCGTGGATGGACTTGGCATTCATCTTCATGACCGAATCTCCTGCAAGGGAGGAACAGGCGGCCGGAAAAGCGAGGGGCGGCTCGCGGTGGCCGCCCCTCGCATACCGGGGGGAGGGGGTAAGGCGGCCCCGGTTAGCGGCAGGGTATGACGGTGCCGGCTGCATCGGTGCAGCTTGCGCTGTGCACCGGCTTGCCTGTTGCAGGATCGATCGCCGTCGATCCGGAATAGCTGTTACCCGTGTTCGCGTTGGTGGCCGACGTCGTACGCCCGCCAGACCAGTTTCCGTTCGCGTCTCGCTGGAAGCCGCCGGCGCTGCTTGCGCTGCCGTTCGGACCGCTGGCATAGGCCTCGCCGCTCCGGCTGGCCGATCCGTCGGGCGAGACCGTCGTGGTCGAAGCGCGCTTGGCCTGGCTTCCGTTCGCCCCCTGGTAGGCGCCGCCGGAGCGGGTCGTCACCGAGCCGTCATCATTCTGGACCGTTCCGCGACCGCGGACCATCGTGCCATTGGGACCGCTCTTGGCAGAAACCGAGCCGTTTGCGCCCCGCGCCTTGATCGAGCCCTGGCGGGCGTCGGCGGTGCCCGCCGCGGCGAGGGCCAGTGTCGCTGCGAGGGCAGCGAACATTTTCGGGGTGTTGGTCATGCCGATACTCCTGTCTGTTGTATCAATGGGAACGCCCCCTCATCGCGCAAAACTATATCATGATGATGTCGCCGATGAGCCAAGTTGCGACAGGGTGCGACGGGTGCGCGCGCCTGTCATGACTTGTCACATCTTCTGCACTGGCCCGGGCGCGGGCTTGCTGGCACTGTGCGCGGATGGACGGCAAGGCGCCCCGCATTTTGGTGGTCGACGATGACCCGGAACTGAGAGCCCTGCTGCAGCGCTTTCTCCGCGAACATGGCTTCGAGGTTCGCGTGGCGGATACCGTCGATGCGTGGATCGCAGGTCAGCGCTATGCACCCACACTGCTCCCCCCAGCACCGCCACTCCTCGACCTCGACCCTAGCCTTTGACCGGCCGATTGCGCCGGTCGCGGACATCCACTTGCTGGGCGCGACCGATAGGCCGTGCCCGGCGATCCGCCAGCCAAGCCTCAACCTCCGCCAGGTTCCAGACGACCGTCCTTGGAGACAATGCGTAGCGACGTGGGAATTCTCCCCGACGCTCCATCTCGAAGATGGTGCTGTCGGCAAGCGGTACCATCTCTTTGAGCTGATGGCGCCGGATCGTGCGTGTATAGGCGATATGGAATGGACTATGACGATGACCCGACGGACCGGCGAGGTATCGCACCGGGCGACCCCCTGCCTCCAACCGATTGGGCGGGGTTCAACCATGCGGATCGCGCCGAGGCGCTGTACGTCGCACACCAGGCCCGCGTAGCAGGCATCTTCCGTCGCAATGTCCCGCCGCAGGAAGTCGGCGACCTCGTGCAGGAGACGTTTCGCCGCCTCTTCTCGGCGAAGGGCGTGAGCGCAACCTTCCTCGAAGCCCCGGCGGCCTATCTAGCGTCGGCGGCCCGGACGATCCTGAAGAACCGAAAGCGGTCAGGGGTGCGCAGCCAATTGCACGCCCACCATAGTTTCGAGGACCATGACATCGCAGGTCCGGACCCGCATACCACGCTAGAGCACCGCGACATGCTGCGGCGGGTCGAGGATGCCATTGCAAAGCTAGATCCAACCACTCGGGATGTATTCCTAATGCAAACGTTCGACGAACTCAGCTATTCCGAGATCGGACGAATCAAAGGCATGAACGAAAAAGCCGTGGAAAAACATCTCGTCAAAGCCCGCTTAGCCATTCGCAAGGCGCGAGACACGCAATCGTGAGGTCGGTCGAGCGCGAAGCGGCCGAATGGGCCGTGCGGATGCGCGGCAGACCGACCGAGGCCGACCGCGAGGCCTTCAAGCAATGGTACGCAAAGCCGGGCAACGCCGAAGCCTTTGCGATGTCCGAGGATGATGTTGCGGTGGCGCGCACCGCATCGCGCAGCCGGATCGATGCCAAGGCGCGGAGCGAACGCAATGCATCCCCCGGCTTCCGTTGGGCGGTCGCGACGGTCGCCGCTGTAGGCATCGCCCTCGCCTTTGCGTGGCATATGGCACCACTGGACGACACGCAGCAAATTGCAGCTGGCACGATGCTGCCCGGCCAGCTCCGCCTAGCCGACGGATCCACGGTCACACTCAAGGATGGGGCTTGGGCCGATCCTGCGCGGCGATATTGTAGCTCTGCTGGGCCGGCTGTGTCTGCGCCTTGGCAGCGGGAACCTGAATCGCGACTGCCGCGGTGCTCACCGAGAGCATCGCCGCCAAAAACTTGTACTTCATCATACCTCCCCAAGCGGCCACCGATGGCCGTCTGGGGGTGCAAAACACCGGAAAGGGGATTTCCCCCTTTCCGATTGGAATTATTTTTTACGGAGCGTGATCGCGTCCGGTCCCTCAATCGCCTCAAGGCCCAGCGCCGCGGCGAGTTTGCGGGCAAGGCTCGCGCCATTGGCGACGTCGAAGCGCCCGGTCACCGGGAGCGATGCGAGGGCAGGGTCTGCGAGGCGGATCGGCTTGACGTTCACCTTGTTGGCCGCATCGATGACCGCGCCGAGCGGAAGTCCGTCGGCCGCCAGCATCGACGTCGGCTCCGGCGTCTGGACTGGGCTGGTCATGGCGGGAATGAGGCGAGGTCCGCTTTCCGCGACTTCAGCGCTTTCCCCTGGGGCTAGCCGGACGGTCTTCGTCGTCCCGCCGAGCCGGACCTCGACCAATCCGCGTACGAGTTTGACCTTCGGGACGTCCGACCGGGCGTCGACCTCGAACACCGTACCGAGAGCTTTCGTCTCCGAGATGCCAGCGACGACTATGAAGGGGCGGGCGCTGTCGTGCGCAACATCGAACCGTGCGCGGCCGCCGTGCAGGCGGACACGACGCTCGGTCTGCGAGAATTCACCCGGATCGTGGCGGCAGATGGCGACATCGAGGCTTTCGCTTTCGCACCCGATGGGTCACTCATCACAAGCGAAGGCCCGTCGCGCGACACGATCGCGCGAGCCGAAGATGCCGAGCGCGAGGCGGGCATTCTCGTCGACGGCAGCACAGATCTCGCGCAGCCGCTCTATCGCGGCGCGTCGATCAACGGGCGGCCTTCCAGCCAGCGTTTCTCGGGCGACTGGTTCGATCGCGCACCGCTGCTCGCGGCCGATGCCCGGCGACAGGCAGAAGCGCGTGATCTCGAGCACATCGGGACCTTGCGGCACCTCACCCTCGACGAGACCCGGAAACAGCGTGTCGAGCAGCGCGGGCCGGGTCGTCAGCAGCAGGCGGGCCGAGGCGAGATGATCGCCCTCCTCGGTCGCGACGATCAGGTAGATCGCGTCCTCATTGTCGAACTGGTCGAGCTCGTAGCGGCCGGCGAGCGCGGGAAGGTCCCATTTCAGGAGATCGATGAAGACGCGCTTGCGCGCCTCGAACATGGATCTCAGCACCAGGTGCTCGCGGGTCCGGTTTTGTTGATCGACGATTAGCAGCATGGATAAGCCTCCTTTTGAAAGAGGCGTTCCAATTGAACGGCTTTTCGGACCCGCACCATAGCATGATAGGGGGGTGTCCACGATTTTTCTCAGCGCTTCGCGATGTCCTCGAAGCTGATGTCGCCATCGTACAGCGCCCGCACGGTCAGCGTGATCCCGCCATTCGCCTCATAACGCTGGCGCGCATTGCGCAGATGCTCGCGGACCGTATCGGGACTGAGACCGAGAATAAGCCCGATCTTCCAGACCGGTTCCCCCTTGGCGGCCCATATCAGGCATTCGCGCTGCCGATCGGTGAGCCGCGGCGCGATGCGCGCGAGGGCCGGATTGCCGATTTGCCGCGCAGCATCGAAGGCCGCGCCTCCGATCATGCGAGCGAACTGCAGCGCATCGGCGTTCGCCGCGATCCCCGGCTTCCAGGCGAACGATACCGATCCATGCGCATCGCCGGGAATATGAGCGGGGACCGTGAGCCCGTCGCCAATGCCGTGCCGTAGCGCCTCGCCGAGGATCATCTCGTCCTCGCGCCGTTCGCCTGCCAACGGCTTCATATCGTGCCACAGAAACCCCGCCGAACTCCGCTGGCTCGCACGATGGACCGGATCGGTCACGCCGAGTTTCCGCTCGTCGAACCAATGCGCCCATTCCTCGGGATAGTTATGGATGCGAATGCCGCGATCGGGCGCAGCGAGAAAATCGACGTGATGGCTCAGCGCGAACCAGGAGCAGCCCAAGGCGCGGCAGGCTTCGGACAGGAGGTCGGCGAGCGCCGCCTTGTCCTTCACATGACTGACGTCGAGCGCAAATGCATGCGCGGCGTCCATCGTCGGCATTATGACCTATAGCGCGCCGACCGGCGTTTCCGACCTGCCCGGTCCGCGTGCTCCTCGTCAGTGCAGGCGACCCTGCCCTCTCACAAGGCTGGCCGGCCCGCAACGGTCGATCGCCGCTGGTCAAGGCGATCTTGGGAGAATCTGAAAATGCGGGACAAGTCCATATTATTCAAATATATTCGGAAGATATAACCAGATTGAGGCCATTATTTCGAGAGATCGGCCGGCGTTCGACCGATTTCAACCTTCGCCCGCTAATGGCAGGTCCCCCGAAGTCAGGCGCCCAGATTCTTCAGGGGCATCGAAACAGGACCGTATCCAGCGTCGGGCGGCAGCACCAGAACGGGTTCTCCATTCTCTTCGGCGACCTCGGGCAGCACGGTGACGAGCCTGCGTTGCCTTGCGCGCGAAATGCAATCCTCCGCACTTTCTGCCTCTGCTAGCAGCTTCAGGTTCATCAAGGTCGGAAAGATGATGGTCCGCTCGCCCGCCGCCGCCAATCGGATCGCCTCCCGCGGCGATATCCACTCCACATCGACGGTCTCGCGTCCGTCACAGGCCGCCACCTGTCTCGGCGGCGCGCTTATGGTGTAGAACCAGGTATCGAACCGCTTGGGCATGATAATCGGGGTAATCCACCGGGCGAAGGTGGCGAGTGCGTCGAGATCGAGGCGCACGCCCAATTCGCGAACCACATCGATGAAAGCGATTTCGCCCGTCTCGACCGCGCTGCGCGCCGATGCGTCGCAAGCGCCCTCAAACGGCGCGCCTTGGGCGGTCTGCGCCAGCAGAATCCCCGTTTCCTCGAATGCCTCGCGGATCGCCCCGATGCGCAGGGTTCGCTGGACCGCATCCAGATTGTTCCACCCGATCGCATGCTCGGACCAACGCTCGTCCTTGTCGCCATCATGCGTCTTGCCGCCTGGAAAGACCAAGGCACCGGATGCAAAATCGATCTGGTGATGGCGCTTGACCATCAGGACCTGAAACTCGGGCTGGTCGCGGACCAGGAGCAACGTCGCGGCGGGCTTCGGTTCGGGAACCTGGGGTGCATTGGTCATTTGTGTCTCCTTGGGTCGAGCTGCATCGAAACTCTCTGGTGCGCGCGCAATTCAGTTGCTTCCCGCCGTGCCCATCGGGTCCCGCCGAACATCTGCTGCTGCCGCGCGCATCGAACCGTCACCCTTGGACCACTCTTCGATCAGCGCCCGCAAGGCAGCGGCAAAGGCGAGAGGTTGGTCGAGCATCAAGTGATGTTGTGCGTCCGGAATCGCGATGATCGGGATATCTTCCCCTCCCAGTTCGCGCACGTAGAGGTGGGAATCGGGCGTGAAGAGCTGGCTCTGCTCGCCGTGGACAATCGCCTTTCGACCAGGTGCGGCGATCAGCCGGGGACCGATTTCGAGCCACAGGCGGCGAGAATTGTCGCGCCGGAAGACTGCCGGGGAGAATTTCCACACCCACTCGGCCCCTTGGCGGCGGAGCGCATGATAGGCCATGTAATCCATCAGAAAAGGTTCGCCCACCGGCTGTGGCGGGGCCAGCACGAACCTGGACCGCGCACTCGCGTAATCGGGATAGCGCCGATGAGGCTTGTCGGGATCGCCCGAGCCGGGACTGCTGCGGCCGTTGCTCCAATATTTTTCCAGTTCCGACGGGCGTAGAATCATCATGTCACAGATTATCACTCCCGCAAATGCGGCCGGCGCGAGTTCGAGAGCCTGCAGGGCTACGGCCGACCCGAAGCTGTGCGCTACCAGGATGGGTTTGCGAGCGTGGCCGAACAGGCCAAGGGCATTGGCGACCCCGATCATCTCGCGCCCGCGCGCCGCCATGTCGCAGTCGGGGCGCACGTCGCTGTCGCCCATGCCGGAAAGATCGTAGGCGACTATGTGGTAATCGCGGGACAGGAACGGCGCGATGAAGGCAAAGCAGCGGGCGTGCGACAGGAAGCCGTGGGTCATCAGGACCGGCGGCGCCGCGGGATTACCCCATCGGAAATAGTGAATGCGCACGCCATCGACTGTCACGAAGCCTTCCTCGCGCGGAACCGCCAGCGCCGCGACAAACCAGTCCGGCAGGACCGACGGGTCAGATACCCATTCTTGCACGATATCGGGGACAGTCTCGGTCATCGGTCGTTGCTTTCGTTCATGCCAGCGCGAAGCCGCGATACCCGTCCGCTGCCACGTCTTCGGAAATCTTGGCGAAACCGATCACGCTGGGATAGTTGAGCAATTGTCGAGGTTTACCCGGAATATTGTCGCCCATGTACCAGGACATTGCCCGGGGAAAGAGCGTCATGGACCCGATCGCGGCGACCCCCTCGGTCCATTCACGCTCGGCATCCTCTTCCGCTTCAAACCGCGTGAAGCCGCGGTCGCGCAGCGTCACCAGAAAATCCCGGACCCAGTCCCCCTGGATTTCCGCTGCCGTCGGGCCGTTGGCGAAACCCGACGGGCTCAGCGGCCCGTAGAGATAGGCCAGGTTGGGGAAGCCGTGCACGGCATAGCCGAGATAGGCAGTCACCTGTTCGCGCCAGGTGTCGGCAAGTCTGAGATCATTCCGGCCCCGAATATCGATCTGCATCAGGCCGCCGCGTCCGGCATCGAAGCCGGTAGCGAAAACGATCAGGTCGCATTCGATCAACCCGTCGGCGGTTTCGATCCCCTCGGCTATGATCCGCTGCACCGGTGTCCGCGCGAGGTCCACCAGCGCGACATTTTCCTGAGCGAATATCTCGTAATAGTTTCGCTCGAGCGAGGGACGCTTGGTTCCGAACGGGTGCGGCGGTTCGCTTGGTGCCAGGGTTTCGTGCAAGGCCGGATCGGCAATTCGCGCCCTCACCTTGTCGCGCCAGAAATCATAGGCGTGGCGGTTGGCTTGTTCGCTGGTCAGCAGATCGGCGAAATTGGCGTACCAGAAACGCAAACCCCCAGCCTGCCATTGCTTTTCGAACAAGTATCGCCTTGCCTCCGCATCGACATCGAGCGCCGAAGTGTCGACGCTGCCCGTATCGAAACCGCCAGAGGTCTGAAGGCGAGCTGCAAAGATCGCCGGATAGCCAAGCTTCTCCCGCTCCTGTTGCGCGATCGTCAGAGTTTCCTGTCGCATCGGCAGCGCGAGGATTGGCGTGCGCTGCAGCAGGGTGACGTGCGCCGCTTCGGCGGCCGCTTCCTGCGCCACCTGGACTCCGCTGGCTCCGGTGCCGATGATCGCCACCTTCCGGCCGGCCATGGACAGCCCCCGCTGCGGCCAGTGCGCCGTGTGGTGCCATTCCCCCGCGAAGCTTTCCAATCCCGCGATCTCGGGGACATGGGCCTTTGCCGCAAAGCCAAGGCACGGCAGCAGGTAGCGCGCCCGCAACATATCGCCGGCGTCGGTTGTCACGCGCCAGAGGCGCTCGCTCTCGTCCCAGTGGGCGCTTGCCACCCGGGTCCCCATGGTGATGTGCGACCAGAGTGACAGGCGGTCGCAGACATGGCGGAAATAGGCGCGCAGCTCACGCCATCCGGGATAGCGTTCGCGCCAGGTCCAGTCGCGCCACAGCTCGGGGATCGAATATTCGTAGATCGGCACCTGCGAATCGACGCGCGCGCCGGGATAGCAATTCCAGTACCAGACGCCGCCCGGCTCGGCGGCTGCATCGATCAGCCTCGCATCGAAGCCCGCCTCGCGCAACCGGTGGAGCAGGTAGACCCCGCTGAAGCCGGCGCCGACGATCAACGCCTCACAGTCGCCAACCGGTCCGTTGTTCACGTCGTCGCGCCTTGCGATATCGCGAAGTCTCTTACCGCGGCATAGTCGGCCTTTCCGTTAGATGCGCGCAGCGGGATGGTGGCACGATAAACCGCCTTCGGGGTCTTGTAGCCCGCCAGATGCTTGCGGACGTGCGCCTTGATCTCGGTCTCGTCGAACGCGGCGCTCTCCTCGAGGCGAACTACCGCGGTCACCGCCTGGCCCCATTTCTCGTCCGGTACGCCAACGACGAGCGCATCGGACACGGACTTATGGGTCTTGAGCACCTCCTCGACTTCCTCGGGATAGACTTTTTCGCCGGCCGTGTTGATGCAGACGCTTCCCCGTCCAAGCAGAGTGAGGCTGCCATCGGCCTCCACCCGGCACCAGTCGCCGGGGATCGAGTAGCGCACACCGTCAATGGTCCGAAACGTCTTCGCAGACTTTTCCGGGTCCTTGTAATAGCCTGCCGGTATGGCGCCCTTGCGGGCAATGAAGCCGGGAATTCCGCTCCCTGCTTCGACCCTGGCGTCATTTTCGTCGAAAATGTCGCAATGCTCGCCGATCACGAACCTCGCGGTCTGGACGGACCCCTGAGCGGTGGTCACCGACAGTCCGTAACCCAGCCCTTCGGATGCACCGAAGGCGTCCATCAACGCCACTTGCCGGATGTGCCTGATCAACCCTTCCTTGACCTCGCGGCTCCACATGACGCCCGATGAGATGATCGAGACCAGGCTCGAGGTATCGAATTGCTCCGGCGCGTCGTCCAGAGCGGCCAGCATTGGCTTGGCGAAGGCATCGCCGACGATCGCGATGGACTGCACGGCGTGCTTCTCGACACCGCGCCATAGCTCGGCTGCATCGAACGACAGACTGTCGAGCGTGACGATGCAGCCACCTCCCATCATCGCGCCGAGGGCAGAGAGAAGGCCGGTTCCATGCATCATCGGGCAGGCCGGGAGAAATATCCGGCCAGGGCCGTCGGCGCGGATCATATCGACCGTATCATCCAGGTCCAGGGGCGCCGGGCCGAGCAAACCGGCGGTATCGAGTTGCGCCCTCCGAAGGTCGTCGTGCCGCCACATCACACCTTTGGGCATGCCCGTGGTGCCGCCTGTGTAGATGAACATCATGTCGTCGGGAGAACGGACCATTTCCAGCCGCGATCCGTCTCCTTGCGTCGCCAGTGCTTCATAGGGTTCGGCAAAAGAGGCGATTGCCGCCGGATCGCCGATTTCGACAAAGATCCGGACCTTGCCGAGGCGGTCCTTCAGTTCGACGATGCAATCGCGGAATTCGCTGCTGTAGACGATCACCTCGGCATCGGAATCGTCGAAGATGTAAAGCACCTCGTCGGGCTTGTAACGATAGTTGATATTGACGTGGGTCAGCCGGGCCTTGAAGCAGGCCGCCATCGTTTCGCCATATTCCGGGCGGTTCCGCATGTAGAAGGCGACCTTGGCCCCGGCTTCGATCCCCTCATTGCGCAGCGCGCGCGCAAGATTGTTGGACCGGGCGGACATTTCCGGCCAGGTGATCAGCCGGTCCCCATGGATCAGCGCGGGGGCGTCGTGCGGGAGCACGGGTTCGATCGCATCGAGAATGTCGCCAAAGTTCCAAGCAGTCATTCTCTTCCTCTCTCCCGCCTTATCGTGTCGCCGCGTTCAATCCTTGAAGCTGCGCCGCTTCAGCCCTGACCCGCTCCGGTCCGCCCAGAAGCTGGCGGTCGAAGCCGATCCGCTTGAACCAGAAGTGCAGACCAAGCAGGTCGGTAAAGCCCATGCCGCCATGCACCTCCGTAGCCGTCCTCGCCACGAAGCGGTGGACCTCGCCTGTATGCGATTTCGCGAAACAGGCCGTGAGTGCCGCCTCGTCGGGAAGGACGTCGAAGGCATGCGCGGCGTACCACACCAACGCACGGCATGGTTCGTGCCGCGCCGCCATCTCGGCGCACATGTGCTTGACCGCCTGAAAACTGCCGATGACCCGCCCGAACTGCTCACGCTCTGCGGCATAGGCAACCGCCTGCTCGATCATCGCTTCGCCCGCGCCAAGGCTATCTGCCGCTAGCAATATCCGGCCGGCGTCGCGCAGCCGCCGCGTCGCAAGTCCGCCATCGTCGGCAAGGGGCTCGGCCGCCGCGCCGGTCAACCGCAATTCTCCTACGCTTCGCGTCGCATCGATCGTCTGCAAGGCGATCGGTTCGACCCCGGTCGTCGCGGCAGCAAGCAGGTGAAGGCGCCCCGACGCATCAGCGACAATGAAATGGTCCGCCCCCTCGAAGTCGAGCGCGAACAGCGCGGTGCCGGTCAGCCCGCCGTCTTCGATCCGGACCGAAGCGCCATCGCGCTCTTCGACGATGCCTGCGATCGCGACGCCGAAGCGCGCGGCGCCGGAGGCAATCCGGGGTAGCCAGTCGGCCTGCTGCGCGGGCGAGCCTGCCAGCATCAGCGCGAGCGGGGCGAGCACGCTGCGCCCCAGAAACGGTACGGGCGCCACGGCCCGGCCGAGCTGTTCGGCGACCACCGCCGCATCGAGCATCGTCATTCCCAGTCCGCCATGCGCTTCGGGAACCATCAGGCCGGTCAGCCCGATTTCATGGAGAGCAGCCATGACACGATCGCTGACCGCGCTGCCCGCATCCACACAGAAGCGCACATGATCGAGGGGGCAGGTTTCCGCAAGGCAGCGCCGGACCGCTTCGCCGAGCATCTCCTGTTCGGAGGAAAGACCGAAATCCATCAGGCGACGTCCTTCCGGCCCTCGGCAGAAGCCAGCGCAAGTCGCGGCTCGCGCGGCATGTCGAGGCCACGTTCGGCGATGATGTTCTTCTGAATCTGGGCCGTTCCGCCGCCGATGATGAGACCCAGCTGGAACATGTAGTTCCACTGCCATGTCCCGCCCTCGCGCACGCGCGGACTGTCGCTGTAGAGGATGCCCATTTCGCCCATCGCGTCGATCGCCAGGGCCGAGATCTGATGCGCCAGCTCGCAACTCTGCAGCTTGACGATCAGCTTCGCCATGCCCCCCGCGTCGCCCTTGAGCTGGTTCGAAAGCACGCGCATCCCGTTGTATTTCATCGCCGCGACCTCCGCCTGCAGGGCGACGAGGCGGTCGCGCAGCACGGGATCCTCTATCGCCCGGGCCGATCCGACCCGTTCGTCCCGCATCAGCCGGATCAGGGCCAGCAACCTGTTTTCAAGGGCATCGGGATCGCCCAGCATCCCGCGTTCATGGCCAAGCGTGGCATTGGCGACAAACCAGCCCTGGCCGCGCTGGCCCACGATCTGATCGACCGGTACCCGGACATCGGTGAAGAACGTCTCGTTGAATTCGGCGTGTCCGGTCATCGTCTTGAGCGAACGAACCTCGATGCCCGGCAGATCCATCGGGAAGATCAGATAGGAAATACCCGCGTGCTTGGGCGCCTCGGCCTCGGTCCGCACCAGACAGAAGATCATGTCGGCCTGCCGCGCGGTGCTGGTCCAGATCTTCTGCCCGTTGATCACGAAGTGACCATCTTCCTCGCGGGCGCTGGTGCGCAGGCTGGCAAGATCCGACCCTGCGCCGGGTTCCGAATAGCCTTGGCACCAGACGATTTCGCCCCGCAAGGTCGGCTCGATCCAGCGGCGCTTCTGCTCTTCGGTGCCCAGCTCGAGCAGCGTGGGAACAAGCATCGAAATGCCCTGGTTGGAAAGCCCGGCCGGGACGCCCGCGCGGGCGAACTCCTCCGCGATGATCCGGGCCTTCAATATATCGGGTTCGGCCCCGTAGCCGCCATATTCTCTGGGGATGGTCCGGGCGGTGTAGCCATGCTCGATCAGCAGCTTCTGCCAGGCGACCGCAGCGGCATCGGGCCGGGCGGCGCGCTGCGACGCGTGCGGTGCGCGGTGCCTGTTGCCGGCCAGAAAATCGCGCACTTCGTCACGGAAGCGCTCATATTCGGGCCCATATTCGAGGTTCATGGCGCAATGTCTCCAGGCGCGGCCGGCTGGAACACCGGCAACCGGAAATCGTCGCCCAGCGTCTCGAAGGTCAGTTCGACCGGCATGTCGAGTTCGAGTGCGTCGGGAGAGCATTCGATCAGTCTCGAGGCCATCCGCACCCCTTCCTCGAGCTCGACGACCGCGGCAACGAGCGGGATTTCGTCGGCGAAAGCCGGGTGCAGGGCCTGATGCGTAACGGTCCAAGAGAATAAGGTGCCTTTGCCGCTGCTGGGCAGCCAGGCGAAATCGGTGGAGCCGCAGCGTGCACACATATAGCGGGGAAGGTGCCGCCAGGTGCCGCAGGAGGCGCAACGCTGGAAATGCAGCCGGCCGTCCTGGCACAATCTCCAGAATTCCTGTTCGACGGGGTCCTGCGGACGCGGGCGCGGCTTGGCCGGAACGGCCTGCGCATCGGGGCGCAGCTTGGGAGGAAGTTCGCTATCCCCGCTCATGAGAACCTCCGCAAGATGGCGATGCTGCCGTCGCCCAGATCGCCCCAGCCGGTGACGAGGCCGGTCTGGGCGTTCTCGACCTGCCGATCTCCGCAGTCATGGCGCAGCTGGCGGACCGCCTCGACCACATGGTTGAGGCCCCAGACATGGGCCTCGCTGAGCAGTCCGCCATGAGTATTGAGTGGATAGCGCCCGCCCAGCTCGATCTGCCCATCACGGACGAAATCGAGCTGCCCGCCCGGCTCGCAGTACCCCAGCGCTTCGAGCTGCAGCAGCACTACATAAGTGAAACAGTCGTAGATTTGCAGGAAATCCATGTCCTCGCGGGTCATGCCGGCCATCGCGAACGCTTTCGGGGCGGCGTAGGAGAGTCCGATCTTGAACGGATCCGGGCGGGAGGGAATGTCGTCGGCGGGATAGGGGTGCCCTTCGGCCGCTCCGGCGATCGTCACGGGCACGTGCGGCATGTCGCGCGCGCGGTCGATCCGCGAGACCACCACCGCGCAGGCTCCGTCGGTTTCGAGGCAGCAATCGTAAAGCCGAAAGGGTTCGGAGATCCAGCGGGAGGTCGCGTAGGTATCCCAGTCCAATGGCCGCCCGTAGGTAAACGCCCTGGGATTGAGCTGGGCATGTTTTCGGCAGGCCAGCGCCACGGCGCCCATTGCCTCCGGCCCTACTCCGAACAGCCGCGAGTGGCGGGTCGCCAGCCAGGCGTACATCTGCACCGGCAGAAACACACCATAGGGGATGTAATAGCCCTGGATCGTGTTGGTGAGCGTGGTCATGTTCATCGACCGGGTCGGCGGTGCGCCGGCTTTTGGTCGCAGCGCGGAAAAACCGTTCCAGCCAAGCGTGACAAGAACATGGTCGCACAGACCGGACGCGATAGCCATGGCCGCATTTTGCAGTGCGGTCGTGGGACTGGCTCCGCCCATGTGGACGGTGGCTGCGTAACGCAGCACGTCGATCCCCAAATTGGCGGCCATTTCCTCGGAGGTCGTATAGATCGGCGGCGGGACCATGCCGTCGATGTCTCCCGGTTTGAGCCCCGCGTCGGCGATCGCGCGACGCGAGGCCTCCAGCATCATGTCGACCGCGCTGCGTTCGCTGCCCTTGACGAAATCGGTCTCGCCAATTCCGGTAATCGCGGCCTTGTCGGAAAAACCGTTCACGCGCTTCGCCACCGGGTCAGCGAAAACGGCTGGCCAGCGCGAGGGCCTTCTCGGCCTCGGAAACCAGATCGGCCATGACCGAAGCCGCGGGGCGCACCGCGTGGATCAGGCCGATGCCCTGGCCGGCGAACCCGGGGAGAATATCTTTGCGCCTTGCCTCGATACCGGCGGCCATGACCGGGCCGGCGATCATCGACTGATATGGCATCGGCAAAGGTTCCTTGCCTGCCGCGACCCACGCATCAGCCCATTTGTTCCGGATCATTCGTGCCGGCTTGCCGGTGATCGAGCGACTGACCACGGTATCGGAATCGCCGCCTTCGACGATCGCCTCCTTCTGGAAGTCCTCTATCCCCGCCTCTTCCGTGGCAAGGAATGCCGTGCCAACCCAGGCCCCTTCGGCACCCAGCATGAAGGCAGCGGCGACCCCCCGGCCATCGGATATGCCGCCCGCGCCGAGCACCGGCACCCTGTCGCCGACGGCATCGACCACCTGCGGGATCAGCGAGATCGTCCCGATCGGCGAATTATGCCCCCCGCCGTCATGGCCCTGGGCGACGATCACGTCGATCCCGCTCTCGACCACCTGGCGCGCGTGCTGGACCTTGCCGACAACCGCCATGACGATGGTCCCGTTTGCGTGGAGCCGGTCCATCCACGGGCCGGGGTTACCGAGCCCGGCGGCGTAGACCGGTACCTTTTCCTCGATCACGACTTCCATCTGCGCCTCGAAGAACTCCTTCGAGAAGAGCGGCGGGCCGCCTTCTGCATCCCGTCCGCCGATCGCGCGTCGCGCCGCCTCGCTATCGACCTTGGCCAACCCCTCGCGGGCCATGAATTCCTCGGCGAACTGGCGATATTCGGCAGCAAGCTCCATCGGATCGACGGGCGCCGCGCCATCTGGGGCGGGCTTGCCGCGGCGTACCGAGGCAGGGAGCAGCGTATCGACCCCGAACGGTTTGTCTGTCAGTTCGCGGGTCTGGCGAATCCATGCCCGCAGCCGCTCGGGCGCGCAGGCCGCGGCGCCAAGCACGCCCAGCCCGCCGGCATTGGAAACCGCAGCCGCCAGCGCCGGAACGCTTGCCCCGCCCATTCCCGCAAGCACGATCGGGAAATCGATCTTCAGCAACTCACAAATGCGGCTGTTCAAGGCCATTGCCTCTCTCCCTTCAAGCTAGCCTGCTTGCGTTCCCCCAGCGCACCTTTTGCGCGAGCAGATCGGGACTGCGCTCGGCCAGGTAGGTTGTCGAACCAGCGATCAGCCGCTCCATCTGGCGGCGCGCGCCCGCCGCATCGCGCATCCGGACAGCGTGCAGCACGCGGCCAAGGCACCGCAGCTGGGTGTCGCGTTCCTGGGCCGAATAGCCCAGGCTTATCGACATGTTGCGGGTCAACAAGTGCAGTGCGGAGACAAGCAGGCCGAATGTGGGGTTGCCGCTGGCCCAGCCCAGCAGATCGTGAAACCGGCGATTGGTTTCCTCGAATTCCGCTCCGTCTCGCTCGCGCTCGAGCCGTCCCAGGCAATCCTCGAGCGCGGCGAGATCCGCGACGGTTGCCATTTCGGCCGCCCGCGCCGCAACCGTCGGGGCGACCGCCTCGCGCAGCTCGAGCAGCGCCCGAAGATCGGTGTCCATGAATTGGAGGATCAACGCCATCGAACTGGCGAAATCGGCGGTCTGGGGTCGCGTGATGACCGGCCCGCCACCCCGGCCCTGGGCGAGGTGGATGACACCCTGCAACTCAAGAAAGCGCAGCGCCTCGCGAAGCGTTGCCCGCGCCACATCGTAGCGCGCCAGCATGACGTCTTCGGGGGGCAGCCGGTCTCCGGGTCCTTGCGCCCTGCTCTCGATATCTTCGACTATTTCGCGAGCCAGCACCAGCGCACGCTTGGCCTTGGCCTGAGCCTGGCCACTGCCGAGTGCCACGGTGCGGGCGGGATTGCGGCTTGATTGCATATAATTCTGATAAGATTTCGACGAGAAATTGTCAACAGAGGGGTCATATACCGGTTGACTTGGGGGAGTGACGCGTAAAAGCTTATACTATTATTGACGAATCGGCATGATTCTCCTATGCCGCACCCGACACACGAAAGGGAGTGGCGCGGTTATGGCTACGCGATCGATGCAGTCCGGTCCGGATCGCGAAGAACCGGACCGCCCAATTGCCGAAATCCCGCTTGCGGAAATCGACGTCTCTCGTCCGAGCCTGTTCCAGAGCGACAAGGTCGGAGCCTTCTTCGAGCGGTTGCGGCGCGAGGATCCGGTGCATTATTGTTCGGAGAGCGCCTTTGGACCCTATTGGTCGATCACCAGGTACAACGACATCATGGCGGTCGATACCAATCACAAGCTGTTTTCGTCCGAAGCCAAGTTGGGCGGCATCGCCATCCAGGACATGCACAACGACGCGACCAATCTCGAGCTCGAAATGTTCATCGCGATGGACCAGCCCAAGCATGACGCGCAGCGCAAGGCGGTTACGCCGGCAGTGGCACCATCCAACCTGCTGTTGCTCGAACCGGTGATCCGCGAACGGGCCGGGGCCATTCTCGATTCCCTGCCGGTGGGCGAAGAAATCGACTGGGTGAAGAGCGTTTCGGTCGAACTGACGACGATGACGCTTGCGACGCTGTTCGATTTTCCTTGGGACGAGCGAGCCAAGCTGACGCGCTGGTCGGACGTAACCACCGCGATTCCGGGATCCGGCATCGTCGAGAGCAACGAGCAGCGCCGCGAGGAGCTGATCGAGTGCGCCATGTATTTCAAGGGCCTTTGGGATCAACGCGTCGACCGCTCCGAGGGTAGCGACCTGATCACGATGATGGCGAATTCGCCGGCCACGCGTGAAATGCCCTTCCTCGAATTTCTGGGCAACCTGCTCTTGCTGATCGTCGGCGGGAACGACACCACGCGCAACTCGATCAGCGGGGGTGTGATCGCGCTCAACCAGAACCCCGATCAATATGAGAAGCTGCGCCAGCACCCCTCGCTGATCGGCAGCATGGTCCCCGAGATCATCCGCTGGCAGACCCCGTTGACCCATATGCGCCGGACCGCGCTGGCGGATAGCGAGATCGGCGGAAAGCGCATCGCCAAGGGCGACAAGGTTGTCATGTGGTATCTCTCGGGCAACCGGGACGAAACGGTGATCGAGAGGCCCGAAGAATTCATCATCGACCGAAAGAACCCGCGCCAGCATCTGTCATTCGGCTACGGGATCCATCGCTGCATGGGCAACCGTCTGGCCGAACTGCAGCTGCGGATCATCTGGGAAGAGATCCACAAGCGCTTCCGCCTTGTCGAGATGGTGGGTGAGCCCGAACGCCTGCTCTCCAATCTCGTTCGCGGCATCACCCGCCTGCCGGTCAAACTTCACGCGCATTGATCGATGCACCAAGGGAAGGTCACAATCTTATGGTGAAGGTCACCTTCGTCGCCCATGACGGTCGGCGGTTTCCGGTTGAAATCGAACCTGGCATGACGGCGCGCGAGGCGGCTCTGTTCAACGAGGTTCCGGGCATCGACGGCGATTGCGGAGGCCAATGCGCCTGTGCAACTTGCCACGTCCATGTCGATCCTGCGTGGATCGACCGGGTCGGCCGCCTGGCGGATGACAGTATGGAGGCCGACTTGCTCCAATTTGCTGAGGGAACCACGACGGAAAGTCGGCTTGCCTGCCAGATCAAGCTCGATGATCGGCTCGACGGGCTTGTGCTTCGCGTCCCGGAGCAGCAATATTGACCGAGGGCCTTTAGCTGCGGCGCGGCCGCGCCGAGAGGCTGCACACCGATATCCGCGCGGGGCCGATCAGTAGGAGGGCGCCGGCAGGCTGGAAGCCTCGGATGTCCGCGACGGGCCCTTCTACCGGCGGAAGCACGGCGCCTCCCCGGCCCGAGCGGTGCCGCGTTATAGCGTGCAGGCGGATCGATGCGGCATCGGATGCCGGCGATGAACGACGGGCGATACGCCGCGACGGGCAATCTGCGGCTCAGCGCGTTGCGCGCCGGAAATCCCAGAGCGGGATGCCCATTCGCGCCGCCTTGTCGGCGAGATTGTCCTGTATGCCGCTTCCCGGGAAGACGATGAGGCCGACGGGCAGCGCCTCGAGCATCCGGTCGTTGCGCTTGAATGGGGCCGCTTTTCCATGGCGGTTCCAGTCGGGCCGAAAGGTGACCTGCGCCACGCCTCGACTATCGGCCCAGCAGGCAGCCGCACGTTCGGCCCCCGTAGGCGCCGCCCCGTGAAGCAGGATCATGTCGACATGCCGCGCCCGGACCTTGTCCAGCGCAGTCCAGATGGCGTTGTGATCGCCGGTATCGCTTCCGCCGGTGAAAGCGATCCGCGTTCCTTCGGGTATCAGAGCCGCTGCTTTCTCGCGAAGTCTTGCGTCGAGGAAATCGCGGCTGTCGATCAGCGATGCCGTCATCGCGCGGCGATGCGCGCGCGACCCGGTTCGCGGCGCCCAGGCCTTGCGCAGCAGGATGCGGAACTGCTCGGCGGCTGCCTCGCGGAAGAACTCCATGGTATCGCGCCGTTCGAGGAGCGAGATGCCCTCTCGGGTTGCCTGCTCGAGTTCGACCGACCGGATCTCGCTGCCGTCCTGCTCGCGCTGGAGGCGGCGCTGGAGCTGCTCATTGTCGTCGAGCGCGCGCTCGACACGTTCGCCGGCCCGGTGGAAGATGTTGACCAGGTTCCAGAGGAGGTCGCCGAGATCGGGCTCGATCCGGGTTTCGACGAGACATCCGGCCAGCGCATCGAACATGTCCGCGATCGCGCCGCCGGCAAGATGCGCGTCGGGAAGCGGTCTCGGGTCAGGTTCGTCTTCGAACGGACGGTGGCCGAAGAGCTGCATCTCCTGTAGCAAATAGGCCGTGGTGCCGGGTTCGGCGGGACGGTCGTGCGGGGTGGCGTCGCTTTGCATCATGGGTCTCCGTCTGTCCAAGCCGCGCCTCGTGCGGCCTTCGTGGCGACGGAAGGCGGCATGCGGAGCGGGGTTGTCGCCGCGATTCAGGTCGGCGAGCACTGCGGCGCGGCGCGACCGCGGCATGTCGGCCATGGCGTTAGACAGCGCTTCGATCATGTCGGCCGTCACGTCCGCGACACGGGCAGTCTGCGGTCCGATGACAAGCAATTGCACAAGCAGCCCGGCAAGCAGCTGTCCCGCCAGCACGATGCCGACCAGCATCGCGACCTTTCGCTTCGCGAAGCGCTCAACCATCCGGGCTGCAGGTCAGCATATATCCTACTCCCCATATGGTGCGCACGAAGCGTGGCGCATCTGCGTCATCGCCGATGGCCTTGCGCAGACGGCCGACCTGGACATCGATCGCGCGGTCGCTGATTTCTGCATCGCGACCAAGCGCGCGATCGATGAGCTGGGCACGGGTGAGCGGACGCCCGGCGCTTCGCGCGAGAGCCCCCATCAGAGCGAATTCCCGCGATGAGAGCGCGACGGGGTTACCGTCGCGCAGCACCGTCATCGCCGAGTAGTTTATCGTGAAGGGGCCGACGATCACCGTCTCGTCGCGCGACTGGGTGCGCGCTGGGGACAGTCGGCGAAGCAGGGCGTTGATGCGGGCGACCAGCTCACGTGGCAGGAAGGGCTTACCGAGATAATCGTCCGCCCCCATCTCGAGGCCGATGACCCGATCGACGGGATCGCCCCGCGCGGTCAGCATGATGACCGGAATGCCGTCGCCGCCTTCACGAAGACGGCGCAATATTGCGAGGCCATCCTCTCCCGGCATCATCAGGTCGAGGACGAGGAGGTCCGCGGGCTCACGCTGCAACCCCGCCTCCATGGCGCGCCCGCTATTCGACCATTCCTGCATCATGTGGCGCCTCTGCTGCTCATATTCGGCTTTGTTGTACACGCCCCTCGACGAGCGGCCGTCTTCATGCGCAAGACATTTTTCGACCCAGTCACTGTTGAACCCCATCTCGTTCAGAAGCGTCGAACCCGTTCGGCGAAGGTCGTGCACGGTGAATGGTTCAAGCGGCAGGCCGTCTTTCCGCGCCTGTTCGACCACGGCGTAAGTCACCCGGTTCAGAGTTGCACGGGACATCGGCGCATCCGCGTCGTAGCGGGATGGCAGCAGATATTTCGAATTGCCCGCACAGGTCTTCAGCGCGATCAGGATGTCGAGCATCTGCGTCGACAGATAGACATTGTGCGGCCGCGATCTTTTCATTCTTTCCTTCGGAATGGACCAGACGGCATTTTCGAAGTCGACCTCGTTCCAGACCGCATCCTGGAACTCACTCTTCCGCACCATCGAAAGTAGGATGAATCGCATCCCCAAGCGTATTGTCGGGATGGTTGCCACCTGCTCGAGGGCCTTGAACAGCACCCTGATTTCCGAAGGAGATAGCGAGCGATCTTTCGGGACAAAAGTCGCGATTGATGCCGGACCCACTTCGTCAGCGGGATTCGCCGCCTTTTCGCCGTGCAGCTTTGCAAAGGCGTAAATCTGTTTGAGGATATCGCGGACATGAATGGCGGTTGCCGGCGCGCCGCGATCTACGATCTTGAGGCAATGTTCGCGTAGATCGCCCGGGGTGATCTCGGTCAATAGGCGACTCTTCCATACCGGAAGTAACTCACGCTCGAATATCGAGCGCCTCATTGCTCGAGTGCTGTCGGCCATAGGAGCACACTGAAGCCACTTCTCTCCGAACTGGCCAAAGCTCTTGGCTTCCTTGATCCGCCTCTTCTCGCGCTGCTTCTCGATGGCCGGCGACTGCCCCTCGGCGATCATTCGTTTTGCGTCGATGCACTTTTCGCGAGCGCGCGCTAGCGAGAGGTCCGAAGGCGCGTATTTGCCAAGTGTCACGGTCTCCCGGCGCCCATGCAAACGGTAGTCCACGCGGAAGGAAATGGTGCCGCCGGGACTGACCAGCACATACATGCCGTCACGGTCCGTGACCTTATATGGTTTTGCTTTTGGTTTCAGGTGCTTGAGTTCTGTATCGGTAAGCATGAGGGGGACTCCGACGGAAAAATACCGTCAGCCTAAAAGCGCGGTTCTCCCGCCCGAAAAAGCACTGCTTTTCCGACTGTTAGAGCGAAAAAAATACCGTCTAGGGCTGATGTGTTCCTGACGGTATCGACGATTTCTGGAAGAAACAAGGGTAGGCAACGCCGTCAGCCCGTCCGCTCGCAATGAAGGCTGCCCACCGATTGTCGCCGAATGTTATCGACAACAAAATTATTTTTTTCAATTAGTTGGACGTCATCCCTGCGAGAGGTATTCGGGCATTTGCGTGCCCCGAATCATTCCCACTCTATCGTCCCCGGCGGCTTTGACGTATAGTCGTACACCACGCGGTTGATGCCCTGCACCTCGTTGATGATGCGCGTTGCGCAGCGGCTGAGGAAGCTCGCGTCGAAGGGGTAAATGTCGGCAGTCATGCCGTCGGTCGACGTGACGGCGCGGAGCGCGCAGACATGGTCGTAGGTGCGCCCGTCGCCCATCACGCCGACGGTCTTGACCGGGAGCAGCACCGCGAACGCCTGCCAGATCGCATCGTAAAGACCCGCATTGCGGATTTCTTCGAGGTAAACCGCGTCGGCCTTTCGGAGGATGTCGCAGCGTTCCTTGCTGACTTCGCCGGGAATACGGATCGCGAGGCCGGGGCCGGGGAAGGGGTGGCGGCCGACAAAGATGTCGGGCAGGCCAAGCTCCTTGCCGAGCAGGCGGACCTCGTCCTTGAACAGTTCGCGCAAGGGTTCGACCAGCTTCATATTCATGCGTTCGGGCAGGCCGCCGACATTGTGGTGGCTCTTGATCGTCACGCTCGGCCCGCCGGTGAATGAAACCGATTCGATGACGTCGGGGTACAATGTGCCTTGCGCCAGGAAATCGGCGCCGCCGATCTTCTTCGCTTCTTCCTCGAACACGTTGATGAATTCGGCGCCGATGAACTTGCGCTTCTTTTCGGGGTCGGTGACGCCCGCGAGGCCCGCCATGAAGCGCTCTTCGGCGTCCACGACGACCAGCGGGATATTGTAATGGTCGCGGAACAGCCGCTCGACCTGTTCGCGCTCGTTCATGCGGAGCAGGCCGTGGTCGACGAAAACGCAGGTCAGCTGTTCGCCGACCGCTTCGTGGATCAGCACCGCCGCGACCGCGCTGTCGACGCCGCCTGACAGGCCGCACAGCACGCGCTGGTCGCCGACCTGCGCGCGGATTTCGGCGATCTTGGTGGCGCGGAATTCGGCCATCGTCCAGTCGCCGCTGCACCCGCAAACGTGACGGACGAAATTGGCGATCAGCTTGGCGCCGTCGGGGGTGTGGACGACTTCAGGGTGGAATTGCGTGCCGTAATAGCGGCGCTCGTCGTCGGCGATCAGCGCGAAGGGGGCGCCGCCGCTGACCGCAACGATGCGGAAGCCGGGGGCGAATTGGGTCACCTTGTCACCATGGCTCATCCACACCTGATGCCGCTCGCCGACCTGCCACAAGCCGTCGAACAGCACACAGGGCTCGGTGACGGTCAGGAAGGCGCGGCCAAATTCGCCGTCGCGCTCGCCATCGGCACCGCCGGGTTCGACGCGGCCGCCGAGCTGCTGGCTCATGACCTGCTGCCCGTAACAGATGCCGAGGATGGGAAGGCCGCTGTCGAACACCGACTGCGGTGCGCGCGGGCTGCCATCGGCGGGAACCGATGCGGGGGATCCCGACAGGATCACGCCTTTTGGCTGCATTCGCTCGAGTGCGGCTTCGGCCTGGGTGAAGGGGACGATCTCGCTATAGACCCCCGCTTCGCGGACCCTACGGGCGATGAGCTGGGTCACCTGGCTACCGAAATCGATGATCAGGATCGATTCACCGGTATCGGAGCGGGGCGCGGCGGATGTGTCTGGAGTCGGCATGGCTGGCCGATAAGGGCAGCGCGCCATGCTGTCCAGCGGTCGATATGGCCCGTTGGTGGAACGCAACTGGCCTCGACACATTGTTGCGACAATTGCGACATAAATGAACGCGCCACAAAGATGCGCGTCAGCAAGGGTTCAGTCCGGTCGCGCAAAAAAGAAGCAAGAAAAAACAGAAGGCTCTCCCCCAATGACCCATGCCCATCTCTCCCTTTCAGCGCGCGCGCTGTTGCTGACCGCGAGCGCCGCGCTCGCTTGGCCCGCCATGGCCGAAACCGATGCGATGCCTGCCGGCGCCGCGGTGACGGCAATCGCTGACCAGCCATCGGCTCCGACCGTCAGCGCGTCGAGCGACCCCGAAGATGAATATGAAGAGATCGACGGCGACGAAATTGTCGTGACCGCGCCGCGCCTTGCCGGGCAGCTGGAAACCGACATCAAGGCTGAGGCCGAGCTCGATGAAGCGGCGATCGCCAGTTACGGCGTATCGAACGTGTCCGAACTGCTCGAGGCGCTCGCCCCGCAGACGCGCTCGGGCCGCGGGCGCGGCGGCGGGCGACCGATCATCCTGATCAACGGACGCCGCATCGGCGGCTTCGGCGAAGTGCGCAACCTGCCCCCCGAGGCGATCGCCAAGGTCGAGATTTTCCCTGAAGAAGTCGCGCTGCAATATGGCTATTCGGCCGACGAGCGTGTCGTCAACATGGTGCTCAAGCCCAATTTCCGGCAGGTCGCGGTCGAGGCCGAAGGCGGCGTTCCGACGCAGGGCGGGCGGTTCCAGAGCGAGGTCGAGGGCAGTTTCCTGGCGATCGGCGAAAATGGCCGGGTCAACGTCAACGCGGGCTGGGAACAGTCGACGATGCTCACCGAAAACGAGCGCGGTCTTGGCCCTGCGACGCGCAGCTTGTTGCCCGAAAGCGATACCTATCTGATCGATGCGACGATCCAGCGCAGCCTGAACAAGGTCACCGATGCGTCGATCAACCTGCGGCTGGACCAGACCGACAGTCTGTCGTTCCTTGGTCCTGTCGTCGCGGGCGGCGATGTGCCGCTGGAACGCGACAGCCGCAGCCGCAATCTGACGACGACCGCCAGCGTTAACGGCATGCTCGGCGATTGGCGCTGGTCGCTGTCGGGCAATTATGGCGACGCCGATCAGCGCACCTTCACCGACCGGGTGACCGGCGCGCGCGACCGCTTCGACAGCAGCCAGCAAAGCTTTGGCGGCAGCGCGAACCTGTCGGGGACGGTGACCGAGGGCTGGGCCGGACCGATCCGCCTGTCGATGACCGGCAGCTATTCGGGGCTGCGCTTCGACAGCCAGTCCGCGCGCTCGGGCGTGGTCACCACCACCGATCTGGGGCGCGATACGCCCAGCGTGTTCGGCTCTCTGACGCTGCCGCTGCTCGATCCCGAGTATGAGGTCGGCAACATCGGCCGGATGTCGCTGACGCTGAGCGGTCAGGTCGCCAATCCCAGCGATTTCGAGGCGCTCAAAAGCTGGGGGGCGAGCCTCAACTGGGGCGTGACCGACAATCTGTCGCTGATCGCCAGCTTCAACAATGACGAGGCGGCACCCGGCATCCAGCAGCTGGGCGCGGCTCCGCTGGTGACGCCCGGGGTCACCTATTATGATTTTGCGACCGGCCAGACGGTGGAGATTACGACGACAACCGGCGGCAATCCCTTCCTGCTCGCCGAACAGCGGCGCGACCTGAAGCTGGGGCTGAACTGGGAAGTCCCGATGGTCGAAGGCCTGCGCCTGTCGGTCAATTACAACCGCAACAAGAGCAACGACACCGCGAACAGCCTGCCGCTGCTGACGCCCGAGATCGAGGCGGCGTTTCCGGGCCGCGTGACGCGCGACGCCAATGGCGTGTTGATCGCGCTCGACCAGCGGCCGGTCAACTTCGACCAGGTCGAAAATTCCCAGATTCGCTGGGGCTTGAACTTCGGCAAAAGCTTTGGCCAACCCGATCAGGCTGGACGCCCCGGTGGCGGCCCGGGCGCAGGTGCCGCCGGACCGCGCGGCGCTGGTGGTCCGCGGATGGGGGGTCGCGGTGGGCGCGGCGGAGGTGGGCCCGGCGCGATGTTCGGTGGCGGTCCGCAGGGCGGCCGCTGGTCGGTGTCGCTATATCACACCTATAAGCTGACCGACACGATCCTGATCCGCCCGGGGGTTCCCGAACTCGATTTGCTCGACGGTTCGGCGACCGGCAGCGGCGGCGGCAGCAATCGTCACCTGCTCGAACTCGACGGCGGGCTGTTCTACAAGGGGCTCGGCTTTCGTCTGAGTGGTAAATATGACAGCGGCAGCACGGTGACCGGCGGCACCGCGGGCGACCTCAACTTCGGCGATCTTGCGACGTTCAACCTGCGCTTTTTCGCCGACCTCAATCAGGTGCCTAAGCTGACCGAGAAGCTCCCCTTCTTAAAGGGATCGCGCCTGCGCCTGTCGATCGACAATCTGTTCGATGCGCAGCGCAAGATCACCGATGCGAACGGGGTGGTGCCGCTGAATTATCAGCCCGGCTACATCGACCCCTTGGGCCGCTACATCGAGCTGGAGTGGCGCAAGACGTTCTAGGCGGGCGCCCCCGCGGCACCGAAGGTGAATTCGGACGCCGCAACGCCGGGTACGAAGGTCAACGCTTGTACGAACTGGGCGGTGCAGCTTGTCCAGCTGTAGCGCGCACCCAGCGCGGCGGCGTCGGCGCGGTCACAGGTCAGTGCGGTATCGATCGCGCGGCCCAAGTCCTCGTCGAGCGCGCCCGCGCCATCGCGGATGATGTCGCCGGGGCCGGGAACGGGAAAGGCGGCAACGGGCGTTCCGCAGCTCAGTGCTTCGATCACCACCAGCCCGAAGGTGTCGGTGCGGCTGGGAAAGACGAACACGTCGGCGCCGGCATAGGCCGCCGCGAGCGCTTCGCCGCCAAGCTTGCCGAGGAACAGCGCGCCGGGGTGCTGCGCCTGAAGCGCCGCGAGCGCAGGTCCGTCGCCGACGATCACTTTCGTCCCCGGACAATCGATGTCGAGGAACGCCCCGATATTCTTTTCGACCGCGACGCGGCCGACATAGAGCTGGATCGGGCGCGGCAGACCGGCATAAGCGGGGTGCGCGGCGCGGTCGGGACGAAACAGATCGTGATCGACGCCGCGCTCCCACATCATCGTCTGCTCAAGTCCCTGTTCGGCGAGTTCGCGCGCCAGGCTGCGCGTCGCGACCATGATGTGCCGCGCAGGGCGGTGGAACCAGCGGATGAAGCGCCAGACGACTTTGGGTGAAATCGGCAGGCGCGCCGCCACATATTCGGGAAAGCGTGTGTGATAGGCGGTGGTGAAGGGAAAGCCGTGCTTCAGGCACCAGCGCCGCGCCGCCAGTCCCAATGGCCCTTCGGTCGAGATATGGATCGCCTGCGGGGCGAAGGCGCGGATATGTCGGCCGACCTTGCGCCACCCCGCCAGCGCAAGGCGGATTTCGGGATAGGAGGGGCAGGGGATCGACCGGAACAGGTCGGGCGAGACGACCGCGACCTCATGCCCCGCCTTGCGCAATTCGGCGATCGTGGCCTGCAAGGTGCGGACGACGCCGTTGACCTGCGGCTCCCAGGCGTCGCTGACAATGAGGATCCTCATGCGGCGCGCGCCGGGGCGGGCAGTTCCAGCACCGCCGGGACTGCGCGCGCGGCGACCTCTTCGGCCCAGTGCAGGATTTCCATGTGGCCGTCATGATGCTCGACCAGCGCGGTGCAGCCTTCGACCCAGTCGCCGTCGTTGTAATATTCGGTGCCCTCGATCTCGCGCATTTCGGCGCTGTGGATATGGCCGCACACCACGCCATCGACCCCGCGCGAGCGCGCGGCGTGGGCGACGACTTCCTCGTAGCGACCGATGAACTGCACCGCGTTCTTGACCTTGTGCTTGGCGACCATCGACAGCGACCAATAGGGCAGGCCGAACTTGCTGCGCACCGCGTTGACCACGACGTTGCACTTCATCAGCGCAGTGTAGGCAGCGTCGCCGACGAAGGCGAGCCAGCGGTGCGCGAGCATCACCGCGTCGAATTCATCGCCATGGACGACGAGCAGCTTGCGGCCGTCGGCGGTTTCGTGGATCGCTTCGCGGCGAATTTCTACGCCGCCGAAATCGAAGCCGTCGAACGGCTTGACCATTTCGTCATGGTTGCCGGGGACATAGACGACGCGGGTTCCGCGCTTGGCGCGCTTGAGTACGCGCCAGACGACGTCATTATGCTCGGGCGGCCAGAAATGCCGCTTCTTGAGCCGCCAGCCGTCGATGATGTCGCCGACGAGATACAGCGTTTCGCAATCGACATGGTCGAAGAAGTCGATCAGCATCCCGGCGTTGCAACCGCGGGTGCCGAGGTGGATGTCGCTGACCCACACGCTGCGATAGTTGCGACGCTCGCCGATCACGCGCTCGGGAATATGCGGGTCGGTCGTGAAGGGATCGGCAAAACGCGCGGGGATCGGCAGGGTCGAGATCGAGGCCATGTCATGCTCCGTGGCAGCCTTAGCTGCTCACGGGCTAGACAGGAGTTTTGTGACACTGTGCGATTCAAACCCGCGTCGGTTCGGCGACGGTTTGGCGGCGGTTTTGTGACGGTTGCGCTGATCCTCCCTGTGGCGAAGCCACGGGGAGGTGGCAGCGCGAAGCGCTGACGGAGGGGCCATGGCGCGGCGTTACCGCCCCTCCACCATCCGCTTCGCGGACGGTCCCCCTCCCCACGGCTTCGCCGCAGGGAGGATCAGGTTCGCCGGATCACCAAATTCCTGATCTCGCTCATATCTTCGATCGCGAAGCGCACGCCCTCGCGTCCCAGCCCCGAATCCTTGACCCCGCCATAAGGCATGTTGTCGACGCGGTAGCTCGACACGTCGTTGACGACGATACCGCCGACGTCGAGATGATCCCATGCCTCCAGCACCTTCTGGATGTCGCTGGTGAACAGCCCCGCCTGCAGGCCGAACTTGCTGTCGTTGACCTCGGCCAGCGCCTCGTCCCATGTGGCGAATTTCGACAGCACGACGACCGGGCCAAAGGCTTCCTCGACGACGACATCGGCGCCCTTGGGCACATTTTCGAGCAGCGCCGCCTCGAGCATATTGCCCTCGCAACCGCCGCCCGCCAGCAGCGTCGCGCCCGCGGCGACCGCATCGTCGATCCAGCCTTTCAGCCGCTGCGCTTCCTTCACTGAAATCATCGGCCCGATGAAGGTATCGCGATGCTTCGGATCGCCCGATTTCAACGTCTTGACCTTCGCGGTGAGCATGTCGCGGAACTTGTCGTAAATGTCGGCATGGATGATCACGCGCTGGACATGGATGCAGCTTTGTCCCGACTGGTAATAGCCGCCGAAGATGATGCGCGCGAGCGCATGGTCGAGGTTGGCGTCCTTGTCGACGACCACCGCGGCGTTGCCGCCGAGTTCAAGTACGACCTTTTTCTTACCCGCCTTGGCCTTCAAATCCCAGCCGACGCCCGGCGACCCGGTGAAGGACAGTAGTTTCAGCCGCTCGTCGGTGGTGAACAGGTCGGCGCCCGCGCGGCTCGCGGGTAAGATGCTGAAGGCACCCTCGGGCAAGATGTCGCACTCGGCGAGCACTTCGCCCATGATGATCGCGCCGAGCGGGGTCAGCGACGCGGGTTTCATCACGAACGGACAGCCGATCGCGATCGCCGGGGCGATCTTGTGCGCGGCAAGATTGAGCGGGAAGTTGAACGGCGAGATGAAGCTGCACGGGCCGATCGGCACGCGTTTCCACATGCCCATATAGCCCTTGGCGCGCGCCGAAATGTCGAGCGGCTGCACCTCGCCATAGTTGCGCGTCGCCTCCTCGGCGGCGATGCGGAAGGTGTCGATCAGCCGCGTGACCTCGCCTTCGCTGTCGGCGATCGGCTTGCCCGCCTCGACACACAGCGCATAGGCGAGCTCGTCGAACCGCTCCTGAAAGCGCTGAACGCAATGGCTGAGGACGTCGCGCTTCTCATAGCTTGCAAGCCGCGCCATCGGCTCGGCGGCGCGCACGGCACCCGCGATCGCTTCGTCGATGACGTCGGGGGTCGCCAGCGCGGTGCGGAACGCGACCTCGCCCGTGAACTTGTCGATCACCTCAAGGTCGGTGTTCGGCTGCGCCGCCTTGTTGTTGAGATAGAGCGGATAGACGTCTTTGAGCTTCATTTTTACCTCTCCGCACCCCGGCGAACGCCGGGGTCCAGGGCTAGAATGCGCAACGGTGGCGCAGGGGCGCTCTGGGCCCCGGCTTTCGCCGGGGAACAGCAAGCGGCGGGCTACATCTCTTTCGATATCCGCTTGATGTCGATGTTCAAGATCTGATCATTCTCCGAATAGTCGACCGGGCAGTCGATCAGATGAACCCCGGGCGTATCGCGCGTATGCGCCAGCAGTTCCTTGAGATGCGCGGCGCTTTCGACGCGGTGACCGTGCGCGCCATAGCTTTCGGCATATTTGACGAAATCGGGGTTGCCGTAGGTCAGTCCCCAATCCTTGAAGCCCATATTCGCCTGTTTCCAGCGGATCATGCCATAGCTGTTGTCGTTGAGGATCAGCACCGTCATGTTGAGCCCCAGCCGCACCGCGGTTTCCATCTCCTGGCTGTTCATCATGAAGCCGCCGTCGCCGCACACCGCCATCACCTTGCGGTCGGGATAGACCATCGCCGACATCATCGCCGACGGCAGCCCCGCGCCCATCGTCGCGAGCGCATTGTCGAGCAGCACGGTGTTCGGGCGATAGGCGGTATAACCGCGCGCGAACCAGATCTTGTACACGCCATTGTCGAGGCAGATGATGCCGTCGTCGGGCATCGCGTCGCGGATCGATTGCACCAGATGCGGCGGAAAGATCGGGAAGCGTTCGTCCTTCGCCAGCGGCGCGGTATGGTCGACCTCGCCCTGACGATAGGCGAGCATATGGTCGAATTTCCAGCTGCCGCTGGGGACGATATCCTCCTTCATCTGCCAAACGGCGTTGGCGATGTCGCCGATCACCTCGATATGCGGGAAATAGACCGGATCGACCTCGGCGGTCTTGCTCGAGATATGGATCACCGTCGGGCCATCTTCCTTCATGAAGAAGGGCGGCTTTTCGATGACATCATGGCCGAGGTTTACGATGCAGTCCGACGCCTCGACCGCGCGGTGGACGAAATCGCCCGCCGACAGCGCGGCGCAGCCGAGGAACTTCGGGTGCCGCTCGTCGATCACGCCCTTGCCGAGCTGGGTGGTGAGGAAGGGGATGCCGGTCTTTTCGATGAACTGCAGCAACATGCGGCTCGTCATCGTCCGGTTGGCGCCCGCGCCGATGACGAGGACCGGGGATTTTGCGTTCTCCAGCGCCTTCACCGCTTCGCGGATCGACTTGGTATCGGCGTTCGGGCGGCGCGAATGGCTGCGTTTCAGCGGGCGCGAATCGGTGTGTTCATCGGCAATATCCTCGGGCAGCTCGATATGCACCGCGCCGGGCTTTTCTTCCTCGGCCAGGCGAAACGCCTCGCGCACGCGGCTTGGAATATTGTCGCTGCTCGCCATCTGGTGGGTGAATTTGGTGATCGGCGACATCATCGAACAGACGTCGAGAATCTGGAAGCGGCCCTGTTTCGATTTCTTGATCGGCTTCTGCCCGGTGATCATCATCATCGGCATGCCGCCCAATTGCGCATAGGCGGCAGCGGTGACGAAGTTGGTCGCGCCGGGGCCAAGCGTCGCGAGGCACACGCCGGTCTTGCCGGTGTGACGGCCATAGGTTGCCGCCATAAAGCCCGCGCCCTGTTCGTGTCGGGTCAGGATCAGCTTGATCTTGGTCGACCGCGACAGGCTGTCGAGAAAGTCGAGATTTTCCTCGCCCGGAACACCGAAAATATATTCGACGCCTTCTTCCTCCAGGCATTCGATGAACAGGTCGGATGCTTTTTTCATGTGACAGTCGCCCCCTCAGCCGCGCACCGCCATCGGTGCAGCCCCAAGCCATGCTGGCGACCCACAGCATGATTATTCGGTGCAGCGGCGCTCGTCGTCAGGCCGCGAGTCCCTGCTGCTCCGGGGCCAGTTTGTAACGAGGGGGGAGGGGGTTGTCACCAGTCTGTGGACGAGTTCTCCGATCGACTTACGGCACCCAAAAATTAAGTGTGATCGACCCCGATACCCTTCTCGAGACCTTGGAGAAACGCCAGAAAATTCTCTTCCTTTTTGTTCCACCATTCCCAAACATCTTGGGACAGCCAGCCCGACGCATCCTGCGGATTTACTTTTGTCAGGACAAAAAGGCTGGGAGGGAAAAGGGCAACAAAGCTTTCTTGTAACGCCAGAAGGTCAAGATGGCTCTTCAGAAGGTATGTTCCGGCGAAGGGAGTGTAATACTGAGAAATTTTTCTATTGTCTTTGATGATCTGAGCTAACTGGACAGCGTTTATGTTACCAGAGTATGGATCATAGGACAGAATATAACTATTCATAATCACTTGCTATTTCTTTGTCGGTCGCGGCGACATTAGATGTTAGAACTGGTGATGCTGATAGCGTAATTGGTGCTTTCCCGTCCGGTGTATTGACTACAATTTGGTTCCGCGTGATCAGCATTTTGTTCTCTACATGGCGATCGTTCTGCAGTCGGTCGCGATCAAAAACGGTGAACCAGAAAAGCTGTAGCGCTGTAATCGCAAGCGGTACGCATCCAACGACAAAATACGCGTTCCCCCCGGTCCACGCTGACAGCGCAAAAGATAACGGAGAAATTATTCCACAAAGAATGAGTGAGGGATTCATGGCACTGCTTGTCGCTATGTGCCTCGTCACACTTTCGGATGCGTTCTGACCGAAGGGAAACATCGCATGTACATGCGTGGATTTAGTTTGAATCGCAACCCGGAGAATTTACGGGCGGTGGGGCACTTGCCTTGCGGCTTCACTTGCGAGGTGAGCTAGTCCACGTCGAACAACCCCGCCAGCTGCTCAACCATCGTGCCGCCCAATTGCTCGGCATCCATGATCGTTACCGCGCGGCTGTAATAGCGGGTGACATCGTGACCAATGCCAATCGCGCACAGTTCGACCGGCGAGCGGTTTTCGATCCAGTCGATCACCTGGCGCAGGTGCTGGTCGAGATAGGCACCGTGGTTCACCGACAAGGTGCTGTCGTCGACCGGCGCGCCGTCGCTGATCACCATCAGAATGCGGCGTTCCTCGGGGCGGCCGATGATGCGCTGGTGCGCCCACATCAGCGCCTCGCCGTCGATATTTTCCTTGAGCAACCCTTCGCGCATCATCAGCCCGAGCGACTTGCGCGCACGGCGGTAGGGTTCGTCGGCGGGCTTGTAGATGATGTGGCGCAGGTCGTTGAGGCGGCCGGGATGCGCCGGGCGGCCCGCGGCCAGCCAGTCCTCGCGGCTCTGTCCGCCCTTCCACGTCCGCGTCGTGAAGCCCAGGATTTCGGTCTTCACGCCGCAGCGTTCGAGCGTGCGCGCCAGGATGTCGGCGCTGATCGCGGCGATGCTGATCGGCCGTCCGCGCATCGACCCCGAATTGTCGATCAGCAGCGTTACCACCGTATCGCGGAAGTCGGTGTCGCGTTCGATCTTGTAGCTCAGCGACTGTCCCGGCGAGACGATGACGCGCGCCAGCCGCGCAGCGTCGAGCTGGCCCTCTTCCTGGTCGAAATCCCACGCGCGATTCTGCTGCGCCATCAGGCGCCGCTGCAAACGATTGGCGAGCTTTGTCACCGCGCCCTGCAGATGCTGCATCTGGGTATCGAGATAGGCGCGCAGTCGCGTCAGTTCGTCGGCATCGCACAATTCGGTCGCGAGGATGATCTCGTCATGCTTGTCGGTGAAGCGCAGGTAATTGAAATCGGGAATGTCGCTCGGCAGGCGGTTGGGGCGCACGGGCAACATGCCCTCATCGCCTTCGCCGCCCATTTCGGGTTCGCCGTCGGCTTCCATTTCCTGCGCATCGGGATCGCTGTCGCCGTCGTCGGCCTGATCACCGGCCATTTCGGCGCGGGCGTCGACCTGGCTTTCCCCGGCGCCGCCGTCTTCGCTTTCCTGCTCGTCCTGGCTTTCCTCGGCTTCGCTCTCATCCTCTTCGCCGCCGTCCTCGCTGCCTTCCTCCAGCGGTTCGTCGCTGTGGATCAGGTCGAGGTGGCGCAGCGCGAGCTTAGCGGTTTCGGCGAACGCCGCCTGATCGTCGAGCAGCATCGACAGCGCGGTCAGATCGCCGCCCGCTTCCTTGTTGATCCATTCGCGTACCAGCGACAGGCCGGTTTCGGTCCCTTGCGGCGCCTGCGCGCCGGTGAGCGCCTCGCGCAGCATCAGTTCGAGCGCGCTCGACATCGGGACATCGTCGCGGCCCTGCGCGCGTGAAATCGGGTCGCTGCGCATCCGCATCGCGAGGCTCGCCGACAGGTTGGCGCGCATCCCGTCCATGTGGCGCGCGCCCAGCGCCTCGATCCGCGCCCGTTCCATCGCATCGAACGCCGCGGCAGCGAGCGGTTCGACGGGGCGCGCCGCCGCGTGCAGCTTCTCGCTGTGATGCTTCATCCGCAGCGCATAGCCATCGGCAAACCCGCGCGCTTCGGCGACCTGATCCGCCGGAAGCGTGCGCGACGGCGTCGGCACCTTGATTGCTTTGCCGATCTGCGCCGGAGCATCGGCGGTAAAGCCGACCTCGACCTCGGCATCGCGGGTAACGGCCCGCGCGACGCTGGACAGCGCGGCCTTGAAATCTTCGAGGGGCGATTGGGCGGTCATTGAGTCGGCTCTAACCAGCTTTGGCTGTCGAAGGAAATCCCTTTCATCGTCACCCCGGACTTGATCCGGGGTCCATCGCTTCATCGGCGTAATGGACCCCGGATCAAGTCCGGGGTGACGAAGGTTGCGTGGGTGAGGGCGTAGCTTTGCTCGCTTGACCCGGCTCGGCAAGGGTTGCATTCGGCAACCTATGACCTCCCCCACCACTTCTCCCATGCGCCGCCCCTGGATCGTCATCCTTTGCGCCGCCTTCATCGTCACGCTGGCGATGGGGGTGCGCCAGTCGTTCGGGCTTTTCCTGCCGCAGATGAGCGTCGATATCGGGATCAGCCGGTCGGATTTCGGGCTGGCGATGGCGCTTCAGAACCTGCTGTTCGGGCTGGTCCAGCCCTTCGTCGGCGCGCTGGCGGACAAGCATGGCGCGGGGCGCGTCGTGCTGGCGGGGGCGCTGCTCTATGCGCTTGGCTTGATCGGCGCGGCGTTGGCGACCGACGCGATCGGACTGCATATCAGTTTCGGTATCTTCATCGGCATGGCGCAGTCGGCGACGACCTTTGTCGTGGTGCTGGGCGCGGTCGGGCGCGTCGTCAGCCCGGTAAAGCGCAGCAGTGCGTTCGGCATCGTGACCGCGGGCGGCTCCCTCGGCCAGTTCCTGGTCGTGCCGCTGGCGTCGATGCTGCTCGGCGATGTCGGCTATCATCAGACGCTATGGATCATGGGGGGACTGGTCGCGTTGTGTGGCGTTCTGGCCATCGGGATCGCGGGACGCCCCGATGGCGGGCCGGGCGTCGCTGCCGACGTCGAGCAGACCGCTGGCGAGGCGCTGCGTGAGGCATCGGTCCATCGCGGCTTCTGGCTGCTCAATGCCGGGTTTTTCGTCTGCGGTTTCCACATCGCGTTCATCGCAACCCATCTGCCCGCCTATCTCGACGACAAGGGGCTGGGGATCGAGATCGGGGCGCAGGTGCTGGCGCTGGTCGGGCTGTTCAACATCCTCGGCTCTTATGTGTTCGGCCGCGCGGGCGACGTGCTGCGGCAGAAATATGTGCCGTCAGCGCTCTATACCGCGCGCTCGGCGGTGATCGCGCTGTTCCTTTTCGTTCCGCTCAGCCATGCGAGCGCGCTCGTATTTGCCGGCGCGATGGGTTTCCTGTGGCTGGGAACCGTGCCGCTGACCAGCGGCATCGTCGGGCGCATCTTTGGCATCCGCTATCTTTCGATGCTCTATGGCATCGTGTTCCTGAGCCACCAGATCGGCAGCTTTTTCGGCGCGTGGATGGCGGGGCTGATCTTCGACGCCACCGGCAGTTACGACATCGCCTGGGGTTTCGCTATCGCGCTCGGGCTGTTTGCCGGACTGGTCCATCTGCCGATCGCGGACGCCCCGGTCAGGCGGCTGCAACCGGTATGAAATGGGCGCGGCAGGATGCAGCAGCGCTCGCGCTGTTCGCGGTGATTGCGGCTGGCGGCCTGTGGCTGTGGCGCGGCGAAGGACCCGCTGTCTGGCTCGCCGACTTTGCCATCATGTGCGGTTTTTAGGAGCCGGCAGCCACCGGCACGCGATTGCAGATCGCTTCGTCATCGGGCTTCGGTTCCGCCGGATCGGGGAGCAGCCGGAACACATGCGCCAGATGGGTGGCCACCCGGTCGGGCCGCGCGCGCTTGTCGGCTACCACGTCCACGAAGTCGCGGCACGCGACCGCGCTGCGCAGGAAATTGCTATGTCCAGTGGTGGTGCGCGACACATCGGTGGTATCGACCACGGTCAGTCCCGCAACCGATTTCGGATAGCAGCGCACCGGCAATCCCTTGGCCTTCAGATCGGCGGCTTCAAAGGGATTGAAGCAATAGGGCGACCCCAGCCGCGGATAGCCGTGCAGCGCGCGCGACGCGGCGAGTGCCTTGTCGGCGTGTGAGACATAAACGGTGATCCGCCGGTTGTTGGCGACGCGGCGCGGCGCCAGCACTTCTTCCTCGATATCGCGTTCAAAGGTTTCGCGGTCGATGTCGGGCGATGCCAGGATGACGTTCGAGATGTTGCTGCTGTCGGCGCTGCTCGACGTGCGGTCGACATAGGCGATGGCCGGGATCACCAGCCGCGCGCCCAGCGAGTGCGACACGACGACGATTTCCTTGACCCACGGCCGTTCGGCGAGCGTTTTCAGGAAGTCGCGGAAATTGCGGGCGTCGTGATACATATTGGTTTCGTCGACCGCATAGCTCAGCACCTCGCCCTGCGACGGCCAGCTATATTCGATCACCGGCCCGTCGAAGCCGGTCATCCGCGCGATCTGCGCGGCGTCCTTCGACGTCGTCTCGAACGTCTCTCGATAGCCATGGACATAGAGCAATACGCGGCCCTGGCGGCGGTCGGTTTCGGCCTGCAATGCCGTCCACCAGTCGGCTGAAGCCTGGAACGCCATCGGTGTGCGAAGCCTTTTCTTGCCGCCGACCTCGCTTTCGCGCGGCACGGCAAAGCGGCCATAACGGATCGTGTCGCCGCGGTGACGGAGCAGGCGGATGTCGTCGGTGCGGCAGTCGGGCAGGCGGCTGGTCGCGAAAAACAGCGGCAAGGCGTCGCCATCGACCACCGCACCCGGCTGCGCGGTGCAGCGCGGATCGGCGACATAGTCGGCATGGCGGACGGGGCCGTAATCGACCGCGGCGATGCTGCACCCCGACAAAGCCAGCGCGGTTGCGGCCACCAACAGGCGGCGCAGCATCTTCACTTGCCGATAACGCTTTCGGGCAGGTCTTCGCCGAACACGCGCTGATAATATTCGGCGACAATCATCCGCTCGGCCTCGTCGCATTTGTTGAGGAAGCTCAAGCGGAACGCGAAGCCGAGGTTGTTGAAGATCGCGGCGTTCTGCGCCCAGCTGATCACCGTGCGCGGGCTCATCACGGTCGAAATATCGCCATTGATAAAGCCCTGGCGCGTCAAATCGGCAACCTTGACCATATTGGCGACGGTCGTGTCGTCGGTGTTCGGCACCTTGGCCAAAATGATCGCGCTTTCGGTCGCGGCGGGCAGATAGTTCAGGGTGACGACGATGTTCCAGCGGTCCATCTGGCCCTGGTTGATCTGCTGCGTCCCGTGGTACAGCCCGCTCGTGTCGCCGAGCCCGACGGTGTTCGCGGTCGAGAACAGGCGGAAATGCGGGTTGGGGCGGATCACGCGATTCTGGTCCAGCAAAGTGAGCTTGCCCTCGGTCTCAAGCACGCGCTGGATCACGAACATAACGTCCGGACGGCCCGCATCATATTCGTCGAACACCAACGCGGTCGGGGTTTGGAGCGCCCAGGGGAGCAGGCCTTCGCGAAATTCGGTGACCTGCTGGCCGTCGCGCAGGACGATCGCGTCGCGACCGACCAGGTCGATACGGCTGATGTGCGCGTCAAGGTTGACGCGGATGCACGGCCATTTGAGGCGCGCCGCCACCTGTTCGATATGCGTCGACTTGCCCGTACCGTGATAGCCCTGCACCATCACGCGGCGGTTATATTTGAAGCCGGCCAGGATCGCGAGCGTGGTGTCGCCGTCGAAGACATAGGCGGGGTCAAGGTCGGGGACGCGCTCGTCGGCCTCGCTGAAGGCCGGGACCATCATGTCGATATCGACCCCGAACATCTCGCGCGCATTCACCTCGGTATCGGGCGCCGCGAGGAGCGTCGAGCCATGGTGATCGGGGAGGCTGTTCGGGATATCGGTCATGTCACAAGGTCCAGCGAAGGCGGTCGGGAGAGAGTCGCCGGTCGCGCGGCGCTTCGGGTAGCGCGGTATAGGCGTCGGTTTCAGCTTGCAACGCCTTTTCAGAGCAACCCTAGCGCCTTCATCACCGCAGTCTGATCGTAATAGGGGCGTTCGCAGATAATTTTGTCGCTATCCGGGGCAAATTCGAAACTCGCCGCCATGCGGATGCGGAACGCCTTTCCGGTCGGTTCGATCGTGCGCGGCCCAAGCTTCAGCGGCCCGAGATGCGTGCCGGTCAGCCAGAATTCGACGAGCACGGTATGCGTCGCGGCGTCGGCGGCGATCGCGATGACTTCGTTCGCCTGATCGGGAAAAGGCTCGCGCGACGCGGCGAAATAGGAGCGCACCGCGGCCTCGCCATCAAATACCGTGCCGGGCCCGAGCAGTTCGTAGCGCGGATGATCGAAGGTCGCGATGACGCCGTCCCAATCGTGCGTGATCTCGAGCGCCATATGGCGGCGCACCACGTCGATCCGTGCTTGGTCCAGCTCGCTCATCGCGCGTCTCCTATGCGAATGCCTTGGTCTTCTTCAGCAACTGATATGCCGCAACCACCTCGCCGAGTCTCGTCTCGAAACTACGATCGCCGCCATTTCGGTCGGGATGATATTTGCGCACCAGCTCGCTGTAGCGGCGGCGGAGCGCGGCGCGGTCGGCGTCGGCGGGCAGCGCGAGCAATTGCATCGCGGCCCGTTCGTCGCGCGACAGGCCGGGGTTGGCGGCCTCGCGCCGCGCTTCGTCCATTCGCTGGCGAAATCGCGCGCCGAGCGCGTCGATGGGATCCTTGAAATCGGCCCAGCGCGGCGGCAGGTCGGCGCTCCCGGCGGCGCGGAAGGCGCGGCTTTCGGTTTCCCAGCCCGCGGTCGGCGATTGCGCGGCCATGATCTGGTCGGCGCTCATGCCTTCGAAGAAATTATAGCCCGCGTTGAATTCGCGGACATGATCGAGGCACAACCAGCGATATTGCGGCGGTCCGTCGGGCGAGCGGGTCCAGGCCATCGGGGCGCGAAATTCGCCTGCCTCGCGGCATCCGGGCACGGCGCACGGTGCCTCGCGGGGGACGCGGCCATGGAAGCGGTTGGGACGAGGAGGCGTGGACAAAATGCGCTTTCGAGGTGGGGAGCAAGGAGAAGGGGGGTCTTATAATTTGGCGACGGACCGCTTATGGTCAACCCCATGAGCAGCAATGGCCCCGTGCAACAAGAGATGGAAAGGCTGCTCCGTGCGGCTTTTCCCGATGCCAATTTCATCGTCAGTAACGACAGCGCCAAGCATCATGGTCACAGTGGAGACGATGGATCGGGCGAATCGCATTTCAGCCTGACGATCGAATGGGCAGGGTTCGCAGGCATGAACCGCGTCGCGCGCCAACGTGCGGTGAACAAGGCGCTTGGCGATTTGCCGGGGCAGCGCGTTCATGCTCTGGCGATCAAGGCGACGGCGCCGGGGGAGTGACGATGGTTGCCAAGGTCAACCTCGCCGAAGCCTTCACCAAAATCCCCGAAGCCTGGAATCCGCATGTCGCGGGCGACATCAACAATTTCCAGATCAAACTGGTCAAGCTCGAGGGCAAGTTCGACTGGCATCATCATGATATCGAGGATGAATTGTTCCTGGTCGTCGCGGGCCGGATGAAGATGGGCCTGCGCAGCGGCGATGTGATCGTCGAACCCGGCGAGTTCATCATCGTACCGCGCGGGGTCGAACATTGTCCCGAGGCGCTGGACGGCGAATGCCATGTCGTGCTGCTCGAACCGGGATCGACCCTGAACACTGGCAATGTCGAGACCGAAAAGACGCGGCGAACGCTGGCAAGGCTGGACGCGCGATGACGAGCGCTCCGGTCGAGCTGCGCTACCGCTCGCGGTTGCGTACGCCCGCCGCCGATGTCTGGGCGGCGGCGATGTCGCTGGCAGGGATCAATGCCGAGGCGATGCCGATCTTCCGGATGACGGCCCCGCCGGGAATTCGCGGGATGGTCGATGCCGAATTTGTTCCGGGGCAAATGCTGTTTCGCAGCCGCGTGCTGGCGTTCGGGCTGATTCCATATGACTGGACCGAACTGACGCTGGTCGAATTCGAACCGGGCAGGCGTTTCGTCGAGCGGTCGCGGATGGGGTCGATGCACAGCTGGCAGCACATCCGCACTGTTGATCCCGTGGATGGCGGCTGCGTGGTCACCGACGAATTGCGCTTTGAACCGAAATGGCCGCGGCCGGTCGCCCGGCTGATGATCAATATCGCCTTTCGCAATCGCCATCGCCAGTTGAAGCGCCGATTTGGCGCCATGCAGGAAGCCGACAATGTCTGACGCCGATCTTCAGGTCATCACCCCCTCGACCCACGACCTTGGTGCATTTGAGGTGCGGCGGACGCTGCCGAGCAAAGCGCGCACGATGGTCGGCCCGTTTATCTTCGTCGACCAGTTCGGCCCGGCGCATTTCGACATCGGCGCGGGCATGGACGTGCGGCCCCATCCGCACATCAACCTGGCGACGGTTACCTATTTGTTCGAGGGTGCGATCGACCATCGCGACAGCCTGGGCACGCTGGCGACGATCCGTCCCGGCGCGTGCAATCTGATGACCGCAGGGCGCGGTATCGTCCATTCGGAGCGTACCCCGGTGGCCGAGCGGGCGACCGGGTCGGGCATTTCGGGGATGCAGACCTGGCTTGCGCTGCCTGACGGGAAGGAAGAGATCGAACCGGCGTTCGAACATGTCGCCAACGGCGACCTGCCGCTGATCGAGGATAGCGGCATTTCGGCGCGGGTGATCATGGGCAGCCTGTGGGGCGCCACCTCGCCGATCACCCAGCATGCGGCGACGATCTATGCCGACATATTGATGAATGCCGGGGCGAGTATTCCGATCGAGGCCGAGGCCGACGAACGCGCGGTGCTGGTGGCGCTCGGGGACGCCAGTCTCGACGGCGACCGGCTCGATCGCCACAGCCTTTACATCTTGAAGCCGGGGCAGGCGATGACGCTGCGCGCCGACAGCGACGCGCGGGTGATGCTGCTCGGCGGCGAAGCCTTCGCGACGCCGCGCCACGTATGGTGGAATTTCGTCAGTTCGTCGCGCGACCGCATCAACCAGGCCAAGCATGACTGGAAGGATGGCAAATTCCCGTTGGTCCCGGGGGACAGCGAGGAATTTATCCCGATACCTGAGGTGCCGAAGACGGTGAGCTATCCGTAGGGTTTGGGTTACGACCGGTAGCTGCCGTTTTCATTCCTCCCCGGAACGGGGAGGGGGACCGCCGCGAAGCGGTGGTGGAGGGGTCGGGACGGTGCGTCATCACGAGAGGTTTCGGCCCCTCCGTCAGCCCTACGGGCTGCCACCTCCCCGTTCCGGGGAGGAACGAACTACGTCCGCTTTCCACCCCAAAGCGGACATGATCCAACCTTTCGGCACGCCCCGCCATTTGCTGCAGCTTGCCAGCCACGCGGTTCCTCGCCATCAGGTTTCGAAACGAAACCAAGGGAGCGATGGCGATGATCGGCGATTTTGAGCAGCAGCGCGTTAAACTTTCGACCGGCGTCGAACTCGACGTCGTCGATATCGGCCCGCGCGATGCCCCGGTGCTGATCTTCCTCCACGGCTTTCCCGAATCGCACCGGACATGGCGGTACCAGCTGCCGCATTTCGCCGACCGCTTTCGCTGTATCGCGCCCGACCAGCGCGGCTATCGCGGTTCGTCGAAGCCGCAGGATGTCGAATCCTATACGCCCGATAAATTGATCGCCGATGTCTTCGCGCTCGCCGATGCACTGGGCGTCGGTGAATTTACCGTCGTCGGCCATGACTGGGGCGGGGCGATTGCGTGGGGGGTCGCCTTGGGTGGCCAGCCGGACGGGCTGCATCCGGCGTGGTCGGGCCGCGTCACCCGCGCCGTCATCGCCAACGCCCCGCATCCCGCGATCTTTCAACGCCTGCTGCAGACGAACGAACAGCAGCGCGCGGCGAGCCAGTATATCAGCATCTTTCGCGACCCGGCGAGCGACGCGATTATCGAGGCGCATGGCATCGCGGGCATCCTTGCCCATGCTTTCGCGGGCCGGGTGCCGAGCGGCGGGATCCAGCCGCCCGACGAGATCGCGCGATTGCTGAAGGATTGGGAGGATCGCGATACCTGCCGCGCGATGATCAACTGGTACCGCGGTTCGCCCGCGATCGTTCCGGCCATGGACGCGCCTTATGCCGAGCCGCCTGCGGGGCCGTTCCCCAGGCTCACCATTCCGACGCTCGTCATCTGGGCGCTCGACGATGTGGCGCTGCCGCCATGCAACCTCGACGGGATGGCCGACCTGGTTCCCGCGGTCGAGATCGTGCACGTCGCCGATTGCGGCCATTTCGTTCCGTGGGAAGCGCCCGATGCGGTCAATGCGGCGATGGACGCGTTTCTGACCAGCAGCTGATTTAGGCCAGGTGACGCCCCCCAAAAAGGTGGCGGGCGGCATATTTGCCGCCCGCCTTGGGGGGGTCTCGTCAGGCGCGCGAAAGGGCGCGCGAAAGGGTCGATGCAACAGCATTTTTTCCCCAATTTCCGCCGTTTCGGAAGAATTTGGAGCTTCGATTTAACCATAGATTTGGCGTAAATGGCAGGCTTTCACATTCTCCCCAACTTGCCATACTTGTGTCATGGAAGTGGGAGGACTCAGGGTCGCCTCGATCGTTGATCGTATCGAAGGTCCATTGAGCTGGACGGTCGAACGCGACGTCCATGTCCTCTACTTATACGAAGCTGGAAGCTATCACTGGCTGGAAACCTGGCTCGACGATCAGCGGACCTCGCTGGGTGATCCTCTGCCCGGCGAGATGTGGCTGGCGCCCGCTGGACGCCGCTATCATGGCGAAGCAAAGGGCGGCGGGGTCCGCTATATCGAGGTGGAAATACCCGCGGCACGGCTGGTCGTCGCGCCGGACGCACGCGCGCTTGCCGGGCATTATGACATGGCCTTGGCCGCGCTGGTGCGCGCGCTGGCCGCAGGCGACGCCGCCGCGGCCGATCCGCTGGTCACCATCCTTGCCAAAACGATGGAAGCCATGGTGGGGCGCCGCGATTCGTCCGCGGTCACCCAGCGCATCAACGACTTGATGGCCTATATCCAGACCCAGCTCGAATTGTCGCTGACGGTTGAAGAAATGGCGGCCGAGGTGGGCATGTCGGTCAACAGCCTGATCGTCCATTTCGCGCGCGCGACGGGCTACACCCCGGCGCAATATATGCTGCGACAGCGGCTGCGCCGCGCGTGCTGGTTTCTGATGAACCGTCCGCTGTCGGTCGCCGAGATCGCCTTTGCGACCGGCTTTTCCAGCCATGCACATCTGTGCGCGATCTTTCGCCGCAAGCTGGGCATGTCGCCGGGCGAATGGCGTCGGCGCCATGTCTCGGCCATCTTGCCGCCAGCCTGGGAAGAATAGCCGGTCGGCGTCAGTTTTCAGGGCGCAGCAGGCAGCCGCTCACGCCCGCATAGCGCGCGCTGCGCGAGGCGAGCAGCGGCACGCTGCCGGTCACGGTCTTGGTCGCCGGGTCTTCGCTTAGCGATACCATCTCCATGCCGGGTTCGAAATCGCTCTGGCAGCTCTCCAGGCTGCGCCCCTGGACATAGCGGCACGAACAGCCGACCCGCGCCGCATAGGCCGATCCGAGTTCGGCCTGTGCCTTGAACGACGGGAATTTCCAGATCGCAAAGCCGGTGAGCAGCACCGCAAGGACGAGCAGCCATGGCAGGCAGCCGCCCCAGCGGCTCGGCGTTTTGCCGGGGCGCGGTCGGGTTGCGGATTGTGTCTCGGGCGGCGGTGCCGCGGTCGGCGTCTCGCCCGTTGAAGGACCGGTCGGGTTGGTGCTAGTCACTCATCCCATGATCACGAAAAAACGGCTGCTGGCAAGTGCCGCTCTCGCGATGCTCGGCGCCTTGTCGCTGGTACAGGCGGCGGGGCAGGGCAATATGGCGCCCGCATCGCCCGCGCCGAAATTCGGCGCCTCGCTCGATGAAGTGGCGGCGACCGACACGCTGCAACCACTGCCGGTGCTCCCCGCGGCGATCAAGGCGCGCGCCGATGCGCTGTTCGTCAATGGCGACGACGTCGGTGAGACGCGCGCGCTGATCGTGCTGCGCGACGGCGAGCTGATCTATGAACGCTATGCCGCGGGTTTCGGCCCCGAAACCAAGCTGATCAGCTGGTCGATGGCGAAAAGCATCACCGCGGTGCTCATCGGCTTTCTGGTCGCGGACGGCCAGTTGGCGCTCGACGGTCCGGCGCCGGTCGCGGCGTGGCAGCGCAGCGGTGATCCGCGCGGCGCGATTACGCTCAAGCACCTGCTCCACATGTCGGCGGGGCTTGAGCATGTCGAAAATGGCGATCCGATCTGGCAGGGCGATACCGTCGATATGCTGTTCGGCGGCGGCGCCCCCGACATGGCGGGATTTGCCGAAGCGAAGCCCGCGGCGGCGCAGCCGGGCGAGATTTTCAACTATAGCTCGGCGACCAGCGTCATCCTGTCGGACATTTTGGCCGACACGCTGACCCCGTCGCAAAGTCCGGCGGCGCGGCGCGATGCGATGCGCGAATTCATCGCGGGCCGGCTCGTCGAACCGCTGGGTATGACCAGCCTGACGCCCGAATTCGACGCGAACGGGACGATGATCGGCGGTTCGATCATGCACGCGACGGCGCGCGATTATGCGAAGTTCGGCGAATTCCTGCGCAATCATGGCGTCGTCAATGGCCAGCGGCTGCTGCCCGAAAGCTGGATGAATTTCATGCTCAGCCCGTCGCCCAATGATCGCGGCTATGGCGGCCATATCTGGCTCAACCGGGCGCGCCCAGCGGGAGCGCAGCCGGCGTTGTGGCCGGACCGCGGCCCGAATGACCTGTTCGCGTGCATCGGCCATCAGGGGCAATATATCATCGTGTCGCCGTCGCAGCGGGTGACGATCGTCCGGCTGGGGGTCACCAAGGGCGACCAGTTTCCGGCGCTGCGCCGCCACCTCGCGGATCTGACGGCGGCGCTTTGAGCGGCGCAGGGGCGCGCGGTTCGTTCAAAGTTCAGTAAAGTTCAGCCTTATGCGCTGCTGATTTGCGCCCTGGGAGGCGCCGGACGCGTGCCCGATATTGCGCAAGCCCGGTGGCGACCGCTTGATCCACCGCATCAACGAGCCGGGAAGAAGGCTGGCACAGCCGGATATTGTAGGAAAGCGTTATTTGCCGCGGATGGCGGCTTTTGGGGTGGTTTTAAGCCATTCCCCTCCCTTCCAGGGAGGGGTTAGGGGTGGGTGCGAGCGAAGCGAGCCGAGGCGGAATGCCGCCTTCGGCGGCTACCCACCCCCAGCCCCTCCCTAAAAGGGAGGGGAGAAGACATGTCCGCAACGGGTCGCAAGCCGACACGCCGTTTCCCTTACAGCAGGAAATCGCCCACCAGCGTCGTGACACAGCGGCCGGTCAGTTCGACCATGTCGCCGTCGAGGCGGCAGCCGACATGGCCGCCGCGCGCGCTCGCCTGATACGCCGCGAAGCTATCGCGCCCCAGCCGCGCCGTCCAATAGGGGGTCAGCACGCTGTGGGCCGATCCGGTCACCGGATCTTCGTCGATCCCGGCACCGGGGGCGAAAGCGCGGCTGACGACGTCGGCGCCCGATGGGTCGCCGTCGCCGGGCGCAGTCGCGATGTAAAGCACATCGCCGCCTTCCTTGAGCGCGCGGAAGTCGGGGGCCAGCGCACGGACGCTCGCCGCATCGCGATAGGCGATGATCGCATAGCCGCCGAGGTGCCACTGCGTCTCGACGGGATCGCCGCCCAGCGCGCGGACGATGTCGGGCATCGCCTTTGGCGCCGGGGGGTAAGCGGGCAGCGCCATGCGGTAGCCTTCGTCGTCGTCCCCGTCGCCAGCGACGCGAGATACCTGCAAGATGCCAGCCTTGCGGGTGCGAAAGCGCATCTCCTGCCGCCATGGTGCCGCCGACAGCAGCACATGGCCGCTGGCCAGCGTCGCATGGCCGCACAGGGCGACCTCGACCGTCGGGGTGAACCAGCGCAGCTCATAATCGGCCTCGCCGCTCTCGTCGGGAACGAGGAAGGCGGTTTCGGCAAGATTGTTTTCGGCGGCGATCGCTTGCAGCACGCCGTCGCCCAGCCACTCCTCGAGCGGCATCACGGCGGCAGGATTGCCGGTAAAGGGTCGGCTGGCAAAGGCATCGACCTGGCTGATCGGCAGGCGGCGCGCCGCGCTCATGGGTAAAGCATCCCGCTCGACCAGTCATTGCCGGTGCGGGTGTACACCGTGCGTTCGTGCAGCCGGTGCGCGCGATCCTGCCAGAATTCGATCGCGGCAGGGGTTACCCGCCACCCCGACCAGCGCGGCGGGCGCGGTACATCCCGTCCTTCGAAGCGCGCCTGCATATCGGCAAAGCGCGCCTCGAACGTGGCGCGATCAGCCAGCGGGCGCGACTGGTCGCTCGCCCAGGCGCCGAGCTGGCTGTCGCGGCTGCGCGTCGCGAAATAGGCGTCGGCGGTGGCGTCATCGACCGGCGTCACCGGGCCTTCGATCCGAATCTGACGCCGCAGCGATTTCCAGTGAAAGAGCAGGGCGATATGCGGATTGGCGGCCAATTCGCCGCCCTTGCGGCTGTCGAGATTGGTGTAAAAGATAAACCCGTCGGGCCCATGACCTTTGAGCAGCACCATCCGCAGCGACGGGTGCCCATCGGCGGTTGTCGTCGCGAGCGCCATCGCATTGGCATCATTGGGCTCGCTCGCTCGCGCTTCGGCGAACCATGTGTCGAACAGGGCAAAGGGATCGTCAGCCATGCGCGCTGTCATAAGGCGGTGCGCGATATCGCGAAAGCCGGAACTTGACCGCTTTGCGACACATTCCCACATCGACGCGCAATCGGGCCTTCCCGGCCAATCACTTATCGGGCTACAGGAACAAAATGGCAGATCCCTATTCCACCCTGGGCGTCGCAAAGGGCGCGAGTGAAGCTGAGGTCAAATCGGCTTATCGCAAGCTCGCCAAGGAATTGCACCCCGACAAGAACAAGGACAATCCGAAGGCGTCGGAGCGATTTTCCGAGGTCACGCGGGCGTATGACATATTGTCCGACAAGACCAAGCGCGCGCAGTTCGACCGCGGCGAGATCGACGGCGACGGCAATCCCGCGATGCCGTTCGGCTATGGCGGCGGCGGCGGTTTTCGCGGCGACCCGCGCGGCGGGCAGGGTGGATTCGGCGGCTTCGGCAATGAGGGCGCCGATTTTGGCGACATATTCGAAGGGCTGTTCGGGCGCGGCGGCGGTGCGGCGGGGGGCGGCTTTGGCGGCTTTGGCGGGCGCAGCGCGCCGCCGCAAAAGGGCGCCAATGTCGCCTATCGCCTGTCGGTGTCGTTCGTCGACGCCGCGACGCAGGCACCGCAGCGCATCACGCTGGCCGACGGCGGTACGATCGACCTGAAACTGCCCGCCGGGGTCGAAACCGGCACCCAGATGCGCCTGGCCGGCAAGGGGCAGGCGGGGCCGGGCGGCACCGGCGACGGCATCGTCACGATCACCGTCAAAGACCATCCTTTTTTCATTCGCGAGGGCGCCAATATCCGGCTCGACCTGCCGGTGACGCTGGACGAGGCGGTGAAGGGCGCCAAGGTCAAGGTGCCGACGGTCGACGGCCCGGTGATGCTGTCGATCCCGGCGGGGTCGACGTCGGGCAAGGTGATGCGACTGAAAGGCAAGGGGTTCAGCCAGAAGGGCGGCGACCGCGGCGATCAACTGGTACGGTTGATGGTCGATCTGCCCGCCGATCCCGCCGCGCTGTCGGCCTTGCTTGGCGACTGGACCGACCCGCGCGCCGTGCGGGCCGATCTGGGTGTGTGATGCGTGACTGAGGCGACCGACCAGACGGCGGCGGATGCCCTCGCCAAACAGGTCGCCGAAGAGGTCGGCAAGGAATTTCTGGCCGAGGGTCATTCGCCGCATTCGCCCGAAGCGCGCGCCGAGCGCGCCAAGCGGATCAAGTTGCGCGCGCGCGCCCAAGGGATCATCGATCGCGGCCGCGAGCGGCTGGGGCCGGGGACGCGGGTGTTTCATATCGTCCGCCGCGTGGTCGTCGGTACCTATACCGACGGTTTCATCCATGCCGGCAACCTTGCCTATCTAGCGCTGATCGCGCTCTTTCCCTTCTTCATCCTGCTCGCCGCCGCCTTTTCGCTGATTGGCGGCAGCGTTGGGGGCGAAGCGGCGATCGAGGCGGTGTTCTCGACGATGCCGCCGTCGGTCGCGAGCGCGCTGGCGGGGCCGATCCGTGAGGTGATGACCGCGCGCACCGGCATTTTCCTGTGGCTCGGCGCGCTCGTCGCGCTGTGGACCGTGGGCAGCCTGATCGAAACCGTGCGCGACATCCTGCGCCGCGCCTATGGCACCCATTTCAGCAAGGGTTTTTTCCATTACCGCTTGCTGTCGATCGGCATCATCACCGGCGCCGTGGTGCTGATGCTGCTGTCGTTCAGCATGCAGGTGCTGATCGTCGGGGTCGAACAATTCGTCAGCCGCGTGCTGCCCGAGCAATATCAGTCGGTCGGCGTCGTCGCGATCTCGCGCACGGTATCCGGGCTTGGCCTGTTCCTTGCGATCTACATGCTGTTCTACAGCCTGACGCCATCGAAATACCGCACGCGGCAGTTTCCGAAATGGCCGGGGGCGCTGTTCACGACGCTGTGGTGGATCGGCGTGACGCTCGCGCTGCCGCCCCTGCTCGCCAGCCTGCTGAGCTATGACGCGACCTATGGCAGCCTTGCGGGGGTGATGGTCGCACTGTTCTTTTTCTATCTCGTCGGATTGGGTATGGTGATGGGCGCCGAACTCAACGCCGCGCTCGTCGAGGTTGAGGATTTGGGCCATGACGCTATTGGGCGCGTCGACGATGTGATTATTGAAAAGGCCGGAGACACAAAATGACGGGTCTGATGACGGGCAAGCGCGGGTTGATCATGGGGCTTGCGAACGACAAGTCGCTCGCCTGGGGCATTGCCAAGGCGCTGCACGCGCAGGGCGCCGAGCTGGCGATTTCGTATCAGGGCGAGGTGATGCTGAAGCGGGTGAAGCCGCTTGCCGACGAGCTGGGCTGCGATTTCCTGATCGATTGCGATGTCGCCGACATGGACAATCTCGACGCGGCCTTTGGTGCGCTGTCGGCGCGCTGGCCGACGATCGACTTCGTCGTCCACGCGATCGGCTATACCAACAAGGAAGCGCTGCGCGGCCATTATGCAGACGTGACGCTCGACGACTTCCTGATGACGATGAACATCAGCGTGTACAGCTTTACCGCGGTGGCGAAGCGCGCCGCGGCGATGATGACGCCGTTCGACCCCGAGACGGGCAAGGGCGGCGGCTCGTTGCTGACCTTGAGCTATTATGGCGCCGAAAAGGTCATCCCGCATTATAACGTCATGGGCGTGGCCAAGTCGGCGCTTGAAACCAGCGTCAAATATCTCGCCAATGACTATGGCCCGCAGGGGGTCCGCGTGAACGCGATTTCGGCGGGGCCGATCAAGACGCTCGCGGCGTCGGGGATCGGCGATTTCCGCCTGATCCTGAAATGGAATGAGCATAATGCGCCGCTGCGCCGCAATGTCACGATCGACGATGTGGGCGGTTCGGCGCTGTATCTGCTCAGCGACCTGTCGTCGGGGGTCACCGGCGAAACGCACCATGTCGATGCGGGGTACCACACCGTTGGCATGAAACAGGAAGACGCGCCGGACATCGCGCTTGTGTAGCGGGCGCGGTTACGAAAGCATCTTCGTTTCCCCGCGAAGGCGGGGATCCATCACCGACGGGTTCAAACTTGCACCGGCGGGAGATGGGCCCCCGCCTTCGCGGGGGTACGCGGCTTTTTAACTCATGCTATCAATTCGAACCTCGACGCACCAAGACGACGATGCCATCGATGCCGTAATCCGCGCCGCCTTTGCCGGGACCGAATTCGGTCATCAGGGCGAGGCGGAGCTGGTGCGAATGATCGACGCCGATGGTGACGCCATGGTGTCGCTCGTCGCCGAGCGGGGCGGCGAAATCGTCGGGCACCTGCTGTTCAGCCGCATGGATGTCGAGGCAGACGGCACCGCGATGGCGGGCGCCGGGCTCGCGCCGGTGTCGGTCGCGCCGGATTACCAAGGGCAGGGCATCGGCGAGGCGCTGATCCGTACAGGACTCGAATTGCTTCGCGCGCAGGGCTGCGCGATCAGCTTCGTGCTGGGGCATGAAGGCTATTATCCGCGCTTCGGCTATTCGCCCGACCTTGCGGCGCGCTTTGCCTCGCCCTTTGCGGGGCCGCATTTCATGGCGATGATGCTGGACTCGGCGGCGCCTTGGCCGCTAGGCGGGCGGGCGGACTATGCGCCCGCATTCGGCCGGATGGGATAGAGGCATGAGTTTCAACAGCTTCGGACGCGTTCTTCGCTTCACCACCTGGGGGGAAAGCCATGGCCCTGCGCTTGGCGCGGTCGTCGACGGCTGCCCGCCGCGATTGTCGCTGTCCGAAGCCGACATCCAGCCTTTCCTGGACAAGCGTCGTCCGGGCCAGTCGCGCCACACGACGCAGCGGCAGGAGCCCGATCAGGTCCGCATCCTGTCGGGGGTGTTCGAGGGCAAGACCACTGGCACGCCGATCAGCCTGATGATCGAAAATGTCGACCAAAGGTCGAAGGATTATGGCGAGATCGCGCAGGCCTATCGCCCCGGCCACGCCGATTATGCCTATGACGCCAAATATGGCATCCGCGATTATCGCGGCGGCGGCCGGTCGAGCGCGCGCGAGACCGCGGCTCGCGTTGCGGCAGGGGGCGTCGCACGGCTGGTGATCCCCGAGGTGCAGATTCACGCGTGGGTCGCCGAAATCGGCGGCGATGTGATAGACCCTGCGAACTTCGACCTCGAAGAAATTGATCACAATCCCTTTTTCTGTCCCGATCCGGCTGCGGCGCAGCGCTGGGAAGGGTTGATGGACGCCGCACGCAAGGCGGGGAGCTCGCTGGGTGCGGTGATCGAATGTGCGGCGAGCGGGGTTCCCGCCGGGTGGGGCGCCCCCGTCTATGCGAAGCTCGACAGCGACCTTGCCGCCGCGATGATGGGGATCAATGCGGTCAAGGGCGTCGAGATCGGTGCGGGCTTCAACGCCGCACGGCTGCGCGGCGAAGAAAATGCCGACCCGATGCGCCCCGCCACCGACGGCAGTAACCGCCCGGACTTCCTGTCGAACAATGCGGGGGGCATCGCGGGGGGCATTTCGACCGGGCAGCCGGTCGTGGTGCGCGTGGCGTTCAAGCCGACCAGCTCGATCCTCACCCCGGTGCCGACGGTGAACAAGGCGGGCGAGGCCGCCGACATCGTCACCAAGGGACGCCATGACCCCTGCGTTGGCATTCGCGGCGCGCCGGTGGTCGAGGCGATGATGGCGCTGGTGCTGGCCGATCACAAATTGCTCCACCGCGCGCAATGCGGTTGACGCGACGGTAATGGAAGCGATCCGGGCTTTTATCGAAGCGCATCAGGCGGTCATATCGCTGGTCATTCTGGCCGGTATCTTTGTGGGCTTCATGCTGGAACGCCTGCCCGCCACGGTCATCGCGGTCGTTGGCGCCTGCATCTATCTGGCGCTGGGCATTCTCGATTCCGATGCGATGTATTCGGTGTTTTCGAACTCGGCGCCGATCGTCATCGGCGCGATGTTCGTGCTGTCGGGGGCGCTGATCCGCACCGGGGTCATCCAGCGCGTCGCCGACGCCATCATGAAGCGTGCCGAAAAGAACCCGCGGCTCGCGATCGTCGAAGTGCTGGTGGGCGCGCTGTTCGCGTCGGCGTTCCTCAACAATACGCCGGTCGTCGTCGTGCTGCTGCCGATCATGATGAAGCTCGCCGAAGTCACCGGGGTAAGCGCGAAGAAGCTGTTGATGCCGCTGTCGATCGCGGCGGTGCTGGGCGGTACGCTGACGTTGATCGGCACCTCGACCAATCTGGTCGTCGACGGCATCGTGCGCGACGCAGGGATGGAGCGCTTCGGCATTTTCGAGATCACCCCGATCGGCCTCGTCACCGCGGCGTCGGGGATGATCGGGTTGGCGCTGATGTGGTGGCTGCTGCCGTCGGACAAGCCGGTCCGCGGTCCCGCGGGAACCCATGACGCGCACCAATATCTGACCGAACTGGTGCTGAAAGACGATGACGATCTGGTCGGAATGACGATCGAAGCGTTCCGCGACCTCCCGCGTTCGGGGCGGATCGTCGGGATTCGCCGTGCGTCGGCGGTCGTGCACGGCGGCGATCTGGAAAACTGGATTCTGGCCGCGGGCGATCGCCTGATCGTTCGCGTCGATGGCGCGACGCTGATGACCTGGCGCGAACAAGGGCGATTCCAGCTCGGGATCGGCAGCGGCGATCCGGCGGAGGGCGACATGGTCGTCGAAACGATGGTGGCATCGAACCATCCGGCGATCGGCCAGCGGCTGATCGACATTCCCTTTCTGCAAAAGATTCGCGCGCGTATCATCGGCCTTGACCGCCCGGCGCACCAGCCCGGCCCCGATCTTGCCAGCGTCCGCATCCGCCCCGCCGATCGCCTGCTGGTCGCGGGCGGCGCGCGCGAGGTCGAGGCGCTGCGCGACAATCCGCACCTGATCGGCGCCGACCTTGCGAAAGTGCGGGCGTTCCGGCGCGGCAAGGCGTGGATTGCGATCCTCTGCATGCTGGGGGTCGTCACGCTCGCGGCATTGAATGTGCTGACGATCGGGGTCGCGGCGATCATCGCGATCGGCGTGATCCTGATCACGCGTTGCATCGACAGCGAAGAGGCATGGGGGACGATCGACGGCGACGTGCTGATCTTGATCTTTGCGATGCTGGCCGTCGGGCTCGCGCTGGAAAACAGCGGCGCGGTCGCAATGATGGTCGGCTGGGTCAAGCCGTCGCTCGCCGATGCGCCGCCGTGGGTGCTCGTCTTTGGCATCTATTTCTTTGCGTTGATCCTCTCCGAACTGCTGAGCAATAATGCCGTCGCGGCGCTGATGACGCCGGTCACGCTGGCGATCGCGGCCGAACTCGGGGTCGATCCGCGCCCGCTGGTCATCGCGCTGATGATCGGCGCGTCGGCCTGTTTCGCGACCCCGATCGGCTATCAGACCAACACAATCGTCTATGCCGCGGGCGATTATCGCTTTGTCGATTTCGTCAAGATCGGCGTACCGCTCAATATCATTACCGGCGTTTCGACCTGTTTCGCGATCGTCTTTTTCATGACATGACGCGCCCTTGACGCTGCGCGCTGTGGCGGCTCAAAGGGTGCGCAGAACGGGTCCGCAAAAGCGCGCTACTCATTAAGAAATTCAAGGGGGACGGCCGCATGGACCGCAAGCTGACTTGGTATATATTGGCGGGCATGGCGCTCGGCGTGATCGCGGGATATGCGGTTCACGTCGGCCTGCCCGCGGACCATCCGTGGTTCGAATATCTGACCAAGACGTTCAAGCTGTTATCCGACATCTTCCTCAACCTGATCAAGCTGCTCGTTGCGCCGCTGGTGCTGTCGACGATCGTCGTCGGCATCGCGAACATGGGGGACAGCACCGCGCTCGGCCGCATCGGAACGCGCGCGATCATCTGGTTCATCACCGCCAGCTTCATCTCGATCGCGCTGGGCCTGTTGATGGTCAATCTGTTCCAGCCGGGCATCGGCGCGCCGATCCCCGACGCGGCCGAGGCCGCCAAAATGGTAGGCGAGGTGAAGAAACTCGACGCGTGGGAATTCACCCTGTCGATCTTTCCCAAAAATGCGCTGGAAGCGTTGGCGACCAACAATATCCTGCAAATCCTGGTTTTTTCAATCTTTGCCGGCGTTGCCTTGTCGGCGATCGGCGAAAAGGGGTCGGCGCTCGTGCGCGGCGCCGACGCGCTCGCCGAAATGATGCTCCAGATCACCGGCTATGTGATGCGCTTTGCGCCGTTTGCGGTGTTCGGGGCGATCGCCAATGTTGTTGCAAAAAGCGGCCTTGGCATCCTCGCGACCTATTTCGAGCTGCTCATCGAATTCTACATCTCGCTGGTGCTGCTCTGGATCATTCTGCTCGCATTGGGCTGGGCCTTCCTGCGTCAGCGCATCTGGATGCTCATTCGCTATATTCGCGAACCGTTGCTCATCGCCTTTTCGACCGCCTCGTCGGAAGCCGCGCTGCCCAAGATGTTCGAACAGCTCGATCGCTTCGGCGTGCCGCGCCGCATTTCGGGCTTCATGCTGCCGCTGGGGTACAGCTTCAACCTCGATGGTTCGATGATGTACATGAGCTTTGCGACGATCTTTATCGCGCAGGCCTATGGCATCGACCTGTCGATCACGACCCAGGTGCTGATCCTGCTGACGCTGATGATCAGTTCAAAGGGCATCGCCGCGGTGCCGCGCGCCAGCTTGGTCGTGATCACGGGGACGTTGGCGCAGTTCGGCCTGCCGGTCGAGGGGGTCGCGATCATCCTTGCGATCGACCAGTTCCTCGACATGGGCCGCACCGCGACCAATGTCGTCGGCAATGCGGTGGCGACCAGCGTCATCACCAAGTGGGAAGGGATGCTGGAAGTGCCCGAACCCGCCGACATGGAACGACCGCATGCCCCGGCGCATACGCCGCACCATGGAACCCGCGGGCTCGATCTTCGTGATGACATAGAGGACGGCGCCAACAAGCCAGCGGTCGACAACGCATAAGCCGCAGCTTCGCGCCGTCCCCATGGGGGCGAGCAAGGAGCTGAGCCATGGCCGAGGCCGCCGCGATTGACGAAGCAGACCGGGACGCTTTGCGTGCGCGGCGGCTGCGATGGCGCATGCTGCTGGGCTTTCTCGCCGGGCTGATTACCGGGCTGGCGGTTCATTATGGCGCGCCCGACGCCCCTTGGGTTGCGGCGGTGACCACCTATGTCACCGGGCCGCTGGGCCAGATATTCCTGCGCCTGCTGTTCATGCTCGTCATTCCGCTGCTGGTATCGGCGCTGATCGTCGGCGTCGCCGACATGGGCGAGATGCGCGCACTGAAGTCGATCGGCACGCGCACCCTGATCTATACCGTTGTCGTTGCGGCGATTTCGGTCGTGGTCAGCCTGATCGTCGTCAACCTGCTCCAGCCGGGGGCGGGGGTCGATCCGTCGCTGGCGCGCAGCCTGATCGCCGAGGGGGCCGAGGGCGCGAAGGCGATCGCCGATCGCGCCGGCGAAGCGAAGACCGGGATGGACGCGGTGGTCGCGATCGTCCCCGACAATTTCGTCGCCGCGATGGGCGCCAACGATGTGCTTGCGGTGATGTTCTTTGCGCTATTTTTCGGGATCGGGCTGATGCTGGTGCAAACGCCCCAGACGGCGGCGCTGAAATCGGTGGTCGAGGGGGTGTTCGCGGTTGCGATGAAACTGATCGGGCTCGTGATCCAGCTCGCGCCGATCGCGATTTTCTGTTTCATGTTCAACCTGGCGTCGCAGTTCGGATGGGATCTGATCATCCGCCTGTCGGCCTTTGTCGGGGTCGTGTTGCTGGCGCTTGCGCTTCAAATGTTCATCGTGTTCCCGGTCATTTTGAAGACGCTGGCCAAAAAGTCGCCGATCGCCTTTTTTCGTGAGACGCAGGAGGCCTTTGTCATGGCCTTTGCCACCGCGTCGTCGAACGCCACGCTGCCGACCGCGCTGCGCGTCGCGCACGACCGGTTGCACCTGCCCGACAAGGTGGCGCGTTTTGTCCTGACGATCGGCGCGACCGCGAACCAGAACGGCACCGCAATGTTCGAGGGGGTGACGGTGATCTTCCTCGCACAATTTTTTGGCATCGAGCTGACGCTGACGCAGCAGATTTTCGTGATGCTGATCTGCATATTGGGTGGCATCGGCACGGCCGGGGTGCCCGCCGGGTCGCTGCCGGTGATCGCGTTGATCCTGGCCTCGGTCGGCATCCCGCCCGAAGGCATCGGGCTGATCCTGGGGGTCGATCGCTTCCTCGACATGTGCCGCACGACGCTGAATGTCATCGGCGATCTGGTCGCCGCGACCGTGGTGTCGGCAGGGGTGAACGACGATGAGGCGGTGGCGCAAGACGCCGCCGCCTGATGGCCTGAATCCTAGTCCGGACGAACGGCGTTTTCGGCGTCGACCCGGCTGACCGTGGCCGGCGGGTCGGCGCGCGGCGCCTGCGCTGCGGCTGGCGGCGGGCGGAATGTCGGTGCGGGGCGCTCAGAACGCGGGGGGCGATCGGGCATCGCGGATGACGATGGCACGCGACGCGGAGGCGAAACCGCCTCGCCGGGCGCGCGCTCCGGCCTGTTGCGGATGGGGCGCGGCTGTCCGGTGCTGCCGTCGACTTGCGGCGCCGGGCGCGGGCGAGCGGTTCCCCAATCGGGGCGGCCGGGGCGTGCGGGAGTGGTCGTCACGGGGGGCGTTCCAGTTGCACCGTCGCCGCGCCCGCGACCCGGCCGCGTGCCGCGCGGTCCGTCACCGTCGCGATCGCCGCGATTCCAGCCGCCGGGACGACCCGGTCGACCATCGCCCGGCCGCCCATCGCCGTCACCGCGGTTCCAGCCGCCGGGGCGTCCCGGCTGGCCGTGACCGCGGCTGCCATGATGTTTCCACCACGCGCGGCGGCCGCCCCAATAGTTCAGATAATGGTCGCGCAGCGGATAGCGGTTGCGGTAATTGTCGAACATCCACATCCCATAGCCGGGGTAGTAATAATCGTCGTACCAGCCGCCGCCGAAGCCGATGTTGACGAAGCCGCTGCCATAATCGGACGCGTCATAACAATCATAGCCATAGCCGTCGTCATAGGCATAGCCGTCATAGTCATAATAGGCGCTGCCATAGCGCGCCGCGCAATCGCCGCCCGACGCATAGCTCGCGCCATAGACGTCGCCATAATAGCAACCGCCGAGCGTCGTCGTGGCGAGGGCGCCAAGCGCGAGGGAGAGGGGGCGTTTGTAGGTCAGGGGCATCGAGCCATTCCTTTGTCGGGTCCGGGCGGACCGGTCATGTTGGCGGCGAAGCTGCATGAGTCGAGTTGAATTTGCGGTGAATAGTGGCGCAGCGGACAAATCGCGTTACTTGCATCGATGTCAGTAGTGCGATACGCTTGGCGATAAAGCAGCACCACAGAGGATGGACCCGATGAACGCGCCGACCAAGATCACATGGCCCGAAGCCCGTTTTGGCCCCGAAACGGAGCATTGGCTGCCGCGCAACCCCGACCAGGCGCTCGATCATATTCCCGGCGAGGATGGGTATCCGGTGATCGGGAACACGCTGGAACAGCTCAGCGACTATCGCAGCTTCACCAAGCGGATGGTCGCCAAATATGGCCGCGTCTATCGCAACAACAGCTTCGGCGGGCGCAGCGTCGCGCTGCATGGACCCGAAGCGAACGAGCTGGTGATGTTCGACCGCGAAAAGATCTTTTCGTCCGAACAGGGCTGGGGGCCGGTGCTCAACCTGCTGTTCCCGCGCGGGCTGATGCTGATGGATTTCGAAAAGCATCGGGCCGACCGCAAGATCCTGTCGGTCGCGTTCAAGCCCGAGCCGATGCGTCACTATGCCGAATCGCTGAACGAAGGGATCAAGGATCGCGTCGCGTCGTGGAGCGGTCAGACGTTCCAATTTTATGCGGCGATCAAGAAACTGACGCTTGACCTGGCCGCGACCAGCTTCCTTGGCATTCCCTTTGGCCCCGAGGCCGACAAGGTGAACAAGGCCTTTGTCGACATGGTGCAGGCGTCGATCGGCGTCGTGCGCGTCCCGATGCCGTTCACGGCGATGGGCCGCGGCGCCAAAGGCCGCGCCTATCTGGTCGACTATTTCGGGCGCATGGTGCCCGCGCGGCGCGAAGGGACGGGCGAGGATATTTTCAGCCAGATCTGCCGCGCCCGCGACGACAATGGCGACTATATGAGCGCCGAGGCGATCGTCGACCATATGAACTTCCTGATGATGGCGGCGCATGACACGATCACCAGTTCGATCACCTCGATGGTGTGGATGCTCGCCAAGCACCCCGAATGGCAGGACAGGCTGCGCGAGGAAATGCTGGCGGTGTCGCCGGCGGGCGAAGGCGTCGGCCACAACAGCCTGGGCGAACTGGAACTGACCGAATGGGCGTTCAAGGAAGCGCTGCGACTGGTGCCACCCGTCCCGAGTTTTCCGCGCCGCGCGCTCAAGGATTTCGAATATGGTGGCTATCGCATCCCGGCCGGAACGTCCGTCGGGGTCAGCCCGGCCTATACGCATATGATGGAGGAGCATTGGCCCGAGCCCGACAAGTTCGATCCGATGCGCTTTTCGCCCGAGGTTGCGCGCGAGCGGCACAAATATGCGTGGGTGCCGTTCGGCGGCGGCGCGCATATGTGCCTGGGGCTGCACTTTGCGTACATGCAGGCGAAGATCTTTTTCCATCATGTCATCACGACGCACCGCATCGTGGTCGCGCCGGGCTATGAGCCGAAGTGGCAGGTGCTCCCGATCCCGCGTCCGAAGGATGGGCTGAAGGTGACATTCGTACCGCTCTGAGCTTGCTGCCCGCTTTCAAGGGCTTGCAGCGCTAGGCGCACACCCTATCTGTGGCTCTCCAGCCGTCGAGGGGAGCAGCCATGGCATTTGCGTTTTTTCTGGCGTCACTGGTCGCGGTGATGCTGCTGGCGCCCGAAACGCCGATCGCGCGGTCGCTGCACCGCAATCTGGTCGAGGAACCGCTGCGCCTCGCCGCGCGCTTCGAACGCAAACACGTCCTGTTTCTCGTCGTCGGACTGGCGTCGCTCCAGAGCTTTGCGATGGTGCTGCCTGCCGAGGTGGCGATGATCATGGCCTGGGACCTGACGGTCTATGTCGACCTGCTGATTACCAGCTGGACGCTATCGGCCTTTGCGCGGTTGCGGTCGATGCGGGCGTGGATGGCGCTGCAGGCGGGGCGCCTTCGGCCGCGCCGTCGCGCCCGCGTCCGGGCCCGCCGCATCCGCCGGTCGGCCGAGCGCCGCAGCGCCGCCAACGATGACGACCCTGCGCCCTTCGTCGTGCCGCTGGCCGCGTGATGCCGGCCGGGCTGCGCCCCTACCTGACAGGATTTGCGATTGCCCTGCTGCTGACTATCGGTGCGATCTTCGGCATGCAGTGGGTGCGGGCGCATCCCGAACATGTCCCGGGCGCGCCGTTCGAGCTCGCGCATCCGCAGGGCTGGGCGACGCACGCCAAGCTCGTCAGGCTCGCGGTCGATGACGCAGCCTGTTTCGCCGCGCTCGACCGCGCGGGCGCGGGCTATCTCCGCCGCCCCGCGATCGGCAGCGGGGTGTGTCGCGCCAGCCAGCGCATGATCCTCACCGGCAACCGCTTTGCGCCGACGATGCGCCCTGCAAATGTCGCGCCGGGGTGCGCGGTCACCGCGGCGCTGATCCTCTGGGACCGCGATGTCGTCCAGCCGCTCGCGCAGAAATATTTCGGGCAAAAGGTCGTCGAGGTCGAAAATCTCGGCAGCTACAACTGCCGCAAGATCGCGGGCGAACAGGCGCAGAGCGAGCATTCGACCGCCAATGCGATCGACATTTCGGCCTTCATCCTCGCCGACGGCACACGCATCACCTTGATTGGCGACTGGGCGCCCGGCGACCGGCGCAGCGAATTTTTGCGGGCGGTCCGCGACGAGAGTTGCGGGCTGTTCAGCACCGTGTTGTCACCCGACTATAACCGCGCCCACGCCGACCATTTTCACTTCGACATGGCGAAGCGCACGGCGGGATGGACGGTGTGTCGCTGATCAGACGGTGAAGCTCTCGCCGCAGCCGCACGCGCCCTTGGCGTTCGGATTCTCGAACACGAAACCCGCGGTGAAATCATCCTCGACCCAGTCCATCGTGCTGCCGATAAGGTAGAGCACCGACGCGCCGTCGATGTAGAAGATGCCGCCGGGGGTCTCGATCTTTTCGTCAAACTTCGCCTCTTCGGTGACATAATCGACCGAATAGGCAAGCCCCGAACAGCCGCGGCGCGGGGTCGACAGCTTGACGCCGATTGCACCCTCCGGGGCCGCGGCCATCAGCTTCGCGACGCGCGCTTCGGCGTTGGCGGTCAGCGTGACCGCGGCGGGCCGGGTTTTCAACGTCGTCATCTCACACTCCTTCCCCTCTCCCCTTGTGGGAGAGGGTTGTGAAGACTTGGCAGCTTGCTGCCTAGTCGAAGCTGGGTGAGGGGTTGCGGTCGCAGACCGCGCGAGCCTGCGGCTCGCAGACCCCTCATCCAACTACGCCTAGTCACTTCGTGACAAGGCTTCGTATCCTTCTCCCGCAAGGGGAGAAGGGTTTTGCTTACAACATTCCCAACTCAAGCCGCGCTTCGTCGCTCATGTTCGCGGGCGACCATGGCGGATCCCAGACGAGGTTGACCTCGGCATCGCCAACCCCCGGCACCGCACCGACGCGCAATTCGACCTCAGCGGGCATCGACTCCGCGACGGGGCAATGCGGGGTGGTCAGCGTCATGGTGACCACCGCATGGCCTTCGTCGATCTCGACATTATAGATCAGGCCAAGGTCGTAGATGTTCACCGGGATTTCGGGATCGTAAATGTCCTTGAGCGCATTGACGACGGCCTCGTACAGGTCGCCGCCGACCCCGTGCGGATCGACCGCCGCGGGCTTAGCAGCGAGAAAGCCTTCCAGATAGTCGCGCTTGCGCTCCAATTTCTCGGGCGCCGTCTCGACATCCGCGACGCGCGCCTTGGGCGGTGCTTCGACGCTGGTGACTTCTTCCACCTTGATCATCCGGTCCTCGCTCATCCGAAAATCCTCTCGACGCGGTCGAGGCCGTCGATCAGCGCCGCCACGTCATCGTCATTGCTGTACACACCGAAACTCGCGCGCGCGGTCGCCGACACGCCCAGATGCTCCATCAGCGGCTGCGCGCAATGGTGCCCGGCGCGGATCGCGACCCCGCTTTCGTCCAAGATAGTGCCGATATCGTGCGGATGAACCCCCGCCATGGCGAAGCTCACAATTCCGGCACTGTTTTCAGGGCCATAGAGGGTGATGCTGTTCTTGCGTGCAAGTTGTTCGCGCACGCTGGTCACCAATGCGACCTCATGCGCGTGGATTGCGTCGACGCCCAGCGCCGCCACATAATCGACCGCTGCGGCCAGCCCGATCGCCTCGATTATCGCAGGCGTTCCGGCCTCGAACCGCGTCGGGGCAGGCGCATAAGTGGTCTGCGCGAAAGTCACGCGATCGATCATCGATCCGCCGCCCTGCCAGGGCGGGAGCGTGTCGAGTTTGTCGCTCCACAATACGCCGATGCCCGTCGGGCCGTAGAGCTTGTGGCCCGAAAAGACGTAATAGTCGCAGCCCAATGCCGCGACATCGACCGGCAGGCGCGGAACCGCCTGACAGCCGTCGATCAGCAGTTCGGCGCCGACGCGGTGCGCGATCTCCGCCGCGCGCGCGACGTCGAGCGGGCTGCCGAGCACGTTCGAGACATGCGCGAAGGCGACCATATTGTGGTCGGGGGTGAGCAGCTTTTCGGCGGCATCGAGGTCGATGCAGCCGTCGGCGGTCAGCGGGCAGACGTCGACCTGCCAGCCTGCGAGCTGCCAAGGCACGATATTGCTGTGATGCTCGAGCACCGACAGCAGCACGCGGCCCTTTTTCGGGTGCGAATAGGCGATAAGGTTGATCGCCTCGGTCGCGCCGCGGACGAACGCGATCTGCTCTTCCTTGGCGCCGATAAAGGCTGCGATCCGCCGCCGCGCCGCTTCGTAAGCGAGCGTCATGTCGGCCGAGCGCGCATAGACGCCGCGGTGGACGGTCGCATAATCGCGGCCCATCGCGTTCACGGTCGCGTCGATCACCGCCTGCGGCTTCTGCGCGGTCGCGGCGGTGTCGAGATAGTGCCAGCCGGGGGTGAGGCCGGGGAAGTCCCGTCTCAAATCCTCCCCGGAACGGGGAGGGGGACCGCCCGCAGGGTGGTGGAGGGGGCTTGCGACGCCAAGCAATGTCGAAGGACGCGAACCCCCTCCGTCAGCCGTTCCGGCTGCCACCTCCCTGTCCCGGGGAGGATCGGTGCGAAGCTCGCTCACACCAATTCCCCCAGCTTGGCGAGCGCCAGTTCCTGCAGCCGCGCCTCATCCTCGGCGCCGTCGAAGACGCCCGCGACGAAGGCCTGTAGCAGGATCTTTTTCGCTTCGGCTGGCGGCAGCCCGCGCGACTGGAGATAATAAAGGCTCATCGCGTCGAGTTCGCCGATCGCACAGCCGTGCGCGCATTTGACGTCGTCGGCGAAGATTTCGAGCTCGGGCTTGGCGTTGGCGGTCGCGCTGCGGTCGAGCAGCATCGCCTTCACATCCTGCTCGCTGTCGGTCTGCTGCGCATCGCGCGCGACGGCGACCTTGCCGAGATAGGTGCCGGTGGCGGTGCCGCCGAGGACAGAGCGCACCACCTGCCGCGACGTCGCGCCGGGTTCGGCGTGGGTGACGGTGGTGACGATCTCGAGATTCTGCTCGCCGCCGCCGATCTGCGCGGCGCCGAGCTGGAAGTCGGCGCCTTCGTGGAGCGTCACCGCGAGCTCGATACGGCCATAGGTACCGCCGATGTTGAGGATGTGCAGCGACGCGGTCGCGCCCTTGCCGATGCTCATCTCGATCTGGTGGATTGCACCTGCATCCTGCACGATGGCACGACGAAAATCGCCGCCCGCGGGGACGATGATGCTCTCGGGTGCAGGCAGCGGCCATGCGGCGGTCACCGCGTCGATGTCGCTATAGCGCCACGCTTCGTCACGCCGGGTGGGGAGGGCGGCGGTCATCTGATCCTCCCTGTGCCCGCAGGGCATGGGGAGGCGGACCGCTCGCGTAGCGAGTGGTGGAGGGGCGGCGCCATGGCCCCTCCGTCAGCGGCTGCACCGCTGCCACCTCCCCATCGCTTCGCGACAGGGAGGATCAAGGCGTGCCGGCTCATCACGCCGCGATCTCCGCATAGCCTTCGCGTTCGAGTTCGAGCGCCAGCTCCGGCCCGCCCGACTTGACGATCCGCCCGCCCGCGAGGACGTGGACGAAGTCGGGCTGCACATAGTCGAGCAGGCGCTGGTAATGGGTGATCAGCAGCACAGCCTTGTCGGGGCGCCGCATGATCGTGTTGATCCCGTCGCCGACGACGCGCAGCGCGTCGATGTCCAGCCCCGAGTCGGTTTCGTCGAGGATCGCGAGCTTGGGATCGAGGATGCCCATCTGCACCATCTCGTTGCGCTTCTTCTCGCCGCCCGAAAAGCCGACGTTCACCGGGCGCTTGAGCATGTCCATGTCGAGCTTAAGCAGCCCCGCTTTCTCGCGCGCGAGTTTCAGGAAGTCGCCGCCCGACAAAGGTTCCTGCCCACGCGCCTTGCGCTGGGCGTTGAGGCTTTCGCGCAGGAACTGGACGTTCGACACGCCCGGAATCTCGACCGGATATTGGAAGCCGAGAAACAGGCCCGCCGCGGCGCGCTCATGCGGGTCCATGTCGAGCAGGTCTTGCCCGTCAAAGGTCGCCGAACCGTCGGTGACCTCATAGCCGGGGCGCCCGCCGAGCACGTAGGACAGCGTCGACTTGCCCGCGCCATTGGGCCCCATGATCGCATGGATGTCGCCCGCATTGATGGCGAGCGACAGGCCTTTGAGGATCGGCTTGTCGGCGACGGTGGCGTGGAGGTTATCGATTTTGAGCATGTCAGGCTTTCAGGCAGAGCGAAACGCGGCGCGCGCCGAGAGGGCGCACCAAATTGAGGACTGGTTGTGGGGCAGGCCCGCGTAGGACAGCGAGCGGGCCGCGGCTATTCGGCGGCGAAAATTTCCGCCAGTTCCGAATTGGCGACTTCTTCGACGCTGATCACACTGGTGTTCTGCAGATGCTGCAAGCGCCGGATGAGCATGGTCACCGCGTGATGTGGAACGGTGATCACCTCGTCGCGATCGCGTTCCGATTTCTTCTGCTGCCGAATGACCACGCCCTGATGCGTCGGATAGGCGGTCACGGCCTGCACAGGATGGACGACCAGATCGGCGTCCGACCAGTTGAATTCCAAACCGCGTGCCATGGCTGTTTCTCCGGATCGAATCGGACAGAGGGCGAGCATATGACAAAGGCGTGACGTCCCATGTCCCCGGATGCGGACTGGTGATAATTATAGTTAATTCGGGCCGGTTAATGTCGAAGTTGCGGTGGTTTCCAGCCCATATTGTCTCAATTCGGGGCATAAACGGGGGCGCCGCGGACATCGCTGTCCCCGTCGATCTGGCTTGGCGCTTGGGCGAGCCGTTAAGATCGTCAATTTTGCGCATCTTGCGCTTTCATCCGGTCCAGAACGCGCCGCTCGGCGGTGCCGATGATCGCATCGGCGGCCTTTTCCGCCGTCTCGCGGCTGGCAAAGGGAATCTGCTCGCCGATGCCGTCAGCCAGGATATTCATCGCAACCTCACGCGCCCCGGCGACCGATGCCACCTCGGCGAAGCTGACCGGCCAGCGGCCGAACTCGGCCTTGTAGTTGGCCGCGGCGTTCAACAGGTCCCGCTCGTAGGACGTCACCGCGCCGCGGACCTCCGGCGGCAATTTCTCGACGAGCGTCGCGGTGTCGAGCAGGCCGCTCTCGCCCGCTGAGCCTGCGTCGCCGCACGCGGCGAGCAGGGCAAGGCTCAGGCAGGCGGGAATGAAGAAGCCGCGGCGCATCATCCGACGCTCCCCTCGAGGCTGATGCCCAGCAATTTCTGCGCCTCGACCGCAAATTCCATCGGCAGCTGCTGCAGCACTTCCTTGGCAAAGCCGTTGACGATCAGCGCCACCGCCTCTTCCTGCCCCAGCCCGCGCTGCATCGCGTAGAAGAGCTGGTCGTCGCTGATCTTGCTCGTCGTCGCTTCATGCTCGACGGTCGCCGTGGGATTGCGGACCTCGATGTAAGGCACGGTGTGCGCGCCGCAGGTGCTGCCCAAAAGCAGGCTGTCGCACTGGGTGAAATTGCGGACGCCCTCGGCATTGGGCGCGACGCGGACGATGCCGCGATAGGTGTTGTTCGACTTGCCGGCGCTGATGCCCTTTGACACGATCGTCGAGCGCGTGCGCTTGCCATTGTGGATCATCTTGGTGCCGGTGTCGGCCTGCTGGTAATTGTTGGTGACCGCGACCGAATAAAATTCGCCGACGCTGTCGTCGCCGTTCAGGACGCAGCTCGGATATTTCCAGGTGATCGCCGAGCCGGTTTCGACCTGCGTCCACGATACCTTGCTGCGCTTGCCCTGGCACAGCGCGCGCTTGGTCACGAAATTATAGATGCCGCCCAGCCCCTCGGCGTTGCCGGGGTACCAGTTCTGCACGGTCGAATATTTGATTTCGGCGTCGTCGAGCGCGACCAGTTCGACCACTGCGGCGTGGAGCTGGTTCTCGTCGCGCATCGGCGCGGTACAGCCTTCGAGATAGGAGACGTACGCGCCCTTGTCGGCGATGATCAGCGTACGTTCGAACTGCCCCGTATTCTCGGCATTGATGCGGAAATAGGTGCTGAGCTCCATCGGGCAGCGGACGCCCTCGGGCACGTAAACGAACGTCCCGTCCGAAAAGACCGCGCAGTTGAGCGTCGCGAAATAATTGTCGTGCATCGGCACGACCTTGCCGAGCCACTTCTTCACCAACTCGGGATATTCGCGGATCGCTTCGGAGATGGAGAGGAAGATCACCCCCGCGCGCTTCAGTTCCTCGCGAAACGTGGTCGCGACGCTGACGCTGTCGAATACGGCATCGACCGCTACCTTGCGCGCCCCTTCAACCCCGGCGAGCACCTTCTGCTCCTCGATCGGGATGCCGAGTTTTTTATAGACTTCGAGGATTTCGGGGTCGACCTCGTCGAGGCTCGAAAGCTTCGGCTTCGCCTTAGGCGCCGCGTAATAGTACGCGTCCTGATAGTCGATCGGCGGCACGTTGAGCTTCGCCCAGTCGGGCGTCTCCATCGTCTGCCAGTGGCGGAAGGCTTTCAGTCGCCAGTCGAGCATCCATTCGGGCTCGTTCTTCTTGGCCGAGATAAAGCGGACCGTATCCTCGGTCAGCCCTTTCGGTGCGAAGTCGGTTTCGATGTCCGCGGACCAGCCATGTTCGTATTCGGCAACTTTGGCGGCGGCGTCGTGCGCGGCCTGGTCCTTGATTTTCACTTCGTCCATTTCAAAAACCCGTTCGTGCTGAGCTTGTCGAAGCACTGTTCTTTTCGGCGCCGTTGCGAACAAGGAAGGACGGCCCTTCGACAAGCTCAGGGCGAACGGCTTTGGGAAGTCCGCACAAACTCGCCAAACTGATCTCCGCCAGCGCCCCGCGCACCGCGCCGTTCACGACGCCCCAGTGCGGCTGCACCTTGCAGCTGCCCTCCAGCGTACAATCGTGGCGGCCTTCGACAACGCAGCTGGTCAGCGCGATCGGTCCTTCGACCGCTTCGATGATGTCGGCGACGCTGATTGCCGCCGCCGGCCGCGCGAGCCGCACGCCGCCGCCGCTGCCGCGCGATGCGACGAGCAGGCCGGCGCGCGCGAGCTGGCTCACCAGTTTCTGTGCGGTCGGTCCCGGAATCCCCGTCTGCTCGGCGAGCATGCCGGCGTGAAGCGGCACCGACCCGCACTGGCGGGCGGCGGCGCTCATCAGCACCACGGCATAATCGGCAAGGTTGGACAGGCGCATCGTTTCTCCGCTCGCAAATTGCGAACGATTCTTAACTGGAGTAAATTACTCCACTTATATAGGCGCGCCGTTTGGACGGTGCAAGCAAGCGCGTTTGTCGGCGGCGATAGAAATATTGCGCCAAAAAAAAAGGCACCCACCTGGCCGGAGCCAAATGAGTGCCGAGATGAAGGTCTCAGTCCTCGTCAGAGGATGAGCTCTTCTGGGTCGCAGCACCCGATTATGCTCGCGCGGCGATTCGCGATTGTACGGAAACGCCAAAAACGGCCTAGGTCAGATTTTGCTGGTTAATGGGGTCGAGCGACCGCGAACGCCGCCGCCGAACCTTCACCGTAGCCCTGAGCTTGTCGAAGGGCGCCTGTCCGAGAAACGCCCTTCGGCAAGCTCAGGGCTTCGGTGACGATCACACCGCAAAATCCGCCCTACGTCTCCGATACCAGCGGGCTGACTTTGCCGGCGAGCTGCTTGCGCCCCTTGGTCGTCGCCTCGGTGTAGGAAGTCGGCTTGCTGAGCTGGCCCGGCGTGGCGCCGGCGAAGCGCTTGATCTCGCGGATCAAATGCGACTGGTCGTAAAAGGCATCGCCGAGCTGCGCGGCATCGAGCCCTTCGCCGCGCGCGAGCGCCGATGCGGCGCGCACGGCGCGATATTTGCGCGCCAGCATTCGCGGCGACAGGCCGTAATAATGTTTGGTCATCCGCTCGACGGAGCGGATCGACATGCCGGTGGCATCGACCAGATCGGCGACCTGCGGCGAGGGGGTCGCGGTCAGCCACTCGTCGACGGTGCGGATGAACCACAAAGGCGGCGCTTCGCCGCGGGTCAGCACCTCACGCGCAAAATTATTGCCAATCACCAGCTTGGCCTCGACGTCTGCCGCCTGTTCCAGCGTCGTCGCCACCTCCTCGATCCATGGCCCGAACCGGTCGGTGGCATCAAGCGCGCGATCGGTCAGTTTTTCGGCGTCGTCGCCCATCAACGCCGCCCATCCCGCAGGCAGCAGGCCAAAGCCGAACAATTGCGCCGGGCAATTGCTGATCGCGCGCACCCGTCCGCTGGTCGGGCCGATGATGATCGCGCGCGTCACGGTGGCGCGGTGGCCGTCGGCAAAGACATATTCGCCGTCGGCATTGGTGACGAACCGGAACTGCGGCCGGTCGGCGCGTTCATATTCGTCGAATTTCGGCATGTTGAGCCGCGCGAAATAAAAGCTCGACACCAGGTCCGCCAGATCGGGATCGGGCGGGAAATAGTGCAGTTCGAACGGCGCGCTGCCGTCCACGCCTGCGCGAGAGGATGAAGCTTCTGACATGACGAACCCAGACCGTGGCCACCTTTCCCCAGGCGGCCTTGTTATCTGAAACAAATCATTTGCGTTTCATCCCTGCGCGTCAAGCGCGAACTTTGTTCGATTATTAGCTTTTTTGGCTTGCGATCCATGCATCGACGCGTCGTTCGAGGATGTCGAGCGGGACCGGTCCCGATTCGAGGACGACGTCGTGAAAGGCGCGATAGTCGAATTTGGCGCCCATCGCCGCCTGGGCACGGCCGCGCAATTCCATGATCTTGAGCTTGCCGATCAGATAGGCGGTCGCCTGTCCCGGATAGACGATATAGCGCTCGATCGCCTTTTCGATGTCGCCGTCGGGGTTCGGGGTATTGTCCTTGAGGTATTTGATCGCCTGCTCGCGGCTCCAGCGCTTGTCGTGGATGCCGGTGTCGACGACGAGGCGGCAGGCGCGCCATAACTCCATGCCCAGCCGCCCGAAATCGCTGTAGGGATCAGTATAGAAGCCCATGTCCTTGGCGAGCTCCTCCGAATAGAGCCCCCAGCCTTCGGTGTAGGCGGTGAAGCCGCCAAAGCGGCGGAAGGGCGGCAGGCCGGTGAGCTCGGTCTGCACCGCGCGCTGGAGATGGTGGCCGGGAACCCCCTCATGATAGGCGAGCGCCTCCAGCTCGGTCTTGGGCATGTCGCGCAGATCGTAGAGGTTCACATAATAGGTGCCGGGCCGCGACCCGTCGGGCGAGGGCGACTGGTAGAAGGCCTTGCCCGCCGATTTTTCGCGGAACGCCTCTACGGCCTTTACCTGCAACGCCGCCTTGGGCAGCGTGTTGAAAAAGGCCGGGAGCCGCGCTTCCATCGCCTTGGTGCGGGCGTCGACTTCGGCGAGATAGGCTTCGCGCGTCGTGTGATAATATTGCGGGCTGGTGCGCAGATGCTCGAAAAACTGCTGCAGCGTGCCCTTGAAGCCGACCTTGGCCATGATCGCTCGCATCTCGCCATGGATGCGCGCGACTTCGGCGAGGCCGAGGTCGTGGATCTGCGTCGCGGTCATGTCGGTCGTCGTGTAATTGGCGAGCAGCGCCTCGTAATAGGCTTTGCCGTCGGGCAGGCGCCACACCCCGTCCTGCGTCGGCGCGCTCGCCTGCTGGCGCTTCATTTCGGCGAGCAAGCGGCCATAGGCGGGACCGGCGCTCTCCGCCCATGCGGCCTTGGCCGCGGCGGTCAGCCGTGCCTTTTCGGCCGCATCGATGTCGAGCTTGGCGACTTTCGCGGCGAGATCCTCGACGACGGCATTGTTCGGTCCTTGCAGGTTGCCGATGTCCGAAATCAGATAGGCATAGACCCATTTGGGCGGCTGGACGCCCTTGGCAGCGCGCTTCACCGATTCCGCGTTCAGCGCGTCGAGCACCGAGCCGAGCCCCCGGATGCGCGCAATATAGGCTTCGGCCTCGGCAACATTGGCAACGCGGTGGATATTGATCAGGAAGGCGGGGAGCTGGCTTTGCGGGCCGTTCATCTGGTCAAAGACATAGCCGCGATCGCGGAACGGGAACAGTCGCTCGGCGCGCGCCGCCTGCGCGTTGAACAGTTCGAACGACAACGCTTCGTCGGTCGACATGCTGGCGGGATCGAAGCTGCCGCGCATCGCTTCGGCGGTCGCTTGCTGCAATTTGTGGTTGGCGATCGCCGCCTCGTCGCTGACGTCGTTCCAGCGGCCATAATCGGTGTCGCGGATGCCGCGATACGCCTTGCCCTGCGGGCTCAGCGACAGCTGGGCGGCGTCATAATTGTCGAAAAATTGTGCGAGGTTCGCCCCCGCGGGCACCGCATCCGGCGCGGGCGTCGCTGCCGCGGTGGCGGGCGCGTCCTGCACCGCGGCGGGCGCGCAGCCCGCGACGGCGAGCAGCGCGATAGCGGTGGACAGACGAGCGATGATACGAAGCTGCGACACGATTTTCTCCCGGTTTTTCCGATGGCTTTTGGGCGATAGCGAATTGGTTGCAGCGGGGCTTGCCATAGCCGCGCGGGGCGCGCAATGGCGGGCCATGTCGCTCTTTGCCTCCGCCGCCGATGCCGCTTATGCGCTGGTCCGCCCGATCGTCCATGCCACCGATGGCGAGGCGGCGCATAATCTGACCCTCAATGCGCTTCAGCCCCTGCCGCGCGCGCGCACCGCATTGTCGAGCCCGGTGCTGGCGACCGAACTCGCGGGGCTGCATTTCCCCAATCCGGTCGGCCTCGCGCCCGGCTTCGACAAGGACGCGCGCGTCGCCCATGCGATGCCGCATTTCGGTTTCGGCTTTGTCGAGGTCGGCACGCTGACTCCGCTGCCGCAGGACGGCAACCCGCGCCCGCGGCTGTTCCGGCTGGTCGAGGATCGGGCGGTGATCAACCGCATGGGGTTCAACAATGGCGGGCAGGAGAGGGCGGCCGACCGGATCGCGTGCCTGCGCCGCCACGGGCTACCGGTGCCGCTCGGCATCAATATCGGCGCCAACAAGGACAGCGCCGACCGCATCGCCGATTATGCGCGGGGCACCGCGGCGATGGCGCCGCTCGCCGATTATCTGACCGTCAATATCAGCTCGCCGAACACGCCGGGGCTGCGCGCCTTGCAGGACAAGGGCGCGCTCGAGGCGCTGCTCGACGGTGTGGCAGCAGCGCAGCCGGTGGGCGCGACAAAGCCGGTGTTCCTGAAAGTCGCCCCCGATCTGGAGCCCGCCGACATCGACGATATTGTTGCGGTGGCGATCGACAAGGGGCTCGCTGCGGTGATCGTCTCAAACACCACCATCACCCGCCCAGCGCTGGCATCGCGCCATGCATCGGAAGCGGGCGGCCTGTCGGGGGCGCCGCTCGCCGATCTGGCGCTCCAGCGCGTTCGCGATTTCCGCGTGGCTGGCGGGGGCAGGGTGCCGCTGGTCGCGGCCGGCGGCATCGCTTCGGCAGAGCAAGCGTGGGAGCGCATTCGTGCGGGCGCCAGCCTGGTGCAGATTTACTCGGCGATGGTTTACGAAGGACCGGGGCTCGCCGCGCGGATTGCGAAAGGGATCGAAAAGCTGGCGGTGCGTGACGGTTTTGCGCGGGTGAGCGACGCGGTGGGGACCGCACAATAATCCTCCCTGTGGCGAAGCCATGGGGAGGGGGACCGTCCGCGAAGCGGATGGTGGAGGGGCCGCGCCGTCAGCGTCATGGCCCCTCCGTCAGCGCTTCGCGCTGCCACCTCCCCATCGCTGCGCGACAGGGAGGATCGGGTTGGGCTTGCACTCCCTCGGACCGCGCGCCAATGTCGCTGGCATGTTGAAAAGATTCCTGCCGCTCGTCGCGCTCGCCACCCTGACCCTCCCATCCACCGCGCTCGCACAGGGGGTCACCTCGTCCGCCGACTCGCGCGCGACCGAGGCGGGGCGGCAAATTCTCCATCAGGGCGGCACGGCCGCCGACGCGGCGGTCGCGATGGTCGCGGTGCTGACGCTGGTCGAGCCGCAATCGAGCGGAATCGGTGGCGGCGGCCTGATGCTGCATCACGATGCCAGGGACGGCAGCATATCGACGATCGACGGTCGCGAAATGGCGCCCGCCTCGGCGAAACCCGACCGCTTCCTCGGCCCCGATGGCAAACCGCGCAGCTATTCGGATGCGATTCCTGGCGGACTGTCGGTGGGTGTTCCCGGCAACATCCGTCTGCTGGAAATGGCGCACAAGAAATGGGGCAAGCTGGAATGGGCGGCGCTGTTCCAGCCCGCGATCAAGCTGGCCGAAGAGGGTTTCGAAGTCACCCCGGTGCTGCACAACTGGATGACGCGGTTCGAATCCTTGTGGAAGGATTTTCCCGAGGCGCGCGCGATCTATTATGTCGACGGCAAGCCTGCGCCGGTCGGCACCCGGATCCGCAACCCCGCCTATGCCGCGCTGCTGCGCGACGTCGCGGCGCGCGGTCCCGGCGCTTTCTACACCGGCGCCAACGCCAAGGCGATCAGCGACGCGGTCGCCAACGCGCCGCGCAACAAGGCGATGCTGACGGTCAAAGACGTCGCTGCCTACAAGGCCAAGGAGCGTCCCGCGGTCTGCACAACCTATCGCATCTACAAGGTGTGCGGCATGGGTCCGCCGTCATCGGGCGCGACGACGGTGTTCGGCATCCTCGGCATGATCGAGGGCTGGGACATGAAGACGATGGGCAAGGACAATCCGATGAGCTGGCACCTGCTCGCCGAAGCGATGCAGCTGTCCTACGCCGATCGCGGTGCCTATCTGGGCGATGCCGATTTTGTCGATGTGCCTGTGGCGGGACTGCTCGACAAAAAATATCTCGCCGAACGTCGCCAGCTGATCTCGCCCTTTGCCGCCGCCGGACGCTATGAGCCCGGTACACCGCCGGGCGCAAAGCCCCGCGCCGAAGCGCCGCCGATCCCCGAGCAGGGCACCACCCATTTTGCCGTCGCGGACAAGGCGGGCAATGTCGTGTCGATGACCTCGACGATCGAAAGCATTTTTGGCAGCCACCTGATTGCGAATGGCTATTTCCTCAACAACGAGCTCACCGATTTCGACCTCGCCCCGACGATGAACGGCGTCCCGACCGCCAACCGCGTCCAGGCGGGCAAGCGCCCGCTGTCGTCGATGTCGCCGACGATCGTTTACGGCCCCGACGGCAAGGTGGTGCTGGCGGTCGGTTCGGCCGGCGGCAAACGGATCATCATGCATGTGACGAAGGTGCTGGTCGGCGTGCTCGACTGGGGACTCGATGCCAAGACCGCGATGGAACTGCCCAATCTCTATTTCGGCGAGCGCGGCGTGCTGATCGAAAATACCGACGCGGGCGAGGCGATGGCGGCGAAGATGAAGCCCTTCGGCTACAGCTTTACGCCCACGGACCTCGGTTCGAAGCTGAACGCGGTCGAGCGCGTTGGCGATGGCTGGCGCGGCGCCGCCGACCCGCGCGGGCCGGGAACATCATCGGTGGATGGCGCGCCGCCGCAGGGGTGAATTGGCTGATCTTGCGATCTCGTCATTGCGAGGGCCGCAAGCCCGTGGCAATCCAGAGCGGTGCAAGACCATAATGGATTGCTTTCCTCAGCATGCGCCGCGGTCGCAATGACGTGTATTTGAAACGATAAGAACAGAAAAACAATCTCCCTGGAGAGAGGTAGAATGAAGCTGGACAATCCCCATCTCGACCATTTTCCGAGCCTGGTCGCGATGTTCTTCGACCGCGCCGCGCGCGGCGGCGAAGATCCGTTCCTGTGGCGCAAGGCGGACCGCGTCTGGCATCCGCTGAGCTGGCGGCAGGTCGCCAACCAGGTGGCGGCGCTGGCGCACAACCTGCGCGAAATGGGGCTGAAGGACGGCGACCGCGTCGTGCTGGTCAGCGAGAACCGCCCCGAATGGTGCATTGCCGACCTCGGTATCATGGCCGCCGGCTGCATCACCGTGCCGACCTACACGACCAATACCGAACGCGACCACCAGCACATTCTCGACAACAGCGGTGCGACCGCAGTGATCGTATCGACCGCGAAACTGGCGCGCACGTTGATGCCCGCGGTCACGCGCTCCGACGCGCATATCGTCGTCACCATGGAAAGCCTGCGCGTCGGGCAGCAGGGCGATGTCGCGATCCACGACTGGGAACCGCTGGTGACCGGTGGCGAAGCCTCGCTGGAAGAAGCCAAGGCGCGCGCCGCCGCGATGAAGCGCGAGGATACCGCGTGCCTGATCTACACCAGCGGCACGGGCGGTGCACCGCGCGGGGTCATGCAGCACCATGGCGCGATCCTGCACAATGCGGCGGGCGCCGCCGAAGTGCTGGTCAATGATTTCGGCATCGGCGACGAGGAAGTGTTCCTGTCGTTCCTGCCCCTCAGCCATGCCTATGAACATTCGGGCGGCCAGTTCCTGCCGATCATGGTCGGCGCGCAAATCTATTACAGCGAGGGGCTCGAAAAGCTTGTCTCGAATATCGAGGAGACGCGCCCGACGATCATGGTCGTCGTGCCGCGTTTGTTCGAGGTGATCCGCGCGCGGATGATCAAATCAGTCGAAAAGCAGGGCAAGCTGGCGAACTGGATGCTGAACCAGGCGCTGCGCGTCGGCGAAAAGGATTATGAGCGGCGCATGGGACTGCTCGACCGCCCGGTCGATCTGCTGCTCGACAAATTGTTCCGGCCCAAGATCGGCCAGCGCTTCGGCGGACGCATGAAAGCATTGGTTTCGGGCGGCGCGCCGCTCAATCCCGAAATCGGCGTATTCTTCCACTCGATCGGGCTGACCTTGCTTCAGGGCTATGGCCAGACCGAGGCAGGGCCGGTGATCAGCTGCAACCGCCCGAGCGCGGGGATCAAGATGGACACCGTTGGCCCGCCGCTGATGAACACCGAAGTCCGTATTGCCGACGATGGCGAGATATTGGTGCGCGGCGAACTGGTGATGAAGGGCTATTGGCGTAATGACGCCGAGACCGCGCGGGTCTTGGTCGATGGCTGGCTCCACACCGGCGACATCGGCCATATCGACGACAAGGGCCGCATCGTCATCACCGACCGCAAGAAGGACCTGATCGTCAACGACAAGGGCGACAATGTCTCGCCGCAGCGCGTCGAGGGCATGTTGACGCTCCAGCCCGAAATATTGCAGGCGATGGTCTATGGCGACAAGCGGCCGCATCTGGTCGGCTTGCTGGTGCCCGATCCCGAATGGATGGCCGAGTGGGCGGAGGCCGAAGGGCTACCGAAAGACCTGTGCCGTCTGCGCGAGCATGAAAAATTCCGCGCCGCGATCCGCGCTGCGGTCGATCGGGTGAATGGCCAGTTGTCGGTGATCGAAAAGGTCCGCAAATTCGACTTCGCCGACGAGCCGTTCACGATCGAGAACGAACAGATGACCCCGTCGATGAAGATCCGCCGCCACGTGCTGCGCGAGGTCTATGCCGACAAGATCGCGGCACTGTACAAAGGCTGAGAATCCTCCCCGGACGGGGAGGATGCCATAGCGTTCAGGCTTTCGCTGCCTCGTCCTGCTGCGCGAGCCACTCTTCGAGCCACTTGATCGTATAGTCGCCGTGGATGACGTCGGGGTCGGCGAGCAACGCCTGGTGTAGCGGGATGTTCGTCTTGACGCCGCCGATCACCATTTCCTCGAGCGCGCGGCGCATCCGCATCATGCAGCTTTCGCGGCTGCGGCCATAGACGATCAGCTTGCCGATCATGCTGTCATAATAGGGTGGGATCGAATAGCCGGCGTAGAGCCCGCTATCGACGCGGACGTGCATGCCGCCGGCGGCGTGATAGTTGGTGACCTTGCCGGGCGAGGGCAGGAAACTGCGTGGGTCTTCGGCATTGATCCGGCATTCCATCGCATGACCGCGGAATTCCAGATCTTCCTGTTTGACCGACAGCCCCGCGCCGCCCGCAATGCGGATCTGTTCGCGGACGAGGTCGAAGCCGGTGATCATCTCGGTCACCGGATGCTCGACCTGGATGCGCGTGTTCATCTCGATGAAGAAGAATTCGCCATTTTCCCAAAGGAACTCGATCGTGCCCGCACCGCGATAGCCCATCTTGGCCATCGCATCGGCGCAGATGCCGCCCATGCGCGCGCGTTCTTCGGCGGAGATGATCGGCGAGGGGGCTTCTTCGAGCACTTTCTGGTGGCGGCGCTGGAGCGAGCAGTCGCGCTCGCCGAGATGGATGGCATTACCGTTGCCGTCGCCGAACACCTGGAATTCGATGTGGCGCGGGTTGCCGAGATATTTTTCCATGTAAACGGTCGGGTCGCCGAAGGCGGCCGCCGCTTCGGACGAGGCCTGACCCATCAGGCTTTCGAGGCTGTCCTCGTCGGGAACGACCTTCATGCCGCGCCCGCCGCCGCCCGAGGCGGCCTTGATCAGCACCGGGTAGCCGATTTCCTTTGCGAGGCGTTTCGTTTCGTCGCCAAAGGTGACCGCGCCGGGCGAGCCCGGGACGACGGGCAGGCCGAGCGCCACCGCGGTGCGCTTCGCCTCGACCTTGTCGCCCATCGTGCGAATATGCTCGGGCTTCGGTCCGACGAAGACCATGTCATGCGCTTCGATGATTTCGGCGAAGCGCTCGTTTTCCGAGAGGAAGCCATAGCCCGGGTGGATCGCGTCGGCGCCGGTGATCTCGGCGGCCGAGATGATCGCCGGGATGTTGAGATAGCTGTCCTTCGCGGCCGGGGGGCCGATGCAAACCGCCTCGTCGGCGAGGCGGACGTGCATCGCGTCGGTGTCGGCGGTCGAATGGACCGCGACCGTCTTGATGCCCATTTCGTGGCAGGCGCGATGGATGCGCAGCGCGATCTCGCCGCGGTTGGCGATCAGCAGTTTTTCGATGGCCATGGGCTGACTTTATCCGATGGTGAACAGCGGCTGGTCGAATTCGACCGGCTGGCTGTTCTCGACATGCACGGCCTTCAGCGTGCCCGCGGTGGTCGCGGTGATCGGGTTCATCACCTTCATCGCCTCGATGATCAGAATCGTGTCGCCGGGCTTCACCGCCGAGCCGACGGCCGCGAAATTAGGCGCGCCGGGTTCGGGCGCCAGATAGACGGTGCCGACCATCGGAGACTTCACGGCGTCCGCGAAGCTGTCGGCAGCGGGCGCGGCGGCTGCCGGAGCCGCGGCGGGTGCGGTCGGCGCAGCGGCTGAAGGCGCAGCGACCGGCGCGGGCGCATAGGCGACGGGTGCGGCCGCGGCGGTCAGCGTGCGCGCGACGCGGACCTTGCGGTCGCCGTCCTCGACCTCGATTTCCGAAAGCTGCGTGTCGTCGAGCAACTCGGCGAGCGCGCGCACGAAAGCCGGATCGATGTTGATGCCATTGTCTTTATGGTCACCCATGAGAATTTTTCCTGTTGTTGCGGCGCCGTCATTCGGGCGCCTGACCCCGTTTTTTGATGCGCCCTATTGTCAGAGACGGGCCGCGGCGTCCAGCGCCAGCGTATAGCTGTTCGCGCCGTGTCCGGCAAAATGCGCGACGGCGGCCATGCCGACATAGCTCACATGGCGGAACGCTTCGCGCTGCATCGGGTCCGACAGATGGACCTCGATCACCGGCACCTTGATCGACTTGATCGCGTCGTGGATCGCGATCGAGGTGTGCGTATAGCCGCCCGCGTTGAGCAGCACCGCCTTGGCGCCCGCGACATAGGCCTCATGCAGCCAGTCGATCAGCACGCCTTCGTGGTTCGTCTGGCGGCATTCGAGCCTGAGCCCGAGCGTTTCGGCCTGCGCCTCCAGCCGCGCGTGAATGTCGTTGAGCGTGTCGTGGCCGTAAATCTCCGGCTCGCGCGTCCCGAGCAGGTTGAGGTTTGGGCCGGAGAGGACAAAGACGGTCGGCTTGTCGGTCAAGATATCGGCCTTTCAGGTAGGGTCGCAGAGTGTCGTCATATCTCGCGGTCTTGATAGCGAAAGATGCCCAGGATCACGACCTGTTGTTCCTTCACCGCATAAGCGATTTTGAAGTGAAATTTAATTGTGACGATCCGCCGGAACGCCCGATCGGGGACTTGCATGCCGGAAAGCGGATAATGTGCGAGTTGATTGATCGAGCGATAAATGTCCGCGAGGATGTTGGAGGTCGTTTCCGGCGCGACCTCGTCATAATAAGCGATGATCGATCGCAGATCGCTTTCCGCTTCTTTGCGGAACAGGATGGCCTTCATGCCGAGAAGGGTTGACCGAACAGCTTTGCGATCTCTGCCTGGCTCGAAAATTCCGGGGCAGGGTTTGCGACGCGCCGGTCGATTTCGGCGAGTTCCTGCGGGGAAAGGCCGAACTGCTCCGACAGCGATTCCATCAATGCGGATAGCGACGCCTCTACGGCTTCCAACTGATCGGCAGGAAGTGCTTGGGCGAAAGACATGAATTTTTCGAGCGACGTCATGAGCGCTATATATGGCAAAAAACGTGTCGCGGATATGGTGTTTTCCAGCGAAGCCGGTAAGCGAACGGGCCATGGCTATCAACATCATGCTCAACGGCGAACAAAGGCAGGTGCGCGAAGGCAGCGTCGCCGATCTCGTCGCTTCGCTGGGCCTCGACGTCAAAAAGGTTGCGGTCGAGCGCAATCGCGAAATCGTGCCGCGCTCGACGTTGGGAGAGGTGGCGCTCGCGGACGGCGACGCGCTGGAAATCGTGCATTTTGTGGGAGGCGGTTGTTGACCGACACTTGGAGCGTTGCCGGGCGGACATTCACGTCGCGGCTGATTGTCGGGACCGGCAAATATAAGGATTTCGAGCAGAATGCGGCGGCGGTCGCGGCGTCGGGGGCGGAGATCGTCACCGTCGCGGTGCGCCGGGTCAATGTGTCGGACCCCAATGCGCCGATGCTGACCGACTATATCGATCCCAGGAAGATCACCTACCTGCCGAACACCGCGGGCTGCTTCAACGCCGATGATGCGATCCGCACGCTGCGGCTCGCGCGCGAGGCGGGGGGCTGGGATCTGGTGAAGCTGGAAGTGCTCGGCGAGGCGAAGACGCTCTATCCGAACATGCGCGAGACGCTGGAGGCGACCGAGGTGCTCGCGAAAGAGGGCTTCCTGCCGATGGTTTATTGCGTCGACGATCCGATCGCAGCGAAGCAGCTCGAGGATGCCGGGGCCGTCGCGATCATGCCCCTGGGCGCGCCGATCGGGTCGGGGCTGGGCATCCAGAACCGCGTCACGATCCGCCTGATCGTCGAGGGGGCGTCGGTGCCGGTGCTCGTCGATGCCGGGGTTGGAACTGCGAGCGACGCGGCGGTGGCGATGGAGCTCGGCTGCGACGGCGTGCTGATGAACACCGCGATCGCCGAAGCGAAGGACCCGATCCGCATGGCACGCGCGATGCGCCAAGCGGTCGAGGCGGGGCGTGACGCCTATCTGGCGGGACGCATGGGCCTGCGCAAATATGCCGATCCGTCGAGCCCGCTGGCGGGGCTGATCTGAGGAGGCTGCGTTGAAAATCCTGACGCTGCTAGCCGCCGCGCTGTTGGTCCCGCAAACGGCAATCGCGCAGCCGGTATTCGACAGCCATGTCCATCTGTGGGATGGCGACAAGTCGATCGGAGAATATGAGGCACAGGTGAAAGCCGCCGGGCTGACGATCACCGGCTTCGGCGGCATGTGGTTCGGCGGGCCGGAGAACCAGGCGCTGGCGGGTAATCCGGCCAGCATCCGGGCGCATAATGACGCGTTGCTGGCGCTCGCGAAAAAGCATCCGGCGATGGTGCCGATCGCGACCGTCCACCCCTATGACGCGGCGGCGGCGCTCGACGAGTTGCAGCGCGTGGCGGGGCTGGGCGTCAGGATGCTCAAGATCCATCCGCATACCCAGCGCTTCGACCCCGCCGACGCGCGCGTACTGGCGCTGGTCCGGCGCGCCGGCGAACTGGGCGTCGTCGTGGTGATGGACAATGCCAATATCGTGCCGGGCGGCGACAGCGAAAAGCTGTTCAATCTGGCGCTGTCGGCGCCGAAGACCAAATTTGTCTTTGCCCATATGGGCGGGCTGAATTTCCGTTTCTGGAACATATTGAAGATGGCGCGCACCGCCGAGGGGCTGTTGGGCGACAATATCTATTTCGACATTTCGGCGATGGTGACGCTGGCCGCCGATGCGCCGATCGAGGAAGAATTTATCTGGACGATGCGAAATGTCGGGATCGACCATGTCCTCATCGGATCGGACTATCCGCAATTCTCGCTCAAACAGACGCTCGACGCGCTCGATAAGCTCGACATCACGCCCGCCGAAAAGGCGAAAATTCGCTACGAAAATGCGCGGGCGCTATTGGACCTGAAGCCGTAAGGCGAAATCAGAAGGGGGCAGGCGGGCGATAGAGCATCGCGATGCGCTCGATCTGACCGTCGATGCCCAGCACCACCTCGACATCCCACAGCAATGTGCCGGGGCCGTCGGGAAGGACGATGATCCGATAGGGCTGCCACAGCTTGTTGTCGGTTGCCTTGCGCTCGATGCGGAACGTCTTAGCGAGCGGGAGGCGGAGAAAGGCGTCGCGCGGCGCGGTGCGCGTCATCGGATAGGATGCGGGCGCGCCGGACAGCAGCTCGAAATTCGCCTTTTCATCATTCTTGAGCCTGGCCTGCGCGTCGGCGATCTTTGCGATGAGCGCCGTGGCCTCATCGGCGGTCACACCGCGCAGTAGAGGCTGCGCCGCGACGTCGGCCGGTGTTGGCTCCGCAAGGGCGGTGGGAGCGAGCAGGAGAGCGGTCGCCGCGAGCAGGAAGGAGCCTGGATTTGTCATGCCGCTATTCAATCCTCTTTGGGCCGCAGGTCAAACATCCTTTTTTCTGAACGCTTTGCCGGGTGCGCGGAACATTGGCGACGGTGGCCCGTTGGTGGGGCAAGAGGCAGCGTCGCCTCGGCCATCAGCTAAGGAGAAATTCCATGGGTGAACTCACCGAAAAAGCCAAAGGTCTCGCCAACGAAGCCGTCGGCAACACCAAGCAGGCGATCGGCAAGGCGACCGACAACGAGCGGCTGCGCGCCGAAGGCGCTGCGCAGGAGCGCAAGGGCGAAGCCCAGAATCTGAAGGGCAAGGTCCAGGGCGCGCTGGGCGACAAGGTCTGACGATCCGCCGTCATGCTAGAGGAAAAGGCTCCGGGAGACCGGAGCCTTTTCATTGGGTGGTGGATCGCTCGCATCCCACCGTAGCCCTGAGCCTGTCGAAGGGCGCCTATCGCCGTTAAGCGCCCTTCGACAGGCTCAGGGCTACGGCTTTTTTAGCGCCCGCCCGACGCGACCAGATCGACGTCGGTCATGCCGCCGTCGCGGCGCGCCATGATGACATAGGCGAGGTCGCCCTTGGTACCGCCCAGCATATGCTCATTGCCGTTGACGCGATGGTCGCTGGTGTAACCGGCGCGCACCGCCATCGTGTGATAATAGTCGAACACGCCCTGGATCGACGCCGCGGTCTGGAAATTGACGACGCGGATGTTGCACTTGCCGCCCGCGATGCCAGCGGCTTCGCGCAGCGTCGCGCGCGGATAGACCTTGAACGCGGCAGGCAGGCGATCGGCCCAGGCATTGCCGTAGGTCAGCTTGGCGTCGCAGCCGCCCTTTGACTGATCGCGGGCGAGCGCGCCGATGGTCACCGGGCGGTCCTTCGCTTCGCAGCCGTCGCAGCCGGCTTCGAGCGGCGAGGCTTTCGGGGCAGTCAGCAACTTCCCGGCCTTTAGCGCCGCGGCGGCTTCGGCGACGGTCGCGGCCTTGCCGCCCGCAACGCCGGGAACGCCGCCATCGACGGGCCGGTTACCCGGACCGACGGCATTCTGGTTCGCCCGACCCGCGAGCTTGGGATCGACCATGATCTTGTCTTCGAGCGCGCCCTTGACTGCCGGATCGGCGTTGGTCAGCCCGTCGTCGAGCGGGGCGAGTTCGGACTTGGCTTCGGGGTTGTCCCGGCAACCGGCGAGCGGTGCCGCCGCCATCAGCAGGCCGGTGACCAGCCATTTTCCGCGCAAGATCATCGCTAACACTCCCTTAATCTTTGACCCGGATTGCCCGATCCTGGTTAAAAAGGCGCAAAGAAAATGCGTTAACGGGTAACGCTTTGTTAGCCGAAAACTGTCTCGGACAGGGACGCTTTCGGGTCGCAGCGGATGAGCCGCGAGGTTGCGACGGCCGCCTGACGGTGGATGACCGCCTGTCGATAGACCGGATCGGTGACCATTTCCATGAAGGCGGCGCTGGTCGGATATTCGGCGATGAACATCGCATCCCAATGTTCGGCATCGGGTCCGATGACCATCGCCTGCATCGTCCCGCGCCACACGATCCGACCGCCGACGCGCTGGAATATCGGTCCGCTGTCGGCGCCATAATGGGCATAGGCGTCGGCGCCGCTCAGCCCTTCGTCGGCCAGCGCATGGTCGGTGGGGTAGGTCGCGGTGGCCTTGAAGCGGACGAGGTTGAGCATGTGGATCGCGCAATCGCGCGGCAGCGTCTTGAACGCATCGAACTGCGCGCGTTCGGGGTCGATGTGCTGGTCGGTCATGGCAGGAACTCCTTGCGCTTGATCCGCCAGGCATCGGCGCTCTGGGTCCAGGCGTCCACCGGTGCATCCTCGAACGGCGCGGGCAGCCGGGTCGGGCCGCTGTTGGTCGCGCCGAGCCGTGCAGCGAGCGCCTGCGACCGCGTGTTGGCGGGGTCGATGCTGTGCATCAGTTCGGGCCATTTCAGAAATTCGACGGCAAAGTCGCAGGCGGCGACCGATCCTTCGAATGCGTAGCCTTTGCCGGCAAATTTGGCGCGCACGCCATAACCGATCTCGGGCGCGGGCCAGCCGTCGGGCTCCCACGGACCGAGCCGCCCGACCCATTGGCCGCTGGCGCGTTCGATCACCGAAAACATCGAGAAACCGCGAATATGCCATGCGCCGGCGAGCGTGCACCATTGGCGCCAGGCCGCGGCGCGGGGGCAGGTGCCACCAATGAATTTCATGGTTTCGGCCTCGGCGCACATTTCGGCGAACGCGTCGAAATCCTCGGCGGCGGGCGGCCGCAGGATGAGGCGCTCGGTAACGAGCAGCGGGCCGTTGAGCATGGTCGATCCTCTCCCGTTGATCAGGGAGAGTGCTTGTGGGCCAAGTCGCTCGGCGGGACAAGCGCCAGCTGAAGGCCAGACACGATGTTGAGGGCGCCGACGACCAGGTCGACGCCCTCTCCATCACGTGTGCGGGCGGAGGGGTCTCGGACCCACACCCGTAACGGGGTCTCTATCGCTTAGCGGCAGCGATATTTGTCGCGATCGATCTCGCGGCCGAGCAGGGCACCACCGGCAGCTCCGAGCACGGTACCAAGAAGCTTGTCACCGCGACCGGCGATTTCATTACCGGCGAGGCCACCGACGGCACCGCCGATCAGCAGGCCGGTCGTGCCGTTGTCGCGCTTGCAGCGATACCGGCCATCGCGGTCGCGCCAGACGCGGGTGTTGGCGTGGATGCGCTGATCATTGTAGCGACGCTTGTCGCGCTTGTGAAAGCTGCTCGACTGGTCGAGCTGGTGAAAAGCCTCGGCCTTGGCGGGGACCGTCATGCCTGCATAGGCCGGAGCGGTCAGGGCAACGCTGGCAGCGGCGATAGCGCCCATCAGGCCTTTGTTGAAGTTACGCATCTTATAATCCTTTCCTGGCGTCGCGCCTTGTGCCGCTGGACGGCTTTGGGCGCTTCGAGGGGAAAACGACCCACGCCCCAATCGCGTTGCATGAACGCGGGGCAACAAGATGAAGCGAGCGTTATCATCGACGAACCGAAAGGGACTTGCTGGTTGCGCGGTGGCATGCGACAGTCCCGAAATGCTCAATATTGCCTCGCTCGTCATCGGCGCCATCGCCTTGGTTCTGGCCGTTTTCGCCTTCATTCCGTTGCTCGGGTGGGCAAATTGGGTGATCGTTCCTTTTGCGGTTGTCGGCCTCGCGCTCGGCGCCATGTCGAGCAGCACCAGTGGTCGCAATCTGAACATCGTCGTGATCGTCATCGGCGTGGTCCGCCTGATGCTGGGCGGCGGCATCATCTGAATTTCGGCCGAAAGGCGGGTTTCTTGTCCATGGTTGAGCCGACCGTCCCCGCGGCGCGCGAGCAGCGCGGTCTGCCCTATGCGCTGGGCGCTTATGCGATCTGGGGCTTTGTTCCGCTGTTCTTCAAGCTGCTGGAGGCGGTGCCGCCGGTCGAGGTGCTGGCGCAGCGGATCATCTGGTCATTGCCGCTGTGTTTCGTGATCATGGCGTTTCGCCGCCAGATCGGCGAATATCTGGCGGCGCTGAAAGATTGGCGCGTGCTGCGCTTGCTGCTCGCGAGTTCGCTGCTGATCGCGCTCAACTGGCTCGTTTATATCCATGCGGTGTTTACCGATCATGTGCTCGCGGCGAGCCTTGGCTATTATCTCAACCCGCTGGTCAATGTGCTGCTCGGCATGATCTTCCTGGGTGAGCGATTGTCGCGGCTACAGGCGGTTGCCGTGGCGATCGCGGCGATTGGCGTTGCGATCCTGCTGGCCGGGGCACTCGACACCCTGTGGATCAGCCTGACGCTGGCGCTGAGTTTCGGAACTTATGGGTTGATCCGCAAGGTGGTGCCGGTGGGTTCGCTCCCGGGGCTGGCGATCGAGACGACCTTGTTGCTGCCCGTGTCGCTGGCGGCGGCGGCTTTTTACCTCTGGATCGGCGACGGGCTTGGCTTTGGGGCGAGCGCCCAGATCAGCTGGCTGCTCGCGGCGGCGGGCGTCGTCACCGCGATACCCCTGCTGTTGTTCGCGACCGCGGCGCGGCGGATGAGTTATGCGGCGCTGGGCTTTGTCCAATATCTGGCGCCGAGCATCGCCTTTCTCCTCGGGCTGTTCGTGTTCGATGAACCGCTGAAGCCCGCGCAGCTGTTTTGCTTTCTGCTGATCTGGCTCAGTATCGCGGTGTTCAGTTTCGACATGTGGCGCAAGATGCGCGCGGAGCGGGTGGTCGCAGCCTGATTGCCGTCGCCCCCGCGAAGGCGGGGGCCGCCGGAGACGAAGCGCAAGGCTGATAGCGGCCCCCGCCTTCGCGGGGGCGACGGATCAGACCAGTCGCCACCCCAGCGTTTCGCCCGCGTGGAAAGGCACGACCTCGCCGATCCGGTCGGGGACGATGACCTCGGCACGCTCCAAGGTCACCGTGCCCTCATTGAGCGGCAGACCGTAAAAGCGTGGTCCATGTTCGCTGGCGAACCCTTCGAATTTGTCGAGCGCGCCGTCCTGATCGAACGCCGTGATGTAACTTTCAAGCGCAAACGGGGCATTGAAGATACCCGCACAGCCGCACGACGCTTCCTTGGTATGCACCGCGTGCGGCGCGCTGTCGGTGCCGAGGAAGAATTTGGGCGAGCCCGAGGTCGCGGCGGCGCGCACCGCGAGGCGGTGATGCTCGCGCTTGGCGACGGGCAGGCAATAAGCGTGCGGGCGGATGCCGCCGACCAGCATCGCGTTGCGATTGATGTGGAGGTGCTGCGGGGTGATCGTTGCCGCGACGTTGGCAGGGGCGTCGGCGACGAACTGCGCCGCCTCGGCCGTCGTGATATGTTCGAAGACGATCTTGAGGTCGGGCAGGGCGCGGACGAGCGGCTCCAGCGTGCGCTCGATGAACACCGCCTCGCGGTCGAAGATATCGACGTCATGGTCGGTGACCTCGCCATGGATCAGGAGCGGCATTCCGATCGCCTGCATCCGCTCGAGCATGCCCATGATGTTGGCGACGTCGGTGACGCCGTGCGCGCTGCCGGTGGTGGCATGCGCGGGGTAGAGCTTGGCGGCGGTAAACACGCCCTCAGCATGGCCGCGCGCGATTTCGTCGGCGTCGGTGGCGTCGGTCAGATAGGCGACGATCAGCGGGGTAAAGTCGAGGTCGGCGGGGACCGCGGCGTTGATCCGGTCGCGATAGGCGCGGCCTTCCTCGGCAGTGGTCACCGGCGGCGACAGATTGGGCATGACGATCGCGCGGGCGAACTGGCGCGCGGTGTATCGCGCGACATGGGTCAGCATCGCGCCGTCGCGCAGGTGAACGTGCCAGTCGTCGGGGCGGCGGATCGTCAGGCGGTCGGTCATACGGCTCTCGCGGGTGAAATGGGCGCTTGGTTTTGGCTGCCGCGTCCCTAGATTATCGCCATGGCCAATACCACCCTCATCAACCGTGCCCTGATCCGTCTGTCAGGGGACGATGTCCGCGGCTTTCTGCAGGGGCTGGTCACGAACGACACGTCGGGCGATTTGCCGGTCTGGGCGGCGCTGCTGTCGGCGCAGGGCAAGGCGCTGTTCGATTTCCTGATCTGGGCCGACGGTGACGACATCTTGATCGATTGCGAGCGCGATGCCGCGGGCGATCTGGCGAAGCGGCTGACGCTCTATCGCCTGCGCCGTGCGATCACGATCGAGCGCGAGCCCGATCTGTGCGTCCATTGGTCGGCCGAGGGTGACGCGGGCGTCGTCGATCCGCGGCTGCTCGAGCTGGGCCGGCGCTGGCTGGCGCCCGCCGATGGTGATGCGGGCGCGGACGAGGCATGGCGCGCGCACCGGCTCGCGCTGGGCGTCACCGAAGGGCGCGCCGAGCTGGGCGACGGGACGACGCTGTGGCTCGAATGCAACGCCACCGAATTGAACGGGGTCAGTTTCTCCAAGGGCTGCTACGTCGGACAGGAAAATACCGCGCGGATGAACTGGCGCCAAAAGATCAACCGGCGGCTGGTCGTGGTGCCGATCGCCGAAGCCGATGAAAAACGGCAGGTGATCGCCTATCCCGATCTCGGATGGTCGGTCGAGCATCGCCGGGTCGAGAGCATCGACCCCGCCGTAGCCTCGCCCTGGATGCGCGGTGCACTGGTGCCGTCGGGCGCCTGACACGCGCCGCGATGTCTGCTATGATCCAGCCATGCGCGCTTTCCTGATTTCGTCGGCGCTGGTCGCCGCTTTCGCCACGCCCGTTCTCGCGACGGAGGCGGGTGCGCCCGCTTCGTTGCTCGCGGTCGAGACTGAAGCGGCCGCACCGCGGGCGCAGCTGGCTCCGCTTGCTGCCGATTCGGCGTGGACGCCGCGCTTTGCCGCGGCGGCGGACGAGTTGGCGACGGCGCTGCGGTCGCGCGATGAGGCGCGCTGGGCGCCGCTACTCGGCGGACAATGGCTCGCGGCGGCCGACCGCGCGCAGATCGCGGAACTGCTCCGCGACGGCAACAGCCCCTTTCGGCACGCCTTGTTTTCCAAGGGGTTTACGCGCCGCGCGATCCTTGGCTGGAGCGCGCCCGCGTCGCTGAACGCCGACGAACGCGCCGCGATCGAAGCCGGGACCGAGGCGGAGGCGCTGGTGTGCTGGTCGGCGGGTGGCGCTGGCGATCAATGGCCGGTGACCGCCGCGGATGCCGACAATCGGGCGGATCGGCCCTATGCTTGCGCGCGGATCGCGTATAGCATTCGCGGCGAAAAGCCGACGTGGCGCGCCTTCATCGAACATCCGCTCGCTTAACCATTCTCCAACCCAAATTTGCGACAAGCCGCGCCATGTTCGGGCGCTTCCTTGGTTTGACCGCGGTCATCGCAGCGGTTTCGATCGGCATCGCCGGAGTCGCCATCCGCGCGCCCGGCAGCGATGCCCGCGCGGCAGTCGATGCCGATGCCGATGACAACAGCAATTGGACGACCCAGCGCAGTCGCAGCGGCGGCTGGGATTCGTTGACCAGCAAGCCGCGTTCGTCGGGGGGCGAAGTGCGGCTCGGCCGATCGGGCGATTCGCATTTTTACGCGGACACCAACATTGACGGCACCAATATCCGGATGATGGTCGACAGCGGCGCGTCGATCATCGCGCTCACCCGCCGCGATGCCGAAGCAATCGGGATCGATGTCGATCGGCTGCCGATCGGCGGCATGGCGCGCACCGCGGGCGGCGAGGTTCCGATGCGCACCGTGATGCTCGACAGCGTCGAGGTCGACGGACTGGAAGTGCGGCAGGTCCAGGCAGCGGTGATCGACACCGACATGGGCGTGTCGCTGCTCGGCCAGAGCTATCTGTCGCAGCTCGATGCGGTGAATGTCGAAGGCGACACGATGACGCTGCGCTGAGGCGCCGCGCTATTTTGCCTTCTTGTCGATCAATACCGCCTGTTGCCAGCGGCTTGGCGCCTTGTCGGTTCGGTGGATGCACCCGGCCCAGCAGCATGGCCGCTTCTTGCCCTCGTGCAACTCCTCGATCGTCCGCTCGATCCGGCGCGTCCGCGTCTTGGCCTGTTTGGCGTCGTCGACCCAGCAGATAAACTCGTTGCGGCCGAGCGGGGTCAGGCTTTGCCACAGCGCCAGCGCCGCGACGTCGGAGGTCAGGGCCGCCTGCATATCGTTGCCCGCGACATGCACGGTGCCGTGAAGAAAGGCGTCGGTCATGGCCCGGAGGAATAGGAGGGCGAGCTCGGCGGGTCAAATCGGCGGTGGCTTGCCATTTGCACCGCTTTTCCCCACATCACCGGCATGAACGCTCCCCAACCTCCGATGCGCGCGGCGATCGTGCCGGTCACCGCTTTCCAGCAGAACTGCACCCTGCTCTGGTGCACCGAAACCAACAAGGCGGCCTTTGTCGATCCGGGCGGCGACCTGCCCAAGCTGAAGGATGCGGTGCGTCAGACCGGGGTCGAGGTCGAGAAGATATTGGTGACCCACGGCCATATGGATCATTGCGGCCAGGCGGGGATGCTGGCGAAGGAACTGGGCGTGCCGATCGAGGGGCCGCACGAGGATGACCGCTTCTGGATCGCGCAATTCGCCGAGGATGGCGCGCGCTTCGGCATGGTCGGCGAAACCTTCGAACCCGATCGCTGGCTGGTCGATGGTGACACGGTGACCGTCGGCAATTTGACGATCGACGTTATCCACTGCCCAGGCCATACGCCGGGCCATGTCGTGTTCCACCATGCGCCGTCGAAGCTGGCGATCGTCGGCGACGTGATTTTTCAGGGATCGATCGGCCGCACCGACTTTCCACGCGGCAATCACCAGCAATTGCTCGATTCGATCACGCAGAAGCTGTGGCCGCTGGGCGGCGACACGACCTTTTTGCCCGGGCATGGCGCGCACAGCAATTTCGCGCATGAGCGGCGCACCAACCCGTTTGTTGGCGATATGGTGTTGGGAACGGCTGGCTAAACATTCTCGTCATTGCGAGCGCAGCGAAGCAATCCAGGGCGTGACAAGCCGCTCTGGATTGCTTCGCTGCGCTCGCAATGACGGTGCGTTTACTTCGGCGCCACCACCATCGTTTCCTGAATCTCGGTCGTCGTGATGCTGGTCGGTGTCATATAGACGATCCACAGCGCGCCGAGCGCCAGGCCGAGCTGGGTCAGCATGGTGATGATTGTGCCAACCATGCGGCCCCACATCATGCCGTCCATGCCGATCGCGTGCAGGATACGCCCGACGAGGTACAGCGCGCCGACGCCCCACAGCCACATCGACGAGCCGAGGCCGAGTTCGACGAGCGCGAGGAGGATCAGCACAAAAGCGGTGTTTTCGACGAAATTGCTGTGCGCGCGCATGCGGCGGGTCACCATTTCGCTCCCGCCGTCGCCAATGAAGACTTTCTCCTTGGTCCGCACGCGGCCGACGCGGATCGACAGCCACAGGTTGAGCAGCGCCGCTCCCGCGGCAATCGTCAGGCTGATTGGCAAGATTATCATATGCGTCCCCCCATTCGTCCGCAGCTGTTGTCGCCGGACGCTGACCGAGTGTGTGGCATCGCACCAGCGGATCGGCAAGAGCGACACATTCGCCCGTCGATTGTCATGCGCAGGGGTTGCCTTTGCGGGCAAAAACGCTATAGCCCCGCCCGATCCGGCACCCGACACCTTCTGGCGTTGAGGCACCCTTCGGCGGACGATTTCCCTGTCGCTATCGGACTGGGACAAAGTATCGCACGGCGGGCGGGCCAGTCATTTCCGGCAACGGCGATGACAAATCCGGGTAGCCGATTCGTGACACACTATTGAGAATGCAGGAAATATCATGGCCGTTCCCAAGCGAAAAACCTCGCCCTCGAAGCGCGGCATGCGTCGCAGCCACGACAGCCTGAAGGTCGAAGCCTTTCAGGAATGCCCGAACTGCGGCGAGCTGAAGCGCCCGCACAACCTGTGCAATGCCTGTGGCCACTACAACGGCCGCGAAGTGGTGTCGGTCGGCGCCTGACCCCTAGCCGGAGCGCGAATACATGGCACTGACACCGCGAATCGCGATTGATGCGATGGGCGGTGACGTCGGCGTGCGCATGATGCTCGCCGGCGCTGCGATGGCGCGCCACAAGCACGACGGCCTGCGCTTCATCCTCGTCGGCGACGAGGTGCAGATCAAGGCGGCGCTCGACAACCACCCGAATCTGCGCGCGGCGTCGGACATCATCCACACCGATGGCGTGGTGACGGGCGAGGACAAGCCGAGCCAGGCGATCCGCAAGGCGAAAAGCACCTCGATGGGGCTCGCGATCGACGCGGTGAAGCGCGGCGACGCCGGCGGCGCCGTGTCGGCGGGCAACACCGGCGCGCTGATGGCGATGGCCAAGCTCGCGCTGCGCACCATGCCCGGGATCGACCGGCCCGCGCTCGCGGCGCTGCTGCCGACGCTCGGCGCCAACGACGTCGTGATGCTCGACCTTGGCGCCAATACCGAATGCGACGCCACCAATCTCACGCAATTTGCGGTGATGGGCGCGGCCTATGCGCGCACGGCGATGGGGCTGGAACGCCCGCGCGTCGCGCTGCTCAACATCGGCACCGAAGAACTGAAGGGCACCGACGAGATCCGCGATGCCGCGGCGTTGCTGCGCGCCGCCAAAGGGCTGCCGATGGAGTTTACGGGCTTTATCGAGGGCGACAAATTGTCGCGCGGCGATGTCGATGTCATCGTCCACGACGGCTTTTCGGGCAATATCGCGCTGAAGACGATCGAGGGGACGGCGCGCTTCGTCACCGACCTGCTCCGCCGCGCCTTTACCAGCTCGACGCGCTCGAAGATCGGCTTCCTGATCTCGCGCCCCGCGACCGAGTTGCTGCGCCATCATCTCGACCCCAACAACCATAATGGCGCGGTGTTCCTGGGCCTCAACGGCGTCGTGCTCAAAAGCCATGGCAGCGCGGACGCGAAAGGGGTCGCAAATTGCGTTCACCTGTGCGCCGAACTGATCGAAAAGGACATTACGCGGCAGGTGACCGAGGATCTGGCGAATTTCCGCAGCGGCGACGCGGCGTGACCGTGCGTGCGATCTTGGCCGGAACCGGTTCGGCACTGCCGCGCACCCGGGTGTCGAACGCCGAACTCGCGGCGCGGGTCGACACCAGCGACGAGTGGATCGTCGAGCGCACCGGCATCCGTTTCCGCCACATCGCCGAACCCGACGAGACGACCGCGACGCTGGGCGCCGACGCCGCCAGACAGGCGCTGGCCGCCGCGGGGCTGGAGCCATCGGACATCGGGCTGATCATCGTCGCCACCGCGACCCCCGACAACACCTTCCCGGCCAGCGCGACCAAGGTCCAGGCGCTGCTCGGTGCGCCCGATTGCATCGCCTTTGACGTGGCCGCGGTCTGTTCGGGTTTTCTCTATGCGGTATCGGTCGCCGATTCGATGCTGCGCACCGGCGCGGCAAAGCACGCGTTGGTGATCGGCAGCGAAACCTTCAGCCGCATCCTCGACTGGGAAGACCGCACGACCTGCGTGCTGTTCGGCGACGGGGCGGGCGCAGTGGTGCTGTCGGCAGAGGATGTCGAGGACGACCGCGGCATTCTGGCAACCCGGCTGCACGCCGAGGGCAAATATTGCGACATGCTCTATGTCGACGGCGGGCCGTCGACCACCGGCACGGTCGGCCACGTCCGCATGCAGGGCCGCGAAGTTTTTCGCCATGCCGTGACTAACCTGGCGTCGGTGCTGGGCGAAGTGATGACCGACGTCGGGCTGTCGCCCGACCAGATCGACTGGATCGTGCCGCATCAGGCGAACAAGCGGATCATCGACGCCACCGCCAAGAAGCTCGGCCTGCCCGCTGAACGCGTCGTGCTGACCGTCGACCAGCATGCCAACACCTCGGCGGCGTCGGTGCCGCTGGCACTCGACCTCGCGGTACGCGACGGACGCATCAAGCGCGGCGACCTGGTGGTGCTGGAAGCGATGGGCGGCGGCTTTACCTGGGGCGCGGCGGTCCTGCGCGTCTGACCTGCGGCTTCACCGCATTAACTCCTCGTCCCATCCATTTCAGTTTGGCGGATTAATTCGCTTTTGTTACATAGGGGCACGGGACTCGTGACGGTGGGGGCTGTCCGGGACCGGTTCGAACATTTTCGCTTCACGAGGGGGAAGGGACCGTCATGACCGCAGGGACGCTTACGCGAGCCGATATTGCGACGCGGATCAACCAGCAGATCGGGTTGTCGCGCAACGAATCGGCGACGATCGTCGAGTCGATTCTGGACCATATGTCCAACGCGCTGGCGGACGGGCAGAATGTCAAAATCTCCGGCTTTGGCACCTTTGTCCTGCGCGACAAGGCGCAGCGCATCGGTCGCAATCCCAAGACCGGCATCGAAGTGCCGATCCTGCCGCGCCGCGTGATGACCTTTCGTGCCAGCCAGACGATGCGAGCGCGCGTTGCCGGTAAATAATCCAGGCCTCGGCCATGGTGGGGTTTGACGTGCCGGAGGACAACGGCAAGGCGCCCGCTGCCATGCTCGCGATCGGCGAGCTGGCCGACCGCATCGGGGTGCCGACGCACGTCCTGCGCTACTGGGAAACGCGCTTTCCGCAACTGAAGCCGCTCCAGCGCTCGGGCCGCCGCCGCTATTACCGCGCCGAGGATGTGGCGCTGGCCGAGCGGATCCACCATCTGCTGCATGTGCAGGGTTTCACGGTCGACGGCGCGCGCAAGGCGTTGTCGGCGGGGGGGGCGAAGGCTGCTCCGGCACCAGCCGTTGAGGTCCGCGCCGAGCGCACGATCGAGAATGAAGCGATGGGGCCGACGCAGGGGATACCGGTTGCGGAGCTCGTCGCGCTGCGCCAGCGATTGGCGGCAGCGCTGGATTGACGCGACCAGCGTCGGGTATCAGCAAGTTCGAGAACGCCTGTTTAGGGTTGGATTCCCGACCTTTCCCTATTCGTCATCCCGGCGAAGGCCGGGATCTCGCCGGTGCGGTAAACCGAGAGGGTGAGATCCCGGCCTTCGCCGGGATGACGATGGAATAAAGGTCCGCAATCGGCCGATTCCCGCCATTCCGCGACCGAAGCTGCGGCCTAATCGTGATCCATCGCCGGCGCCAGCGTCGGGTCGAGGTCGCGGGGGCGGATGAAGGCGGTGAAGCGCGCCATGCCGGTGTCGAGATCGTGCCAGTCGGCGATGTCGAGTTCGAGCCGCGCCAGCGCCGACGTCGGCAGCTTTTCCTCGACCTCGGCGCGCAATTCGTCGCCGCTCGTTTCGGGGACGAGCATCAGGATCAGATCCTCCAGCCCCGGATTATGCCCCGAAATCAGCAGATTCTGCGCATCGCGCCCGGTGTCGCGGATGACGTCGATCAGCGTCGCGGCGGAGGCGAGATAGATGCGGCGGTCCCAATGCGGTTCGATCATATCCAAATCGGCGGCGGGCTGGAAAATATCGAGCGTTTCGGTGACGCGCACCGCGGGCGAAGCGACGATGCGGTCGATGGGCAGCTTCTGACGCTTCAGCCATTGCCCGATGATTTCGGCGCCCCGCGCCCCGCGTTTGTTGATCGGGCGGTCAAAATCGCGCTCGACCTGAACGTCCCAACCCGATTTGGCGTGGCGCAGGATCGTCAAAGTCTTCAAAATCTTCCCCCGCGCGGTCGCGCTTATGCCGTCGTTCGGCAGCCTTGTGCCGCAAACTTATGACGGTGAAAAGGCTGGAAAGGCGGTTTTTCGCCTTTCGACGTTGGCCGCCGCGACATGATTGACCGCTTCGTCGAGCGGCAGGCGGCGGATCGGGGTACCTTCGGGAAACGCGCTGAGCAGCCTGGACGGGAAGCTGGGCGAGAGCATCACGAACTGGCCGAAATCGTCGGCGCGGCGGATCAGCCGCCCGAACGCCTGTCCGATGCGGCCGCGAATGACCATGTCGTCATAGGCGCTGCCGCCCTGCGCTGCGCGGCGCGCGGCGTGCAGGATCGTCGGGCGCGGCCATGGCACCCCCTCCATGATCACCTGCCGCAGCGATTCGCCCGGCACATCGACACCATCGCGCAGCGCATCGGTGCCGAGCAGCGAGGCGTGTGGATCGGCGCGGAAAATGTCGACGAGGGTGCCGGTGTCGAGCGGGTCGACATGCTGCGCATAGAGCGGCAGGCCCGCGCGCGCGAGGCGGTCGGCGATGCGCGCATGGACGATACGCAGCCGCCGGATTGCGCTGAACAGCCCCAGCGCGCCGCCGCCCGACGCTTCGATCAAACGGCTGTAAGCGCCGGCGAGCGCGGGCAGGTCGCCGCGCGCGATGTCGGTGACGATAATGACCTCCGACTGGCGCGCGTAGTCGAACGGGCTGGGGACCGCGAAATGGCGAACCCCGCCGTCCATATGGCGCGCGCCGGTGCGGATGTCGGCCTCGGCCCAGCCCTGCGCGCCATGTCCGCTACGCAAGGTCGCCGAGGTGACCAGCACGCCTTGCGCAGGTCGATAAACCACATCGGCGATCGGGCGCGCCGGGTCGAGCCAATGCCGATGCAGCCCGCAATCGAATTCGCGCCCGTCATAGCGGTCGATCGCCAACCAGTCGACGAAATCGGGGTCGGCGGGGCCACCGACGCGGCCGAGCAGCGACAGCCAGCCGCCGAGCGTGTCAATGCGCGTGCCAAGGCTGTGGCGCGCGCCGTCAACCCTTGCCCGGGCTTGCCCGTCGAGCCAGTCGGGCGGGTCTTCGATCAAGGCCTCGAGCCGCTTGCCGAGCGCCAGCAAAGGGCGGAGCAGTGCCTCAACCGCGTCGCTCGCCGCCGCAGCGGCGGCGACCAGCGCGGCGTCGGGATCGGCGAGTTCGGTTTCGAGGCCGTAGCCCGCGTCGGCGGTGCGGGTATCGACCGCACGCGCATAAACCTGCCCGCGCACCGCCGCGAGCAGCCGTTCGATCGCGCCCCACGGTTCGTTTTCGGACAGGCGGCCGAGCCAGCCGTCGCCGGGCAGTTCGGCGGCGGCGGTGATCGCCGCCTGGATCGCGCGGTCGCCCGCTTCGTCATAGCTCGCAACATCGGCGAGCCGCGCCGCGAGCCCGCGCCGCCGCCCGCGCGACTTGCCCTCCGGCCCTAGCACCCAGCGGCGGATTTCGACCGCTTCCTGCCCGGTGAGCGCCGCGGCGAACATGCTGTCGGCGGCGTCCCACAGATGATGGCCTTCGTCGAAGATCAGCCGCGTCGCCGCGGCGCCGGCATCGCGCGGGCGCGCCGCCTGCACCATGGTCAGCGCATGGTTGGCGATGACGATGTCGGCCTGGGTCGCGGCGCGCGCCGATCGTTCGATGAAGCATTTGCGGAAATGCGGGCACCCCGCATAGATGCACTCGCCGCGCCGGTCGGTCAGCGCGGTCGTCCCGTTGCGGCGGAACAGCGCGGGAAGCCAGCCCGGCAAATCGCCGCCGATCATGTCGCCGTCGCGTGTATAGGCGGCCCAGCGCGCGACGAGCTGCGCGAGGATCGCGGCGCGGCCCGAAAAGCCGCCCTGCAGCGCGTCTTCCAGATTGAGCAGGCAGAGGTAATTTTCACGACCCTTGCGCACCACGACCTTTTCGCGGTGCGTCGCGGCGTCGGGGTAGAGTTTTTCGGTCTCGCGCGATAATTGGCGTTGCAGCGCCTTGGTAAAGGTCGAGATGCAGACGCTGCCCGCCGACTGGTCGATCCATTGCTTGGCGGGGGCGAGATAGCCCAATGTCTTGCCGATCCCCGTTCCCGCCTCGGCGACTAGCATCTGCGGGGCGTCCTTGCGCTCGCGCGGGGCAAATATCGCGGCGGTCGCGCGTGCATAATCCTGTTGCCCCGCGCGGCGTTCGGCCCCGTCACCGGTCAGGCGGTCGAGCCGGGCGGAAACGTCGGCGGGGTCGATCGTCACCTGTCGCGGGGCGGGGCGCGGCGGCGCTTCTTCCCACTCAGGCAGGCGCGCGAACAGCCAGCGTTCATTGGCGTCGGGCGCCGTCAGCCGTGGCTGGACCAGCGGCGCCCACGGCCAGCGCTGGCGCGCCAGCGCCTGCATTCCATGCCAGGCGCCTTCGCGTTCGGGCCAGGCGGGACTGTCGATCCCCGCGAGCATCGCTGCGGTCGCCTGCGGCAAGAAGGCGGCGATGTCTTCCTCGGTCTTTGGCGGGGCAAGGTCGATCGCCGCGGCGATCCCCGCCGGGGTCGGCACCGCAAAGCGCGCGGGATAAAGGAAAGCGAAAAGTTCGAGCAGGTCGAGCCCCGACAGCTCGGGATAGCCCAGCCGGTCGCCGGTCAGCGTCGCATTGAGCAGCAGGTGCGGGGTCGCGGCCACCGCCGCAATCGCCTCACCGCGCCCGACCCGCTGCACGCGTCCCTGCGTATCGGCGATCCAGATGCCAACGTGACTCGCGTGGATCGCGGGGAGGGAGAGAGGATCGGGCGCCACCGCGTCAGCCTAGGGACAAAAGGCGAACGCGGCAAGGCGTGCTGTGGCTTTGGGGCCATCCTTCGTCCGTTTGTCCTGAGCTTGTCGAAGGACCGTTCTGATCTTTACCCGGGCCGAAATTTTGCTCCAATATAGCGGCGGGATGCCATGGTTGCTTGGGCAGAAGAAGGAACAGCCCTTCGACAAGCTCAGGGCGAACGGAGAAGGTGAAGCCTAAAAGGATTTTGGGATGAGCGAAGAAGGCGCGATCGGTGCGGTGGTCGACGAGATGTATGCGATGATTTCGGGGCCGAAGGGGCCGCGCGACTGGTCGCGGCAGGCGAATTGCTTTCATCCCGACGCGCGGCAGATCCGGACATGGATCGATACGGACGGGCGCGCGACCTTTCGCAGCATGGGGCTCGCCGATTATGCCCGCGACACGACGCCCTTTTTTGCCGCCAATGATTTTTTCGAGGTCGAGATCGGGCGGCGGATCGATGTGATGGGCAATATCGCCCACGTCTGGAGCGCCTATGAAGCGCGCACCGCATTGGACGATGCGGCGCCCGAGCGCCGCGGGATCAATTCGATCCAGCTGTTCAATGATCCCGATCTTGGCTGGCGGATCATGGCGATGATCTGGGACAATGAGCGCGAGGGCGTGGCCATCGCGCCCTTTTGATGCATCTTCCGGCGATCAGTTGAGGCCGCGGCGTCCGAACGTGACCGGCCGACTGCTCTGGAATATCTGCGCGGGCTCGATCAACATGGCATTTCGTGCGCGATTCAACGCGTTATAGAGCGGACCGTGGGTCAGCTCGTACGGGAAGCGCACCCCCATGCGATCGACTTCGGACCACATGACGACCGCGTAGGTGACCTGACCGCCATAATGGATTTCGCAGCGCGAGCGTGCCGGCATGCTGGCACCGTCGATCCGCGCGCCACCTTCGGACAGGTCGGTGATCTGACCTTCGACGAAGTTGAGGACGCCGTTGACCGTCACGTCGAGCGCGACGGGTGTGCGGGTCTGGCGGCGGGGCTGCGGGATGCGGGGCGTGTCCATGGCATGATGCTAAGCCAAAGATGGTAAACAATCCGGTAACGATAGTCCGGCAAGGCTGACCCGCGACGACGATGCCCCGGTACATGGCCGCGGCTGGCGCGGCGCGGCGAAACGGGCAGAAGGGCGCCGCCCCTCCCCAAGGTCAGGATTCGCCGATGAAAGCCGTTGTCTGTCCCCGCTATGGTGGTCCCGAGGTGCTGGAGTTGCGCGATGTGCCGATGCCCGAACCCGGGGCGGGTGAGGTGCGGGTCCAGGTGATGGCGACGTCCGTCACGTCGGGCGACAGCCGCCTGCGCGCCGCGAGGTTTCCGGCGGGAATGGGCCTGCTCGCGCGGCCGTTTTTGGGCTTTCGCGGGCCGCGCCAGCCGATTTTGGGGACCGAGATCGCCGGGATCGTCGATGCCGTCGGCGCTGGGGTCACCCGCTACCGCGCTGGCGATGCGGTGATGGCCTTTCCGGGCGGCGAGATGGGATGCCATGCCATGCCGAATATCGCTGTGTCCCGGAAAACGGGCCGATCGCGCGAAAACGCGCCGGTTTGAGTTTTGCCGACGCTGCGACGCTGTGTTTTGGCGGCTGTACGGCGCTCCATTTCATGGATGTCGCGGCAGTTTTGCCCGGCGACCGCATCCTGGTCGTTGGTGCGTCGGGCGCGGTGGGGTCGGCGCTAGTGCAGCTCGCGTCCCACCGCGGTGCGCATGTCACAGGCGTCTGTAGCGCGCGCAACGCCGATCTGGTTCGCGATCTCGGCGCGGCGGCGGTGATCGATTATGAAACGACCGATTTTCGCAGCGATGCAGAGGCTTATGACGTCATTTTCGAAACGGTCGGCAGCATCGTGACGCGCGAGGCGCTGCCCTTGCTGCGCCCCGGCGGCCGTTTCGTCGCGATCGCTGCGGGGTTGCCCGACATGCTGGCGACGATCGGGGGACCTGGGCGCAAAGGGCGGCGGGTGATCGCAGGACCCGCAACCGAAAAGCCCGAATATGTTCAGCAATTGGCCGACCTCGCCGCATCCGGGGTGCTGCGGCCGCTGATCGACAAAAGCTACGCCTTCGATGAGATTGCGGCGGCGCATGCCTATGTGGACACCGGGCGCAAGCGCGGGTCGGTGGCGGTGCTGCTCGATTCGGCGGCGCGCGAATAGCCCGGTCCGGTGCATCGCGCTTGCAAAAACGCGCAAAAAGGGGAAAGGGCGGTGCCCCCGCCACACAAGTACCGGAAGATAGTCGTGACCGATTTACGTGCTGCCGCCCTCGCGTCCAAGGCCTGGCCTTTTGAGGAAGCGCGCAAGCTGGTCAAACGCTATCCCGACGGCAAGCCCGGCGGTGCGCCGATATTGTTCGAAACGGGCTACGGTCCGTCGGGCCTGCCGCACATCGGCACCTTCAACGAGGTCCTGCGCACGACGATGGTGCGCCGCGCCTATGAGGAAATGACCGGGGCGTCGACGCGGCTCGTCGCGTTCAGCGACGATATGGACGGGCTGCGCAAGGTTCCCGACAATGTCCCGAACGGCGACATGCTGCGCGAATATCTGGGCAAGCCGCTCACGGCCATTCCCGACCCGTTCGGCAAGTATGAGAGTTTCGCGCATCATAACAATGCGATGCTGCGCGAGTTTCTCGACCGGTTTGGCTTTGAATATGAGTTTGTGAGCTCGACCGAGCGATACACGTCGGGCGCCTTCGACGACGCGCTCAAGAATGTCCTCCGGCATAATCAGGACATTCTCGACATCATGCTGCCGACGCTGCGTGCCGAGCGCGCTGCGACCTATTCGCCGATCCTGCCGATCAGTCCCACGTCGGGTATTGTGCTGCAGGTGCCGGTGACCGTCGTCGATGCCGATGCGGGCCTCGTGTCGTTCGAGGATGAGGGCGAGGCGATCACGCACAGCATCCTCGGCGGCGGCGCCAAGCTCCAGTGGAAGGTCGACTGGGCGATGCGCTGGGTCGCGCTGGGCGTCGATTACGAAATGTACGGCAAGGATCTGACCGACAGCGGCGTGCAGTCGGGCAAGATCGCCAAGGCGCTCGGCGGGCGCAAGCCGGAGGGGCTGATCTACGAAATGTTCCTCGACGAAAAGGGCGAGAAGATTTCGAAGTCGAAGGGCAACGGCCTCAGCCTGGAACAATGGCTGGCCTATGGCAGTGAGGAAAGCCTGGCCTTTTTCGCCTATCGCGAGCCCAAGGCGGCAAAGCAGCTGCACATCGGCGTGATCCCGAAGGCGGTCGACGAATATCTGCAGATGCGCGGCAATTATCCGGCGCAGGAAGCCGACAAGAAGCTGGGCAATCCGGTGCATCATGTTCATGTCGCGCGCGGGCAGGATGTGCCGACGACCGAATTGCCGGTAACCTTCGGGCTGCTGCTCAACCTCGTCGGGGTGATGGGCGCCGACGCGTCGAAGGAGCAGATCTGGCGCTATCTTGGCCAATATGTCGAGGGCGCGGACGCCGCGACCTGGCCCGAGCTCGACCGGCTGATCGACAACGCCATGGCGTATAACCGCGACTATGTCGCGCCGACGCTGAAGCGCCGCAAGCCGCAAGGCGGCGAGGGCGCGGCGCTGGCCGAACTCGACGCCAAGCTCGCGGCGCTGCCCGCCGACGCAAGCGCTGACGACATCCAGAACATTGTTTACGAGATCGGCAAGAACGAAGCCTATGGCTTTGAAAATCTGCGCGATTGGTTCAAGGCGCTGTACGAAACTTTGCTCGGGTCGAGCGCCGGCCCGCGGATGGGCAGCTTTATCGCGCTGTTCGGGATCGACAACAGTCGGCGGTTGATTGCCGAGGCTTTGGCATGATTGAAATTTTCACCACCGGCGGGACGATCGACAAAGTCTATTTCGACGCGCTGTCCGAATTCCAGATCGGCCCGACCGCGCTCCCCGATTTGCTGCGCGAGAATAATGTCCATGTGCCGCACCGCGTGACGCAGTTGATGCGCAAGGACAGCCTGGAACTTGATGACGCCGATCGGGCCGCGATCCGCGCGGCGGTTGAGAATAGCGAAGCGTCGCACATCCTGGTCACCCATGGCACCGATACCATGGTCGTCACCGGCCGCATGCTGGCAGGCATCGCAGGCAAGACGATCGTGATGACCGGCGCGATGCAGCCGGCGTCGGTGCGCGCCAGCGACGCCGAATTCAACGTCGGCTTTGCCTTGGCCGCGGCGCAGATTTTGCCGCCGGGGGTCTATATCGCGATGAACGGGATGATTTTTGACCCGGCGACAACGGTGAAGGACCGCGCCGGAGCACGCTTCGTCGCGCAGTAGAGGACGGGCTTTTCGCATTTGGAACCGTCGCCCTGAGCCTGTCGAAGGGCGCTTATCGGATAGGCGCCCTTCGACAGGCTCAGGGCGACGGTTTGACCCTTTCGTGGCCTATCCCGCCGTAACCTGCCGCAGCACCGCGGCGTAACTTGGTGCGATCGTCATCGCTTCATGGCGCCCGGCGTGCCCCAGCATCGCGTGAACCTGTGCCAGCCGATAGCAGGGCACCCCCATGAACAGATGATGTTCCGCGTGATAATTCACCCAATATGGCGCGACCGTCGCGCGCGCGAGCCAGCCGGCGTGCGTGGTGCGGGCATGGGTGAAGGGATCGTCGCTACCGGTCGTCGTACAGGCATGTTCGGCGATATTACGGATGCGCAGGTATAGCTGGAAGGTCGTCGCCAGACCGGCAAGCCAGAGCAGATAGGGCGTCCAGCCGTAGAGCGCGAGCGACGCCGCGAGCAGCACCGCCTGTACCAGCAGGAACCGCCCAACTGCGCGCGCCACCGCCATCGCGCCCGCAACATCGGCGGTCGGTGACGTCACGCCGTCATCCGATTGCTTGTTGAACGGTGTCCCGGCGGTGGTGCTGGCGCGGCCCTTTTCGGCGGTTTCGCCGCGCAGCATCGCCTTCAGCCCGATAAGCGCGAAGCCGAATTGTGCGATGCGCTGCTTGAAAAAGGTCTGGCCGGTCAGGTCGCGCAATATCTTGCGGCCCAGGCTGGCGCGGGTGGTGGGGAAGGGCTTCGACAGCGCCAGATCGGGATCTTCGGCCTGTTGGGTGAATTTGTGGTGCTGAAGATGATAGGTCCGATAGGCGATGAGGTCGGACCCGATCGCGGCGCCGGTCAGCCATTGGCCCAGGAAATTGTTGGTCTTGCGCACCGGGTGCAACAGGCCGTGCGCCGCGTCGTGCATCAATATCGCGAGCCCAAGCTGGCGCCCGCCGACGAAGACGATCGCGGCCAGCCACGCCAGCGGGTTTTGCGACCATGCGGCCAGCCCTACCAGCGCGATGCTGACGATCCACGCATGGGCAACCAGCCAGATTCCGCGCCAGCGCGACGCGGTGGTGATCGCCGCCCATTGGTTGCGGTCGAAAAAACGGTCGGGCGGGAGCAGGCGGACGGCGGGCATGCGGCTCTATAACAAGTTGCGATGCGAAACGGAATAGCATCCATTTTGGCACAGTAACGGGGTTAACGAGCGGCCCGCGGTAAGGAATTGGCAACCCCTCTCCGGCCACTGCACCGGACGGACCAGACGAGCAGGACAAGCGGGACATTGGGGGATCGGCGTAGCATCATCCGGCCAACGGTCGGCGACGTGACGACGGGCGAATCGATCTTTGATTCACCCGAATTCGTCACGCGACTGCTGCGCGTCGCTCAGCTATGGCATTATGTCCTCATCGGCCGGGTTCTGGCGTTTTTCACCTTTGCATTTGTGCCGGGGGTCGCCGGGTTTCTGGATCAGCCGCTGCAATGGCTGGTCATGGCGGTGGGCCTGTTTTTCGACCTGGTGCTGACCGTGGTCGGCCAGATGATGCGGCGCCCGGGCCCCGCGCTGCAACAAAGATTGCGGGCGCTGGTGGCGGCGAGCATGGCGCTGATCCTGCTGGGTAGTTTGCTCAACGCCGCCGCGATGTTCGCCGGGGTCGCGATATCCGACGGTCGCCACAGCTTTGACGCCTTCACCGCGATTCAGATCGGGTCGCTGCTCGTCGCGGCATCGGCGGCGGCGATTGCGCGTCCGGCCTTTTTCGCCTTTGCCGGTGCGACCGCGCTGGGGGGCGCAATCGGTATCGCGTCGTGGCCCTTTGCGATGGCGGGCTGTGTCTTTCTCGCGCTGCTGATCGCGATGATGCGCGAAGATATTCGCCACCAGCGCCGGGCAACGCGCGCGGCGCGATTGTCGGTCAGCGACCAGCAACGGGCGCTCAACCTGATGCGCGATTTCGAACGCGCCGGACGCGGCTGGTTCTGGGAAACCGACCGCCATGGCCAGCTGGTCTATATCTCGGCGACGGTTGCGGCGCGGCTGGGGCGTCCGGTATCGGAGCTGCTCGGCCAGCCGTTCACCGACATCATCCGCAAACGCATCGGCAACGACGAAAATGAGGAGCGCACGCTGGGCTTCAGCCTGTCGTCGCGCACCCCGTTCAAGGAATTGACGGTGCAGGCGGCGGTTGCGGGTGAAGAACGCTGGTGGTCGATCTCGGGCCAGCCGATCAGCAACGAACTTGGCAATTTCCAGGGGTTTCGCGGCAGCGGCACCGACCTGACCGACAAGAAACGGTCGGAGCGCGAGATCAATCAGCTTGCACGTTACGACACGCTCACCGGGCTCGCGAACCGGCCGCACATCACCGACCTGCTCGAACGCGCGCTGAAGAGTCATATCGGCCAGCCGCAGCCGTGCGCGCTGCTGCTGATGGATCTCGATCGGTTCAAGGCGGTCAACGACACGCTCGGCCATCCGGTCGGCGACCAGTTGCTGCAACAGGTCGCTGGACGATTGACCCAGATCGTCGGCGACAAGGGGCAGGTCGGGCGGCTTGGGGGCGACGAATTCCAGATCGTCGTGCCGCAGCTGAGCCAGCCCGAAAAGCTGGCCGGGATCGCCAATGCCATCATCCTGAGCCTCGCCAAGCCCTTTTCGATCGAGGGCGAGCAGGTCCGTATCGGCTGTTCGGTCGGCATCGCGGTGTCGGAGGGGCAGGGGGTTTCGGCGTCGGCGCTGGTCCGCAACGCCGACCTCGCACTTTATGCCGCCAAGGATGCCGGGCGCGGCGTCTATCGTTTCTATGCCGACGCGATGCATAATCAGGCGAGCGAGCGAAAGGCGATCGAGGACGCGCTGCGCGACGCGCTGGTCAAGGACGAGCTGCGGTTGCTGTATCAGCCGATCGTCGACGTCGGCAGCGAGCGGATCACCGGCTTCGAGGCGCTGATCCGCTGGCACCACGCGCGCGACGGGATGATCAGCCCGTCGAAATTCATCCCGATCGCCGAGGAATCGAACCTGATCGTGCCGATCGGCGAATGGATCATCCGCACCGCCTGCGCGAGCATCGCCCTGCTCGGTCCGGGGTACCGCGTCGCGGTCAACGTCTCGCCGCGCCAGTTCGCCAACGAGAAATTGCCGGCGACGATCCTGAGCGCGGTGTCGGCGGCCGGGATCCGCCCCGAACAGCTCGAGCTGGAAATTACCGAGGGCGTGTTCCTCGACGAGAGCCCCGAAAATCTGGCGATGTTCCAGAAACTGAAGCGTACCGGCGTGCGGCTGGCGCTCGACGATTTCGGCACCGGCTATTCGGCGCTCGGCTATTTGAAGAAGGCGCCGTTCGACAAGATCAAGATCGACCAGAGCTTTGTCCTCGGCGCCGCTGACCCAAGCAGCATGAACGGCGCGATCATTTCGTCGATCGTCGGGCTGGCCACCGCACTCAACATGGAAACGACCGCCGAGGGGGTCGAGACGCATGACGATCTGGCGCTGATCCGCGGGCTCGGGTGCAGCCACGTCCAGGGCTATATCTACGGGCGCCCGATGGATCTGGCCGAGGTTCTCGCGCTGCTGCGCGATGGCGGCGGGCGGGTCGAAGCGCAGGGCTATAAATGCGCGCGCGAGCCGCGGACCACGATCTTTCGGACGATCCAGGTCGCGAGCGGCGGGCATCAATATGAAGCGATCGTCCGCAACATGTCGCCGCGCGGCGCGCTGGTCGAGGGATTGTGGAACGTGCCGCCAGGCACGCCGCTGACGCTGGAGTTCGGCGCCGATCAGGCATTCGACGCCGAGGCGCGCTGGTCGGCGGGCAACCGCGTCGGGGTCAAATTCGCCGAGGCGATCGATCTGGACGCACTGCTGGGGCCGAAAACGGGGGTAGCGGCGCGCGGGCGGGTGCGGCGGGCTGCTTAAACACCCTGCGCCGGGATGACGATCTATGGCAAATCAATCCGCAACCCGCCCGCGCACCATCACCCATTCGACCTTTTCCAGCGCCGTGACATCGGCAAGCGGGTCGCCGCTGACCGCGATCATGTCCGCCGACAGGCCGGGAGCGATGCGGCCGATCTCGCCCTCCATCGACAACGCCCTGGCGGCGACGGTGGTCGCGCTCGCGAGCGCCTCGCGCGGGGTCAGCCCCGCCTTGACCAGCAGCGCAAATTCGCCGCCGTTGCGGCCATGTTCGAACACCCCGGCATCGGTGCCAAAGGCGACGGGGACGCCCATCGCCTTGGCGCGCGTCACCGCCTTGCCGACGCTGCCCAGCGTCATGCGGACCTTTTCCTCGACCGTGGGGGTATAGATGCCCTTGCCGAGCCGCTCGCGGATGCCTTCGAACGCCATCAGGGTCGGGACCAGATAAGTGCCCTTCGCCTTCATCACCTTCAGCGCCGCATCATCGGCAAAGGTGCCATGATCGATCGTATCGATCCCGGCCGCCGCCGCGGCCTCGATCCCGCGCGCGCCATGGGCGTGCGCCATGACTTTCAGCCCCAGCGAGTGGGCGGTGTCGGCGATGCTTTGCAACTCGGGGCTGGTGAAATGCCCCTCCAGCCCGCGCCCCTGCTGCGACAGCACACCGCCGGTTGCGGTGATCTTGATGATGTCGGCGCCCGCGCGCGATGCCTTGCGCACCTTTTCGGCGCATTCGAGCGCGCCGGTGCAGGTATAGCCCTGATCGAGCACATCATGGACGTCTTCGCGAAATCCGGTGACGTCGCCATGCCCGCCGATGATCGACAGCGCCGGACCGGCGGCGATGATCCGCGGCCCGGTGATGAAGCCCGCGGCGGTACCGCGGCGCAGCGAATAAGCCGTATATTGCGCCGATCCGGCCTCGCGCACCGTCGTGAACCCCGCGCGCAGCGTGATGCCCGCATTCTTCACGCCGACAACGACGCCCCATTCGTCGGGCTCGACTGCCGCGCTGCGGAAATCTTCGCCGGGGTCGCCGGTCAGGTGGACGTGCAGGTCGATGAGGCCGGGAAGCAGCGTCTTGTCGCCCAGATCGACGACGGTCGCATCGGCGGGCGGGGCGCTCCGGCCTGCGGTGATCGACGTGATGCGGTCATCGGTGATGACGATTGTCGACGGTCCCTGCGCCGGCTTGTCGGCATCGGTGATGACGCGCCCGGCATAGATGACCGTGGTCTTGGCGTTCGCCGCGGTGCCAAGCAGCGCCAGCGTGAGCGCCGCGAGCATTCCGTATTTTCGCATGAAGGTTCCCCTGTCCTGATCCGGCATCGTGACGCGTGGGGCCGTGGACGGCAAGGGGGAAAGGGTGGGTGAAGGGGTTGGAATGATCGGAGATCGACGGGTGGCGGAAATGGGGTGGTCTTAAGCCATTCCCCTCCCTTCCAGGGAGGGGTTAGGGGTGGGTGCGAGCGAAGCGAGCCGAGGAAGGATGCCGCCTTCGGCGGCTACCCACCCCCAGCCCCTCCCTAAAAGGGAGGGGAGAAGACATGTCCGCTTCTGGTCGCAAACGGCCGCGCTACGCATAAAAAGAGGGGCCGACTGGGTCGGCCCCTCAAGTTTGTCTTCGGGTAATCGAAAGGACTTACCAGAAGAAATCGTAGATCACGTCGACGACCTGGCCGTTGTAGGTATCGACGAGGATCGCGTCGTTGTAATAACGGATCCAGCGATAGCCATCGTATGCCGGCGGCAGGCGGTAATACCAGGGATCGTTGATCCAGTAGCGGCTGCCATAGAATAGCGAACCCAGGCTGAACCCGATGCTGAACCGCGTGTAGCGGTGGTTGCGGTACGGCGAATAATAGGCCGGCAGGCGGTAGTGGCTGCGATAGCGCTGGCGATGGTCGCGCCAGTTGTAGCGGCGATCGTCGCGCCACGAGCGGTTCCAGTTGTTCCGGCGATTGTCGTAGCGACGATCGACCCGGTCGTTGTTGTTGCGATCGTAGCGCCGGTCGATCTGGCCGTCGCGATTGCGGTCGTACCGCCGGTCGCGCTGGTCGATGCGATTGTTGTTGTTGCGATCCCAGCGGCGGTCGAGGTCTCCATCGCGATTGCGGTCATAGCGGCGATCGACGCGGTTGTTGTCGTTGCGGTCGTAGCGCTGATCGACCTGGCCGTTGCGATTGCGGTCCCAGCGACGGTCGATGCGGCCGTCGTTGTTGCGGTCATAGGCGCCGCCCTGGCGGACCTCGCGCTGTTGGACCGCGCGCTGCTGTTCGCTGCGCTGTTGCCACTGCTGGCGCTGCGCGTCGCGCTGCCCGCGATCGCCGCGCTGCTGCCATTGCTGCTGGCGCGCTTCGCTGCGCTGCTGGCGCTCGGCGCGCGGTTGCTGGCTCTGCTGGCGCTGGACGCGCGCTTCGCCGCCGCTGTTGCCGCGGCGGGCTTCAGGACCGCGCGGACCGCGGTCGCCGCGGTCGCCGCGGCTGCCGCGATCGCCGTCGCCGCGCTGCGCCAACTGGATGCGCTCGCCCGATGCCTGGGCGGCGGCAGGGGCAATGGGGGTCAGGACCGTTGCAGCGATCAGCAACCCTCCGAACATTTTTTTCATCTCGCCATTCTCCAACTCATGTCCCGATTGCTGGAGAGGCCAGCCGGGATGATGAATCGTGTGTTACCGGCGGCAAGATGATCGGCGGCTGAACCATGCTGTTGCCTGCGGTTCAGCTAGATGAACAAGAGGGCTCAGCTGCCGGGGGGCAAGCGTAGCGCAGGTACGGCGCGCGCGGCATCATCGGGTCGGATACCGGGCGGCGGCGCGGCAGCGATCCGTTCCTCGCCGCGCAACACCCGGCCCGCGCGGCGGATCGCAGTGCGGATGCGCGGATAGGTGCCGCAGCGGCAGATGTTGGTCATCGCCGCGTCGATTTCGGCGTCGCTGGGGTTGCTGTTCGCGCGCAGCAGCGCGGCGGCGGCCATGATCATCCCCGACTGACAGAATCCGCATTGCGGCACCTGTTCGGCGACCCACGCCTGCTGCACCGGGTGGCTACGGTCGCGCGACAGGCCTTCGATCGTCGTGACGAAGCGGCCCTCGCATTCGGCAATGGTGACCATGCAGCTGCGAATCGGCTCGCCGTCGATATCGACGGTGCACGCGCCGCACTCGCCGGTGCCGCAGCCATATTTGGTGCCCGTCAGATTCGACGCATCGCGCAGCGCCCACAGCAAAGGCGTGTCGGGCTCCATGCGATATTCGACCGGGCGGTCGTTGACCGAGAATCGTGTCATGCCGCCCGGTTTAGCGTCACCGCGTGATTAGTCACGCCAGCTCGTGTCGATCTTGTCGACCTTGCGCACCATCGCGTCAAATTCGGCTTTGCCTGACTGGCCCGGGATCGCCGCCATATACAGGTCGCGCTGGTGGACCTTGATGACGTCCTCATCGACGAGCACCGGCTTGCCCATGCTCATCGTCGCGAGCTGGATCTCGCACGCGCGTTGCAGCGCCCAATATTTGATGAAGGCGTCGGACAGCGACTTGCCCATCACGACGGGGCCGTGGTTGCGCAGCATCAGGATGCGCTTGTCGCCGAGGTTCTTCACCAGCCGCTCGCCTTCTTCCTCGCGCACCGTCACGCCCTCGAAATCATGATAGGCGAGCTGGCCCATGAAATTGCACGCATAGAAGTTGGTCGGTTGCAGCCCGCCCTCGAGCCCGCACACCGCCATCGTCGCGGTGGTGTGAGTGTGGATGATCGCATGCGCGTCGGGCAGGACGCGGTGGAACAGGCTGTGCTGGACGAACCCCGCCTTGTTGACGTGCCAGGGATTGTCCGCGTCCAGCTTGTTGCCGTCGATGTCGATCTTGATCAGGCTCGACGCCGTGACCTCGCTGAAATGCATGCCATAGGGGTTGATCAGGAACGCGCCGTCCTCGTCGGGAACCTTCACCGTGATGTGGTTGAAGATCATCTCGTCCCAACCCATCATCGCGAAAATCCGGTAACAGGCGGCCAGCTCCTGCCGCGCCGTCCACTCGGCTTCGCTATATTTGCTGTTGCGCTTGAGCTGCGTCGCCATGGCCTGTCCCTTTGATGTTAGTTTCGTCTTGCTACCTATGCCACAAGGCGAGGGGGCGACACAATCCCGCAAGCGGGCTAGGGCTCTGGACACAGGGGCAGGGGCTTTTGCCGCGCAGGGGCTTGCATTTTACTGCGAATCCTCTTATCGGCGCAGCCATCGAAACGTCGCGGGTTCGCGGCGCTTCTTTTATTGCCCTTATATCGGCGATTTATGGCGGACCGGATAACCGGTTGCCGTTCATCGTTGGACGAACCGGAGACGACACGGCACATGCAGATCATCGTTCGCGACAATAATGTCGACCAAGCCCTTCGCGCGCTCAAGAAGAAGCTGCAGCGTGAGGGCGTGTATCGCGAAATGAAGCTGCGCCGTCATTACGAGAAGCCCAGCGAAAAGCGCGCGCGCGAACACGCCGCCGCCGTCCGCCGCGCCCGCAAGATGGAGCGCAAGCGGATGGAACGCGACGGGATCAAGTAAGACCCGTCCATCCTGACGGATTCGGATCGTGAAACAGGCGCTGCGGGCAACCGCAGCGCCTGTTTCGTTTGGGGCGCGCGCATAATGCCTCTGGACCGCCGCGCGCCGCACCGCCTATAGGCCTCGCCAACATTTGCGCCCGCGGGCGCCTGCGGAAGGATCAGCAGAGATGAGCGTGACGACGGTTCCCTTGCGCCCGGTTAGCAAAAGCGGCTTGTGGCTGATGTGGTTCGGCCTCTTGGCGCTGCTCGCCCTCGGCGCCGCCTTTGCCTGGCACATGACCCCGCGCATCGGGTTCGAAGTCGTCAAGGAAGGCACCGGTGCGAGCCCGACCCGTGCCGATGTCGTGCTGGTGAAATATGAGGGCAAGCTGGACGACGGCACCGTCTTCGACGCCAATGAACAGGCGCCGATGCAGGTCGCGGGCGTCGTTCCCGGCTTTTCCGAGGCGCTGACCCGGATGAAGAAGGGCGGCGAGTACAAGATCACCATTCCGCCGCAGCTCGGCTATGGCGACCGCGCGACCGGCCCGATCCCGGCGAACAGCACGCTGCACTTTACCGTGACCCTGCTCGACTACCGGTCGGAGGCCGAGGTTCGCGCGATGCAGCAGCAGATGATGCAGCAGCAACAGATGATGCAGGGCGCGCCGGGCGGCGCTGCTCCCGCCGGCCCGCCGCCGGGTGCGCCGCAACCCTGACGATATTCTCCGTTTGTCGTGAGGAGCCATTGAGCTTGCCGAAATGGCGTCTCGAAGGACGCTGACGCGGTGACCCTTCGAGACGAGGCTTCGACAGGCTCAGCCTCTCCTCAGGGCGAACGGATTGGGTCGGCTGCCCCGGCATTCCTCTCCGCCTCGCGCTCCAGCGCGACCTTGATCATCGCGACGATCGGGTCGGCCAGGAACAGACCCATGATGCCGAGCAGCGCGCCGAGCAGGATTTGTGCGCCGAGTACCAGGGCGGGGGCAAGGTCGACAGTCTTTTTCGCCACCATCGGCACGATCAGATAGCCATCGACGGTCTGGACCACCAGATAGATGACGATCGCCCATAGTCCCGCATCGGTCCCCGCGGAAAAGCCGACGAGCACCAGCAGCACCCCCGACACGATCGCGCCGATATTGGGGATGAAGGCGAGCAGACCGGTGAGGAGGCCCATCAGTGCCGCCATCGGGATACCGACCGCGAGGCACGCGAGCCATGTCCCGATGCCTTCGACCAGCATGCCGAGCAGGCGGCCCGCCATCAGGCGGCGAAGGGTGAAACCCATGCGCGCGGTGGTGATATAGAAATTCTCGCGATGCTTCATCGGCAGCATCCACGCGACCCCGCGTTCGTACAGTCGCGGTTCGATGGCGATGAAAATTCCCAGCACGACAATCATCACCAGGCTGGTCAGTGCGCCCAGCACCGTGCCGACCGCGGCGGTGACGCGGCCCACGGTGCCCGCGATATTGTCGGCAATCGTCTTGGTATCGATCTGGAAATTGCCCATGCCATGATCGGCGGCCCAGGCCGCGATCCGTTCGACCTGGACCATGATGACCTGTTGCAGCGTCGCCGCCTGGCTCGCGATCTGCGACCCCGCGAACATCGCGGTCCACGCCAGAAAGGCCAGCAGCGACAGGCACACGATCGCGAGCCGCCAGCCGCGCGCGATCGGCAATATGCGGCCGAGCAGGCGCGTGCCGCCGTCGAGCATCGACGCCATGACGATCGCCGCAAAGATCAGCAGGATCGGCTGGATCAGCACGACGCACGCCGCGATCAGCAGCGCGAGGCCGAGCCACACGCTGGCCTTCAGCAATTCGGTGCGGACCAGATGGCTGCGGATTTCGGTGGGGCCGGGGGCGTTGGCGGTCGCCTTGGCGCGCGCCTGAGCGCGTTCTTTTCGCTCGACCCGCTCCACCATGCCCGCGCTCCCTATTTTGCTGTGCTGCTACGTTCGGGCCGCAGGTCGGTTCCCGCGCGGCCCGAGCGCAGCGCATTGAACCAGCTGAGCGGATTGTACCACACCGCGGTACCGTCGGTCGAAAAGCTGATGATCTCTGCCCGGCCCGCGATCACGTCGAACGGCACGGGGCCGCCCAACCCCTTTTGCGACGTGTCGACCCGGCTGTCGGCGCTGCCGTCGCGGTTGTCGCCCATCAGGAACAGATGGTCGGCGGGCACCTTGATCGGGCCATAATCGTCGGTGGTGTACCCCGGGCCCATATCGATCGTGTCGAAGGTCGCGCCGCCGGGCAGCGTTTCGCGCACGATCGGCAGTTCGAGCGTTTCGCGCCCGTCAGCGCCGCGGGTGATAAAGTCGTTGATGCTGCTGCCACTGCTCAGCAGGTTCGGGTCGACCGGGATCGACAGCAGCGGCTGGACTTCGCGCTTCACCGGCTTGCCGTTGATGCTGAGTTCGCCGTTGGTCAGCTGGATGGTGTCGCCGGGAAGGCCGATCACGCGCTTGATATAGTCGACCCGGGTGATCGGATGTTCGAGCACGACGATGTCGCCGCGCTCGGGCAGCTTGGCGAACCAGCGGCCCGCCGTCTTGGGTGCGAGGTGAAAGCTGACCGAGGCGTAGGACCAGCCATAGGGAAATTTGCTGACGATCAGTCGGTCGCCGTTGCGCAGCACCGGCATCATCGAATCGGACGGGATATAGAAGGGTTTGGCGACGCAGCTGTGGATGCCCAGCACGAGCAGCAGGATCACCACGATGTCGCGGATAAGCTTGCCCCAGCTGCCGTCGTCCTTTGCTTTGCCCTTCGCCATAATGCCGTCAGTCCTTGATCGCTTCGATAATGACGAATGCCTGCGCCCAGGGGTGATCGTCGGTCAGGGTGAGATGAATATGAGCGCTGTGTCCCGCCGGGATCATCGCCGCCAGCCGTTCGGCGGCGCCGCCGGTCAGCGCCAGCGTCGGCGCGCCCGAGGGCGCGTTGACGACGCCGATGTCCTTCATGAACACCCCGCGCTTGAAACCGGTGCCGACCGCCTTCGAGAAGGCCTCCTTGGCGGCGAAGCGCTTGGCATAGGTGCCCGCGCGAGTGAAGGGGCGCCGCGCGGCCTTGGCGCGTTCGACGTCGGTGAAGACGCGATTTTCGAAACGCTCACCAAAGCGGTCGAGCGAGTTCTGGATGCGCTCGATATTGCAGAGGTCGGAGCCGAGGCCGATGATCAAACCAAATCCTCCCTGTCGCGAAGCGATGGGGAGGGGGACCGCGCCCGAAGGGCGGGGTGGAGGGGCCGCGACGTAGCGCCATTTGCCCCTCCGTCAGCGCTTCGCGCTGCCACCTCCCCATGGCTTCGCCACAGGGAGGATCTTGCCCTGGTCACGCTCACCCGCGCGCCTCGTCCATCAGCACCCGCATCCGGCGCACCGCATCTTCGAGGCCGGTAAAGATCGCCTCGCCGATCAGATAATGGCCGATGTTGAGCTCGGCGAGCTGCGGGATCGCGGCGACGGGGACGACATTCTCATAGGTCAGGCCGTGTCCCGCATGCGGTTCGATGCCGTTCTTCCACGCGAGCGCGGCGGCGTCGGCGATGCGGCGCAGTTCGACGGCGCGTTCCTCGCCGTCGCAATGGGCATAACGACCGGTGTGAAATTCAACCACCGGCGCGCGGAGCCGCATCGCGGCCTCGATCTGGCGCGGATCGGGCTCGATGAACAGGCTGACGCGAATGCCCGCGTCGGCGAGGCGCGAGACGATCGGGGCGAGGTGGTTATGCTGCCCGGCGGCGTCGAGCCCGCCCTCGGTCGTGCGCTCCTCGCGCTTTTCGGGGACGATGCAGGCCGCGTGCGGTTTGTGGCGCAGCGCGATCGCGACCATCTCGTCGGTCGCCGCCATTTCGAGATTGAGCGGCAGGTCGGTCGCGGCCTGGATGCGCGCGAGGTCGTCGTCGCGGATGTGGCGCCGGTCCTCGCGCAGATGCGCGGTGATCCCGTCGCCGCCGACCGATGCGACGATTTCGGCGGCGCGCACCGGGTCGGGATGCTCGCCGCCGCGCGCGTTGCGGATCGTCGCGACATGGTCGATGTTGACCCCCAGGCGAAGGCGACCCGTCAATTCGCGCGGCTTCCGGGCTTGATCGCCGGCGTACCGGCGAGATGTTCGGGGAGTTCGTCCGCGGCATAGGTCGGGAAGTTGATCGCGACGAGCGGATAGAAGGGGACGCCAAGGTCGATGTTGCTGCCCGCCGAACGATCGACGAGCGCCGCCTCGGCGACCACTTCGCCGCCCGCGGCGGTCACGCAGGCCATGGCTTCGCGCGACGACAGGCCGGTGGTCACGACATCCTCGACCATCAGCACCTTGGCGCCGGGTTCGATGGTGAAGCCGCGGCGCAGCTCGAAGGTGCCGGTCGGGCGCTCGACGAAAATCGCGGGTTTGCCGAGCGCACGGCCCATTTCATGGCCGATGATGACACCGCCCATCGCGGGCGACACGACGATGTCGATCGCCTGTTTGAGCTCGCGCGGCAGCTTGGTGGCGAGGGCGATCGCGAGGCGTCCGGCGCGCTCCGTATCCATCAGCACGCGCGCGCATTGCAGGTAATATTCGCTGTGGCGGCCCGACGACAGCAGGAAATGCCCCTGAAGCAGGGCGTCGGCAGCGCGGAATTCGGCCAGGATTTCGTCATCAGTCATGGGAGAATTGTTCTTTTGTCCAGTGCGTCGTCCTGTGCGGACGACCGGGTTTTGGCGGCGAAGATTATCCAGCCGCAAAATAGTGTTAGAGATGCTTGAGGCAAGCGGCAAGCGGGTCTATAGCGCCCGCGAGATTCAGCCCATCCTCCGGCTGTCGCGACGCTTGTCCGGCCGCCGCCGAAGAGGGGTGAAATGTGATAAAGAACAACAGGCAACGGGCGGCACCAGTCTTATGAAGAGCTTGAAAACCCTTGTAATTGCGGCGGCTTTGTCGCTGGGCGCAGTCGGCGCCGGTCATGCGCAGGCACCGGCGGCGGCTCCGGCCGAAGCCCCTGCTGCGGCACCCGTGGCGAATCCGGCGCCGGTTGCGGCCGACGCGGCCGCCCCGGCGGCTACGCCCGCGGCAACCGAGGCGGCGGTCCCGGCTGGCGACGCGACCTATGTGCCCATGAAGCCGACCCCGGGGGTTGGTCAGCCGATCGATGCCGGTATTGATTTCCAGCCGCAGGTCAGCCCGGTCGGCGAGCAGGCCTATTGGTTCAATCATGTCATCTTGTTGCCGGTGATCACGGTGATCACGCTGTTCGTTCTCGGCCTGCTGCTCTGGGTGGTGTTCCGCTACCGCGCCAAGGCGAACCCGGTCCCGTCGAAGACGACGCACAACACCTTTATCGAAATCATCTGGACCGCGATTCCGGTGCTGATCCTCGCCGTGATCGCGGTGCCGTCGATCCGCCTGCTCGCGCAGCAATATGAGCCGCCGAAGAAGGAAGCGCTGACGATCAAGGTCACCGGATACCAATGGTATTGGGGCTATGCCTATCCCGACCAGGGCATCGGCGAATATGTGTCGAAGATGCTGACCAAGGAACAGGCCGATGCCGCCGGCGAACCGCACCAGCTGGCCGTCGACAACCGCATGGTCGTTCCCGTCGGTCGTCAGGTGAAGCTGATCATCACCGGCGCCGACGTGATCCACAGCTTTGCCGTCCCGGCCTTCTGGACCAAGATGGATGCGGTCCCTGGCCGCGCCAACGAAACGACGTTCACCGCGAACAAGGTTGGCGTCTATTACGGCCAGTGTTCGGAACTTTGCGGCGTTGATCATGGCTATATGCCGATCGCGGTCGAGGTGCTGCCGGTCGACAAGTGGGAATCCTGGGTCCGCTCGAAGGGCGGCAATCCGGCCGGTCCGGTTGTCGCCGCCGCAGCGCCCGCTGTCGCTGCGCCGACACCTGCCGCTGCTGCGCCGGCCGCGACGCCGGCCGCCACCACGACCGAAGCTGCACCGGCAGCGGCGCCTGCCGCTGCACCGGCTGCCAAGAATTAATAAGGGGTCCGACAGATGACCGATATTGCCGCAACTGCACCCGCCCATGGCCATGCCGATCACGCGCATGACGACCATGATCACGATACGCCGGGCTTTTTCGTCCGCTGGTTCATGTCGACGAACCACAAGGACATCGGCACTCTCTACCTGATCTTTGCGATCGTCGCCGGTATCGTCGGCGGCGTGATTTCGGGCATGATGCGCTGGGAACTGGCCGAGCCGGGCATTCAGTATCTGACCGGCTGGGCGCAATTCTTTGACCCCGCGGCAAGCGAAGTGCAGGGCAAGCATTTCTGGAACGTGATGATCACGGCGCACGGCCTGATCATGGTGTTCTTCATGGTTATGCCCGCGATGATCGGCGGTTTCGGCAACTGGTTCGTGCCGCTGATGATCGGTGCGCCCGACATGGCGTTCCCGCGCATGAACAATGTCAGCTTCTGGCTGACCTTCGTCGCGTTCGTCATGCTGGTCGGCTCGATGTTCGTCCCGGGCGGCAGCGGGCTTGGCGCCGGCACCGGCTGGACGGTTTACGCGCCGCTATCGACCAGCGGGTCGGCGGGTCCGGCGGTCGATATGGCGATCTTCTCGCTCCACCTTGCGGGCGCGGCGTCGATTCTGGGCGCGATCAACTTCATCACCACCATTTTCAACATGCGTGCACCGGGGATGACCATCCACAAGATGCCGCTGTTCGTGTGGTCGGTGCTGGTCACTGCCTTCCTGCTGCTGCTCGCGCTGCCGGTTCTGGCGGCGGCGATCACCATGCTGCTGACCGACCGCAACTTCGGTACCACTTTCTATGATGCGGCTGGCGGCGGCGACCCCGTTCTCTACCAGCATCTCTTCTGGTTCTTCGGTCACCCCGAAGTGTACATCATGATCCTGCCGGGCTTCGGCATTGTCAGCCAGATCATCTCGACTTTCAGCCGCAAGCCGGTGTTCGGCTATCTCGGCATGGCCTATGCCATGGTTGCGATCGGCGTCGTCGGCTTCATCGTGTGGGCGCACCACATGTTCACCGTCGGCATGTCTGTGAACCTCAAGATGTACTTCACCGCGGCGACGATGGTCATTGCGGTCCCGACGGGCATCAAGATCTTCAGCTGGATCGCCACCATGTGGGGCGGTTCGATGAGCTTCAAGACCCCGATGGTCTGGTCCTTGGGCTTCATCTTCATGTTCACCGTGGGCGGCGTGACCGGCGTCGTGCTCGCCAATGGCGGCGTCGACACCAACCTGCACGACACCTATTATGTCGTGGCTCACTTCCACTATGTGCTGTCGCTGGGCGCCGTGTTCTCGCTGTTTGCCGGTTTCTATTACTGGTTCCCGAAAATGTCGGGACGGATGTACAACGAGTTCTTGGGCCAGCTGCACTTCTGGATCTTCTTCATCGGCGTGAACGTCCTGTTCTTCCCCCAGCACTTCCTGGGTCAGCAGGGCATGCCGCGCCGTTATCCGGACTATCCTGATGCCTATGCCTATTGGCACCTGATCTCGTCCTACGGCTATGTCATCATGGCGGTCGGCGTGCTGATCTTCTTCGTCAATATCCTGTGGTCGCTGGCTGCCGGCAAGAAGGCCGCCGACAACCCGTGGGGCGAAGGCGCGACGACGCTCGAGTGGACGCTGTCGAGCCCGCCGCCGTTCCACCAGTTCAACGAACTGCCGCGTATCGCCTGACAAGGTTCGCTCCCTGCTGATTTCCGGCAGGGGGCGTTTCCCTGATGGCCGGAGTTAACATGGCGCAAAGCCTGACCCATGGCGAAACGGCGCTTCCCGCCGACTGGCGCGACCTGTTCGCGCTGACCAAGCCGCGCGTGATGTCGCTGGTGGTTTTCACCGCGCTGTGCGGGCTGCTCGCGGCGCCGGTGTCGGTGCCGCCGGTGCTTGCCTTTTCGTCGATCCTCGCGATTGCCTTGGGCGCAGGCGCGTCGGGCGCGCTCAACCAATGGTATGAGGCGGGTCTCGACGCCAAGATGAAGCGCACCGCCGGGCGGCCACTCCCGGCCGGGCGGCTTGACCCGCAGACGGCGCTCCAGTTCGGGATCGGCCTTGCTGCCTTTTCGCTGTTCCTGATGCTGTTTGCGTCGAACTGGCAGGCGACGTTGCTGCTGGCGGTGTCGATCCTGTTTTACGTGTTCATCTATACGATGTGGCTGAAGCCGCGGACGCCGCAGAATATCGTCATCGGCGGTGCGGCGGGCGCCTTTCCCCCACTGATCGGCTGGGTCGCCGCGACGGGCAGCGTTGCGCCGCTGCCGGTGATGCTGTTCCTGCTGATCTTCCTCTGGACCCCGCCGCATTTCTGGGCGCTGGCGCTGTTCGTGCGCTCGGACTATGCCGCCGCGGGCATCCCGATGATGCCGGTCGTGGCGGGCGAGAAATCGACGCGGCGCCAGATCCTGTTTTATGCGCTGATCATGGCAGTGGCGGCGATCGCGCCATGGCCGCTTGGTTACACCGGTGCGCTCTATGGTTGGACCGCCACGATCCTGTCGGTTCTGTTTGTGGCGCTGTCGGTGCAGGTCGGCACCCGCACGACGGGTGAGGGCGATCTGATGCAACCCGAAAAGCGCCTGTTCGCTTATTCGATTGCCTATCTTTTCATTTTGTTCGGCGCGGTTGTTGCCGACCATTGGTGGACCATATGACCGACGAACCCAAGCCCGCGCCGTTCGACGAGGCGGAGTATCGCCGCCGCCAGCGTAGCCGCGCCAATATGATGGCGTGGATGCTGGGCGCGCTCGCGATCTTGTTTTTCTTCATCACCATCGCCAAGATCCAGATATTCGCATGAGGTCTTTTCCGGCAATTGGGCGCCTGTCCCCCAAGGCGAAGACCGCCAGCCTTGCCTCGGCGCTGGCGCTTGCGATGGTCGGCCTCGGCTTTGCAGCAGTTCCGCTCTACGACCTGTTTTGCCGCGTGACCGGCTTCGGTGGCACGACACAGCGTTATGACCCCGTTGCGGCGGCGGCCGACCCGGTGATCCTGTCGAAAACCATTTCGGTCCGTTTCGACGCCAATGTGTCGGCGGGGCTGCCGTGGAAATTCTACCCCGAGCATCCGACCGATACGGTGAGCATCGGCGCGCGCGACATGGCGATCTTTATCGCCGAAAACAACTCGTCAAGGCCGGTCGTCGGCACCGCCGGGTTCAATGTCACGCCGACGCAGGCGGGCAAATATTTCACCAAGATCCAATGCTTCTGCTTCACCGAACAACGGCTGGAGCCGGGGCAGCAGATGCGGATGCCGGTGCTGTTCTTCGTCGATCCCAAGATCATGGATGATCCGGACGCGCGCGACATCCAGGAAATCACCCTCAGCTACACCTTTCACCCTGTAGACGAGGGTAAAAAGGCGAGCTAAGGCCGCGATCAGAGTCTTATTTCAAGGACCGGCGGGCGATGGGGAATCGCGACGCTGGGGCTGCAAAACGGGAAACACGCAATGTCCGGTGCCAAACATCATGACTATCATCTGGTAAACCCCAGCGTCTGGCCGTTGATCGGCTCGTTGGCGGCGATGGTGATGTTCTTCGGGCTCGTCATGTACATGCACGACGATTATTTCGGCGGCGTCGGCAAATGGGTGCTTGGCCTTGGCTTCATGGGGGTGATCGCCACCTTCTTCAGCTGGTGGTCGGACGTCATCAACGAAGCGCACGCCGGTGACCATACCCCGGTCGTACAGCTGCATCTGCGTTACGGCATGATCCTGTTCATCGCATCGGAAGTGATGTTCTTCGTCGGCTGGTTCTGGGCCTGGTTCGACTTCTCGCTGTTCCCGGTGCCGATCGAATATGCCGAAGGCGCGGTGACGTCGATGTTCGGCCAAGAAGGCGCCGAAGCGATCACCATGTGGCCGCCGAAGGGCATCGAAGTGATCGATCCCTTCTCGCTGCCGCTGCTCAACACGCTGATCCTGCTCTGCTCGGGCACCACGATCACCTGGGCACACCATGCGCTGATCCATGGCGACCGCGAAGGGCTGAAAAAGGGTCTGTGGCTGACCATCATCCTCGGCGTCATCTTCTCGATGATCCAGGCCTATGAATATGCCCACGCGCCCTGGGGTTTCGGACAGAGCAACTATAGCTCGGCCTTCTATATGGCGACCGGCTTCCACGGCTTCCATGTGCTTGTCGGCACGATCTTCCTGATCGTCTGCCTCGTGCGCACCTACAAGGGCCATTTCACCCCGAAGCAGCATTTCGGCTTTGAAGCGGCTGCCTGGTACTGGCACTTCGTGGACGTGGTGTGGCTGTTCCTGTTCATCATCGTCTATGTCTGGGGCGGCTGGGGCGCGCCGGTCGCCGCGCACTAAGTTGCCGGACACAGACTCCATTCCAAAGGGGCAGCCGCCAGTCTGGCGCGCTGCCCTTTTTGGCCTCTGCCCCGAATGCGGGGCAAAGACGCTGTTCGACGGGCCGGTGCAGTTTCAGGCGACGTGCCGTGACTGCGGGCTCGATTACAGCCGCTACAATGTCGGCGATGGCCCCGCCGCTTTCCTGACCCTGATCATCGGCGCCTTGCTTGTCGCGATCGCGCTGACCCTCGACGCTGCGGTCCAGCCGCCCTTGTGGGTTCATGTCATATTGTGGGTGCCGCTGACTGCTGCCGCGGTGGTTTATGGCCTGCGCGTCGCCAAGGGCGCGCTGCTGGCAAGCGAGCATCAGCGGCAGGCGGCCGAGGGGCGCCAGCTGGACAAGCCGCATGACTGAAGCGGCAACGCCCTCCGCGCGGCGATGGCCGCTGATCCCGACCGTCCTGGTGCTGATCGCGGTGGCGGTGATGATCGGGCTGGGCGTGTGGCAGTTGCAGCGGAAGGCGGAAAAGGAAGCGCTGGTCGCGCTCTATCAGCACAATATGGCGATGTCGGCGCTCGTCACCTATCCCGAAATGCCGCCGGTGGCCGACAGCTTGCTGTTTCGCAAGAGCAGCGTCGTGTGCCTGGAACCCGTGCGCTGGGATCCGCGCAGCGGCACCGACCAGAAGGGAAGGGCGGGCTTTCGCATGATCGCCGACTGCCGCACCGGCGCCGAAGGGCCGGGGGTGCTGGTCGACGTCGGCATCGGCGATGATTTTACCCCGCCCAAATGGAGCGGTGGGATCGTTCAGGGGACGATCGTTCCCGGCCCCGACCAGCCCACGGTGATGGAGCGTGCCGCCGGCAAGGGGGTTGCTGCGCGCGCCATGCTGATCGCAGACACACCCGCCGCGGGCCTGCGCGCCAGTGCGGTTCCGTCCGCCGACAACACGCCGAACAACCATCTGGCCTATGCGGTGCAATGGTTCCTCTTCGCCATCGCCGCATTGGTGATCTACGTGCTGGCCGTCCGTCGCCGCTTGCGGCCTTGAAGCTGGCCCGCTAGGCGCTGGGCCGCCATGGAATATATCAGCACCCGCGGCTCCGCGCCGACCCTCGACTTTCGTGCCGCGACCCTTGCCGGTCTTGCCAGCGACGGCGGCCTCTATCTGCCCGCGCGCTGGCCGCAGATGGCGGCGGACGAGATCCGGGCGCTCGCCGGGCTCGACTATGTCGAAACCGCGGTGCGCGTCATGCGCCCGTTCGTCGCAGGCGTCCTGTCCGAAGACGAACTGCGTCAGCTTTGCTGCGCCGCCTATGGCAGCTTCAGCCATGATGCCGTGACCCCGCTCGTCCAGCTCGACCATCGCCACTGGCTGCTCGAGCTGTTCCACGGTCCGACGCTGGCGTTCAAGGACGTCGCGCTGCAACTGCTCGGCCAATTGTTCGAAAAATTCCTGAGCGGCGGCGACACCGACATCACGATCGTCGGTGCGACGTCGGGCGACACCGGATCGGCAGCGATCGAGGCGGTCGCGGGGCGCGAACATATCCAGATTTTCATGCTGCACCCCGAGGGCCGGGTCAGCGACGTGCAGCGGCGCCAGATGACGACGGTGTTGGCGCCGAACGTCCACAATATCGCGATCGACGGCAGCTTTGACGATGCGCAGGCGATGGTGAAGCGATTGTTCGGCGACGAAGAAGCGCGTGGCCAGGTCACCCTGTCGGCGGTCAACAGTATCAACTGGGCGCGGTTGATGGCGCAGATCGTCTATTATTTCTACGCCGCAGTGCGCCTTGGCGGCCCCGACCGTCCAGTTGCCTTCTCGGTGCCGACGGGCAATTTCGGCGATGTTTTCGCGGGCTATGTCGCCGCGCAGATGGGGTTGCCGGTCGCGAGGCTCGTCGTTGCGACCAACGTCAACGACATCCTTCACCGCGCGCTGACCCGCGGCGACTATAGCGCCGGGACGGTGACGCCGACCGCGACCCCCAGCATGGATATTCAGGTCAGCAGCAATTTCGAACGCCTGCTGTTCGACTTGTCGGGCCGCGACGGCGCCGCGATCACGGCGATGATGCGCGATTTCGATCAGAACCGCGCGATGACCATCCCCGAAGACATGCTGGCGGGAGCGCGCGGTCTGTTTTCGAGTGCGAGCATCGATGGCGACGCGATGGCGCTCGCGCTGCGCTGGTCGCAGGAGCATGGCGGCCAGATCATCGACCCGCACAGCGCGGTTGGCTTGGCCGCGGCGCGCCAGCTCGAATTGGACGCCGACATCCCCGTCGTCACGCTGGCGACCGCGCACCCCGCCAAATTCCGCGAAGCGGTCGAGCGCGCGACGGGTGTCCGCCCGGCGCTGCCCGCCCGCCTCGGCAATCTGTTCGAGCGCGAGGAGCGCTACACCAAGCTCCCCGGCGACTATGGCGCGGTCAAGGCCTTCATCCTGGCGGAAGCCGCGCGTGGCTGAGCTGCTCCCCCTCGTTACGCTCGTCGGCGAGGCGTGGGACGATTATGGGCTGACCGACAGCGGAAACGGGCGCAAACTCGAACGCTATGGCCGCTTTCGCTTCATTCGCCCCGAACCGCAGGCGATGTGGGCACCCGCACTGCCCGATAGCGAGTGGGCGGCGGCGGACGGCGAGTTCATTCCGGCGTCCGACGACGATGGCGGGGGGCGCTGGTATTATAACAAGCCGGTCCCTGCGGAAGGCTGGCCGCTCGCGTGGCGCGAAACACGCTTTACCGCGTCATGCACCCCGTTCCGGCATCTGGGCTTCTTCCCCGACATGGCGCCGGTATGGGACTGGTTGCGGGCAAAGGTCGCCGACAAGCCCGACCCGGCGTTCCTCAATCTGTTCGGTTACACCGGGGTTGGCAGTCAGGCGCTCGCCGCCGTCGGTGCATCGGTAACGCACGTCGATGCATCGAAAAAGTCGGTCGGGCAGGCGCGCGAGAATGCGGCGCTGGCGGGCATGGCGGACAAGCCGGTCCGCTGGATCCTGGATGATGCCGGCAAATTTACCGCGCGCGAGGTGCGGCGCGGCAAACGCTATGACGCGATCCTGCTCGATCCGCCGAAATTCGGTCGCGGCCCGACCGGTGAGCGCTGGCAACTGGAGGAAGGGTTGGCGCCGCTGCTGACCGATTGCCGCCAATTGCTCGACGCTGACAGCCGCGCGCTGTTCCTGACCGTCTATGCCGTGCGCATGTCGGCGCTCGCGATCGGCGAGCTGCTCGCGCAGTTGTTCGCCGATCTGCCCGGCACGGTCGAATGCGGCGAGCTGGCGGTGCGCGAGGAGACGCGCGGACTGTTGCTGCCGACCGCCATCTTCGCGCGCTGGAGCCGCTGAGGCCCGACCGGGGCGTGATAAAAAAAAGGCCGCACCAACTCCGGTCAGGGCGTTGGTGCGGCCGCTGCGCCCAGTGTCAGAACTTGGCGCGGACGCCGAAGTAGAATTGGCGACCATTGTCATAGGTCGCCCGCGGCTGCGCCCGGGTGCCCGAATATTGCTCGATCGGCTCGTTGGTCAGGTTGACCGCGTCGAGGGTCAGCGCGATGCCGTCGGTGACATTGACGCTGACCGACGCATCGAGCGATGACAGGGCGGCCTGATTGAGCGGCGCTGCGCGGTCGATGTCGATGAAGAATTTCGAGCGATAATTATACGACAGACGCGCGCTCAGCAGGTCGTTTTCATAATAGCCCGTCAGGTTCAGCGCGTGTTTCGAATTGCCCGGGATCGGGTCGCCATTGTTCGCCTTGGCGTCCGAATAGGTGTAATTCACCACCGCGCCGAAGCCGCCCCAGATCGGGCGCGATACCTGGAATTCGAAGCCCTGATTGCGGCCGCCGGTCCCGTTGCTGCGGCGGTTGATCTGATAGGGGCAATTGAACAGGTTCGGATTGCCGCCGCCCGCCGCGACGCAGCCCGCGGGCTGCGATCCCGGGACGAAGACCCCGGGCAGGGTTTCGACCGACGTCGCATTCACGATATACGACTGGATATCCTTGTAGAATGCGGCAAGCGCGACGATCGTTTCGCGATCGGGGTACCATTCGACCGACAGGTCATATTGGTTGGCGCGGTAGGGGTCGAGGTTCGGATCGCCGCCGCGTCCGGTGAGCAGGGTGCCGTTGAGATCGACGCCGGGGGTGATGTCGACAAAGTCGGGGCGCGTCACCGTCTTGCCCGCGCCAAAGCGCAGTACCACCTGATCCGAAAGGTCGAGCGACAGGTTCGCGCTCGGCAGGACGTCGGTGTACGACCGCTTCGCCGTGCTCGGCGTAAAGCCGCCGAACGGGTTGGTGAACTGTGGGTTGGCGCCGCCGATGATGAAGCCTTGCGACGTCTGGTCGGTCGTGATCACACGCAGGCCAACATTCCCGCGCCAGTTGTCGCCGCCGAATTTCGCGAGGCCGTAGCCGCCATAGGCCTTTTCATTGATCGAATAGCTGTTGCCGGGGACGAGGAAGCGATCGGTCCCCGGGGCGGTCTGCGCGGCATAAATCGCCCGCAGCTTGGCCGGGTCAACGCGCCAATAGTCGGTCAGCGTGCCATCAGACGCGATATTGTCGAGGAAGTCGCCGGGCATGCCGCCGCCGGTGGCAAAGCTCGCCGAGGTGCATGGCGCGCCGCCGCAACGCAGGCCGGGGGTGAAGACGCCGCCATTGGTCGCGAAGCGTTCGGCGACGCGATCATGGTCGGTATATTTGACGCCAAATTTCAGCGCGGTCAGCGGACCCCATTCGACCTCCTTCTCGAGGTCGAGGTAAAGATATTTTTCCTCGTCATCGTTGGTCACCGACTGGATGCGCGCGAAATCGGGGCGGATGCCCGCCGGATTGAGTGGGCTGGGGCTACCAAAGCTGACTTCGGGGCGACCGCTGCGCAGGTCATAGGTGAAGCGGCCCGGCCCCGCGAATTCGATGAAATTCTCGTTGCTCGTATCGCCATTCGCCTTGGTCCAGCCCGCCTTGAAATGGACGGTCAGCGTGTCGCTGGGGCGATAGGTCAGGTCGAAGTCGGCCGAAACGGTCTTGGCAACGGCCTGACGATCGATCGCGTCATAGACGACGCCAAATCCCTCGGTGCCATTGTTCCGCGACGCGATGGTGCCCGCGACCGCGATGCCGTCCTGCACCACGGCGTTGGTCAGCGTGCCGCCGCCGCCGAGCGCCTGATCGCCCCAGGCGAGATAATTCTGGTTGAAGTTGTCGGCGTTGAAGCGCGAATAAAGCCCGGTGATGTTGATCTCGAGTTCGTCCGAGGGGCGGAACTGGATCCCGATATTGGCGCCATAGCGCTCGCGATTCTGTTCGAACATCGTCGAACCGATCAGCGTGGGAATAAGCGCGGTCTGGCCACCACCGGCGGGGCGATAGCCAAAGATTTCAAGGCCGTCGCGGCGGGTGCGGCGCTTCTGATAAATGCCGCCGATCAGGACGCCAAAGGTCTCGTCGGCATTTTTCCAGCTGACCAGCCCCGAAACCTGCGGATCGACCTTGCCCGACAAGTCCGAATAGACGCCCTGCAGCGACGCCGAGACGGCGAAGGGTTCGAGGTCGAGCGGGTTGCGGGTGATGACGTTGATCGTGCCGCCAACGCCACCTTCCTCGACATCGGCCTGCGGGCTCTTATAGACTTCGAGGCGGCCGACGATTTCGGCGGGCAGGGTCAGATAGTTGAAGCTGCGGGTCGAGGCGACCTGATCGAGGATGAACCAGTCGGCGGTGGCGACCGAATGGCCGTTGAGCAGCGTCTTGGTGAGGTTGGGGGCGGTACCGCGCAGCGAGACGCGCTCGCCTTCGCCGAATTCGCGGTTGACGACGATGCCGGGGACGCGCTGCAGCGCTTCGGCGACGTTCTTGTCGGGGAATTTGCCAATGTCTTCGGCGGTCACGACGTCGGCGATCACCGCCAGGTCCCGCTTGGCGTCGATCGACTGCGCTACCGAGCCGCGAAAGCCCGTGACGACGATTTCATCAGCAGCTGCCGCGTCGGTGCCTTGCGCCGCCGCCGGGGTAATGCAGGTCGCGAACGCGAGAATGCTTGCGGTGACAAAAAGGCGGTTTGATTTCAGCATGTCGATCCTCCCAAAGATCCGTTGGTCTTTATTGGTAATGCATAAGTCATAACAATCCTGCTTATGCTGTCAAGATTGGAGTTATGCGGGGGCGAATGCTTGCCGCGGGGCGCCGCGGCGGGGCGCCAATATCGATATTGGTATTATATTGGACTTGTTGAGATGTGCGCTGCGTGCCCGGAGGTGGCCTGCCGACATTGGAACAGGCGGTGGCAGCGGTCCTTGCCCGCCGGTCGCGCCGTCACGCACGGAAATCGCCGCGGATCGTCGCGCTCTGGTGCGCGATGATCCGCGGCGTCCCGCCCCCTTGCGGGAAGCCCGGTTCAGTTGGGTTCGGCGAGTTCGATGCGGTTGCGACCGCCTGCTTTCGCTTTGTACAGGGCGTCGTCGGCGGCCTTGAGCGCGCCGCGCGTTTCGCCATAGCCAAAGACGTCGGCGACCCCGCCCGAGAACGTAATCTGCCCGAACGGCTCGTCGGTCTTGCGGTTGATCAGGCGGCGTTCGGCCAACCCTTCGCGCGCCTCGTCGAGTCGCTGCGCCGCTTGGGTCGGGGTCAGGCCGCGGAACAGCATGACAAATTCCTCGCCGCCATGACGGGCGACGTGACAGCGATCGTCGGAAATGCGCGCCAGCGTGTCGGCGATGGCCTTGATCACGCGGTCACCGGCTTCATGGCCATGAAGATCGTTGACCTTCTTGAACTCGTCGATGTCGCAAAAGGCGACGCTGAGCGGTTCGCAGGCGGCGCGGGCTTCCTTGTAATGGCGTTCGAGCAGGATTTCGAACGCGCGGCGGTTGGGCAGGCCGGTCAGGAAATCGAGCTCGGCGTCGCGCTTGGCGCGCTCGAGGCTGCGGCGCAGCGCCTTGGCCTCATCCTCGCTCTTGCGCATATGGTCTTCGGCCTTGCGCGTGCGCTCCAGCATGACCTTGGCAAGATCGGCGAGGCTGGAGACGATCCGCCCGGTTTTCTGGAGCTGTTCCAGGTCGTCGACATGCTGTTCGAGTTCGGTGCCGTAATCGCTGGTGACGCTCCGCGCTTCCTTGGCGTGGGCATGAAAGGATTCGAGATTGGTTTCGAGTCGCGTCATCAGGCGGTCGAGATCGGCGTGGTCGGCGGGGGCGCTATTCTGTTCGCTCAGCTCGTTGAGCCATTGCTGCGTGATCCCCTCCGGCGATTGCGACCGCGCGGTAATTTGCCGGGCGAGCGGCGGGTTCATCCCCGAAAAGGCGCCATGCGCGAGCAACAGGTTCGCGGGCGACACGTCGAGGTCGTTGTCGACCAGAAAGGCCATGATCGTGCCGATCAGCTGATGCCGCGCCAACTGCGCAAGGTCGCGCGTGCCGCCACCGTCCGGGGGCGCCGGGCGTCCTGCCGCGGGATTGTTTCGCCCCTGGCGAAGTCCCAGCCAATCCAGAAGCCGTCCTACCGGCTCGTTCGATGGGGTTGCTTTGGTGGTCATGCGAGAATTAACGGGCTCGCATCGACGCTTTTAAGCCGATTTTGGAAGGAATTTGCGCTTTGGCGCCGGGTCGATGGACTAGTTCATGCAAACCAGCGTCAAAACAGCAGCTTAGTTATACGCATTTTTCGGCGCCGCCAGCGCGGGGTCATCGGCACCGGTTCCAGCCCGCCCCGCGCACCGCGCGCCCGGGCGTCGCGCCGCTATGTTCGCCATCGCGCAGCACGGCCACGCCGTTGACGAACACGTCGCGCACGCCGACCGAATATTGGTGCGGATCCTCGAAGGTCGAGCGATCGGCGACCTTGGCCGGATCAAAGACGACGACATCGGCGTAATAGCCGGGCTTCAGCGCGCCGCGCTCCGTGATCCCCAGATTGGTCGCGGGCAGGGTGGTGAGGCGGTACACCGCCTGCTCGAGCGATATCAGCTTTTCGTCGCGGACATAGCGCCCGAGCAGGCGCGCGAAATTGCCATAGGTGCGCGGATGCGCGCCCGACTTCAGGAAATCGCCCTCGGCCGCCTGCGATGCGCCGTCGGAACCGAAGCTCATCCATGGCAGCTGGATCTGCTTGCGGACATTGTCCTCCGACATCAGGAAATAGACGGTGCCGACGCGTGATCCGTCCTCGACCACCAGGTCCATCGCGGTTTCCTCGGGCGATTTGCCGCGCATCGCCGCGACCTCCGCCAGCGTCTTGCCGGTCAGCGGTTTGAGCTTCTCGTTCTTGAAGCCCGAGAGGATCATCTTGTCGGCGCCCGCGCCAAGGTAGAGATTTTCCCAATTGCTGCCGGGCTGCTGCATTTCGGCGGCAACGCGCGCGCGGGTGGCGGGGTCTTTTAGCCGTTCGATCCATGCTTCCAGTCCGCCCGCCTGTACCCAGGTCGGCATCGCGGCGTCGAGCCCGGTCGCGCCCGCGGTATAGGTGTACATATCGGTGGTGATCCGCAGCCCTTCGGCGCGCGCCGCCTCGATCTTGGCGACCACCGAATCGAGTTTGCCCCAATTGCTGCGCCCCGCCATCTTGAGGTGGTAGATTTCGGCGGGCGCGCCCGAACGGCGCGAAATTTCGATAAGCTCGTCGACGGCTTCTTCCAGCCGGTCGCCTTCCGAACGCATGTGGCTGATGTACATGCCGCCGCATTTGGCGGCCTCGCTGGTCAGCGCGACCAGCTCGTCGGTTTCGGCATAGGAGCCGGGGGCGTAGATCAGCGAACTGCCAACCCCCATCGCGCCTTCGTTCATCGCCTGCCGCACCAGCGCGCGCATCCGGTCGAGCTGCGCCGGGGTCGGATCGACATCGCCTTCGTCCAGTTCGTGGACGCGCACCGTCGCCGCGCCGACGAAGCTTGCGACATTGGTCGAAACGCCGCGTTTTTCCAGATAGCCGAGGTAATCGCCGAGGCTGGTCCATTCGATCGGGAATTTGAGGTCGCCCTGGCGTTCGATCTCCTGCGCTTTCATCGCCGGGCTGAGCGGTCCCATCGACCAGCCTTCGCCCATCACCTCCAGCGTCACGCCCTGCCGGATGTCGCTTTGGCTTTTGGGATCGACGATCAGCGATTCGGTTGCCCAGCTGAGCATGTTGATGAACCCCGGCGCGACCGCCATGCCGTTGGCCTGCACATCGCTTTTCGCCGACCCGGTCACCGCCCCCACGGCGACGATCCGGTCCTCCTTGATCGCGATATCGCCGACGACGGGCGGCTGGCCCGATCCGTCGTAGATCGTGCCGCCGCGAATGATCAGGTCATAGGCAGGCGCCTGAGCGGCGACGGATGCCGAAAGCAGCATCGAACTGGCGAGCAGCAGGACCGATGGGACGAAGCGCCGCGACGAGGTCATCAATTTTCTCCGATTGGGATCAGCCGTGCAGGCTCATCAGCGAATCCATCAGCCCGTCATCGGCGCTCGAACAGACGCCGAGCACCAGCGCCTCGTCGAACCCGTCGGCGACGACATAAGCGTGGCCCATCGACGAATCGAGATAGATGCCCTCGCCGGTCTTGAGCGCGACGGGGTCGTAAAATTCGGTGTGAATCTCGATCGCGCCTTCCAGGACATAGATGAACTCCTCACCCTGGTGGCGGACGAGCTCGCCGAACTCGCTCGCGCTGTGGGCGCGGATGCGCGTGATGATCGGGATCATCCGTTTCTGGCGCAGGTCGGTGCAGAGGTAATGATAATCATAATTGTCGGTGGTGACGCGCACCGCCTGATCGATCGTCCCGACGCTGCGGCGACCGGTGACGCGTGGAGCGGTGTCGCCCTCATCCTCGGCGAACAGGTCCGACATGCGGATGCTGAGTCGCTGGCTGAGCTGCTGGAGCTTGTCGTAACTCAGCGTCAGCCGGTCATGTTCGACCTTCGACAGCGTCGAGACCGGGATCCCCGATTTCGCGCTCATCTCCTTGAGTGTCCAGCCGTTTCGCGAGCGAATGCTCTTCATCACGGTGCCGAGTGTGGGTGGGGCCGCACGCGCCGCCATCAAAATTTCCATTCCATGTTTGACAATTTTCTAATCAGGATCATTATGTCCCTATTGGGTTAACAGTTGTTGGCCCTTGGTAAGGCGTCGCGCCGCTTGCTGCAAGGTCAGACAGGGCGACCCAGACAAAAGGGGAAAGTGATGCGTTTCATCCGCAAGGCGATGATCGGACTGGCGGCGCTCGCTGCGCTGCCGCTGGCGGCGCAAGGACCGCTGCCCGCACCGACGGCGAAGAAAGTCGAAACAGCCGCCGTGGTCAGTCCTGCCACGCCGAAGGCGCCGGTTACGCTCGATGCAGCGGACCTTGAAGCGTGGATGGACGGCTATCTGCCCTATGCGCTCGAACGCGCGCGGATCCCCGGCGCGGTCGTCGTCGTCGTCCGCGGCAACCAGGTCGTGCTGCAAAAGGGCTATGGCTTTGCCGATGTTGCCAAGCGCGCGCCGGTGCTCCCCGAAACGACGATGTTCCGCCCCGGATCGGTGTCGAAACTGCTGACTTGGACCGCGGTGATGCAACAGGTCGAGGCGGGCAAGATCGACCTCGACAAGGATGTGAACGCCTATCTCGATTTCAAGATCCCGCCCTTTGAGGGCAAGCCGGTCACGATGCGCAACATCATGACCCATACCCCGGGGTTCGAAGAGTCGGTGCGTCACCTGATCAGCAGCGATCCCAAGGCGGTGATGACGCTGAAGCAGCAGATGCCGCTGGCGCTGCCCGAGCGGGTCTTTGCGCCGGGGACGACCCCCGCTTACTCCAACTATGCGACGGCGCTCGCAGGCTATATCGTCGAGCGCGTCAGCGGCGAGCCGTTCGATAATTATATCGAAAATCACATCTTCAAGCCGCTCGGGATGAATCATTCGACGTTCCGCCAGCCGCTGCCCGCGCGCCTCGCGCCGCATATGGCCAAGGGCTATCCCGATATCACGCAAAAGGCGAAGCCCTTCGAGATCGTGATCCCCGGACCGGCGGGCAGCCTGTCGGCGAGCGGCGCCGACATGGCGAAGTTCATGATCGCGCACCTCAATGACGGCGCTGGGCTGATGTCGGCTGCCACGACCAAGCAGATGCACGATTTCAAGGCGCCCGGTGTCGGCCCGCTCAACAGCATGGCGCTTGGTTTCTACGAACAATGGGTCAACGGTCGGCGCGCGATCGCGCATGGCGGCGATACGGTCTGGTTCCACTCCTATCTGTGGCTGTTCCCCGACGATGACATCGGCGTGTATGTGTCGATGAACAGCGCCGGGACGCAGGGCGATGCGGGCGCGATACGCAGCGCGTTGTTCCACAAATTCGCCGATCGCTATCTGCCGGGCGAGGACAAGGCGGGCCAAGTCGATGCCAAGACCGCGAGCGAACATGCGCAGATGATGGTCGGCAATTATGTCAGCAGCCGCGGATCGTTCACCAACTTCATGAGCCTGCTCGGGCTGCTCGGGCAGGCGACTATCTCGCTCACCGAAGACGGCAAGATCACCTTCCCCGCGCTCGACGGCCTTGGCGCCGGTGCGCGCGACTGGGTCGAGGTTGAACCGTTCGTGTGGCGCGACCGCGGCACCGGCGAACGCCTTGCCGCCGAAGTGAAGGACGGCCGGGTGGTGCGCTTCAGCGTCGATGCCGGATCGCCTTTCATGGTGTTCGAACCGGCCCCGGCGGGCGTCAATGCCGCCTGGCTGACTCCGGCGCTGATCGCGGCGCTCGGCATCGTCCTGCTCGCGGCGCTGGCATGGCCGGTGCGGGCGCTGGTACGGCGAAGCTTCAAGGCCGATTTCGCGCTCGAAGGCAAATCGCGTCGCGCCTACCGCTTGTCGCGCCTCTTCGCGTGGCTGGTCGTCGTGGCGCTGGCGGGTTGGCTTGGCCTGATCGCGGCATTCTCGGCGGACATCGGCAGCCTGGGCGGTCCGCTCGACTGGCTGATCCACCTGCTGCGCATCCTGACCCCGGTGGCCTCGTTCGGGCTGTTGGCAACCGCAGGCTGGCACCTGTGGCTGACGATCAAGGACAAGCGTCGCTGGACGATGAAGTTCGGCGCGGTGCTGCTGTTGCTTGCGGCGCTGGTGCTGGTGTGGGTGACGCTCGCCTTCAACCTCTATGGCTTTGATATGGTGTATTGATGGCGACGCAGATGACGCAGGAACTGACGCTCGACCTTCGGGTCGAGCGCTTTCCTTACCACCAGCCGTTCCGCATTTCGGGGCATGTCTTTACCGAAACCGCGCTGCTCGTCGCGGAACTGTCCGATGGCACGCATGCCGGGCGCGGCGAGGGGGCAGGGGTCTATTATCTGGGCGATGATATCGACCATATGCTGGCCGAGGCGACGCGGGTGCGCAGCGCGATCGAAGGTGGTGCGACCCGCGCCGAATTGCAGCAGTTGCTGCCGCCGGGCGGCGCGCGCAACGCGCTCGACTGCGCCTATTGGGACCTGGAAGCGAAGCGGGCCGGGCGGCCGGTGTGGGAATTGGCAGGGTTGAAACCGCCGCGCGCGCTGCCCTCGACATTGACGCTTGGCGCCGACAGCGCGGGCAATATGGCGAAAGCGGCGCTTTCGATCGATCCGGAGGCGCCGATCAAGGTCAAGCTGACTGGCGATGTGAGCGACGATATTGCCCGCGTCGTTGCGATCCGCGCCGCGCGCCCGCACGCGTGGATCGGGGTCGATGCCAATCAGGGCTATGACATTGCCACGCTGGCGGAGCTGCTGCCGGTGCTGGTCCAGACCCGCGTCGCGCAGCTCGAACAGCCGCTTAAGCGGGGACGCGAGGCCGATCTTGACGGGCTCAAGCGGCCTTTGCCCTTCGTTGCCGACGAAAGCGCAGTGACGCTCGCCGATACCCCAAAGCTGGTCGGCCGTTTTGATGTCGTGAACATCAAGCTCGATAAATGCGGCGGGCTCACCGAAGGGCTCGCGATCGCGCGGCAGGCGCGCAAACTGGGGCTCGACGTAATGGTCGGCAACATGATGGGTACCAGCCTGTCGATGGCGCCGTCGTTCGTGCTGGGCCAGCTATGCGACATCGTCGACCTTGACGGGCCGACCTTTCTGGCGCGCGACCGCGCGCCGGGCGTCGAATATCGCGGCGGGATGATCCATTGCCCGGCAGAAATTTGGGGATGATGACAATTTGATGTCCTAAACGGGTTGACAATTTTCTGATTAGGACAATAGTCGTCATATTGAAATTTGGTTGAGAGGGAGGCTGGAATGACGGGGTCATTCGCAGTAACGCGCCGCGCGGTCATCGCGGGCGCGGTCGGCGCCGCCTTGTCTGCGCCGATGGTGAACCGGGGAAGTTATGCGTTCGCTGCCGCACCGGGGCGCGTTTACACGCGCCGCGCCGTTGATCTGGTCGCTTCGTCCCTCGTCATCGACATGCTGGCGCCGCTCAAGATCACCTTGGCCGAGGATTATGTCGCGTACCGGCTGACCGATGCCGAAGCCGCAGAGTTTCGCGCCAGCGGCATCACCGGCTTTCACAATGCTTATGGGTTGGGCGGTCCCGACGCGAAGCAACAGGCGCTGACCTTTCTCGCGGGATGGCAGGGTTTCGCCGGGCGCAACAGTCATGTGTTCACGCTGGTCGATGGCGTCGCCGATCTCGATCGTGCGAAGGCCGACAAGAAATGCGCCGTCATCATGGGCATCCAGAATGCCGAGCATTTTGAGAAGATCGAGGATGTCGCGCTGTTCCGCCGCCTTGGCCTGCGCTGCGCGCAGCTGACCTACAACAGCCAGAATATGATCGGATCGGGCAGTACCGAACGGATCGACGGCGGGATCAGCGACTATGGCGCCGCGATCATCGCCGAAATGCAAAAGCAGCGCATGCTGGTCGACGTCTCGCATTGTGGCGACAAGACGACGCTGGATGCCATAGCGATCGCCAAGGGGCCGATCGCAATCACGCACAGCAATGCGCGCGCCCTGGTCGATCATCCGCGCGTCAAGACCGACGCGGCGATCAAGGCGCTGGCGGCCAAGGGCGGGGTGATGGGCATCACCGGGGTGCGAATGTTCGTGCGCACCACCGACCCGACCAACGTCGGGCATATGGCCGACCATATCGACCATGTCGCGAAGCTGGTCGGAATCGATCATGTCGGCATCGGATCGGACGCCGATTTGCACGGCTATGACGACATGCCACCGCAAGAATATGCGCTGCTGAAAGGCGCGTACAAGGGCAGCTACGCGTTTCGCGACAAGATCGACATCGACGGTTTCGATCATCCTCTGAAGGTTTTTGACCTGACCGAGGAACTGATCCGCCGCGGCTATTCAAACGACAACATCACCGCCGTGTTGGGGGGCAATTTCCGCCGCCTGCTGGCGCAAGTCTGGGGGTAAGACAATGAACAAGGGATTTTATTTCGCCGCAAGCATCGCCGCAATGATCGCCGCGATGCCCGCGCACGCACAGGAACCGGGCGCCGTCGAGGCGGCGGGTGAAATCGTCGTCACCGCGCAAAAGCGCGTCCAGAATGTGCAGGACGTGCCGATCTCAATCGCCGTCGTGAACGGTGAGGAGCTTCAACAGCAGGGCTCGGCGTCGCTGGTCGACTATGCCGGTTACGTTCCCGGCATGAACGTCAGCAACAGCGGTACGCCCGGTCAGACGACCATCACGCTGCGCGGCGTTGCGCCGCTGAACTCGAGCCAGACTGTCGGCATTTATCTCGATGACGCACCGGTGGGATCGAGCGCGATCTACAACCGCGCCGGCTCGTTCACCATCGACCTGATGCCCTATGATCTGGAACGGATCGAGGTGCTGAAAGGGCCGCAGGGGACGCTCTATGGCGCCAGCTCGATCGGCGGCTTGGTCAAATATGTCACCGTCCAGCCGAACACCAATGCCTTCAGCGTGAAAGCGGGGGCCGAGGGCTTCGCGATCAAGGGCGGCGACGGGCTTGGCTGGGGCGCGCAGGTGATGGTCAATGTGCCGATCGTGGAGGACAAGCTGGCGGTGAGCGGCAGCTTCGCCTGGCGCAGCACCCCGGGCTGGGTCGACACCGTCAACAACGCCGCGCTGACCGACCAGAATGATTATGAACAGCGCGGCGGCCGCGCGGCGCTGCTGTGGACCCCGACGCCCGAATTCAGCGTGAAGCTGGCCGGGATCTGGCAGTCGCTCGATTCCGACGGCAACGCCCTCTACGCCGCGGACCTGACCGGACAGCGGCTGGGCGATGGACGCTCGTTCAACAATTTTGTCCCCGAATCCTTCGACATCGACCTCGACTATTATTCGGCAACGCTCGACTATGATTTCGGCGCCGCGACGCTGACCTCGGCGACGACGTACAGCAAGACGCAGAGCGCGCAGGTGCAGGATGCGAGCTATGCCTTTGGCGTGCTGTTTCCGCTGCTGACCGGCGGCGCCGTCCCGCCCGGCATCACGCCGTTCTCGCTCGACCTCGGCCTCAAGAAATGGACGCAGGAACTGCGGCTTGCTTCGCCGAGCGGCGGACGGTTCGAATGGCTGATCGGCGGCTTCTTCACCGATGAAACCACCAGCAATGCACAGCTGGTTCGCTCGTTCGACATGGCCGGCAATCCGATCCCCGGGCTCGATCCGCTGGCGATCGTCGGACTGCCCGCGACATACAAAGAATATGCGATCTTCGGGAACGGTACGTTCAAGCTCAGCGAGCAGTTCGAAATCACCGGCGGCCTGCGCTGGGCGCGCAACAAGCAGACCTTCCGCCAGATCAGCTCGGGGGCGATCGTACCCCAAGCCGACGATCCCGGCACATCGGCGGAAAGCGTGTTCACCTATTCGATCAGCCCGCAATTCCACATCAACGATGACGCGATGCTCTATGCGCGCCTCGCGACGGGCTATCGTCCCGGCGGACCGAACGTCATCGTTCCGAACGTCCCGCCGACGGTCGATGCCGACCGCATGAAAAACTATGAAGTGGGTTTGAAGGCTGACTTTGCCGACCGCATGGTTTCGGTCGATGTCGCGCTGTTCCTGATGGACTGGACCGACATCCAGGTCGTGCGTTCGTTCGGCGGCGTGTCGGGCGGTGCGAACGGCGGCAAGGCGCGCAGCAAGGGGATCGAGGGCAGCTTTGCGGTGCGTCCATCCCCCGGCCTGACGATCAGCGCGACCGGCAGCTATACCGACGCTGGGTTGAGCGAGGATGTGCCCGAAATCAGCGGCGTCAAGGGCGACCGCCTGCCCGCAGTCCCGAAATTCAGCGGCGCGCTGCGCGCCGATTATGAATTCGAGCTGGGCGGCGGCAATAAGGGCAGCTTCGGCGCCGGCATCCGCCACGCCAGCAACCGGCTGTCGCTGGTCGAAAGCGATCCGCTGGTGGCGCAGGCCAAGGCCTATACTTCGGTCGATCTCAACGCCTCGATCACCGTCGGCGATCACTGGACATTGCGCGCCTATGCCCGCAATCTGCTCGACAATCAGGGCGAGATGGCGCGGTCGACCTTTGCCAACGGGCTCAATCAGCCGAGCTTCCTTGGCATTTCGCCGCTCCAGCCGCGGACCGTCGGCCTCGCGCTCGACCTGGCCTATTGAGCGGACTGGAGTTGGAAACGATGAACGCGCCCACCGGCAGGCTGGAGAGCAGCCTGACCCTGCCGCAGCCCTATCTGCTGTTCCTCGGCGACACGACCGAGGCGGGCTATGCCAAGACCGCCTTCGGGTTGGCCGACTGGGCGGCGGATCGCTGCGTCGGCGAGCTGGCGATCGGCGGCTGCACCGTCACCACCGGCCTGCCGCCGATGTCGCCCGCCGAGGCGCGGGCGGCGGGGGCGCGGTCGCTGGTGATCGGCGTCGCCAACCAGGGCGGGGTGATCGGCGACAGCTGGATCGCCGCGCTGGTCGAGGCGATGGAGGCGGGGCTCGATATCGTCAGCGGGCTGCACGTCCGGCTGGCGAGCCTGCCCGCGCTGGCCGAGGCGGCGAAACGCACCGGCCAGCGGCTGATCGATGTGCGCACGCCGCCGCCGTCGATCCCGATCGGTAACGGCCGCAAGCGCAGCGGCAAACGCTTGCTGACCGTCGGCACCGACTGCGCGCTCGGCAAGAAATATACCGCGCTGGCGCTGCACCGCGCCTTTGTCGAACGCGGCATCGATGCCGATTTCCGCGCGACGGGGCAGACCGGCATCATGATCGCGGGCGGCGGGATGCCGATGGACGCGGTCGTTTCCGATTTCGAAGCGGGGGCGGCGGAGATTCTGAGCCCCGACGCACCTGCGGATCATTGGGACTTGATCGAAGGACAGGGGTCGATCTTTAACCCCGCCTATGCCGCGGTTTCACTCGGCCTGCTCCATGGCAGCCAGCCCGATGTGTTCGTCGTCTGTCACGATCCGACACGCAAGGTGATCCTGGGCATGGAAAGCTTTGCGCTGCCTTCGATCGAAGAGGTCATCGATCTGACGATCCGTCTCGGCAGCCGCACCAACCCGGCGATCCGCTGCGGCGGGGTCAGCCTCAATACATCGAGCTATGACGCCGACGCCGCCGAAGCGCTGATGGCATCGGAACGCCAGCGGCTGGGGCTGCCCGTGACCGATCCGATCCGTGGCGGCGTTTCCTTCGACGCGCTCGTCGAAAATATCCTCGCGTGAGTGTGGGCGAGACGGGCGGCAGGGCGAGCTGGTTCCAGCGCTTCCTGCTGCCCGGACTGGCGCTGAAAGCGGTGATCATCGGCGGCGGCTATGCCACCGGACGCGAACTTGCCGAATATTTCGTGCCGTCGGGGCCGTGGGGCGGGCTGTCGGCGATGCTGCTCGCGACGCTGATCTGGAGCACCGTTGCCGCGGTCACTTTCGCGCTGGCGCGCAAAATGGGTGCCTATGACTATCGGGCGTTTTTTCAGCGGCTTCTCGGCCCGGGCTGGGTTGCGTTCGAGCTGGCCTATCTGATCTTCGTGATCCTGATCCTCGCCGTGTTCGGCGCCGCGGCAGGCGCGATCGGCGCGGCGACATTTGGCTGGCCCGAACTTTTGGGGTCCATCGTGCTGGCGGTGAGTATCGTCGCTTTCACGGCGTTCGGCACCGACACCGTCGAGACGCTGTTCAAATATGCCTCGATGCTGATCTACGCCGTTTATGCGCTGTTCCTGATCTTCGCGCTGACCAGCTTCGGCGGCTTGATCGCAGAAGGGTTCACCAATGCGCCGCCGCCGTCGGGCAATTGGGTCGCCGGCGGCTTGACCTACGCCAGTTACAATATCGTCGGCGCGGTGATCATCCTGCCGGTGCTGCGCCACCTCACCAGCCAGCGCGACGCGGTGGTCGCGGGGATCATCGCCGGGCCGCTGACCATGCTGCCCGCGATCCTGTTCTTCGTCGCAATGATGGCCTTTTACCCCGCGATCGGCGCCGAGACCTTGCCGTCCGATTTCCTGCTGCGCCAGATGGCGGTGCCGGGGTTCCATATCCTGTTCCAGCTGATGATCTTTGCCGCGCTGCTCGAAAGCGGGGTCGGCGCGATCCATGCGATCAACGAGCGCGTATCGGGTGTGGTCGAGGCGCGCGGCCGCCCGCCGCTCGGCACCGGCGCGCGCGCTGCGATCGGCAGCGTGATATTGGTCGGCTGCATGTTCGTCGCGGCCCGCATCGGCCTCGTCGACCTGATCGCGAGTGGTTATCGCTTCCTCGCCTGGCTGTTCCTGATCGTGTTTGTCGCGCCGCTGCTGACCATCGGCGTCTGGCGCCTCTTGCGCCCCGCTCCCGTTCGAATGGAGACCCTGCCATGAAAACCGTCCGCCTGCTTGCCCTGTCGCTCATGCTGTCGGTCGCGGCACCCGCCTGGGCCGAACCGCCCAAGGACATCGTCGAAAGCGTAGAGGCGCTGCGCACGAAGATCGGCGCGCCCGGCGTGTCGATCGCGATCGTCGAGGATGGCAAGACGACGCTGTCACGCGGCTGGGGCGTTCGCAAGCTCGGCGAACGCGCGCCGGTCGACAAACAGACGCTGTTCCAGACCGGATCGACCGGCAAGGCAATGACCGCGGCGGCGCTCGCGATCCTGGTCGACGAGGGCAAGATTGCCTGGGACGATCCGGTCATCAAACACATGCCATGGTTCCGCATGTACGACGCCTGGGTCACGCGCGAGATCACGATCCGCGACCTGCTCGTTCACCGCAGCGGGCTGGGACTGGGGCAGGGCGATTTGATGTTCGTGCCGCGCACCCACCTGACGCGCAAACAGACGGTCGAGCGCGTCGCTTTCCTCAAGCCCAAGACCAGTTTTCGTTCGGCCTACGCTTATGACAATATCCTCTATGCGGTTGCGGGGCAGTTGATCGAGGAGGTTACCGGCCAGACGTGGGAAGTGTTCATGCGCGATCGGTTGCTGCGCCCCGGCGGCATGAAGGACGGGACGACCGACAGCGAGGACCGTTTCCGCATTGCCAACCGGTCATGGCCGCACGCGCGGCTGGCAGGGCCGCTGCGCGGGCTTGGTCCGCAGCAGGCGCTGAACGAGCGCGACGAACTTGGCCGCAATGGTGCGCCGGCGGGCGGGCTTGCGCTCAGTGCCGACGATATGGCGGCGTGGCTCAAGATCCAGCTGGCCTATGGCGCGCTGCCGAACGGCAAGCGGCTGTTCAGCGAAGCACAGGCCAAGGAAATGTGGGCGCCGGTTACCCCGATGCCGATCACCCCGCTGCCCGACAGCCTGAAACCGGCGCAGCCGAACCAGCAGGCCTATGCGCTCGGCTGGCAGGTGCAGGATTATCGCGGCCACCGTATCGTTCAGCACAGCGGCGGGGTGTTCGGATCGATTACCCGCGTCGTGATGATCCCCGACAAAAATGTCGGTTTCGCGATCATGATGAATAGCGAGGACAGCGGAATGCTCCTCGGCCTCTACTATGACTTGCTCGACCATTATCTAGACCAGCCCGATTATGGCTGGATCGAAAAATGGGAGAGCTGGTACCAATCGCGGCTCGCGGGCGGCGTGGAATATCTGAAGCAGACGCAGGCATCGCCAGCGAAAAGCGGTCCCTCGCTTTCGCTGGCGGGCTATGCCGGGCGCTATCGCGATCGCTGGTATGGCGATGTCGTCGTCGGATCCACGGCGAATGGCCTGACGATCGACTTCACCTCGACCCCGCGGATGGCGGGTCGGCTGAAACATTGGCAATATGACAGCTTCGTCACCGATTTCGACGACCCGGCGATCGAGCCTGCCTATGTCACCTTTGCACTCGATGCCGACGGCAAGATCACCGGCGTGACGATGAAGGCGGTAAGCAAAATTGCCGATTTCAGCTGGGACTATCATGATCTCGACCTGAAACCGGTGGAGGCGAAGAAGTGAAGTACCTCGCGATCCTGCTGACCGCCACCGCGCTATCCGCCTGCTCGACCGGTGAGGAAGCGGTGAAGGCACCCGAGGCGCCGCTGCACAGCCGGATGCTGGTCCTCGACACCCACCTCGACACCCCGCTGCATTTCGAACGGCAGGGGTGGAGCTTTGCCGACCGCCACGGCCTGACCGAGGATATGGTCCAGCTCGACATCCCGCGGATGAAGGACGGCAATCTCGATGGCGGCTTTTTCGTCATCTACACCGAACAGGGCGCGCTCGATGCGAAGGGCTATAGCGACGCCTTGGCCTTTGCGCGGGCGCGATCGGACCTGATCGACGCCACCATCGCCAAGCATGGCGACGCCATCGGTCCGGCGCGAACGGCTGACGACGCGCGAACGCTGAACAAGGCGGGCAAGCTGATCGCCTATAAGGCGATGGAGAACAGCTATCCGCTGGGCGAAGACCTCGCGCTGCTCGCCGAGTTCCACCAAAAGGGCGTCCGCATGGCGGGGCCGGTGCATAGCAGGACCAACCAGTTCGCCGACAGCGCGACGGGCGAAGCGCGCTGGAAGGGGATCAGCCCGCTGGGCAGGCAGTGGGTGGCGGAGATGAACCGGCTTGGCATCGTCATCGACGCGAGCCATGCGTCGGACGCGGCGTTCGACCAGATGCTGGCGCTGTCGAAATATCCGATCATCCTGTCGCATTCGAGCCTTCGTTCCACGAACGACCATCCGCGCAACCTTGATGAGGGGCGTCTGAAAGCATTGGCCGCAAAGGGCGGCGCGATGTGCATCTCGACGATCTTCATGTCCGACATGAACATGACCCCGGCGCGCGGCGAATTGTTCGGGCAATATGAACGCATCGGCAGTCTGTCGCCCGCCGAGCAGGCCGAGCTCAACCGCAAATGGCGCGAACTCGACAAGACCGAGCCGCTGTGGGCGGCCGATTTCGAACAATATATGGCGATGGTGTTGCGCGCGATCGAGGTCGGCGGCGTGGACCATATCTGCTTCGGCGCCGACTGGGACGGCGGCGGCGGGCTGAAGGGGATCGAGGATATTTCAGCGCTGCCCAAGGTCACCGAGCGGCTGAAGGCCGCGGGTTATTCGGACGCGGACATCGAAAAAATGTGGAGCGGCAATGTGCTGCGTGTTCTGTCCGCGCAGCAGGCCCGCTGATCGATCGGGCGTAGCGGCATAGCGACGCCTCTTTCCTAAACGCGTCGTTAACCATGTTGCTGAAGCATATTCTCACGTCGCTTCGGCATGCCTCGCGCTATGTTCGCGCGGCTCCATCCTTCAACCATCGCCAGCGTTGCAGCGCTATCGCTTGCCGCAATGGCGCCCGCGACGGCGCATGCGGCGACCGGCGCGACCGCGATGAAGATGGCCAATGCCAAATCATTTGCGATCGGTGATAGCTGCCAAGCCGCTGTCGCCCCGCCATCGACGACGTCGACCTTCGCCGCCGTCGCCCCGTTCGAACCGGAGGCGCCAAGCGCGCTCGACCGGATCCGGATGAGCCAGGAACAACCGGCGCCGACGGTCGACGCCGCTCCAGCGCCCACCAATCCGATGGTCGTCCACGCGATTTCGCGCGGCGCAGACCGCATGTTCAATGCCGATCGCCCGGCTGCCGTGTCGGTACGGGTCGATTGCACCGCGCCGGTTGCGGCGCTGGCGACGGCTGCTCCGGACCCCGACAGCGAGCTTGGTACGCTCGCCATTCCCGTCGATACGACGCGCTTTGACGATCGCTGGGCGCGGGTCCGCCGCGCTCCCGCCGTGCGGCTGATGCAGGCGCAGCTCGATCGCGCTGCCGTGACGCCGGGGCTGGGCGAGGCGACGACGCTTGAACGGGTCAACCTGTGGGTCAATCGCCAGATCGCCTATGCCGACGACGAGCGCAATTACCAGCAGCGCGACTTTTGGGCGACCGCCGATGAAACGGTCGCGCGGGGCAGCGGCGATTGCGAAGATTATGCGATCCTGAAAATGCATATGCTGCGCGCGGCGGGCATCGACGGCGACCGCATGAAACTTGTCCTGCTGCGCGACCTCGCGATCAACGCCGATCATGCCTTTCTGATGGTGCGGTCGCAGGCCGGCTGGGTCGTCCTCGATAATATGACCGACCGCATCTACGACGGGCGCCAGGCCAATGCGGTGCGCCCGATCATGTCGTTCAGCGGCGACCGCCGCTGGATCCACGGCTATCGCGACGCCGCGGCGCCCACCATGGTCATGGCCGCAGTGGCGGCGCCAAAGGTGTCGGCGACGGCTTTCGCCAGCGCCGCCCGCGCCGCGAATGGGCGTCCGTCTTTCAAGACGGCGTTGCAGCCTGCCACCGGCGTCAAGCTCGCTTTGGCGCATGTTTCGATCGGCAATGCGCTGCCCCGGATGTTCGGGCGCCTGGCATCGCGCGGAACCAAATGATCGCCTGACCGGCGCGTCCGGCGGCCATATCACCAGATTTCAAACGCTTCTGTGGCGGAGCGAAAATGCTGTCAGATTGGCAGCATCGAATCGGCCCCGACTCGCGTGGCAGGATACATTCGAATCGGAGTCTTTCTCGATTGACCGTCGTCGATTAACCAGAATTGTTAGGGGGTGTGGCCAAATTTTGGCCGCATCGCTCGGGTGGAATCACCCGAAAGGCTAGCAAATCGGCGGCTCTGCGGCGGCAGCGTAAACTGCTGCATTTGATGCGATTTGGACCGCGTCGTCGCTGGCGGCGCTTTTCCCGCGATGCTGTGCGTGCGAGCGACCATACCTCTTTGTGGGTATGTATCAAAATCCTCGTAGATTCTGTCATTTAGTTGTATAACCTTTAGGGTAGTTATTGGATAACCAAACTAAAAGGTTAACATATTCAACGTGGGGAGGGGTCCGCCGCGATGAAGATCAAAGGGAATTTGGGGTTTAGACCGAAGTCCAGACAAGTTGGGTCGCCTTGACTGAGAGTTCAGGGGAGGCGGAAATGTCGCAGTTGATCAAGATTTCGCTTCTAGCGAAATATGAAATCGCGAGGGAAGGGTTACGCAACATCCTTTCCGGCGAAAGCTTTCAAATCCAGGCATCGGTTTCCGATGCTTCGGCGTTGTTCGACCCGCAAGGACGGATTGCGGACGACGTCGATTGCCACGTCATCGTCGTCGATGGCGGCGATACCGGCTATGGCCTCGACGCCTGCCGTCGGCTTGTCGCAAAGAAAGATCGGGCACGCCTGGCGTTGCTGTTCGACCATTATGTCTTTGAAGATGTGGTCGAAGCGTTTCAGATCGGCGTCGATGCCGTGATCATCAAGGAAATTCTGTGCGCACCGCTGGTCGAATCGATCAAGCTGGTGGCTCTGGGGGAAAAGGTCTTTCCGTCGCAGCTGGTGAACAATCTGACCAGCTGGGTCCCCGCCGCGCTTGGCGGCGACTGGAAAAGCAGCGCGGCGTCGGTCGGCTTGTCCGACCGCGAGATCGAGATCCTGGAAAGCATCATGGCCGGGATGGCCAACAAGGTGATCGCGCGGCAATTCGGCATCTGCGAAGCCACCGTCAAGGTCCACGTCAAGGCGATCCTGCGCAAGCTGGGGGTCGAGAACCGCACCCAAGCGGCAACCTGGGGGGTCAAGAATGGCCTGGGGGAGCCGGTGCAGCTAAATCTTCGCGAGGTAAGGCCCGTACGCGCACCGATTAGGCCGCCGCCGTTGGCCGGGCGCGCCGCCTGACGCGGCCCGGCGCCGCGCCGACATGCAAAGGGGCGCTACGGCAATGGCCGCAGCGCCCCTTTTTTTGGCCGCCTCGAGCGCGCTCAGCGTTCGGTAAATGCTTCCGACCGGGCGCGCAGGAATGGCTTGAACAAATAGCTCAAGATGCTCTTCTTGCCCGTCAGCACCTCGACGTCGCACACCATCCCCGGCGTGATCGGTAACTGGCGACGGCCATTTTTCAGATAGGCGACGTCGGTTTCGACCACGACGGTGAAATAGGCTTCCTTGGTGGCTTCGTCGTACAGGCTGTCGGGCGAAATCTGCACGACGCGCCCCGACAGGCCGCCATAGACCGCAAAATCATACGCCGTGACTTTCACATTGGCGCGGTCGTTGACCTTGATGAAAGCGATGTCACGCGGTGCGACACGCGCCTCGACCAGCAATTTGTCGCCGACCGGGACGACCTGCATGATCTTTTGCCCCGCCTGCACGAAGCCGCCCACCGTGGTGACCTGAACGTCGTTGACGATGCCGTTGGCGGGCGAACGGATCTCGCTGCGCTGCTGGCGCCCCGCGGCACCGCGCAGCGATTCCGAATTGACCGCCATCTTGGCGACGATCTGGTTGCGTTCGTCGAGCGCCTCCTGACGGAACTCCAACCCGGCGGCGGAAACCTGCGCCTGCGCTTCGCTGATCGCCGCGGCGGCGCGCGACGCGGCCTGTTCGGCGGCGGCGAGCTTGCCGCGCACCTCGGTCACCTCACGCTGGGCGTTGAGCAGCTCGGTCTGCGGGACGATCGATTTGGCGGCGAGCGGCGCCAGCAGGTCGACCTGATTTTGCGCCAGCGACAGGCTGGACCGGAGCGAGGCGATCGTGGCCTGCGCCTCGCCATAATCGCGGCGTCGCTGCTCGACCGCAGCATTGAGGGCCATCCGGCGGCTGCGCTGGGTCGCGGCGCGCACCGATTGCAAATCGGCTTCCTGGCTGCATTCGGCGGGCCTGACGCCGCTCGCGTTGGGGGTGCAGTCGGCCGCCGCCCCACCATTGCCTTCGCGCCCCAGTCGCGCGGCACGCGCCGCCAGCGAGCGGTTTTCGGCCTCGATCTGACCCAGCTGCGATGAGGATTCGGTGTCATCAAGGCGGACCAGCAACTGGCCCTTGCGAACCGCTTGCCCCGATCGCACGACAATGTCCAAAATCGTTGCCGGTTCGGCGGACTGGACGATCTGCGCCTTGCTCGACGGGATAACCCGCCCCTGCCCGCGAGTGACTTCATCGACCTGCGCAAAGCTGGCCCAGCTGACGAAGACGAACATCCCGACCCCGGACGCCAGGATGATCCGGCGCGTGCCGACATAGGGCCGCGATCTGATCATTTTCCGCTCTCCTTTGTGGCGACGTCAAACTCGCCGCCTTGCTGGCGCGCCATCATGCGCGAGGCACGGCTGGTTTCTTCGGGTTCGGGGATCGCCAATTCCCAGCCGAGCGACGGGTCGAGCCGACCACCGGCGTCGTTGTCGGCGCGGCGATCCTGCAGGGCTTCCAGCGTATTGCCCGACGATGCCTGGATCAGGCCTTGCCCGTCGCCGCCATCGCGCTGCCGCACCACCGCGCTGCGCGCCAGGATCGTCGGGATCGCTTCAACGCCGCTGTAGCGACCCGAAAACGCCCCCGGCGTGCCCCATTTGCCGGGCCAGCGATAAAAGATATGCGCACCCAACTGCGCGATCTTGACCAGCTTCGGCGCCCAATAGGGCGACACATAATTGGCGTGATAGTGGGTCGCATGACCGACCGAAGGTTCGACATAACCCGCGAGCGCGGCGCGGGCGACATCCTCGGCCTCTTGCCATTTCGCCGGGTTGGGGCGCCGATTGAGCGAACCGTCGCAGGTGAAGCTGAACTGGCACACCGGGCGATTGACGCCCTGATAGACGACGCCGCAGATCGATTTCGGAAAAGCAGGGTGCAGCGCGCGGTTGATGACCACCTGCGCCACCGCCCGCCGCCCGGCAATCGGTTCGTAAGCCGCCTCGAAATAGACTGCCTGGGTCAGACAGCGCAGCGCCGTCAGCGCCGCCCTTTGATCGACCGTCACCGGATGGAACGGCCGCGCCGACGCCACCGGGCCGGTGGAAAAGGGGATCGCCTGGTTGCGCGTCATCGCGGTTTCGGGCGCCTGGATCGGCGTTGCCGCGGGATCTTCGGTCAGCTTGATGAGCCGCACCATTTCGGGATCGGTGATAACCGGCGCGTCGGGGCGGCTGTAGCCGGTCTCGGGCACGTCGCCGCCGACGAAGTCGGCCACATGCGCCCACATCGTCCGCGAGGTCAGCAGAGTGACCACCACGGCCATGATCACCAGCCACATGATGGTGCGGCGGTTGTCGTCCTGGGCGACCGTGCCATATCGCCGGGCGGTCGCGGCGGTCATGACGCGGCTCGCTGGGCAAGGATTTCGTCGCGCGGCCCGTCGGCGACGATCCGGCCATTATCCATGACGATCAGCCGGTCGACCAAGCCGAGCACGGTCATCCGGTGCGTCGCGATGACCAGTGTCTGCGTCGACGGAATCGCCGCGTGGAGTCGGTCGACGAAATGCTTCTCGGTCTGGCTGTCCATCGCGCCGGTCGGCTCGTCGAGGAACAACAGATGCGCCGGGGTCATCAGCGCCCGGGCGAGGACCAGAAAGCTGCGTTGCCCGCCCGACAGGCGCGCCCCGCGTTCGCCGATATGAAAATCGAACCCTGCCGTGTCGCGGCCCAGGAATTCGTCGGCACCCGACCGGCGAACCGCGTCGATGATGGCCGCGTCGTCGGCATCGCTGGCACCGACCATCAGATTTTCGCGCACCGTCCCGCTGAACAGCTCGGCATCCTGGCCGACGAAACGCAGCGTCGAGCGCAAGTCGTGCGGATCATATTGGCGGCTTTCCAGCCCATCGATCCGGTAGCTGCCGCTGGTGGGATCATACAGGCCGCACAGCACGCGGCCGAGCGTCGATTTGCCCGACGCGACACGGCCGATCAGGCCGACGCGTTCGCCGGGCTCGATGACAAGGCTGACATCGGCGAGCGATTCCCGTTCGGTATCGGGATAGCGAAAGCTGACATGGTCGAGCTGTAGCCGCCCGTCGCGGATCTCGGGGGTGATCGAACGGCTGCCCTTGTTGCGTTCGTCATCCTGATCCATCAGCTGTTGCAGGCTGTTCAGCGTGACAAACGCCTGCCGTCCGCGCGTCATCAGAAAGGCGAGCTGGCCGACCGGGGCGAGCGAACGGCTGGCCAGCATGACGATCGCGATGATCGCACCCATCGAAATGCTGCCGGCATTGAACAGGTAGAAACCGCCGATGATCAGCGCCACACCGGTCGCCTGCTGGCACAGCGTTGCGAGGTTGACCGCGGTCGCGGTCAGCTTGCGCATTTCTTCCTGCGTATAGGCATTGGATGCCGACAGCCGCCGCCATTTGCCGAGCATCCGGCCCTCGGCACGGCACGCCTTGACGGTTTCGAGGCTGCCGATCGTTTCGACGAGCGTTGTCTGCAACATGCTGGCGTCGACCTGTGCGTCGGCGACCGCAGCGCTCATCCGGCGCTGCAAGACCCAGCCCATCGCGAGCATGACGGCCATTGCGACGATCGGGATCACCGCCAGCCAGCCGCCAAGCACCGCGATCAGCGCAACGAACACCGCAAGGAACAGGATGTCGGTGATCAGGACGATGGTGGTCGAGGCAAAAAAATCGCGAACCTGCTCATAGTCGGTCACGCGCCGCGCGAGCGCGCCGGTGCTGCCGCGCTGGGTCGCCAGCGGCAGGTTCAGCACCTTGTCGAGCAGCCGCTGCGACAGCCGCGCGTCGATGCCGCGCCCGACCTCGTCGATCAGCCCGGTGCGTGCCAGCCGCAGCCCATATTCGACCGCAATGGCGAACAGCGCACCCAGCGCCAGCATCCAGAGGCTGGCCGCCGCCTTGTTGGGAATAATGCGGTCGTACACATTCATCGTGAACAACGGCATCGCAAAGGCGAGCAGATTGATCAGCAGCGATGCGAACATCACATAGCCATATTGGCTGCGCTCCTTCCACACCTCGCTCCAGAACCAATGCTGTTTCGTGGCTTCATCCCACGGACGTTCGCGCGCGGTTTCGCTGGCGGGGTCATGGCGGACGATGACGCCCTGTCCCGAATAGGCGGCGTCGAGCAGGCGGCGATCGATCTGCAGGTCGCTGCGCGCACCCGGCAAGCGCACCCAGCAGCTGTCATCGTCCATCGCGGTCAGGACCAGCGGTCGTTCTTCGTCCAGCAGCAGGATGGCGGGAACATCCTGTGCATTCCACGCCGCGAGTGGCCGCCGTACCAGGTGGCAGCGGAGGCCAACGGCGTCGAGGGCGTGATCGAGCTGATCGAGCGGCACCAGGCCGTCGTCGTCGAGCGCGAGCCCCTTTTTGACGCGCAGGTCAGAGAAGGGACGTTCGAACAGCGCCGCGATGGCCGCCACGGCATCGAGCAATTCGTCGCCCTGCGCCGGGGTGCTGCGCCATGCTTCAAAACCCGTGGCGGGGGAGGGCTGGCGCGACCGCCGCGCCCCGCGGGCGTCGGCCGGATAGTTCATGTGGGATCCCGCATCGCTTCAGGATTCATTTCCGGGGTCGGCCCGACCTTGAAGCGTTCGCGCGCGGTGGCCGCGGCCGCAGCAGGCGGCTGGACATCCATTGCCGCGAGCAGGTCGTTGAGCGCCGCGAGCAGTTTGAATTCGGAATAGAATTGCGCGAATTTTGCCGTCTCGGTGCGAACCTGGACGTTGTAGCGGGTGTTTTGTGCGTCGAGCACGTCGAGCAGCGAGCGACGCCCGACGTTGAACTGGGCGCGATACGAGCGCAGCAATTCGTCCGAAACCCGGCTCTGCTCCTCCAACTCCTTGACCAGCTTGCCCTGCGCGTCCCAGGTGTTCCACGCGACGCGCACATCCTCTTCGGCTTCACGGATCATCTGATCCATCCGATAACGCGCTTCCTTTTCGCGCCGATGCATCTCCTGCACCTTCGACCGCTTGAGGCCGCCGTTGAAAATGTCCCAGCGCAGCACCAGTCCGGCGCCCAGGTCATTGGTCTCGCCACGGAAGCCGTCGATGTCGTCGCCGATCCGCGCATTGCCTTCCAGCGCCAGCGTTGGAGACATTTCGGCTTTCGCCTTGCGAACGAGCGAATGGGCGGCGTCGAGGTCCGCCTGCGCTTCGCGCACGCGCGGGTTGCGCTCGCGGGCGCGGGCCAGCGCATCCTCGAGCGTCGCCGGAATGCTGCCTGCAAGCGAGGGCGGCAGTGCGGCGCCGTCGACCAGATCGAGCCCGGTCAGGGTGCGGAACGAGGCCGAGGTGTTGACGAGGTCGAGATTGGCTTCGGTCACCCGCGCCCGGGCGGCCTGCTGGCGCTCCTCGGCTTGCTGCTGGTCGGCGATGCTCAGCGACCCCTTGGCGACGCCTTCGCGCAGGTCGGTGACCAGCTTGCTGTGGAAATCGATATTGTCCTCGGACGCCGCGACGATCCGCTGCTGCAACAGATAGTCGAGATATTGGCGCGTGACCTGGAGCGCGATGAACTGCGAGCGCTCCTCGACACGGAACGCGGCGCCGTCGGTCCGTGCGGCCTGGCGCCGCACCTCGTTGCGCCGAACGCCGCCGTCGAACAGCGTTTGTTCAACGCTTAGCGAACCCTCCATCGGATAGAGCTCGTTGTCGGCGATACCGAGTGCGCGGCGGGTGCTGTTCTCGAGACGCCGAATACCGACAGACCCTTCAACCGAGATGCGCGGGGCGAACAGCCGCTGCGCCTGTTCGCGCTCAAACTCGATCGCGGTCTTGTTCTCGACCGCCTGATTGATCTCGGGGTTGGTCTGGACCGCGGTTTCCACCGCGGTTTTCAGCTCGATCCGCTGGGTCCAGCCGGCATCGTGCGTAGCGACGAGCGCGACGGCGGTGAGCAACAAGGCTGCGGTACGAAGTTTCGGCATTTTCAGTCCCCTGCTTTTATCCGGTCGAAGTCGACGATCCTTCTGCGTGATCTTTCACCTGCGCCGGTGTTTCGTAATGTTCGGCCTTTCCGCCGGTGTCAGGCGTGTCCGGCCGACGCCATTTGTTCGAGCTGCACCACGACATGCTGCTGCGCGAGGTCGGCGATGAACGAATGGCCCGATGCGCCGTCGCCGATCCCGCCGATCGTTCCGCCGTCGCCCAGCATGATGCGGGCCAGCACCGGTTCGGCTGGCGTCGCCGGACCGAGCAGCGCGTCGAGTTCGACTTGCGGTCCTTCCAGCGCGGCGGCGACGATGGTGTCGAGCTGCGCGGCGGCCGGGTCGGCGACGGCCTGCGGCGGCATCGCCATCTGCATCTGGTCGCTCGCGGCGGTTACCGTTGCGGGTTCGGGCGGCAGGTCGACCTCGGTCCCGGCGAGCAGCTCCGAATAGCTTGGGTCGGGCGCCGCGCTATCGACGGGGTCGCTCTGCGCTTCGCGGCGATCATCCTCATCCATCTGCCGCTGGGTATTTTCGGGCTCGATGCGAGCGGTCGCCGGGCCGGAGAAATATTCGTGAACCAGTCCGTCGGCCTTGGCAGCGGGCAGGGCATCCGATTGCGCAGCGGCTTCGCTCGATACCCCGACCTGCTGGTTCGCAACGGCGTTGTCGCCGTTGGGCGTCGCGGGGGGACGGGCCGCCAGCGGTGTCGCGGCGGCCAGCCCGGCCACCAGCATCGCGGTCGAAACGCCCGCGGCGCCATTGGTCGCGGCGATCCGTTGCTGGTCGGCAAAATTGGTCGCGAAAGCCGCGTCGGCAAGCTTGCCCGTGGTGCCGTCGGCGCGGGTGTAGAGCGCTTCACCCTTGACCTGCACCTGTCCGTCGGCGGCGGTGTAAGCCTTTCCGTCAGAGGTCAGCGAAATGCTGATGATGCCTTCGCTGATCAGCGATCGGAATTCGCCAGCGTCGGTCACGCCGTTGCTGTTGGCATCCTGCCAGATTCCGAATTTTGCGAAATCGGCGTCGGCAGCGTCGAGCTTGCCATCGCCATTGCTGTCATAGACGGCGGCAAGACCTTGCAGATCGGACAGGCCCGCGCCGCCGAACACCAGTTCGGTGCCGTCGTTGACCTTGCCATCGCCATTTTTGTCGATTGCCAGCAGGCCGTCGTCGGCGCCGACCCAGGCGGTGGTTTCGGCGAAGCCGTCGCCATTATAGTCAAAGCTGACCCCGGCGGCGTTCGACACGAACTCGACCCCGTCGCCGTCCAGATCGACCGCGATCGGCGGTGCGAGCGCGGTGATCGTCACCGACAGGTTCGCGGTCGCGGTGTCGCCATCGCGGTCGGTGATGACATAGTTGAACACTTCGGTCGCGGTCACCGTGATCGGGCTCGGCGGCTGGTAGTTATACTGGCCCGTCGCGAAGTTCAGCGTGAGCGTTCCGCCCATCGGTGTGGTGATCGCATTCAGCGTCGTTCCGGCAATGCTGCCGCCGCTCGACACCGCGATGCTTGAGGCGCCATCCCAGGTATAGGTGGTCGAACCGATGGTGATCGACAGCAGGCGTCCGTCATCGGCGCCAAAGAAATCATTCGCGTCGAGATCGCCCGACACCGCCGACGGGACGATCACCGACAGCAATGTCGCCACCAGATCTTCGAAATCATCGACCAGGATCGGTTCGTTGTTCGGCGCTGCGTTCAGGTCGACGTCGCGCAGCCGCTGGATGTTGAGCGGTTGCAACGGATTGTTGTCGATGCCGATCGCGGTGACGTTGACATTGTTGTTGTCGACGAAATTGTTCCACGCCGTTGCCGTCGCGGCGGTCAGCGAATTGGTGACCATCGGCGGGATACCGCCGAACTGCGTCTGCTGGTTCGGGTTGCCGTCGCTCAGGAAAAACACCTGGTTGCTTGCGCCGGGGATGGCGCTGAAGTTGGCCAGCGCGGTCTGGATCGCGCCGGTATAGTTGGTGTTGAACCCGATGTCGTCCTGCGACGGGCGTTCGCCGCCTGCAGCCGGGTTGAGCGAGTCGAGGTAGGCGTTCGCCTCGGCCGCCGTCGAGAAAGCTTCCGAGGCGAAGGAGCCCGACGAGAAGATCACGAACTTGATCGTGAGCGCCCCCGATGCCGCGCTATCCAGCTGCGCGAGCGCGCCCTGGACCGCCTCCAGCATGATGTTCAGTTCGCTGTCGTCGATGCTGTCGCTGAAATCGAGGATGAACAGCGTGTTCACATCCTGCATCGGCTGCGACGACGATCCGGTTTCGCCCGTGGCGGTCGGCGCATCATCCTCGATCACGATCTGGATCGCCGATGCGTTGGTCGTCGTCGTCGTGCCGTCGGACACCGATACCGGGACGAAGAAGTCCTTAAGGTCTTCCAGCGCAACGGTCGGGTGATCGACGGCGCGCGACAGCGTGACGGTGTAGGCGCCGTTCGACGCGAGCGTGACGCGGATGACCTCCGATCCGCCGACCGAACCGATCAGGGTTCCGGTGCCGACCCCGGCCCAGGTGACCGGGACGCCGCCTGCGGTCAGGACCGCGCCGGGGTTGCCGAGCGTCGCGGTCAACGTCTCGCCCGCGTCGGCGTCGCCGATCGCGAGCGTACCGCTGAAGGTCGCGCTGTTGGTCGTATCGAGCGTCGCGTTCGGCGCCGTATCGGGCAAACCGTTCGGCAGGCCTTCTTCGGAAATCCGCGCGATCGCGGTACCGATTGTCGGCGCGTCGTTGGTGCCGAACACCGTGATCGTCAGCGTCGATCCGACCGACAGCGATCCGTCGCTGATCGTATAGGCAAAGCTTTCGGTCAGCGTCTGGCCGCTGTCGAGCGCGTTGACGACCGGTTTGTCCTCGTCGAGCGTATAGGTGTAGCTGCCGTCTGCGTTGATGACGAGCGTACCGTACAGCCCGACATAGGTGCCCGCCGAAGTGACGGTGATCGCCTCCAGATCGGGGTCGTTGTCGGCGACGTCGGCAAAGCTGCCAAATGGCGCGCCCGGATGCGCGATGTCCTGCAGCACATTGCCCGACGCGCTGGGGTCCGAACCGCTGACGCCGTCGAGCACCCAATTGGTATCGGCACGCGCGATCGGGAAATCATTGGCGCCGGTGATCGAGATGGTGATCGTCGCGATCGACGTGTCGCCGTCGGCGTCGCGCACCGTGTACTGGAACGTATCGGTCAGCGTCTCGCTGGAATTGAGCGCGATGACCGCCGGGTCATTGGGGTCGAGATCGTAACGATAGCTGCCATCGGCGGCGATCACGATCGAACCATAGTCACCCGCGAGGGCAACGCCGATTGTTCCCGTCGTCGCCCCGAATGCGACGCCGATCACGATCAGTCCGCCATCGGCCCCCCCATTGTCGGGCGATCCGTCCATGCCGTTGATATCGGTGCCGCCGATGCCGGTCAGCACGTTGCCGTCGGCAAAAATCTCGCCGTCGCGCGACACATTGTCTTCGTCGTGGACCGCCTGCGGCGCATCGTCGCGGATCGCGAACTGCCCGGTAATGTCGGCCGTCGCGCGCGCCGTGTCGCCGTCGCCGTCGGTCGCGATGGCGGTCAGCGTGATCAGATTGCTTCCCGAGAGGAATTTGGTCTGATCGGGACCGCTGTCGGGCGTGTGCAGGATCGCGCGCGACTGGTCAAAGGTGACCAGGCCGCCCGGGGCCACCGAGATGCGGAACACCTCGTGCGTCGATGTGCGGCCAAAGATCACGCCGCCCTCGATCGACAGGATAACCGGCTCGCCGGTGAGCGAGTCGATCAGGCCGCTCGCTCCGGCCGTGACACCCAATTCATAGGTGACAAAGCCCGGACCATCGGCGCCGAAATCGGTGGTGGCGTTAAACAGCCCCGACAAATTGACCGTCGCATCGGTCGCAAAGTCGCTTTCGTCGACGGTCAGCGTCGATCCTGTGCCGCCAGCGGTGATCGACGGGCCGTCGTCGGCAAAGCGGATATTCCCGCCCAGATCGACGGCAACGGTATCCGACACGCTGTCACCGTCGCGATCGACGATCGTCGCGGTGCCGCGCAGCTCGACCAGATTGGCCGCCAGCTCGACGAGCTGGGCGGCATAGTTGCTGGAAGATCCCGGCAACGGATGGTCGATTTCGGCAAATTGGGTCAGCGTGACGACGCCGGTGGCGGCATTCACGGCGATGGAGAAAATGGGCGTGCCGGCCGCGCTGCCGACGATCTCGCCGGAGACAAGGGCCAGCGTGACCGGCACGCCGTTGCTGGTCAGGGCGGAGGTCGCGGCCGCCGAGCCCAGCGCAAGGGAATAGGTCCAGGTGACCGCGCCCGCATCCGCGGGACCATCGGCGCCAAAATTGACCAGCGAAGTCGAAAAGGCCGCCGAAAAATTGGCGGTCGCGACGTCGAACGCGCTGCCGCGCGTATCGGCATCCTGCGTCGTCAAGGTGATGCTGTTGGTATCGGCGTTGGTTGCGTCGATCGACGGGCCGTCATCCCTGAACACCAGCGTGCTGCCGATCGCGACCAGCGCCGATGCCTGGTCACCGTCGCCGTCGGTCACCGTCGCGGTCAGCCGGATGATCGTCGGCGACAAGGTTACCGGATCGTCGGGGTTGGTGGCATCGGGGTGACGGATCGCGCGGATCTGGTCGAGCGTAGCCTGTCCGTTGGAGGCGACGGTCAGCCGGAACGCGACCGTCGACGGCGAATCCTGCAGCCGTCCCTCGACGACGTTACCGATCGCCTGCAGGATGATCTTCGACCCGGTGGCGACGTCGACCAGCCCGGTGGCCGTTGTCACCTCGAAGGTATAGCTGACGCTGCTGCCGTCCTGATCGGCGCCGATAACGATGTTGAACAGGCTGGCGAAATTGGCGGTTGCATTCATCGCGAGGTTGGTCTCATCGACCGTCAGCAGCCCTGCGGTCGGCAACAAGGCCGTAATCGACGGCACGTCGTCCGATACCGAAATATTGACCGTACCCGCGACCTGATCGCCATCGGCGTCGGTCGCCACCACCTCGATCGATCCCAGATCGACCAGATCGTCGATCGTCGTATCGGGATGCAGATCGTAATTATATTGCAGCGTGACGGTCACCGTCGCGACGTTGCCCGACAGGCTGAGGTCGATCACGACCACCGGATTCTCGTCGGCGTCCCAGCCGATGATCTGGTTGTCGGATTCCAGCGTCCAGCTGAGCCCACCGTCGAGTGTCGAAATGTCGCCAAAGCCGATCGATGCGATGGCATCGGACCCCGGTGTGAACACGATGTTGCCGCTCGACGTGACTGGCTGCATCGGCGACGGCGTCGAACCGCTTTCGAGATGCTGGTCGTCGACGGTCAGCTGGATCGGGCCGCTCGCGGTCGGCAGGCTGCCGTCGGCAAGGCGGATTTGCTGCACCGCCGACGACTGGTCGCCGTCACCGTCGGTGATCGTGTAAGTGAAATCGGCGTGGATCGGGAACACGCTGATTTGCGGCACCGGATCAAAGCTCCAGGCACCGTTGGCCTGAAATGTGTAGGTGCCGTTGGCGTTGGTGAAACTGGTAATGCCGGCTGCAGCGACCGCCACGACGGTGCTGCCGATCGTCACCGACGTCACCGTTGCCCCGTCGGCACCCTGCGTGTCGTTGGTCAGCAGATTGCCCGTGATCGCCGGCGCGTCTTCGGCGACGGTAATCGACGGGGCTGACCGCGCGACCGGGACATCGTCGATCACATCGATGACGATGACATTCTGGGTGACGTTCCCGAATGCGTCGGTGACATTATAGGTGAAGGTTTCGACCGCGGCGACGAGGTTGGTGCCATTGTTCGCGGTCACCCCGTCCACCGTGCTGGTCAGCGTGTAGAAATAGGTGCCGTCGGGATTGAGCGTGAAGGTGCCATGCGTACCCACGCCATTGCCGACCAGGTTGAATTCCAGCGGACCAGTGCCCCCCGCGACATTGTCGTTGAGATCGCCCAACACCGTTTCCGCATCGCTGTCCGGATTGCTGCCGGTGGCAAGCGCGGCTTCGTTGACCTGCAACTGGACCGCCTCGGCGGACAGACCGGCGTCGCTCAGGCGAATGGTCAGCGTGGTTGTCGAGCGGTCGCCGTCGCCATCGACCAGCGTATAGACAAAGACATCCTCGGCGCCGTCGGGCGGGACGATGTTCGCATTGGCGACATAGATATAGCTGCCGTCGGCGGCGACCGTCAGCTGACCATACAGCCCAACGATGACCGCGCCGACCCCACTGATCGCTGGCGCCGACAGATTGTCACCCGCCGCGCGCACGCCCAGGATTTCGCCGCCATCGGCACCCGGAATGTCGTTGGCGAGCAGCCCGCTTGCCGCATCGACTTCCAGCGTCTGGCCTTCGCCGACGTCGCCCTCGTCAGCTTCCGCTGCCGGATTGTCGTCCTGGATCAGGACGTCGAGCGTTGCCGCCGCGACAGTGCCATCGCTGTCGGTGATCTCGATCGCAAAGCTTTCGGTCAGCGCGGCGTCGGTCGGGCCGCTGTGCAACAGGCTGTTGTCGATGAGTTCATAGCTGTAGCTGATCGTTCCGCCGACGACATCGCCCGCCGCATCGAACACCGGTTCGAAATCGGTGATCGTCAGGATGCCCAGGTCGGTGGTGATCACCAGCCCCGCGACGATCGTCTCGCCCGCCAGCGTGATCGCGGCGACGCCATCGGCGGCGCTGAAGGTAAAGCTGCCGAGCTGGAGCAGCGCGTCGCTGTCGGGCGCCGACCCGTCGGCCAGATTTGCTTCCGAAACCGTGGCTTCGGCGCCATCGGGGTCCAATCCGTTGATCGTCACGATGTCGTCGCGGCCGCGGATGATCACGGTCAGCGTGGCGGTCGCTTCGTCACCGTCGGCATCGGTGATCACATATTCGAACGTCTCGGTCAGCTCGTCGTCACCGTCGAGTCCGGCGACGTCCGGGTTCTCGGGGTCGAGCGTGTAGAGATAGCTGCCGCCCGCCGCGATCTGCAGCGTGCCATAGGCGCCAAACGTAAAGCCGTTGATGTCGCCGCTTTCGCCGCCGAACGCGATGGCGGTAACGCTGGCGCCGTCCGCACCCTCGACATCGGCTTCACCGTCGCTGTCGTTGGCATCGACGCCGCCAATGCCCGTCAGGACATTCCCGTCGGCGGTGCTGGTGACGCCCGATTGCAGCGAGTCCAGATCGTCGATCGCGGTCGGGACGTCGTCCTCGACCACGATGCTCAATGTACCGCTGGCGGCGTCGCCGTCGAGGTCGGTGACCACGACGCCGAAATTCTCCATGACATCGTCGCCGCTGGTCACCTCGGTCAATGTGTAGCTATATTCGATCGAGGTCGCCGTGATGCCGGTGATGGTGAGCGTGCCGAACTCGCCCGCGATCGTCTGGCCGACCGCCGTGATCGTCTCGCCATTGATCCGCACCGTGCCGACGCCATCGGTCGCGGCAAAGGTGATCGACCCAGCGGTGGTGTCGGCGCCGCTGCCCGGCGCCGATCCGGTCGGCAGGCCCGCCTCGGACACCTGCTGGCCGTCGTCGTTGCCCGTCGGAAGCGACAGGGTGACGCCGCCATCGCCGATCGCAATCCGCAGCGTCGCGGTGGACGTATCGCCGTCGCCGTCGGTCAGTCGATAGGTAAAGGTATCGAAAACGCCGCCCGGGGTGCCGGGATTGCGCACATAGCTGTAGCTGCCATCGCTGTTCAGCGTCAGGACACCGTACAGCCCCGCGACGGGGGTTCCTGCTGCGACGGGGTCGCCGCTGCCCGAAACCGACGACACGGTTGCGCCGTCGGCACCGGGGAAATCGCGTCCGCCGTCATTTTCGGCGTCGGTGATGACATTGCCGGTGGCGGGGCCAAAGGTACCCGCAGGGATGCTGTCGAAATCGGCGACGGCTTCGGGAACATCGTCGATGATGTCGATCTCGAAACTCGCCGATACGGTATCGCCGTCCAGGTCGGTGATGCCGACGGTGATCAATTGCGACATATTGTCGCCCAACGTGTTGTCGGTCAGCCAGAAGAAATATTCGATCGAGTCGGGGTTGATCGCGATGATGTAGAAGGTGCCGTTGGCCAGCTCGATTTCCTGGCCCTCTTCGGTAATCGCAACGCCATTGATGGTGATGGTCGCGGGCCCGTCACCCGCCGCAAACTGGATCACCCCCGACGTGAAATCGGAACCGTCACCCTCCCGCGAGCCGGGGCTTTCGCCGTTGCGTTCGGGCAGGCCGGCCTCGTCGACAAAGGTGCCGTCGTCGCCTGCACCGGGCAGGATCAGGCTGGGTGCGCTGTCGCCGATCCGGATCGTCAGCGTCGCGGTCGTGACATCGCCGTCGCCATCCGTCAGCCGATAGGTGAAGACATCTTCGACGCCGCCCGGCGTTCCCGCGGACCGGACATAGGCATAGGTGCCGTCGGGGGCGATCACCAGCCGGCCATATTGGCCCTGTACGGGCGTCCCGGTCGGGCTGAAATCGGTGGCGGCGGCGCTGCGCACGCCGGTGACCAGCGCGCCGTCGGCGCCGGGCGAGTCGGCACCCGCCGCACCCGTGGCGGTGCCGGCACCGGTGATGACATTGCCGCCCTGCGGTGCGTTGCTGCCCGGCAATGTGTCGTCAATGTCGGGTCGAGCAATCGGCGCATCGTCTTCGATGGTCAGCGTCAACGTCGCCGTACCGATGTCGCCGTCTTTGTCGGTGACGGTGATCGTCACGATTTCGGTGGCGGTCGGGTTGGTGCTGTTGTCGGTCAGCGTGTAGCTGTAGCCGATCAGCCCCGGGGTGATGCTGGTGATGGTCACTTGGCCCAGCGGGGTCGTAATGACCTGTCCGACCGTGGTGACGACGGTGCCATTCACCGCAACGACGACCGGTTGGTCGAGCGCCGTGATCTGGATCGTGCCGCTGGTCGATTCGCGCGGTGATGCGGGGTCTGTCCCGGCGGGTTCGGCACCGCGCGCGGCCAGGGCCGCTTCAGAGACCACGGCGGTCGCGGCGGTGACGCCGACCTGCTGGTCGGGCGTGGTGATCAGGATCTTGGGCTTGTCGTCGGGTGCGTTCGGAATGACTTCAAGGTCGAGAATTTTCGGAAAGCCGAACTCGGTCGGCGGCAGCAGGTTGCCGAGCGCAAAGGGGTCGCCAATGTCGCCCGGCGTCTGGGCGAAATTGCCGCCCGAACTTTGCGGACGGCCAGCCGCGGGCTCGGGTTCCTGATCGGCGATCAGCGCCGCGACGGTGGGCGCCGGGATATTGATCGGGCCGACCTTGATCTGCGGGATGCGCAGCGCGCCATCGACGATCACCAGCACTTGCCCGTCGGGAAGGGTGACCAGCAAGTCGTTGCCCGACAGCTTGATCGCGTCGAGCCGTGTTCCGGGCGGCAACTGGATGACGCCATCAACGGGCAGGATGGGGGTCGCACCGGGCGGAATGGCGCGTGCTATGGTGGCGATTTCGCCGACCTGGTCATTCCGCTTCAATTCCATCGCCTAATGCCCCCTGCACCTCGATGTTCGCTGGTCATGCGGCAGCGACCTGTACGGGGCCGCTGCGGAAACGGGCGAACGGCACTGCATTTCCGCGCCGGATGTCGCGCAGAGCAGCAATGCAAGCTCTTGTGATCGTGCTGGGTTCTCTTTGGCGACCTGTGCCCGTGCCTTGTCACTGACCCCGGAAATACAAACCTCGGGGGGTGATTCTGCAATGGCAATTTTCGGTATGGGCACCTATACCTTTGTATAATAACACTATCTTATGAGTTAATTTTTCGTTAAAATTCCTATTATTTGTAAATTTGGCAATCGTAACTGTCGCAAATTGAATATGATGCCTTTCATATGTGATGCATGTTTGATGACATATTCAATTACCAGGAACATATAAATCGTCACATAAACCAATAATTTGCATTTTTCTGAAAAAAACTGAGTCATGGTTTCGTTGTTAATTTGACCTTATTTTATCATTTCTGACGTTTCGATCGTCGCGACCGTCGCGCCGCCGCGTTTTAGCAGATATCGTCCGGTATAGCGGCCCCCCGGCCATCCCGTCGGTGGGGCACGTTTGCCACTATAGGCAAACCAGCTGAGCCCGCCGCCTTCGACCAGCGATTGCTGGTCATGAACGATTTGCCCGTCGGGTCCGGCGATCGAGAAGTGCTGACGGTCGCCGGCGCGCGCGCCGATCGTATCCACCCACAGGATCAGCGGCGCCTGCCGCCCGCCCAGCCCAGGCGGCGGGTCGCGTTCGGCAACGGCCTTGGGCGGGACGGTGGAGGCGAGGCCGCCTGCGATCACCGCCGTGGGCGCGTAGCCAAGCGAACGCGCCGCCGCCGCTGTCCAGAGACCCGCCGGGCGGGCTTCGACGTTGCAGGGGGCAGGAACCGCGCCGCCAACGAACGGATCGACGGCCTCGCCGCGATGACGAACGGTGAAATGCAGATGCGGAAACTCGCTATTGCCCGACAGGCCGATCAGCCCGATCCGCTCGCCACTGCCGACGCGCTGCCCGGGACGAACGCCGATGCTGCCCTGGCGCAGGTGGCTATACTGCGTCTGCCAGCCGTCGCCATGGTCGATCACGACGGCGTTGCCCGCATCCTTGCCATCCAGGACGGCCCGATCCTCGACGCTGCGGTCGGGTTCGCCGTCGCGCGTGCGGAGCACCGTTCCCGGCGCTGCGGCGACGACCGCAAAGCCGGTGCGCATGTCGGCCATGGTGCGCAAACGAATATCCACCCCATCATGCCCGTTCGTCGTCAGCAGCCCGCAGCGATAGTCGCGGCGACCCGGTCCCGGGTCGTGGTCGACCAGTTTCTGGATCAGGCAGGATTCGCCGACGACACACTCGACGGGAAAACCAAGGGCAGGGGCGCCGTCCGGTAGCGGGGGCTGCAACGCAGCGATGGCCAGCGCGAAGGAGAGGTGGAACGCGTGCATCATGGTCGGGCTCTTGTTGCGGGCAGGCGTTCGCGGCGCAAAAGTGACGATCGATGGAATTTCGACGCCGGCCGCCGCCAGGGGGCGTGGCGGCGGACACGGCTAGCCAGCGGGAGCTGGCCGAACTATAAAATCTGCCAATTGTCGTAGGGCGAAATTACCCCCGGGTCGTCGGCAGGATTCTTACTTTTATTACACCCAATCTCTGCAGACCTGCTTGGCTAAAGCAGGCATCGTCCGGATGATTCTTGCCCGTCATCCTTGTGTCAAAATTGGCGGAAAGCGCGGTTTCCTGCCATTCCCTGATGGGGACATTTCAAAAATTGGCCACCCGCGAGCTGCTATTTGGTTGCAGCGCCGGGAAAATATCCTGGCTCCGGAACATAAAAAGGAGGGCAGGCCGCGGCCTGCCCTCCAGTTAGCAGAGGTCCGTCGAGGAGTGGCTCCCCGTACGAAGCCTTGTCCTCAGACGAACGTGATCATGTCATAGGACGCATTGCCCTGGCTGTACGCGTTGATCGCGGCAACCGAGTCATAGGCACCGAGTGCAGCGAGCGCCGCGATCGGAGCCGAAGCGCCTTCCCAGAAGTCTTCGATCAGGACAGCGCCGGCGGCAGTGAAGACGAACACGTCGAGCGCATCGCCCTGACCGTCCCAGTCGCCGGTGATGACGAACATGTCGTTCGCCGGATCGAAGCCAGCGTCAACGTCGAACACCAGGGTATCACGGTTCGCGAGGTTGAAGTCGCGGCCCGATCCCAGGCTGAACGGCGCACCGATGACGTCGAAGCCAAAGCCCGGCGAAGCGTCGGTCGAGTCGAACAGGAACAGATCCTTGCCCGCGCCGCCCGACATATGGTCGTCGCCTTCGCCACCAGTGATGGTGTCGTTGCCTTGTTCACCTTCCAGATTGTCATCGCCAAGGCCACCGTTGATGGTGTCATTGCCGGTGTCGCCCCGGATGCTGTCGTCGCCGTCATCGCCGTTCATCACGTCGTTGCCGAAGCCGCCCGACATATAGTCGTTGCCGTCGCCACCCGACATGGTGTCGTTGCCGCCGCCCGGATTGCCCAGGTTTTCGTACAGCGTGTCACCATACATGATGTCGTCACCGGCGCCACCGAACATGGTGTCGTTGCCAGCGTCACCAGCAAGCTGGTCGTCGCCGTCGTTGCCGTTGACCACATCGTTGCCGGCACCACCATAGATCAGGTCATCGCCGTCGTTACCCGACAGGTTGTCGGCGCCGTTGTTGCCCTGAATGAGGTCGTTGCCGTCACCACCTGCGACGACGTCGGCTCCGTCGTTACCCGACAGATTGTCGTCGCCGTCGCCGCCATCAATGTTGTCGTTGCCCGCGTCACCAGCAATCAGGTCATTGCCGTCATTGCCCTGGAGAACGTCGTTGCCTTCGTCACCGTTGATGGTGTCGTTGCCGTTGCCGCCCGAGATGAAGTCGGCATCGGTGTTGGTCGGGTCGAGCGGATCGAAGAAGGGATCCCCGTTACCGCGGATCACGTCGTCGCCGTCATCGCCATACAGCTCGTCGTCGCCGCTTTGGCCCCAGATCAGATCATTGCCCGCGTCGCCGTGGACCAGATCGTCGCCGTCGTTGCCGTTCAGCGTATCGTCGTCGTCGCCGCCGCCGATGTCATCGTCGTCAGCACCGCCCTGAACAAAGTCAAAGCCGGCGCCGCCGCGGATGAGGTCATTCCCGGCATCGCCGCTGAGCTCATCATCGCCATCCTCGCCGTACAGCGCGTCGTCGCCTTCGCCACCGTCAAGCGCATCGCTGCCGGTCCAGCCCAGAATGACGTCGTTGCCGTCGTCACCCCAAAGCAGGTCGTCACCCGTCCAGCCGTCAATGACGTCGTTACCGCCCTGGCCAAAGACCTGGTCGTCGCCAGCACCGGCGAAGATGTTGTCGGCATGGCCATTACCGCGATTATAATTGCTCTGGTTATAAGCAAAATCGCCGTCGGCCTTGCGACCCACGCCATTGTCGCCAAAGATCACATCATTGCCGTCACCGCCGTTGATCTGATCGACGCCGTTGGAGTTGGTGCCGCCTTCGATATAATCGTCGCCGTCGCCACCAGCAATCACGTCGGTTTCGGTGCCACCGAACAGATTGTCGTTGCCGGTGCCGCCGTCGATGACGTCGTCGCCCGCGCTACCTTCGATACGGTCATCGCCCGATTGGCCGTTGAGCGTGTCGTTGCCGGCGTCGCCGCGGATGAAGTCGTTTCCGCCGCCACCCCAGGCCGTGTCGTTGCCGGCACCGCCAAGCAGCGTGTCGTTTCCGTCCGCGCCGCCATTGTCATCGCCGGTATAGACGACGTTGCCGGGGCCGACGACGACGAACGACGCTTGGTCGCCGATCAGCGTGTCGTTGCCGGCACCACCATCGACGCGATCATTGCCGCTGCGGCCGATGACATTGTCATCGCCTGCATCGCCATACAGATCGTTGTCGAAGTTGTTGCCATAGATGGTGTCGTTGCCGCCGTTGCCGCGTGCGTTATACGGCAGCGCAGCGGTCGAGGTGATCGCATTCAGGTCGATGAAGTCGACCGAATTCGTCCCAAGTACTTGCCCGCGCGAGGTGGGCAGCTTTGCGCTATTCGGTGCGCTAGAAGGTCCTACTGTAGGCATTTCGCTATCCTCTTCTTTCATGGGTCGCAAGGGATGCGTGATCGCCGACTCGGCTTGCTCATCCCCCCAATGACCCCGAAAACTCGAGGCCATGACAATGGGATATGGCGGGGCAGGGGGACCGGACATTCCTGCTTGGGGACATGGCGGATAATTTTATGAAGTGGTTCATTTTGGGGCAGGTCGACGGCGCGTAGAAGCAGCCAGCTTTCGAAAATGCACGGATTTCCGCCGTTTCGGTGATTGCCGAAACAGAACAGTCCAGAAAGAAAACTTGCTTGCTAGTTAAGTTTGCGGCCGAGCGCAGAGCTGGCGGGACGCCCCGAACTGCCTGCGGGCGCAGCCGCGTCGGCGGGGGTGCGATCGGGCATCTGGCCCAGCGATGACATCTGCGGGCGAGGCGCCGTTGCGGGATCGACAACCGCCTTGCCAACCTCGGTCATGCGAGGTCGGCCGAGCGCGGACATCGTCGGGCGCTCGCTCGTGTCGGCGCCGCAGCAGCGGCCATCAAGAATCGCCTGGGCGTTGAGCTGACCGGTTGCCGCGAGCAAGCTTGCGCGGGCGACGAATTCGTTGCGATGCGCGCGCTCAAGGGTCACGCGGGCGTTCAGCAGTTCATTCTGCGCGTTCAGCACGTCGGTCAGGGTGCGATTGCCGCCGACCGCTTCCTTCTTGATGCCCTCCGCCGCTTCCTGCGTCGCGGCCACTGCCGTCTCAGCCGCCGCGATCGTGCTCTTTGCCGATTGCCAGCGGGTCCAGGCGCTCGCCACCTCCTCGGCTACCGTTCGCACTGCCATATCGGTTTGCGACAGGCGCTGATCGCGGACGGCGCGGGCGCGGCGCACCTCGGCATGGTCGCGCGGGAGGAAAATCGGGACGCGCAGTTCCAGCCCGTAATAGAGCGAAGAACGATCGTCGGGATATTTGCCCGTGAAAGTGTTCGTCGCGCCGCCGGTCAGATAGTCATAGCCGGTCACGGCATCGAGCTGGGGCAGCAAGGCGCCGGTCGCAAAATGCACCGCCGACTTGCCCGCCTGGGCATTCAGCCGCGCCGCGCGGAGCCGCGGCGCGGCGTCCTGTGCAATCTTTTGTGCAGCGGCAAGTGACGAAGGAACCGGCGCGAGCGGCGGCAGCGGCGGAACCATCGTTCCCGACTGGCCGCTGACATTGCGAAACCGATGTCCGTTTACGCCCAATTCTTCGGTTGCGGCAAGCACCCCGGCTTGCGAGGTCGCGAGCCGCGCGCGCGCCAGTTCCTCATCGGTACGGGTGGCCTCGCCAAATTCCAGCCGACGCGACGTTGCGCGCAGCTGCTCTCCGATCGCTTCGGTCTGTGCTTCGGTGAATTGCAGGATCTTGCGATTGAGCTGGACATCCGCGGCGCTGGTCAGCAGCTCCAGCAGGATGTCCGACGTGATCGCGTCCAGCCCCGCGCTGGTCGCGTCCAGTTCGGCCTTGGCGATTTTGACGCCGTTATACGTGCGGTCGCCGTCGTAGAAGCGGAGCCGTGCCTCGATCCCCGCCTGTCCGGCGGTATATCGCGCGTCGTTCGTGCTGCTCCCGTTCTTGATGTCGATCTCGCGCCGTTGGACCGTACCGTTCGCTTCGATGGTTGGCAGGTAGCCTGCCTCTGCCGCCTGGAGTCGCGCCGCCGCAACCCGGACCTGATGGCGCTGCGCCGCGATTTCGGGGTTGGAGATGACGATCTGACGCGCGAGCGCAGCCATCGTGCTCGCCGGCGCGGCGGCGGGCGACGCCGATTGCGCCAGCAGCGGAGTCGCGGCAATCGCGAACGCCGCGACGGCGGCCGGCGCGCCAAGGGCGCTCGCCCAAAAAGTCCATGATTTCCGCACGTCACCCCTCCTGAATCATCACAGATTCGAGTGCCGACCCCTCTTTTTTGTAGTTACCAAAGAGTAATGTGCGGTGGCGGAACGGGAAACTACTCTAACGGATATGTCCGAGGGGGTAATAGACTCAATCCGCCGAATCGAAATAGACAAAGCCCGTCGCCAGCATCCGTCACGGCAGGCGACGCTATCGAGAGATTCGCATCAATCGACAGCCAACGCCGGGAAAAAAAGGCTTCAGGCAATCCCGGTGGGCGCGTGCATTCTGGCCCGTAACCAGAGCATTGCGCCAGACATCATGGTCGCGCGTGAAACGCCCGTTGCGAGGTTGAGCCTTGCTTCGGGGACGATGTTTTTTGGGGGCCATAATGTCTGCGACAATGGAATTTTCGACGCAGTATGCAGAATCAATCCGCGACGATGCCCATTTGTTCGAGGGGGTGTCGGAAAGCGAAAATCATGACGTCATGGCGGACCATCCGCTGTCGGTCGATGTCGCCGCGAACACCCGGCGGCTTTGGCACGATTATCTGGCACAATTTGATGTCGCATCGGCGATTTTGACCGTCACCTTGCCGGGCGTCGGGCATCAACGCCACGCGTTTTTGATCGGCTTTGACCAGGTGCGCGGCGACGCCGCGGCCACCCGGCGCCTGCTGGCGATGGTCGAAGACGTCTGGGTGCGGATCGGTGAGCAGCCGGTACATCATTTCCAATTCTCCGGCGCCCTCTTCGGCGCGACGAACGGCCCCGTCGATGCCGACGCCGACAGTCCGCTCCACAATGGCATCGCGATCCAGATGAAGCGCGAGGGCAAAGTCATTCGCGCGCTGTTCTTTCGCGAGGGCGGCGGGGAACATTTCAGCGATCGCGATGCCGCATCGCTGCAACTGATCGCGCCGCTGCTCGCCGAATCGGCGACCGGCGTGGCGCAGCTGGCGCAGCAGTCGCAGCGTTCCGCCATGCTGGAGGGAATGTTCGACCGGGTATCGATGGCGATGGCGCTGTTGTCGGCCGACGCGCAGCCCTTGTTCCTGAACAGTGCCGCGACCGGACTGGTCGAACAAAGAAAATGGCTGATCCGTGCCGCCGACGGGGCGATCGTTGCCGCCGATCCGGCACAGGCCAAACAGCTGCGCGAGAGCATCCGCCGCGCCGCCACCGCGGCGCCCGATGCGCCGGTCGAAGATGTTTTCCGTCTCGATTGCCGCGATGGTGAATGGCGCCTCGCCTATGTCATCTCGGCCAAATCGCGCACCGGGGACAGCATGACGCGCTGTGCCATGGTCATCATCATGGGGCCGGGCAAGGTCGATGCGCCGACCTCGCTGCTCGAAGCGCTCGGCTTGCTTCCGTCCGAGCAGCGGTTTCTGGGGCATTTCCTGAAATCGAGCAGCCTGTGCAACGCGGCGGAAGGGTGCGGCCTGTCAGAGGAAACCGCGCGCACCTATTTGAAGCGCGTCCGCGCGAAGCTGGGGGTTCACCGCCAGATGGAACTGGCCGGATTGATCTCGGGATTGGTGCTGCCGCTGAACGCTGCGGATAGCTCTGCGCAACTGGGACGATAAACATGTCCTGGAATCCTCTCGCCGCGGGGCGGGCGTCCGACAATCCGGACAATCTGCTCAAAAAGCTCCTGATCCCGCAAAAGCCGATTGCGGTCCGGCTCATCCTGTTCTCGGCGATCACCAACATGGCGGCGCTCGCCATGTCGCTTTACATGATGCAGGTCTTTGACCGCGTCCTGACCAGCCAGAGCAAGGATACGCTTTTCTTCCTCGCGCTCGCGATCACGCTGGTCGTCGCATTGGGCTCGATGCTCGACGGCATCCGGCAGCAGGTCGCCAATCGCGTCGGGACCTGGATGGCCCAGCAATTGGGACCGACGCTGCTGCTGCGTTCGCTCGAGCAAAGGCTGATCGCGCCGAACGTGCGGCTCGAAGCGCTCCGCGAACTGACGCAGGTCAAGAATTTCATCTCGACCCCCACGGTGTTCAGCGTCGTCGATATGCTGTGGGTGCCGCTTTACCTGCTCGTCGTATTCTTGCTGCACCCGGTCTTTGGGCTGCTGTCGGCCATCGGCGCTGCGATGCTTTTCGGCCTGACCTGGTACAATGAACGGATCACGCGCACGGCGATCCGTGACACCCAGGCGCTTGCCACTGCGAACATGCAATATGCCGAATCGCTGGTACGCAACAGCGAAGTCATCGACGCGATGGGGATGGGCAAGGACACCATCGCGCATTGGCGCGAGCGCTACATTGCCGAAACCGAAGCGGTCGACGGGACGCAGTTTCAATCGAGCAAGATCCTGGCGTGGATGAAATTCGTCCGCAATCTCGTGCAGGTTGCCGTGCTGGGCATCGGGGCGCTGCTGGTGCTCGACCAGCAATTGACCGGCGGCGCAATGATCGCTGGATCGATCCTGATCGCCCGCCTGCTCGCGCCGATCGAAGCGGCGATGAGCTATTGGAAGCAATTTGTGCTGGCGCGCGAGAGCCTGCAGCGGCTGTCGCGATTCTGTGACCTGCCGACGCCGCGTCCCTCGCAGATGGCGCTGCCCAAACCGTCGGGAGCAATGGCGGTCGAGAATCTGACCTATGCGGCGCCCGGCATGAAGGGGGCGATCCTGAAGAACGTCAGTTTCGCGATCGCGCCGGGGACGTCGCTGGCGATCGTCGGGCCGTCGGCGTCTGGGAAGACGACCTTGTCGCGGCTGCTGGTCGGCGTCCTGAAGCCTTTGTCGGGGCATGTGCGGCTCGATGGCGCCGACACGTTCGACTGGATGCGCAGCGATTTCGGGCCAAATGTCGGCTATCTGCCGCAGGACGTCGAACTGCTGCCTGGATCGATCCGCGAGAATATCGGGCGCTTTCGTCCCGACGCCCGCGACGCCGACGTGATCGCGGCGGCGAAGCTGGCCGATTGCCATGAAATGATCCTGCACCTCAATGGCGGCTATGACTGCGTCCTGACCGACGGCGGGCATCAGCTTTCGGGCGGTCAGCGCCAGCGCATCGGGCTGGCGCGCGCGCTGTTCGGGCTACCGCCGCTGATCGTGCTCGACGAACCTAATGCCAGCCTCGATGCGCGCGGCGACGCCGCATTGCTCGCGACGATCAAGAAACTGAAAACGCTGAACATGACGACGATTATCGTCTCGCACCGCGCCAATCTGCTCGAACTGGCCGACAAGATCTTGCTGATGATGGACGGGCAGGTTGCGAAATTCGGCGATGCCCGGACGGTGGTCGAGGAGATGGCTGGTAAACGGCGGTCTATCCCCCCCGGCGAAGCAGTGCCTCCGGGCGGGCCCGGCAAGGCCAATCCGGCGATGTTCAAACAAGGGGGAATGGAGGCATGAACATTCCTTTTCGCCTGGGCGAAGATGGCGATCCGGTGCGTCTCGCGCTGCCATCTCCCGATCATGATGTCGCCGGACCGCGGGTGAACGGCTCGATGCGGCTCGCGCTGTTGTCGATCGGGCTGTTTGTGCTGGCTTTCGCGGTCTGGAGCTGGGCTGCCCCGCTGAATAGTGCGGCGATCGCCAGTGGGTTTCTGGAGGCCGAAGGCGGCGGCCGCCGCACGGTCCAGCATCTGGAAGGCGGCATCGTCCGCCAGTTCCTGGTCAAGGAAGGGCAGGAGGTACGCGCCGGCCAACCGCTCGTGCTGTTTGACGAGACGCAAAGCGAGGCCTCGGACGCTGCCTTGCGGACCAGCTTTTATGGTCTGCTCGCGCAGGACGCACGGCTCACCGCCGAGCGGTTGGGGCTGCCCACGGTCCGCTATCCCGCCGAACTGCTGGCGGCGGCTGGCGATCCCGAGGTGAAGGAAATCATCGCCGCATCCAATGCGGAATTTGCCTCGCGGCGTCGCGGCTTGGCGGAACAGGCGCAGATCTTGTCGCAGCGGATCGGGCAGTCGAACGCCGATATTCGCAGTTCGGGTGCGCAGATCGCGGCGCTGACCGATCAGGCGAAGCTGCTCGACGACGAACAGATGGGCGTCGACATGCTTGTCGACGAGGGGTTGGAACGCAAATCCCGACTCCTCGCGCTGCAACGGCAAAAGGCGCTGGTCGACGGCGAACGCGGCAAGCTTACCAACAATCTCGACCGGCTGCGCGATACGATTGGTGAGACGCGCGCACAGATGGTCTCGCTACGCGGTCAGATGGTGCTCGAGGCGACCGGCCAGCAGCGTCAGGTTCAGCTCCAGATCGCCGAAGCGCGCGAAAAACTGACGGTCAGCAGCGATATTCGCACCCGCCAGCAGGTGGTCGCCCCCGTCGCCGGGCGCGTGGCCAATCTGCGGTTGATTACGCCCGGCGGGGTCATCGGCGCCGGGCAGCCGATCCTCGACATCGTGCCGACGTCCGAAAAGATCGTGGTGTCGGCGCGCCTTCGCCCGATCGACATCGACGTGGTTCACAAAGGGCTGAAGGCGGAAATCAAGCTCACGCCGTACAAGGCGCGCGTGATCCCCAATCTGATCGGGACGGTCAAGGAAGTCAGCCCCGATGCGATCTACGACAAGGACGCACAGCAAATCTATTACAAGGTGATCGTCGAGATATCGGCGGCGCAGCTCAAAAAATATCCCGACGTTCAGCTGATGTCGGGGATGCCGGCCGAAGTCTATATCGACCTCGGGTCAAGCTCGCTGCTGCAATATCTGTTCCAGCCGATGATCGACAGTTTCAACCGGTCCTTCCGCGAGGGATGACCCCGACGCGGCTTGGGAGAAGGTGAAGCCGGGACCGGCCGGCATGACAGGGGGAAGAGGTTGACGGGATACGGAATATTGTTCCGGGGCGTTCACCAGGCGGTGCAAGGCACCGCGCTGGGCGTCGCGGTAATATTCAGTGTCGGCGAAACCGCGCCGCTCTACGCGCGCGAGCGCGAAATCGTCCAGGCCGCGCCCTATGCGACACTGCGCCAGTCGACGGCGATGGCGCGGGTGCTGTCGATCCAGGAAGGGCGCCCGCTCGACGAGGTGCAAGCCGAGTTTGCCGACATGGCGCCGACGCCCAATTCGGACGCGCTCATTCTGACCGCATCGATCGCGCCGGGGCTGGTCGAAGCCCGCGCGCCGATTGCCGCACCCGATGCTGACGCGAAAACGGCGAAGCCCGCTCCGCTCGTCATCGATTGGAATGCGCCGATCGCACCTTCGGTCGCTTCCGCAAATGCCGCAACCGGCAAGGCGCGGACGGTCGTGCCGTTAAAGACCAGCGTCATCCCAGCGGCCGCGATCGACGAAGCGCTCGCCGAACTGAAGGTCGATGTCGAACGAGCGTTCTGGCTCGGCGATGCCGGCGTTCGGCGGCAGGCGGTCATGGCGCACACCGCGGCGGTGCTGGCGACGAGAGGGGCTGGGTGCGCGGATTGCCTTGCTCCCAAGGCCGCAAAGGTCGCAGGCAAGCGTACCGCGTCGGCATCGCGGCCGAGCGCCGCTCCGCGCAGCAGGAAGGCGGCGACGCTGGGCAGTCCTTCCCATGTCGCGGCGAAGGCTGTTCCAAGCGATCTGAAGCCGAGCCTTGCGGTGCGCTTCGGGCCACCGGCAACGATCACGGCGTTCGACCTGCCCGCACTGCCCGCCGACATGGTCAATCTGGCGTGCGTCGTGGCAGCGCAGAATCGGATGGGGCCGCCGTGCTTCGCGATCGGCGGCGTCCAGCGGGTCGGCCGCAAAGCGGCGGCGGGGATGCGCAAATTCCCGGCCTTCGATGGCGACGTTTCGACCGCGCCATGGCTGGGCGACGCCGGTTCGCGTCGCGCGGCTCTGGACGGGCGCCCCGATGCATCGAAGCTCGGCATGACGTCCGCCGAGCCTGAATATGGCGAGCAAGGTCTCGTCGAAACGGGCGTCGACGGCACGACCGGTATCGACGGCGCCGATGGTCAGGCCAGCGAAACCGATCTGCTGTCGATCGAGACGCTGCCGCGCGGCGGCCTCGCTTTTTCAGGCGGCTATTCCTCGCTCGAAGGTCCGGTCGGAACGGTCAAGATCGCGCGCACCAACATCGGTGCCCCGGGCCGCGACATCACCGCGTCGGCGCGCTATTCGAAAATCCAGCGGCTGTTCGAACTCGGGCTGGCCGACGCCAATTTCATGGGCAGCAAGGTGTCGCTGGCGCCGACCTTCTTCTACTCGCGATCGACCGCGGTCGGTTTCGACGCTCAAAGCAAATCGTCGGTGTTTCGGCAGACCGCGCGGGGGGTCAATTTCTATGCCGGCAAACCGCTGGCGCGCGGCTTGCGGATCGCGGCCAATTACCGATATTCGGACGAGGATTTCCTGATCCGCCAGAAAAATGCGCAATGCGACGTGGGGCTGCATGGAAGCCCGTTTTGCAATGCTCTGGGCCGCTCGACCAGTTCGGTCCTGAGCGTCGGCCTTGTCCTTGATCGGCGCGATCGAGCCGTCGATCCCACGCGTGGTTTCCAGCTTCGCCTGACCCCCGAGATCGCCGGACCGGGCGGAACCTCGCGCTATGCCCGGATACGGGTCAGCGGAAATTTTCATCACCGCATCGGTGATATGTTCGACGTTTCGCTCGGCCTGGAGGGCGGGATGATGGAATCGATCGGCGGCCGGACGATCCCGCTGTTTGACCGTTTCTACATCGGCGGCAACAGCATGCGCGGGTTCGACCTGCGCGGGATCGGACCCAAGGTCGTTCCCCTGAAGGCGCCCGATGCGCCCCCGACGGCGATCGGCGGCCGTGCCTATTATGCGGGTCGGTTGGAGGTCGCGTTCCGGGTCGAGGGCGCGATGCAGAAATTTGGCGTGTCGCCCAGCGTCTTTGTCGACGCCGGATCAGTGTTTGGCGCGTCGAAGAGCGAATTGATCGCGGGTGAGCGGCTGATCGGCAATTCGGCCAAGCCGCGCGTCGCGGTCGGCTTCGGACTGGCATTCAATGCCGGGCCTGGCAAGCTACGCTTCAACATTGCCCAGCCCGTCGTGCGGCAGGACGGCGATCGTTCGAAAAAATTCTCGATCTCTTTGGGAACCGCTTTCTAGCCCTTGAGCACCGCAACCGGACGCCCATCACCCCCGAAATTGTGCAATCGCGGGACAGGCCGATTTTTCGATGTCCCCATCGGGGAATGACGAAAAACCGCGATTTCTGGCACATTAAGTTCGATCGTGGCGCGGGACTTGAGGGGGCGTCAATGGATATGAACGTCATCGGCAAGAGCGGTGTTTTTGCAAGCCGCGCCGAAGCCGGGCTGAGCCGGGGGTCGCAACCGCCCGCCGCGGCACGGAAACTGCGGGCGTTGCATCGCCCATGAGCGCCTCGGCCCGCCCCATCGAGTATGACGCGGCCGAGCCCCTGCCGACGCGGCTTCGCCGTTATCGCGAACAATGCGGCATCAGCCGGTCAGAGCTTGCGATGCGGACCGGCCTCAGCAGACCGACGATCTGGGCGTGGGAGTCGGGCAAGACGCAGCCGCGGCTCAGCAACCTGCGGGTGCTGGCGAGCGTGCTCGGGATATCGCAGCTCGAACTGGTCGGCGGGCTCGAGGCGGCGGTCCCCGATGATGAAGTCGATGTGATGCTGGAGACGGGGTGGGAACATGGCGAAATTCCGGCTGGGCTGGCCAATCCGCAGCGGCTGAGCATCATGATCTACGCAGCCAAGCTCAGCATTGCGGCGCTCGCCGGGATCAAGCCGCAGAATGTGAAAATTTCGATCGAGCTTTGAAGCGCTCAGCCCCGGCTATTGCCGATAGGCGCCGACCCCTTCACCCAGGAACTGGTTGTTTGCCTCGCGCTGCGCCGCCGCCTCGTCGTCATAGAGAAAGGGCAGAAAGGCGTAACGCCGTCCGCGCGTGACCGGCGTCGCTTCGTGGAGCAGGCCGCAACCGAACACGATCGCGCCGCCGGGAGCCGGGCGATAGGTGCGCGTGCCGAATTCGGGGAAGCGCAGCTCGCCGCCGTCGAAATCGTCATTGAGGTTGATCGTGACCGCAAAGCGGCGGTGCGCGGTGCCCATCGTGGTGTTGTCGCGGTGGGCGCGAAAATGGCCGGCGACCGATGCATCGTAACAGGCGACAATGTAGCGTTCCATGCGCGTCGCGTCGAAATTGAACGCGCGCTGGATCACCGGGCGTAGGCAATGGTTCACGCGGGCGCTGAGGTCGCGGCAGAAGGCCTGGTCCCTAATTGTCACATCCGAACGGCGCTTGTGGCCATGATCGATGACCGACACCGTCTTGCCGTCGACTTCGCGCATGAACCCCGAGTCCCGTCCGCCTTCGGCGTCGTAAAGCTCGATCAGGCGCTGACAGGTCGCGCGATCAAATACGCGCGGCACCGACAGCACTGGCGCCCAGTCTTCAGGCTTGCCCTCTTCGGCGAGGCGATCGATCAGCGCGAGTGCCTTGTCGGCGTCGGGCAAATGATAGCGTCCCGCGACGCGCAACTGCCGGTCCAGAACCATGACATAAGGCTCGTAATGATCGCTGCCCGAAAGGCTCGCCCCATAAGCCTCGCTGACCGCCCGATCGCTGTCGAGGATATAGCGAATACCAGGGATCCGCGTCTTGATCCGTTCTGCCGTGTGGTCTTCGGCATCGACGGTCACGCCGAAAAAGCAGCTGCGCGCGTCGTCGAAGCGCTCGGGGTCGGTCATTAGCTGGTCATGAGCAGCGCGGACGCGATCACGGGCCGCCGACCCCATGAAAAACAGCAAGACGGCTCGTCCGGCCACGGTGTGAAAAGTATATTGCGGGTTGACGTCCAGAACATGCGCCTTGAACCAAGGTGCAGCCGATCCGACAATCGGTTTCGGAATTGAATCCACTGTCGTTGCAGATTGTAACATGAACTTGCCCCTGCCCCCGCACGATCCCGAAATTTTTTAGCATTAGGGACAAATGCGTACAAGCTATCCCAAAGGCTTAAGCGGCACGACTGTCCCAATTTCGGCGCGTCGGGATCACCACCACTTGCGCCGCACCGCGCATTTTGACCGCGATCAATGACGCGGCGTCCGTCGCCGTGTCTTGTCCCTGTTCCAGCAGGAGATTTGACGTGCGCAATATCTTGATTCACGCCGATGACGGCCCCGGAATGTCCGCGCGACTGGAGAGCGGGCTGACGATCGGGCGGCGGCACCGATCGCATCTGGATCTGGTGATCAGCTCACCGTTTCAGCAGTTTATCGCAACCGACCCGTTTGGCGGCATGTATCTGGCGGGCGAGCAGCTGGCCAAGGCGCAGGCGGTCGATGCTGCGCTCGACCGGCGGTTGCGCGCCGACCTGGAACGCGAAGATGTGCCATGGGAGGTGACGCGGGCCGACGGTGACGTTCTGGCGACGCTGACGCTGGCCGCGACGCTGGCCGATCTCGTCATCGTCTCGCTCGGCACCGCCGATCGGCGCCGCAGCTTTACGCCGCCGATGATGGCGGGCGACCTCGCGATGGCGGTGCCTGCACCGGTGCTTGCGATCCCCGAGCCCTGTGGTCCGATCGACCTCGATGCGCCGGTGATGATCGCGTGGAATGGCAGTCCGCAAGCCGCGCACGCGCTGCGCGCTGCGGTGCCGCTGATGCGCGATGCGGCAGAGGTGATCATGGTCATGGTTGGTGAGGAGGAGGGGCTGGTCGCCGCCGACGATGCGCTGCGTTACCTGTCGCGCCACGAACGCCATGCCGAGCTACGCCATGTCGAGCGCGGGGTCGAAACGATCGAGGAAGCGCTCGAACGGACCGCGCGCGACGTCGGGGCCGGGTTGATCGTGATGGGCGCGTTCGGCCATACCCGGCTTCGCGAGACGTTTTTCGGCGGGGTGACCCGATATTTGCTGGAATCGGCGCCAGCGCCGTTGCTGCTGATGCACTGATCGCTACAGGCGGCTCGGCTTTCCAAAATCGCCGCGCTGTTGTACGGCGGCGGCATGACCGATTGTTCAGCCTGCGTCGTTCGCAACCGCGCCATTTGCGCGAGCCTGAACGCGACGGAAATTCTGGCGCTCGGCAAGATGGGGCGCAAACAAAAGGTGCGTCAGGGGCAGACCTTGCTGTGGGAGGGCGACGGCGCACCGGTTGTCGCCAATGTCCTGACCGGCGTGTTGAAGCTGGTCGTTTCGACCGCCGATGGCCGCGAGCAGATTGTCGGGGTGGTGTTCCCGTCCGACTTCATCGGCCGCCCGTTCGGCAAGGAAAGCCCCTATAGCGTCACCGCGATGACCGATGCCGAGGTGTGCATTTTCAATCGCAACAATTTCGACGAATTTGCCAGCTCCCACCCCGACCTTCAGCAGAAACTGCTGCGCCGCACGCTCGACGAGCTCGATCGCGCGCGGCACTGGATGATGCTGCTCGGGCGCAAGTCGGCGTCGGAGAAGGTCGCGTCGTTCCTGCTCGAAATGTCCGAGCGCTTGTCGGGGCAGGGATGCGACGCGACGTTGCCCAGGGGCGGCTTCGAGCTACCCTTCGGACGCCAGCAGATCGCAGACATTCTGGGGCTGACGATCGAGACGACGAGCCGTCAATTGACAAAAATGCGCGGCGAAGGCGTGCTCGACCTGCCGTCCCGCCGCGAGATCGTGATCAACGACCGCGCGGCGATGGAGGCGATGGCGGGCTGACCCGCCGCGTCAGAAGCGGAAAGCAAGCCCGGCGCTGACGACCCACGGGTCGATCTTGTGCCGCGTGCGCAGCACCTCGGTCGGACCGGCGAACCAGCGCGCGGTCGAGCGCATGATATAGCGTTTGGCGTCGAAGGTCACCGACAGCCCCTTGGCGTTCACCGGAACATCGACCCCGGCCTGAAACGCCACGCCCAGCGAATCGCTCATCTTTTGCTTTGTCGCACCCAGCGCGACCGCCGTCGCACCGGGCTTTTCGTCGATGAAGATGAAATAGCTGGGACCGACGCCGACATAGGGCTTGATTCCGGTGTCTGTTCCGAAATGATATTTCAGCGTCAGCGTAGCGGGGACAATGTTCGCATTCGATACCAAACCCGCACCGGCCAGGGCGCCGCGGCCCACGACATCATGCTGGGTGACGCCTGCGATCGTTTCGACCGAGATATTGTCGGCGACGAAATATTCGACGGCGACCGTCGGTACGACATTGTCGTCTGCCTTGGTCTGGGTGCCCGCGGGCAGGCCGATCGCATCGAGCTTCACATCCTTGATCTTGCCGTCAGGCGCCACATAGGTCGCGAGCAGCTTGAACTGGACGTCGCCGCTTTTCGCGGCCGCTTGCCCGGGCACCGCCAGCGCTACGGCCAGCGCGGCGAGGGAGAGATATCGGGTTGTCATGGGTATTGGCTCCTGTTGTTGATGGAGCCGTCCCTGCGCCGCGGACCGCCGCGCCGCATTGATGAAGCGCAAGCAATTTGTTGATCCCGATCAATGTTTCAGCGGTCTGCCGCGTCCATGAGCGACCCGAAGCGCGGCGCGCGAGCCGCACCAAGCGGGGACAAGCATATGGACGGTCTGGTAATCAAGGCGGGCGGCTGGCTGGCGCTGGCGCTGCTGGCGCTGGTGATGGCGGCACTGGCGGTCGATGCGCCCTTTGCGGTGCATATGGGCATCGTCGCCGTCGCGGCGTTGGCCGTGCTGTGGGCGACCGTTTCGCAGGCCGATTATGGTGCGATGGCGCGCGGGTTGCTGAAGATGCCCGCCAGCGAGGGCGTCTATGATGACGATCCCGTGCGCTGGGGCGTCATTGCGACGCTGTTCTGGGGCATCGCCGGCATGGGGGCAGGGCTGTTCATCGCGCTCCAGCTCGCGTTCCCGGCGCTCAACTTCAACCTTGAATATACGACCTTCGGGCGGCTGCGCCCGCTGCACACATCGGCGGTGATCTTTGCGTTCGGTGGCAATGCGCTGATCGCGACAAGCTTTTACGTCGTCCAGCGCACCTGCCGCGCGCGGCTCGCCTTTCCGAACCTCGCGCGCTTCGTCTTCTGGGGATACCAGCTGTTCATCGTGCTCGCCGCGACCGGCTATCTGATGGGCGTGACCGCGGCGAAGGAATATGCCGAACCCGAATGGTATGTCGACCTGTGGCTGACGATCGTCTGGGTCGCTTATCTGGCGGTATTCGTCGGCACGATCGTCAAGCGCCGTGAACCGCACATCTATGTCGCGAACTGGTTCTACCTCAGCTTCATCATCACCATCGCGATGCTGCACATCGTCAATAATCTGTCGATGCCCGCGAGCCTCCTCGGGTCGAAAAGCTACGCCGCCTTTGCAGGGGTGCAGGATGCGCTGACGCAATGGTGGTACGGGCATAATGCCGTCGGCTTTTTCCTGACCGCGGGCTTCCTCGCGATGATGTATTATTTCGTGCCGAAGCAGGCCGAGCGTCCGGTGTACAGCTACCGCCTGTCGATCATCCACTTCTGGTCGCTGATCTTCCTCTACATCTGGGCGGGGCCGCACCACCTGCACTACACGGCGCTGCCCGACTGGGCGCAGACGCTCGGCATGGTCTTTTCGATCATGCTGTGGATGCCGAGCTGGGGCGGGATGATCAACGGGCTGATGACGCTCAACGGCGCGTGGGACAAGATCCGCACCGACCCGATCATCCGCATGATGGTGATGGCGCTCGCCTTCTACGGCATGAGCACCTTCGAAGGCCCGATGATGTCGATCAAATGGGTCAACTCGATGTCGCACTACACCGACTGGACGATCGGCCATGTGCACAGCGGTGCGCTCGGCTGGAACGGCATGATCACCTTCGCCTGCGTCTATTATCTCGTGCCGCGTCTGTGGGGCCGCGAGCGGCTTTACAGCTTGCGCATGGTCAACTGGCACTTCTGGCTCGCGACGGTCGGCATCGTTTTCTACGCCGCGTCGATGTGGGTCGCGGGCATCATGCAGGGGCTGATGTGGCGCGAATATGGGGCCGACGGATACCTCGTCTACAGCTTTGCTGAAAGCGTCGCGGCGATGCACCCGATGTACCTGATCCGCGCCGCGGGCGGGGCGATGTATCTCGCCGGGTTCCTGATCATGATCGTCAACGTCTGGGCGACGCTCGCCGGGCGGGTCCGCGCCGAAAAGCCGATGACCGAAACCCCCTACAATGCCGCTGCCGACCGCCCGTTGGTCGCTGTCCCCGCCGAATAAGGAGCCGCATGATGGCCACCCAACCCGCCGAAAAGCGCCTCAGCCACAAAAAGCTCGAACGCAATGTAACGCTGCTCGGCTTCTTTTCGCTGATCGCCGTCACCATCGGGGGCATCGTCGAGATCGCACCCTTGTTCTGGATCGACAATACGATCGAGAAAGTCGACGGGATGCGCCCCTATACCCCGCTCGAACTGGCGGGCCGCAACATCTATATGCGCGAGGGCTGCTATACCTGCCACAGCCAGATGATTCGCCCGTTTCGCGACGAGGTCGAACGCTATGGCCATTACAGCCTGGCGGCCGAGAGTATGTACGACCATCCCTTCCAATGGGGGTCGAAGCGTACCGGCCCCGACCTTGCGCGCGTCGGCGGGCGCTATTCGGACGAGTGGCACAAGGCGCATCTGATCGACCCGCGCAGCGTGGTGCCGGAATCGATCATGCCGCCCTACGCCTTTCTGGCCGAGCGCGACCTTTATGTTGGCGACATGCGGAACGACCTCACCGCACTGTCGCGCGTCGGTGTGCCGTACAGCAAGGAAGCGATCGCCGCCGCGAACGACGATATGAAGGCGCAGGTCGATCCGGCCGCGGGCGTCGAACTGCAAAAGCGCTATCCCAAGGCGCAGGTGCGCGATTTCGACGGCAATCCCGACCGCCTGACCGAAATGGATGCACTGATCGCCTATCTCCAGATGCTCGGCACGCTCGTCGATGTCGAAAAAGCGGCGCCACAGGAACAGGGCGCTGCGCCGCAGGAGGTGAAGCGGTGAATTACAACGACCTGCGCCATTTCGCCGACAGCTGGGGGCTGCTCGCGATGACCATCCTGTTCCTTGGCCTGATTGCCTGGCCGTTCCGCAAGGGCGCCCGCCGCCGCAACGAAGAGGCCGCAACGATGATCTTCAAGGACGACGACCATGGCTGACAATAAACGTATCGACGAGGCCACCGGTACCAGCACCGTCGGTCACGAATGGGACGGTATCGAGGAACTCGACACCCCGATGCCGCGCTGGTGGCTGTGGACCTTTTACGCCTCGATCGTGTGGGCGGCGGGCTATGTCGTCCTCTACCCGGCTTGGCCGATGCTCAACAGCGCGACGCAGGGCGTGCTGGGGTGGACCAGCCGTGGCGCGCTCGACCGCGAGATGGAGGCGCAAGCGGCGCGCCGCGCGCCGATCAACAGCGCCATCGCTGCAACGGCGCTGACCGACCTGCCTGCAAAGCCCGAACTGATGCAGGCGGCGGTGCAGGGCGGAGCCGCGGCCTTCCGCGTCCATTGCGTCCAGTGCCATGGTGCGGGCGGCGCGGGGGTGAAGAAACTCTACCCCAGCCTGACCGACGATGACTGGCTGTGGGGCGGCGACCTTGCGAGCATCGAATATACGATCGCGCACGGGATCCGGAACCCCGATCACAAGGCGACGCGGACCAGCCAGATGCCCGCGTTCGGACGCGACGGGATTCTCGATGCGGCGCAGATCGCCGATGTCGTCAGCCACGTTCGCGTGATCAGTGGGCAGGAGAAACCGGGCGCGGCGGCAGCGCGCGGCGATGCGCTGTTCCAGGCGAATTGCGCGGTCTGTCACGGCGCCACCGGCGCGGGCGATCGGACCGTGGGAGCGCCAAAGCTGACCGACGCTGTCTGGCTCTACGGCGGCGACCGCGACAGCCTGACCGCGACGATCGTGCAACCCCGCAACGGGGTGATGCCGCGCTGGGCGCACCGGATCGACCCGGTGACGGTCAAGATGCTCGCGACCTATGTCTATTCGCTCGGTGGCGGCGAAAAAGCCGCGCCACAGGTGGCCACCGATGAAGGGCAGGGAGCCAATGGCCAGCCCTGACGACCTGACCGGCGAAAACGCGCCGCTCTATGCGGCGCGCAAAGGCGTCTATCCCAAAAAGGTCGACGGCGCCTTTCGCCGCTTCAAATGGGCGGTCATGGGGATCACGCTCGCCATATATTATGGCACGCCATGGATCCGCTGGGACCGCGGACCCTATGCGCCCGATCAGGCGGTGCTCGTCGATCTGGCGAACCGGCGTTTCTACATGTTCCAGATCGAAATCTGGCCGCATGAATTTTACTACGTCGCGGGCCTGCTCATCATGGCGGGGATCGGGCTGTTCCTCGTCACCAGCGCGGTGGGGCGCGCCTGGTGCGGCTATGCCTGTCCGCAGACGGTGTGGACCGACCTGTTCCAGCATGTCGACCGGCTGGTCGATGGCGACCGCAACGCACAGATACGGTTGGCGAACGGCCCATGGACGCTGGAGAAGGTTTCCAAGCGGACGGTCAAATATCTGATCTATCTGACCATCGCCTTCTGGACCGGCGGCGCGTGGATCATGTATTTCGCCGACGCGCCGACGTTGACGGTGGATTTCTGGACCGGGCAGGCGGCACCCATTGCCTATGGCACCGTCGCGGTGCTGACCGCGACGACCTTTGTCCTCGGCGGCTTCATGCGCGAACAGGTGTGCATCTATATGTGCCCCTGGCCGCGCATCCAGACCGCGATGATGGACGAAAAATCGCTGCTCGTGACGTACAAGGATTGGCGCGGCGAGCCGCGCGGCAGCGTCAAGAAGGCGCAGGCGCACCCCGGCGCGTTCGGCGATTGCATCGACTGCAACCAGTGCGTCGCGGTGTGCCCGACGGGCATCGATATTCGCGAAGGGCCGCAGATCGGCTGCATCACCTGCGCGCTGTGCATCGACGCCTGCGACGATGTCATGGGCCAGATCGGGCGGACACGCGGGTTGATCGACTATTGCACGCTCGACGATGCCGCGGTCGAAAAGGCGGGCGGCGTTGGCAAGCCGGTGATGAAGACGCTGCTCCGCCCGCGCACCCTGATCTATTTCGGCATCTGGTGCGCGATCGGCGCTGCCATGCTGTTTTCGCTCGGTCAGCGCACGCGGCTCGACCTCGCGGTGCAGCACGAGCGCAGCCCGCTCTATGTCCAGCTGTCGGACGGCCACATTCGCAACAATTACACGCTGAAATTGCGCAACATGGAAACGCGCCCGCGCCGCGTCGCGGTGACGGTCGACGGCCTCGCGGGGGCGGCGGTTTGGACCGAAAACGGATCGCGCGAAACCGCCACCCGGCGCGTCGAGATCGCGCTCGCACCCGACAGCGTGAACCGCGTGAAATTGTTCGTTGCGGCGCCGGGCGAGGGTCCGGCGCGGCAGGATTTCACCATCGCAACGCGCGGCCTTGACGGCGACCCGCGCGGCGACAGCGATATCATCCAGTTCGATCGGCCGGAGGTGGGACAATGACAGGCAAACCGATGCGGGGGGGCTTTACCGGTCGGCATATGGCCGCGATCCTCGTCAGCTTTTTTGCTGTCGTCATCGCGGTCAATTTCACGATGGCGCGGTTCGCGATGTCGACCTTTGGCGGCAAGGTGGTCGAAAACAGCTATGTTGCGAGCCAGCACTATAATGTCTGGCTGGCGCGCGCCGCGGCGCAGGACCGGCTGGGATGGACACCGCACGTCTCGCTCGATGCCGGTCGCCATGTCCGCCTCGAAATTCGCAAGGACGGCCGAGCGCTGGCGGGCCTGCGCGTCGCCGCGACCGCCAGCCATCCGCTCGGGCGCACCGCTCCCGCCATCCTCCGGTTCGAAGCGATGGCGGATGGCGCGTGGCGCTCGGTCGAGCCGCTGGCGATAGGGCGCCAGCGGCTCGACATCGTCGTCGGTCGGGGGACCGACGAGGCGCGCTACCGGATGGACATGCAATGACCGCCGCCGCTTTGATCGAACGCGATTTCGCCGTCCCCGACATTCGCTGCGCGGGATGTATCGCCAAACTGGAGCAGGGGCTGGTTCGGGATCGGCGGATTGCCGCGGCGCGCGTGAATTTTACCGAAAAGCGCGTCCACTTGTCCTGCGTCCCCGATGCCGAAATGCCCGACCTGATCGGCGCGTTCACGACGTTGGGGTTCGAGGCGCACCCGATCGGCAATGCGTTCGGCGATGCCGATCCGGCGGCGGCAGACAGCCGCGAACTGCTCCGCGCGGTTGCCGTTTCCGGCTTCGCGATGATGAACATCATGCTGCTTTCGGTATCGGTGTGGTCGGGGGCATCGGGCGCGACGCGCGACCTGTTTCACTGGCTGTCGGCGATGATCGCGCTGCCGACGATCGCCTATGCCGGGCGGCCCTTCTTCCGCTCGGCGTGGCGCGCGCTGCGTCATCGTCAGACCAACATGGACGTGCCGATCAGTATCGGCGTCCTCATCACCACCGGGCTCAGCCTGTTCGAGACCGCGACCAGCGGCGCGCACGCCTATTTCGACGGCGTCGTCATGCTGCTGTTTTTCCTGCTCTGTGGTCGCTGGCTGGACAGCGTGATGCGCGACCGCGCGCGCGGCGGCGTCACGGCTTTGCTGCGCAACATGGGCACCGGCGCGATGGTGCTGGGCGACGACGGCAAAAGCCGCTGGACCGATGCCACCGCGCTCGAGCCCGGCATGGTCATGCTGGTCGCCGCGGGCGAGCGGCTCGCCGCCGACGGCGCGATCCTTCGCGGCACGAGTCGGCTCGATCTGTCGCTGATCACCGGCGAAAGCGCGCCGCAACTGGTCCGCGTCGAAGACCGGGTCCACGCTGGCACACTCAACCTTGATGCGCCGATCGAGGTCCGGGTGTCGGCGGTCGGCGGCGACACTGCGCTGGCCGACATCGCGCGCCTGATGGGCGAGGCAGCGCAGGGCAAGTCGCGCTACGTTCGCATCGCCGACCGCGCGGCCAGGCTCTACGCTCCTGCGGTTCATGCGCTGGCGCTGATCGCCTTCATCGGCTGGATGATGGTCGGGGCGGGGTGGCATCACAGCTTGCTGATCGCGGTTGCGGTGCTGATCATCACTTGTCCCTGCGCACTCGGGCTGGCCGTCCCCGCAGCGCAGATCGTCGCGGCGGGGGCGTTGATGCGCGTCGGGGTGCTGATCAAGGACGGGTCGGCGCTCGAACGATTGGCCGAGGTGGACCGGGCCATGATCGACAAGACCGGTACGCTGACGCTCGGTCGTCCCGAGGCGCGCGATCTCGAACGCCTCGACCCGCAGCTTCAGTCGCTCGCTCTCGCGCTGGCGCAGGCCAGCCGCCATCCGCTCAGCGAAGCGCTGACGCGCGGCTTGCAGGCGCTCGACTTCGCGCGCGCCGATGTCCATTCGATCCGCGAAACCCCGGGCTTTGGCGTCGAAGCAAAATGGGGCGACCATATCGTCACCCTTGGCCGCCCGGGCGATCCGGTTGAGGGTGACGCCCTCGCAACGCAGCTGTCGATCGACGGCGCACTCGCCGCGACCATCCGTTTCGCCGACCGCCTGCGTCCCGATGCGCGCGCCACGATGGACGCGTTGCGTGCCGACGGCATCGACGTGTCGATCCTCAGCGGCGATCGCGCCGCCGCGGTGGCACCCGTCGCCCGCGAACTGGCGATGACCGCGCAAACCGGCATGAGTCCGCAGGACAAGCTGGCGGCGCTCGCGCGGCAAAGTTCGGCGCACAAGGTCCTGATGATCGGCGACGGATTGAACGACGGTCCGGCGCTCGCGGCCGGGCACGCATCGATGGCGCCGGGTTCGGCCAGCGATGTCGGTAAAAATGCCGCCGACTGCATTTTTCTGGGCGACCGGTTGATGCCGATCGTCGCGGCGCTGCGCATGGCGCGGCGCACGCAGGCGATCGTCCGGCAGAATTTCGCGCTCGCGATCGGTTATAATGTGATCGCGGTGCCGCTCGCATTCCTCGGCTATGTCACCCCGCTTGTCGCGGCGCTCGCGATGTCGGGGTCGTCGCTGATCGTCGTCGGCAATGCGATGCGGCTCAAAAGGGCGATCCGGTGAACGGCCTCGCGCTGCTGATCCCGATCGCGCTCGGGCTGGGGCTGCTCGGGCTGGCGGCCTTTTTCTGGTCGCTGCGCCGCGGCCAGTTCGACGACCTCGACGGCGCGGCGCTGCGCATCTTTGTCGAGGATGAAGAGGAGGGGGCGGCATGATCGGGCGCGCCTTCGCGTCGCTGGCCGGCGCAACCGCGCTCGCATTGACGCCGCTCACGGTCGATGCCCGGATGCTGATCATTCCCGATTGCGGCGGCGGTCGCCACATGCTGCTGCTGCCGAACGGATCGGACAAGCCGGACAGCGACAGCTGCGCCAAGGCGTGTCACGCAATGACCGATCGGCGCAGCAAGTCGGCAGGCGGTCGGAAGGGCTGCTGCTGATGAAGCCGTTGATCTGCGTCAATGCGGTCGCGTGCGCCTCCGCCTAATTGCCCCCTATGTGGAGTTATCACCCCGATCTGCTGGCCACGCCGGTCCCGCGCTACACCAGCTATCCGACCGCGGTCGAATTTACCGACGCCGTCGGCGCCGACGATTATGCGGCGGCGCTCGACCGGATCGCTTCGGCGACCCCCGTGTCGCTTTACGTCCACATCCCGTTCTGCGACCAGATCTGCTGGTATTGCGGCTGCAACACCGGCGCCGCCAACCGGGGCCAGCGCCTCGCCGACTATCTGACCGCGCTCCGCTCGGAAATCGCCATGGTCGCCAAACGCCTTGGCGGCCGCGCGCGGGTTCAGCGGATTGCGTTCGGCGGCGGCAGCCCCAACGCCATCGCGCCGGTCGATTTTGTTCGTCTGCTCGACCGTATCCTGACCGTGTTCGACGCCAGCAACCCCGATATTTCAATCGAGATCGATCCGCGCGGTTTTTCCGCCGACTGGGCGCGCGTCCTCGCGGCCTCGTCCGTGGGGCGCGTCAGTCTGGGGGTGCAGACCTTCGCGCCGCAGCTCCAGCAGGCGATCGGGCGGATCCAGCCGCTCGCCGACATCGAAAATGCGGTGGCCAGCCTGCGCTTGCGTGGGATCGACGCGATCAATTTCGACCTGATGTATGGCCTCCCCGGGCAAAGCCTTGCCGATCTTGACGAAACCCTCGACGAAACGATCCGCCTCGCGCCCAGCCGCATCGCGCTGTTCGGCTATGCGCATCTGCCCGCCATGATTCCGCGCCAGCGCCGGATCGACGCCAGCAATCTGCCCGACCAAAAGCTCCGCTTTGAACAGGCGGCGCTCGGTTTCGACCGGCTGACCGCGGCGGGCTATGTCCCGGTCGGCTTCGACCATTTTGCGCTGCCCACCGACACGCTCGCCATCGCGGCAGGCGAGGGACGGGTCAACCGCAACTTCCAAGGCTTCACCGACGACGGCACCGACGTCCTGCTTGGCTTTGGCGCCAGCGCGATCAGCAAATTTCCCGACCTGATCGTCCAGAATGAAAAGCGCGCGGGTCCTTATCGCGACCTGATCGGCGCGGGGCATCTGACTGCGACACGCGGCGTCGCGGTGGATATGCATGAACGCCAGCGCGCAGCGATCATTCGCGAGCTGTTGTGCCGCGGCAGGGCATCGATCGACAGGCCGCTCGCCCCTGCGGCACACGTCGCAATGGGCGATTTCGAACGGCGCGGCTTGGTCGCCTGGCACGGTGATGAACTGGTCGTCGCCGCGTCCGGTCGCCCCTACGCCCGCCACATCGCGGCACAGTTTGACCGGGTTCGCGGTGCCGTTCGGGCCACCGAATGATCGCCATCGGCTGTCGGGCTCCGTCGCCGACGGTCACGCCTGCTGCGGGCGAATTTCAAATCCGGTAGCATGCGGATCGCGCGCCAGCGTGGCGGCCAGTCGCTCGGCATGATCCTCGCTGTACCCATGCGCGATCGCGCCAAATTCGACGATGTCGTCGGCCATCACTTGGTCGATGGTGATCGATTTCAACCCGTGCTGGGCAAGGAGAGCGCCAAATTCGCTCAGCGTCATCGCCTCCGACCGGCGATAACGGACCTTCAGATGCACGATACGCTGCTGCGGCGCGCGTCGACCGGTGATCGTGACCGCGGCCAGCACCAGCAAGGTTGCAGCGGCCCCGAAAATTGCCAGATCATAGAACCCGATCCCGAATAACATGCCCAATGTTGCCGTCATCCACAGCGACGCCGCGGTGGTCAGTCCCCGGACGTTGAACCCTTCGCGAAAGATGACACCGCCGCATAGAAAGCCGATGCCGGTCAGAATGCCGTGCGCCATGCGCACCGGATCGATGCGGACAACCTCGATCGGTGCATCGTTTAGCCACGCCATCTGATGCACCGCCGACAGCATCAGCAGGCAGCAGGAAAGGCCGACCAGAATATGCGTCCGCAGCCCCGCAGGACTCGCCCGGTACTCGCGCTCCGCACCAATGATCGCGCTCGCGACGATGGCGCCGACGATCGGCCAAATCAGGTCGGGATCGAGCAGTTCCATTTACGCCCCGCAACGCCCGCAACGGCGCACGCGGAGATAATGTGAAGGGCGGCTGGGCGGTATTGGTGGGGTCACGAATCTGCAACGCCCGCAGCCTTTGTCGGTTGCCGGCATTTTGGAAAGAAAAGGTCGACGCACTAGGGCTCGAACCTAGGACTGGCTGATTACGAGGTCGAGTTTTGGCCTCTATTTCAGTTATTAAGGCGAACTTATGGCAAGTCCAAAGGCGGCAATGCTTCCATTAAGCCCGCCGCAAGCGCGCGAGCAGCCTGCGCAATTGCCTGACGATTCGTCTCGTCGCCAACCTCGTAGGTATAAGCGGGAATAGCATGGGTGGCGTGGAACCAGTTCTTCGCGGTTCCGGAACCAGCGTTGGCGTTGCGACGCTCGATGGAAAACGGATATCCGGCGATCAGATTTTCCTTCCCGCCAAGCCATCGTGTCAGAAACCGTTCCTGTTCCTCGCTCGCCTCGTCGCCCTGCACGTAAAACAGGTTGCGCGCGGTGGAGTGGAAATCGACCATCAGGACGGGGTGAATGTGGCTTGGCAAGCGTGCCAGCCAGTCCGCGACCGCGCGGGTTTCGGGCTGGGTAAAGCGTCCCCAGTCGCGATTGAGATCCTCGCCGCCCAGATTGGCGCGCCAATGTCCGCGCGCGACGCCATCGGGATTGAGCAGCGGAATGGCAAGAATCTGAACCTCCTGCGCAGCAAGCTCTCCAGCGTCGGCTCGCGCGACCAGCGTGTCCAGAAAATGCTCCATGGCGATTGCGCCGCTGACTTCGGGCGGATGCTGCCGTCCGAGCAGGATCACCAGTCGCCGCGCGGTCGGCTCGCCAATGCGAAGCGCTTCGACGGGGCGCCCGCCAAGCGAACGGCCCAGCGTTTCGCGGGTGACGATGGCGCTGCGATCGAGCCTAGCCATCAGCGCAGCCTGTTCGTTCGCGCCGATCAGTTCCTGGCCGCTGACGACCGCCTGCCCGGGCGGCAGCACGAGGGTTGCGGTCCTGCCGTCGTCACCCTCCGACACGTCGAGCAATGTTGCATGGGTCGTGCTTCGCCATTTGGGGCGATAGCGATGCTTGGCCGCCAGATAGCGGAGATGGACGATGACATTGCCGGGGCCATCGGCCCTGTACCGGAATGCGTACCACGGACTCGGGTTGATCGGCGGGGCGTGCTCGGGCGCGATAAGGACAGAAAACTCGCGCTCACCTTCGATCGTGCACGGTGAGAGCGGCGCGCCCTCGAAATCGAAGCTGATGCTTGCGGTTGCGGTGATGCAACTTCGCGGTGGAGCACCGGTCCCGGCGGCGGGGGGCGGCAATTGCGCGCATCCTGCGAGCGCAAGCAGCGCCCCCGCGAAAGGCAGCCGGAACCGGTACAAAGTCACAGCGTCAGAACTTCTTCCTTATCTCGATGGCGAACTGGCGGCCGCGGGCGCTGTGCAGATCGCTGTAGAAGCCATAAGTTTCGTCGGCGAGCGGCGGATCGGTATCGAACAAATTGTTGATCGCAAACCGCAACCGGGTTCCGTCGAGCGCCGTGTCGTTGTTGATCGTATAGGCGACCGACAGATTCATCGTAAAGATGTCGTCGACGGGGAAGAAATTGGCGTTGGGATTGTCCGATACGACCAGCACGTCGCGAACCACGCTGGTGTCATAGAATTTTCCAACATAGCTGCCGAACAGGCCCACCGAGACCGGCCCCTTTTCCCAGTTGATCGAGCCGCTGGCACGCCATTTGGGCCGCCCGTCCACCTCCAGAAGCTCGCCAAGGCCGCCGACGGTGACGTCGAGGGGCAGCGTTCCCGCGGCGATTGCATCGAGAATTTCCTGCCCGTCGGCGCCTGCGCTCTGCACGAAGCTGTTAAGCCGCGCGACGTTCAGCCGGACGCGGAAATCGCCTGCTCCAAAGTCCGGCACACGATAGACAAGGCCGAAATCCCATCCTTTTGACACGCGGCTGTCGAGATTGACATAGGGATCGATGACCCGTTCGATCCGGCCGGCCGGCGCCAGGCTGGTGCCCGTGAACAGGGCGATGTCATCCGCGGTCGGCGCCTGGCGGATCACGTTCGGATTGCTGCTTCCTGCCAGACGGCGCAGCAGGTCGAGCGCAATCGCGTTGTCATCGCCGAACGTGCCGACCAGGCCGGTCTGCTTGACCCGCCAGTAATCGGCAGTGAGGGTCAGTCCGGGCAGGAAGCCCGGCTCGAGGACGATGCCAAGGTTGATGCTTTCGCTGTCTTCGGGGCGCAAGCTGCGCGCGCCCGAGCGGAAGCTGATCACACCCGCCCCGGGGCAGGCAGCGAGGTTTGCGATAACGCCCTTTTCGACCTGCGCCTGGCAGACGACAAAATCGTCGCGGGTGTTTGACCGCGTGGTGCCGTCGTCGTTGACCTGCACCAGGTTGGGAGCGCGGAAGCCCTGCGACCAGGCGCCGCGGAAGGTGACGCCGGGGATGGTCGTCCACGACGCCGCGATGCGCGGCACCTTGGCGGTTGCACTGATGTCGGCGAACCGCTCGATGCGGCCGGCAAGCTGGACGTTGAGCGCCTCGATCAGCGGAATGTTCATTTCCGGGCTGACGAGGGGAACGAACAGTTCGGTGAACGCCGAATAGACATTACGGACGCCGTCGGTGTCGGGGGATTCGCTGGTGCCGGCGACGTCGCTGCCGTTGAACACCCCGGTCACGCTGTCGGTGAAGGTGATGGTGCCGTCGAGCCGCGGATCGCGGTCGTCGTAGAAGGTCTCGCGCCGCCACTCGACACCCGCGGCGATGCCGACATTGCCGCCGGGAAGCGTGAACAGATCGTCGCGGCTGATCTTGAAGTCGGCGAGCGCCAGACTGGTGCCGCCCTTGCGGAACACGTCGATCCGGAACGGCTCGATCGAGGAAAGCGGGTTGGGGGTGCAATCGCCGAGGCCCGGATCTTCCAGGCAGCCGCCGTTGAACGGATTATACGCATCGGGCGTGGTCAGGTTGATCTGGCGCTGCATGGCGGTGAGCGAAACCCGGTTGCGCTCCAGATCGACCGTATCGGCCTCCGAATAGACGAAGCCGGTGTCGAAGTCCCACGCGCCGAAGTTGCCCCGCAACCCGGCCACCAGCCGGTAACTTTCCTTTTTGACGTCGATGATCCGGTTGCCGACATCGACAAAACGGTATCGTTCCATGATCAGGTCGGCGCCCTCGGCCGCGATCGTGGTACCCGGCAGGCGCTGCGGGTTGGGTTGTCCGTTGCGCGTGGTCGGCCCGAACGGATTGTAATAGGCGTTGCGCGAAATGCCGACGGGGACGGCGCTGAGGATCGCCGACGGATCGAAGTTCCGCACGCTTTCCGACCGGTAATAGCTGCCTTCGAAATAGGCCTCGATATCGTCGGTCAGTTCGTAGCTGAGCAGCGCCATCGCATTGTAGCGGTCTTTCTTGCTGATCAGGCTGTTACCAAAGATCGTGTTGTAACGGACCGCGGCGACTGGCGTTTCGCCGTTGCGGGCGCAGATGCCGCCGCCGAACTGGAGGCGGCAACCGGCGAAGGTGCTCGGTTGAAGGTAGAAATCGTCGTCCGCGATCGGGGTGCGGTTGGCTGGTGCCTGGATATCAAACTGTCCGAAGGGGCCGAAGGTGTTCCGGTTGTTGAACGAGGCATCGCCCTCGAAATCGGTGCCTTCGACCAGCGGCAAGCGGTTATCGTCGCGCGCGTAATCGCGTGCGGTGACGGGAAGGCCGTTTTCGTGGAAATAGCCGCCATAGACGGTCAGATTGCCGCGGCCGCCGCCGAAGTCGAACCCGTATCCGGCGGTCAGGTTGAAGCTGTACAGGCTTGTCCCGTCGGACATGCGGTAGTCGGCTTCGAGGAAGCCGCCCTTCATCCCGCCCTTCAGCACTGTATTGACCACGCCTGCCACGGCATCGGCGCCGTAGAGCGCCGATGCGCCGTCGCGCAGCACTTCGATCCGCCGCACGCTTCCCGGTGCAATCTCATTGGTATCGGGCGAGACGACCGGCACCAGCAGTTCGGTCTGGAAACCCGGATGCAGGTTCATGCGGCGACCATTGATCAGCAAGAGCGTGTTGCCAGTGCCAAGATCGCGCAGATTGATCGAGCCGACGTCACCGCGCACGTTGTTCTGGGTTGTGGCGTTCTGCTCGTTGAAGGCGACCGTACCAGCCTGAGGGATGGCGCGGAACATTTCGTCGCCCGACGATGCACCGCTGTTCTCGATCGACTGTTCGTCGATCACGGTGACGGGCAGCACGTCGTTGATCTGGGCGCCCTGGATTTGGGTGCCGGTGACGACGATTTCGGGTTCGGCGGCGCTGACCTCGGCGACATCGGGCGTCGACCCGGGCGCGGGCTGGTCCTGCGCCGCGGCGAGCGTGGAAGCGAGCAGGCTCGTGCTGCCCAGAAGCGCCAGTTTGGCAATGGTTGTGATGCGCATATTGGTGATCCTCCCGATCATTTCTTTTGGGTCATTTGCTTGTCGAGCCATGTGTCAAACAGCGTCGGCCACTGGCTCAAGGTCTGCTCGGGCGTGCCGAGACCCCATCCGTGGCCTCCGTCCGAAAAAATGTGCATTTCCACGTTCGCGCCTGCGCGATTGAGCGCCTCGAACAGCGCAATATTGTGGCCGGGTGGAGTCGTCTGGTCGTCGGCCGAGGAGAACAGGATCATTGGCGGCGCGTCCTTTGACGCATGCGTGTCGAGCGACCACGCCGCCTGTGCCGCGACGCTGGGTTCGCGGCCGACAATCTCGCGCCGGGTACGCGTCGTGTCATAGGGTTTGCGCAACGTGACCACCGGGAACAGCAATGCCGCGAAATCGGGCCGCGCCGACGCCGTTTCGACCTCGTCGTTGCCCGAGTATAATGGTTGGCCCGGCTTCAGCGCAGTGTAGCCGGCCAAATGTCCGCCGGCGGAGAAACCCAGAATGCCTATGCAGTCGGGCCGAATGCCGAATTCGCCGGCACGATGGCGCACGATCTTCATCGCGCGCTGCGCGTCGATAAACGGGGCGGTGGCCTCCCATCCGTCGGCGGGCAGCCGGTGGATCAGTTCGAAGACGGTATAGCCGTTAAGCTGCAACCATTGCGCCGCGGGGGTGCTCTCCTTCCACAGCTGGATGCGGAAATAACCGCCGCCGCCGATGACCACCACCGCCCGGCCGTTCGGATGGTTGGGACGATAGACGCGCAGACGCGGATTGGAGACGTTGGACACTGCACCAAAGCCTGCGCCCTTGTCGCCGATCCGTTCCGGCCCGCTGACGGCGCCCTTCCCGGGCGGTGTGCCAGGCCACAACGGAATTTCGTCAAATTCGTGCGCGTTCAGCACGGCGCCGCCCGGCCAGGTCGATGCGACCAGCAGCGTGGCGGCGCCCGCGATCAGGGTGCGGCGCGCGATCATGCGGTCTCTCCGATCGCCGCTGCTATGCCCTCACTATGGGGTCCGGTGCGCTCGTGATGTTCGATGTCGGCTTCGGGCAGCGGCATTGGCTTGCCCGCCATCGCGGCGGCCAGCCGCTGGGTGTCGAGCGCATTTTCCCATTTGGCAACCACGATTGTGGCGACTGCATTGCCGATGAAATTGGTGAGCGCGCGGCATTCGCTCATGAAGCGGTCGATGCCCAGGATCAGCGCCATTCCGGCCACCGGAACAGAGGGGATGACCGACAATGTCGCCGCGAGGATCACAAAGCCCGCGCCGGTGACCCCCGCCGCGCCCTTTGAGCTGACCATCGCGACCAGCACCAGCGTGAGCTGCTCGCCGAGCGAAAGCTCGATGCCCACCGCCTGCGCGATGAACAGCGCGGCCAGCGTCATATAGATGTTGGTGCCGTCGAGATTGAAGGAATAGCCGGTTGGCACAACCAGCCCGACCACCGTCTTGCGGCAGCCTGCGATCTCCATTTTCTCCATCAGGCTTGGTAGGGCGGCCTCGGACGACGACGTCCCGAGAACGAGCAGAAGTTCCTCGCGCAGATATTTGATCAAGCCAAAGATGGTGAACCCTGCCAGCCGCGCGACAAGACCGAGCACCACGAGAACGAACAACAACGACGTGAGATAGAAGGTCGCGATCAGCGCCGCGAGGCTGGCCAGCGAACCAATTCCGAACTCGCCGATGGTAAAGGCGATCGCCCCGAACGCACCGATCGGGGCGAGCTTCATCAACATGTGGACCAGCTTGAAGATGACTTCGTTGAACGACCCCATCACGTCGAGGACAAGGTCGCTGTGCGGCCTGGTCGTGGCGATCGCGACACCGGACAGGATCGCAACGAGCAGCACCTGGAGAATCGATCCGCTGGTCAAGGCGCTGAACAGCGTCGTAGGTATGATGCCGAGCAGGAAGCCTGACATGGTCTGCTGCTTCGCGGTCTCGGCATATGTCGCAACCGCCGCCGTATCGAGCGATGCAGGGTCGATATTCAGCCCCGCGCCCGGCTGGACGACATTGGCGACCACGAGCCCGATCACGAGCGCGAGGGTGGAGAAGAACAGGAAATAGACGAAGGCCTTGCCGGCGACGCTGCCGACCGCGGTCATATCCTTCATCCCCGCGATGCCGGTGGCGACGGTCACAAAAATCACCGGGGCGATGATCATTTTGACCAACGCGATGAAGCCGTCGCCGATCGGTTTCAGCGAGGCGCCGAAGTCGGGAAACAGATGGCCCACCAGCGCGCCGAGCGCGATCGCGGTCAACACCTGAACATAAAGATGCCGATAAAATGGCAATTTGCGAGCGGGCACGCCCGAATCCCCAGTGGCAGCTGCCAACCCCATCGCCGATCCTCTCCCGTGGCAATTTTTGCCTGGAATCGATTATAATTTGCCGGGAGCCACCGTGAAACGATCAAGCTGTATTTCTAAATATCGTTATTTATCATCTATTTAGGCTAAGCGGTGTTTGAGATTTGTGCGGTTATCCCTACATTCAAGTTGAATATTGTGCGAAAAACCGCACAGTGGACCGATGGCGGGTTGGGCAGAAAAGATCGTTGGTGACCGTCGTTACCTGATTCTGTCGGTTGCGGCGGTGATCGGCATTTTGACCGGATTGGTGCTGTCCGTCGACCGGGTGATGTATGCCCGCGCCCTTGCCGAGGAGAAGGCAGTCGCGGGCGACGATGCAGCCATTCTTGCCGCCGGTCTGCGGAGCGAACTCGACAAGGTCAGCCTGCTGCCGATTACGCTGTCGGGAGACCTGCAGGTCGGCGAAACGCTCGCGCGCGATGCCGACCAGACCCGATTGCTTGATATCCGGCTCGAAAATCTCGCCAAGCGGTCGAGCGCCGCGGCCATCTATGTCATGGACCGGGACGGCCTCACATTGGCGGCGAGTAACTGGAACCTACCGGACAGTTTTGTGGGGTCGAACTATGCCTTTCGCAGCTATTTCCGGGAGGCGTTGAATAACGGAAGCGCCACCGAGTTCGCACTCGGCACCGTCAGTCGCCGGCCGGGGCTGTATATCGCCCATCGGGTCGGTCCGGCGGCCCGACCACTCGGGGTGGTCGCAGTGAAAATCGAGTTCGACGCGCTCGAAGAAAGCTGGCGCAAGGCCACCAACGGCGTTTACGTCACCGATGCAACGGGCGTCGTGCTTTTGGCAACCGACGCCCGATGGCGGTTCCGGCTGACCGGGGAAGGCGTCACGAAAGTGCGCGATGCCGCGCAGGATCGGCAACGCTTTGGGCTGGCGCGGCTCGAGCGCCTGATATTGGCAAAGCCCCGCGGAGCAGCCGAGCGGGCGATCGTCGAAGCGCCATTGTTCGATACCCTGCAGCCGATTTCGCCCGATGGGTGGACGCTGCACTTGCTGGTCGACCCGGGACCCCGCGCAGCCGCCGCGATCGCGAGCGGGCGGCTGGCCATCGCCCTGGCGCTGGCCAGCACGATTGCGCTGGCATTCGCCCTGTTCTTCGTCCGTCGGCGACGCCAGGCGTTGCAGGAGACGGAGATCGCGCAGCGCACGCGGACGCTGCGCGAACAATTGTCCCAGGCGAACCGCCTCGCGACGCTGGGGCAGATTTCAGCCGGAGTTGGTCACGAGATCGGGCAACCGGTTGCGGCGATGCGGGTCTTTGCAGAAAATGGCGAGAAGCTGATCGCGCGCGGGCGCGCCGACGAAGCGTCGGCAAATTTCCGCGAAATCGTCGGACTGGCGGACCGGCTTGGTTTGATTACCGCAGAACTGCGGCGCTTCAGTCGCCGCCAGCCGGCGCCACGGCGTCTGGTCCGGATCGGTGAGATCGTCGACAGCGCGCTCCTTCTGCTCCGCGACCGGATCGCGTCGATGGATGTGGCACTTGATCTGCCGTCGGCACAGGATCTCGATATTGCTGTCGTCGCCGAGCATGTGCGGTTGGAACAGGTGCTGGTCAACCTGCTCCAGAACGCCCTCGATGCCGCGGGCGACGCGGGCGCGATTGCAATCGAAGCGATCCGCGGGGGCGATGAAATCCGGTTGCGCGTTTGCGACAGCGGCCCCGGCATCGGTGCCGACAAGATTGACCAGTTGTTTCAGCCTTTTGCGACGACGAAACCCGACGGTCTGGGGCTGGGGCTCGTCATTTCGCGCGACATCATGCGCGATCTTGGCGGCGATCTTGCTTTTGAACCCGAGGCAAAGCGGACCTGTTTCACCATGATCATTCCGCGCACGAAATGACCGACGACAGCATATCGGTCATCTTTGTCGAGGATGACGACAGCCTCCGGGCAGGGACGCTGCAGGCATTGCAGCTGGAAGGGTTTGCGGTGGCGGCATTTCCCGTCGCGACGGCCGCCTTGCGGGAAATCGATGCGGACTTCGACGGCGTGGTCATCAGCGATGTTCGCCTGCCGACCATGGACGGAATCGAATTCTTTGCCCGGATTCGCGACATTGACCCCGATATTCCCGTTATCTTCACCACCGCGCATGGCGATGTATCGATGGCCGTCGATTCCATGAAGGATGGCGCCGCAGACTTTTTCACCAAGCCCTATGCGATCGAACGGCTCGCGCGCTCGGTGCGCCAGGCGGCCGACCGGCGCAAGCTTTTGCTGGAAAACCGCCGCTTGCGTTCGCAACTGGAAGGAAAGGCGCGCACCGGCTGGATGGGATCGTCGGTGGTAGCCGCCCGTACCGAGCGGATCGTGCGCGAAGTGGCGCAGACCGATGCCGACCTGCTGATCAGCGGCGCACCGGGCACCGGCAAGAGTCACGTCGCACGTCTGGTACATGATCTCAGCCCGCGCCGGAACCGCCCGTTCGTCGTCCTCGATCCCGGCATTTTTGCCAACGAGGAGGCCAATGTCCTGATCTATGGCCGCGACCCGTCGGTCGCGCTGTCGCGGTCGGGGCTGATCGAGCGGGCCAATGGCGGAACGCTGGTCATCGAAGCGCTGGAGGCGATCCCCGCGCGCGATCTGCCCCGCCTGATCAGCCTGGTCGACCAGCGGAATTTCATCGCCCTTGGAGCAGATCGCCCGCGGAATGTCGATATCCGGATAATCGGCACGACCACCCTGTTCCGTCAGGGAAACGACAGCGTGTCGGTCCGCGATCGCGGACTGGAAGATCGGCTGAGCGGCATTACTGTCACATTGCCCCCGCTCGTCGAACGACGCGACGACATTCCCGAACTTTTTCGGATGTTCGTGGCCGATTTCGAACGCAGTCTCGAACGGTCGGCGGATGATCTCAGCGAGATTGAATGGCAGCATCTCGTCAGCCACGATTGGCCCGGCAACCTGCGCGAGCTGCGCACATTTGCGCAGAATTTCGTGCTCGGCCTGACCCGTCTGGCACAGCCCGTCGAGCCGGGAATCACGGGAGCGAGCCTTCAGTCGCTGGTCGCAAATTTTGAACGAACGCTCCTCGAAGATGCGATGCGCCGCTCCGGCGGGAGGGTCGCCGACGTGCAGCGCAGCCTGAACATTCCCCGCAAAACCTTGTACGACAAACTGGCCAAATACGGGCTTCGGGCAAGCAGTTACCGGCCCTAAGCGGTCGACGGAACGGCGACGGCAAGTGCGACCGGCGCCGCCATCGAATTGATCGGCATAAATAAGAGTACGCCCATCAGACGCATGCCCATGTCCGCAACATTCTTACTGCGAGCAGTTTCATTGCCGTGCTGATGCTTGTGGCCATGCCACCGATCAACACCTCGCCTTTGACCAGGAGCAACATCTTCGATGCCGGCATATTTTCGACGATCGATGCGCTTCGTACGCGCCAGCGTGCCTTCGCGAAAGCCGGACGCGACCTCGCCGCAGCAAGCGCGCCGAGGTGCCTCGGGGACAAGCGAACGTAGCACTGCTCGCCGCCGCCGCAGGCGCGATATGGCCCGGAAGCATGGGAGCCGATGATTGCCGAACTCGACATCGTCGATGGCGGCGTTGCGAGCACGAACTGGATTCCTGTTCACTTCGACGCTGACGGAATTGAACATGGCGAGTGGCGCGTCAAAAGCAGCCCGCGGCTCGCAACAGGCCCCTCGGTCGGAATTATTCTCGAACGCATTACCCGCCTGAACAGTGCACTCGGATCATCCGTTCGCTTCGCAATCGCCCAGCCGTGGCGCCAACGCGCTACGTCGGTCAGGATGTCGCCAAACTTGTCTTAAGCCGGACAGTCGCCGAACGATCAACTTTGGTTAGCAATGGGGCACATAAGCCCGCTCTACCTCGTGATTACTGCCCCCGACATGGGCGCGAGCTTTGCGAGAAATCGGTTCTGCGCAGCAAAGGAGACATTCTCCTCTCGCATCGCACGCTGCAAATTTTCGACGAGGGCATTCATATCTCGCGTCCGCACGCCGAGATCCTTGTGCGAAGCGGTCATGTCGCGCCCCGTGTAAGTGCAGCCCGCATTGAGAATATAGCAGAACTGCTCGAACAAGGTCCGTTTCAGTCGAACCATGTCGTGTGACGCGAAGATCGCGGCGATGCGCGGGTCGGCTTCCGACAGTTCGACCGTCCGGTTGGCGATCCGGCGGATGCCTGCCTGACCGCCGAAGGCGTCGGCCATCGCCTCGCCGTCGAACGGCTTCGCTCCCGCATTGCCGTCGCCCTGGACATAGGGATCAACCGGAAACTCGCCGGTAACAGGATCGCGCATTTTTTCCTCGACGCCGAATTCCTTGTCCCAGTCCACCGGCGGCTCGGCGACGGACTGCGTCAGTAGTGCGGCGGCAAGGATAAGCATTGGCGGTCCTCAAAAGGCGAGCTGAGCGGACAGAAATCCGCCACGCTGGTTGTCGAACGTCGCGATCGAACCCAGGTCGACATAGGCGGCGGTGACGGTCAGATTCTTGGTCACCGCATAGGCGGCGAACAGATCCCACCAATCGTCCTCGCGCGCGATGGCGAGATTGTCTGGCTTGGTGCGATATTCGGCGCCAATGACCGCGCGGCGCGACAGCTGATAAGCAACCGATCCCTCGAACTGGAGCGAGTAGTTATTTTCCCCTGCGCTGCCGAAGCCGAGGAGCCCGCCTTGGTTGGCCTTGGTCAGCCGCGCCGTCGTATTGACGAGGACGCTGTGCGAGAGGAACAATTTTGTTGCCGATAGCGTGAAGTCGGTGCCTTGGCCGTTGGCAGCGCCCACCGCGAGAGCGACGGGCGTATCGCTGCTTCGCTTGTGCTCGACGCCCGCTGCGATCTGCGGAACAAGCGGATTGCCATAGACGACATCGCCCGCGATCCGGAGCTTTGCGGCGAGCACATCCTGGTTGAGCATATAGCCCTCGCCGAGCCCGAGCGCGGTTCCCACATCGCGCGTATCGAAGTTCTGGCGCGCATAGCTAAGTTCGACGCGGTCAAAGAGCCCGACCGACAGCCCATAACTCGTCCACCCATAGTCGGGGAGTTCGATGATCGTGCCGTGCGCCGACAAGCCGACGCCGACATCGGTTTCGCGACCGCTGATCGTCGCCCATGTCGCAAGGCCGCCGCCGCTGGTGCCCTCGATCGTCGCGACACCGTTCGTCAGCAACAATTTTCCACCGTCGAGCAGCGCGCTTTCCTGCGCCGCGGCTGGCGAAGCCAAGACGCACGAAAAAGCAAGTCCGGCCAGCAGGCCGCGTATGGGAAGAGGTTGGTCCATAATGGAGACATCACATCAATCGGCTAAGATTGTGTTAACCATGAGCTCCAAATTTTGACGCAAAATTAAATAACTAACCCTAGTTCGGCGCAAATGAAGGGACCAATCATCCTTGCTGCGTTGCTCGGCCCGGGCATATGGATTGCCGCTGCATGGGCTGCGACGCCTGCATCGATGCAGGTCCAGGTCGTTGACGAGCGTGGTGTCCCGGTGCGTGACGCGGTCATCGAACTCGATCCCAGCGGCGGCTGGCGCGGCGGAGCGATCCGCTTTCCGGGGCGTGCCGCCATGGCGCAGAAGAACGTCACCTTCACCCCTGGTACACTCATTGTTGCCAAGGGCGGCAGTGTCGCTTTTCCCAACCTTGATACCGTCCGGCACAGCGTCTTCAGCTTTTCTAAAGCGGCGCGGTTCGAGATCGACCTCTATGGGCGCGATCAGTCGCGATCGCAGGCGTTCCCGGTCGTCGGCACCGTCGCGCTCGGATGCAATATCCACGATCAGATGCGAGGATATATACGCGTGGTCGACACGCCTTATGCCGCCAAAACCGACCAGAACGGTCTTGTCCGCTTGGCGGGTATGGCGGCGGGCACCTATCAGCTGACCATTTGGCACCCACGTGCCCGGACACCCGGGGGAGAGGTCAAGCGCGCCGTCGTTGTCGGCGCTGGAGCGGCCAGCCAGAAGATCGCGTTAAGGCTGCGATGACGTTATCGCTTTCCATCCCGGCGCGCTTTCGTTTTCGATCACTGAAGCTTCGTATCGCGGTCGCCTATGCGGCGCTGTTTGCGCTCGTGCTCGCGGCAGTCGTGCTTCTGGCGGGTAATGGGATTGCGCGTTTCGGCGAGAATAGCGCATCGCGTGATCTGGCCGCGAACGCCCGGGTCTTCGACGAGATCATTGCCTTGCGGGCCCAGCAAATGCGGGGGTCGACCGATATCCTGTCGCGCGACTTTGGGTTTCGAGAGGCTGTGGCAACGCACGACGACGCGACCATCGAAAGCGCACTGCTCAGCCTGCGGCAGCGTTCGCGCAGCGCCGCGGCCTTCGTCGTTGGCCTCGACGGCAGCATCGTCGGTTCGTCGGATGCGGCATTGCCTGCCGTCGAAGATTTGTGGGACGCGCTCGATGCGGGGCAGGAGCGCGGGGTAATTCGGCTTGGCGAAAAACTTGCCCTGGCCGCCGCTTCGCCTGTGGAGACGCCGGATACAATCGGCTGGCTCGTCATGGCCCAGCCGCTCGATGCCGCCGAGATGAAGCGGTTGAGCCGTCTCGCGGCGGTCGATATCGATGCGCGCGTGCTGCCCGCGTCGCGTCTCCCAACCGCGCTTAGCAACGCAACTCTAGGGAATGTTGTCGAAACCGACGACGGCGATCGAATCTTGCATCATGTAACGGCGCTCCCCGCCTTGCAGCAGGGTCTCCGGCCGCGGCTTCTTCTCAACCACTCACTCAGCGAGGCGCTGGCCGAATATTCGGGCCTTCAATGGCTGCTTGCGGCGCTCGCGGCCGCCGGCCTGTCGCTGGTCGTCGTGCTGAGCTGGCGTGTTGCCCGGACCATCACCAGCCCTCTGCGCGCCCTTGACGCCGCGACGCGGCGGCTTGGAGAAGGCAAGGACGCGAAGGTCGAAATTACGTCGGAGGACGAGATCGGAAGGCTCGGTGCGAGCTTCAATACCATGGTTGACGCGATCGCGGAGCGCGAACGGCAGATCACGCACGTTGCGCTCCACGATGGACTAACCAATCTGCCCAATCGCAAATTGTTTGTCGAACAGCTGGACCATGCCTTGCTGCGCCGCCGCGACGATATGCAATTGATGGTCGTTTACGTCGATCTCGACGATTTCAAGGTCGTCAACGATACGCTCGGACACCCCGCCGGAGATGCGCTGCTTCGCAACGTGGCCGCGCATCTTCAGGATGTGCTTGGCGATGCAATTGTCGCGCGACTGGGAGGCGACGAGTTCGCGATTCTGCTCAGTGACCTGCCAGCGACCGAGAATCTGGCGGCTCTGGCCGATCGGCTCCAAGATTGCTTTGATCGCTCGATCGTGATCGACGGTCAGCAGGCAGATGCCTCGGCGAGCCTCGGCATCGCGGTTGCGCCTGCTGATGGGGTCGATGGGATCACCTTGATGAAGAATGCCGACCTTGCGCTTTACCGCGCCAAGCGTGACGGCAAGTCGACATATCAATTCTTCGAACGCTCCCTCGACGAGCAGGCGCGTTATCGGCGACAGATGGAGCTCGACCTCCGTCTAGCCATCCGCGACGGCGGTTTCGAACTCCACTTCCAGCCACTCTACAGCCTCCAGGAGGAGCGGCTCAAGGCGTTCGAGGCGCTCATTCGCTGGCCGCACCCCGAGCGCGGGATGATCAGTCCCGCCGAGTTCATTCCGCTTGCGGAAGAAACGGGTCTCATCGTTCAGATCGGTGAGTGGGTCGTTCGCGAAGCTTGCCGTCAGGCAGCTTCCTGGCCGGGCGATCTCGCGGTGGCGGTCAATATCTCGCCTAAGCAGTTCCTCAGTCCAAATCTGGCGACGGTCGTCTTGTCGGCGCTCGCAACTTCGGGACTTCCCGCGACCCGCCTCGAACTCGAAATCACAGAGAGTATTTTCATTTCCAACGTGGAACGCACGCTCGATGCGCTCCACGGCCTGCGCAAGCTCGGTGTGCGGATTGCGCTCGACGATTTCGGGACCGGCTATTCCTCGCTGAGCTATTTGCGGTCGTTCCCGTTCGACAAGCTGAAAATCGACCAGAGCTTCGTTCGCGACCTAACGGCTGGCGGCAACGCCAACGCGGTGATCCGCGCGATAACGACCTTGGCGGATGCGCTCGGCATGGAGACCTTGGCCGAAGGCGTCGAGGATGAGGCACAGGCCGAAATCCTTCGCCAAGAAGGCTGCCGTCAGATTCAAGGTTATCTGCTCAGCAAGCCGATCGACTCGCGCTTGGTCCGGGGCTTTATCAATGAGATGGAATTTTCCACGAATGCGGAACGGCTGCGGGCGTGAGCATGGCAATTGCCTGATCCTAGCGTTTCATCCTACTTGGCCGACATCATTCAGAACACGGCCACCCGTAGCGCACGCGTCGTGTGCGGGAACTCCCTGCGAGAACTCCGGCATAGCGTACCGCAAGGGCAATTTTCGGATGAGGAACTCACCGGTGATGAAGCAGCCTCCACCGCCGAACTCGATAAAGTTGGCGACGAAGATGGGCCGGACGATTTCAACGCGCACTCACACGCTTCGGTGTCTATTCGATACTCACCTTGGAAGAAAGCTTTGCTGATTGCAGGCAAGGTGGCGTAAGCTATTTCAATTGATCAGAAAAGGTGGTGGACGCACTAGGGCTCGAACCTAGGACCCGCTGATTAAGAGTCAGCTGCTCTACCAACTGAGCTATGCGTCCACTGCCGTTTTCAGGCTATCTTTGCGGCGTGGGCAGAAGCCCTATCTCGCGAAGAGAGCGGCCCACTATCACGCGATTCTGCGGTTGGCAATGACTTTCATCCACATTTTTTTGTCGCTGAGCAGTCGCCTACCGGCGGCGGATCAATGGGTAGGATTTTGAGACAGAGTCTCAGCTTTTCTCACCCCATCTCAGCGCTTTTCACGGGCTTTGTTGCCCAGATGTTGCCCAGCAGAGCTTCGAGAGCCACTGATTCCAGTCACGAAGCAATGCCTGATATTTCTTAACCGGCGGCGGTTGGGGGGCGAACATTGCGCGATGGTGCGGGACGTGGCCACCCTACCACGCCAGCTTTGTCGCGTACCGCTCGCGAAGAAAAACCGGCACGATGATGCCCTATAGGTTGAATGTCGAATTGTTGATCGTCAACATACCAAACGCGAAAGAGAAGAATTGCTCTACCGGTCAAGAAAAATCTAAGTCGTATGCGACTGATTAGAGAAAGTTGGTCTTCTCAATCTGTCTCAACACATATCAATCCAGTTCCGGATGCATTTCTAAAGGACATTTGCACCCATCTCGAAAGAGGGGAGGGAGGGGTGAGGGTAGCCACGAATAATATGGCTCCCTTGATGGAAAGCCCCTGCAATGAAGATGAAATTGACCGCCAAGGCCGTAGAAGCCTTGGCACCGGCAGCCGACGGCAAACGGTATGATGTCATGGACACCGTAATCCCTAACCTCGGTGTGCGAGTTCCGCCGACAGGCAAGAAAGTTTACATCTTTCTTGGACGATTTCCGGGAAGCGCCAATCCCACCCGCCGAAAAATCGGACATGTCGCGATCATGACGCTGGCAGCGGCACGGGATATCGCCAGCGAATGGCAGGACATGATCGCGTCGGGACTGGATCCGCAGCTTCAGGCTGACCACCCAATGAGCGTTTCGCCTTCCGCAAAGGCCGACGATGAAGCTGCGACGGCTTCTGCCTCAGTCGCGTCCAGCGACGATCTGATCACATTCAAGGAGATGGCGGATGTATTCATGCGGCGCCACGTCCGGAAGGAAGGCCAGAAGAACCCGGTGCCTCTTCGGTCTGCTGGCGAAATCGAGCGGGTGCTGAATAGCTATATACTCACCGATCTTGATGGAAATCCGCGCTGGCGCGATCGGGCTTTCGAGAAAACCACTCGCGCAGACGTAACCGAGCTTCTCGACACGGTGGAGGACAATCACGGCACGGCGCAGGCGGATCACGTCCTCGCCATTGTGTCGAAGATGTTCAATTGGCACGCGCTACGAACGGATGATTTTTCGAGCCCGATCATTTCGGGCATGCGGCGAGGCAGCCCCTCGCTCAGCAAGCGCAAGCGCATTCTCGATGACAACGAGATACGCGCGCTTTGGCACTGCACCCGAAAGCCGGGCTCCTTCAATGCGTTCATTCGCGTGGCCTTGCTGACGGCCCAGCGGCGGGCAAAACTGATCGAGATGAAATGGGACGAGCTTGCTCCGAACCGCGACTGGACGATCACGACTGAGGCCCGTGAAAAAGGCAATCCGCTTGTCCTCAATCTTTCACCGCTCGCCTTCGAGGTGATCGACAGCCTGCCAAGGCGCGATGACAATCCGTTCATTTTTACGGGTCGAGGAAAGGGAAAGCGCATCAACGGATTCAGCAAGCCCAAGCTCGCGCTCGATCAGGCAATGGCGGCATATCTGGGCAGGCCCGTTCCGCACTGGGTAATCCACGATCTGCGCAGAACCGCGAAATCGTCGATGATGCGAGCCGGCGTCAGCCGCGAAATCTCGGAACGGGTCCTCGGACATGCCATCGCGGGTGCCGAAGGAATCTACGACCAGTATCAATATTATGACGAGAAGGCGGAGGCGCTGCGGAAACTTGGAGCGCTGATATCCAGGATATTTCTCGCCGACCCCGACGTCGCGGAATAAGCTCAGGTCATCCCGGCGACCAGCCGGGCGCGCGATATCCCGTGGGATCGGCAACCCATTTGCTGACATCCGATTGACGCCAACCCACGCCTTGATCGCTGATCGGCTCCTGGCGCGGGAACGTGCCGCGGCGAATTTTGCGATAGATGGTCGCTCGGCTCAATCCCGTGCGTTGCAGCACCTCAGGCAATCGAACGATCCGGTCGAGGTCTGATGGCCTCATCGGCTCTGCGTCAGAGGGCGCGGCGGGGAATTCGATATGAAGCGGCATCATAAGCCTCATCAATTCGGCTGCCCGCAGTACTACTTTTGGTTCAAACTGCGCGGTTCGCAAGCGAGTGGGCACGCTCGTTCCGCCTTTGATGGGAGTAGCCCAAAGCGCGACCTGCGATCCGAAGCTGAGGCCGCCAATACCGACGCGCCGTGGATCGACGATGCCGTCCGCGGCGAGCGTATCGATGGCGGCCGAGATGCCCGAAAGCGCCAGATCATATTCTCCCTCCGCGTTGGAGAATTTGCCTTGCGCCTTTCGAATGCAGAGAACCGCGATCCCGGCGTCCGCGAGAGGCAGCATCGGGATCTCGTCGCCGACGCCGCCTTTCAGGAAACCGTCGCAATGATAATATTGAATCACGAGCGGGAAGGGCGGCGCTGCGTGCGCTGGACGAAGGAGGATGCCGCTGAACTTTTGCCCGCCGGCGATCGACCAGAACATTGGCGTGGCCTTCGTGGCGATCTTGCGCCGCAGCTCCGCATTGGGGTCGGCGAGGAGTTGCCGAACTCCGCCGCTGTAGTCGATGCGAACGAGCCTCGGCGGCGAGACGGCCGAGGCTTCGGCGCAGACAAGGAAGGCGAGCCCGATCGCGCAGCGTTCGGGATTGAAGGGAGAGAAGGGCGCCCCGTCGGTGACCGCGAGCCGCTCAGGATTTTTACCATTCAGACGCCACAACGAAATTGTCTCTTCGGATCCTGGACTGGCCTCGAAGAGCAAAAGCGCCTTGCCGTCGGGGCGCCAGCCAAGCGCGCGGAGCCGGGGGAACGCACAGGCAGCGATATTGCACATGAGAGGCGGATGGCCGGGCCGCGACACTTCGACCCGAGTTTTGCCCCCATCGCGAACAATCCTTGCTTCCGCGCCATTGGGGGCGATGACATGCTGCCCGATCGCCGATGTTTGCGGCACCGAGGGATAGGGCTGGCCCGAGCCGGGTACCACGGCCGATTTTTCCGTCAGCGGCGTGTCCGCGAGGAGGCGCACGCGTTCAAACCATCCTCCCCGCAGCCGCTGCATCACGCGCTTCCCGTCAACGATCGCGCCGCCGGCGAACGGCTGCATGACGTCGACAGTTGGATCGACGAGCACCCCCTCATCATAGGCCTGCTTTTCCGCCCCCGTGATTTGGGCTCGCGCCGCGCCGACACGATAGATGATGCGGCGACCATCGTCCGCCATCCGGAAATCGACGATATCGGCAGGATCGGAAATCGCGAGCCGGGCCTTGCCGCCCGTCCGCCACGACCAGACACCGACCGCGCCGTCCTGCATCGCAAGAAAATGGAAGCCCTTGGAATCCGCGTCCCATATGGGCGTATTCTCGATCAGGGTGCCGGCAAAGCTGAAACGGGCTGCGCCTCCGTCGGCGACGCGGCGGTGCTCGCCGCCATCGACCCCAATGATATGCCAGCCAAGCACAACACGGTTTTCGGCCACCGAAGGCTCGCTCACCCGATAGGCAACCCAGCGGCCATCGGGCGATAGGGTGACGCCGCTGATGTCGCGCGTCGCCACAATATCCTCGACGGTGACGAGCGGCGTGGCGGCGGCCATCGCCGCCGCCAGCATCACCATGTGACGATCCCCTGCAACGCAATCGTTCGCCCTACAGCGCTCGCCTGCTCGGGGTCATAGCCGAGAACCGAGGTTGCCGTACGGAAGAGGACATAGGGCGGGTCCCGGTCGAAGACATTATTGACGTTGAGCGCCAGACGGAAAGCGCGCCCGCTGGGCGCCGCGGCGATGCGTGCGCCGAGCTGGAGGTCGAATGTCGTCCAGCTCTTCACCTTCTCGGCGGGCGTCGCGGTCTGGTTGCGATAACCCGACATATGGAGCAGCGACAGGCCGCCATCGAAGGGCCCCGCCTCGAAGCCGAAGCGCCCGCGCAGGCGGAGCTTCACGGGATTGCCAAGCGTCCCGACCGCATTGATCGCTGGCGCGCTGCGCGTGACCTGCTGGTCGATGTTGAACAGGCGCGATCCGCCCAGTGAAAGCGTGAGCGCGCCATTGGGAATGGAGTGGCGGTAGGAAGCGTCGAAGTCGAGGCCGCGGATCGTCACCCGCGACAGGTTGAATGTTCGCGCATCGGCGATGACTTCGATATCCGAAGGTCCTACGCCGAGCGGATTTCTGAGGTTCGGATTCGCGAAATAGGCCGCGACCTCCGCCGGGTCGGGCGTCTCGTCGACGAGCTCGCCATAGACATCGCGCCGCGCGAGGAAATTGAAAATATCGAAGGAGGCGCTGGCGATACGGTCGCGATACGCAATGTCGAACCAGGTGGCCGAAAGCCTCAGCCCAGGCAGCGCGACGGGTTCGAGATCGACGCCCGCCGTCCAGCTTGTCGCCTTTTCCGGACCAAGGTCGGGACGGAAACCAAGCAGTGCGAGCGCCAGCGTTTGACCGGTCGGCGATTGGGGATCGGGCAGATAGACGGGCTGGTAGGTCGCATTCGCCGCACCGACCAGTTCGGTAAAGAAGGGCGCCCGGAACGAATGGCCATAGGAGGCCCGGATCGCCACGCCACGAATGGGCGTCCAGCGCAGACCCAGCTTGGGGTTGCTCGTGCTACCGACGTCCGAATAATCCTCATAGCGTCCGGCGAGCGAGAGCTGCAGCGCTCCCGGGAGGCTCGGTCCCGCATCGAAGAGTGGGATCACCAGCTCGCCATAAAGGGCTCGAACCGTGCGCTTGCCCGGGAGCCCGGGCAGGCGCGAGGTGGTTGTGCTATTACCGAAGAGATCGAAAACCGACGTATAGTCGAGGCGTTCGCCGCGAATCTCGGCGCCGGCGGCGAGTTTCACGGTGCCGGCGGGTAGATCGAACAAACTGCCGTCGGCGCGGAACGCCGCGGTCCAGACTCGCGAGCGGACCCGTGAGACGAGGCCGCCGCGAAGACTGTCGATGAGCGCCGGATCATTGACCGCGCCATCGCCGAACACGTTCAGCGCTGTTGCCGGGTCGGAGGATGCAAGCGCCTCGGCGCGCCGCGTGATATGGATAATGTTGATGTCGTCGGCGCGCTCACGCTGCAACCCGTAGCCGCCGCTGAACTCGAGCGACCAGTCACCGACATTGGCGCGTGCTCCGCCCGAGAGGTTGAGCGCGCGCGCTCTGCCGCGCGCGCCCTCGGGTCCGAAATCCGCCGATGGGTCGTAGAACACCGTGACCGGCTGACCGGTTCCGATCGGATCGACATAATAGGGATTGGCACTCGTGACGGTGACGGGAACGGGTCCGAACCGGCGCTGGTTCACACGGTAACGCCGGTCCGCATAAAGACCCCGCGCAAAAAGGGTGATCGCCCCGATCTCCTGTTCGGCTGAGGCATAGAAGCTGAGGCTGCGCTGGCGTGGCAGGATGTCGATGAGCCGCTGCGCGTCGGCGCGATTGAAGCTACCCTCGATAAGATCGGCCGCGGTGAGGCCCCGCCCGTCCTGTCCGGCGGGAATTGCGAAGACGCGGCCATTGGCGGCAAGGATCGACCCCGGATTGGCGAAATTCGACCGAAGGTCGGGGCCGCCCACGGCGCGTAAATCTTCGCTGGTGAAGCGCCGCTTCGTTGCGGGCAGGTTGCCGCGGCTGTAATATTCCGCGGCGAGGACGAGGTGACCGCTGTTCCATGTCTTGCCGAGCAGCTGGGCAATCTGCTTTTCGCTGAAATCGCCGTCCGCCGTCCCGGCGCGCATGCGCGTCTCCGCACCTTCGAAGCGATTGCGGAAGCGAAGGTTGACGACACCCGCCACCGCGTCCGAACCGTAAATGGCCGATGCCCCGTCGGTCAGTATCTCGATACGGTCGATGGCGGACGAAGGGATCAAGGAGAGATCGGTAAACGCACCCCAGGCGCCCCCCATGGCCGGACGAACGCCATCGAACAGGGTGAGGGTGGAGGCGCTGCCAAGACCGCGCAGATTGATCCCCGAGCCGAAGTTGAGATTTGTGTTCGCATTGCCGCGCGCGGTCGCGCCAAATGTCGCCTCGCCAGGGCCGCCCGAGAAATTCTGCGGGATGGTTTGAAGATAATCGGCGAGCGTCGTGCGGCCGCTTTGGTCGAGCGCATCGCGATCCACTATCGTCACGGGTGAGCCGACGGGACCGGCGCCGCGAATGCGCGTGCCGGTGACGATGATCTGGGTGTCATCACCAGTCTGGCGTGCGCGATTTGCCGAACTTTCGGCGAACCTGTCGCCCTTTCCCTCGCGAATGACGAGCGTTCCGTCCACGCTTTCGGCGACAAGTCCGGTGCCGGCAAGAAGCTGCGTCAAAGCCGCATCGGGCGTGAAGGTGCCGCTGACCCGGGCACTTTTCTTGCGCGCCACAATCTCGGAATTCGCAATGACGTCGCGGCCCGAAAGCTCGGAATATTGCCGCAAAGCGTCCGCCAGATCCTGCGGCGCGATGTCATAGCTTTGGTGGCCCGTCTCAGCCGAGGCGGCGGGCACTGCCAGCCCAATCGTCGCAGTTGTCGAAGCCAGGATCGCTGCCAGAAGTCTCACTCTCATCTTTCCCTCCCGCGCGGCCGTGATGGCCGTCTGGAAGGGCGAGACGAGGGCGGCCGATTTATCCCCCCGTTTTTTTCCGGGACAGAATGATGGCTCCGTCACTCTCATGGGCCGAGAGCCCGAAAACCGTGCTGAGCTTGCGCGCGAGCGACGCGCTGTCGGTGACATCGAACCGGCCCGTGACCTCAAGCGATCCGAGCGCGGGGTCAGCCAGCCGGATTGACTTGCTGTTCACCCGGTTTGCTTGATCGATAACCTCGCTGAGCGGCAACTTGTCGGCGACGACCCGCGGTGTTGGTGGGATGTTCGCCACGGGCAGCGTCATCGCCGTGTCGGGCGTCGAGAGAGCGGCGGCGCCGCGTGCCAGATGAAGCGGTTCACTGCCTCGCACCTCGACCGTGTCGCCGGGTTTCAGTCTGACCGTGCGTCCGCCGGGCGCTGTCGATCGCACATCGACCGAGCCGCTGACCAGCCGGATGCTGGGATTGGGTCGCGTGAGATCGACTTCGAAGATGGTGCCGAGTGCGATTATTTCGGAGCCGCCGGCGACGACGCGAAAAGGCCGGGAAGCATCGTGCGCAACCGTGAAACGGGCACGGCCGCCGGTCATGACGACCTCTCTGTCACGCTCCGAAAATCTGGTCTCGATCTTCGCGCTGTCGAGGAGTTCGACCAAGGTGCCGTCGGTCAGGCGAACGGCTTCGCCCTCGACGGACCGGGTCGCGATTTGCGGACCGGTCCCGGCGCGCCCGGCATACCAGGCGCCTCCGACAGCAAGCATGACGACGAGCAGAAATGCCGTTGCCCAGCGCAACTGGTGTGATGCGGAAGGGCGCGGCGCACGCGCCCGGATCCGGCCCGCGACATTGACATCGAGAGCCGCCCAGCGCTTTTCCGCCTCGGCATAGGCCGCGGCATTTTCGGGATCGGCCATCCACGCATCGAACTTCGCGCGATCAGCCGCCGCATCGCTCGCGCGCATGCGCGCGAACCATTTTCCCGCTTGTACCTCGCGGTTCATGACCGCGGACCTTTTACGCGAAGGATTGCCGTCATGGCCTTGGCGATCTGCTTTTCCACGCCCTTTTCGCTCATTCCTGTTGCCGCAGCGATTTCGGCATAGGTCATACCGTCGAACCGGTGCATCAGGAAGATGTCCCGTGTTTTCGGTTTCAGCCGCTCGAGACGATCCTCGACCCGGCGCATCATGTCGCGCGCTTCGAGAGCGGCGTGCGGGTCGGACCCTGAATGCTCGCTATCGTCATATTCATGATGCGCCGAGGCGAAGCGACGCCGGTCGACATGGGCGCGTTCGATGAGCAGGTTGCGTGCCGCACGTGCCAGATAGGCTCCGGGTTTTTCGATCCGCGACACAATATCCGCGCCGCTTGCGGCAAGGCGTTGGAAGCACTCCTGGACCAGATCGCCAACCTCCTGCGAATTCGTCCGTCGGCGCAGGAACCGGGAAAGCTGCGGCTGGTGTTCCTGATACATGGCCTCGATAGCCGCGGTCTTATGCTGGTTGCCCCAGTCGTCGACCTCGAGTTGAATTGCAGGCTCCACTCGCCGGCGCGCCTCGGCAGCCTCTTCGTCATAATCCATTGTCTCGCCTTCCCGGACGGGAGGAAAGGCGGCCCAAAGCCGGGTGTTGAGAACACACTTGAGGCGCGTGCGCCGTCGCCTTTAGCCCGAAGGCTTGTACATACGCGACGGCCACCCGGACAGGATGGCAAACAGGTGTTTTTGCTCAAAGGGTTCTCAAGCCCCGGCATCGCGCCGCCTGCCAGCCCGATGCCCGTTCAGCATAACCGATTGCTTTCCAAGAGCAAGACTTCCGCCGGGCCCGGCGTCATCGGGCCGGGACACTCGGAAAACCAACTGTGATGCGCACGAACCTCTCGCCCGGAATTCAGGAAGGAAAGGGGGAGCCAGAAAGGTGATGGTGGCCGCTCAGGCTGCCGGTTTGGCAGGAGGATCATCATGGCGAGCAACGGGAGCGGGAGTAAGCGGCTGCGGACCGCGCGCCGGGCGATCCGCCGAATGGAGCCGTTCGATCGCGCCATCTTTCTCGCGATTCGGTTCGACAATGCGAGCTATGAGGAATTGGCCGAACGATACGACGTGGGCATTGAAGAGATCGAGAAGGCTTTTGCGCGCGCCATCGATGTCCTGATCACTACGCCGCCTCCGCCGTGGTGGCAGATCTGGCTCTACTGACGGCCGCGCGCTTGACTTCGAGGCGCCACCGTCCTGAAACGGCGTCATGGGAAAATATGATGCGCTGGGCGCCTTCCTCAGGCGATGGAGGGTTCGTCACGATACCGATGGCGTCGAGCTCAGCTATTCGCACATCGAGAGCATCATTGGCGCCGTTCTTCCTCGCGCGGCGTTCGGGGCCGATTGGTGGTCAGCGGTAGCATTTTCGGAATCAGAGCCGCCCCATCGACGTGCCTGGCTCGATGCCGGCTTCGAGGCGGTCGCCAAACCTGCGCACGAATGCGTCTATTTCCGCAGGCGAAGCTGCAGCCAATAGATAGGAAGATGGCTGCCCAAGCGCCGTCACGTAATCATGGTTGAATGTCCATAATATTCCTCTATATTATGACAGGCGCGAGGTTTTTATGAACAAACAAACGACCCTGAATGTCCGTATTGGCGGCGCGCTGAGCGATTTCGTTGCGACCAATGTTGGCGACGACGGATCCTATGAGAATGTCAGCGAATATGTCCGCGATCTCATTCGGCGTGACAAGGAGCGCGCGGAAGCGGAGCAGTTCGCCCGGTTGAAGGCGGAGTTGCATCGGGCCTTCGCCGCGCCGGACTCAGACTTCATGCCTCTCGATGCCGATGCGGTGATCGGTCGGGCGCGCCGGAACTGACGATGGCAGAATTCCGGGTTTCCGCGATCGCCGGGCAGCGGCTCGACGAAATCTATGCTTATACGCGAGAGAAGTGGGGAGATGCGCAGGCAGAAGCCTATGTGCGGGGTCTCTTCGACTGCTTTGGTCGGATCGCCAGGCGGGAAGTTCTTTGGCGGGCTATTCCGGCAGAATTCGGTGTTGATGGCTATTACGGCAAGTGCGAGCATCACTATGTCTATTGGCGCTTGCTCGGCGATGGAACGGTGGGCATCGTTACGGTCCTTCACGAACGCATGCATCAGATGGATCGTTTCCGCGACGACAGCGCGGCATAAGGGGCTGGGGCAGTTGCGAAGCGCAGGGCGAGAATGAAAACAGAAATCGACCACCTTCCAGCAAAACAGCAGGGCGAACTCGAACGCATCAAGGCGGTGCTGATGGAGGAGTTCGCGCGGTCGATCGAGCGCGCGACGCAGCCTGGCAAGCGCAACGGCAAGATACTGAAGATCATCCTATTTGGCAGCTATGCCCGCGACGACTGGGTCGATGAGCCGGAGAACGGTTATCAGTCCGATTTCGACCTGCTGATCATCGTGAGCCATGAGGATCTCACCGATATCTCCGACCATTGGTATATTGCCGAGGATAAGATCCTCCGCGACCCTGAGGTCGGGCGGACTCTGAACATCATCGTCCATACGCTCGCCGACGTGAACCGCGCGCTCAGCCGCGGCGAGTATTTCTGGGTCGACATCATCCGCGACGGCATTTTGATTTACGATTTGCCCAATCATCCCTTGGCAACGCCGAAGCCGCTAACGCCAGTCGATGCCTATGAAATGGCACTAGGATATTTCTCGGTAAATTTTGCAGAGGCCGGGCGCAGATTGGAAGCGTTTGATTTCGAGTTTGGTAAAGCCATGCAAGACGGGGGATGGCTGAAGGGAGCGGCATTCGCGTTGCATCAGGCCGTTGAGCGGCTTTACGGGTGCTATTTGCTCACAAACACGTTCTATTTCCCGCGCTCGCACAATATCAAATTCCTGCGGTCGCTTGCAGAGGATCGCGAGCCGCGCCTGGTCAAAGCCTGGCCCCGCGACAGCAAGATCGACCGCCGCCGCTTCGAATTGCTGAAACGCGCATACGTTGAGGCTCGATATTCGGCCGCCTACGAAATCAGCGCTGCCGACCTCGAAGCGCTTGCAGGGTCGGCCGAAAGATTGCGCGCAATCGTCGAGGCGGTCTGCAGTGCACATGTCGCTGATCTGAAGAAGGCTGCAGGAAGCAGCTAAATTCCTGGTTCGTTGCCGGTGAACAGTTTCAGGAATTCTCGAACTGTGACGATCTGTGCCCCGGCATGGCGTTCCAAGCTCAGCAAGTCGGCCTTGTCGCCCGTGATCAGATATGCGGCTTTCGCCGCTTCGATCATTGCCAGCAGATAATTGTCCCATGGATCGCGGCTGACAGAAACGTCGGGCAGGTCATGCGCCATTATGGCAGCACCCTTCAATTCGTTGACCAGGCGTCCGGCGACTGAAGGATTTAGCCGGGCGCGGATTTTGGGATAGCGAGTGACGCGCCGAAGTTCTTCCAGTTGTTCGGCAGATGTGATCAGCGCGACCCTGCCCTGACGCCATAAGGCAATCATCTGGAAGGGCAGCGACCGTTCATGCAGCAGGGCGCTGACAAGCACATTGGTATCGATAATGACGCGCATGCGTCAGTTCCGACGTGCGTCGGCAACCGCTTCGTCGATCAGGCTATCCATCTCGTCCGGTGACAGGTCATCGAAACCGGCACGGGCCTCCGCTAACGTCAGGTCGAGCAGGCGCCATTTCACCGATTCTTCGATAAAGCGCGACAGATCGCCCTTTTTCATCCCGCGCTGTGCCAGATAGGTTCTGACATCGATGTCGGTTTCCGGCGCGACATTCACCGTCCAGCGGGTCACTTCGCCCATCGTCTATAGATCCTTATAGTCTGTTAAGTGGTTATACGCTTATCAGCTTTAGTGCCGTTCATCAACCTGCCAGCCAGCCGGGCGGTTTTAACGACCGCAATCAAACGTCTCGCAACCTCTTCATAAGCAAATGGGAGGCTCGATTTTGGCGGTGCCAATTTTCGAGCCTCTGCAAGACACGCATCGGGCCGCAGCTTTCGTCTGCGGCGTCTGCCTATCTGGCTTCTCGCGTCCGCCAACGCAGGGGCCTTGTCAGGGCGCATGTCGGATGTCGCGGCACATCAAGATGATCCGGCTTTCGATGTCGAAGCCCTCCGTCTGCGTTTTTGCCGCGAACTGCTCATGGAGCGGCGTATAATGGACCGCTATATCCAGGAAATCAGTCTGAGCCCTGCAAGCTGGATCATCTTGCTCGAGCTTTATTCAGCCGATGCCGCCAGCAGACGACTGTCCGTATCCAGCCTTGGCTATGCGAGCGGCGTTTCGATCGCAACGGCGGGTCGGCTGACCCAAAGTCTCGAAGCGCGCGCGATCGTCGTACGCCAACGAGATCCGCACGATGCGCGGCGAACAAACGTGGCGCTTTCGGCGCGGGGGCGGGCCACTCTTCGCTGCATTTTCGACGATTGCGTGGCAAGCCGAGCCGCAGCGCTGTTCGTGAAGAATTAGCCCTCGTTCCGCTCATCGGAAACGGGAGGGGTGAGGGGGCGTAGCGGACAAAGCCGTTTGAACATTGGAAAGGGGCGTAAATGTCGCCTGCGATCCATCGATGAAATTCGTTCGATTTCACCACCACTCCGAATTCCCATTGATCGCCGTCCATGGTACATTCGAATGCGAGGAAAGCCATGCAGAACAAGCCCTCGTCAATACTGCCGAAGCCGGAAGCTTCGCCGCCCGCTGCGGCCGATTGGCTGTGGCGCCCGTGGTATGCCAAGCTCTGGTGGGCGGCGATCCCGACCTATTGGGCGGCGGCGGCGGCCTCGTTGAAGGTCCCGGCGCTGCGGGCGTTTTTCGAGAGCGCTTTCGCCGGCTATCTGAACGTCCTCTTCTTTCCGTTCACCGCGCTGCTCGTGCTTGGTTTCGGTTTTGTCCGAGCCTGGCTGAATAGGCCGGCAACCAACGAGTGGGAGCCTTTGACCGCTGCGGAGATCGAGGAATTCGAAGAAATGGAGATATTTCGGGACGACTGGCCAGTCCGGCGACCGGGGCAACCTGACCCCGCTTTCGATATCTATGACCCGCGATCGGGTATCCTTTACGTCGGCAACCCGAATGGCATCAACAGCGGCAACGCTTTCTAGCGTTTCTTATCGTTGTTATCGCCGTCGAATGGACCATTGGCGAGATCGGTGGAGAACCGGCCTTTGCTCAGGATTGAAGACTGCTCATACGAGGTCAACGGGGCCGTGACGTCCGCCGTTCCCCGCGCGGAATCGGCTTGCCCCAGATAGCGGTTCCGTAGTCCCTCCGGCCCGAGCAACTGGCGGTTCAACTCTTGGGTGAAAGTCGCTTCGGGAGTCGCTGAACGCGCAGCAGCGCGTTCGGATGCCGCGATGACTCCGCGAACATCATAGTTCACGATATCAAGAGCGGCCTGAGCGTTCTCGGAGCTTATTCCCACATCGTTGCTCGAAAGCCCAAGCCTTCCACTAACGATTCCTGACGTCTGTTTCCCGCGGCTGGCACCTCCTTTGGCTCGAGCACTCCGAGAGGCATAATCCGTGCTTTGCGAACTGGCTCCGATCTCGCCGCCGACCGTCGTCCCCATGGTGATCTGATCCACCGCCTGTCGCGATATCGAACGCTGCCAACCCGTCTGCGCCATGATTGCCGACACATCGCGCTGCAACGTATCGGCCACCTGCGGATTAAGCCGCCACTCGCCATTGCGATCCATCTCGAACCCGCCTTTGAGCCAGTTCGCCATCATGGCCTGACCCTGTTCGCTGCTCAGCATATTCTCGATCGTGTCGGGTCCGGCCTGCTTTCCGGCTTCATATTTGGTGCTGGTATCGCTGCGCGCCGATTGCGAGAAGCCGGTGCTGCTCGATACGAGCAGGTCGTTGTCCGCGAAGCTGAACCGCGCACGGCCACCCTCGGCGATCGCCCCATACTGGCTGTCGTTGATAAGCCCCGCCGCGCGAAGCTGGCGCGCAACGTCGGGCGACACGTTGAGATTGAGGTCGCCATTCTGGGCCATCGCGAGCTCGCGTTTCGTCATGTTGATGCCCTCGCTGCGCAGCAGGCCTTGCATGCGGGTGATGGCCAGCGCGGCGAGCGAGAGCAGGGCAGGGCGCATCACAGCAGCTTCTCCATCCGCTTGAGGTCGCCGATCGGGACGGGGCCGTAATAGCGGCTGTCGAACCCGCTCGGATGGTGCGAGCCGACATAGATGGTGCCGGGCGGGATGAGCCCGTTGTCGGGCCGCCAATGCTCGAGGCGCTGGCCGTTCCGTCCGAACGGCTTGCTGATGCCGAGCAGCTTGCCCTCGCAGAAATACCAGCCGTCGAGTGCGTTCGGTTCGAAGGTCGATGGCTTCTCGATCAGGCTGATCCGCTCGCCCGGAAAGCAGAGCGCGAACTTGGTGACATTGACCGGCTTCGGTCCCGCGAGCGGATGCGACAGCGTGAACATGACGAGGTCGCCCTTGGCGATCGGCCCCGGCGCGGCGCGCACGGCCCAGGCATCGATCGACGGCGACATCACCCAGGTGACCTGCGCCATCGCCCAGCAGGCGATAAGGCCCGAGGGAATGACGATCGCGCAAGCCTTCCAGAGTCGACCGGGCCGCGCGGGCTCGCCGAGCCCTTCGCCACCGAGCGCGACCGCCGCGCGGCGCGGCAGGCCCTTGAGGCCAATGGCAAGCCGCTTACCGGCCTTCCAGACGTGACTGAGCATCGCGCACTTCCTCCTTTCCGCCGAGACGGGCAATTTCTTCGAGCAGGCCGGACAGCGCAGCATCGCCGTAAACGACATGGGAAGTGCGGGGGCTCTCGTCCTCGCGCTCGCAATAGGGGAGCGCCGGATCGCCCGGGATCATCGCGAGCGCGGGCACGCGGGCGATGCCATGCTGGCGGAAGACCAGCGGATCGACGATCACTTGGACGTCGCGCATCACGCAGGCCGGGCCTTCGCAGCCGGGATCGAGCCGCAGCATCTCGGCGGTGAGCTTCGCCATCGGCGCGACCTTGGTCATGCCGCCCGGCATGCCGCGAAACGCGATCACGCCGCGCGCCTTCTCGATCTGCGCGGCATAGGTTCTGAGGGTTCCCGTCGGCATCGACGAGGACACGAACAGGACCGGCACCCAACCCTTGGTCGCATGCGTCGGCCCCGCATCGGCGATGGCCTTCATGTCGGGCGCCTCGAGGCCGAGCGCCTGGCCGAGCCGTTTCGCCATCGCCTCGCGCTCGGCGGCGAACCGGTCCCTGCCGACATCGAGCGCTTCGCGGGCGCGGGCTTCCATGGCCGGTGACTTGGCGCGACCGCGCAGGGCTTCGAAGGCGCGGCGGCGCTCGGCCTCGGTCGGCTCCGGCAACCCCGATGGACCGTGCACAGGCTCGACCTTGCGCCGCGAGACAGCGCCGCGCAGCCGGTCCATTGCGGCATCGCCTTCGCGTTCGATCTCACTTCGCGCCGACGGAGGCGGTGGCTCGTCGGTCCCGGGCGTGATCTGCGCGGTCACTGGGAGAGCGATCGCCGCGCCAGCGAACGCGAGCAGCGCGGGAAGGCGCGGCCTAGCGGCCGATGGCCTGCATATAGGCATCGATGCGATCCTTCATGTCGATTTGGATGTCGGCCTGCGCGCGAGCCTCGATCTCATTGTAATATTCGGACAGGTCCATCCGGCTGAAATCGAGCGCCTGAAACTCTTCCGGCGTGAAGCCGCGGCAGTTGCCGGCAGCCACCAGGGCTGTGGCGGGCAGACCGGGCCGATTCCGGGCTGCGCGCAAGGCGATCAGTTGGCGCCGGGGTCGGCGCCATGTCAGGGTGCGCCGGAACCGGCGCCGGGTCAGGGCGTCGAAATGCCGGCACAGCAAATCGCTTTCTCGAAGAGCATGAACTGGGCGTTGTCCTTGCCGGGCGCATGCTTGCCCGAGGTCCAGAGCGCGCCCGGTCGGCCGATGTTGACGCACTTGCCGCCCTTCACCGGCTCCATGAGCTGGAGCTTGTAACGGCTCTTGGTCCAGATCGGCTGGGGCTTGAACGAGCAGCCGTCAGCCGAGTGGATGGTGAGCGCGCCCATGCGCCCCATCATGAAGGTGCCGCGCGCGGCAAGGCCCGCCCAGGCCTCGACGCGGTCGCCCATGTGGATGTCGCCGGCGACCGGATAGGTCGAGCCCCAGCTTCCCATGCACCAGAAAAGCGGGTCGACGACCTTGCCTGCAGCGGCCGCGGCGCTATCCGCCATGCAGGCGAGTCCCGCAGCGGGGTTACCGAAGAGAATCCCCTCGGGCTGGATGATCGCACCAAGCGTCCCTGACTGCCAGGTCGGAAGGACTTCGGTCATCATCGCGACGTCGAACCCGTCCTCCTCGATGCATGGCAGATCGGTGAACATGTCGAGCATCTTCCAGACCGGCGCCTGGTAATAATGCATCTGCGCGAAGAGCTTGGTGGTGTTGGTGCCGTCGGCGATCGACGACTGGCTGCCCTGCAGCTTCCCGCCGGTAGGCATGATATCGACCCCAAGCGCCATCATGCAGCCGGGCTCGGTCACGACGTCGATCATGCGATTGGGCGTCCAGAAGCTCACCTTCACGCCGAACCAGAAGCTCGCGTCCTTGCGGCAGGCGCATAAAGGCTTGGAGGCCGATTGCGCGTCGAGCGCCTTGTCGAGCTTGTCGTAGGAGCCGACGCGCACGCCGCCGATCGTGATCGGGAAGATGCAGTTCCAGCGAACCTTGGTGATGGGATTGAAGATCGTGTCGTTGGGGCATTTGGAGGCATTGGCTGGCGTGGCGGGGAGCGCGATCCCTGCGAGGAATACGGCTGCCAGCGCGCCGAACTTAAGCCGTTCCTTCCGCGCGGCGCCCGCGCCGCGCGGCTCGGTGCCCGACGGTGCGTTGAAACGGAGGGGGCGAGCAAACATAGGATCTCCGTTGCGCCGCTCGGGGACGCCTGAGGGTCAGCTAAATGTGGAAAGGCGGCGTTCGATCCGGCGATCTGGCGGTATCTCGGCCCTGTCCAAAAACAGGAATGCCGAGGTGGTCGCCGCGGAACAACGGGTGGGGCGCGGGCGTGCCTACGAGAGGCGCGGATGTTCCGCATTTGCCGGCGGAGGCTTCGGGAATCCCCGCGAACTATCCGGACTAACGACGAGTGACGATCCGCTCGAACTGGCGCCTCAGCGGTGATCACCCAGCGCGCATCGATCGTCGGCGGCCTGGAAGCCGCGTCGCTCTGGTTAGTATTTCACGAGATTGGCGTGCCGGCGCAGGAATGTCTTGTTCTCGCGGCTGTCGTCGCAATAGGTGGGAAGGTCATGACCTTCCCGGCGACTCACAAGACCTCCCGCGTCATCCTCGCGAAGCCGCGTGCGATTTTTCGTACGCTGCTCGACCCCGAGACGATTCCGGCATGGCGGTTGCCGAACGGTGTGACGGCTCGGATCGAACATTTCGACTCTCACGCGGGCGGTGCTTATCGCATTGCATTTCAGCAATCGCTGGAAGGGGCGGAACCGAACGGATCGAGCAACCTCGCGGGTGTCGTCGACGGCAGGTTCGCGGAGATTCTTCCCGACGAGCGGATAGTCGAGAGTGTCCGCTTCGACATCACTAACCCTCCCTTGCAGGGAGAATTGTCCATCACGACCATGCTCGAGCAGGTCAAGGACGGGACGAAGGTGACGATGGCGATAGAGGACAACCTGTCCGGGATCAGCGAAGGCGATTTTCGCGCCGGGATGGATATGATGCTCAAGAAGCTTGCGAATTTCGTCGAATAACGATTCATAAAAAATGACGCCCGCCGGCCGAGACCGAGCGGGCGTCAAGATGAAGATCCCTGTCCTCGTTGCCGAGAGAGAGCTCTCCTGGGTCGCGGTGCCGGATTATGCGCTCGGATCGATTCGAGATTGTATGAAAGCGCCAAAAGGCCAGGACGCGAAATATTGTTCCATTCGCCGTAGAGGCACTGGCCAATCGCTGCGACGGGCTCGCCGTCTATTTAATCGAACCTCGACGCTCGATCTCAAACTCCCGCAGCTCGAGCTTCTGACCGATCTGCTCGACGATGACCGGCGCGACGGTCAGCCCGAGACGATCCTTCACCCGCTCTTCGAGGATGAACAGCGGTCGCTGCACCTTCTCACCGAGCGCAATCGGATCAACTGACGTCCCCTCTCCCCCGGCCAGCAATATCCAGTCGATCGGGCGGGCTTGCATAATCGCCCAGCCGATATCACGCGGATGCACGACCACGAGCCGCTGCGGCAGCGATACATAGGCGAGGGGATTGAAGGTATAGCCCTTGGGATAGAGGAGCTTGCCATCAGGCAGGCGGATTTCGAATTCGAGCGTGTGAAAAGGGATGACGGTGCGTCGCCGATCCGCAGCCGCGATGCCGAGGGTCGCCGATTTCATCGCGCTCCAGCCTTCCCGCGGCCCGAACCGCGCGGCGATATTCGGCGGCTGCCGCGCGGCGCGCGCCTCGATCTCGGCGAGAGCATCGGGCTCGGCGATCAGCCAGGTCCGGCCAATGGTCGACGTCTGCCCGTGCGCTGACGCGGCCATGCAAATCGCGGCGATGACGAGTCCGATCGTTGTGCCGAACTGCCAGGCCGCGAGCCGGACACGCTGAGCATCATGCTCCATGATGTTTTCTCCACCTGTCCTTCGGATCGGTCGCGCCTTCGCCGATGGCCGCGCCGATGAAGCAGCCAAGGGTCAGCAGCCCCAGTAGAATGATCAGCGACCGCGGCGATGGCATGTCCGCGGGCGCGGCGAGCAGGATGGCCGCCTGCACCACGCCGAAGAGGAGTCCTGAGACCGCGAGACGGATGACGCCCCGCGAGGGCGCGTTCGAGAAGATGCCATTCACCGCCGTCTCCCGCGCCACCGAATCATCAATCCGCTCGCGAGGCTCGAAAGCCAGATCAGCAGCATCCCGCTTGCGAAGCAGGCGATGCCGACGGTCACCGACGCCTGAACAACGATGTTCGTCGGCTGATCGATGAGCAACCCCGCGATCAGCACCAGGCCCGACATCATCACCGTCTCGATCGCAACGAGACGAAAGCGCCAGTAGAAGGCCCGGCGTTCGGCTTCTGCCGCGACAGCCGCCTCGAAGCGTGTGCGGTCGCCCGGTAGCATCGTGTCGAGATCCAACCCGAGTTGATCGGCGTGGCTCCCGCTCCGTCTCATGTCATGCGTCCCAGCTCGGTCGAGGGCGAAGGCTGGTCGCCGAGAATTTCCCTCGGATCCACGCCCGCCAGTTCGCACACTGCTTCGAGCGGCGAACGGCCCGCGCGCATCCGGCGCATCGATGAGACCCTGGAGTTCGCGATAGACGCTGTCGCGGTAACCCGCATAAGCTGCAGCATCATTGCGATCGCGGCGCGGGGCGCGGATGTCTTTTTCCTTCAGCAGCGCCTTGTCACGCGTCACCGCCGGGTCGGAGCGCGATGCCCGGCCAGCGGCCGCATCTTCATAGGCCCTCTCGGGATGGATGCACTGGCCGTGATCGTCATTCTTGCAACTGAATGTCTCGCTGTAGGGAGACATGGCAGAACCCAGCGCGGCACACCCCGACAGAGGTATGAGAAGAGAAAGCGTGATCCCGCTGCGGATCAGGTGATGGCGGCTAGGAAAATCGAACATGGACAATCCTTTGAGATCGAGAGGGTGCATCAAAACTTGCTCCCGGCCGTCGGTTTGATTTCGAGCGTGACGCCCTCCTGGATGACGACCACGACGTCTTTTGCGGCCCCGACCTCGACGATCGGCCCCGCCTGTCGCGCGAGATCGAGGTAGAAATCCGTCAGCTTGTCGGAGGATTTCGAAAGCCCGCCTGCGATCCCGGCCTTGGCGGCGTCGCCCGCATCGAGCGACCGCACCGAGCCAAGCGCCGAGGTCGAGACCTCGCCGACGGTATTCTCGACCGTCTGGCTGATGCCGCTGATCGTGCCCGCGATGAAGGCGCGCGCGAGGCTCGCCCCGGCGCGCGTCACGACCTTGCCGCTCAGACCCTTCTTGCCGTCGGTATCGACGAAAAAGCCTTTGATCGGCTGATCGACGACCGATCGTTCGTCGAAATCGACGCAGGAAAGCGACACAAGCTGGACCTCGACTCGCTCTTTCGCGAGGCTCCCCGTCGCATTGCCGATGACGAAGCAGCCCGACAGATTGGCTTTGACGTCATTGGGTAGCACGGCGGGTGCCTGCACGCGGGCAATCAGCGGCTCGGGGTTCGAGGTCGCATCGCGGCTCGCGAGCGCGTCGATCCCGGTCAGCAGCCGCGCCTTCATGAAACCAGGCGGCAAATAGATCGTCCGGGTCTTTTTTTTAGCGCCGCCCGGCGCAGCCTTTCCGTCGGCGGCAGCAGCGGCACCGGGCGCAGACACAGCGGCACCGATCGCGCCCACGGTCTTTTCGACGGGAGGTGCAGGCGGGGCAGGGGGCGCGGCGGGCGGCATCGGCGGCGCCGGAATCTCGCCCGCCATGCCTTCAGCTTCGCCGGGCTCCGGCGGGTATTCCGGAACGGCGCCGGGGAGCGCGGGTGGCAGACCCGGATCGCCGTCGAGAGACGAGGCGGGCTTGCTGCCGGGGATGCCCTCCGCGGCCTTGGCCGCCCAGTAGCGGTCGAGCGCACGGCAATAGGGGCAATCGGGATCGGTGAACTCGATGACGGTCGGCGCATTTTCGGGGCCGATCGCGAAGGCAAGGGCGGTGTCGATCGCCTTCAGTCGCTTCGCGGTCCCGGCTTCCTGCGCCAGAGCGGTCAGATTGACCCCGTTCTTGTCGAAGATTGACGCGAACAGGAGGTGCTCGCTCTCGGGCGCGTAATAGACGATGCGGCCACCAGCGCTCGCTTGGAAGATTGGGCCTTTCACGGGCGCCGGTCCGAAATCCTCGAACTGGAGATTGGTGAAGCTCTGCTGGAGCTGTTGTTCTGCGTCGGCAGCAGCTTTGGCCAGCGTCATGCCCTCGCTCAGATCCTGCGCCTTGGCTGCAGGGCTGACGCTAAGAAGCGCCGCAGTAAGCGAAATGCGCGCAGCGGAAATGAGGCGCGAAGACCACTTGTCGGAAAAATTGTTTGGCATGGGTCCTCCCTCAGCGCGGTGTGCGCCATTCGCCATCAATCGGAGCGGGACCCGTCATGAGAACATCATGGCGCCGTGACCGCTGTCGGTGTGGGGAGTGGATCGCGGTTACGGCGCGGCGGGACAAGGCAGGCGGCACCTTCGTGCCCATAGCAGGCAGGAGCGTGCAAAATGGTCCCGCCGCTGAGCCCGACCAATTCTAAGTCGAACGCGAGCTAGGCGATCCTAATCTGGCGACAAGCTGAACGAAACTTTCGGTCTGCAATCAGTTCCCGTTGCCTGGGTGCCAAGGGCTAGTCAGCATTGCATCTGCCGAACGCATTCGACGCTTAGCCATTTCGGTCGGGAATTATGATGACGATCTCAACCACCAGTCACGACGCGCTACTGATGCAACTGAAGGAATCGTCGGGTCGACGGATTGAGGGAGAACGACGGCGTCAGTTTCTCTCGCAACGGCAGTTCTCAATGCGGGTTCGTATTAGCATTCGCTGGCTGCGCGAAATTGAGAGTGGCAATCCCGCCGTGAAGTTGGACGATTACTTGCGCTGCGGCGCTGCGCTCGGACTGGCGCCAAGCCACATTTTTATCCCGCTGCTTTTTCACGCGCATGGCAAGCCATTGTCGGTCGATGCGTCACATCATAATCAGGCTTATCTAGAATATCGCTTCATCCGTCTGATCGCGCGGCACCTACAGGGATAGAGGGCAACACTTTGACAGCACCAAATTACCCACGGGTTGCTTCCATTTGAGGTGCATCTCCGACGGGGCTAGAAAAAGCCCTGGATAGGCGAAACATACGTCGAAGCATTGATGCGATCATCATCCACCGCGTGCCATAGGAGATTGATCAATGTGGCGCATCGTCAGTGCTTGTCGCATGGCAATAGGTCACACGATGGCTGCGCCAGCGACGCGGCGTCTAGAATGCAAAATCGGTACCGCCTTCCTGTCCGCAACGACGTGCCGAGCGGCACAATGACCGGCGAAGCTTCGCGTGGCGACGATTGTCAGTTCATCACGGTTGACGACTTCGCCCGGATCGCAAAATTGTCGAGGCGAACTATTGACCGTTATAGGCGAGACCGTCCCACCAATTTTCCTCGCGAATATGACATGAGCCGGGGCAAGATACCGAGGCCCCGGTTCAAGCTCGCCGACGTGCTCGCGTGGATGGACACGCGCGCGCTCTGGTGAGGCGCGAGAATTTCTGTGAGCTGTCGGAATGAGACAGCAAACGGTGCCGCGGCGGAGCGCGGTTTTGTGGGTCTTTCGGCCTGTCTGCATTTTTCGACACGCGGATTCATCATACGCCGGTCGGACGTGGCGCCTGATCCAAGGCTGTTTATGTTCTGGACTCTACCTGAGGATTAGTGTTCGCCGGGGTCGAGCCAGCGCGCTTGCGAGGATCCTCTTGGAACCAGGACGGTCGAAAACGCACGCGGGGTTGTCGTCATCGTCACGGCCTCGCTCACGCCCCGATAGGGTCCAAGCGCTGTATCCGCCTCGAAAAGAAGAGGGTCGAGGAGTGCGTGCGGACCCCCGGTGCCAGCGGTGGCCCGGGCGAAACCCTTGTCGAACACACCGAGCGAAAGCAGCCACAGGGCCGCCCGGGTCAACGAGACATGGACCTTCCACGAGCCGCCGATCGTTGCGCGGCGATGGAGCGCGGCCATCGCCCCTGTGGCAGCGAGCCAGCCGACCAGATAGTCGTTGACGATCACGGTCGGCGGCAAAGCGGCCTTGTCCGGCGCCCCTTCGATACACAGCATTCCCGTCACCGCTCCGGCCACCTGGTCGAAGCCCGGCCGATTTTCCCAAGGGCCATGCTCGCCGTGCGTGCTGATCGAGACATGGACGATCCCCGGCCGGCGGACCGCCGCCGATTCTGGGTCGAGGCCGATCGATGCGAGATATCCGGGGCGCCGGTTTGCGAAAAAGATATCGGCGCCTTCCAGCAGGTCCGCGAGCCTGGCCGATCCCGCGTCGCTGCGCGGATCGAGACGGATCGAGCGCAGGCCGACGTTTGCGGTGCAATAGAGCGCTTCCTGTTCATATTCATTGGGTCGCCAGATATTGAGGACGTCCGCGCCGAGCGACGCGAGCGAGCGGCCGCAGCCCGCGCCCGCTATGACATGGCCCATGCCAAGCGCCCTGATCCCCGACAGCGGCTGAAGCCCCGCGGGGGGCAGGGGCCGGACCGGGGCATCGCCGATCTGCTCGATCGAGATCAGCGGCTGGTCGAGAAGATAGTCGGCAACCGCCTCGTCGAGGAATTCCTCGAGCGTGCGGACCTTGCAAAGCACGAGCCCCTCGTCCTCGAACATCGTCTCCAGCTCGTCAGCCGTGTAATTCGCGATGGCCTTTGCGATCGATTTGGGATTGTCCGCGCAATCCAGCAACGCCAGCATCCTTGTGCGGAGCTGCGGATAGAGATTGGCCGGAAGCACCTCGCGTCCGTCGGATGTGCGATAGAACATCAGGAAGTTTCGCACGGTCGCATCCTCTATCTGCGGAGGATGGCCGTTGAGCAGTTCCCAGCGGCGCTCGGTACTTGGCGCCAGCCGTCGCAAGGCATGGGCGAGCTCGATTCCGATATCCTGTCCCGGGCCGCCGCGGAGCCGGTGAAGCGCCGCCGCGACGATCGATTGCTGCACCAGCCCGAGCGCCGCGCCGCCGCCGAGCCGGATCGTGCTGGGCATGATCGGGTCGGCGCCCGCGAAGGTTACATGGCCGCCGGCGTCCGCCGGGGAAAATCCGATTTCCTTCAGCATTGCCGCGAGTGCATCGTGAATGTCGAACGTCGCGTCGGTCGCCGGTGAGGCGACCGCCTGTGCCAGTCTGCCGCGAAGCGCCATGATCAGGCCGCGGTCCGCTGGGCATGCGCGACGATGACGGTGCGCGCGCGGGCAAATTCACCCAGCGCCTTGCCGACCTGGTCGAGGCCGATATTTCCGGACCCGCTGACGCCGAAATATCCCTTCAGGATGAACAGCGCGGCGCGGACATTGGGCAGCAGATAACGCTCGACCGCAACCTCCTCGCGGAGGCCGAGCAGTGAAGCGAGCTCGGCGGTTCCCAGACGGGTCTTGAGAAAGTCCCAGCCTTCGTCGTTGCGCGCCCACAGCCCGAGGCTGGCGTTGGCGCCCTTGTCGCCGCTTCGCGCATATACGAAATCCCCAAGGGTCGCCGGCTCGCCGGTGGCATCGGCGCCGGGCGAGACGTCGCTCGGTGTGTCCTCCGGAACGGCCGCGGCGGCGGGGGGCAGCGGCGGTTCGAGAATGCGGCCGTCGTCGAGAATTACTTGCTGCGCCAGGTCAGCTTGGCGGATCAGTCCTGGCCAATAATCGGTTCGCGGCGCCGGAGCACCGGCAACGTCGCCGTGAAAACCGGGAATGCCCCCGAGTCCGAAGGAAGTGAAGCCCGCAATCACCCGTCCGACGTCGCTGCGTTTTGCGGCCGAGGCGGCAATCCTGATCGCGACCGTCGCCTCTGCCTGCGATGCCGGATTGTCCGCCGGCCGCCCCAGCGCGTCGAAATGATAGTCGTCGAGCGCGAGGCCGTCCGCGATCGACTGCATCTGCCGACGCAGCCAATCGATCTTTGCATCGACGTCGGTTCCGGTCGCATAGCCGAAGAGGGTCGTTGCCCACCCGTTCGGATAGAAACAGCCGACCTTGGTCAATGGCGAGGGGGGCGACCCCTTCGATCCGCTGATCCGCACCCGATCCTTGGCGATCTGGTCGAGCATCACCGTCTCGAGATGCAGCGTGACATCGGGGTTGAGATAGGTCGTGCCCTGGATTTCGTAGACGAGCTGCGCGGTCACGGTATCGACCGTCACCGAGCCCCCTTCGTCGGCGCGTTTCGTGATCACGCTGCTGCCGTCGGCAGCAATTTCAGCGATCGGGAAGCCGAGCCGGGTTGCTGCATCGATTTCGGTGAAGCCGGCGAAATTGCCGCCCTGCGCCTGAGGACCGCATTCGATCACATGGCCTGCCGCGAGCGCGCCCGCGAGCGCGTCCCAATCGTCGATCTGCCAGTCATGCCACCATGCGGCAGGCCCCATGACCAGCGAGGCATCGGTTACCCGTCCGCAGATAACGATGTCTGCCCCGGCGCCGAGCGCCGCAGCGATTCCCCAGCAACCCAGATAGGCGTTCGCCGCGACGAGGCGGTCGGCGAGCTCGCCGAGGGGGGCGCCGGTGTCGAGATTGCGGAGCTGTCCTTCGCCAGCCAATTGCTGGATCCGGTCAAAGACATCGTCACCGAGGACATGCGCGACTGACAGCGCGATGCCGCGTTCGCGGCATTCGCGGCGGATGGAATCGGCCAGTCCCGCCGGATTGAAAGCGCCGGCATTGACGACGACCTTGATCCCGCGGGCGGCGATCTCGGGGAGCAGGGGCGATAATTGCCGGGCAAAGATCGGCACATAATATTGCCTGAGGCCGCTGTTGGTGCCCGGTTCCGCACCGGCAAAGCCTGCGGCGATGCGCGCCATCGTCATTTCGGCAAGATAATCGCCAACGACGACATCGACCGCTTCGCCGTTCACGGCGTCGGCGAGCGCTCCGGTATAGTCGCCAAGCGCGCCCGAGAAGTTGGCGATGCGGATGGAACGGTCAGCCATGATTATTTCCTTGCGCTGGGTCGGATTAGTGCGGGTTACAATGTCTGTCCGTCGTCGATCATCAGTTCGCTGCCGGTCACGCGCGCCGAATGATCGGAGGCGAAGAAAAGCAGCGGCACATCCATGTCGGTGAGTTCGCCGAGCCGCCGGCGCGGAAAGGATTTGAGAAGATAATCGCCCGTCGCTGTGTCGAAGAGGTCGCCCGTCAGTTCGGTCTGGAAATAGCCCGGAATGATCGTGTTCACATTGATGCCTTTGCGCGCCCAGTCGCGCGCCATGATCCGGCTCATATGGAGTACGGCGGCCTTGCTCGCGCCATAGGCTGCGGTTTGCGCATAGGCCTTGCGCGCTGTCACCGAGCTGACGATCACCACACGTCCGCGCCCGGTTTCGGGGCTGCCGGCCGCGATCAGGCGGCGCGCGCCTTCGCGAACGGTCAGGAAAACACCGCGCAAATTGGTGGCGAGCACGGCATCGAACCCATCGATGTCGAGGTCGAATGTGGACAATTCGGTGCCGATGCCGGCATTGGCGATGATCGTGTCGACCGTGCCGAAGATGCGCTCGGCCTCGTCATAGGCAGCGCGTGTTTGATCTTCGTCGGTGACGTCGAGCGCTATCGCATGCGCCTCGCCGCCCTGCGCAGCGATTTCCTCAACCGTGGAGGCGAGCCGGTCGACCCGCCGCGCGGCCAACACGACGCGCGCGCCGGCGGCCGCCAGCAGTCGCGACCAATGGGCGCCGAACCCCGACGATGCGCCGGTCACGAGCGCGGTGCGGCCCGAAAGGTCGAAAGATGGCGTCGAGTTCATGGTCATGATCGATTCGAATCCGGCAGCTCGCGTCCCGATGCGACGCTATGCCATGATATAGAACCTAGTTATATATCTCAATCGAAGATATTCGACCTTTGCCGACGGGGAGGCGAGCAAGGGGACCGGATTGTTCCGACAGGATTTCATGTTGCTTGCGGGCGGTTTCCAGAAACTGGACGGCGACCTGGCGTTGTTCGGTCCGCGAAGCATAGACGACGAGTTCGATTTTGAGCTCGAGTTCGTGGAAAGGCACCTGGGCCCAGCCGTCGACGACCATCCTTTCCTGCCGCGTCTGCAGCCAGCGCAGGACGGGTATGCCCCGGATGCTGGCGAAATGCTCCATCGCCGGACGATGCGCCTCGGGCGCCAGAACGAGCTTTGCGCCTCGCCGGATGAGCCGCGTCGAGATTTCGGCACGGACGAGCTGGTCCTGATGCGAAGGCGAATAGACGATTTCCGCATTGTCGAGGTCGGCTGGCTCGATCGCTTGCCGGTCGAAGAGCGGATGGTCGGGCGGAACGAGCAGATGCGCTTCGAGCTGCGCGAGCTTGACCGTGGCGAAGTCCGGCTCGAAGTGGTTGGGGAGCGAGGCCATCATCACCGCGTCGAGCTTCCCGGTACGGATGCCGGCAAAGAGATCGGGCCGCGAGCCATATACGACCTCGGTGTGCGCCGAGGGATGGTCCGCATGAAAGAGATCCATCAGTTCCATGCGAAAATGGATCAGGAAATCATAGGTCCCGAGTACCAGCTGGCCGGCCGTCTCCTCGTGCAGATTCTTGGCGGCATATCGCGCCGTGGTTTCGGCATCGACCATCGCCTGCGCGTAGGGAAGAAAGGCGCGGCCCTGCCGCGTTAGCTCGACCGATCGCGAGGTGCGCGCAAAAATCCTGAGGCCGAGTTGCTCCTCGACCCGGCGAACCCGCTTCGACACCACCGACTGCGCGAGGCCCAGTCGCTCGGCCGACCGCGAGAAGGATCGCGTGTCGGCGACATCGAGGAGGCAATGGATATGATCGAGTTCAAGCATTTCACCTCGCTTACTAGGTAAGCTATCTCAATCGGGAATAGATGTCTCCTCTTTTTGTGCATGATCGATCGGAGGGCGGTGGTCAGTCTGGCTCGAGAAGAAAAACGGGAGAGGCTGGCGCATGATCGACGATATCGTCGAAGCGGCGTCCCGCGAACGCGACACGGGCGACCATGACGAATTGACCGTCGTTAATTGGTGGCGCCGGCTTGCAACCGATCGGGACAGGGAGATCGCCGTACTGGAGGCGGGCGAGGGCGTCAGCTTCGGCGATCTCGATCGCCGTTCGGCCGACCTTGCTTGGGCGCTTCTCGATGCGGGCTACGGCAAGGGGAGCCGCATCGCGCTGCTGATGGGTAACAGCGCGGACTGGATTGCGGCGTGGCTTGCGACGCAACGCATCGGTGCGCTGGCGGTGTTCGTGAGCAGCTTCTTCGCCGAGCAGGAACTGCGCCACGCCCTCCGTCACGCCGATGCGCAATTGCTGCTCCTCGACCCCGCCTATCTCCACCATGATTATCTGGCGCGGATGGAGACGGCGTTCCCGGACCTTGCGGCGCACGAGGGTTCGGGGTCGCTCTTGATTGACGAGGCGCCATATCTGCGGGCGGTGTGGACGAGCAAACCCGCCGCGCGCGCGTGGGTCGCGACCGACTTCGCGAGCGCCGCGCGAACGGGACAGCGCGTCGCCGCGCGCGCGCCGGCGCTCCTGGACCGGATCGCTGCGGAAATTCACCCCGCGGATGCCTCGGCGATCATCTATACCTCGGGAAGCACCGCGCATCCGAAAGCAGTCATCCACCGGCAAGAGGTGGTCGCGGACAAGATCCGCTTCCTGGCGGGCAATAATGCGATCATTCCGGCCGATACCGAGGCGGGGGACCGGGTGCTCGTCACCATGCCGCTGTTCTGGGTCGGGGGATTCCTGTCGTGCTTCGGGGCTCTCGAACGCGGTGCTTCGGTGGCCTTTTCGCCCGCCTTGCCCGCGCCCCGGTTGTGGGACGAGATCGAGACGATCGGCGCAACCCACGTCACCGGCCCCGATGCGACCTTGCGAAGCCTACAGGACCACATCGGACCCGGCCGCCGGCTCGCCGACCGTCTGAAGCCGCAGAACAGCAACCAGATGGCATGGTTCCGCGGCGAGCAGGGCTACGACCCCGACAGCATAGGTTCGGCTTTCGGCATGACCGAGACGATGGGACCGCACAGCGGGTTCCGGTCGATCGACGACACCTATGGCATGCAGGCCGGGAGCCTCGGCGGTGCGCTTGGCCGGATGGAGCGGCGGATCGCCGACCCCGTGACGGAGGAGGATGTCGCGCCGGGAACCGAGGGCGAGCTGCGCGTCAGGGGACCCTGGCTGATGGAGGGATATTACAAGCAGCAGCGCGGCACGGGCCTCGATGACCGAGGCTATTTCCGCACCGGGGATCGCTGCATCATCGACGATGCCAACCGGCTGCATTTCGTCGGCCGCGACAGCGGCATGATCAAGACGTCGGGCGCCAATGTCGCGCCCGAGGAAGTCGAGAACGCGCTGCGTCAGTGCGACGAGGTCATCGAGGCTGTGGTCATCGGCATGCCCGATCCGGTGCGCGGGCAGTTGGTGGTGGCCTTTGTGGCGCCGCGGCCGGGCGCGGCGCTCGACGCGGACATGCTGCGCGACTGGCTGCGACCGCGCGTGTCGAGCTTCAAGATACCGCGGCGGTTTCTGTTCATGCCGTTCGACGACATGCCGCGCACCGCGAGCAACAAGATCCACCGCGGCGCGCTCGCGGAGATCGCGGAAGCGCGGGCGCGCACCGACGACGGCATTCCGACAAATTGATCGACCAAAACAAATGGGGAGAGATGCAATGCAGACAGTTCGGCACCTTTTGATCGGCGCGGCGGTCTGGCCGCTCGCGCTGGCGATTTGCGGTCCGGCGGCGGCACAGGATGCCCCCGCGCCGCCGGTCGACGAAACCGGGCGCGGCAACTCGGTACTGAACGAGGATATCGTTGTCACCGCGCAGCGCCGCGACCAGAATGTCCAGGATGTACCGATCTCAATCACGGCGATCGGCGGCAACCAGCTCGCGGCCATGAACATCCAGGACGCGCAGCGGATCGTCGACATGGTCCCGAACTTCAAGGCAGCCGGGCTCGGCGGCGCCGGCGGCCCGCCCTTCTTCAACATTCGCGGCATCAGCTTCGTCGATTTTTCGAACATCAACGAGGCGTCGGTCGCGCTCTATATCGACGACGTCTATCAGGTCGCGCAGGGAACGGGGACGTCGCAGGTCTTCGATCTCGAACGCGTCGAGGTGCTGCGCGGGCCGCAGGGGACCTTGTTCGGACGCAACTCGACCGCCGGCGTCGTCCACTATATATCGAAGAAGCCGGGCGACACGTTCGAGGGCGATATCAGCGCGCAATATGGCCGCTTCAACCAGGTGATTCTCCAGATGGCGGCGGGCGGGCCCGTGGCCGAAGGGTTACGGGCGCGCTTCGCGCTCAAATATAACCGCGATGACGGAACCCAGCTCGACCCGGTGTCGGGCCAGCGCTTTGCGAAGACCGACGCGCTCGCCGCGCGCGCGATCGTCCAGGCTGACCTGTCCTCGGCGGTGACCTTCGAGGCGAAGCTCAGCTATGCCCGCAATGACGGCCAGTCACCGATACACCGGCCTTATTTCGTTCTCGATCCCAATAATCCGAGCGGCTATTGCGGCGGCCGTCCGGTGCCCGGCTCGGCGGCGGACCTCGCCCATGCCGCCTGTATCCTCGCCAATCGCGGCGTCAGCCGCACCGCGGGTCAGGCGTTCGACAATTTCAAGGCGACGCGCGGTCGGTCGGATGTCGACGAATGGCCATTCCGTTACACGAGCTGGGGCGGCTATGCGAAGCTCACCGCCGATCTCGGCTTTGCCGAACTGATTTCGATCACGGGCTATGAAAATTACCGTCAGGCCTTCAGCTATGATGGCGACGGGTTCGACAACCGGCCCTATGGCGGTTCGGGCTCGCGCGATCTCGGCATCTATTTCGAGTCCAGATCGGACACGATTTCGCAGGAGATCAGGCTTTCGGGACGCACCGACGGCGGCATACAGTGGCAGCTCGGCGGCTATTATTACGACGCCGAGCAGCGCGCGGATTCGACGATCGCCGTCGACAATGTGAAGACCGACCTCATCGGCTATACCACGCATACGCGAAGCTACGCGGGGTTCGGCCAGGTCGACGTGCCGATCGGCGACAAGGTGACGCTGACGGGGGGACTGCGCTACACCGACGACCGGCGCATTCTCGATCCGCTCGATTGCAGCCGCAGCATCACGAGCACGACCTGCGCCCCGACGCCGATCCCGCGGATCGACGATGGCGAGCTGACCTATCGCCTTGCCGCCGAGTTCCGTCCGGCGGACGATCTGCTCGTCTACGCGGCCTTTTCGCACGGCTTCAAGAGCGGCGGCTTCAACACCAATCGCAATCCGCTGCTGCGCGGGCCGGTCGGTTCGGAGGAAATCGACAATTATGAAGTGGGCTTCAAGAGCAAATTCTTCGACAATCGCGTCACGCTGAATGCGGCGGCCTTCTACTATAAATATACCGGCATCCAGGCCTTGATCGGGACGACCGATCCGCTGACCGGCGCATCGAATGTGCTCTACATCAACGCGGGCGATCCGCGCACCTATGGCGCGGAGGCCGAGGTGACGGCGAGCCTGACCGACGATCTGGAGCTGCGCCTCGGCGTCGGTTATCTCGATACGAAGGTTATCGCGGACCCCAGCTTTACCGCCGATGGCCGCGTGCTGAATGGCAATCGCCTGCCGCAGGCGCCCGAGTTCAGCGGCAATATGATCCTGCGCTACAATATCCCGCTCGGCGACAGCGGCACGCTGACCTTGCAGGCCGACGGGCGCTATCAGACCTCGGTCTATTCGGGGATCGACAACGACCCGGCCGAACGCGTTCCGGCCTATGGCATCGCCAACGCGCGCATCGGCTGGAAGTCGGCGGACCGGAGCTATTCGATCGAAGCCTTTGTCGACAACGTCTTCGACAAGCAGGTGATCCAGCAGATGTTCCACAATACGCTGGGGTCGTTCCCGACGATGGTCACCGCCAATGCGCCGCTGTTCGATTCGGGGTTCGGCGTCTGGGGCCGGCCGCGAACCTGGGGAATCCGGGTAGGCTATAGCTTTTGACGCGAACGAACCCGAGCGTCGATATGTCCGCTGCGCAAGGGCAGGCCAGCCCTTCCGCGGCGCCGCGGCGCTATGCGCTCCTGCTGCTGTTCCTCGCCTATGTCGTCAACTATATCGACCGCCAGATCGTCACGATCCTCCAGGAGCCGATCAAGGCCGACCTGGGGCTCAGCGACACCCAGCTCGGGCTGATGACGGGACTGAGCTTCGCGCTCTTCTACGCGACGCTCGGAATCCCGATCGCGCGGATCGCCGACCGGCATTCGCGGACGCGGCTGATCGCAGGGGCGATCACCTTGTGGAGCGCGATGACCGCTGCATGCGCCGCCGCGGGCAATTTCTGGACGCTGCTGCTGCTCCGCATGGGCGTCGGGGTCGGCGAGGCCGGGCTCAGCCCGCCGGCACATTCGCTTATTTCCGACTATTATGAGCCCGAACGGCGCGCGACCGCGATCGGCATCTATTCGGTCGGCATCCAGGTCGGCGTCTTCCTCGGGTTTCTTGCCGGCGGGGTCATCAATCACTTCTTCGGTTGGCGGATGGCGTTTCTTGTCGTTGGCTTGCCGGGGCTGCTGCTGGCGCTCCTGATCCGCTTCACGATGCGCGAGCCTCCGCGCGGGCAATTTGATCCGCCTGCGGATCGGGCCGGCGCGCCCGGCAACGAAGGCCTGTTCGCTTCGCTGGCGGCGCTATGGCGCATCAGGCCGTTTCGATACGCTGCTTTCGCGTCGGGTTTTCATGCCCTCGTCCTTTATGGTCATGGCCATTGGGCACCCCCCTATCTCGGGCGCCTCCACGCCATGCCGCTCCACGAGATCGCCTTCTGGCTGGCGATTCTGGCGGTTCTGCCGGGCGCGCTCGGCATCTGGCTCAGCGGCATCGCCGCGGACCGGCTCGTCCGCCGGTCGCCGAAGGGGCGGCTGTGGGTCGCGTCGGGAAGCCTTGCGCTGCTGATCCCGTTCGAAATTGCCTATGCGCTTGCGGGCAGCCCAGGGCTGGCGCTCGCGATGTCGGCGATCACCCATTTCCTCGGCGGCGCCTATCTGGCGCCGACGATCGCCTTCGCCCACAGCCAGGTCGCGCCGCGCCAGCGCGCGTCGGCTTCGGCGGTGCCGCTGCTCGGGCTCAATCTGATCGGGCTTGGCATCGGGCCGATGCTGGTCGGCCTGCTCAGCGATGCGGCGACCGCGCAGGGGCTCGGGCCCGCGGGCCTGCGCTACGCGCTGCTCGCGATCATTCCCTCGCAGTTCGTCGCGCTGGCGCTTTTTCTCCGGGCCAACGCCATCGACGCGGCGCCGCTTCCATCCAGCAAGGAATAATGACCATGGCATCCCAAGTAACGCCGATCTGGTCGAAGCCCCTCTATCGGGGCTGGTTCCTGTTCCTGCTCACCATGGCCTATGCGCTGAACTTTCTCGACCGGCAGATCTTGTCGATCCTGCAGGAGCCGGTGAAGGCCGAGCTCGGGCTCAGCGATACGCAGCTCGGGCTCATCGGCGGGCCGGTGTTCGCGCTGCTCTACGTCGGGCTCGGCGTGCCGATCGCGCGCCTGTCCGACCGCGCCAACCGGGTGCGGATCATTTCGGGCGCGATCGGCCTCTGGAGCATCGCCACGGCAACATGCGGCCTCGCTGCCAACTTCTTCCAGCTCGCCGCCTCGCGGATGACCGTGGCGATCGGCGAAGCGGCAGCGACCGCGCCGTCCTATGCGCTGCTCGCCGATCTCTACAAGAAGGAGCAGCGCGCGAGTGCGATCGGCATCTTTACGACCGGAACCTCGATCGGTTCGGCGCTCGGCCTCGCGCTCGGCGGCTGGGTCGGCTTTACTTATGGATGGCGCAGCGCCTTTCTGATCATCGGCCTGCCGGGCGTGCTCCTCGCGCTCGTCATCTTTCTCACCTTGCGCGAACCGCCGCGCGGCTTCTCGGACGGGCGCAGCGCCGACGTGCCGCCCGCGAAATTCGCCGAGGTGGCAAAGCGGGCGCTCGCGACGCGTGCCTTTCCGGGCATCGCCTTTGCGATCGGCATCGCCAGCATTTCGGGCTTCGCGCTCGCGCACTGGATGCCGAGCTTCATGGTCCGCAGCTTCGGGCTCACCATCGCCGAGGCGGGGTGGCGCGTCGCGCTGGCTTCGGGCGGCGGCGGCCTTGTCGGCGGCCTTGTGGGCGGCTTCGTTTGCGACCGGCTCGCGAAACGCGACCGGCGCTGGTGGTGCTGGGCGCCGGCGATCGCCTTCTTCCTCAACATTCCGTTGATGCTGCTCCTGTTCCGCGCGACGAGCGCGACCGAAGCCATGCTGTTGATGGCGGCGGTACTCTTTCTCTATCATTTCTGGGGCGGGGCAGGGCATTCACTGATCCAGAGCCTTGTCGGCGTCCGCATGCGCGCCACCGCCGCCGCACTGTTCCTGATGTGCATCAGCCTGATCGGACAGGGGCTGGGTCCGCTCGTCGTCGGCTTCGCGAGCGACCGGCTGCACGCGGGGTCGGGCGCCGAATCGCTGCGCTACGCGCTGATGGCGACGACGCCGGTCTGGCTCGTTGCCGGCTTGCTCTGGCTGTGGGCTGCGACGCGGCTGCGCGAGGAACTCGACAACGCGCCCGAATGAATCGGGCGGTCGGCAGAGCCTTGTCTAGGGGACCGCGCCGCTCGACCTCAGCGCGGCGAGGCGCGCCGCGTCATAGCCGAGGCTCGCGAACAGTGTATCGCCGTCGGCACCCGCGGCAGGGGCGGGCTGCGGCACCGGATTTACGGTAGCCGAATAGCGCGGCGCGGGGGCAGGGTGCGGAACGCCCGCGACGGTCACGAAGGTGTCGCGCGCGACATTGTGAGGATGGAGCGGCGCTTCGCCGAGCGACAGCACGGGAGCGAAGCAGACGTCGGTCGCCTCCATCAGCGCGCACCATTCGTCACGCGTCTTGCCCGCGAACAGCGCGGCGACCTTTTCCTTGAGGGCAGGCCATTGCGCCTCGTCGAGTTGGGCATCGAAGGCGGGATCGGCATCGAGGCCGGTCTTTTCGCGGAGCAGCGCATAGAATTGCGGTTCGATCGACCCGATCGAGATGAATTTGCCGTCCGAACAGATGTAGGTGTCATAGAAATGCGCGCCGCCGTCGAGACGGTTCACCCCGGCCTCGTCGCGAAGCATTCCGGCACCGTGCAGCCCCCAGCTCATCCCGGCGAGCAGCGCCGAGCCATCGGTCATCGCGCAATCGATGACCTGGCCTTCGCCGGTCTTTGCAGCGTGGAGCAGCGCGCTCGCCATGCCGAAGGCGAGCATCATCCCGCCGCCGCCGAAGTCCCCGACATAGTTGACCGGCGGCACCGGCTTCTCTCCCGCGCGCCCGATGCCATGGAGCACACCCGACAGCGATATGTAATTGATGTCGTGCCCCGCCGCCTTCGCATAGGGACCATATTGCCCCCAGCCGGTCATGCGGCCGTAGACGAGCTTGGGATTGTCGGCGAGCAGGACGTCCGGGCCAAGCCCGAGGCGTTCCATCACGCCCGGGCGATAGCCTTCGATGATCCCGTCGGCGCTGCGGCAAAGGTCGCGCGCGACGTCGACCGCGCCGTCCTTCTTCATATCGAGCACGACCGACTTGCGATTGCGGCAGAGCGGATCGCGCGGGTCCATGGTGCCACCGGGGCGATCGATGCGGATCACCTCGGCGCCATGATCGGCGAGCATCATGCCGCAGAAGGGGCCGGGACCGATGCCGGCAAATTCGATGATCCTGATACCCGTCAGCGGTCCCGCCATGTGATTATCCCCTGTTCTTTCCGCCGCGCGCTTCAGCCGAGGCGTTCGATGACGATCGCGGGGGCCATGCCGCCCGCCGCGCACATGGTGACGAGCCCGTAACGGCCGCCCGAGCGCTCGAGTTCGTCGAGTGCGGTGCCGATCAGGATCGATCCGGTGGCGCCGATCGGGTGGCCGAGCGCCATCGCGCCGCCGTTGATGTTCACCTTCTCCCGGTCGAGATCGAGATCGCGGATGAACTTTTCGGCGACGACGGCAAAGGCCTCGTTGATTTCCCAGACGTCGATGTCGTCCTTGGTCAGCCCGGCCTTGGCGAGCACCTTCTTTGCCGCGGGAACCGGGGCGTTGAGCATCAGCGTCGGATCGTCGCCGACATTGGCATAGGCGACGACGCGCGCACGCGGCTTGAGGCCGTTCTTCTCGGCATAATCCTTTGAGGTGATCAGCAGCGCGGCGGCGCCGTCGACGACGCCCGAGCTGTTACCGGCATGGTGGACGCCTTCGAAGTCGAGATCGGGATAGCGGCGCTGGATCTGCTTCTTGAATGTGACGCCGCCGCCAAGGTCGAAGTCGGCAAGCGCGCCGAAGCTGGGCTTGAGCGAGGCGAGACCTTCCGCCGTGGTTTCGGGACGCGGAAATTCCTCATGATCGAGCGCGACGCTGCCGTCGGGGTTGTGGACGGGGACGACCGACTTCGCGAAACGGCCTTCCTTGATCGCCTTGTCGGCGCGCTGCTGGCTGACGAGCGCGAGCGCGTCGACCGCCGCGCGGTCGATCCCCTCGATCGCGGCGATCGCGTCGCCGCAAACGCCCTGGTGCGATTGCGGATGGATCTCGTCGAGCGCCGCGTTGCCCGCACCCATGCCGAGCGGCTTGAGGCCGGCATTGGCTTCTTCGGCGGCGAGCGTCGCGGTGTAGCTCATCATCTCGGTGCCGCCCGCGATGACGCAATCTTCCATGCCCGACATGACGGTCGCGGCCGCAAAATTGACCGAGCTGATGCCGCCGCCGCAGAAACGGTCGAGGGTCGTGCCCGATGCCTTGACGTCATAGCCCGCCGAGAGCGCAGCCATACGGCCAAGGTCGGTGCCCTGCTTGCCCTTCTGGGTCGACGTCGACCAGATGATATCGTCGACGTCGGCGGTGTTCAGATTGTTGCGGTCCTTGATCGCCTTCAGCACCGTTGCCGCGAGATGCTGCGGATGGAGATGCGACAGCGCGCCCTTGCCGGGCTTGCCGATCCCGCGCGGGGTGCGGACGGCATCGATGATATAGGCTTCGGCCATGATAAATTCCTTTTGGTCAGGCGGGAATCTGGTTGAACGGAACGCCCTTGTCGGGGCGATGATCCTGCGGCAGCCCGAGGATCTTTTCGGCGATGGTGTTGAGCAGCATCTCGTCGGCGCCGCCGGCGATGCGGCCGGTCGGGGCGTTGATCCAGCTGTTGGTCCAATTATCCTTGACGAAACCATGCGCGTCATAGGCAAAGCCGCTGCTGCCCTGGAGGTCGATCGCGAGCTCGGACAGCTTCTGGCGCGAGCGAACCGAGACGAGCTTGTTGAGCGACCCTTCCGGCCCCGGGGTCATTCCCGCCTGCATCATCAGCATCGCGCGCGCGGTGATCGCATCGAGGCCCGATCGCATCGCATAGTTGCGCGCGATCTGCTGGCGGATGCGGCTGTCCTCGATCGCCGGCTTGCCGCCGAAGTCGGTCGCTTTCGCAAGATCGATGAATAGGTCGAGGTGCGGGCCGAAGCCGCCGCTGTCGGTCGCGACATAGCGCTCGATCATCAGCGTCGCCATCGCGACGGCAAAGCCGCCGCCGACGGGCGACATGCGGTGATCGTCACCGATCTTCACATCGTCGAAGAAGACCTCGTTCACATGGCTGTCGCCGCCTGCGAGCTTGATCGGGCGTACCGTGACGCCGGGGGCCTTCATGTCGACCCAGAAGTAAGTAAGCCCCTTGTGTTTCGGCACATTGGGGTCGGTCCGGGCGACGATGACCCCATAGTCCGAATATTGCGCCCAGCTCGTCCAGACCTTCTGGCCGTTGAGCTTCCAGCCATTGCCATCGGTCTCGGCACGCGTGCGCAGCCCAGCGAGATCGGATCCGCCAGCGGGCTCGGAAAAGAGCTGGCACCAGATTTCCTCGCCCTGCAACGCCTTCAATACGCGTTCGCGGACGAAATCCTTGTCTTCGCCGAACTGCATCAGGATCGGGACGGGCATGCCGAGCGAAATGCCGAAATAGCCGTTGGGGAAGCCGTGCTTCATCTCCTCGGCCTCGAAGGTCACCTTCTCGAGGTGCGTGAGGCCCTGGCCGCCATATTCGGTCGGCCAGTTGATCCCGGCATAGCCCGCGTCGAATTTCGCCTTCTGATAGCGGCGTCCGAGCGCGAGGTCGTCGGCTTCGGAGAGCCCCTTGCGCGCACACTTTCCGTAGGTCGGCCTGACGCTCTCCAGCCACGCAGCCGCCTTGGAGCGGTAGGCGTCGAGATCGCTCATGCGGCTTCTCCTGTCAGGCGGTCGACCAATATATCCTCCCAGAACAGGCTGTTGCCCTGTTCGAGCGCGAGGCTGCGCGCGCGGCGCATATGAAGATGGAGGCCGGCCTCCCAGGTGACGCCGATGCCGCCATGGACCTGCACGCAGTCGCGCGCAGCGGTGTCATAGGCTTCGGTCGCCGACAGGCGCGCGGCGGCGGCGGCGAGGATGAATTCGGGCGTCCCCGCGCGCGCGGCGGCATGGATGCAGTTGGCGCGCGCGAGTTCGACGAGACCATAAAGCTCGGCGATGCGGTGTTTCACCGACTGGAAGCCGCCGATGAGCTGGCCGAAGGCGCGGCGGGTGAGGGCATAGTCGCGCGCGACTTCCATCAGCGCCTCGGCGCCGCCGGTCTGTTCATGCGCGGTGACGACCGCCTGCAGCGCGAGGATGTGGAGCGCCGCGTCGCGCGCTGCCGAGCCGGTGACCAGCGCTTCGGCGGGGGTGCCGGTAAAGCCGAGATCGGCGAACAGGCGGCTGTTGTCGAAGCTCGCGATCGCGGTGCGTTCCACCCCGGCGAGTTCGGCGATCGCCAGCACCGGCATGCCGGGGCCGTTCGCGAAGACGATCGCGATGTCGGCGGCGAGCCCGCCTGCTACGCCCGTTGCCGTGCCGTCGATCCGGTCGTCGGTAAAGGTCAGCTTGGGGGCGGCGGGCAGAGCGTTGGCGCCCTCGGCAAAGGCGACTGCCCCGATGATCTCGCCGCTCGCCAGCCCGGGAAGCCAGCGCGTTTTCTGTGCATCCGATCCATAGCGTTCGATGGCTTTCGCGGCGCCGAAGCTCGAGGTCAGAAAGGGCGCGCCGCTCAGCGTGCGCCCGGCCTGGTGCGCGATGAGGCCAAGTTCGGCGAGGCCGAGGTCGAGCCCCCCATAGGCTTCGGGGAGGGCAAGCGCCGTCCAGCCTTGCTCCTTCGCCGTCTCCCAGAAGGCCGTGTGATATTCACCGCTCGCTTCGAGCAGGGGGAGCAGCTCGTCCTTGCTCACCCGGGCCTCGAGTACGCGGCGCGATTCGGTCGCGATCGCCTGCTGCCCCTCGTCGTACAAAATCGACATAACGGTCCTGTTCCTTCAGCGGATCGTATATTTCTTGGCCTTGTCGGCCATCAGCGCAGCGCGGTTCACCTGCGGCACGCCGACCGGATTGCCGATCTGGCAATATTTGAGCCCCTGCTGCAGCGCGACGCTGCGCGGCAGGTCGAGCGATTCCCAGATCGCCTTGACCGATCCCGCGGTCGCTGCCGGCGGCTTGACGGCGATCGCGGTCGCCAGTTCGTGCGCGCGCGGCCAGAGATCCTCGAGCGTCGTGATTTCGCTGACGAGGCCGATGCGCAGCGCGGTGCCGGCACCGATCCGTTCGTCATTGCCGAGCAGCACCATGCGCAGCACGTCGTGGAGCGGCATGTGATAGGTCATACCGATCGGCTCGAGCGCGCTCGTCATGCCGTAGGTGACGTGCGGGTCGAAGAAGGTCGCGTCTTCGGAGCAGATGATGATGTCGCTCTCGTTGAGCCAGTAGAAGGCCCCGCCGGCGGCCATGCCGTGGACCGCGGCGATGACCGGCTTCCAGCATTTCATCGATTTGGGCCCGAGATAGTTGCCGGGGTCCTCGGCGTGCCAGATATTGTCGAGATCGACGACCGTTCCGCCGGGTTTCTGCGATTCCTTGACGTCGACGCCGGTGCACCACGCTTTTCCGGGGGCCGCGCGCAAGACGCAGCAATGGATATCGTCGTTGGCGCCGATCCACTTCCACAGATGTTCGAATTCGTCCATCATCCGCTTGGTGAAGCTGTTCATCGCCTCGGGGCGATTGATCGTGATCGTCGCGATATGGTCGGCGACCTCAAGCAGGATGGTTTCATATTGCATAGCCAGCGAATCCTCTCCCGGCGTTTGTCATGGTTGACCTAGTTATACAACTCGCTATGACACAGACGGCAACAACGAGGCAAGTCCCGCGATGAATTTCGACCTAAGCGATGAACAGAAAATGCTCGGCGAGCAAGCCCGCGCGCTGCTCGGCGACCTGTCGCCCTTCGACCGGCTTCGCCATCTGATCGATTCGGATGCCGAGTGGGATGAAGAGCTTTGGCGCGCGCTCGCCGAAATGGGGTTCCTTGGCGCCGCGATCCCCGAAGAGCATGGCGGGCTCGGTCTCGGCGCGCTTGACCTCGGCGTGATCATGGAGGCGCTGGGCGCGGCCAATGCGGCGGTGCCCTTCATGAGCTCGATCGTTCTTGGCGCCGAAGCCATCGCACTCGCTGGCAGCGAAGCGCAGAAGGCGGCGTGGCTCCCCAAACTCGCGTCGGGCGAAGCGGTGGCGACCTTTGCCTATGCCGAAGGACCGGGGCCGGTGTTTGCGGCTGGCGCGAAACTTGACGGCGGCAAGCTCAATGGCGCCAAGTCGCCGGTCGCCGATGCGGGCATCGCCGACATCGCGGTTGTACTGGTAGCGGGCGGCGGCTTTGCACTTGTCGAACTCGATCAGCCCGGCGTGATGCGTACCAGGCTCGAGAGCTTCGATCAATTGCGTCCGCATTATCGCCTCGACTTTGCCGATGCCATCGCCGAGGCGCTCCCCGGCACCGGCAAGCTCGACCGGCTGATCGACCAGGCGGCGGTGCAGGCGGCGTTCGAAGCCGCCGGCGCGGCCGAAGCATGCCTGACGATGGCGCGCGACTATGCGATGGAACGGCAGATGTTCGGACGCTCGCTCGCGGGCTATCAGGCAATCAAGCACAAGCTCGCCGACGTCGCGGTCGCGACCGAGCTGGCGCGTTCGAACGCCTTTTATGGCGGATGGGCGGCGGAGTCCTCGCCCGATGACTTGCCTGCGGCGGCGGCAGCAGCGCGGCTGTCGGGCATCAAATGCTTCGAGATCGCGGCGCGCGAGAATCTGCAGGTCCATGGCGGCATCGGCTATACGTTCGAGGCGAACTGCCATTTCTATTACCGGCGCGAGCGCATGCTGGCGGTGCATCTCGGAAACCGAGGTTTCTGGGCCGACCGCCTGCTGAACGCGCAGCCCGGCAGCCAGGCAAAGGCGGTATAAGATGGATTTCAACGACAGCCCCGAAGAAGCCGGCTTCCGCGCCAAGGCGCGCGACTGGCTCGCAGCGCACGCCCCCGCGCATGTGCTCAAGCCGGGCGAGAAGATGCCCGATACCGAAGAGGCCGATCGCGGCCGCGCGTGGATGCGCGAATTGTTCGCGGGCGGCTGGTCGGGCCTGACCTTTCCGAAAGCCCTCGGCGGCGGCGGCCTCTCGGGGGTCGAGGCAGTGATCTTCTCCGAAGAAGAGGGCAAATATCACCTGCCCAAGGGGCCTTTCACGTCGATCGGGACCGGCATGGCGCTGCCGGTTATCGCGAAACATGGCAATGACGAACAGCGCGCGCGCTTCATCGAACCGACGCTGAAGGGCGACATCACCTGGTGTCAGCTGTTCTCCGAACCCGCGGCGGGGTCCGATCTCGCGGCGCTGCGTACCAAGGCAGTGCGTGCCGATGACGGCTCGGGCGACTGGATCGTCAACGGCCAGAAGGTCTGGTCGAGCTGGGCGCATCTGACCGACTGGGGCATTCTCGTCGTGCGCACCGACCCGACCCTGCCCAAACACAAGGGGCTGACCTTCTTCGTCGTCGACATGAAGACGCCGGGGATCGAGACGCGCCCGATCCGCCAGATTTCGGGAGCGTGCGAGTTCAACGAAACATTCCTCACCGATGTCCGGATTCCCGATGCGAACCGGCTCGGCGCCGAGGGCGAGGGCTGGGCCTGTTGCATGACGGTGCTCATGGGCGAACGCCTCGGGTCTGGCGCGCATCGCAGCGGGGTCGAACCGCTCATCGACTATGCCGCGGCGACCCCCGATGGCCATGGCGGTACGATGCTCGACGACCGCGCAATCCGCCAGCGGCTCGCCGAGGCACTCGCCGAAGAGCAGGGCGAACGGTTCTTCCAGGCGCGCCTCAGGACGATGGTCTCGAAGGGCGAGAATCCCGGCGCGCTCGCGGGCATGGTCAAGCTCGCCTATGCGTCGCGCTACCAGAAGACCAATGGCCTCGCGCTCGAATTGCGCGGCCTCGCGGGTATCGCACCCGAGGCCGGCGATACCGCGACCGGCGACGTGCAGTACGACTATATCTATTCGACCGTGATGCGCATCGCCGGCGGTGCCGACGAAGTGCTGCGCAACCAGATCGCCGAGCGTGTACTTGGCATGCCCGGCGAGGTGCGGATGGACAAGGACTTGCCGTTCGATAGCCTGAAGGGCTGATCGTCAGGCGACGAGCCCTGTTTTCCAGTCGCGGCGGATCTTCTTGGCGAGGCTCCATTTATGGACCTCGGTCGGGCCGTCGTAGATGCGGAAGGCGCGAACCTCGCGGAACACCTGCTCGACGATCGTCCGGTCGGTGACCCCGGTGCCGCCCATCACCTGGACGCAACGGTCGGCGATGCGCATCAGCGCTTCGGATACCGCGACCTTCGCCATCGAGCTTTCGACGGTGCCGAGCGATCCGGTGTCGAGAACGCCCGCGCACCAGTCGATCATCAGTTCGGCCTGTTTCAGGTCGATCATATTTTCGGCGAGCATGAAGCCGACGCCCTCATGTTCGATCAGCGGCTTGCCGAACGCCTCGCGGCGGTTGGCATAGTCGGTCGCGATCTCGTTCGCGCGGATACACGCGCCGAGCCAGCGCATGCAGTGCGACAGGCGCGCAGGGGAGAGGCGGACCTGCGCGTAGCGAAAGCCTTCGCCCGCTTCGCCGAGCATCTGGTCGGCGGGAATACGCAGATTGTCGATGGTCAGCGTTGCGTGGCCGCCGGGCATCGAGCTGTCGATCGTGTTCGGCACATCGTCGATGCGGATCGCGGGGTCGGGCAGGTCGACGAGGAACATGCACGCGCCCTGTTCGGACTTTGCCATCACGATGCCGACGCGCGCGCCCTCGGCGCCGGTGATGAAGGTCTTGCGGCCATTGACCACCCAGTGATTGCCGTCGAGGCGACACGTCGTCTTCATCATCGACGGGTCGGACCCTGCGCCGCCTTCTTCGGCGGGCTCGGTCATGAAAAAGGCCGAACGGACGCGGCCTTCGACCATCGGTTTCAGGAAGCGGGTCTTGAGTTCGGGGCTGCCCTCCTTGCCGAGGAGGTACATATTGCCCTCGTCGGGCGCCATCGTGTTGCACGCGAGCGGGCCGAGCGGCGACAGACCGCTCTTGATGAGCACCACGGCGGTCTCGCCCTGATTGAGGTGGCTGCCGTCGGACAGGATATGCGGGGTCAGCACGCCGGCGGCGCGGGCATGTTCGCGCATCTCCATCACAAGCTCGTCGGTCGGCGCGCCATGATGATCGCGGCGCGGGTCGCTCTCGTAGGGAATGATGCGTTCCCGGACGAACGCTTCGACCCTTGCGGCTATCGCGAGCGCGCGGTCAGTCTGTGTCATGAAATGTCCTTGCCGTCGGCTGCGTTCAAGCCGCTCTGCGCCGTTCTGCTGCGGCCTTCGCCAGCGGTCCGGCCAGATCCTTTTTCAGTATCTTGCCATTCGGATTGAGCGGCATCACGTCCATCACCACAAGGGTCCGGGGCACCTTGTTGTCGCCGAGATGCTCCTTGCAAAAGGCGATGATATCGTCGGGCGTCGCCGTTTCGCCGGGGCGCAGCGTGACAGCGGCCGCAATGTCTTCGCCCAACACCTCGTGCGGGACACCGACGACCGCTGCCTGCTGGACGGCCGGGTGAAGGTGGAGCGCGGTTTCGATCTCGAGCGGCGTGATATTATAGCCGCCGCGAATGATCAGCTCCTTGGACCGTCCGGCCATGATGAGGTCGCCGTCGGCATCAACGAAACCGAGGTCGCCGGTCTTGGTCCAGCCGCCCTTGAAGCTCGCCGCCGTTGCCTCGGCATCGTTCCAGTAGCGGCGCGGATGCTTTTGCCAGCCGAAGATTTCGCCGACGACGCCGGGCTCGGTAATGACGTTTCCGGCTTCGTCGCGAAGCTGCATATGCGGCGGCAGCTTGCCGACGCAGCCGGGTTTGCGGACCTGCTCCTGGCTCGTCGTGCCCACGCCGATGCCGCCTTCGGACATGCCGTAGCTGTTGCGCATCCGGACGTGGGGCCAAAGTTTCAGCGCGCGTTCGACCGAATCATGCGGCAGGGGCGCGGTGCCGGTCATCAGATATTTGACCCCGTCGAAATCATAGTTCGCGACATCCGGGTGATCGAGGATCAGCCGCAACATCGAGGGAACCAGATAGACGAGGTTCGGCCGCTTTTCGCAGACGAGGTCCAGAAAGCCCTTGGGGTCGAACTTCTGCTGGGTGATGGCGGTCGCGCCGCCGCGGGCCGGCAGCATCACGATGCCGATATTGCCCCCCGACCCGGTAAGCGGAAGGGCGCTCAGCGTCGAGCGCGAACGGTCCATATTGTGACCTGTGACCCCGGTCATCAGGTCGGGGTGCGACACCACGACGCCCTTGATCTTGCCCGTGGTTCCCGACGTCCCGAGAATCTCGGCGTCGGCATTCGGGTCGAGGCCCGCCTGATCGGGCAGCGCGCCGATGTCGCGCGGCATGGCATCGACGTGCCAGCAGCCGGCAAGATCGAGCTCCTTCACGAGGTCCGGCGTGTCGGTCAGGCAGAAGCGCGGTTCGCATAGCGCAGCATAGTCGGCGATTTCGCGGGGGTTGAGGCGCGTATTGATCGGGCAGGCGATGCCGCCGGCGCGAAAGACAGCGAACACCGCGATCGCCATTTCGACCGCGCGCATGTTGCTGATCGGCAGGAAGACGCGGTCGCCAGGCACGAGGCCTGCGGCTGCCAACCCGCCGCCGACTTCATCGGCCTCGCGGTCCCACTCGGCGAAGGTGATCTGCCGCCTGACGTCGTCGTGCGCGATCTCATTTGCCTGATGCGACGCGCGCACCTTCAATGCATCGCTGATGCGGCGAACTTCCATTGTGCACTATCCCCTTGCGTGACTTGTAAGGATATATTACCTAGTTATATAACTCGTGACAAGGGAGATATGCGGTGGCCGATACGAAAGAAGATATCAAGCAGAGCGACGAATGGCAGAAAGCCGTCGATTACGAGATCACCGACCATGATATCGAACGCCAGCGCCAGCTGCTCGGATTCGATCAGGCCGCAAAAACCCGCGAATATATCCAGACGGCAACCGAAGATAATATCCGCAACTTCGCGCATGGCTGCGGTGACGACAATCCGCTCTATTGCGATCCGCATTATGCCAAGAAGACGCGCTGGGGCGGCGTTATCGCGCCCGGCATGTTCACCGGCATGATCAACCGGCCGATGAAGGGCGATCCCGTACCCGATGAGATCAAGGCGCTGCGCAAGAGCCTGTTCAAGGGCATCCACGTCTTTGTGTCGGGGTCGACCTGGGACTTCTACCGTCCCGTGCGCCCCGGTGACACGATCTACAGCTTCAACGGCGACGAGTCGGTCGAGGTGAAGAGTTCCGAATTCGCCGGCAAGTCGGTGATCGCGGTCCGCCGCGACGTGAAGGTGAACCAGCGCGGCGAAGTCGTCGCCGTCTATCGTATCCTGCGCGTTCTGACCGAACGCAAGACGGCGGCGAAGAAGGGCAAGAATCTCTCGATCCAGCCTGCGACCTACACCGAGGAGGAGTTCGCCAAGATCGAGGAAGTCTACGCGAACGAGAAGGTACAGGGCGCGGCGAAGCGCTGGTTCGAGGATGTCGAGCCCGGCGACAGCCTCGGCACGCAGGCCAAGGGCCCGCTGACCGTGACCGACGTGATCTGTTTCCATTCGGGCGGCTATGGTTTCGTGCCCTACGCGCCGACGGCCAACCGCCTCGCGCACAAGAACCGCCAGCGCATTCCGGCCTTTTACGTGAAGAACGAACATGGCATTCCCGACGTCGCGCAGCGGCTGCACTGGGATCCGGTGTGGGCGCAGGCGATCGGCAACCCGATGGCCTATGACTATGGCGTGATGCGTGAAAACTTCCTCTACCAGTATCTGTCGGACTGGTGCGGAGACGATGCGATCATCCTTCACGTCCATGACGAGATCCGCAAGTTCAACTATATGGGCGACGTCCAGACCGTGACCGGCAAGATCCTCGCCAAGCGACAGGAAGGTGGCCAGAATCTCGTCGATGTCGCGGTGGCCTTCACCAACCAGCGCGGCGAGGAATCGGTTCGCGCGACCGCGACCATTGCCTTGCCGAGCAAGGATAATGCCCTGCCGATGTATCCCGAGGTTCCGGCGGACCTCGCGCAGAAGGCGGCGAAGATGATGGCGCGGCACTGGGAACTTGGCGGCGATTGATCCGGGCTCCATTCCTTGGAAGATTGCAGGGCAAAGGGGGGCCATTCATGTCCGAAGTGCTGATCGACGATGATGCGGGCGTTCGCACCATCACCCTCAACCGGCCCGACCGGCTCAATGCGCTGACCGGCTCGATCATGGCGCCGCTCGCCGATGCGTGCGCCGATGCGGCGCGCGACGCGTCGGTCGGCTGCGTCGTCGTGACGGGCGCGGGCAGGGGCTTTTGCGCCGGGGGCGATCTCAAGGAGGGAGGCGCCGACAAGGCCATCGTGCCCGCCAACGCCGAGAGCGGCAGCCGTGCGGAGCAGAGCTTCGTGCGGCTGCGCGGTTTCATGGAAACTTCGCGCCTGCTCCATGAAATGGCGAAGCCGACGATCGCCATGATCAACGGCCCGGTCGCGGGCGCGGGCATCGGCATCGCCGGGGCTTGTGACCTGCGCTTCGCGGCGAAAAGTGCAAGCTTCCTCGCCGCCTTCGACCGGATCGGCGCGGGCGGCGATTTCGGCTCGACCTGGTTCTGGACCAAGATCGTCGGCACCGGCGTTGCGCGCGAACTCTTCCTGCTGGGCGAGAAGCTGACTGCGGACGAGGCCTTTGCAAAGGGGCTCTACACGCGTCTGTTCGACGATGAGGCCCTGCGCGAAGAGACGATGAAAGCCGCCCGCCGGCTCGCCGACGGCCCGCGCATGGGCTACCGCTATATGAAAACCAACCTCAACAACGCCGAGGATTGGGCTTTCGAGGCGGCGCTCGATGCCGAGGCGCTCAATATGGGCCTGTCGACCAGCGCGACCGCGATGATCTGGCGCGAGAAAAAGAAGCAGGACGAACAGGGCGGTGGCTGACCCGCTCGACCTGCGGATCGATGTTTCGGATGCGCTGCCCGCCGCGATCACCGGCGGCGAGCCGCTGCATATCGCCGCATGGGTGTTTATGCCCGACCTCTTGCCCGAAAAGCCGACGGTCGTCACGCTGTGCAACGGCGGGACCTACGATCGCCGCTACTTCCATTTCGAGGTGCCCGGACGCGAGGGCTATAGCTGCGCCGAATATCTGCGCGCGCGCGGTCATATCGTCATCCTTCCCGACCATCTCGGCATCGGCGCCAGCGACCGTGCGAAGGATCAGATGCTTGCGACGCGCGAGGTCGCGGCGCTCGCGCATCACACCGCGATCGAACGGATCTACGACCAATTGCGCGATGGAAGGCTGGCGAAGCTTCGGGAATTCGTAAAGGTCGGTGGGGGCCATTCGATGGGCGGGTTCATGACGATCACCCAGCAGGCGGCGCATCGGACCTACGATCTCTGCCTGATCCTCGGCTATACCGCCGACGGTGTGCACCTGACGTTCGGCGACCAGCTGGTGCGTGTGCATCCCGGCGATCTCGACCCGGCCCAGCCCGACTATGACAAGCGCGACCGGTCGAAACTGCGCAAAAGCTTCCACTGGGACGATGTTCCCGAGGATGTGATCGCGGTAGATGACGCCCTGCTCGTCGAAGTGCCTTATGTGCTCTCGACGCAGTCGATCATGACCGGCATCGTTACCGCCGACGCCGCGAAGATCGACGTGCCGATCTATATCAACCTCGGCGAGCGCGATGTATCGCCGAACCCGCATGCCGAGCCCGGCTATTATACGGCCTGCCGCGACATCACGCTGCATGTCCTGCCGCGCTCGGGCCATTGCCAGAATTTCGCGACGACGCGTATCGAGATGTACGACCGCATCGACCGCTGGGTGCGCGACCAGGCCGGAGCCCTATGACCACCGAACATATCCGTATCGACCGCCATGAGGGCGGTATCGCCGCCGTTACTGTCGCCCGCGCCGATATCGGCAACGCCTCCTCGCCCGAAATGCTCGGCGAGATACGCGACGCCTTCGCTGCGCTGTCGGCGGCCCGCGACGTTCGCGCGATCATCTTCGCCGCCGAGGGAAAACATTTCTCGGTCGGCGCCGATTTCGACTTTTTACAGCGTCTTACGAGCCTGTCCGCAAGCGAGATCAAGGACACCGTCTACGCCAATTTCCAGGGCGCGGCGCGCGCCATCTATCGCTGTCCGAAGCCCACGCTCGCGCTGGTGCAGGGCGCCGCCGTCACGGTCGGTTGCGAGCTGGCGCTCGCCTGCGATTTCCGCGTCGCTGCCGATACGGCGATGTTCCAGGAAAGCTGGATCAAGCTCGGCATCATGCCGCCGCTTGGCGGAACCTTCCTGCTCCCGCGCATCGTCGGCCTCGGCCGCGCGATGGAGATGTGCCTTCGCGGCAAGCAGGTGCGTGCCGAGGAGGCGCTCGCGATCGGGCTGGTGAGCGAAGTGGTTGGCAAGGACGAGCTTGCCGCGCGCGGTATTGAACTGGCGCGCGAACTCGCCGCTTCGGCCCCGCTCGGTTATGCGACCGTGAAACAGTCGATCCAGCGTGCGCTCGAGAGCAGCATGGAGGCGGAATGGCAGGCCAATCTGCCCAATCAGGCCTTGCTCCTCGGGAGCCGGGACCATCGTGAAGGGCTGGCCGCAATCACCGAAAAGCGGGCACCCGACTTCCGCGGCGAATAGGGTCAGCGGGGGCTTCCCGGCCCCACGAAAATCGTTTGCGTCCCCTTGGCATAGACGCCGTCGGCATCGGCGAAGGCCGTCTGCGCCAGCGCATGGCCGTTCCCGGAGCCCTCGGTATGCGCATCGAGCAGGAACCAGTCGCCGCGCGGGAGGCGGAAGAACTGGATCGAGATGTCGAGATTGGCGTAGCTCCACTCGTGCGCGTGGGTCGCGCTGCCGACCCCGTTGCCGAAGTCGGCGAAGAGACAGGCCTTGACGAAGGGTGACGCCGGCACGCCCGACACAATCTCGCCGTCCATGCGCATCCACGATACGCCGCGCCCGGGCTGGCGGACCCCGCCCATGATCGGGCGCGTCTTTATCGCTCCTGCCATGCTTGCGCCAATCAGGAAGGCATCTTCGGGGACGTCGCCGGGAGCGGGATGCGGCTGGGACGCCGGCAATTCGGGAGTGTCCATATGTCGCGCCAGGAGCACATGGGCTTGCGCCACGGGCTTGCCGGCGGCGAGCAGTTCGATCCGGTAGAGTTGCGCTTGCCGCCCTTGCCGGACCGGGACGATGCGCGGGGTCAGGAGAGTCTGCGGGACGATGCCGAGGATGTCGATCGTCAGCCGGCAAATCTCGAATTCGGGATCGAAGCCTGCCTCGTCGACGACATGACCGATCAGCGCGCCGATCGGTCCGCCCGCGACAGCATTGGCGAACCATGGATTGCGGGCAAGACCGGAGGGGTCGAAGGCGGCGCCGTCGCGGACGAAATAATGGGGAATGGCGATCGTGTCGGTGCTCATCGGGCCCTCCCTAACCTTGGCCGCGCCGGCATACAACATGTTTGACGTAGTTATATAACTCGGGCATAGGATTCGCCAGAAACGAGGGAGAGCGATCAATGGATTTGAGCTATGGTGAGGCCGCCGAGGCCTTTCGCGCCGAAGTTCGTGGCTTCCTGTCGGCGCACTGGCCACCCGCGCCGGATATGCGCGGTGCCGACCTCAAGCAATTTGTCCGCGAATTCCGCGCGCGGGCGACGGATGCAGGGTTCCTTTATCGCGCGATTCCGAAAATCTATGGCGGGTCGGAGCAGCCGGTCGACGTCATCAAGGCGCAGGTCATTCGCGAGGAATTCGCCCGCGCCCGTGCGCCGATGGAGGTCGGCGGCAACGGCATGAACATGACGGTGCCGACCCTGCTCGAAAAGGGAACGGAAGAACAGAAAGAGCTTTTCATCCGCAAGACGGTGTCGGGCGAATATATCTGGGGGCAGGGCTATTCCGAACCCGGATCGGGCAGCGACCTTGCCAGCGTGCGCACGAAGGGCGAGCTGTCGGCAGACGGTACGAAATGGATCATCAACGGCCAGAAGATCTGGACGTCGCAAGGCATGCAGTCGACGCATATGTTCATGCTCGTGCGCACCGAACCCGATGCGCCCAAGCATGACGGCATCACCTATCTTCTCATCGACCTAGATCAGCCCGGGATCACGCGGCGGCCGATCCGCCAGATGACCGGCGAGGAGGGCGATCACACCTTCTGCGAATTCTTCTTCGACAATGCCGAAACCCCGGTGTCGTGGCAGGTCGGCGAACGCGGCCAGGGCTGGTACGTCAGCCGCACGACGCTGAAGCACGAGCGCGCGAGCATCGGCAGCGCCGACGGCCTCGGGCGCCAGTTCTCGAAGCTCGTCGAGCTCGCGCAGGAGGTCGGGCGCATCGACGACCCGATCGTCCGCGACAAGCTGGCGCAGATCGAGGGCTTTGTCCTCTCGCACCGCTATACGAGCTTCCGCCTGTTCAGCTGTGCTGCGGCGGGCGAAGATCCGGGTCCGGTTTCGTTGATGATGAAGCTTCTCCTCACCGAGACCGGCCATGAAATGGCGCTGCTCGCGCAGGAACTGATCGGCGAGCATGGCTTCGTCGAACCCGCCGGCGCCGGCGGGCGCGGCAACCGCGGGCCGCGCGGCCCCGAAAAATGGATGGATCAGATCATGGGCAGTCTCGGCAATTCGATCGCGGGCGGGGCGTCGAACATCCAGCGCAACATCATCGGCGAGCGGGGGCTCGGCTTGCCGCGCGATCTCGCGATGAGCGGGGAGCGCTGACATGCACTTCCACCTGACCGAAGAGCAGACGGCGATCCAGGACGCGGTGCGCGGGACGCTCGCCGACAGCTGGCCGATGGAGCGCATCCACGCCTTTGCCGATGGCGATGCCGATTTCGACGGGGTCAGCTGGCAGGCGATGATGGCGCTCGGGCTCGGCGGCATCTTGTTGCCGGACAGCGGGATGGGACTTCTCGACGCCGCGCTCGTCTGCGAAGTGGCCGGCGAAGCGGCTGCGGCGGGACCGCTGATCGGGCAGCTGCTGGCGGTCGCGGCGATCGCGCGCAGCGACAATGAAGCGGCAAAGGCCCATCTCGAAGGGCTGAGTTCGGGTACGACGGTCGCGACACTGGCCTTTACCGCCGACGATCCGGCGGAAGCCGAACTGATGGTCCCCTGCGCCCGCAGCGCGCAGCTGTTCCTCATCGGATCGCGCAAGGAAGGGATTGCACTCGTCGAAGCGGGCGATGCGGTGACGATCGCGCCGGTGGCGTCGACCGACCGCAGCCGACCGGTTTCAAAGGTGACGTTCGCGGGCGCGACGATGCTTCAGCTCTTCGCGCCCGAAGATCCGATGACGGCGAAACTCTATGCCGCCGCCCTTGTGCTGGCGGCGGCCGATGCGCTCGGCGGCGCACAGAAAGTTACCGATATGAGCGTCGCCTATGCAAAGGAGCGCGAGCAGTTTGGCCAGCCGATCGGCCGTTTCCAGGGGCTCAAGCACCAGCTGGCGCATATGGCGCTCGACGTCGAACCGGCACGCGCGCTGCTATGGTACGCAGCCTATGCCTGGGACGCCGACCTGCCCGATGTGGCGCGCGCCGCAGCCATGGCGAAAGCGCATCTGTCCGACGTCTATGTCCGCGCCACGCGTGCTGCGGTCGCCGCGCATGGCGGGATCGGATATACATGGGAATATGGTCTCAATTACTGGTTCCGCCGCGCCGTGTTCGATCGCGCCTGGTTAGGAAGCCCGTCGATGCAACGCGCCCGCGCGGCGAAATTGGCGGGATGGTGATATATGGCTGTTTTCTGTCTTGTCCCCGGAGCCTGGCACGGCGCATGGTGCTGGCAACGGGTCGCTCCGCTGCTCGAAGCGCGCGGCCACCGTGTATTGCTCCCCGAACTGGCCTCGCTGGGCGAAGATTCGACAAGTCCCGCCGAAGTGACGCTCGCGCGCTGGGCCGACGATGTCGCGTCGGCCGTGCAGACGGCGGGCGAACCGGTAGTGCTCGTCGGGCATAGTCGCGGGGGTATTATAATCAGCGAGGTCGCCGAACGTGTGCCATCGGCAGTGGCTTGCCTTGTCTATCTCGCCGCTTTTCTGCTTCCCGACGGGAAAAGCGTCACCGACGTTGCGGTTTCGGCCGAGGACGAGGATGCCGGAGCTATGATGACGCCCGACGGACATGGCGGTCTGGCGATCGGTCGTGCGTTCGTGGGCCCACGCTTTTACAATGAAACCGCAGCCGATTGGGTCGCGACCGCCGAGAAATTGGTGAAGCCCGAGCCGATCGCTGGGCTTACCACGCCGGTTCATGTGACCCGCCAGAATTTCGGGAGCGTGCCAAGGGCCTATATCGAGTGCCTGAAGGATATGGCGGTGCCGATCGCACTGCAGCGGACGATGCAGGCAGGCTGGCCGTGCGATCCGGTCGTAACGCTCGATTCGGATCATAGTCCGTTCTTTTCAATGCCGGAAGAGCTTGCCGATAGTCTCGACCAGGTCGCTGCCCAAATTGTGCGTGCGCCCGCATGACCGCCGACCTCGCGTTCTCGCCTGCCGATGATCGCTACCACCAGCTGTCCGACGATCCCTTTGAGACCGAGACCAACTGGTGGTCGTTCAGCATCCCGGAGCGCAAGATTGGCTGCTGGATCCATGCGCCCTATTATCCGAACCGCAAGAGTGTGACCTGGCGTATCTTCGCCTGGGACGACGAAGGCTATGACCCGGCGCGCATGGCCTATTACCGGAAGGTCGAGGAGGCGCCGATGCCCGACGATCCCGATCTTCGCGATATTGTCTTTCCGGGTGACGCGCACGGCGGCGGCTACAGTCTCCAGATGATCGAGCCGGGGATGAAATATCACCTGCAATATAATGATCCGGCGCGGGGTTTTGCGCTCGATTTCACGCACACCGGGCTCCACGAACCGCATCGCTTTCCGCCCGGCAAACCGCCGTTCATGGCGACCCCCCATTACGACCAGCTCGGACATGTCGAGGGCTGGATGACGCTGCGCGGGGAAAGGATCCGGATCGACGGCATCGGGGTGCGCGACCGCACCTGGGGGCCGCGCGGCGGGCCTTATGCCGCGAGCCCCAAAGTCTATGCGAGCGATCTTGAGCGCGTAAAAAATCCCGGAGGCGCGCGCTGGCGCGAGATCGAACGCGAGCGCGGGCGAGGTCGTATCCAGTATATTTTCGGTCACCGCCGCGACGGGACCGGCTTCCTCGGCTTCGTGCGCGTCGCCGACGGCGATGCCGAGGGCTGGGCGCCGATGAACGCCGGCTGGATTCGCCGCGACGGTTCGTTCGGCAGCCTGATCCCCGCGCGTTCGCGGATGCGCTGCTTCCGCAGTCCGAAGACCGGCTGGTCGACGCATATGCAGGTCGAACTGGTCGACGAACAGGGTCGCGAAATGGTCAGCGAAGGCTTCGTCGTCAGCACGATGAGCGAAGCCGGCTATGGCGTGAACCAGCTTATGCGCTGGGACATCGATGGCGGGATCGGCTGGGGCGAAGACCAGGACGTATGGAACCCCGCCCATTTCACCCGCATGCTCGATGCCTTGAAAATGACGGCCTGATCCAATGTTCGAGCGATTGTCGTTGCCGCTGATGTGCGCCCCTATGAGCTTCGCTTCCTCGGTGCCGCTCGCGGTCGGCTGTTGCCGCGCCGGGGTCATCGGCGGCTGGCAGGGCGGGTCGGCAACTTCGGCCGAAGTCTTCGAGGATTATCTGAAGGCTCTCGATACGATCGGCGGCGCGCCGCCGATCGTCAACATTCCTGCGCGCTGGGGCAGCGACCCCAGGGCCGCGCCGCGCCTCGACCTGCTCGAGCGCTATCGCGTTCCGCTCGTCCTCTCGAGTATCGGCGACCCATCGGCGCTCGTCGAGCGCGTCCATGGCTGGGGCGGGCGCGTCGTTCATGATGTGACGACGATGCGACATGCCGAAAAGGCGATTGCCGCAGGCGCCGACGGTTTGATGCTGACGTGCGCGGGTGCGGGGGGGCACACGGGCTTCCTCACTCCGATGGCGTTCGTTCCCGCCGTACGCCGCATTTTCGGCGGGCTGCTGATCGTCGCGGGCGGCATCGCCGACGCGCACGGCATCGCGGCGGCGCTTGCGCTCGGCGGCGATATCGCCTGCATGGGGACGCGCTTCATCGCGACGCCCGAGAGCGGAGTGGTCGAGGGGCACCGTTCGATGATCCCCGAGGCCGGTGTCGACGACATCGTCGCATCGGCGGCGATGAACGGCGTGCCGGCGCACTGGATGCGGCAGTCGATCGAGGCGGTCGGGCTCGATACCAGCGCGTTGCCGAATGTGCGGTCGGACATGCCCGCGGGCGTGATGCCGTGGCGCGACATCTGGAGCGCCGGCCAAAGCGTCGGACTGATCGACGGGGTCGAACCGGTCGCCGATCTGGTCGCCCGGTTGCGCGGTGCCTTCGATGCGTTGCCGGCGGTTCCCGACTGGCGCGCGCGACTTGCCGCCGCGACCGCCGACTGGGGCTAATCCATCGTCAGGACGATCCGGCCGGCGCTTTGTCCCGTCGCCGCATCCTCCATCGCCGGCCGGAATTCCTCCAGCCTGTACGACCGCGCGATCGCGGGACGGAACGACCCGGCGCCGGCGAGCGCGAACAGGGTATCGCGATTGGCTTCGCTCTTGAGGGGCTCGAAGATCCCGAACTGCCGGACATCGACCCCGATCAGGCTTGCGCCCTTGAGCAGCGGCAGATTGGTTCGCAGCGCGGCAATCCCTGCCGGAAAGCCGACCACAAGATGCCGGCCGTTCCATGCCAGCGAGCGAAAGGCGGGATCGGTCGCATCGCCGCCGACGGGGTCGAAAACGACATCGATGCCCTTGCCGTCGTTCGCAGCCTTGACCGCCTCACGCCATGCCGCGCCGCGTGCCTCGACCACCGCGTCGGCGCCGCCCGCAAGCGCAAGGGCGCGTTTCGCGTCGCTCGATGCCGACCCGATCACCCGGGCGCCCAGATGTTTCCCGATCTGGACCGCCGCATAGCCGGTGGCGCCCCCGGCCCCGAGCACCAGCAACGTCTCGCCCGGTTGCAGCTGTCCGCGGTCGACAAGCGCGTGCCAGGCGGTGGCATAGCTTACAGGGAATACCGCTGCTTCCTCGAACGAGAGGGCAGCGGGCATTTTTCGCACCATGCGCGCTGGCAGGTTCGCCGCCTCCGCGAACAAGCCGCCCCAGCCGCTGGCAACCACGCGGTCGCCAACCGCGAAGTCCGCGACCTCGGCGCCGACGGCCTCGACCACTCCGGCACATTCGCTGCCAGGTATATAGGGCGTCGGCGGCTTGACCTGATAGCCCCCGGCGGCGGTCAGCACGTCGACGAAGCTGATTCCGGCCGCCTTGATCGCGATGCGCAATTGCGTGGGCGAGGGCGGCCCCGGATCGCGGGGTGCGAGGCGATAATTTTCGGGCGGTCCCAGCGTGTCGGCGATGACGGCGCGCGATCCTGCGGTTCTGGGGTCCATAGCTTCCTCTTGTCTGTTGTGATAAAGAAGTATAACTAGGTTATATAAGAATTGGAAGGGATAGGCGATGGGATTCAAAACACGGATTACCGAGATGCTGGGGATCGAACATCCGATCGTCCAGGGCGGGATGCAGGCGGTGGGCACCGCCGATATGGCGAGCGCGGTCTCGAACGCCGGCGGGCTCGGGATCATTACCGCGCTGACGCAGCCGAGCCCCGAGGCGCTGCGCGACGAGATCGAGCGCTGCCGGTCGATGACCGACAAGCCGTTCGGCGTGAACATGACCGTTTTTCCGACGATCAACTCGCCCGACTATAATGCCTATGCCGACGCGGTTGTCGAAAGCGGCGTCAAGATCATGGAGACCGCAGGCACTCCGGCGGTACGCGAAATCTGGGCGCGCGTGAAACCGCACGGCGTCACCATCCTCCACAAATGTACCGCGGTTCGCCATGCGCTCTCGGCCGAGAAGGCTGGCTGCGACATTATTTCGATCGACGGCTTCGAATGCGCGGGGCACCCCGGCGAGGACGATATCCCGGGCCTGATCCTGATCCCCGCCGCCGCCGACAAGGTGAAGATTCCGATGCTCGCGTCGGGCGGTTTCGGCGACGGGCGCGGGCTGATCGCGGCGCTCAGCCTTGGCGCCGAGGGCATCAATATGGGCACGCGCTTTTGCGCGACGAAGGAAGCGCCGGTCCATGACAATGTGAAGCAAGCCTATGTCGACAATGACGAGCGCGGCAGCTTCCTGATCTTCCGCAACTTCAAGAACACCGCGCGGGTCGGCAAGAGCGACGTCAGCGAAGAGGTCGTCCGCCGTCTCGCACAGCCCGGGGCCAAGTTCGGCGATGTGCAGGAACTGGTCGCGGGCACCGCGGGCCGCGAATTGCTTCAGACCGGGGACCTGTCGAAGGGTGTCTTCTGGGCGGGCATGATCCAGGGGCTGATCCACGATATCCCGACCTGTCAGGAACTGATCGACCGGATCATCGCCGAAGCCGAAGCAATCCTCGACGACCGGCTGGCGCGCTTCCGGACATGAGGCCGTGAGAATTGTCGTTACGGGCAGCGCGGGCAAGATCGGAAAACCGGCGCTTGCGGCATTCCGGGCGGCGGGTCACCGGGCATCGGGACTCGATATCGCCGGCCCGGTCGAGCCGGGGCGGCAATATCGATGCGACTGCACCGATTTCGGATCGGTGATGGGGGCTCTCTCCGGGGTCGATCCCGCGGGAAGGGTTCCGGACGCGGTCGTCCATCTTGCCGGAATCCCTGCGCCGGGGCTCGCGACCGACGAGGCGACATTTTCGGTCAATTTGCGCTCGACCTACAATATCTTCTCGGCCTGCGCGCGGCTCGGAATTCGCAAGATAGTCTGGGCGTCGAGCGAAACGATCCTCGGCCTGCCTTTCGACGAACCGCCGGCTTTTGCGCCGGTCGACGAAACGCACCCCGACCGGCCGAACTGGTCCTATGCGCTGGCCAAACAGCTCGGCGAGACGATGGCGGACAATTTTGTTCGCTGGCATTCCGAAATCGCGATCGTTTCGCTGCGATTTTCGAATGTGTTCACGGCGGAGGATTATGCCGGGCTGGAGGCGATGCAGGCCGATCCGGCGCGGCGGAAGTGGAATCTGTGGTCCTATGTCGATGCGGAGGATGCGGCCCAGGCATGCGTTCGCGCGGCGGAGGCTGAGGTTAGGGGGCATCAGAAGCTGATCATCGCCGCCGCCGATTCGCTGATCGACCAGCCGAGCACCGAGTTGATGCGGGCCCATTTCCCCGATGTATCGCTTCGTCCGGTGGAGGGGTTCCAGTCGCTGTTGTCGTCGGCACGCGCCGCCGCGCTGATCGGCTATCGTCCGCAATATAGCTGGCGCGACCGGACCGGCGCCTAGCGCTGCCCGCCATCGACGCGCACCAGCGCGCCGGTCGTGTAGGAAGACGCCGGGCTCGCGAGCATGAGCGCGGCGGTGACGATCTCGTCGGGCGATCCCGGCCGGCCGAGCGCCACCGGCTGCTTCTCGCGCTTGCGTTCGTCCCATGCTGCGGCGATGTCGGTCAGGAACGGCCCCGGGCTGATCGTGTTCACGCGCACCTTGGGCGCATATTCCCGGCTCAGCGAGACGGTCATCGCATTGAGCGCGGCTTTTGCAGACCCATAAGGGACCACCGCGGGGAGCGCCATCAGCGCGCCCGAGGAACTGATGTTGACGATGCAGCCGCCGTCGCCTTGCGCCATCCGGTGGGCAATCTGGCTTGCGAGCCGGAATGGTCCCTTGAAATTGAGGTTGAGCACAGCATCGAACAGGGCTTCGGGCATGTCGTGGCTCGGGCAGGCGGGCGACATGCCGGCATTGTTGATCAAGATATCGACGCGGCCGAATTCGGCGTAGCTTGCCTCGATCAGCGCGTCGATCTCGTCCCATCGTCCGCAATGCGCCGCATAGGCCATCGCCTTGCGCCCGAGCGCGCGGCATTCGTCGGCCACGGCCTCGCAATTGTCGAGTTTGCGGCTCGCGACGATCACATCGGCCCCGCGCGCCGCGAGCGCCTTGACCATCGCGTGGCCGAGCCCCCGCGAGCCGCCGGTGACGAGTGCGACCTTGCCGCTGAAATCGAACAGCGGATCGCGCGTCATTTCGCTTCTCCAGAAGGGGCGGTCATCGCCGCCGCGGCGGCCATCAACCCCGCGTTGCAACGCTGCGCGATTCCGGCATCGGGCACCGCGTTGAAGGCATGAACCGCACCGGCGTAGCTGTGCAACTCGGCGGGCACTCCCGCCGCGGTCAGCCGCCGCACATAATCGAGATTTTCGTCGAAGAAGAGGTCGAGGCTGCCCGTCGCGATATAGGCGGGCGGCAGGTTCGCGAGGTCGTCGGCGAGGCTCGGCGAGAACCAGCCCTTGCGGGTATCGACGGCGGCATAATCGCCCTGCAAGGCGCGCCACCCGAAGCGGTTGCTCGCGCGCGTCCAGATGAACTCGCCGGTGTTCGGGTTGTTGTAGGGGCAGGCCTCGCTCCCGGTGCGATGGTCGAGCATCGGATAGGTGAGCAACTGGCCTGCGATCGCCGGCCCGCCGAGATCGCGTGCCATGATCGCGAGCGCCGCCGCGAGGCCGCCGCCCGCGCTTTCCCCAGCCACCACGATCCGGCGTGCGTCGAAGCCGAGGGCCTCGGCCTGTCCCGCGAGCCAGGCGAGCGCCGAATGGCAATCCTCCTGCGGCGCGGGGAAGGGGTTTTCGGGCGCCAGCCGATATTCGACCGACGCGACGGGAACCCCCGCCGCCATGGCGAGCGCTGCCGGGCCGGTCTGGATCTGCTTCGCCGACCCGACGACCATGCCTCCGCCATGGATATGCAGTATCGCACCGCTGCCGGGTCGCAATGCGGGCGGGCGATAAAGGTAGATGGCGATATCCGGCCCGCCGTGGATCGACGATATCATCACGATCTCGGGCCGGATGGCGGGGGGCGGCATGAACGCATAGGCCGATCCCGACTTCTCGCGAACCTCCGCTATCGGAGCCGATTCAAGGTCGATCGGCGGGAACATGTCGAGCAGCGGCGCGATCTCGCGATCGACGAGGTGGCGGGTGGTCATGCGAAATTCTCCTCTCGGCCGCGCGCCCGGATCGCTTCCAGCCGGGTCGGAATATGTTCGGTCGGGAACAGTCCCGGCGCCCGCGTCGCATTTTTGAGATAGGCTTTGGCGACCTGCACCTTGTGCACCTCGGTCGGCCCGTCGGCCAGCGCGAGGCTCGGCAATCCCATCCACATATCGGCAAGCGGGGTCTCCAGCGTCACACCGAGGCTCCCGTGCAACTGGATCGCCCGCTGGACGATGTCGTGATAGACTTTCGCCATCTGCACCTTGCACATCGCAATATGCGTTCGCGCGGCGTCCCGCGGTTCCCGGCCTTTCTCGACTTCGTCGATGATCCATGCGGTCTTGAGCACGAGTAGGCGGAACTGCTCGAGTTCGATGATCGAGTCCGCGATCGCGCCCTGGACGAACTGGTGCTCGCCGAGTTGCTTGCCTTGCGTCCGGCGCGACACCGCGCGTTCGAGCATCATGTCGATCGCGCGCCGGCATTTGCCGACGGTACGCATCGCATGGTGGACGCGGCCGCCGCCGAGCCGCGCCTGCGCGACCTTGAAGCCTTCGCCGGGCTTGCCGAGCATCGCGTCGAGCGGCACGCGGACCTTGTTGTAACGGATATAGGCGTGGATGCCGTCGTCCTGCCCGGGGGCGTCGCCCATCGTCTGCGAATGGCGCACGAACTCGATCCCCGCCGCGTCGGCGGGCACGATGAGCATCGACATTCGCGCGTGCGGCGGATTCTCGGGATTGGTGACTGCCATCACGATGAGGAAGGCGGCGAAGCGTGCGTTCGACGAGAACCATTTCTCGCCTTCGATGACCCACTCATTGCCTTCCTGCCAGGCGCGGCAGGCGAATTCCTTGGGGTCCGCACCCGCCTGCGGCTCGGTCATCGAAAAGGTCGAGACGATCGTCCCGTCCATCAGTGGCCGGAGATATTTCGCCTTCTGCTCTTCGGTGCCGAACATCGCGAGAATCTCGCTGTTGCCGGTGTCGGGCGCGGCGGTGCCGAACACCGTCGGCGCCCAATAGCTGCGCCCGAGGATCTCGTTCATCAGCGCGAGCGTCAGCTGGCCGTAGCCCGGCCCGCCGAGCTCGGCGCCAAGGTGGCAGGCCCAAAGGCCCTGCGCCTTCACCTGGTCCTGAAGGGGTTTCATATGAGCGCGCGAAGCCTTGTTCGCGACATCATAGGGCGCACCATGGCCGGGGAAGAGCATGTCCATCGGCTCGCACGCGTCGCGCACGAATGTCGCCATCCAGTCGAGCTTCGCCTGCAGTTCGGGTTCGATGCGGAAATCGATCATGCGCGTTCCTTGTTCTGGTGATCCGGGGGTCAGCCGATCAGGCGGATGAGTTTTTCGGCTTCGGCGAAATTTCCGCGCACCAGCCGGTCGAAGAAGCGCCCGGTCGCGGCGCTCAAAATGCCCCTGGCGGCCTGCGCGACCTTATATTCGAGGATGCAGCCGCCCTTGAACATGGCGAGGATCAGATAATAGTCGAAGCTTTCCATGCTGCGGCCGGTGCCCGCGGCATAATGCGCCATCAGCTCCTGCCGCGCCGGCCATTCCATGACATTATAGAGCGCCTTTTCGGGGACATGGCCGGGAAAACGCTCGTCGCGGATGCCGTTGCAGAACCAGGCAAGGTCGAGCAACGGATCGGCGATCGTCGACAATTCCCAGTCGATCAGCGCGGTGAGCCGGCACGGCGGCTCGAAGGCGAAGAGCGCGTTCGGCGTGCCGACGTCGCCGTGAATGATGCCCGGACGGAAATCGGCGGGCTTGTTCGCGCGCAGCCAGTCGCGCGCGAGCGCATAGCCGGGCAGTTCGCGCCATTCGAAATCATAGAGCTGCTTGTAGCTTTTGATCTGGCCTTCCCAGCGGTCGACCTGCCGCGCGAGAAATGTGTCGGGGCGGCCGAAATCCTCGAGCCCCACCGCCTTGTAATCGACATTGGCGAGCGCGATCAGCCCGTCGACCATCGCAAAGGGCACCTCGCGCGCGTGCGGCGGCGTGTCGAACGGCGGCCGGTCGCGGATATTGCCGTCGCTGAGGTCGGCGGGCCAACCCTCGACGAGGTCCATGACATAAAAGGGCGCGCCGATGATCTCGGGGTCGGCGCAACTGCCATGGCAGACGGGGTGGGGGACATCTGTGCCGTTCAGCGCGGTCAATATCCGCGCTTCGCGCAGCACGCTTTTCTCGCTGCCGGGCGGCGGCACCGCCGGGGGGCGGCGGAGGACGAGCACCGGCCCGCCGCGGTCGAGCGACAGGATCACGTTCGAGGTCCCGCCATGGATTTTCTCGACGCTCAGCGGCTTCTCGCCGAGCGCCGGAATATTGCTGCCGAGCCACCGGGTCAGCCGCTCGGGGTCGGCAAGGCTTTTTACCTCGTCGTTCATCCGTCGCGCTCCCTGAGATAGGCCTCGATCACGCCGCGGATGACGTGCAGCCGCTCGGCGGTATCGGCGAACATCTCGCGGCCGGCGCGGTCAACGACCGCTTTCGTAATGGCCTGCGCGCGGTCATGGTCGGCCGCTTTCAGCGCGTCCCCCCGATCGGTCGCCACGATGAGCGAGGCGCGCTTGTGGTCGGGATTGTCGGTGAAATTGACCAGTCCGAGCTCGACAAGGCGGTTGGCTGCGCGCTGCACGACCTGGCGCGGGTGGCCGAGGCTGCGGCCGATCTGGGCGACGGTTGGCGGTGTCGCCGCGTTCACGGCCGCGGTGAGCACCGTCAACTCCATCTCGGCGAGCCCGCTCGCGCTTCGCGTGTCGGCGTAAAGCGCCCGCATCCGCCCACGCAATCGCGCCACTTCGTCGGCGAATCGTTCGAATTCGGGGAAGTGTTCTTTCATGGGACAATGATGTCAAATTGACACTTTGGTGTCAATTGGCCCGACACTCGCTTCGGGCTTGCCGCTGTTTCCGGCGGTTTTGATGGTTTTTGACATGGCGAGCGATGCACCGATGGGTCGGGCATCTGCGGGCAGGGGGCAGGCGGCTACCGCGTGGCCATTGGCCGGAACAGCGAGGTAGCCGATTGCCAGTCGATCCGCACGACGCGATGGGCGAAGCGCCAGCCCTCCGCCGTATTCTCCAGTCGATCGACATAGGTGCCGCTATGATCGGGGCCGTTGTCGCTGGTGACTGCAAAATAGCTGCGCGCCGAGGCTGCCTGCCGATCGGTGTCGATTTCGATCAAGGGATTGGTGATGTGATGCCGGACGAAGCGGATGGCGGGATTGCGGTCGCCCGATGCGAGCGCGGCCGCGATCGCATCCGGCCCCTGCGCCTTGTTGCCCGGATATTCGAGGATGCCGTTTGCGGTGAAGCAGGCGGCGAGAGCGTCCAGCCGCCCGCGATCGCCGTTGTAGGTGTAGCGGGCCAGCAAGTCGCGGATCGCATCGCGGTCGGTTGCAAGGTCGGACATTCGATCCATCTTATATAACCTAGTTAGGTATGTATTGACAGCTATGGGGCGAAGGCGCAACCTTGGCGGCGGGAGAGAAACATTTGCCGATACCCGGTCATCATATCGTTGTGATGCCTCCGCCATTCGAGGAGCCGCCCTATCCGGCGAACATTTTCGAAGGGCAGGTGGTGCTCGTGACCGGCGGCGGTTCGGGGATGGGGCTCGCGATGGCCAAGGCTTTCGCGCAAGGCGGCGCGAGCGTTGCCGTCATGGGGCGCAGCATCGAACGGGCGCAAGACGGGGCGGCGGAGATTGCCGCGCTCGACGTCCCTGTCCATGCGATGAGCTGCGACGTCCGGTCGTCCGAGGCGGTCAAGGCGGCCTTCGACGAAGCCGAGCAGACGCTCGGGCCGGTCGGGCTGCTCGCCAATAATGCCGGCGCCAACTTCCCGGTGCTGGCCGAGGCCATTTCACCCAATGCATGGGCTGCGGTGACACGCATCGCGATCGACGGGACCTTCCTCTGCTCGACCGAATTCGCTCGCCGCCGCGTCGCGCGCGGCGAGGGCGGGGCGATCGTGAACAACAGCGCGCAATATATCTGGACGGGCTTCCCCGGCGACGCGCATAGCGCCGCGGCGAAGACGGCGCAGGCGACGATGACGAGGAAATTCGCCGCCGAATGGGCTTCCTGCAACATACGCGTCAACGCCGTCGCGGCGGGTTTTTTTCCGCACGTCTCGTCGGTGTCGGGGCGCGGCGAAAATGGCGTCGAGGCCTTGCAGGCCATGATCCCTGCCGGTCGGACGGGTCATATCCGCGAGTTCGGGTGGCTCGCGGCCATGACCTGTACGCCGTTGTTCGGGGACATGACGGGACAGGTGATCGTCCAGGATGGCGGCGAGAGCCTGCGCCGCTCCCTGATCATGCCCGACTTCATCCCGCCGCGCGAACGCGTCGATGGACCATGGGGCTGGCGATGAGCGGCTGGCTGTCGGGAAAACGCGCGCGGATCGAAGGCGACGGCCCGGCGATCGCCGCCGCGCTCATCGCGGCGGGCGCGACGCTGGTCAGCGACGGCGACAGCGACATCTGGATCCATGTCGCCGCGCCTCCCGCGGCGAAGCCGGCCCTCGACCTCGGGCACGCCGACTGGCGCGCCAGCCTCGACGCGGGGCTCGACCGCCGCTTCCTCGGCGCAAAAGATTTTGTGGAGGCGTGCCGGGCGCGCGGTGCGGGCGGATCGGTGCTGTTTGTCGGAGCCCCCGAACAGGCATTGGGCGTCGACCATGCGGCGGCGGCAGGCGCGCTCGGCAACCTCACCAAGACGCTCGGCGTCGAATGGGCGCGCGACGGCATTCGCGTGAACAGCATCTTGACCCGCGTCGATGGCTCGACGCTCGGGAATCTCGCGGCCTATCTGGTCAGCGACTATGCCGCCTATGTGACCGGCGCGGTGATAGGCATCGCATCCGATGACTGATCGCGCACCTCGCGGCGCGCAGGCGGCGGGCGGCACCGGAGCGGGCGGGAGGTTGCGCGGGCGCGCAAACGGCAAGGCCGAAGGGCCGTTCCGTGAAAGAAATCGTTGCGACATTGCGGGGGCGAGCCGAAGACCCTAATGACGCAGCAGGAATGAATAAAGTTAGACAACTCCGAGCAAGGGGCAAGGCTTGTGAACATGGACAATGGCAGTGCACGGATCCGGGTGCCGAAGACGTCGGAACTGGTCGCCGACCAGATTCGGGCCCAGATCATTCGCGGCGAGATCAAGGAAGGGGATTTCCTGCCGCCTGAAGGCACGCTGCTGGCGTCGCTCGGCATTTCGCGGCCGACATTGCGCGAGGCCTTCCGGATACTCGAGGCCGAAAATCTGATCAGCGTCGTCCGCGGCTCGCGCAGCGGCGCGCGCGTTCACGGGCCTTCGGTCGAACTTGTCTCGCGCTACGCAGGCTATCTGCTCGAAGCCCAGGGGACCACGATTGCGGATCTCTACGCCGCGCGTCTCGCCATCGAGCCGACGGTCGTGCGCTGGCTGGCCACCGCGAAGGGCAACACGCCGGACATGGCGCGTCTCAGGGAGGTACTTGCCGCGCTCGAGACGATGATCAAGGACGGGCGTTACGACGAATTCATCGACAATGTATCGCATTTCCACCAGACGCTCGTCGAGGCGACGGGCAACAAGACGTTGAGTTTCATGAACCGGATGCTGCTCAATCTCGGCCGCACGCACCAGAACGATTATCAGCGCCGGCATCCGAGCTCGACCGAAGATCGATTGAAAAGCCTGCGCGCCGGGTTCAAATCCTACGACAAGCTGGTGACGCTGATCGATGCCGGCGATGTCGAAGGCGCGGTTGCGCACTGGCGGCTGCACCTGCGCAACGCCAACGAGACCTGGGCCGCCCGCGGCGAGGGCGAGCGGATCGTCGACTCCCTGCACGGATGAGCGCGACCTTCATCGAAGCCATCGTCGCGGCGGCCGCGGCATCGCCGGGCGCGTCGCTGACCGTCGCATCCGACACCAGACCCTGCAGGATTTCGCTCGACGCGGTCGTCGCATCGGGACGGCGGATGGGAACGCGCATGGCGGCGGCGGGCATTGGCCGCGGCGATATCGTCGCGTGCATGCTGCCCAACTGGCGCGAATGGCTCGTGGTCGCGGTCGCGGCGGCGCAGGCGGGGGCGGTGTTGCTTCCGGTCGTGACCATCTACGGTGCGAAGGAACTGGGCTTCATCCTGCGCCAGTCGGGCGCCAGATGGCTGTTCACGCCCGACCGCTTCCGCCATGTCGACTATGCGCGGATCGTCGCCGAATGCGGCGAGCTTCCCGCCCTTGAACGGCACGTCGCAATCGGCCCCGACTTCGATCTGCTCGAAGCCGACGGACCGGTCGGCGATCCAGCGACGGCCGACCCCGCCGATCTTGCCCTGCTCGTCTACACATCGGGCACCACCGCCGATCCCAAGGGCGTGATGCACAGCGCGCGCGGTTTCCTCGCGGAAATGGAGAGTGTGCGGGCGATGCGCGGCGGCGCCGACGATGAAGCGGTCATCTCGCCCTGGCCGCCGGGGCATGTCGCGGGCGCCCTGTCGATGTACCGCTTTCTCTGTCAGGCGACGCCGCTCGTCCTGATGGACCAATGGGATGCCGCGCTCGCCGCCGAACTCATCGACCGGCACCAGGTGACGTCGACGTCGGGGACCCCGTTTCACCTGAGCGGGATGATCGCCGCTGCGGATGAATTCGGCCATGATCTGACGTCGCTCCGCCAGTATCTCGTCGGTGCGGCGCCCGTGCCGCCGTCGCTGATCGAGCGCTGCCAGCGGCAGGGTCTCGCGGTCTATCATTGCTACGGGTCGAGCGAGCATCCGACCGTGACGTCGGGCACGGTCGACGATCCGCTCGAAAAGCAGATCGACACCGAGGGGCGCGCCATGCCGGGGTCCGAGATGCGCTTCGTCGACGACGACGGCAACGACGTGCCGGCGGGGAGCGATGGCGAAATCTGCACCCGCGGACCCGAATTGTTCATGGGTTATCTCGATGCGTCCCTGAACGAGGCGGCTTTCCTGCCGGGCGGCTGGTATCGCACCGGCGATATCGGCCGGCTCGACGAAGGCGGCTATCTGCTCATCACCGACCGCAAGAAGGATATCATCATCCGCGGCGGCGAGAATATCTCGTCGAAGGAAGTCGAGGCGGTCCTGCTCCGCCACCCCGCGGTTGCCGATGTCGCGGTCGTGGCCGCGAAGGACGACCGCATGGGCGAAGTGGTGCACGCCTGCGTCGTTCTGGCGCCGGGTCGCTCGCTGGCGCTCGGCGAGGTGCGCGATCATTTCGCCCGGGTGGGGATCGCGAAACAGAAGACCCCCGAGCGGTTGACGATCGTCGACGAACTGCCGCGCAATGCCTCGGGCAAGGTGCTCAAGCATCAGTTGCGCGGAGCAGCCTAGCGCTTGCGCGACTCCCCGAGCGGGACCAGCGGGAAGAGCAGTTGCCGCCACCAGTCATGTTCGCCGCCCGGCAGGCCATAGCGCCACGGACGTCCTTCGGGGACATGCAGCGTTCCGAACATGCGATCGTAGAAGCTCAGCATCGTGCAGAAATTGCGATAGGCCTTGCCGTCCTTGCCATAGCCGTGATGGGTGTGATGGATGCGCGGGGTCACGAAGATCCATTCGAAGGCGGAGACGAGACGCGCGCCGCCGGGAAGCTTTTCGACGATCATGTCGTCCCAGCGCCAGTCGCTGTGGGTGATCGCGTTCCACGCCATGATGGTGATGTAGAATATCGTCGTCGCCCCGGTCATGCCGAGATAGAAGCCGACCGCCGCGACCCAGGTATAGGCATGGACGAAGGGCCAGAGGAGGTTCGTGCGCCACATCAGCGTGACGTTGACATAGGGGGCACTGTGGTGGGTGCGATGCATGCCGTGGAGCCACGGGTGGCGGATCGTGTCGTGCGCCGATCGATGGATCCAATATTGGCCGAATTCGGCTACCAGCAACAGTCCGAGAAAGCCCGCCCAGACCGGCGCTCCGGCGAGGGCGCCTTTCCCTGCCGGCAGCAGGAGGCCGACGATCCATGCGGTGAGCCAGGCCATGCCGATCCGCGTGACCTGCGAACCTAGGATCACCGATCCGATGATGAAGAAATCCTGTTTGCGGTGGACACCCTTGTGACGGCCCGTGACGAGTTCGATCGCGAGGATCGCGGCGACCAGCACGAAGATCCAATGTTGCGGTTGCATCTGCTTCTCCCTTTTTGCGCGACCATCGATCCCACAGGCGCCATGAATAAGTCCAATGCATAATGATTGCCGATGCAATGCAATCGATGCATGAAGGGGCATGGACCTTCGCAAACTTCGCCACGCCGTCTTCGTCGCCGATTGGGGCAATTTCACCACCGCGGCCGCGCGTCTGCACCTGTCGCAGCCCGCGCTCAGCCGCAGCATCCAGAGCCTCGAAGACGAACTCGGGCTCAAGCTGTTCGAACGGGTGGCCGCAGGTGTCGTATCGACAGCCGCCGGTGCGGCGGTGATCGCGGAAGCGCGCGGTCTGCTCGAACAGGCCGATGGCCTCAAGGCCCATGCGCAGCGCCTGTCGCGCGGCGAGGCGGGGCGGGTGCGCGTCGGGGTCGGGCCGATGTTCGCCGGCCTGCTCGCCGGCTATCTGCGCCATGCATGGCAGCCTTCGCAACCGGTGGAGGTGCAGGTGCATATCCTGCCGGTCGAGCGATTGCTCGGCCGGCTCCTCGCCGACGAGCTAGATTTCTTCATCGCCGACGGGCGCGCGGCGCGCGATCATGCCGCGATCGCGGTCGAACCGATCGGCGAGGCGCCGGTCGGTTATCATGTCCGTTCGGGGCATGCCCTCGCGGAGCGCCGCCGGCTGAGCGTGGCCGAGATCGCGGCCTATCCGCGTGCCTCGCCCAATTTGCCCGCGGCGCCGCTCGATATCGACGAGGCGGTGCGCGCCTCGAGCCGCGCCGACGCCGGGCGTCTCTATTGCGAACAATTGTCCACGCTCATCGAGCTGACCGAAAATAGCGACGCGGTGCTGCTGGCGCTATCGGCCGCGGTCGCGGACGAGGTCGAAGCCGGACGTCTCGTCACGCTCGATATTCCCGAGATTGCGAGCTGGTCGGCGCAGATCGTGATCGCGCGCCGCGCGCGCCTTCGCGCCACGCCGACCGTCGAACGCTATGCCGCCGCGATGGCGGATCATGTCCAGCGCTGCTGGATCCGGTCCTAGTTCCGCATGATGAAGCCGCCGTCGACGTTGAACGCCTGACCGGTGATCCAGTCGCCCGCGGGCGAACAGAGCAGCAGCAGCGTGCCGACAAGATCCTGCGGCTCTCCGCGCGGCTGCTTGACGACGCGCGCCATTGCAGCCTGGACGAAAGGGCTCTCCTCCGGCGTGAGCGCTTTTCCGGCATCGGACATCGTCATCCCCGGGGCGATCGCATTGACGTTGACGTTCATCTGCCCGAGCTCGGTCGCGAGCGTCGTGGTCAGCCCGAGCAGCGCGACCTTGCTGACGCCGTAGGTGGTTTGCGCTGGAAAGGCACCCGCCGAAATCTGGTTGACGATCTTGCCGCCGCCGCGCGCCTGGAACAGTCCGACGGCGGCCTGCGAGCAGATGAGCGCGCCGAGAAGATTGACGCGCATCAGCTTCTCGAAATCGGCGATTTTCGTCCGGATAGCGGGCGTTCCGACCGCCTCGACCATCAGCGCCGCATTGTTGACGAGAATGTCGAGCCCGCCGAACGCGGCGTTCGTCGCCTCCATCATCGCGGCGACCGAGGCCTCGTCGGTGATGTCGACCTCGATCCCGACCGCCTTGCCGCCCGCGCTCGCGATTTCTGCCGCGACGCGCTCGGCACCCGCCTTGTTGAGGTCGGCGACGACGACGCTGGCGCCTGCGTTGGCGAGGCCGACGGCATAGGCGCGCCCGATACTGTTTCCGCGGCCGCCCGCGCCGGTGACGATCGCGACCTTGCCGTCGAGACGGAACCGGTCATTGGTGAAATCGGTCATGCTTCAGCCCTCCTGCTTCGGAAAGATCGGTGCGCCGACGCCGATGGTGACGGTCTTGTGGTGGAGGAACTCGTCGATCCCCGCCTTGCCGCCTTCCTTGCCGAAGCCCGAGATGCCGATCCCGCCGAAGGGGGTGTGCGGGTTGATCTGGAAACCGCCATTGGCATAGACCCCGCCGGCGTTGAGGCGCTCGGAGAGCCGGTGGACGCGCTGGACGTCGTTCGACTGGATATAGGCGGCGAGGCCATATTCGCTGTTGTTGGCGATCGCGACGGCTTCGTCCTCGTCGTGGAACTTGATCACGACGACGGCCGGCCCGAAGATTTCGACCTGGCTGATCTCATGGTCGGGATCGGCATCGACGATCAGCGTCGGCTCGATGAAGTTGCCGCTTGCGAGTTCGCCTTCGCAGCGGCCGCCGCCGAGAAGGAAGGTCGCAGCCTTGTCGGCCTTCGCGCGGTCGAACATGCCGGTAATGCGGTCGACCGCCGCCTTGTTGATCACCGGCCCGACCATCACCCCCGGTTCCATCGGGTCGCCGACCTTGAACTGGCCGATGATCGCCTTGAGGCGCGCGACGAAATCGTCGTAGATGTCGGCGTGGACGAGCTGGCGGGTGGGGAGGGCGCAGCCCTGTCCCGACAGGCAGCCGACGGTCCAGAACACCGCCCGCTCGGCGGCCGCCTGGATGTCGCAATCAGGGAAGACGAGGCTCGCCGACTTGCCGCCGAGTTCCATCACGCTCGGCTTGATCTCTTCGGCGCAGGCCGCGAGGATCTTGCGCGCGGTGATCGGGCCGCCGGTGAAGCTGATCTTGCGGATCTTCTTGTGGCGTACGATCGCGTCGCCCGCCTCGGCGGTGCCGGGAAAGATCGAGAGCACACCGTCGGGAACGCCCGCTTGCCGGCACAGCTGCGCAAAGAGTTCGGGGGCGAACGGGGTGATTTCGGCGGGCTTGCAGATGACGCAATTGCCGGCAGCAAGCGCGGCGCAGACCTTCATTCCGAGCGAGATGAGCGGGCCGTTCCAGGTGATGATGATGCCGACGATGCCGATTGGCTCGGGCATTGTGTACGAGAGTTCGCCCCGCGTATCGAAGGTGCTGAGGAGTTCGCCCGAGAGCTTGTCGCACCAGCCGGCATAATAGCGCGTCCAGGCGACCGCGGTGTCGACGCCGCGCTCGCCGACCATCAAGGTCGTGCCGCCGTCGAGCGCCGCCATGCGCGCGAGTTCGGCCTTGTTCGCATCGAGCAGGTCGGCAAGCCGGTTCAATATGTCGCGGCGGGTCTCGGGCCGCGTGCGGCGCCACTGGTCGCGGACGGCTTCGGCCTTCGCGACGGCCTCTTCGACTTCGCGCGCGCCGGCGAGCGGGATATCCGCTTGCACCGTCTGCGAGACGGGGTGCAGGTGCGGATGCGTGCCTCCGCTTCCGCTGGTTCGCTGTTCGCCGCCCAGATGCAGATGAACCGCGGGTGCTGCGCTTGCCATGATAATATCCTCTTCCTTTTCAGTTGTTTCCGGGCGTCGCCAGGACGAGCCCGCCATCGGCACCGGGACGCATCACGGGGCTCCCGACGATTTCCCAGCCATTGCCCTCGGGGTCGGCGAAATAGCCCGAAAAGAGACCGCCATCGCGGTCGCGGATCGGGCTGGTGATTGTGGCGCCGACGGCAATGGCCGCGGCGAACTGCGTTTCGACATCGCTTTTGTCTTCGACGAAGATCGCGTTGACGGTGCGCGGGACGGCGGCGAGGTCGATGCCGCTTTCCGCCGCCAGATAGTCGCGCGGCACGAAGACGATGACCGTCGTCCCGGTTCGCAGCGTCAGCGATCCTGGCGTATCGGGACCCCAGGACTGCCAGCCAAGTCCGTCGATATAGAATTTCCGCAGGGTCGCGATGTCGTCTGCGGGCACCATGAGCATGTGCAGGGCTTGCTCGATCACCGTCACCCCCACGCCAGATGCAGATGTTCGAGCGCCATCACGCTGCCGCCACGGCAGGTTTCGTCGCCCCGTTCGACCTGCCGGAAGTGACCGATCTTCGCGAACCACGCGCGATAGAAGACGACGAGTTCGAGCCGCGCGAGATGGAGGCCGAGGCAGGTGTGGATGCCCGATCCGAACGCGGCGTGGCGATAGAATTGCCGCTCGACCGATACCTCTTCGGGTGCCGGATTGAGCCCCTCGTCCCAGCCGACGAGCGGAAGCGGGGCGAGGATGGAATCGCCGGCCCTGAGCATCGCACCTTCGAGGTCGATATCGTCGACGACATAGCGCGGCGTCGCGACGAAGGCGTAGCGGCGGAGCAGTTCCTCCACGAGATTGGGAATGACCGAGGGATCGTCGATCGCCCGCTGACGCAGCTGCGGGTCGTGCGCGAGGTGACGCATGCCGAAACTCATCGCATTGGCGACGGTGTCGAGCCCGGCGAGGAACATCAGAAAGCCGATCGACATCAGCTCCTCGAAATTCGGCTTTCGCCCGTCGATGTCGCTGGCGATGATTTTCGAGACCATGTCGTCGCGCGGTTCGGCCATGCGGGCCTGGAACAGTTCGGCGAGGTGGCCGAGGATCGTCTGGGCGCGGCGTCCGCGCTCCTCGGCGCTTGCGCGTGCATTGAAGAAATCGACGACGAGGCTACGGAACTCGATGAACTTCTCCATGGGAAAACCGAATAATTCCATGAAGACCGCAACCGGCAGGCGCGAGGCGATCGTCGCGACGAAATCGCATTCGCCCGCATCGATCACCGCGCCCAGAAGTTCGTCGGTCCATTCGACAACCCGCGCTTCGAGCGGGGCGATCGCCTTCGATTCGAAGAAGGGGCGGAGCATCTGCCGGTAAGGCCGGTGCTCGGGCGGATCGAGCATCTCGGGGATCATCATCGGCTGGTTCGGATTGGGCGGGATCGACAGGATGCGGCTCGAGAATTTCTCGGGATGGCGCAGCACCTGCGTCACCGCCGAGCCGGTGTTGCAGACCCAATGTCCGCCGTGCGCGCTGGTCCAGAAGACGGGCGGGGCGGTGGTTTTCAGTTCCCAGTATCGCGCGTGGCAATCGGCGAGCAGGCCGGGGTCGGCGATATAGTCGAATTCATGGATCGGCGAACGCGCCGGCGCCTGCGACTCGGTCATGTCTCTCTCTCCCGTTGACGTAAGTAAACGAGTGTTTACATATGAAGTCAACTAGGGAGCGATGATGGCAACGACGAATTCCGATACGCGTGCGCGCGATGCCGACCGCACCCGGCAGGCCATCCTCCATGCCGCGCAGCAGATCTTTGCCGAAAAGGGTTTTGCGGGGGCGGGCGTTCGCGACATCACCGCGCGGGCCGGGGTCAACCAGTCGCTGGTCAGCCGCTATTTCGGCGGCAAGGTCAGATTGTTCGAAGCCGCGCTCGAAGCGGCGCTCGATCCCCGCTTGATGACAGATCTGCCCAAACAGGATTTCGGCAGGCAGATCGTCGCGCGTTTCGCCGACGACCGCAGCGGGCGGATCAGCCCGCTGCCGATCATGTTCGGCGCCGCGTCGGACAGCGAAGCGCGCGCGATCGCGGCGCGTCTGTTGCGTGATCGCGTGTTCGAACCGCTCAAACAATGGTTCGACGGCGAGACGGCGGGGGTCAAGGCGGCGCGCTTCATGGTCGTGTCGCTCGGCTTCTTCGCCTATCGCGACCAGCTTCCGCTCGCCGAATTTGCGGGGGCGGTCGATCCCGGGCTTCGCGAGTGGCTTGAAACGGAATTCCAGGCGATCGTCGACGAATAGGATGGCGTCGCGACCGGAGGTCAATATCTCGGGAAAAGCTGCGGATTGCGGTCGAGATGATAGCCGCGCTGATGCGAATTGGGATAGGTCGGCGGCGGCTGGCTGATACGGTCGAGCCGTTCGATTTCTTCGGCGGAAAGCGTCCATTCCGCCGCCGCCAGATTGTCGTCGAGCTGAGCGTCGCTGCGCGCGCCGACAAGGACCGCCGTCACGCCGGGGCGGGCCCGTACCCAGTTCAGCGCAACCTGCGACGGCGTGGCGCCGTCATGGTCGGCGGCGATATCGCACAGCGCCGCCACGATCGCCTCGCCGCCGCGCCGATGGTAGGAGCCGACACGGCCGGCATGGCCGAGCCGCGTGTCTTCTTCGCCGCCCTCCATCCCGCTGAACTTGCCCGACAGATAGCCTTGCGCGAGCGGACTCCAGACGAGTGCGCCGACGCCCTCGCTGACGCCGCATGGCAGCAGTTCGTTTTCCGCATCGCGCGCCAGCAGCGAATATTGAATCTGCTGGCCGATGAAGCGTTCGGTTCCCGACCGGTCGGCGGTTGCCAGCGCTTTCATCAATTGCCAGCCCGCATAGTTGGAACAGCCGACATAGCGCACCTTGCCGGCCCGGACGAGATCGTCGAGCGCGCGCAGCGTTTCCTCGAAGGGAACCAGCCCGTCGTGACAATGGACCTGGTAAAGGTCGATCCAGTCGGTGCCGAGCCGTTCGAGACTGGCCTCGCAGGCATCGATAATGTGGCGGCGCGAAAGGCCCCGGTCGTGCGGCCCGCGTCCGGTCGCACCGAACAGCTTGGTCGCGATGATCGCCGACGGACGCTTGGCGCCGAGCGCGTCGCCGAGAATTGTCTCGGACGCGCCGGCCGAATAGATATCGGCGGTGTCGAACAGCGTGACCCCGGCATCGATGCAGCGGTCGACCTGGCGGCGCGCGCCCGCAATATCGGTTACCCCCATGCCCTTGCCGTCGCCGAAGGTCATCGCGCCGAAACCGAAAACCGGCAGTTCGAGCCCGCTTCTGCCCAGAAAACGCCGTTCCATCCTATATGGCTCCTTCGGCGCGAAGCGCTTCGATCTGCGCGTCGTCATAGCCCAGCATGCCGCGCAATATTTCATCGCCATGCTGGCCGAGCGTCGGCGGCGCGGCGGGTTCGCGGACCGGAGTTTCCGACATCCGGATGGGATTGACGATCATCGGCAGCCGGTTGCCGTCGTCGTCGGTCACGGTGCGGACGAGGTTGCGGCTGACGATCTGTGGATCGCGGAAGGTCTGGTCGACGGTATAGATGGGCGCGCAGATGATTCCGCCCGCGATCAAGGCTTCGTACAGATCGCCGAGCGCCCAATTCTTCAGCGTCGTCTCGATCTCGACCTCGAGCGCATCCTTGTTGGCGAAACGGATCGCGCGGGTTGCGAAGCGCGGATCGCCGAGCAGATCGGTGCGATCGATGATCTGGCAGAAGGTCTCGAATTTCGGCTCGGCGCTTGCCTGGATGTTGATCCTGCCGTCGCGGCACGAATAGGTCTGCGCCGGAGCCGACCCCGACGCCGACGTGCCCAGCGGTTGCGGTATCTCGCCGCTCATCAGATAGTCGATCGCGCGGTGCGACATGGTGGCCACCGCGACGTCGAGCAGCGACATGTCGATATATTGTCCTCCGGCGCCGACCATTTCGCGCGCGCGCAGCGCCGCCTGGATCGCGTTCGACGCATAAAGGCCGGTTATCAGGTCGGAGATGATCAGGCCGATCTTGGTTGGTGGCTGATCGGGCTCTCCGGTGATACTCATCATCCCGCTCATCGCCTGGAATACGCTGTCGGTGCCGGGACGCGGCGCATAGGGGCCGGTCTGGCCGAAGCCGGTTACCGAGCAATAGATGATGTCGGGATTGACCTGCCGGATCGCAGCATAGTCGAGCCCGTGCCGGGCGAGGTCGCCGACCTTGAAATTCTCGACGAAGATATCGCCGATCCGGGCGAGGTCGCGGACAAGCTGCTGGCCTCCGGGTTTGGCGAGATCGACCTCGATCGATTTCTTGTGCCGGTTCGCGCCGATGAAATAGGAGGAGATCGGAAGATCTTCGCCCCGCTCGTCCTTGATGAAGGGCGGGCCATAATAGCGCATCTCGTCGCCGCGGTCCTTGCGCTCGAGCTTGATGACCTCGGCGCCAAGGTCGGCGAGCATCTGGGTCGCGAACGGGGCAGCAAAGGTCCGGCCAAGGTCGATCACGCGCACGCCCTGGAGGGGAAGGGGGGAAGTCATGGTCTTGTCATTCTCCGGCGGCGTGCATCGCGCGCAATTTTCGGGACACCAGCCCCAGCATGATCAGCACCAGCGGCGCGAACACGACCGAAACGACGATCAGCGCCATGCCGAGTTGCCCGGCGTCGCGCAGCATATAGTCGCTGACGAAGGCGGTGAAGGGCGCGCCGATCCCGCTGCCGACCACGGTGACGATCGCGAGAAAGATCGCCGAAACCTGGCCGCGGAGATGCTGCGGCGTGTGAATCTGCAACGCCGATACGGCATAACCGAGAAAGGGATAGCAGAGCACATAATAGACGGCGTTCAGAATCAGGAAAATCCAGGGGTCGCCGCTCCACAACGCCACGATGTTAATCGGCACCGCGATGACAACGCCCCATATCTGGTAGCGCGTATGGGCATCGGTGACGCCGCGGCGGTAGAGCCAGTCGACGAGCATCGCGCCGCCGACCTGGCCTGCGGCCGCGGCGGCGATGTGCTGCAGACCCCATGCGAGGCCGACCTTGCCGACGTCCCAGCCGAACTCGCGGACCATGAAGGTGGGCGTCCAGGCACCATAGGCGTTGGTGATCACGTTCAGAAGGCCGAAGCCCAACGGCAGCCCGATAAAGAGCATCGGATTGCGCGCGAACAGGTGCCGGAGGGTGATGCCTTGCGCGGGTGCGCCGTTCGCGGCGGCGAGGCGCGCGGCTTCCCGGGCGGCCTTGCGATCATATTCGCGGACCATCAGCACCAGCGGAGCGAGCAATATAGTGATGCCGCCGACGGCGATGAAGACGAGCTGCCAGGGCCGTACATTGCCGACGACGGGCAGGTGGACCTCGCCCGCACCAGCGGCGAGATGGACGATCGCACCGCCCAGAACCACGGCGAGCCCGCCGCCGATCACGGCGCCGAGCGAATAGACCGCGATCGCGGTCGAGAGCCGCTCCTTGGGAAATTGCTCCGCGATCAACGAGTGCGCCGCAGGCGTCAGCGCGGCCTCGCCCATGCCGACACCCATGCGGCCGAGCATCAGGCCCGGAAAGCTCCGCGCAAGGCCGGAGCCGAGCGTAGCGATGCCCCACAGGGTGACGCCCGCCAGCGTGATCCAGCGCCGCGAGTAGCGGTCGACGAGCCAGCCCATCTGCAGCCCGCACAATGCGAAGAATAGGCCGAATGCGGGGCCCATCATCAGGCTGATCTGGAAATCGGTGAGATCCAGATCGCGTTTGAGCGGCTCGACCATCATGGTGATGATCTGCCGGTCGATGAAGGAGAAGATATAGAGCAGCAGGAAAAGCCAGATCATCGGCCATCCGCGTAGAAAGCCCCTCGCCGGGGCACCGGGGGCGATCGCCGGGCCGCTGTCAGCTATTTGCATGATCGTTCCTCGCTTGCGGCGCCGCAAGCGTGCGCACCGGGAAGAAGGCTCCATCGGGCGGGCGCGTGCCGGAGCCCGATGGAGTAGGTGGAGGATCAAAATTCAAAGGAAATCCGTCCGCCGAACGTCCGCGGCCGGCCATAGAGAGCCGAGTCCGCCGTTCCCCCGGCGAGGACATAGACGGTGTAGGTCTCGTCGAGCAGATTCTTGCCCCACAAGGTGAAGGTGAGGTTGGGATTTGCTAGGCGGAAACCGATTTCGCCGTTGACCAGCGTCCTCGCGCCCTCGACGATGCGGTTGTCGGCGTCGCGGTAGCTCTTGCCCGCATGATAGGCGTTGGCCGACAGGAGCAGGCTGTTGCCGTTGTCGAGTTCATATTCATAGTCGAACCCGGCATTGATCGAGAAGAGCGGGGTACGGATGATCTTGTTGCCCGTCGCGTCGAAGGTGACGATGCGGTTCCCGCCGGTCGGCAGCGGTTCGTAGCCGACGGCATTCTGGAAATCGGTGAATTCACCCCAGAGCTTGGAAAAGCCGAGCCGCACATTCAGTCCGCGCGCCGGGCGGCCGAACAGTTCGCCTTCGATGCCGTAGATTTCCGCCGCGCCCGCATTCTGCAGCGTCGAGAGATTGTTGATGCGGATGTTGACCTGCATGTCGGTGTAATCGGTGTAGAAGGCCGCGAAATTGGCGTTGAGCCAGCTTCCGAGCTTGAGCTTGGTGCCGAGTTCATATTGCCACACATTTTCCGGATTGACCGGAACGGTGCTGAAGGTCGACGCGCCGAACAGCCCCGACTTGAAACCCTTGCCCGCTTTTGCGTAGATATTGGCATCATCGTTGATGCGATATTGCAGCGTCGCCGACGGGGTGAACACTTCCCAGCGATGTTCCGCCGTCAGCGTCGCGCCGCTGATGTTATTCTCGATGAAGAAATCCTTGTGCTCGTTGGTGTAGCGCCCCGCGAGCGTCAGCGAGAGGCTGTCGCTGAAATCATAGGTTCCCTGGGCATAGATGGCGAACGAGTCGGTGCCGACGTTCGAGGTCACATCGCTCGAACCCGGGCCGGTCGGATTGCCGTTGGTGATCACCTGCTGGCGCGTATAGCCGGCATCCTGGTTGAAATAGCTGCCGCCGACGATCCAGTTGAGCCGACCCGTCTCGCCGGTCACATAGAGCTCCTGCATGAAGGAGCGGGCAAAATAGTCGACCGGCAGGCGCGAGCGCTCGATATTGGTGCTGTCGACATCGGAATCGATGAACTGCCGCGCATTGTCATAGGCGCTGATCGAGGTCAGGTCGGCAAAGCCCAGATCCGCGCGAACCGTCAGCGATGCCGAGTCCTGCTTCAGATTGAGTTGCCCGCCCATCCCCGAGGTTTCGTTCGGGCGGGTCGGCAGGATCACCCCGGGGGTTTGGGCGGTCACGACATTGTTGAGATAGGGCTGTTGGCCCGTCGTCAGCGTGTCGTCGCGCGTGACATGGCCATAAGCAACGATCAGGTCGAGCCCGTCGGTCGGGCGGACGAGGAGCTTGGTCCGCAGCGCCCATGTGTCGATCCAGCCCTTGTTGGGGCCGCCATTGAGGTCGGTGATATAGCCGTCGTCCTGGTTGAGGGTGAACGCGACATTCGCCGCCACGACATCGTCGCCCCCGTTGGCATAGAGTTTGAGGATGCGTTCGTCGTAGCTGCCGTAGCTCACGCTGCCGCGCAGCATCTCGTCATTGTCGGGATCGAGCGTTACGATGTTGATCGCGCCGCCGGTGCTATTACGGCCGAACAGCGCGCCTTGCGGCCCCTTCAGGACCTCGACCCGCGAGACATTGTTGAGCTCGGTGGCGAGGCTGCCGAGGAAGGGCTGATAGACACCGTCGATATAGACGGGAACGAGCGATTCGTCGCCCGCCGCGACCCCGCGCGTGCCAAGGCCGCGGATCGTGGGCTGCGGCGAAAAGGACGATTGGGTGAAATTCAGGCTGGGGGTGATCTGGGTCAGGTCGTTGGTCGACGAAATGCCCGCGCTTTCGAGGGCCGCGCCCGAAAAGGCCGAAATCGCGATCGGCACATCCTGGAGCCGTTCCTCGCGGCGCTGTGCGGTGACGACGATATCGCCTGCCTCCGGCGCCTGTTCGGCAGCGGCGTTGGTTTGCCCGTCCTGCGGCATTGTCTGCGCCTCGGCGGCAACCGAGCCGAGCGCGGTCGCGATGGCAAGCGTGCGAATGGATGCGGCGATGATGGTCAACATGGCTCTCCCTGCTCGGATCCGTTCGTGCGCGACGGACCTGCTGGCGGCCTAGCTGCCATTCGCCGGCGCCTTGATCATCAGCGATATTCCGGGCTATCTATCACGAAACAAGATAGATGGGATCGGAATGCTGGATCTGCGACAAGTGCTGAGCTTTGTGACCATCGCCGAGAAGCGATCGTTCACGCGGACGGCGGAAAGCCTCGGAATCGCGCAATCGGCCGTCTCGCAGCACATCCGCCGCCTCGAGGACCAGCTTCAGCTCAACCTGCTCGTCCGGAACTCGCGCTCGGTAGCGCTGTCGACGGAAGGGCAGGCGATGCTGCCGCATGCACAGGCCTTGCTGGATTCCGAGCAGACCATGCTGGCGGCCGCCCGGGCGCGCAGCGCGGCCGCGAGTTCGATCCTGCGGATCGGCGCCTATTCGTTCGCCGCCGACCAGCGGATGGACGCGATCGATGCCTTCCAGAATCGCTATCCCGAGCTCCGGCTGGAAATCGTCTACGGTACGCGCGACGAACTGCTGGCCAAATTGCGCGACGGCACGCTCGACATCTTCTTCTCGTTGTCGGCGCCGTCGGTGACGGAGCCCGATCTTGCCGAAACCCATATCGCCCGGCGATATTGCCATATTGCCGTGCCGCCGACCCACCGGCTGGCCGGAATGGATCATATCACGATCGACCATCTCGCCGGCGAACAGGTCGCAATCTCTCCCGGCAACCAGGATTCTCCGGTGGTATCGCTCGTCTACGCCGGACTGATCGCCTATGGCGCAGAGCTTGTTCCGGCGCCCGAAGCCGACCGCCGCGCGATCGCCCGGTTCGCGCGTTCGCGCGGTTTGCCGCATCTGCTGTGGACCACCCGCATCTTGCCGCTGCATGAGGAGGAGGGCGAGGGTGTCTATCCGCTTCTCGGCGACGCGCCGCGGATCGACACGGTGATCTACAGCCGGCCGGGCGACCGGCGCCGCTGGGTGCGGCTCATCCTCGCGGCGTTCGCCGATCGCGGCGGGGATAGATGACGGGGGCGGATCAAAGCGTCGCCATGTCGATTACGAAGCGATATTTGACATCGGCTTTCTCGAGGCGCGCATAGGCGGTGTTGATCTCATCCATGCGGATCATCTCGCATTCGGGCAGGATATTTTTCTCCGCGCAGAAATCGAGCATCTCCTGGGTTTCGGCGATGCCGCCGATCGCCGAACCCGAGAGCGTCTTGCGTCCGGCGAGCAACAAGCCGCTGTGCAGTTGCAGAGTGTCGATCGCGCCGACGATCACATGCGCGCCGTCGGGCTTGAGCAGCATCAGATAGGGCTGCACGTCGTGCGCGACGGGAATGGTGTCGAGGATGAAGTCGAGGCTGCGTGCCGCCGCTTTCATCGCTTCCCTGTCGGACGAAATCAGGACGTGATGCGCGCCCAGCTTCTGCGCGTCGGCCGCCTTGGCGGGCGAGGTGGTTATCATCGTCACCTCGGCGCCGAGACCGGCGGCGAGTTTTACCCCCATATGACCGAGACCGCCGAGCCCGACGACGCCGACCCTCGTCCCCGGGCCGACCTTCCAGTGGCGGAGGGGCGAATAGGTGGTAATGCCCGCGCAGAGCAAAGGTGCCGTTCGCGCCATGTCGAGCGCGTCGGGTATGCGCAGGACGAATTCCTCGCGCACGACGATGCCCGACGAATAGCCGCCATAGGTCGGCGAGCCGTCCTGCCGGTCCTTGCCGTTATAGGTGCCGGTCGCGCGGTGGTAGCAATATTGCTCCTGGTGAGCGCCGCAGGCGTCGCAGGTCAGGCAGCTGTCGACAAGACAGCCCACCGCGACTTTGTCTCCCGCCTTGAAGCGGGTGACCTGTGACCCCGTCGCGCGCACCACGCCGACGATTTCGTGCCCCGGAACGAGCGGATAGCTCGTGTTGTGCCAGTCATTGTGCGCCTGGTGCATATCCGAATGGCAAACGCCGCAATAGCGAATCTCGATGTCGACATCCTCGGGGCGCAGCGTGCGCCTTTCGATCGTCATCGGGGCGACGGCGGCGGTGGATGAGGTGACGCCCCAGGCAGCGGTTCGGGTCATGCAGCTTGCTCCAGCAGAAGCGCCGCATCGGCGGGCGCGATGAATTGCAGCAGATGCGCGCGTTTCAGGCACAAATGCGGCGCGGCTTCGTCGGTCATGCCGATCCCGCCATGAACCTGGATGTTGGCGCGCCCATTGTCGAGCGCGGCCTGGTCGGCGAGCCGTTTGGCGGCGGCGATGTGAAAGGCGGCCTCCGCATCGTTCGCGTCGAGGGCGCAGGCGGCATAATAGAGCTGCGAGCGCGCCACGGCGGCGCACACCGCCATGTCCGAGCAGATGTGTTTCAGTGCCTGGAACCAGCCGATCGGCCGGTCGAACTGCTCGCGCAGCCGCGCATAGTTCGCCGCCATATCGCGCGCGGCATCGGCGCAGCCGACGGCATAGGCGGCCGACAGCAGTTGCAGGTGCAGCGGCGCCGCGGGGGTCTCTTCCGAGCCTGCCGGGTCCGGCAGAATTTGCCGGCTTTGCCTGGTCGACAGGTCGATCGTCGGCGTATCGGGGTGACCGCTCGCCGCTCGATGCAGGCCGATGGCCCGCGCCGTCCACGACAGCGTCATCTTCGCGTCGGCGGGATCGAGAAGGCGCATCGCGTCCGATCCGCCCGCGGGAAGGGCAAGAGCCGCCTTTCCCTCGAACATGCCGGCGAACCAGCGATTGGCCACCGCGGTCGAAAGCAGCCCGACCGGTGCGAGGAAACGGCCCAGTTCGGCAAAAACCAGCGCTTCGGTTGCATGGTCGAGGTCCATTCCCGGCGCCGTCATGCCGGTCCAGCCCATGGCATCGAGCTCCGGCCAGAGACCGGCATCGCGCGCCCGCGCGCCGTCGAGCGGCAGATTGTCGCGGCACCAGTCGGCGGTGGCGGTCTGCAGCGCAAGCTGCTCGTAGTCGGGGGTCAGGTCCATCGTGTCACCTCGATTTCGGCAGGCCGAGCAGCCGCTCGCCGATGATGTCGCGCTGGATCTGCGCGGTGCCGCCCGCGATCGTCGCCGCGAAGCCGCGGAGATAGTCGCCGACGGCATTGTCGTCGCCATAGGCAAAATCAATCATGGCATCGTCCATCAGAAGCACCGCCATCCGTTCGAGCCGTTGCCCGAGTTCGGAGGTGAACAGCCGGATCACCGATGCCTCGGGCCCCGGCTGGCCGGTGCGCACGACTTCCGAAATATTGCGATAGGTCATCGCGCGCAGCGCCGCGACCTCGGCGCGCATCTGGGCGAGCTCGTCGGCGATGCGATCGTTTCGGATCATCCCGTTGCTACGGGCTGCGGCGATCAGCTCGGAAATTTCCTGGCTCTGCTTGACCTGGTCGGCGATAAAGCCCGTGCCGCGTTCGAAGCCGAGGGTCGACATCGCGACCTTCCAGCCATTGCCAAGGCCGCCGACGACATTCGCCAGCGGGATACGGACATCATCATAGAATACCTCGGCGAATTCGACCTGTCCGGACATCTTGCGGATCGGACGGACGGTGATCCCGGGTGCGTGCATGTCGCAGATGACCCAGCTCAGCCCCTTGTGGCGCTGTGACCCATCCTCGGTGCGCAGCACCAGCTCCTGCCAGTCGGCGACATGCGCGAAGCTCGTCCAGATCTTCGAGCCATTGACGACAAGTTCGTCGCCTTCGATCCGGCCGCGCGTCTTGATGCCGGCAAGGTCGGAGCCCGCGCCCGGTTCCGAAAAGCCCTGGCACCATATCGCCTCGCCCTTCAGTATCCGCGGGAGGTGCCAGGCCTTCTGTTCCTCGCTCGCATTGATGATCAGCGTCGGTCCGCCGTGGTTCACGCCGACGAAATTGGCACCGATCCAGGGCGCATGGGCCCTCGCATATTCCTCGAGCCAGATAACCTGCTCGACGATCGACAACCCGCGCCCGCCATAGGCGGCGGGCCAGTTGATTCCCGCCCAGCCGGCATCGAACAGGCGCCGCTGCCACGCCTTGTCGAAATCGAGCGCTTCGTCGGCGTTGAGCGGCCGCTTCCCGGCGGGGACATTGGCCTCCAGCCAGTCACGGCATTCGCCGCGGAAACGGGCCTCTCCGGGGGAGAATGCGATATCCACTCAACCGGCCTTTCGGGCTGCGCCGATCGGCTCGCCCTTCTTGCGCATGGCAGGGTCGAAGCCGGCATTGCGCATCAGCTCGTGACCGAGTCCTGTGGCGAGTGCCATTCCGTCGGTCTCGTAGACGAGCCGCTTGTTTTCGGCATTGCTGTGCCGGCTGTTGCCGAGGATCAGGCCCGTCAGTTCGGCGACCTTTGCGTCGAGGGCGTCATCGGGGACGCAATAATTGGCGAGCCCCATCGCCGCCGCTTCGTCGCCCGAATAGGGGCGGCAGGTCAGCATCATCTCGAGCGCCTTGGCCTGTCCGATACGGCGCGGCAGGCGCTGCGACAGGCCCCAGCCGGGAACGAGGCCCCATTTGCCGTGCGTGTCGGCGAAGCGCGCGCTTTCCCCGCAGACGATGAAATCGGCCGACAGCGCGAATTCGAGGCCACCGGTATAGCAGCTGCCCTGGACCTTCGCGATCACGGGCTGCGGCAGGCCGGTCAATCGCTCGAGGGTCAGCATTTCCTGTCGCAGCCAGCCGAGCGCGTCGGGGTGGGGAGGGGATTTGAGATCATGTCCGGCGCAGAAATGCCCGCCGGCGCCGGCGATCACCACCACCCCGATGTCGCCGCCGTCGTTTTCGATGTCGCGGACATGGGCGCGAAACTCGCGGAACAGCTCGCGATTGACCGCATTGCGCTGGTCGGGGCGGTTCAGCGTCAACGTACAGACACCGTCGGCGTCGGTACGCAGGACGAGCGCCGCGGCGCTCACGCCTCGTCGCCGCGTGTCTTGGCGATGGCGGCCTTTGCGCTGCCGCTCTCGACCGCGCGTTTACCGAACTGGTCGCGGATCGGCACGAATTCGGGCATCACCAGACTGCGCCGCAGCCAGTTGGCAGCATCGACAACCAGCGTATGGCCGCTGATATAGGCGGCGTAGGGCGAGCAGAGAAAGGTCGCCGCCCAGCCGAGCTCGCGCACTTCGCCGACGCGCATTCCGGGGATCGTATTGTCGCCGCGTTCGCCCTCGCGGTGGCGCGTCATATGGCCGGGCAAATCCTCGTGCGGAAAACGTCCCGGCGCGATGCAGTTGACGCGAATGCCGTCGGGCGCCCATTCGACCGCGAGGCTCTGGGTCAGGTTGGTAACACCCGCCTTCGCCGCCGCCGAGTGCGACGTGCCAGGACCACCGGTCCAGCTATAGGTCGCGCCGATATTGAGAATCGCGCCGGGCAGTCCCGCCGCCAGCCGCCTTAGCGCGAATTCGCGGCTGCAATTATAGGTACCGCCAAGCACGATATCGACGACGGTGCGGAAGCCGTTCGGGGTCATTTCCTCGGCGGGCGCCGGGAAATTTCCCGCGGCATTGTTGACGAGGACATCGACGGGGCCGAGCTTCGCCTCGATCTCGTCGAACGCCCTGGCGATCGCGTCGGGATCGCGAACGTCGCAGGCGACCGCGATGGCCTGGGCGCCGACCGCGCCGATGGCCGCGAGCCCCGCCTCGAGATGCTCGGGTTTGCGGCTGAGAATGGCGATCCTCGCGCCGAGCCGTGCGAATTCGACCGCCATGCCCTTGCCGAGGCCAGTGCCGCCGCCGGTCACGGCGACCACTTGCCCGTCGTAGGTGCCGTCGGGAAGCGCCTTGGCGCCGGGCGGCGGAGGTGCGGGTAGAGCCATGCTATTTCCCCTTGTAGACGGGCGCGCGCTTCTCGCGGAGTGCGGTGCGGGCTTCCTGATAATCGTCGGTCTTGAAGAGATAGCTTTGCGCGTAGAGTTCGGCGCGGGTGCCGGTGCGGATCGTCGATCCGTGCATCAGGTTGATCATTTCCTTCGCCAGCGCGAGGTTGATCGGCGGTTTGGCGGCAATGTCGCGCGCGATCTCGAGGGCTTTCGCCTCCAGCTCTTCGGGCGCGACGACGAAATCGACCGCCCCCCATTCGAGCGCGGTCGTCGCATCGATCCGCTGCCCGCTCATCACCATATATTTCGTCCGCGACGGACCGATGAGCGCGGTCATCATCTGGGTTCCGCCGGTGTCGGGCAGGACGCCGTACAGGATTTCGGGCAGCGCCATTTTGAGGCTCGTGTCGCTGATCCGGATATCGGCGGCCAGCGCAAGCTCGCAGCCGCCCCCGATCGCGCCGCCCTTGAGCGCCGCAACGATCGGTTTGGTCGACTCCTGCATTTTGAGGCGCCCTTCCTGGTGCCGCCGCACAAAGTGGAAATCGCTCTCGTCGCGGGCGCGGTGCCCGAGGACATTGGTGTCGCGGCCCGAGCAAAAGGATTTGCCGTTCGCGCGAATCAAAATGGCGCTGGTATCGCTTTCTTCGAGCGCTTCGCCGAGCCGCTGCTGGAACAGCGTGGACATCTCGTCATCCATCGCATTGTGCCGGTCCGGGCGGTTCATGGTCAGGATACGCAGCGCGCCTTCGCGCTCGCTCAGGATCAGGTCGGACATCGTCGCTCCCATTTTCTTTGCGCCAAGGCTTGCCTCAGTTGTATAACTAAGTCAATTATGTCGAAACGGCATCGGGAGAGCGCGATCATGGACCTTGGCGGAAAGACCGCGCTTGTTACGGGCGCCTCGCGCGGCATCGGAGCCGCGATCGCGCGCCGACTCGGCGCAGCCGGTGCGCAGGTCGCGGTCAATTATGGGACAAGCCGGGGCGCCGCCGAAGCGCTGGTCGCCGAGATTGCGGCGGCGAGCGGCACTGCCTTTGCGGTCCAGGCCGATGTGTCGACCCTGTCGGGCATAGAGGCGTTGTTTGCTGCTTGCGACGCCCGGTTCGGCGGCGCGCCGAACCTCGATATCCTGATCAACAATGCGGGCGTAGGCCGCGGCGGCCGCGATGCGAGCCTCAAGGCCGGTTCGGAGGAACTGTTCGACGAAATGTTCGCGGTCAACGTCAAGGGGCCGCATTTCGTCACGCAGGCGGCGCTGCCGCGTCTTCGCGATGGCGGCCGGATCGTCAATATCGGCTCGATTTCGGGCAAGATCGGCCAGCCCTTCGCGTCGGGTTATGCGATGACCAAGCGCGCGATCCAGAGCCTGACTTTCTCGACCGCGCTGGCGGTCGCAAAGCGCGGGATCACCTGCAATTGCATCGCTCCTGGCGCGGTCGCGACCGACTTCATCGCCGGATTGCGCGCGCAGGAGGGGTGGGACGAGGCGACCGCGAAGCATACCCCGATGGGCCGCATCGGGGAGCCCGAAGATATTGCGGGCGCGGTCATGATGCTGCTCGGCGACGACGCGCGCTGGGTGACCGGACAGATTATCGAAGCAAGCGGAGGTCTCGCGCTCTAATGGCTCTCATGACAGAAAAATTGCGCGCCATCATGGCGATCGATCCCGAGCGGACCGAGATCGATTTCGAGGGGCGAGACTATAGCTGGCGGCAGATTGCCGATATTGTCCGCGCGATCGAGGCGGCACTCGACAGGATGAAGCTCCCCGAAAATGCCCGTGTCGGGGTCATGCTTCGCAACCGGCCCGGCCATATCGCCGCAATGGTCGCCGTGCTGTCGACCGACCGCTGTCTCGTCACGCTCAACCCGATATTGCCCGATGCGAAGCTCTTCGGCGACGTCGAGGGGCTCGGACTTCCCGTCATCATTGCCGATGCAACCGACCTCGCGCGCCCGGGGCTTACCGACGTGCTCGATCGCGCGGGGGCGGCGGTCATCGAAATCGGCCCGCGCCTCGAAGGCGCGCGCGTGCTCCGGCCCGATATCCGTATCGATGTCCGGACGTCGCCGGGGGTCGCGATCGAGATGCTGACGAGCGGCACGACCGGATCGCCCAAGCGCATTCCGCTCAGCCGCGAGGCATTCGATGCGAGCTTTCGCGGCTTCACGAAATATGAGCGCGGACGCAGTTTCGACGATCCGCCCAAGCTCAATTCGGGCTGTACGATGGTGGTCAATCCGCTGACCCACATTGGCGGCATCTATGGCTGCATCGCCGCGCTTGCCGCCGGACGCAAGATCGCCTTGCTGGAGAAATTCAGCGTCGAGGCGTGGGTCGATGCCGTCCGGCGCAACCGGCCGGCGGTCGCGCCCGCGGTCCCCTCGGCGGTGCGGATGCTTCTCGAAGCCGATGTCGATCCCGCCGATCTTGCGAGCCTTCGCTCGCTGATATCGGGGACGGCGCCGCTGCCCGCCGACCTCGTCGATGCCTTTTTCGACAAATATGGCATTCCGATTTGCAGCAACTATGGCGCGACCGAGTTTGCCGGCGCGGTCGCGGGCTGGACGATCGACGATTTCCGCACCTTCTGGAAAGAAAAACGCGGAGCGGTCGGCCGTGTTCACGGCGATATCGAGGCGCGGGTGGTCGATCCGGATAGCGGCGACATTCTTGCCGCCGGAAACGAGGGATTGCTCGAACTCAAGGGGCGGCAACTCAACAATGACATGCAGTGGTTACGTACCACCGATCGCGCGATCCTCGATGCCGATCGCTTCCTGTTCATCAAGGGACGCGCCGACAATGCGATCATCCGCGGCGGCTTCAAGATACATCCCGACGATGTCATCCACATATTGAACGATCATCCTGCGGTCCGCGAAGCCGCCGTCGTCGGCGTTCCCGACGAGCGGCTCGGTTCGGTTCCCGCCGCGGCGATCATTCTCAGGGACGGCGCGGAGCCGCCGTCCGAGGCCGATCTCAAGGCGTGGCTCAAGGAACGGCTGATCGCCTATCAGGTGCCGGTTCACATCCGCTATGTCGCCGATTTCCCGCGCACGCCCTCGATGAAGCCTTCGGCACCGGGCCTTCAGGCGCTGTTCGTCGATCCCGCCTGATCGAGCGCGGCCAGGATATCGGCGCGGTTCGAGACCGTGGCGACGAGCGGCAGGTGCATGGTAATCTGGACCTGGTGCGTTTCCGCGGTGCCGCCCGCCGTGCAATCCTCGGCGATCACGACGGTATAGCCATGGCCTACGGCTTCGACCGAACCGCCCATCAGCGCGACGTTGGTCGACACGCCGCAGAACACCACCGTGTCGACGCCCAGCGCGCGCAGGGTCGCGTCGAGATCGGTTCCGGTGAAGGCGGCCATGCCGTGATGGCGGTCGGAGACGATATCGGTGCCGGCCACGACGATGCCGTCGTGGATCGCGGCGAAACGGCTGCCCGAAACCAGATGGCCTTCCTTGTATATCCGCGCGGCAAGAACGCAGTTACGGTTCCATCCCTGAAATTCGGGGCGGGCCGCGACGGTGCAATGGATGACCGGCAGGCCGCGCTCGCGAAAGCCCGCGGCGAGATCGTTTATCGTGCTTACAATGTCGCGGGTGGCCACCTGTTCGGCCAGCGGTGTGTCGCGAAATGCCCGATCGGTGATCCCGTTCTGCATTTCCGAAACCAGCAGTGCCGCGCGCTTTCCAGGCTCCAGTCCCTTGACCATCGTCCAATCTCCCTTGCTCCAGATATTAAACTAGGTAATATATGTGAAAGGGCAGGGCAAGGGAGAGCGATGTGGCCGAGTCATTCGCCGGCAAATCGGTGATCGTCACCGGCGGCGGCCGGGGTGTCGGCCGCGGCGTCGGCATGGCTTTCGCGGCGGCGGGCGCAAAGGTGATGCTCGGCGCCCGGACGCTTTCTTTCGCTGCGGATGTGAAGGGCGCGATCGAAGCGGCCGGCGGCGTCGCCGAGGTGCTCGGGGTCGACATCGCGCGGCACGATGATTGCCGTGCGCTTGTCGAGGCGACCGCTGCGGCGTTCGGCGGCGTCGACATCATCGTCCACGCCGCCGCCGACATTCCGCACGGGGGACTCGGCCATGTCGACGACGAACGCCTCGAGGCGGGCTTCGCCAGTATCGCCAAGGCGGCATGGTGGCTGCTCGATGCCGCGCGGCCGCATCTTGCCGGCGCGGCGGACGGCGGGCGCTTCATCGCGATCGGTTCGATCAACGGCACGTTCAATGTCGTCCCGAACATGACAGCCTACGGCATGGCCAAGGCGGCGCTCGATGCGTTCGTTCGCGCCGCTGCGGGCGATGTCGCGGGGGAAGGGATAACCGTCAATGCGGTCAATCCGGGTCTGGTTGCGAGCGACCGCGCGCGGGCCGTTCTCGGCGACGACGGGCTGGCGGCCTATGGCGCGACGGTGCCCGTCGGGCGCGCGGGGACGCCGGAGGATATCGCGCACGCCTGCCTGTTTCTCGCCTCCGCGCGGTCGGACTATATCACCGGCACGACGATCAAGATGGATGGCGGCTCGACCGTCGCGGCGCCGGCCGGGCGCAGCGAAATCCTGCAGGAGCGGCTGAAGCTCCAGCAAGGGAAGGCCGGCTGATGGATCTCGGGATAAAAGGTAAGGTTGCCCTCGTCTTCGGCGGGTCGAAAGGCATCGGTCTCGGCTGCGCGCACGAATTCGCGCGCGAGGGCTGCCGGACGGTCATCGCCGCGCGCACGCAATCGACGATCGACGAGGCCGTCGCCGCGGTACGCGGGGCGGGCGGCGAGGCGGCGGGCGTCTCGGCCGATTGCACCACGCGCGACGGCATCGGCAAGGCGGTACAGGCGGCGACAGCGGCGTTCGGCGCCCCCGACATCCTGATTTTCAATGTCGATTCGGGGCCAAAGGGCGCGTTCCTCGAGGTCGACGACGAGACCTTCGCTGCCGCCAACAACAATAATGTCATGGCCTTCCGCTGGGCGGTGCAGGCGGTATTCCCGCCTATGAAGGAACAGGGGTGGGGCCGCATTCTCACCATCGGCACCAACTCGGTGAAGGCGCCGCACCGCAAGCTCCAGCGCGCGGCGCAGAATACCTACCGGGTCGGGGCGCTCGCCTTGTCCAAGACGCTGTCCGCCGAACTCGGACCCTTCGGCGTCACCGTCAACACGCTGGGGACCGGTGCGATCGCGACGCCGCAGTTCAGGGAGGTCTTTACGAAGATCGCCGAGGGCCGCGGGCAAAGCTATGACGAGCATGTCGCCGAACGGGTGCGCGAATGGCCCGTCCGGCGGATGGGCACGCCCGAGGATATGGCGGGGGCCGCCGCCTTCCTCTGTTCGGACCGCGCCGGTTTCATCACCGGCCAGGTGCTCGTCGTCGACGGCGGCAATCTCGAAGTTCTGCAATAATCATCAATCTGAGGAAACGAACAATGCAATTGGGTAACGACATAGCAGCAGTGGTGACGGGCGGGGCGTCGGGTCTCGGCCGGGCGAGCGCGGAGGCGCTGGCAGGCGCGGGCGTCAAGGTCGCAATCTTCGACGTCAACGAAGAGGGCGGCAAGGCGGTTGCCGACGCGATCGGTGGTGTCTTCTGCAAGGTCGACATCACCAGCGAGGACAGCGTCGTCGCGGGCTATGAAGCGGCCCGCGCGGCGCACGGGCAGGAACGCATCCTCGTCCATTGCGCGCAAATCTCGAAGGGCGGCAAGACCGTCCGCTTCGACAAGACGACGGGCGGCTATGTCCGTTATTCGACCGAGGATTATGCCTTTTCGGCGCAGGGTATCCTCATCGCCAGCTATCGCCTCGCTTCGCTGTCGGCGCTCGGCATGGCCAACGCGGATCCGCTGAACGAAGATGGCGAACGGGGGGCGATCGTCCTGACCGCGTCGGCCGCGGCGCAGGACGCGCAGATCGGGCAGGTGGGCTATGGCTCGCTCAAAGCGGGGGTCAACGGCCTCGTGCTGCCGCTGGCGCGCGACCTCATGGATCTCGGCATCCGCGTCAATTCGATCATGCCCGGAATCTTCGCGACCCCGCCGATGCTCGCGGTCAAGGACAAGGCGCCCGCGATCTTCGCGGGGCTCGAGGCATCGGTGCCTTTCCCCAAGCGCCTCGGCCATCCGCATGAATTCGGCAGCCTCGTGCTCGAGCTCGCACGCAACGGATATTTCAACGGCCAGACGCTGCGGCTCGACGGCGCGATCCGGATGCCCCCGAAATGAGGCGCCCGTCTTGAACGCGCCCCAGCAATTTCCGTTCGCGCGCCAGTCGGCGGGGCCGGCGCCCGCCCGGCCCCCGGGGTCGATCCGGCGCACGACGTCGATCGATTCCGACTGGCCCGACGGCTTCGGCGCGCCGTGGGCGATGACCGGCCGCGCGCGCGACTTGCTGACCCCGTTCGAAGGCGATCCGGTCGAGCTCGCGCGCGGCGATTTTTGCATCCGGACGTCGCCGATCCGCGAGATTCTGGAGATCAGGGCGACGCCCGACCATCCGCGCCTCGCCGAAATGGTCGGGGTCCGCGCCGGTGGCGCGAGCCGCCACGCGCTCGCTGCGACGCTGGGCGATCTGCAGGGCAGCCCGACCTTCCAGCTGCTCGACGATTTCGCCGGTGCCAGCCTCGTTGCGGGGTGGATCTGGTCGCGCTGGACCCCCGACTGGCGCGAGCGGATCAGGAACAATGCGCAGAAGACTGCGGGCAACAAGGGGCGGATGGTCAATATCTGTACCGGCTTCACCGAGGGCGCGAGTTCGCTGTCGGAAGACGGGAGCGTCGAACATGCCGACCAGTCCTCGACCGAGGTCGGTTCGCTGGTCGATCCGGAGGATCCGGTCGGCTGGCACGATCTGCCTGTTCAGGAAGGCCGCCCGCAGGCCCGCCGCGCGCGGCGCATCGATATCTGGCGCGCCGAGAATGTGCTGAAGGTCGATGCCGGCTTTCAGGACAGCGGGCCCAACCCGCACGGCACCCGCACCGCCATTCACGAGTATCGCGTCTATGCCGAAATCGACGAGGCGAGCGGCGCCTTGCTCGCGATACAGGCGCTGCCGCTGATCCTGCCGTTTCGTGAATGCCCCGGTGCGTCGATGAAGGTGGCGCGCATGGTCGGTCAGCCCGTCGCGTCATTTCGCCAGGCGGTCCTCGACACGCTCGCAGGAACGCTGGGCTGCACCCATCTCAACGATGTCCTGCGGGCCTTTGCCGACATTCCGTCGCTCGCGCGACTGTTGCCGAAAGATCACATCTAGCCCTCTCCACGCGCTTTACGCTGCGGAAACCGTAATTCACTTGTCTATCTTGTTAGACCTAGTTATACAAGTAGGATGCGAGGACGCCAGAATGCCTCGTGGGGAGGATTGGCTATGATTTCCAGACGGAAGGGCGATTCCGCCCGGATGCTTGCCGCTGCGTCGCTGACCGCGATGGCGCTGTCGTCGACATCGGCTTTTGCGCAGGACCCGGTCGACGCGACCAAATATGACGACGAGGCGATCGTCGTCATCGGTGTGACCAAGCAGGCCGAAAATGTCCAGGATGTGCCGACCGCGATCGTCGCCTTTTCCGGGGACGATCTGACCGACCGCAACGTCACCAACATCCAGGCGATCGCCGCCCAGACCCCCGGGCTTCTGATCCGCGAGTCGCCCAACAACTCCTCGTCGATCAATATCGGTCTGCGCGGACAGGTTCAGAACGACAATCTCGCGACGGTCGATCCGTCGGTCGGCGTCTATGTCGACGGCGTCTATTGGGCGCGCTCCTATGGCCTCAACGCCGACATTCTCGACGTGCGCAACGTCCAGATCCTCAAGGGTCCCCAAGGAACCCTGTTCGGCCGCAACACGTCGGCGGGCGCGCTGGTCGTCGAAACCAACGATCCCGACCTGTCGCGCTTCGGCGCTTCGCTGAGTGCGAGCTACGGCAATTTCGACGAACGGATCGGCACCGCCGTCGTCAACGTGCCGCTGATCAAGGACCGTCTCGGCATTCGCGGCGCGATCCGGATCAACAAGCGCGACGGCACGGTGAAAGGCTATAATCTGGCGTCGGTCCTCGCCGGCACGCCGACGCTGACCGGTACGCGCTATAACAACCGCGATATCCTGCAGGGCCGCGTCAAGGTGCTGGCCATGCCGACCGACGATATCGAGATCCAGCTCAGCGGCGAATGGTATGATTCGCAGCAGCAGGGCGCGGCGCGCTTCCTCAGCCATGCCTCGCCGGCGCTCGGGGCGAGCGGGACGACATTGGCCAATTATGATCTCGCCAATCCCGACCGCGTTTCGATTACCTTGCCGCTCGACGGCATTACCGGCTTCGGATCGTCGACGCAGGGCATTGCGGCGCAACCCTTCACCAATACCAAGACCCAGACCTATCGGGCGGGGATCCGGTTCGACTTCGGCGACGCCGCCTTTTCGCTCCTGAACAGCTATCGCAAGGTCAAGTCGCACAGCATCAACGATCTCGATGGCACGGCGCTCGTTGCCGGCAACAATGATTATGTCATCGATCTCGAGCAATATACGAGCGAGATCCAGCTTGCGGGCACGACGTTCGGCGACCGGCTCGACTATGTCGCGGGGGTCTCCTACATCGCCGAAAAGGGCAATGATAACAGTCAGGGTACGACCTACACGGGCCCCGCCTATACGAGCGGAAATACGTTCCGCAGCAATATCAAGAATGACGCTGTCGGCATTTATGGCCAGTTGAATTTCCACGTCACCGACCGGATCGACCTCGTCGCCGGCGTCCGGCACAGCTGGGACAAGCGCAAGAATATATCGGACAATATCACCTTCCGCGCGGGCAGCGTCGATACGCTCCCCACCGCGGCGAACCGCTGCATCTCGCCGTCGGTGGTGCCCTCCGCGGACGGCCATTGCTTCGTCACGGCCTCGGATAATTATCAGGCCTGGTCCTATACGCTCGGCGCGAACTTTCATCTGACCGACGATGTGATGCTCTATGCCAAGACCGGCAAGGGCTATCGCGCCGGCGCGCAGCAATTGCGCACGGTCGGTATCGTCGGAGGCAGGGATACGTCGATCGCGTCGCTGCCCGAGCAGAATTTCGAGCATGAAATCGGCGTCAAGAGCCAGTTCTTCGATCGCAAGGTCACGCTGAACATCGCCGGCTATTATAATACGGTGAAGGACTTCCAGTCTTCGCAGATCCTGACGGTTCCGGGTACGACCACCCGCTACACGTCGGTGGTCAATCCGGCCGATCTGCGAAACTATGGCGTCGAGGCGGACCTGACGGTCCGGCCGGTCGCCGGCCTCTCGCTCTATGGCTCGCTCGCGGCGAACAATGAAAAATACAAGAATTGCGCCAACAACCGCTGTCCGGACTTCATCCGCGATATCGTGCAGACGCAGTTCAACGTCGGCGGCAGCTATGAGGGCGATCTCGGCTTCGCGCGCCTCGGCCTCAATGTGAATTACAGCTGGACCGGCAAGGTGCACCTCGATGCCTCCAATCGCGAGGTCGACGACATCGCGATCGCCTTGTTCGGCTCGACGGCGCCGCTCGCCAATCCGGCGGTCGCGGCGCAGCTTGGCGCACTTGCCATTCCCGATGCGGAATGGGCGCGCATTTCGACGCGGCGTTCGGTCGGCATTCTCGATGCCCGCGCCGGCCTGAAATTCGGCAACGACGATCAGTTCGAGATATTCGCCTTCGGCCGCAACCTGACCAACGAACGCTATCTCCAGCATACCCAATATCTGTTCAGCCTGACGACGTCGTCGATCCGCAACGATCCACGGACCTATGGGGTCGGCGTTTCGGCCAAATTCTGACCGGGAACCGGACAATCAGGCAAAGGGGGAGGTTTTCACGCGAAATCCTCCCCGTTTTTTTTGGAGAGCATCCCCAATGAAAATGATCCTTCATGCCGCGGCGGCTTCGGTCATCGCCCTCGGCGCGAGCCACATGGGCATGGCCGCGCCGGCGGCGGACAAATGCACGGCCGCCGCTTTCAAGGCATCCGACGGGACGACGATCCGGTCGGTCGAAAGGCGCATGGCGCCATCGCCGCATTGCCGGATCGATGGCTATGTGACGACCCGGGATCCGGGACCCAACCGGGTCAATTTCATGCTCGCGCTACCCGACAATTTCAACGGGCGCTACGTCATGACGATCCAGGGCGGCGCTGCCGGCTTCGTGCCCGAGCCCGCGGCAACCCAGCTTGCGATGGGCTATGCGATCGCATCGACCGACAAGGGAACGCGCCCGGCCAATATTCTCGACTTTTCCTGGCGCAAGGATCCCGCGCAAGCGCGCGACTGGGCCTATCGCGGTGTCCATGTGTCGGCCGAGGCGACGCAGATGCTGGCACGCACCTATTATGGCGGGCGGCCTTTCCACCGCTTCGCACAGGGCTGTTCGGGCGGCGGCGACGGCACCTTGTCGAATGCCGAACTCTATCCCCGGGATTTCGACGGCTATGTCGCCGCGGCCATGACCACGTCCAACCTCGAGATCAATCACATCTGGGGAGCGATCGCCCAATATATGCACAAGGATCCGTCGAGCTGGATATCGCCCGACGAGTGGGCGCGTGTCCACAAGACGATGCTCGCGTTGCACGACGGCGACGACGGAGCCGTCGACGGCCTCATCTGGGCACCGATGGGGATCAAGCTCGATTCCGGCGATTTTCCCTATCTCAGCGCCGCGCAGTTCGGGTTGATGAAATTCATCGCGACGGGCCTCGAGCCCGAGCTGGGGACCAGCTATCCCGGCTACTGGCTTGGCAACGTCACGGCCTTTCCGAGCTTTCTGACCGGCGCGAAACGACCGCCCTGGACCGATTTGAAGGATTATCCGGCGGGCTTCATGGTGACCGCGACGGGCGCCAAGGGCTTCAACGGCCCCGACTATGACATATTGCAGGCGATGAACTATGGGGACCGCGCCGCCTTGATCGCCGATCGCGATTTTCAGGCCGCCAACGGGCGCTACCAGTTCGATCCCGCGCGGATCGACGCGCTGGCAAAGCGGGGCGGCAAGCTGATCCTGTGGAGCGGCGCCGCCGACCAGGCCGTTCCGCCCGAAAATGTGCTGAATTACAATAATGCCCTCGTGGCGCGCCACGGGAAGGCGAAGGCCGCGACGTTTCTGCGCACCTTTTTCGTTCCCGGCTTGCACCATTGCTCGACGGGCGAAGGCGCGCCGACCGATGCGCCCGATCAACTGCTCGAGGCCATGGCCCAATGGGTGGAAAGCGGCAGGGCGCCCGACATGGTCGTCGCCGGGGATCCGCGCCGTGCGGGCGGCAATACCGTCACCGGGCTGGGAGACGGCCCGATCACGACGCCCGCCACGCGGCAATACAAGCTCTGTGCCTTTCCCGCCCGGTCGCATTTCATCGGTGGGCCGAGCAATGCGAAGAAGCTCGACGTCAACGATGCCGCAAACTGGCGCTGCGTGAACTGACCGCCGATCGGCGGGCCGGGTTCACGCCCGGACCGTCGTTATGGCATATTCCGCGTCGAAAAATCACAAGGCCACTTGTCTATCTTGTTAGACCTAGTTATACAACTCGACGAGCGAAGACATCTGGAAGCTTCGCCGGGAGGATGTTTGGCCATGAATTTCAATCGGAATCACGATTCGGCTTATCTGCTCGCCGCGGTGTCACTGGCGGCCATCGCCTTGTCGTCGACCCCGGCATTTGCTCAGGAAGCGACTGCGCCTGCAGCGGCGCCCGCGGAAACGCAGTATGACGACGACGCGATCGTCGTCATCGGCATTACCAAGCAGGCTGCCAATATCCAGGACGTCCCGGTTTCGATCACCGCATTCTCGGGCGATTCGCTCGAGGACAAGGGGATCAAGGAAGTTGGCGAAATCGCCAAATTCACGCCCGGCTTCAATATTCGCGGCTCGGGCAACAACCCGACCGCCTTCGCGCTTTCGATGCGCGGCCAGGTGCAGAACGACAATCTCGCCACCCTCGAACCGTCGGTCGGCGTCTATCTCGACGAAATGTATATCGCGCGCTCCTACGGTCTCAATGTCGATCTTCTCGACGTCGCGAGCGTCCAGATATTGAAGGGGCCGCAGGGTACGCTGTTCGGGCGCAATACCTCGGCGGGCGCCGTGCTGATCCAGACCGCCGATCCGGAAATGGGCGAATTCTCGGGCCGTGTCAGCGCGACCTACGGGCGCTTTGACGAGCGGTCGATCACGGGCGTCGTCAACGCCGGTCTCGGCGACAATCTCGCGGTGCGCGGCGCACTCTTCTACGGCAAGCGCGACGGTTACAAGACCGACGTCCGCACGGGCCGCAAATATGAAGCGCGCGAAACGCTCAATGGACGCGTCAAGCTCGCCTATGAGCCGACCGAGAATCTCTCGATCCTTCTGTCGGGCGAGTGGTATGACGGCAAGATCGACGGGCCGGCGCGCCAGAATCTCTTCTTCCGCCTGACCAACACGGTCGATCCGGCGGCGCCCGATCGCGCGCTGTTCGGCGGCGATCCCGACCTCGTGGCGGTGACCAATCCGGCGCTGGTTCCCGGGGCGCCGGCGCGCGGCATCCACAATGACGTCAAGACGCAGACCTATATCGCGAAAGTGACGCTCGAAAGCGATATCGGCCAGTTCCGCTTCATCAACGGCTATCGTCAGATCAAGGGGAACAACCTGCTCGATCTCGACGGATCGTCGCAGGTCACCGGCAATCATTTCACGCAGGGCATCCAGAATCTGAAGCAATATTCCTCGGAACTGCAGCTGACCGGCAAGACCGACAGCGGTCTCCTCGATTATGCGGTCGGCTTCACCTATTTCAAGGAAACGGGTCTCGATATTTCGCGTTCGTCGACCAACGGCTCGGCAGTATGGTCGGGCTTCTCCGGCGACATCGACAATGACTCGATGGGTGTCTATGCGCAGACCGCCTGGCACATCACCGACAAGCTCAGCCTCAACCTCGGCGCGCGCTATTCGGTCGACGACAAGGGTGTGACGACGCAATCGGCCGCCTTCCCGAACAACGGAACGGTCTTTGCCGCCTGCCTTCCCAATCCAGCGCAGCTTGTGAACGGACAACCGATCATCACGCCGACGCAATATGCCGCGCTTGTCGCCAACAATTGCGAGCGCGGCCGGCGCGACGACTTCAGCAACGTCTCCTACACGGCGGGCTTCGACTATAAGCTGACCGACGACATCCTGTTCTTCGCCAAGCACAGCAAGGGCTATCGTTCGGGCGCGCAGCAGCTGCGCACGCTGACGCTGACCGACACCATGCCGGCCCAGCCCGAGATCGTTTACGAGCAGGAAGTCGGTCTGAAGACGCAGTTCTGGGACAAGCGCGTGACATTCAACGTGGCGGGCTACCACAATGTCGTGAAGGGTGCGCAGCGCAGCGTCATTCTCAGCGTCAACGGAATCCAGCAGACGATCCTCGAAAATGCCGACACCGAAACCTGGGGTATGGAGGCCGACCTCAATGTCGAGGTCGCCGATGGCCTCAACATCTTCGGTTCGGGTTCGATCACCGATCCCAAATATACGCGTTACGATGGCTTCGCTTCGCTGGGGGGCACGCTGGTGCCCGACGACAAGAGCGACACCATGTTCACCGGCATCGTCAAGAAGCAGTTCGCGGTCGGGGCGAGCTATGACGGCGATCTCGGTTTCGCGCGGCTCAAGGTCAACGCCAGCTACGCCTGGCAGGGGAAGATGTACCAGACCGAGCAGACGATCGACCGTCTGATCCGGCCGACGTCGGCGGTCGGGGGATCGGGCTTCACGCAGGCGCAGGCCGAGGCGGCGATCGCCGCAGCGACGACCCGCGCCCACGGGATCACCAATGCCCGCGCGGCGCTCGCCTTCGGCCCGAACGACAATTATGAAGTCGCGGTCTGGGGGCGCAATATCTTCGACGAGCGTGCGACCCAATATTCGCTCTTCCTCGCCGGGCTGAACTATGTCGGAACCTCGTGGAACGAGCCGGCGACCTATGGCGTGACGGCCACCGTGCGTTTCTGAACCAAGGGCGCTCCAAGCGAGCATTGGGGGAGGGACGGCATGGCCGGACCTCCCCTTTTTTTCTTCTGGAAAGGGAATCGGAATGGCTGGTCTTGTTTCGCCGACGCGCTGCAACATCACGTTCGGGCTGCTCTTCGTCGTCGGCATATTGAGCTACGTCGACCGGCAGATTTTCACGCTCTTCCAGGATGATATCAAGGCCGAGCTCGGCCTCGGCGATGGCCAGCTGGGGATGCTGACCGGACTGTCTTTCGCGCTCTTCTATGCGCTCGCGGCCTTTCCGATCGCGCGCTACGCCGATCGCGGCGACCGGCGGCTGGTGATTTCGGTCTGCGTGATCGTCTGGAGTACGGCCACCGCGCTTTGCGGCATGGCGCATAATTTCTGGCAGATGATGGCGGCGCGGATCGGCCTCGCCGCGGGCGAAGCCGGGGCGGGCCCGGCGACCAATTCGCTGCTCACCGAAATCTACCCGACCGAACGGCGCACGCTCGTCATTTCGGGCATGCTGGCGGCGAGCTCGATCGGCTTGTCGGGCGGTCTCGCGCTTGGCGGCTGGCTGTCGCAATTTTTCGGCTGGCGCGACGTGTTTCTGATCCTCGGGCTTCCCGGGATCGCCATCGGCCTCGCCGTATGGCTCTTCAGCGCCGAACCTCGCCGCGGCCGCGGCGAGGTCCATGTGCCGCCGAAGCAGGTCACGATCGGCGAAGTCCTCCGCACGATGGCCGGCAATGTGTCGCTTCGCTGGGTCGCGGTGTTGCTCACGATGGTTCCGCTGACGGGCTTTGCGCTCATTCTCTGGGGCGCGTCCTTCTTCCAGCGCGTGCACGGCATGAGCAAGGCCGAGACGGGATTCTGGCTCGGCGGCGCCATGGCGGCGGGGCTGGTGATCGGCAATCTGCTCGCGGGCTGGGTCGGTGATCGCTACGGCAAGGCGAATCCGGGCTTCAACGGCTGGTTCGCCGGTCTCGGCCTGCTCGTCGCCTTTCCCTTCGCGTTGATGTTCGCGCTCTCGCCCAGCCCCTATGTCGCGCTCGCCTGCTTCGTCGTCGTCAAATTCATGATGACGCTTCACCTCGGACCGATCATCTCGCTGAGCTTCGCGCAGGTGCCCGTCGCGATGCGCGCGATGATGTCGGCGACGATCAACATGTTCATCGGCCTTGCAGGCACGGGTCTCGGCGGGACGCTGGCGGGATATGTCAGCCAGTATTTCGCGGCCGACTATGGCGAGAAGTCGCTTCAGCCCGCATTGGCGGTGCTGTCGGTCTGCCTGCTCGTCGGCGGCTTCGCCGCGATCATGGCGGGGCGGACCGCCCGGCCGCTGCCCGAAGACTGAGGCGGCACTTGCGGCCGATTTTGGCCGCTCGCTGGTCGCAGCAGGGCAGGCGGAGCGGTGCAAGGGTCCCCGGGCGTACCCCGCTGCGACCATGGCTCGGCCGGCGGCCGAGCCCGAAATTCCCTCCGCTCGCGAGCGGAGGGAAATGAGCTTATGCCGCGACCTTCTCGCTGGTCTGAACCACGGGTTCGATCCCGAACAGGCGCGCCGCGTTCAGTCCGAGGATGTTGCGGCGAACCTCTTCGCTCACATCGAGACCTTCGAACAGCTCGTCGACGATGCGGCGGCTGATCGGGAAGGTGCCTTCGGCGTGCGGATAGTCCGATCCCCACATCACATTGCGGGCGCCGGGCAGCCCGGCGGCCGCCGAAGCGATGCAGGCGCGGTCGTGCTGGAAGCTCGCCCAGATCTGGTCGTCGACGATCTGGCTCGGCGAGCGGCTCAGCTTGGGGAAGACGAAATTCGCGTGAGCCACGGACACTTCGTCCATCCGCTCGGCAAGCGCGACGAGCCAGCTGGCGCCCGCCTCGATGAACGCAACCTTCGCGCCGGGGTTGCGGTCGAGCACGCCGCCGGCGGTCAGGTACATCGCGCTGTGCTGCGCATCCATCGCCTGGTTGGTGTAGTTGATGATCCCGGCGCCGGGGCCGCGCTCGATCACGACCGTCTCGAGGCCCGTGCCGGTATGCATGACGAATACGATGCCGAGCGCTGCCGCCTTGGCAAAGATCGGGTCCCAGGATTCGCTGTTATATTTGGGCAGGCCCGGGGGCGTGACGGCAGGCAGCATCGCCGCCGTGAACCCTTTCGACGCGAGATAGTCGAGTTCGGCGAGCGTGTTCGAGAAATCGAGCACCGGCAGCATGCCGCAGCGCACGAAGCGATTGAGATGGCCGCCGAGGAAGCTGTCGTTCCAGTCGTTGTAGAGCCGCGCCGAGGCGGCTTCGGCTTCGGGGTCGTCGAGGCAGTAGAGCCACAGGCCGAGCGAGGGGAAGCAGATTTCGGCATCGATGCCTTCGAGTTCCATATCCTCGATCCGGCCGCCGATCTCGCGGATGCCGCGCCGCTCATTGTCGCCGAGCGCCTTCTCGCGATGCTGTCCGACGCGCAGCCGGTAGATGATTTTGTCCTTGGTTCCGGTGATCAGATACTCGCCTTCCTTGCGCGCGTGGATCGCATGATCCTTCAGCGACGCGGGCAGGCCCTCAAGGAAAATATCCGCCGGTTCCATGATGTGGCTGTCGGCGCTGAACACAAAGGATTTCATGGCAGTCTCCTCTCGACTCGCTTGTCTGTCTTGCCATAATAAATACCTAGTTATATAACTCAGGCAAGAAAAATGTGGGATAATGGAAAAATCCCCGATATAGAGATACCTAATTAAGGAGAGGGCGATGGACATTCGCATAACCCCCGAAACGCTGGCGAGCCGCACCGCGCGCGCGCTGGCCAATCTCAGCCTTGCCGCCGATCCGGGCGCCTATCTGGGCGCCGAGGATGATCTGCTCGGACGGTTCGGGATCAGCCGGCCGACGCTGCGGCAGGCCGCCAAAATGGTCGAGCGCGACCGGCTGATCAGCATCCGGCGGGGAATCAAGGGCGGCTATTTTGCCGAGCGCCCCGATGCCCGCGATGCGATCCAGTCGCTGGCCCGCTTCCTTCGCATCAAGGGCGCGACGCTTGCCGATGTGATCCATGTCGTGCGGCCGGTGTCCGAAGAGGCGGTCGTTGCGGCGGCGCAGCGGCGCAGCGATGCCGATGTCGAGCGGATCCGCGACTTCCTCGCGGTCCTCGACGACCGTGACAGCCCGCGCGACATGATCGCCGCCGAACTCGAAATGTCGCGGCTCATCGCGGACATGAGCGGCAACCCGGTGGTCGAGCTGGTCATGGAGATCGGCTACAGCTTCGGGCGCGAGGAAAATGGCGACCTTTACGCCGATCCCGGGCGCCGCGCGCATACGCGCGACATGCAGCGCAAGATCTGCCTCGCGATCATCGACGGCGATGCGGATATCGCGCGCCTCATGATGCGGCGCCGGTCCGAACAGTTCGATACCTGGCTCAGCCCTTCGGGCGCCGCGCAGGAGAGCAGGGCATGAGCATCGTCGAGTATCGCGGGTTCGCAGGCGTGCGGCTCGAAGCCGAGGTGATCGGGGCCGAGGAAGATCCGGCTGTTCTGCTGCTCCACGGAGCCGGGCAGACGCGCGCGATATGGACGCCGGTCGCCGATGCCCTCGCGCGGGCCGGGCGGCGCGTCATCAGCCTCGACCTGCGCGGGCACGGCGGGTCCGAATGGCCGGCCGACGGACGCTATGATTTCGAGGCGATGGTCGAGGATCTGCGCGCCGTGCTTGCGCAAATGGGCACCCGGCCGGTGGTCGTCGCCTCGACGCTCGGCGGCTGGATCGCGAGCGCCGCGCTCGAGCGCGACGCCGCCGTTCTGGCCTCGGGCCTCGTGCTCGTCGACCTCGCGGTCAACCTCGATCCGGCGGTGTCGCAGCGTATCGGCGAGCGACTGCGCGCCGCGGCGGCGCTTGCGCCGGGGCAGGCGCAATGGGACGTCCGGCTGTTCGATGCCTTCGACAGCGCCGCCATGGCCGAACGGCTGGGCGGCGTCGCGGCCAATCTGGCGCTCCCCGCCCTTTATGTGCGCGGGGCGGTGAGCGAACTGGTCTCGCGCGAGGATGCGGCGGCTTTCGTCGACCAGCTCCCGCAGGGCGAACTGGTCGAGATCGAGGATGCCGCCTTCGTCGTGACCGAAGATCGCATCGACGCGCTCGGGGCGCATCTGATCGACTTTCTCGAGCGCCGCGCGCCGCGCGGGTCGCCCGAATATCGCGCCGGCAGCGATGCGCGGACATTCCGCGACGCGCTGGGCTGCTTCGCCACGGGGGTCACCGTGGTCACCGCCGTCTGCCCCGACGGTACGCCGATCGGCCTCACCGCCAACAGCTTCACGTCGGTCTCGCTCGATCCGCCGCTGCTGCTCGTATGTATCGCCAACAATGCGGGCAGCGCGGCCGTCCTGCGCGACGTCGATCGCTTTGCGGTCAATGTCCTCCAGATCGGACAGCAGCCCACGTCGAACCGTTTTGCCGGGAAGGGCGAAGACCGCTTCGCCGCGACACCCTGGGAAGTCGGCGAATATGGCACGCCGGTGCTCTCGGGTTCGCTGAGCAGCTTCGAGTGCGCGCGCGACGCGCTGCACGAGGGCGGCGATCATTTCATTCTCGTCGGCCGCGTCCTCAAGGCGATTTTCGAACCGTGGCGCGATCCCTTGCTCTATTTCCGCGGCAAATATCGCAAACTTCATTTCGCTTGACGGCTGGACAAGCAAGCGTCAGCATCATATCAAACCTAGTTATATAACTTGGAATCGGGAGAAGAAGCGGATGGCCTGGGCGAATCAGGACAAGTGCGCGATCGTCGGCGTCGGGGCCACCGACTATTATGTTCGCGGCAAGAGCTGGCCGCGGACGATCAACGACATGGCGGCCGAGGCGATCATGAACGCCTGCGCCGATGCGGGGATCAGCCACAAGCAGATCGACGGCTTCTCCTATTATTCGACCGCCGGTGCGGGCTATCTCGACAAGTTCGACACCGCGAGCCTGATGGAAACATTGGGCATGCCGCATATCAGCTATTCGGCGACACTGACCTCGGGCGGGGGCGGCTGCCCCGGTGCGATCGGCCTCGCAACGGCGGGCCTGATGAACGAGGATTGCACCTATTCGGTGACGCTGATGGCGTTGCAGCAATTGCCGCAGCACCGGCTCGGCGTGGTCTTCGGCGCGTCGGCGCCCAATCCCGAAAACAGCTTTCTGCAACCGTCGGGGCTCGTCGGTCCCGGCCATTTGATGTCGGTGCTCGCGCGGCGGCATATGCATCTCTACGGGACGACGCAGGACGCGTTCGGCGAGGTCGTGATGGCGACCCGGGCCAACACGCACAATCGGCCCAAGGCAGTGCGCAAGGCGCCGCTCACCAAGGAAGAATATGATGCCTCGGTGATGCTCGCCGACCCGCTGCGCCGCCTCGATTTCTGCCTCGAGACCGACGGCGCCGTCGCGGTGATCACGACGACGATGGACCGCGCGAAGGATTGCCGCCACAAGCCCGCCGTCGTTCATGCCTGCGCCCATGGCGGTCAGCGCGAATGGGGCCGGGCCTTCGCCTGGATGGGGATGCCCGACCCGCATTTCGCGAGCTCGGGGCACAAGTTCACCGCCGACCGCGTCTGGGCGCAATCGGGGCTGTCGGCCAAGGATATGGACGTCGCGCTGATCTACGATCATTTCAGCCCGATGGTTCTGATGCAGCTCGAGGATTATGGTTTCTGCGAAAAGGGCGAGGGCAACGACTATGTCCTCTCGGGCAAGCTGCGCTACGATCCCGCGACCGGCAAGGGCGTGAACGGCGGCGTGCCGGTGAACACGCACGGCGGCAATCTCAACGAAGCCTATATCATCGGGATGACGCATATCGTCGAGGGCGTCGAGCAGGTGCGCGGGACCGCGATCAACCAGGTCAAGGATGCCGAATTCGCACTCGTCTCGGGCGGTCCGGCATCGCTTCCCGTCTCCAGCCTCATCCTGCGCAAGGATTGATCCTCATGACCTACGGCCCCGCACGCGCGCTTCCCGGCGACCAGATCCGCATCACCACCAATCCCGATACCGAACCCTTCTGGCAGGCGGCGAAGGAGCATCGGCTGACCGCATGCCAGTGCGGCGAATGCGGGCATTTCCGTATGCCGCCGACCCCCGTCTGTCCCGAATGCGGCAGCCGCGCCAAGAACTGGCCGACGCTCCCCGGAACCGCGACGATCTTCAGCTTCGCAATCTGCAACAAGAATCCGAAAAATGGCGAGGATTATGTCTATGTGCCCGCCGTCGTCGATCTCGACGGCGCGCCGGGAACGCGGCTCAATGCCAATGTATCGGGCTGCGATGCCGAGGATGTGCATATCGGCATGAAGGTGACCGTCGACTGGACGCCGATCCAGGACGATTGGGTCCTTCCCAACTTCCGCAAGGCCTGACGCGATGCTCGGCGAACTCAATATCGTCGAAATAGGCGAGGGGATGGCGGTGCAGGTCGCGGGCCTCATGCTCTGCGAACTCGGCGCCGATGTGCTCAAGATCGAACGGCCCGGCGGCGACCCGGCGCGCGGCACCGCGCCCTTCGCCAACTGGAACCGCGGCAAGCGCAGTCTCGTGCTCGATATCGACAGCGCGGAGGGTCTCGCGGCGCTCAAGGACCGCCTCGCGGGCGCCGACGCGCTCATCCACCAGTTCACGCCGTCGCGCGCCAAGGCGCTTGGTCTCGACGATGCGGCGCTCGGCGCCGCCTTTCCGCAGCTGGTCGTCACCGGCATCACCGGCAGCCCGCTGGGCCACCCCGACGCCGAGCGCAGCGACGACGAACTGCTCGTCGCCGCGCGCGTCGGCGCGATGTACGAGAATGACGGGCACCGGGCGGGGCCGATCGTGTGGCGCTACCGGATGGGCAGCTGGTCGGCGGCGCATCTCGCCGCGGCGGGACTGCTCGCACGGCTGGTCGCGCGGCTCGGGACGGGCCGGGGCGGTCCGGCGCATACCTCGATTCTCCAGGGCTTTCTTGCCAAGATGCCCATGGTCTGGGCGCGCAACAGCGAAGGGCCGATGCCCAACACGGGCACTTATCCGCCCGGTCCGCGGCCGATCGCGATCCAGCTGTTCCAGTGCCAGGGCGGCGACTGGCTGCAGATCATGGATCCGACCCGCCAGTTCGACTACGCCACCCTGCCGACCATGTGGGACGTGATGGCCGAGGCCGACGTCGATCTCGAAAGCGAGGCTGGACAGCAGGCGGCGTTCAAGCTTCGCCCGCTCGAGAATTGGCTCGCCGATCTCCGCGCCGCCGACATCGCCGCCGAACCCGCTTTCCCGATGGGGGAAGTGCTTCGCCACGACGATGCGATCGCCAACGGCTATGTCGTCGAGGTCGACGATCCCGACCTCGGCAAGACGCGCCAGCCGAACGTCCCGTTCCACACCGATGCCGACCTGCCGCAAGGGCGGCCGGCGCCGCGCCTCGGCGAAGGCGGCGATGCGGCATGGCTATCCGGGAGCGCCTTTGCGGACGGCAAGGCGCCGGCCGAAATTCTCGAAGGCGTCCGCGTCCTCGATCTCGGCATGTTCCTCGCGGGTCCGATGGGCCCGTCGATGATGGGCGATATGGGCGCGAATGTGATCAAGGTCGAGGCGTTGACCGGCGACCGCATCCGCTTCATGCACCGCTATTATCAGGCCGCGGCGCGCAGCAAGCGCAGCCTCGCCCTCGACCTCACCAACCCCGCCGCGCAGCCGATCCTCGAACGGCTGATCCAGTGGGCGGAAATCGTCCATCATAATATGCGCTTCAAAGGCGCGGCGAAGCTCGGCCTCAGCGAAGAGGGCATTCGCCGATATAACCCCGACGTCGCCTTCAACTATGCCAGCGCTTATGGCCAGCGCGGGACCCGCGGCAACTGGCCGGGCTATGACTCGATCTTCAACGCGATCGCCGGCTGGGAATTCGAAAATGCCGGCGAAGGCAATCGCCCCGTCTTCAACCGCCCGGGCACGATGGACATCGCGACCGCGCAAAGTTGCCTCGTCGAACTCATGGCCTCGCTCTATGCCAAGCGCGCGACCGGGCGCGGCTATACGACCCAGACGTCGCTGCTCGGCATCGCCGTCTTTACCCAGGGCGAGCGACTGATCGGCGCCGACGGCGAACTGACCGATACCTATCACCTGACGAGCGACCAGACGGGCTTCTCGCCCTGGCATCGCATTTTCGAATGCGCCGATGGCGCGTGGATCGCGGTCGCCGCGCACAAGGACAAGGAGCGCGCGGCGCTCCGCGAGACGCTGGGCGCCGATGAAGCGGGCTTTGCCGACGCGGCCCGGTCGCGCACGTCCGCCGACCTGCTCACAGCGCTCGAAGCCGCCGGCGTTCCGTGCGACGCGGTCAATTTCGAGGATGCGATGAACCGCTTCTTCGACGACCCGCTCAATCGCGAGCTCAACCTGGTCTCGGCCTTGCCGCAGCCGCTGTTCGGGATCGTCGAACAGCCCGGCGCGAGCTGGAATTTCGGCGAGATACCGGTCGTGTTCAAGCGCTGCTGCCCGACGATCGGCGAGCATAGCGACGAGATCTTGCGCGAAATCGGCTATTCCGACGAAGAAATCGCGGCGTTCCGGGACGCGAAGATCGTCGGCTGACGGCGGCTAGTCGAGCGGGGCGAAGCGGGTCCGGGCGAGCCCGCCCATCGCGTCGGCCATCAGCGCCGCCGCGCGCGTCTCGTGCGCGTTGCAGACGATGATGGCGGCCTTGGCGGTCAGCCGGTCGGCGGCGACCGCGTCGCGGAACGCCGACCAGGCCGCCGCATGATCGGCGAACTCGAGGCCGAGGAGCGCTTCGATCTCGCGCTTTTCGCGGGCCTGATAGCCCGGCTCATACCGTTCGATGGCGCGCCACCATTTGATGAGCCGCGCCAGCCCCTTCGTCTTCACGGCGGCCTGCTGATCGGTGATGCGCGGCACGATCGTGTCGCGAATATCGTCGAGGGCGATCGCGAAACTGCGCGCGTGTGCGCCCGCGGGCGCATCGGGTAGCGCCACGTCGGGGAGCGGGATGCCCGCCGCCTCGGCGAGCGCTTCGGACAGGACGCGGCGGTGGATCGTCGAATAGACCAAGTTCATGCCGAGGTTCGGCGGCGGCGGCGCGGCGGGATCGTCGTAGCGCGCGCGGCGGGCGAACCCGGTCTGGAACAACAGCCGCCAGAAGCGCACCCGCGCGAGGTCGACCCGATATCCGCCCGCGGCTTCATAGGCCGCGAACGCCTCGGGCGGCGGCACGAAATCCTGGAACAGCATGCGCAGGCACAGCATCGCGAGGTCGGCCATGGGGTCTCCATAATGGACGAGCTCCCAGTCGAGCAGTGCGGTCACGCGGTCGCCGTCGAACAGGAAATTGCCGGCGCCGGCGTCGCCATGAACGATGACCGGTGGCGGCAGGTCGGCGGGAATATTCGCCTCGAGCCAGCCGAGCGACAGGTGGATCAGCGGATCCCAGTTGGCGCCGCTGTTGGCCGCGCGTAGGACGGCAAGCCGCTCGCCGATCAATGCGGCGGTCGGCAGGACCGGTCCCATTCCCGCGACGGGAGCGGCCGCGACGTCGATCCGGTGAAGCGCGGCGAGCTGCGCCATGAAATCGGCGGCGAGTGTGCGCCGCCGTTCGGGATCCGCGATCGCGCCGAACCGGTCCTCGCCGGCCACCAGCCCGCAGAGCAGCGCGCGCCGGTCGGGGACCGATCCGAGAAAGCCTGCGGTGCGCACGCCCGCGCCTGCAAGCGGACCCGACAGGGCGCGGAGCACCGCGGCTTCGCGCAGGAAGGCGGCATCGTCGCCGGCGCCCGCCTTGTGGACGTCGTAATTCATATAGGCGCTGGCGGTGCGTCCGTCGGGCCAGGCGAGGTCGATCTCGGCTCCCTCGCGCGATGCGCCGCCGCCGCCGCGGGGCCGGATCGCGGCGATGCGCGCGCCGCAGGCCGCTTCCACATCGGCGGCCAATCCTTCGGGCAAGAGGTCTGCGAGCTTCATTGTCGGTTTCCTGCGGTTCTCGGTTTCAGGATTGCCACGCGATGCCGCCTCCGATGACGGTCAGCGCGACGGTGCCGAGCGCCCCCGGATCCTCGGGCCAGTCGTAGAGGATGAGGTCGGCGGGCGACCCGGCTGCAAGCGGCTGCGGCTGGTACAGCGACAGCGCCTTCGCGCGATCGATCGCCTCGCTTGCCCCGATGATGGTCCCGCCGCGCGTACGCCGGCCCGTCGCCGCGCGCAACGCGATCCAGGGATTGGGGTCGCCATAAGGCGCATCCGATCCCCCGAGCACGGCGACCCCGCTATCGAGGAGCGAGCCGAGCCGGTAGAGATCCTCAAGCTCGCCGGCGTCGAGCTCGGCCCGGTAGCGATCGCCGCGGTCGTGGATGAAATTGGGCTGCGTCACGACGATGAGGCCGGCGGCCGTAATGTCGGGAATCAGGCTTGCGGGGATGACCGAGCCATGTTCGATGCGGTCGCCCGCTTGCGCGCCGCCTGCGCGGGTCAGCGCCTCGAGATAGACGACGAGTTCGCCGAGCGTCACGCAGTGCGCGGCGACGTTGCGGCCGAGCGCGCGTGCGGCGGCGATGCGGCTCGCGATCGCCGCGACCGGCGGCAGGTCGCTTTCGTCGAACAGGAGTTTGACCGGTCCGAGCGCATAACCGTCTCCGGTCCCGAGCGCCTCGCTTCCCATCAGGATCAGCCGCTGCGCCATCGCACCGGCGAGCAGTGCGGCCTCGGCCGGGCCGTTCGACGCGCCGGCGTCGGTTACGCCCGTCACGCCCCATTGCGCGAGCCGTCGGCCGAGCGGACCCAATGACGGTGCGCTGCCGCCGATACGCTCGCGGAGCCAGGCATCGCCGCGCCGGATGCGGCCCGTCGGGCGCCCGTCGGCATCGCGCTCGACGCAGGCGGGGAAGGGCGGGGCGCCCAGCCGCTCGACCGCCTTGCCGTTGAGCAGCCAGCAGGCGCCGGTCCGGTCCTGGATGCGGAGCGGCCGGTCGGCAAGCCATGTGTCGAGCGTATCGCGGTCGGGAAGCCCGGCAATCCGCTCGTCATAGCCGATCGCGCGCACCCATTCGCTGCCGGCCCCGCCGCTGCCACGCAGCCGCGCGACGATTTCGCCGGTATTGCGGCAGCCGGCAAGGTCGATCGAATGCATTCGCGCGGCGGTTGCAAGGAGGTGCAGGTGATGGTCGTGGAGCCCGGGCCCCGCGGTCAGCCCGCAGCCGTCGATTTCCGGGCCCGTGCCCTCGACCGCGGAGCCGAGCGCGGCGATCCGGCCATCGCGAACGCCGATCGACAGGGGCGTGCCCGTGGACGCGCGCGCGTTGCGGATGACAAGATCGAACACGGGCATCACCTGATGACGGCGGCGAAGGTCGCCGCACTTGCTGCGAGTGAGACGTCGAGGAGGCCGCGCCGTCCGGCGGCGAGCGCTTCGAGCGCGAGCGTCGCGGCGAGCAGCCCGGTCAGGGGATCGGCGAGTGCGTCGCCCATGAAGCGCGGCGCAGTGTCGCCATCCCGGTGTACCAGCCCGCCCGCTGCGGCACAGTCGTCGCCGAACCCGACGCGCATCGCCGCTTCGCCGCGCCAGCCGTGCGCGGTAATCGCGATCCAGAGCAGGTCGGGATTGAGCGCAAAGAGGCGCTTTTCGTCGAGGCCGAGCCGCGCGAGGGCATGCGGCCGCGCCGAGGTCACGAGGACGCGGGCTCCGCCAATCAGGTCGTGCAGCGCAGGGCCGCCGAAGTCGAGGGTCATGCGCCGCTTGCCGCCGTTCAGGCGCGCGTCGAGCGCCGGCGTGTGGCGCGGGGTCGGATCGGGACGGGCGGGGCTTTCGATCTTCGTCACCGCCCAGCCCGCCTCGGCGAGAAGCGCGGCGCAATAGGGGCCCGCCCAGAGCGCAGACAGGTCGATGACGCGGTCTCCCGGTGCGCCGCCTTTCCGAAGGGGGGATAGGGGAAGCGGTTCGGCTTCGCCGACCCGTGCGACGGGCAGATGCAGCGCGATACCGGTCCCGGCCATGTCGGCTACGCTGCGCCGCCGCGATGCCTCGACCACCGCCTCCCAGGGATCGTTGGCGAATGAGGCGCCGGTCCAGGCGGGGACGAGGTCGCGGTCGTCATCGCGTGCAAGCGAAACCGCGATCCATCCGTCGCGGCATTCGACGAGGCGGCAATGGCGATTGGGCGACCAAAGTCCCGGCTCGCCGAGCGCGAGGTCGTCTTCGCGCGACAGCGCGCGGCGGGGGTCGAAGGCGGCCGCGCCGCCCGCCGCGCCGCGCAGCCGGTCGCCCGCCGCCGCGACGGCTTCGATGAGCCCGCTCATCGGCTGTCCTCGATCGCATGGACAAGCCCCCAGTCGAGCGCTTGAACCGCGCCGATACGCGCGCCGGTCAGCATCATCCACATCGTGCGGTGACGGCCGATGGCGCGCGCTATGGTTGCCGTTCCCCCGGCGCCGGGGATCAGGCCCATCGCGAGTTCGGGCAGCTGGAACCAGCTGTCCGGCGCGGCGATCCGGCGATGCGCGGCGGCTGCGACTTCGATACCCGATCCGATACAGGCTCCGTGAAGGTGCACTGTCGCGCGCGCGCCCAGCGCATCGAGCGCGCGGGCGCAGCTGTGGAGCGTCCGCACGGCATGGGCTTCGGCAAGGTCGGTTGCCGTTCCGAATTCGGCGAGCGCGCCGCCGGTCGAAAAGCATTTTCCGGCGCCGCCGAGGACAATGGCGGGCCGGGTGGGATCGTCGAGCGCGTTGGCGAGCGCCTCGTAAAGCGCGTCGCGCATCGCTGCGGTCATCGCGTTGCGCCCCGGTGCATCGTCGAGCATGATCCGGAGTTCGTCGCCCCGCCGTTCGATCGTCACCGGGTCGCCGTGCGGCGGATCGCCATGCGCCGTGGCGGCTGCGGCCGCGCCGCGCGCGCCGCGCCAGCGCGCGAACTCTGCGCCCCCGAGGAGCGACGAATAAGCGAAGGATTCGACCGTCAGCGCGTCGGCCAGCGGGAGCTTTTCGGCCAGCCGCAGCACCTGCGCCGCGGCGGTTGCCGCCAGCGGATTGGCGCGAACGGCCGCGGCGAGCCGCGCGATCCGGGCGTCGATGTCGCCGGCGCGGATGAACGTCCACGGTCGAGGCGCGTGCGCCGCAGAGGTCAGAAGCAGGTCGAAATCGCCGGGTTGCGTACAGCCAAGCAGACCGCCTCGATCGACCCCGACCACGACCGCCTGGATCGAGGCCCGGGGCCGTTTCCATGCCGCGGCATCGACGATCAGCACCGGCTCGCCGCCCGGCGCGGACAGGCGGTCAGCCCCTAGATAATCGGGGAGAGGATCGGGCCCGGTCATCGGGCGAACCTATCCCCGCTCCAGCTCTTTCGCCAGTTCGGCTTTGAGGATGCGGCGCAGCAACTTGCCCGTCTCGTTATAGGGAAGCGAGTCGCGCACGAACCATTGTTCGGGTGTCTTGGTCGACCTGAGTTTGGCCTTGATCGCGGCGGCGATGGTGACGGTGTCGGGCGATCCCGAACGCGACACGATAACCGCAACGACCTTTTCGCCCCACTGGACGCAGGGGACACCGAGCACTGCGCAATCGGCGATATCCTCGAAGGTGCGCAGCAGATCCTCGATCTCGCCCGGCGAGATATTCTCGCCGCCGCGCACGATCACATCGTCGAGCCGGCCTTCGACGAAAAGATAGCCGCCCTCGTCGAGCCAGCCCGCGTCGTTGGTCGCGAACCATCCGTCGTCGGCGATCGCCTTTTTGTGGAGATACTCGCCCGAAACCTGCTCGCCGCGAACGTGGATTTCGCCATGTTCGCAGGCGCCGCACACACTGCCGTCCTCGCGGCGGATTTCGAGCTCGACGCTCGGCAGCGGCTGGCCCACCGACGCGATCCGGCGCCGGATCGCGGGATCGCCCGACGCAAAGGCGGCGCGGTGATCGTCGGCGCCGAGCAGCGCGATCGTCGAACTGGTCTCGGTGAGGCCGTAGGCGTTGACGAAATCGACATGCGGCAGCATCGCAAGCGCGCGGGCGATCACCGGTTCGGGCATCTTGCCGCCGCCGTAGGAGAGCGCGCGCAGCGCGGGAAGCGTCTCCCCGGTTTCGCGCATCACGTCGAGAATGCGATCGAGCATCGTCGGCACCACCATCGCGTGGGTGATGCCTTCGGCGGCCGCGACCGCAACCCATTGCTCGGCGGTGAAGGCTGGAAGATAGACGATCCGGCGCCCGCCATAGGCGGCGGTCAAAATCGCCGAGATTCCAGCAATATGGTAGGATGGCACACAGACGAGCGCGGCTTCGTCCTCGCCGGCGCCGAGAAACTCGACCGTCGACATCACATAGGAGGTGAGGTTGGCGTGGCGCAGGACGGCCGCTTTCGGATCGCCGGTCGTTCCGCTCGTGAACAGTAGCACCGCGATGTCGTTCTCGGCTTCGGGAAGGTCGATCGGCTCGGGAACGGGGCCGGCTATGAATTCGGCCTCGAAGTCGCTCCGCGCGACGAGGTCGATGCCGTCGGCGGCGGTGATCCGCGGCAGCATGTCGTCGTCGACGATCAGGACGGCGGGTGCGCTGCGCGCCACCAGCCTGTCGAGGTCGGCGTCGGGGAGGCGGTAGTTGAGGGGAATGAAGGCTGTGCCCGCCATGCCGCATGCGAAGAGCAGGATCGGCAGGATATCGCCGTTCATGCCGAGAAAGGCGGTGTTGGTCTTGCCCTGCTCGCGAAGCCAGGCCGCGGCATGGCCGGCACGCGCTCGATAGGCGCCGAAATCATGCCCTTCTTCGCGGCCGCCGAGGGCAAGGCGGTCGGGGCAGGCGTCGGCGGCGATGTCGAGGAGGAGCGACGTGCGCATAAAATTCAGTCCGAGGCGGGGAGGGGCTTGGCGCCCTTGATCGCGAGCGGTCGGCCGTCAAAGGCAAGTGAACCCTTGCCGGCCTTGGCCGCGAGCACTTCCAGCCCGCTTTCCTCGTCGGCATAGCGTTTGCCGATGGCGACGCCTTCGGCAAATTCCGGGCTGATGATGCCGCTGGGCGTCGATGCATCGTCGATCGGAACGACGGTGGCGCCTCCGCACTGAAGCTCCCCGGCGCGGTTCGGCGGCCGCACGATCACCAGCTGGGCTTCACAAACGGCGCTTTTCCAACGCGAACCCGGCTTCAAGTCCATTATATTCATCCTTTCCCGTGGCGCCTGCCTTTTGGCGACCTGTCTCGTTCTGTCCGTCAATAAGTCAATCGACAAAAAAAGTAAACGTAGTTATACAACTCAAAAACGGGAGAGACAGAGATGCATCCACGCCGATTTGCGCAGACTTCGCCCGACCGGCCCGCGATCGTCATGGCGGCGGACGGCGCAAGCTGCAGCTACGGGGAACTCGAAGCCGTCGCGAATCGCGGTGCCCATCTGTTCCGGATGCACGGAATCGTCGCGGGCGATACCGTCGCGATCTGGCTGAAGAACTGCCTCGAATTCTTCCAAATCTACTGGGCGGCGCAGCGCGCGGGGCTGTATATATGCCCGATCTCCAGCCAACTCACCGCCGAAGAGGCCGCCTATATCCTGACCGACAGCGGATCGAAGCTCCTCGTCACCCATACCGATGTGCCGGCCGCGGCCGAGCTGGTCGCGAAACGGGCGGACCTTGTTCCCGCCGTTGCGCATATCTTCGACCTCGGCGCGGGGCTCGCCGGCACGGAATCCTGGCATGATGCGCTCGCCGGACAGCCCGAAACGCCGATTGCCGATGAAACGGCGGGTTTCCATCTTGTCTATTCGTCGGGAACGACGGGGCGGCCGAAGGGCATACGCCTGCCGTTGACGGGCGGCCCCGCGGAAGAACCGCATATGTTCGCCGACCGCATTTCGGGGCGCTACGGTGTCGGCGAGGCGAGCATATTGCTCTCGCCCGCGCCGCTCTACCACACCGCGCCGCTCGCCTATGGCATGGCGGCGCACCGGCTCGGCGCCACCATCGTCGTGATGGATAAGTTCGATGCCGAGGACATGCTGCGGCTCATCGAGCGCCACCGCATTAGCTTCATCCAGATGGTGCCGACGATGTTCGTCCGCCTGCTCGGCCTGCCCGGGGAAGTCCGTCGCCGCTACGATATTTCGTCGCTCGACAAGATCGTCCATGCCGCCGCTCCCTGTCCGGTCGCGATCAAGCAGCAGATGATCGAGTGGCTTGGTCCGATCATCTACGAATATTATGGCGGCTCGGAAGGCAATGGCTCGACCTTCATCACGCCCGGCGAATGGCTCGAGCGACCCGGATCGGTCGGGCGGGCCGACTGGGGGACGATCCACATCTGCAACGAGGACGGCGAGGAGGTCGACGCAGGAGTCGACGGGCTCGTCTATTTCAGTGGCGGCTGGGATTTCCAGTATCTCAACGATCCCGACAAGACCCGCGATGCGCGCCATCCCGCGCATCCCGAGTGGAGCACGCTCGGCGACATCGGGCATGTCGACGCCGACGGCTATCTCTACCTCACCGACCGCAAGAGCTTCATGATCATCTCGGGCGGGGTCAATATCTATCCGCAGGAAACCGAAAACCTGCTGATCACCCATCCGCGCGTCGCCGATGCCGCGGTCATCGGCGTCCCGAACCCCGACTTCGGCGAGGAGGTGAAAGCGGTGGTCCAGCCGCTCGATCCCGCCGACGCAACGCCCGAGTTCGCCGAGGAACTGATCGCCTTTTGCCGTGCCGGATTGAGCCCGCTGAAATGTCCGCGGTCGATCGATTTCGATCCCGAACTGCCGCGGCTCGATACCGGCAAGCTTTACAAGCGGCTGATCCGCGACCGCTACTGGGCGGGCAGCAAGGCCGGTTGAACGTCCGGAACGACGCGCGCGGCGCGTCCATAAATCAGGAGGAAGACGAATGAGCGAAGAGCTGACGACGCGCGACGAGGACGGCATCCTGGTCATTACGATGAACCGGCCCGAGGCGAAGAACGCCATGAACAAGGCGGTTGCCGAGGGCATTGCCGCCGCGCTCGACCGGCTCGATGCCGATCCGGCCCTGCGGGTCGCGGTCCTCACCGGGGCGGGCGGGACCTTTTGCTCGGGAATGGATCTCAAGGGCTTTTTGCGCGGTGAAAGTCCCGTCGTCGAAGGGCGCGGTTTCGGCGGCCTGACCCTCAAGCAACCCGTGAAGCCGCTGATTGCGGCGGTCGATGGCTATGCACTAGCGGGCGGGCTCGAACTCATGATTTCCTGCGACCTTGTCGTCGCCAACGCCGGCGCGAAATTCGGCATCCCCGAAGCCAAGCGCGGTCTCGCGGCGGGGGCGGGCGGACTGATGCGCTTGCCCGACCAGATTCCGTCGCGAATTGCGATGGAACTGGCGCTGACGGGGAATTTCTTCGATGCGCGGCGCGCCTATGACCTCGGCCTGATCAACCGCATCACCGACGGGCCCGCGATCGAAGGGGCGATGGAGCTGGCGCGCGAAATCAACGAGAATGGACCCGTCGCGGTTCGCGTGTCGAAGCAGATCGTCAGGGAATCGCGCGGCTGGCCGTTCGAGGAGCGCTGGGCACGGCAGGATGCGCTTCTGCCGCAGGTGTTCCAGCACGCCGACGCGCGCGAAGGCGCCGCCGCCTTCGCCGAAAAGCGTAAGCCGAACTGGACGGGCAGCTGATAGGGGGCGGGCGGACACGCGGGTGCGCGGCGTCCGTCCGGGCCTATTCGAAGCTTCGGTCGATGCTGATCTGGGGGTTGGTGCCGCCGATGGACTCGAAATAGTCCGCGATTTGCTTGCCCTTGGTCGCGACCCATGCCGCATCGGGTGTCGTGTCCCCGACTTCGACCAGGATATGCATGCGTCCGACGCCGCGTGCTTCGATGCCGCGTGTCTCGGCGACGGCGAGCGCGGGAAGCAAGGCGCGATTTCCGCACGAGAAGAGAAGCCTTGTGCCTTTTCCGAAACGGGCGGGATCGGCGGCTGCCTGCTTCGGAAGCTCGTCTATCTGCATGCGAAAACTCGAAATCTTGTCCACGTCACTCTTCTCCGATCGATGGCCCGGATAACAACGGCCGCTCCCGGCCGATGGGCGTCTCGTGCGCCATTGGTCTGTCCTGTTGGACTTAGTTATATAAGTTGGGAGCAGAGACGACAAGACGCCCCGCGCCGCGGATGCCGATAATGACTTTCGGACGGAGCAGCCGTTGCGAGCGCTTTGCTCCGCAGTCTGGTTTGGCGGCGAGCGACTGGAGATTCCACGGCGCACGCGAATCTTGAACGGAAAAGACAAACTATTTCGTCCCGAGGAAAGTTTTGATTCCGGGACGTGCGGCCTTTCCCTAACGGCAAATGCGTCGGTGCGAGGGGGCTCGGGTGCCGAAGACAGGGACCAATCTCTTCTTTCCGATAGCAGCGGCCGGGCATGCGACCCGCCCGGCCATAACTGGGCGGCACCTTGCGCCCTGTCCCCGGTTAGGGGCGCGGGGTGCCGTCATTATTGGAAGCGGCGATCAACCGGCGAACCAGCGTTCGCAAACTTCGCGCACGAGATTTTGGAAGATCGCGACGCGCTCGCCTATCCACGCCAGTTCTTCGCCCGAAATGCTGCAGTGCGGGGATTATGCCGAACGTCCGACGATGCCGAGCGGCCGTCCATCATCGCGATGGGCACGTCCCGCCCGCCCCGGCTGTCAAACGGCGTTCAAAAGGGACCCCCGATTGGAGTGGGCCCCTCGGGCCGGACAAGGAAGCATAGTTGGATTGACCGTGTAGCCGGGCTTTTGGAGAAGAGCCCATGGCAAGACACCGATCCCATAGCGTCGAGTTCAAGCGTCAGGTCGCGCAGG